>ENA-UOOA01000003-UOOA01000003.1-human-gut-metagenome-genome-assembly--contig:-P61old-NODE-3-length-638314-cov-59.404052_pt1 | contig 638314 bp, 543 predicted proteins | sample MGYA00242467_ERZ724014 | MGnify/ENA metagenome assembly ERZ724014
CAGGCTAAATTATTAAAGCGAACCCCCGTTGGAGTCTCTCCTTCGGGGGTTTCGTTTATGTGCTTGTTTTAAGCGAGAACCATTCATGTCTGAAGAAAACAAACCGGCTCGCCGTCAGTATCGACGCACCACCGAGCGCCGTCAGGAGATTCTGGTTGCCGTTGTGCAACTCTTATCGGATCCTGACTGCTGTGGGGTAACGACGAAAGACATCGCTCGATTTTTGGGCATTGCCGACGGAGCTCTTTATAGACATTTTTCCGGCAAAGCGGAGATTCTCGAGGAGCTGATCGGTTTTTGCGACGCTTCTTTTGAGCGTATGTTCGATGAAATCAATACCGAATCGAACGTGACAATGGTGATGCGTGCGATGGTTAAGGCAAGAGCTCTGCTTTTGTTTGCGGAAGCCAACAGCGGCCTAACACGGCTTTTGACCGGTGAAGCACTTTGCTTGGAGGGAGCGCAGGTGCGTGAGTCGATGCAGAGGTGTTTGGCCAAAGCGGAAAAAGCCCTGTGCGCCAGTTTAGAACTGGCAGTGGTGCAGCGTGAGGTTGCTGCTGACATAAACCCTGTTGTGCGTGCCCGTCTCATCATGAGTTATGTGCAGGGGCGCTGGGCCCGGTTTGTGGCTTCCGGATTCGAAGAGAAACCGACAGTGGATTGGGCTCAGGCACAGGTAATTTTGTTCAGTGATCTGGTTTCGGCTTAAGCTCTTCATAATAGTTGTTAACGGTGCTGTTACATGTGCAACAGCACCGTTTTTTTTCCGTGACAGAAGGATGATCGGCGCATGAATGATTTAAGTGCTTGAATTTGCAGGGTTTCTTTAGAATTGAACCGATGTTCAGTACGATGAGCTTCTTAAGCTTAACCTAAGAGATTGTTTTTACGGCACTTTTTCTTCATTGCTTCGTTTACAAACGGTTTCTTCACAGTAGATTTCTTTGCACCATGGACAAATATCCATATGTACTATTCCAAGCACATCGATCTCCTTTCGTTTGGTTGAATCAAATACCGAATGTTTGAGGGCTGGGACGAAAAAGTCTCAGCCTTTTTTTTATCATGGGCATTGCGCCCACGGAAATGGCAGAATCCGACAATCGAAAGACATATTTTTTTCGTTTCGGATGGTTTTGAGTTGGTTGCGAAAACTGCGCAATGTCGCAGCGTTGTTCATGGTGACAATTACCTTGCTGGTCGCCTGGCCTGTTTATGCGGCAAGCGACGTGAGTCGAGCGCACGACCGACCGTTGCGCTTGGCAATTGTCAACACCTACGGACAAATACTTTCAAATATCTATTACGGCGAATCGTTGAAGAAGATTCGAGCAGCGATTGCGCCTCGCCCGCTCGAAATTCGTATCTACGGGCCGGATACGTTTCTGGATGCCGCCAGAAACGATCAGTTCGACATGTCGATAGCTTCCTATGGTTTGACAAGTATCATGTTGCGTCAAACCGGAGGGGCACGCGTCCTTACTGCCGTTAACAAGCGCTTTCCGGATCCTTACGCCGGAAACGGTGCCGCCATCATTGTGCGATCTGACCGGCAGGACATCAACACGATCGAAGATTTGCCAAACAAATCGCTGGCGGTGATGAGCATTACAGCTTTTGCTGGTTGGCAAGTCCCGATGGCTGAATTGACAGCTCTCGGAATTGACGTCAAACGTGCTTTTCGAGACATCAGAGTCACGGGTGAGCCGATGACGCAGATTCTTGATTTGGTTCACTCAGGAGAAGCCGATGTCGGTTTCGTCGTTAACTGCTTGCTGGAAGATGCTCAAGCGCTTGGCAAGTACAAGGTAGATGACTTCAAAGTCATTGGTGACAGAGGCGCTTTCTCAGGTAGCAGTTGCAAGCATTCCACGCGCCTTTATCCCAATTGGTCGTTTTCTATCAAGCCTCAGATGAGTCCGGACGAATCGAAAGCCGTGGTGATGGCGCTTTTATCGATTCCCGCTTCAGAAGATATTTCGGTGAATTGGACGTTGACTCCTGACGGAACAGGAGCCGACGCTGTTTTTCAACAGTTAAATCTTCCTTATGCCGAGGCCTACGGTCTGAGAGATCTGCTGCTTGAATATTCCGGTGTGGCTTTTGGCGTCCTTGTGGCGGTTCTGGTTCTCATTGTCAACATCGTGGTGTTGACAGTTGCGGTGCGCATCCGAACCAAACAAACGGAAAAGGCGCTTGCTGCAAAAATGCAATCTGATCTGGATGCGCGGCGTGCGGCACTGAAGCTTCGTACCATGGAAAAACTCAGTGCCGTAGGTACGCTTTCGAGCATGGCTGCGCATGAGCTTAAGCAGCCGCTTACGGTGGTCAACAACTATGCAGGCAGTCTCAGGCGTCGACTGATGCGTAGCGAGGTGCCGCGTGACGTATTGATTGAAGCACTGACCGAGATCGAAGAATCTGGCTTAAAGGCTGCCGAAGTAATTGATTTGGTCCGCGGCTATGCCACCAATAAAGAAAGAACATTCGTGCGTACGGATTTGGCGATGACTGCGCGCCATGTCTTGGAGCGCAACCGCAAGTACGGGCATCTGATTCATCCGGACTTCCGATTGGGAACCTATGTGCAGGCCGATACGATTGAGCTCGAGCTGGTACTCACCAATCTTTTGAAGAACGCGGTGGCGGCTGTGGCTGATGTAGAGTTGCCACGTGTGGAATTCAAGGTCTGGCGAGATGAAACCTATGCATACGCGAGCATTGCTGACAACGGCAAACCGCTTACCGACGAGCAATTTGCGCAGATCGGTCAGATCGGACGCACCACGAAGAAAAACGGAATGGGCATGGGCCTTGCGATTGTTAAAAGTTTGCTTGAAGCGCATTCCGGTGCGCTTAGAATAGAGAGACTTGAGCCGTGCGGAATATGCTGCACGGTACGTTTGCCGCTTGATTTGTCTGAGGACGAAGCGCAAAACCAGTAAGAAAGGAAGGATAGTTTTTATGGTGGAGATGTCTTCTCTTCATGAAGAGTCGAATGCGCAGCTTGCACGCACACCGATCGTGCGTGTGATTGATGATGACGACAAAGTCCGTCGCTCCTGGCAGTTTGTTCTCGAAGGCGAAGGCTGGCAGGTGCAGGCCTATGAGAGCGCGGTGCGCTTTCTAAAAGAAGACGATCCGCAGGTTCCGGGATGCATTGTTTGCGATGTGCGCATGCCCGAAATGAGCGGTATTGAGCTGCAAACCGAGATGAAACGCGCCGGCAACAGGATGCCGCTCGTTCTTATTTCGGCTCATGCCGATTTGGTGATGGCGGTCAAAGCCGTCAAAGACGGTGCCTACGATTTTCTTTTAAAGCCCGTGGAGACCGAACACTTGATTCAAACGGTGTCCGAAGCGCTGGAACTCGATCAGACGCGGCGCGAAGAAAACGCCGAAGTGGATCGTGTCCGACGCAGTTGGGACTTGCTAAGTGCACGCGAGAAAGAAGTTGCACGCGGTGTGGCCGATGGCAAGCTCAACAAACAGATTGCCTATGACCTGAATATTTCGGAGAAGACCGTAATTGCGCACCGCAGTTCGTTGTGCCGCAAATTGGGCATTCGGTCGGCTGCCGATATTACGCGACTGTTGCTTACTATCGAAAAATTCGAAAAGGAGCAAAGCAAAAAAGAGACCGTTGTGGTCTAAGGCGCTTTTTTCAGTCCAAATGAAAACCGGGCGGTTTCCAAGGAAAAGTCGCCCGGTTTTGATTTTTGGAAAAAGCCCTGCTTAGGACTTGCCGAAGATTTCGTTTAACTGCTGGGTCACGCGAACGAAGGTCGTGCGCATCGTGAGTTCTTTGAGCTTGCGGGCGCCGACGTAGGTGCAGGCGCTACGCACACCGCCGAGAATGTCTTGGCAGGTCTGATCCACGGGACCGCGATCATTGATGTACACGATCTTGCCTTCAGCAGCGCGGTAGTGGGCTACACCGCCGGAATACTTGTCCATGGCAGCCTTTGAGCTCATGCCGTAGAAGGCACGCATCTTCTTGCCGTCCTTTTCGATCACTTCACCGCCGGATTCGTTATGACCGGCAAACATACCGCCAAGCATTACGAAGTCGGCACCGCCGCCGAAGGCCTTGGCGATATCACCGGGCTGCGTGCAGCCGCCGTCCGAGCAGATGCGGCCGCCTAAGCCATGTGCGGCGTCGGCGCACTCAATCACGGCCGATAACTGCGGATAACCCACGCCGGTCATCTTGCGAGTGGTGCAGACCGAGCCCGGACCGATGCCAACCTTGACGATGTCGGCGCCGGCAAGAATCAGCTCTTCAGTCATGTCGCCGGTGACGACATTACCTGCCATGATGACGACGTCGGGGAAGTTGTCGCGCATCTTTTTCACAAAGCTCACGAAGGCTTCGGTATAGCCATTGGCAACGTCAATGCAGACGTAACGCACGGCACCGGGAGCGGCCTTCATTACGGTGCAGAACTGTTCGTATTCGGCGTCGCCGATGCCCAGCGAATAGAACGCGTCGGACTTGTGCTCAAGACCGGTGAAGAAGTCGATGTATTCCTGAGCACTGTAGTGCTTGTGCAACGCGGTCATCATGCCGTGACGGCCGAGCGCACGGGCCATTTCAAACGTACCGGTGGTGTCCATATTGGCGGCGATCACGGGGATGGCGTGAAAGCGTTCCGGGGACCAGCGAAACTTGATTTCACGGGTGATGTCCACCTGACTGCGGCTGGTTAGCGTCGAGCGCTTCGGGCGGATCAACACATCCTTAAAGTCAAGTTTGATTTGATTGTCTAAATGCATTGCGGTTTACTCCTCGGAAAGGACCAGACACGAAAAACGCCGGGTTCCTCGTTCGAAACCCAGCGTTGGTTGAGTTTAGCGGTTAATTACGGGAAATGCATGTCAAAAAATTGTTTGTTAAACAAATGCGTCCGTAGGAACCGTATTTTCTAAAGTCATGAGATCTTCGATCGTTTCGCGGCGGCGGATGAGCCAAACGCGGGAGCCGCTCACAAGCACTTCGGCGGCGCGACCGCGCGAGTTGTAGTTGGAGGCCATGGACATACCGTACGCACCGGCACCCGTCATCGCCAGCACGTCACCGGGCTGAGCGGCGAGCTCGATTGAACGCGCCAGGAAGTCGCCTGTCTCGCACACGGGGCCCACAACATCCCATAGGTTGGCTTCGTCGCGCTGCGTGCAATTCACAAGCGGCATTTGAGCCTGATACAACGTCGGGCGCACCATGTCATTCATGGCTGCGTCCACGATCATGAAGTTTTTGGCTTCCGTCGGCTTGAGGTATTCCACGGTGGTGAGCAGGATACCGGCGCGAGCCACCAGAGAGCGTCCCGGCTCAAAGTAAATCGGCAGATCGGCATAACCGCGTGCAGCAGCCTTCCGCGAGACAGCTTTCACAAGTGTTTCGGCCGAGGGAGGTGTTTCATCCGTGTAGCGCACACCCAGGCCGCCGCCGAAATCAAGGTGATCAAGCATGATGCCGTTTTGCGCGAGTGCGTCTACGATGTCAAAAATCTTGTCGGCGGCATGCACGAAGGGCTCAAGTTCGGTGATTTGGCTGCCGATGTGCATATCGATGCCCGAAATTCGAATGCCGGGCAGTGTGGCGGCGCGCTGATAGAGCGCAACCGTTTGGTCGTAGGAGACGCCGAACTTATTGTTTTTGAGACCGGTTGAAATATAGGGGTGGGTCTTGGCATCTACGTCTGGGTTGACGCGAACAGAAACTGGGGCCATGCGTTTTTCTTCCAGTGCGACCTCGTTGATACGGTCCAGTTCCGGGATGCTTTCGACGTTAAAGCAACCGATGTCGGCGCGCAGCGCGGCGCGGATATCTTCTCGGCTTTTGCCTACGCCTGAATAAACGATGTCGTTACCCTTGGCGCCGGCCATGAGTGCGCGTTGCAGTTCACCACGGCTGACGATATCAAAGCCTGTGCCCGAATCGTGGAAGAATTTCAGAAGCGCCAGATTGCTGTTGGCTTTCATGGCGTAGAACACACGATGGTTGGTGCCGGCAATACCGCGCATCCAGTTCTCAAGAGCTGTCTTGAGCGCTTGGTGAGAATAGACGTAGAGCGGCGTTCCGAAACGTAGAGCCAGTTCCCTGAGGTTGAGCTCTTCGCAATACAAGGCACCGTCTCGGCGGGAAAAGCCGGACAGTGCGGAGAAGTCTTTTGGCATAAATGGAATTTCCGAGGAGTTTTTTTGTTATGGTTCTGCTTTTAGTTGTCCCAGCGATCCTGCAGGAGACTGTCGGAGGGAACGCCGCTTGGCTGCTGCTGCGTTTCTTGCGGAGCTTCTTGGCGCCTGCCGTTTTCATCGGTCATGTAAAGCGGACCTTTAAGGCCGCAGGCGGACAAAAGGGCAATGCTTAGAATGGCTAAAACGGTGCGCACCATGGTTTGCGTGCCTCCTTGAAACGAAAAAGCGAATATTTTTTGCGCAAAGAGTAATTATGACTGAAACGGAATTTCTTGAGGCAAGCGAAGCCTTGATGCAGCAGGTCGAAAACGCGATTGACGCTGCTGGACTTGACGTCGAATGCGATCGCTCTGGCAATGTGCTCACCATTGAAGCCGACTCGGGTGAGCAGATTGTGATCAATCGGCACACTCCGACGCAGCAGATGTGGCTTGCCACGCGAAAGGGCGGACTGCACTTTGAAAATGTTGACGGGAAGTGGCGTAACACGCGCGATGCGACGACGTTTGAAAGCGCACTCAATGTTGCCTTAAGTTTTGTCTGCGAAGAAGACGTTTCGCTCAGCCTTGGCTAAAGATGACAAAAACCGCGTCAAACACTTATTCGACGCGGTTTTTGATTCCGGCTTAGAAAATCTGGTCGCGGACCAGTTCTTTTTGCAGGTTTTCTTGCTTGATTCGGCCATCAAGCGGAACGTCTCGAACGGCTTTGTCCACGCTGTCGGCATAGTAATAGGTGCCGTTTAAAAGCACGACGCTTGAGGGCTGACGACGACGATAGGGCGGCTCATCTTTGATGGCTGTCTTCATGTAGTCTATCCAGATCGGAAGCACCAAACCGCCGCCGGTTTCGGTACTGCCCAAAGGACGCATCTGATCGTATCCGACCCAGCCCACGGCCATCGTGTGCGAGGCGTATCCTGCAAACCACGCGTCATGCGCATTGTTTGATGTACCCGTTTTGCCGCCCATGTCAGGGCGCTTGAGCTCGCGGTAGGCACGGCGTGCGGTCCCGCCCGGGGCACTGACGACGCCGTTTAGAAGCGTGTGCATCACAAAGGCGTTGCGCTCGTCGATGGCACGAATGGTTTCATTGCCTGCTTTAGGATTGTTGACGCGCATGAGCACTTTGCCATCGACATCCGTGACTTTATCGATGAGGTAGGGTTTGACGCGATAGCCACCGTTGGCAAATACCGAGAAGGCTGCTGCCATTTCCCAGGGCGTGGTTGAGCCCGCGCCCAGCGCGGTGGTGAGCTGAGCTGGCGTGCGCGACGGGTCGAAGCCGAACTTTGAGACGTACTCTTGTGCGTAGCGTGCGCCGATGGCTTGCATTACTCGAATGGAGACGAGGTTTTTCGATTTGCGAAGAGCCATGGCAAGCGACATCGGACCATCGAACTTGTTGTCATAGTTGCGAGGCTCCCAGAGTTCGCCCCCCGTCAGACGCGGATCAATAAAGATCGGCGCGTCGTTAATGATGGTGCCAGGATTGAAGCCTTTGTCGAGAGCCGCCGAATAAATGAAGGGCTTAAAGGACGAACCGGGTTGACGCAACGCCTGCGTGACATGATTGAACATGTTGAGGTAGAAGTCGAAGCCTCCCACCAGACTCTTGACGGCGCCTGTGTCGAAGTTCACGCTGATGAAACCAGCCTGCACTTCGGGGATCTGAGATAGCGTCCAGCCCTTCTTAACGCGTGAAACGCGGATGATGCTGCCGGGCTGCAGGCGCTTTTCCTTAGCTACCTTGTTGGTGAGGTATTTGCCCGCGAATTTGCGACTGTCGGCGTCCAAGTCCAACGTCTTGAGTTCTTTGCCGTCAAGTACTACGGCTTTGAAAGTCTTGTCCGTGAGTTCAGTGACGACGGCGGGTTCGAGATTGTCCGAGGATTTGGCCTTGTGCAACGCCAGACGAATGGTGTCGTCACGGGTTTGCTCATCGCTGATGTCAATGCGTCCGCTCGGACCGCGATAGCGGTATTTTCGGTCGTAGGCGATCAGGTGCTTGCGTACGGCTTCCCATGCGGCAATCTGATCTTTGTCGCGGATGGTCGTGTAGACGTTGAGGCCACGCGTGTAGGTTTCTTCTCTGAAGATGTCGTAGACCAACATACGCGCCATTTCAGCGGCGTACTCGGCATGAATCGTCTTTTCGTTTTCCGGCGTTTCCTTTGTGAGATCGACCGAATGCTTAACAGGCATCAGAGGAGCGTTGATTTCGTTTTCGTACGTGATGTCGTCAATGTACTGCAACTGATGCATGCGGCTTAGCACGTAGTTCTTGCGCATTGTCGCGCGCTTGGGATTGACGATGGGGTTGTAGGCCGAAGGTGCCACCGGAAGGCCCGCGATCGTAGCGGCTTCGCCGATGGTGAGTTCATTGAGTTTTTTGCCGAAATACACCTGAGCGGCCGAAGCAAAACCGTAGGCACGCTGACCGAGGTATATCTGGTTGAGATAGACCTCGAGAATCTGATCTTTGGTTAGGTGACGCTCGATTTTGTAGGCCATCGCCACTTCATAGAGCTTGCGTGTGTATGTGCGCTCGGAACTCAAAAAGAAGTTGCGTGCCACCTGCATGGTGATGGTCGAGCCGCCCTGACCGCGGCGTCCCGTGAGAATGTTGGAAAGTGCGGCACGGGCAATACCCATGAATTCGATGCCCGAGTGCTCGTAAAAGCCGTTGTCTTCGGCGGCAAGCACAGCATTGCGCACAAAGCCCGGAATTTCATCAAGGCGTACAAAATCGCGGCGCTCTTCGCCGTATTCGCCGATCAGGGTACCGTCGGCACTCCAGACGCGCAGCGGTACTTTTGGCTTGTATTCCGTCAGCGAGTCGATGGGAGGCAACTGGGAGTACACCACAGAAAAAACGATCATAAAAAGGCTTGCGCCGCTCACGGCTGCGGCCAAGCCGACGCCGGTCAAGCGACCGAGCCACTTGAGCCAGCCGCGGGATTTGGTTTTGGATTTCTGCGTGGTCACGGAACGGGGACGATGGCGTCGCGTCGGACGTCTCGCTTTCTTGAAAAACACGTGTTTAAACTGGACTGATTATAGGGACGGCGTCTTTTTGGGAAACCGCCTCGAAACATTTTGAAAACAAGCGTCTGGCTTTGTTTTCACCTTCTTTCTGAGACAGACAAAGCCGTCGGAAGTCGACCGACGGCTTTGCGAAAGTTCATTGCTCAACGAAGAGGTTACAGCACGCGCTTGAGGAAGGCGCGGGTACGCTCTTCCTTCGGATTGACGAGCACTTCGCTGGGGTGGCCCTGTTCGACGATCACGCCGCCGTCCATGAAGACGACGTGATCGGCCACTTCGCGAGCAAAGCCGATTTCGTGTGTCACCACAACCATTGTCATGCCTTCGTCGGCCAAACTCTTCATGACGGCGAGCACTTCACCCACGAGTTCCGGGTCAAGTGCGGAGGTGGGTTCGTCAAAGAGAATGGCCTTGGGATCCATTGCCAGAGCGCGGGCGATGCCCACGCGCTGCTGCTGGCCACCCGACAGACGCACGGGATAGTCCTCGGCTTTGGCTGCCAGTCCAACGCGCGTGAGCGTTTCGATGGCTTTCTTGCGTGCGGTTTCCTTATCTTTGCCGCTTACGACCATTTGGCCGAGCATGACGTTTTCGAGCACCGTCTTGTGCGGCCATAGGTTAAAGCGCTGGAACACCATGCCGAGATGCTCGCGCAATTTATTGATGTTTGTACGACGGCTGGTGACTTCAATGCCGTCAACTGTGATTGTGCCCTTGTCGGGATCTTCCAGCGCGTTGATGCAACGCAGCATCGTGGACTTGCCGGAACCCGAGGGCCCGAGAATCACCACCTTTTCGCCGCGATGCACATCAAGGTCGATGCCCTTGAGAACTTCCAAGTTTCCGAAGTGCTTGTGCAGCCCGCGGATGCTGATCATGACGTCTTTGTCGCTCATTTGTCGTCTCCCTTGCCGAGGCGCTTTTCAAGCATGTGGATAAGCCAGGCTAAGCCGAGCGTTGCCACCCAGTACATCACGGAAATCGTGAGGTAGGGCTCCCAGTAGCGAGCCGAGGCGCCCGCGACGGTGCGCGCGGCGTAGGCGAGTTCGGTAAGACCAATGGCCGATACCAGCGAGGAGTCCTTCAAAATGGCGATGGCGTTGTTACCCAGAGCGGGCAGCATGCGACGGAAAGCCTGCGGCAGGATGATGTGACGCATACACTGCCAGTAGGTCATGCCTACGGAACGGGCCGCTTCGCTCTGGCCCTTGTCCAACGACTGGATACCGGCGCGGAACACTTCGCTCATGTAGGCGCCGGCGTTGAGGGTGATCGCAAAGAAGCCGGCGAGAAATGCTCCGTAGTTGCTGCGGATTTCGCGCGCGAGGCTGCCCGAGATGATCAGACCGTCGACCGGGTGAATGAACACCGGCAACACGGCAAAGTACATCAGAAAGATCTGAACGAACAGCGGGGTACCGCGAAAGAAGCTCACCCAGATGGTGACCGGCCAGCGAACGCCGTAGTAAAGAATGGATTTCCAGGGGTCGTGACGGGCTTCGGCCATGCGGGCCATGCCGAGCAGCATGCCGAGGAAAACGCCGCAGATGACGCAACCGATGGTGAGCTTGAGCGTCATGCCGATACCTTCCGCAAACAGCGGCCAGTATTCGGCTAGAACATCAAAACGAAATCCGCTCATCGTGATTTCCTTGTTGAGGGGGATGGAAGAGGTTGCCCAACACTGTAAAAAAGCATTGCGCTCAAAAAATCGGCGGATATTTTACCCGATGCAGGTTCAGCCTTTTTGAACAATTCGGGCTTCTGGGAGTTAATCCCGATGCAAAACGGGCGCTTTTGTCGAAAAGCGCCCGTTAGGATGCGGATAACGGCCGATCAGTCCGATTTATTCAGGAATCGGAAGCTTGGGCGGCTGGGCCTTATCGCCGAACCACTTGGCGTAGATCTTGGCATATTCGCCGTTGGCGATGATCTTCTTCAGGCCTTCGTTGACCTTGTCGCGCAGTTCGGTGTTGCCCTTGCGGAAGGCGATGCCGAAATACTGGTCTTCAAAGGACGGATCGCGAGCCATGTTGAACTGTTTATCGGGATTCTGCAGGGCGTAGTAAGCAAATACGCCGATGTCGCCCACAGCAGCGTCCACGCCACCTGCGGAGAGCTCTTCGAGCACGAGCGGGGTGTTGTCAAAGCGCTTGATGTTGCTGCTTGCCTTGCCGAAGACCTTGCTGCAGGCAATGTCGCCGGCGGAGTTGGCTACCACGGCCACATTCTTACCTTTGAGGTCAGCCACGGATTTCACTGTCAGATTCTTCTGGGTGAGAATGAGTTGGTGAGCAGCAAAGTAGGGATAGGAAAAGTCAACTGCTTCCTTGCGCTGGGGAGTAATGGTGATGCCGCTGATGATCATGTCGCGGTCTCCGTTGCGCACGGATTCAAAGATCACTCCGAAGAGCGTATTGATGAATTCCACCTTGAAGCCTTGCTCCTTGGCGATGGCTTTCACGAGGTCGATATCAAAGCCCACGAGTTCCCTGTTCGGAGCCTGGAATTCGAAGGGACGATAGGTTGCGCCCGTGCCAACGGTGTAGGTCACGGGATCGGCGGCCGAAACTGGGCCGCAGGTGAGAACGGTTGCCGCACAGGCTGCGGCAGCAAAAATATGCTTCAGTGACATCGGGTTTGACTCCGAGGGATGAGTAACCAATGGAACATGCGTGAGATAAGCACGGCACACGCAAGCGTGTCGCACTTCCGCTCAACATACAATTTTGGCGCAGAAACGCGCAAAAGAAAAACGGAATCGGTTAGCGATTACTCGAAAGCAAATACGTTCCCATGGTGACGGCGCTTTCAATGACGTGTCCGGCCATGGCAGCTTCGACTTGCGAGCGTGTGAAGTTTTCCGGCAGATCGAGTGTCGTATCCAGAGCGTAGAGCTTGAAATAGTAGCGGTGGCGCCCAATGGGCGGGCGCGGGCCGGACCAGCCGCGAACACCGCTGTCGTTGACGGCGATACGGCAGCCTTGGGGATAGTCACTGACGCCTTCGGCAAAACCTGCGGTCTCGGTCGGAATGTTCACGACAAGCCAATGCAGCCAAATGCGTTTGGGTGCCTCCGGATCTGGAGCGTCCGGATCGTCGGAGAGTAATACCAGTGAGCGAGCATTGGCAGGAACGCCCGAAAAAACGAGTTCGGGTGAGAGGTTTTCGCCCTCCTGTGTGTAGCGCATCGGAATTTCGGCTTCGTGCGCAAAAGCGGGGGTCGTGATGGTCAGCATAGATTTTCTCCCAAGAGAAGCTGCTCAATCGTCTGTTTCGTGGGCGGCATTGCAGTCGGCAATGCGGCAGAAATGCGTGAAGTCGTAGAGCGTTTTGTCAGCCAACTGCGAAGCGGCCACGCGCGTGGTACTCATGAAGAGATTGTAGATGCGGCTGTCGAACTCCTTGTCCCACTGAGTCATCAGGGCTTTGATCTCTTTGCGTTTTAAGTTTTCGCCCACACCGCACAGATCCTTTGGAAAGAGCGGATAGCCGCAGATCTCGGCCCATCGACTCATTTCGTACTCGCGCAGATAGATGAGCGGGCGAATCACGGTGTTGCAGCCGTCGTCGCTGCGCAACACTGGCGGCATGGCTTTGATGCGCCCGCCGTAGAACATGTTGAGAAGCAACGTGGAGACAACGTCGTCCATCTGGTGCCCCAGGGCAATTTTGGTGCAGCCGAGCTCTTTGGCTACACGGTAGAGAATGCCGCGGCGCAGGCGGGCGCAGAGAGAACAGACATTTTTGCCAGAAGGGATGAGTTTTTGCGTGATTGAGTAGGTGTCCTGATTTTCGATGTGGTAGGTCACGCCTTTTTCCTTGAGCCAGGCTTCGAGCAGGTGCGTGGGGCTACCCGGAATATGCTGGTTCACATGTACGGCGATGATGTCAAAGTGCACCGGAGCGCGAGCCTTGAGTTTCAGGAGTGCGTCGAGCAGCACGTAACTATCCTTACCGCCGCTCATTGCCACAGCAATTTTGTCGCCGTCTTCGATCATGCCGTAGTCTGTGCAGGCCATCGCGCACAGGCGCACGATACGTTTTTCAAGCTTGCGCATCGACACCGAGGCTTCGATGTGTTTGCCGGGGGCGATTTCGATGAATTTGGCCTTTTCGGCGCGGCTTTTAGCCATGCGTACCGGACGCACGGGGATGTCGGGGGCGTTGTGTTCGGTCATGATGTGGGGTCAGATTCGGTGGCGGAAAGTTTCGACGGCCACGGCTTTGGCGCCGGTGCAAGCGTGCAGTTTGGCTGTCTTGACGCGCGCTGCAGAAACGCGTTTGTCAGCGAGGATGCGCTCGAGCAGCCGATCACCGAAAGTTTCTTGTAGTCGGATGTGCCCTTCGGAAATCGTTTCGGTCACGATTTGCGACAAGACGGAGTAGCTGTACACCTCATCGAGATTGTCGCCGGTGGCCGTGCTGTACACAAACGGCACCCAGACTTCGATCGTGACGAGTACAGGCTGCGCGCGACCGTGTTCTTCGGCGTGCGCGCCGATTTCCATGTCGACCTGCAAATCCTCAAGAATGATGCGGCGGCAGGTCAGAGACAACGTTTCAAATAAGGAGGACATACGGATGGTTTCGAAAAGGAATCGGCGCGGGCAGGGAAAAGTTGTGGAAGGCTTTACAATGCGCCAATGCGCTGGATTTTAGTTATTTTGATTTGCATCATGGTCTTGATGACCTGCGTGCCCTGGCTTTCGCGGTTCGGACTCGGACGTTTGCCCGGAGACATCAATTTCCGGGTGTTCGGTCGTCGCATCAGCATTCCGCTTGCCAGCACGATGCTGATCTTTCTTCTGTTTTTCCTGATCGGGAAGTTTCTTTAGAAAGCCGGACGTTTGCGATTGGCAATCTCGATGAGGTTACCGTCAGGGTCGCGAACGTAGATAGATAAAAGGTTTCCTGTTGCGCCCGTGCGCTCGACCGGTCCCAATTCCACCGCAATACCGTGCGCCTTGAAGTGTCCGGCTAAGGCTGCCACCGGTACGGTGCTTAAAAAACACAAATCGGCGCTGCCCGGCGCTGGACAAAGCGCGTGCGGCACAATTTCGTTTCCTTTGACGTGCAGATTGATCTTCTGGTCGCCAAAACGGATTGCCTTGCGTTTATCACCGAAGGTGACTTCTTCACAGCCCAGAACGCCGCAGTAAAAATCGAGCGTTTTTTGCAAATCCGAGACGGTTAGAACCAAGTGATCGAGCGAAACAAGAAAAGGCATTGCGGGAATCCTCATAGGCAAATGCGGAGCGCGGACTTCACTGCATCCAGTCGAGCCTGCCGCACGGCTTGTGCGACATTTTTGCCTTGCGCACGTCGAGCAGCGGCTCCGGCGTCGGTTTCGACAAATGCTCGTGCGGCCTGGCCCAGCACGTCGAAATTCGCATTTGGCTCAAAAGCTGCGTAAGCCGACAGGAAAGCGTCAAACCGAGCCGGACGGCGCAAGACATCGGCAGCTTCCAGAAACGCGACGTAGTCGTCGGCTTCGCGAAGCGAGGCAAGTGTGCTGTGTAATCGGCAAAAGACTTCGCACAGAGAGATTGTGTCGGCGTCAATGCGAAGCGCCTGCAGACGTTGGCGCAGTTTGATCGGGTCGTCGAATTCAGAAAAAAGAAGCGCCGTGCGCTGAGCGGTATCCAGTTTACGCTGTGCAGCGCGCAGCAGTGCCTCACGCACACGAGCGGTGACGGCAATGTCGGCAAAAATTCGATGCCAGACGCCGCAGTCTTCCAGCACCGCGATCATGCGTACCGGATTGGTTTCGGCAAGTCCTCGGCGCAACTCCTGCCAGGTACGCTCGGGAACCAGAGCGTCAACTTCACCGGAAGCCACCATTTGCCGGCAAAGTGCAAGTGTCTCGGGTGCAACCGTAAAGTCGGGGAAACGTGCGGCAAAGCGAGCCAGACGCAAGATACGCACGGGATCTTCGCAGAAGGCTTCCGAAACGTGTCTCAACACGCGGGCTCTGAGGTCGGCCTGCCCGCCCCACGGGTCAATGATGTTTCCCTTGTCGTCTTCGGCCATGGCGTTGATCGTAAGATCGCGCCGACGCAGGTCTTCTTCGAGTGTCACATCCGGGGCCGTGTAAAACGTAAAGCCGTGGTAGCCCTTGGCAGTTTTGCGCTCGGTGCGTGCCAAGGCGTATTCCTCGTGCGTGCGCGGATGCAAAAAGACGGGGAAATCGGCACCCACCGGCATGAAGCCGCGCGCGAGCATCGCTTCGGGCGTGGCTCCCGTCACCACCCAGTCAATGTCGCCCGTAGGGGCGTTGACTCCCTGTTCCCGCAAGAGGCGGTCGCGTACGCATCCGCCGACTTTATAGATTTGCATACTCATTGTGTTGCCTTTGCCGTTTTGGCTTTGCGGTCGGTACGTGGTCTGTGTTCAGCAAGAAACGCTTTGAGTGCAACACCCGTCGGGGTTTTCTTTTTGGCAATGGCAGATGGGGCACCCTCGCCTGTTACCTTGCCGCCCTCGGGACCCCCTTCCGGACCGAGATCGATCACCCAGTCGGCTTCTGCGATGACGTCAAGATTGTGCTCAATTACTACCACGGTGTTGCCGGCTTCGACGAGCTTGTGCAGCACATTGATGAGCTTTTCGACATCGGCCATGTGCAGGCCCACGGTGGGTTCATCAAGGATATAGAACGTGTGTGCCGTGCGGCGCGTGCGCATTTGACTGTAGGCCTTGGAAAGTTCCGTGACAAGCTTGATGCGCTGCGCTTCACCGCCTGAAAGCGTTGATGAGGGCTGCCCGAGCCGCAGATAGCCGAGACCCACGGCTTGCAACAGTTCCAGTGGCTTTGCGATCTTGGGGCGGTTGGCAAAAAGTTCGAGCGCGTCGTCAACGCTCAGATTCAATACTTCGCCGATGCTCTTTCCCATCCACTTCACCGCAAGCGTTTCTTCGTCAAAACGCATGCCACTGCAGGCTTCGCAAGGCATCTTGACGTTGGGCAAAAAGCTCATTTCGACGCTCACCTGCCCCTGGCCTTCGCACACTGGGCAGCGGCCTTCGGGCGTGTTGAAGGAAAAACGCGTCGGCTGGTAGCCGCGTGCTTGCGCCTCGGGCGTTTGCGCGTACAGGTCGCGAATTTGATTGAAGAACGAAACGTAGGTGGCGGGGCACGAACGAGGCGTTTTGCCGATCGGGGTTTGATCGACCTCCAGCACGCGTCCCAAAGGAGCGTCTTTGTTCCATTCAATCGCCTCGCAGCCGCGCAGCTTGGCAGCCGGAGACTCCAGTTTTGCCTGAAGTGACGAGCGCAGTACATCGCGCACAAGGGTGGATTTGCCCGAGCCCGAAACGCCTGTGACGGCCACCAGACGGCCGAGCGGAAAATCAACGGTGATGTGTTTTAGGTTGTGCAGCGAGGCATTGCGCACTGTCAGACGCGGCGTGGTGTCGTCGACCGGATGCTTGGCTTTGCCGGTGTGTTCAAGCGGTTCTCTGAGCATGCGCCCCGTGACGCTCTTTTCGTCGGCACAGACTTCTTCAAGCGAACCTTCGGCAATGAGCTCGCCGCCGCGGCTGCCGGCGCCCGGTCCGATGTCGACCACGTGATCGGCTCGTCGGATGAGCTCTTCGTCGTGTTCGACCACAATGACTGTGTTGCCTTTGTTTTTCAGTTCCGTGAGCATGTCAACGAGACGCGCATTGTCTCGGGCGTGTAGGCCGATTGTGGGTTCGTCAAGCACGTAGCAGACGCCCTGAAGCGTACTGCCGATTTGAGCTGCCAAACGAATGCGCTGCGCTTCGCCGCCCGAAAGCGACGGTGCGTCGCGATCCAGGCTGAGGTAACCCAAACCTACTTTTTGCAGGAATTCCAAACGAGAGATGATTTCCTTGACGGCATCCTCGCCGATGGCCTTGTCTCGCCCCTTGAGTTTGATTGCCCGCATTGTTTTGAGCGCTTCGTCAACCGACATTGCTGTGGTTTCACCGATCGAGCGGCCCTCAAACTTTACGGCTAACGCAACGGGATTCAGACGCGTGCCGTGACAGGCCGGGCAGACCGCTGCCGAGACCGCTTCATTGTCGTCGTCAAGCGCCTGATCTTCATTGGCGTTGATGCCGACTCGCCCGGTGCCGGTACATTGCGGACACCATCCCATCTTGTTGTTGTATGAAAAGAGGCGAGGATCGGGTTCGGGAAAACTTATGGCGCAGATGGGACATGCACGCTTTGTTGACAGAATCTCCACAGTGCCTTCTTCGGATTCGGGCGGAACATTGCTGTTGGGCAGTGCCTTTCGGCCGTTTGCGACGCACACTAGGCCGTGTCCGTGAAAGAGCGCTTCGGTCAGCGCCTGAAGAATCTTTTCTTCGGTTGCCGGTTCAACCTTAAGTGTGCCGGTCGGCACTTCGATTGTGTGTTCCTTGTAGCGCGACAGCAGTGGGAAGGGAGCAGTGGGCTCCCACTTGCCGTCGACGCGGATTTGATGGGCGTTGAGTTTGGTGAGCGCCCACTGAGCGATTTCCTGATAGGTGCCTTTTCGGGCCACGACGACGGGGGCCATCAGCGTGATGCGCTGACCGCGGTAGGTTTTCATGATGTGCGCGAGGATTTGCTCCCGTGTTTGTTCGCGCACGAGCGAGCCGCACTTCGGGCAATACTGTGTCCCGAGTTTGACATAGAGCAGACGAAGGAAATGCTGGATTTCTGTGATCGTCGCAACTGTCGACTTGCGGCCGCCGCGGCTTGTACGCTGCTCGATTGCCACCGTAGGTGCAATGCCCGTGATGCTTTCGACGTCGGCCTTAGGCGGAGGTTGTGTGATGGAACGTGCGTAGGCGTTGAGACTTTCCAGATAACGTCGCTGTCCTTCGGAAAAAACGATGCCGAAGGCAAGCGTCGATTTTCCTGAACCGGAGACGCCGGTTACGGCAGTAAGGCGCCGTTTCGGAATCACGACATCAATGTTTTTGAGGTTGTGCTCCCGTGCGCCGAAGATGCCTAAGTCGCCTTGCCGCGCACCGCGCCAGACGTTCTGCAGTGACCGGCCCAGGACTGTGCGGTCGCGAGTGTGCGGCTGGGCGAAAAGGCCTGTCATCGGCACGCTTTCTTCCCCGATCATCTTGTCGTATGCGGCCAGCGCTTGCCCGGTGTAGCTTTGGGAGTTACCACGAAGATCCTCGGGGGTGGCGGCCGCCACGATCTGACCTCCCTCGTCGCCGCCTTCAGGACCGAGGTCAATGACCCAGTCGGCGGCGGAAATCACGTCAAGATTGTGTTCGATCACCAATACGGTTTGGCCGTTGAGTACCAGACGGCGGAAGACTTTGAGCAGCTTGCGGATGTCGTCGAAGTGTAGACCCGTGGTGGGTTCGTCGAATATGTAGAGATGCCGTTTGGAGGCGTAGCCCGATTCGGTTTCGGCCAGGATCTGTGCGAGCTTCAGGCGCTGCGCTTCACCGCCCGAAAGGGTGGAAAGCGGTTGCCCGAGCTTGACGTAATCGAGTCCGACGTCGATAAGACTTTGCAGCGCGCGTTCGATTGAACGCTCGCCGAGGAAATAGTCGCGAGCTTGTCGGACGGTCATTTCGAGCACCTCGGCGATGTTGACTTCACCGCGGCCGAGGTAGTTGAGTTTTACTTCCAGCGTTTCATCTCGGTAGCGGGAACCGTTGCAGTCCGGGCAGCGCAAGAGAACGTCGCTTAAAAATTGCATTTCAACGCGCTCGAAACCAGCGCCCTGACAGGTGGGGCAGCGTCCGGTACCCGAGTTAAAACTGAAGGTGCCCGCGGTGTAGCCGCGCTCATGTGCCTGCTGCGTATTGGCAAAGAGGTGGCGGATGTCGGTAAAGACGCCGCAGTATGAGGCCGGATTGCCGCGGCTCGTCTTGCCGATTTCGGATTGACTCACGTAGACGGCTTCACCGACAGGGCAGGTGCTATGGACGGAAGCGAAAACATCCGGCGGGTTGTCCTTGTTGTTTTTGTTTAGAAATTCAACTGCCGCAAGGATGACGTCGTTGGCGAGCGTTGATTTGCCTGAGCCCGAGACGCCGGTGAGCGCCGTGAAAGCGCCGATCGGCAGATTGACCGTGATGTTTTTGAGATTGTGTGCGCGCGCTCCCGTCACGGTCAGGAAACCCGAAAATGCTTCCGGCAGTTTTTTGGGTTCTTCCGGCATGGTCGAGCGTTTGCCTCTGAGGTAAAGCCCGGTGAGCGATTCGGAAGCTCTGACCGACTCGGGTGTGCCGTCGCAGACGATTTCACCGCCGTTGGTGCCTGCCCCCGGTCCCATGTCGATAATCCGATCGGCGGCGGTCATCACCTGCGGATCGTGCTCGACCACCACCAGCGTGTTGCCGCTGTCCTTCAGGCCGGCCATGATGCTGTTGACGCGATCCATGTCGCGCGGGTGCAGGCCCACGGACGGTTCGTCCAGAACAAAGAGCGTGTCGGTGAGGTTGGTACCGAGAGCCGTCGTGAGGTTGACGCGCTGCACTTCGCCGCCCGAAAGCGTGCGGCTTTGGCGTCCTAATGTCAAATAGCCTACGCCGACGTCAATGAGGTAGGTCAGCCGTGTGCGAATTTCTTCAGCAACCAGGCGAACGGCTTCATCGCAAGTCTCCTGTAGCAGTACGTCGAAAAAACGCTTGATGTCTTCGATCGGCAGATTCATCAGATCAGGCATGGAAAGCCCGGGCAACGACTCGAAGTTCTCAAGAGCCGTCTTTCCTAAGCCGCGCGGGACGAAGCGTTTGTAGATCCCTTTTTTTGGCAGCAAAGCGGCCTCGGACGCCTTGTGAGACCCCAGACGCCATAGAAGGCTTTCGCCGATGAGACGCGCGCCGCGGCACTCCGGGCACAATGCGTAACCGCGGTAGTTGGCCAGCTGAACGCGCACGTGCATCTTGTAGCTTTTCGATTCGAGCATATCGAAATATGCTTTGACGCCGTACCAATGCGTGCGCCAGTTTTTACCGTTGTATTCCTTGTCGCCGTGGATGACCCAGTTTTTTTGTTCGGCCGTGAGTTTTTGCCAGGGGACGTCAAGCGGCACGCCGCGCTTGGGGGCCCATTTTTCGAGATCTCGTTGACATTCCGATCCCGTCGCGGTGCGCCAGGGTTTGATGGCGCCTTGCGCAAGCGTGAGCGTTTCGTCGGGAATCACCAGCGAGTAGTCAATGCCGATCACACGACCGAAACCGCGGCAGGTGGGACATGCGCCGACGGCCGAGTTAAAGGAAAAGCGCGATGGCGAGGGAGCAGCGTAATGATGCAGGCAAACCGGGCAGGTGAGATCGGTTACCCAGCGACGTTTGCCGTTGGAGCCGTCTTCGGTCTGTGCGTAGACGCACAAAATGCGTTCTTTTCCAAGTTGAAGCGACTTTTCGACGGCTTCGACCGCGCGCGACTTCGTCAGGCGCGAGGCGCGTACACGATCAGCCGCTACCCACAGGCGCTTGCTTTCGTTTTCAATTGATTCCTCTTCAAGGATATGCGTGAAGCCTTGTGCAGACAAACCGCCGAGCACCACGTCCCGCTCAAGATTTTTGGGAACCAGAACAGCAAAGCATATGCTCAGGCGAGCCTCAGGCTGAGTCTTAGCCCATGCGACGATTTCTTCGGCAATGTCGCCAGCACTGCGCTCTTTGACCGGCTCTCCGCATTGGCCGCAGAACAAAGCGGCATTCCTCGCAAAGATGAGTTTGAGGCAATCATTGATCTCTGTCATCGTGCCCACGGTCGAACGCGAGGTCTTGACGCTGTTGGACTGATTGATGGCGATGGACGGAGGCACCCCGTCGATTTTGTCGACTTGCGGACGGTCGCAGCGTTCCAGAAATTGGCGGGCGTAAGCGCTGAACGTTTCGACGTAACGGCGTTGTCCTTCAGCGTAAAGCGTGTCGTAGGCAAGCGAGCTTTTGCCCGATCCCGACGGACCGGTAATGACGGTCATCGTGCCTGGTTCAATGTCGAGATCCAGGTTTCGCAGATTGTTTTGACGGGCTCCGCGAATGCGGATGGGACTGATGTCTGTTCTGTCGGCGACGTGAGACATGGCAAATGAATTCAAGTTCTCGAAAATGAAGACAGAAAGTTGGGCGACCAATGCCGTATTTAGCAGGGTGAGGCCCACTGGGGGCAGCGAACTTGCCACAGACGTCTGTCGGGCAATCGTACGCAGGTGAGTTGCCCTCCCCATAGACATCCCGTATCGATGGCGATTGTGTCTTTGCGCATCACCAGCCCCAGTGTCGACCAATGGCCGAAGCAGACGGTTTTGTTGAAACGACGCGGGTAGTCGAACCACGGCATCAGGTCGGGTGTGTCCTTTGGATTCATCTTGGCTTTGAATTCAAGTGAACCATCGGTTCTGACGTAGCGCATTCTGGTAAAGGCGTTGAGGATGGCGCGCATGCGGCCGGCGCCCTTTTTGTCCATATCGTTGTCGTCGCCGTACATTCCCTGCAAATACGCCTTCCAATCCTTGCTTTTGAGTGCATCGGACACTTCTTGGGCGTAAGTGCGAGCTTCGGCGAGTGTCCAGGCGGGTGAGATCCCGGCATGCACGAAAATTGTTTCGGGTGTTTCAAAAAGCAGCGGGCGATGGCGCAGCCACTTGAGCAGTTCTTTGCAGTCCGGTGCCTCAAGAATTTCGCCGATGGTATCGCTGCGGTGCAACTTACCTGCACCCGCGGCGACGGCCAGCAGATGCAGGTCGTGATTGCCGAGTAGGACAGCGCGACAGCGCCCGGTTTCGTCAAGCGCCTTGACGCGGCGCAAGGTTTCGAGCGAGGCAGGGCCTCGGTTGACAATGTCTCCGACAAACACGAAGGAGGCATTAGGATCCAACATATCGAGAAGTTCTTCGAAGCTCTCCAGACAGCCCTGAAGATCTCCGACAGCATAAATCGGCTCGGACATAATCGCAGTATTGGTTAGAATTTCGACTCAGATTCTAACTGCGGCGTTTGATGGTCAGTGCGCGCTCTTGACTCTGTTTTTGCGAGGATGTTCGTACCGGCAAAAAAACGCCTTTTCATTTGGGAAGTGACATGAAACCCGTTCGTAAGGCTGTATTCCCGGTTGCCGGTTTGGGCACCCGCTTCTTGCCCGCCACTAAGGCAATGCCCAAGGAAATGTTGCCGGTAGTCGATAAGCCGCTCATCCAGTATGCCGTGGAAGAAGCTGCTGCTGCCGGCATTACCGACATGATCTTTATCACGGGCCGCTACAAGCGTGCCATTGAAGATCACTTCGACAAGAGCCCTGAATTGGAAGCCGATCTCACGGCCAAGGGCAAGTACGAACTTTTGGATCTGGTGCATTCCGTGACGCCGCGTGGCGTCAATTTCATCTTCATTCGTCAGCCCGAACCGCTCGGTTTGGGACATGCTGTGCTCTGCGCCCGACCTGTGGTGGGCGACGAACCTTTCGGCGTGATTCTGGCCGATGACCTGATTTACGCCCAGCAGCCTGCTTTGGGTCAGTTGATTGGCGCTCGTAGCGAAATGGGCGGCGGCAGCGTGCTGGCCGTTCAGAATGTGGCCCCGAAGGAAACCAATAAGTACGGCATTGTCGGTGTGGATGACGAACTCAAGCAGACGAGCTGCGTGCGTACGATGGTGGAAAAGCCTGCTCCCGAAGCGGCTCCCTCGACGCTTGCCGTCATCGGCCGCTATGTGCTTGAGCCGGAAATCTTTACCGCGCTCGAACACGTGGATCGTGGTGTGGGCGGCGAAATCCAGCTCACCGACGCCATCGCTTCTCTGTTGGGCGAAGGCAAGACCTATGCCCACCGCTTTGAAGGTCGTCGTTTTGACTGCGGCAGCAAGCAGGGCTTCCTGACGGCTACGGCGCACTACGCTCGATTGGCCGGCTACGACTTCATCTGAAGCTGAGTTTCCGGACGGACGCGGCTTGCCTGATAAAGAAAGAAATATCAGGCGCCGCGTACTTTTTTGAGAAGCGCCGTCGTGGAGCGTTGGTGTTCGAACTCAACGGTGACGGTGCGACCGCCCCAGGAGGCGACAAGAGAGGCTTCTGGCAAATCTTCAATTCGGTAGTCGCCGCCTTTCACATAAATATCTGGGTGTGCCTCTTCAATAACCTTCAACGGCACCTTCTCCTTAAAGATGACGACGAGATCCACTGCTTCCAGCGAGGCGAGCACGGCGGCGCGATCGGCTTCGGTGTTGATGGGGCGATCATCTCCTTTGCCGAGCATCTTGACGGAGGTATCGGAATTGACGGCCACAATCAGACTCTTTCCCAGTTCGCGCGCCTGTGCAAGATAGGTGACGTGACCGCGATGAAGAATGTCGAAAACGCCGTTGGTCATGACGACCGGTTCGGGAAGTTGCGCTCGGCGCTCGGCGAGTTCTTCAAAGGAGACAATTTTGTGTTCAAAAGTAGGGGCGGGCAGTCGAAGAGCCATGACAACACGAAAAAAGATGGTTGAACCTGGAGCAACATCCTACCAAAAGCTCATGATCGGAGTGTTTGACGGAGAAATCGACACTCCAGAAAGCGTGTTGTGCATCCACAGAGCCAAGAAAGTAGAGAAAGACGAAAAAATTTTCGAGACACACAAACTTTTGATTTTAATGGAGAAAATGACATTTTTATGAAATTTTTGAGAAATTTCTTCAAAAATTTTCGCAAAAAGACTTGCATTTAAAAAAATATCGGTATATAGTTTCGACTCCTTCGGGGGTATAGCTCAGCTGGGAGAGCGCTTGCATGGCATGCAAGAGGTCAGCGGTTCGATCCCGCTTACCTCCACCAAGATTAGGTCCCCATCGTCTAGAGGCCTAGGACACAACCCTTTCACGGTTGGTACAGGGGTTCGAATCCCCTTGGGGACGCCAAATTTAGAAAGCTCGCCTTAATCGGCGGGCTTTTTTGGTATCTGCGGCAGATTTGATGAGAAAAAAAACCGCCCGGGCGATGCCGGACGGCTTGCGATCGACTTCAAGCGCTAGGCGGGAAGTCGGGAAAGCGGTGCGACTCAATCAATGAGAATGACGCTTGTCGTTTTCCTCCTTGACCGCACGGCGAGCCGTATCAAACACTTTGTTGATGGCTTGCATGGCGTCAGGGTCGTTTTCCGTTGCAATCACGCTGCGGCCACCTGAGACAATCATGTCAAGTTTGACGCTGAATTCGCCGAGACCTTGGTGACCGACTTTCGTAATCGTTGCTTTGCACTCCGAGAGATTGTTGTCAAAGCGCTGGAGAGCTTCGAAACGTCTTGCGATGTCGGCTTCAGCCGCCGGGGAACGATCAACGCCGTGGAAAATAACCTGCAGCATAAAAACCTCTCTTTTTGTTGTTCGTAGGGTTCCAGTCAGACCGCAGAAAGTCTTCCTGTACGAAGTAGTTTACTCGGCATGAAGGTTGAAAACGCGCAAGATTGTTCGGATTTGGTGGAAATTTGTATTTTTCGACAGAGCCGGCACGACTCTGTCTATACTATTTAGTTGGGCGGCTTGCTGAGCAAGACCGCCGATTGTTTTCGATAAGGAAAATTGCAATGGCTTTCGACCGTTTCAATGACAAACCTGCACGCCGTGAAAAACGTGACGGCGATCGTTTCAGCGGCAAGGGCGGCCGTTTTGAGGAATTCGGACGCGGACGCGGCGAAGGTCGCTTCGGTGATCGCGGCAACGATCGTTTCGGCGCCCGCAAGCCGTTTGCCGGGCGTCCGTTCAAGGAAGAGCTCGGCGGTCGTTCCGGCCCTCGCGCCAAGGTGGTGGATAAGCGCCGTTTCTCCGATCGAGCCGCGTTTGTGCAGAACGCAACGGTTCGTCTGGATTCGGATGTGGCTCGTTACTTCAAGTCGTCTGAGGACGTCAACGTTGCGTTGCGTATGGTGATTGCGCTCACGAAGACTGTCAAGACCGAAGAAACTCCGGCCAAAGTTGAGGAAGTTCAGTCGCAGGCCATTGAGACTGCTGCTGAGACCGACAACAGCGAAGAATAAGAGCCGACTCTTTTGATATTGGCAAGGGCGCTTCCCGATGGTGTGGAGGCGCTTTTTTCTGCCGACTGTTGCGTTAAGTTTTCGGGTAAGTTGCTCAGTTAAACTTGCGTTTGCACAAAAGAGGACGGCATGCCGTGCAGACTCGTTGTCGGCAGGCCTCAGTGCAAAAGGCAAATCCTCTTTTTCGACGACCACAAGAAGTGACACGAGACATGGACAAGAAGCAGGGCCCCTGGAGCCGCCGCGAGATGATTGAGCGTCTTGAGCGGCAGGATGAGTTTGACGTTGCCGTAATTGGCGCCGGCGCAACCGGGCTCGGTGTGGCGCTCGATGTGGCCAGCCGCGGCATGTCGGTGCTTATTGTGGACGGACAGGATTGGGCCTCGGGGCACGCTTCTCGCTCGAGCAAACACATTGGCAGCGATATTCGCCGCCTGGTTTGTCCTGCCCGATGGGATCGCGTGCGTGAAGAGCTCTACGAGCGACGTTTGCTTTTGCAAAATGCGCCGAGCCTTGTGCGTGCTCAAAACTACGTGATTCCCTGCCGCAGCAAGATCGGCATGACGATGCGAGCTTCCAGTCTGGCGCTCTACAGCCTGTTCTCAAGCGGCGGACGCGGTACACGCCCGGTGTCCATGCAGGGACGCGTCAATGCTCTCGGTATGTTGCCCGGTATTGAACGAAAGGGGCTGGCAGGTGCTGTAACCTTTACCGATGCCGTTTGCGACGATGCCGGTTTGGCGCTTGCTCTTTTAAGTGGGGCGGTGGAGTACGGCGCGGTGGCGCTCAACAGAATGCGCATGATTGACGCCGAAGCCGACGGGCGACGTGTCACTTCGGTTGTGCTACAAGATGCGGAAAACGGCCGCAAGCGCAAGGTGCGTGTCCGCACTGTCTTTAACTGCGCCGGTGTCTGGGCCGATGATGTCCGCCGGATGGTGGACGTCACTTGCGGCAATATCGTTAAGATCGTGCGCCGCTCTTACATTGTGGTTGATAAGACGTTTATGCCCACGGGCAATGCGCTTTATCTGCCGCGCGGCTGCGGCGGACGCGGTCCTCTTACGATTGTTCCGTGGCAGGGGCGTCTTTTGATTGGTGCGACGGCCGTTGATCAGGGGCAGGCACCGATCGATCCGCAACCCACAGAAGATGAGGTTCGCTTGCTGATGGCTAGCGCCAATCGCTTGTTGAGCCGCAAAATTCGTCGCGAGGATGTGCGCGCTCGTTATGCGGGGTTGCAGGCCGAAGTCGGTGTGCGCGGACTCGACGGCGGCCGTGGTTTTGCCGTTGTGCCCGAATTCAACAATATGTTTACGGTGGTCGGCGGCTCCATGACGCTTTATCGAGCTAAGGCCGAAGCGGCGATTGATGCGGCTATTGCACGGCATCTGTTGCCCAAGTACGGCTGCATGACGCGTTCGATGCGTTTGGGCGGCAATTCTCAGATGGCTATGGAAGAACTGCAGAAAAGGCTGCTGGCGGGCGAAGCTCCTGCCGCGGAGGCGATCATGCAGCTCAACGGCTTTGTCAGCCGTCATTTTGCGGAAACCGGTGCACGTTGTGCCGATGATATTCTCTGGCGACGGCTCCGCTTGGGTGAGCTTGACGAGGCTCGCGCCGAAATGCTCAAGCCAGTGGTCTCCGAACAGCTTGCCGCGCTCAAGGCGCAGGAATAGTTAATTGAGGATATTGCGCGACAAGCGCCTGATTTTTCTGAAAAAACAGGTCTTGGAACGGTTGACAGCCTGAGTTTACTCTGTCATAATCTCGGTCCCTTCCTTCGCAGGGAAGGAGCGCGCGTGCGCGCAACACCGTACGGCTTCGTTCGGTGGCGCAGTGCGCGTGATGTGTAATTACAAAAAGGTTTTGCCAACCGGGAAACCGGGCGCAAAACGGCGAGGAAAAACTACATGTACGCAATTATCAAGACCGGCGGCAAGCAGTACCGCGTTGCCGAAGGTGATTTTCTCAAGGTCGAAACCCTCAACGCCGACGTTGAAGGCGAAGTGGTTTTCAACGAAGTGCTCGCTGTGAGCACCGAAGAAGGCCTTAAGGTCGGTACCCCCGTCGTGGAAGGTGCTGCCGTGACCGCTGTCGTGACCCATCACGGCCGCGCCGACAAGGTCCGCATTTTCAAGTTCCGCCGCCGCAAGCACTCCATGAAGAGCGCCGGCCACCGTCAGAACTACACGGAAGTCAAGATCGTCAAGATCCAGGCTTAATTTAAGTAACGATTTTTTGAAGAGAACATAGAAAATGGCACACAAGAAAGGCGGCGGTTCCACCCGCAACGGTCGTGACTCTCAGGCAAAGCGCCTCGGCGTCAAGGTTTTCGGTAACGCCATGATCAACGCTGGCGGCATCATCGTTCGTCAGCGCGGCACCAAGTTCCACGCCGGTGACAACGTTGGCATCGGCCGCGACCACACGCTCTACGCTCTGGTCGACGGTGTGGTGACCTTCGAAGTGAAGGGCCCGAAGAACAACCAGTTCGTGAAGGTTGTTCCGGTTGCCGGCTAATTAAGGCGTCGGGTGCCGTGAAAGCGGCGCCTCGCTTCACTGAAAAAGCCCTGACGGGACGTTGTTCTCGCGGGGCTTTTTTCGTTATGCTGTTCAAAGCGGCCTTCGAATGGCTGCGATTGACTTAATTTTTTACGGACGGTATTCAAGTGAAATTCGTTGACGAAGCCCGCATTGAGGTTCAAGGCGGCAAAGGCGGCAATGGCGTTGCGAGCTTTCGCCGCGAAAAATTCATACCCAAGGGCGGTCCAGACGGCGGCGACGGCGGCCGCGGCGGCAGTGTGTGGGCGGTAGCAGACCGCAACATCAACACGCTCGTGGACTATCGCTACACGCGCAAATTCTTCGCGCCCAACGGCGAGAATGGCCGCGGTGCCGATTGCTTCGGCGCGGGTGGCGAAGACATCGTGCTACGCATGCCTGTAGGTACGCTCATTGTGGACGAAACCACCGGCGAAACGGTGGCTGACCTGACGCACCACGGCGACAAACAGCTTTTGGCTGCCGGCGGCAAGGGCGGTTTGGGTAACCTGCACTTTAAGACAAGTGTCAATCGTGCCCCGCGCCAATGCACGCCGGGCGAGCCGGGACAGTACCGCGCAGTACGCCTTGAGCTCAAGGTGCTTGCCGACGTCGGCCTGCTCGGTATGCCCAACGCAGGAAAGTCGACTTTCATTACGGCCGTGAGCAACGCACGTCCCAAGATTGCCGACTATCCCTTCACGACGCTGCATCCGCATCTGGGCGTAGTGCGTGTCGGTCCCGAACAGAGCTTTGTCGTAGCTGATATTCCGGGGCTGATTGAAGGTGCAAGCGAAGGCGCCGGTCTTGGTCACTTGTTCCTGCGTCACTTGTCGCGTACGAGCCTGTTGTTGCACATCATTGACTGCGCTCCGTTGGATCCGGACACTGATTCTGTGGCCGAAGCCCGAGCACTGGTGGCTGAACTTGCCAAGTACGACGACGAGCTCGCCAAAAAGACGCGCTGGGTGGTACTCAACAAGATTGATCTGGTGCCCGAAGATGAGCGCGAAGAACTGATCGCACGTTTTAGGGCCGAGCTTGGAGACGATCGCCCGCTCTTTGTGATGAGTGCGGCCACGCGTGAAGGCTGTGAGACGCTCATCAAAGCGATTGCGCAGGAGCTGGATACCAAGCGGCGCGAAGCGCAGCAAATCGAAGAGCAACGCGACGATGTGCGTTTCGCTGAAACACACGAAGTAGAACTGTAAGCTGACAGTCGTCTCGATCGTTGATCAAGGGAGTGGAAAGCATGGAACAAAGTGCACTTAAAAATGCCCGTCGCGTTGTCGTGAAAGTCGGAAGTGCTCTTTTGACCAACGACGGTCGCGGATTGGATCGACAGATGATCGAAAACCTGGCTTCTCAGATCTGCTCGTTGGTACACGACGGTAAAGAAGTGGTTTTCGTGAGTTCCGGCGCGATTGCCGAAGGCGTATTGCGGTTGGGGTGGAGTAAGCGCCCTGAGCGTATTTGCGAGTTGCAGGCTGCCGCTGCCGTTGGCCAGATGGGCTTGGTGCAGGCCTACGAAACGGCGTTTTCGGCGCACGGCGTTAAAACGGCGCAGATCCTTCTCACCCACGCCGATCTCTCCAACCGTGAACGTTATCTGAATGCCCGCGAAGCGCTCCTCGAATTGCTCCGGTTGGGAGTGGTGCCGATTATCAACGAAAACGACACGGTGGTGACCGACGAAATCAAGGTTGGCGACAACGACACCTTGGGTGCCTTGGTGACTAATCTTATCGAAGCCGACGTGTTGGTGATTCTTACCGATCAGCGCGGTCTCTATACGGCTGATCCCCGCAAGGATCCGACTGCTAAGTTCGTTTCCGAAGCTAGCGCGGGTGATCCTGCTCTGGAAAAGATGGCCGGAGGGGCCGCAAGCACTCTTTCCAAGGGCGGTATGATCACCAAGATCTTGGCGGCCAAACGGGCGGCACGCAGCGGTTCGAGCACTGTCATTGCCTATGGACGGGAAGAGAACGTTTTGCCGCGTTTGGCACAGGGCGAAGCGATCGGCACGCAGCTTACCGCCGTGCAGGCGCCTTGGCACGCACGCGCCAACTGGTTGGCCGACCAACTGCGGGCTCAGGGGCTAGTGGTGCTTGACGCCGGGGCGGCTCAAGCTCTTTCGGAAAAGAAGACAAGCCTGCTTCCGGTGGGCATCAAGGCTGTTCAGGGCGACTTCGTTCGCGGTGATGTGGTGGGCTGCCTTGCGCCTGACGGTACGGAAATCGCTCGTGGTCTTGTCAACTACGACTCAGCGCAACTGCGATTGATTGCTGGGCGGCACTGCGACGACTTCGCGGCGATTTTGGGCTTTTCCGGACCGGAGGAAGCCGTGCATCGTGACAATATGGTGATGCTTGTCAGCAAAGAAAACAAGCAGCGGTGAAGGTCAGACTGAGCCTTTGTAGCCGTTTTGGCGCCAGGCTTCAAATACTGTCACTGCAACGGCATTGCTGAGGTTTAGGGAACGATTCTCGGGCATCATCGGCAGACGGATGCGCTGAGAAGCTGGAAACGACTCTCGAATGGAGTCGGGCAGGCCGTGACCTTCGCTACCGAAAATGAGCCAGTCGCCCGGCTGGAACTTCATCGTTGAGAAAATGCTTGAGCCCTTGGTCGTCATCGCAAACATACGTGAGGTCGAGGGCCTTTCCGTTTCCAGAAACGCTTCCCAGGACGGGTAGGTTTTCATGGTCGTGAATTCGTGATAGTCAAGCCCAGCACGGATGAGAAGTTTGTCGTCAACACTGAAGCCCAGCGGCTCAATCAAATGAAGCGTACAGCCCGTGTTGGCACACAAGCGAATAGCGTTGCCGGTATTGGGCGGAATTTCTGGATGAACGAGAACGACGTGAAACATGGTGTGAGCGTCGGTTGGTGGGCAAAAAAAGCGTTAGAGGATATCTTTGTCGGCGGCAAGTTCCGAGCGTAACTTGGCAATCGCCTTCTTTTCGATTTGGCGTACACGTTCGGCCGAGACGCCGAGTTTAGAGGCAAGTTCCTGTAGCGTCATCGGATCGGGATTGCCATCGTTGTCCGTGCGAAGCCAGCGCGCCTGCACAACGAGTCGACTGCGTTCGTCGAGTGCATCAAGTGCATTGCGAAGGATTTCGCCGGTGAGGCGATTGCGGTCGCGCTCTTCAAGTGCCGCTTCCGGTTCGTCTTCTTCGCGTGATAGCCAATCAATGGGGGCAAACGCATTGTCGTCTTCAGCGTCTGTCGATCCTGGACTTTCAAGAGGCGTGTCGCCGCCCGACAGACGCGCTTCCATTTCGCGCACTTCTTCGGGCTTAACGTCAAGTGTTTCGGCAATGCGCTCCGTTTCGGAAGTGGACAGAGACTTTTCGTCGGCCTTCATCTGGCGCAAATTAAAGAAAAGCTTGCGTTGATTCTTGGTTGTCGCAAGTTTCACCATACGCCAATTGCGCACGATGTATTCCTGAATTTCAGATCGAATCCAGTGGACGGAAAAAGTCATCAGACGCACGCCGCGATCGGGATCGAAGTGTTTGATCGCTTTCATGAGTCCGATATTGCCTTCCTGGATCAGGTCGGCGTGCGGTAGACCGTAACCGAGAAAACCACGGGCAATCGAGACAACCAAACGCAGATGAGAAAGTATGAGCTGCTGCGCGGCCATCAAGTCGCCCTCATCGCGCAGACGCACGGCTAAAGCGTGCTCTTCTTCGGCAGAGAGAATCGGAGCGGCGTTGGCATAACGAATGTACGCATCCAGGTCGCCCAGACGCGGAATGACCGCGGGCAGATACTGTTTCTTCTCGTAGGGGACGACTTCGCCTTTGACGGGGTCGGGACGAACAACAAGAGAACCGCCTTGTGTGCCTTGATATGGCACCAGCTGTTTGCTGCCGCTTTCGTCGGAGACGATGATTTGCCCTGCGTTTTTTCCGCGCGCAACAAGCGCTCCGTCGGCCGATTTACGGCAGACAGAGTCCGGTTCCGAAACAAGCGCCGTCGTGTCGGACGACTCGTTTTCGGTCGGGATCGAAATAGCAGGGGTGTCAGTCACGGAATTAAAGAAGCCTTTCAATTGAACAGCAGGATGCTACTGCGAAAAGACGTAACCGAGTGCAGTCAAGTTTGTCGGATTTTGACAGAAAAAGTCAGGGTTGGTGACGCAGCACGCGGGTGATGGCGTCTTTGGCAGCAAAGGAGCCGACGACGTAGCCTAAAAGCGCGGCCGAGGCGACGTAGAGCAGGCACCAGTCAATTGCGGGCATGCGCAGTATTACCGTAACACCGTAGAGTCCGGCGAAATCGGCAATGGGTTTGGCAAGCAGGCTAACGCCGGTGGCAGTTACGCCGAGAGACAGAACGGCCGCCAGCATCAGCGTAAGGAAACCGCGCCATGAGTACGGACGGCGAATAAAGCTGGAAGTTGCGCCGAATAGGTGCAATGCACGGATTTCGTCTCGTTGCGCGTTGGTTGTGAGGCGCACGGATGCAAAGATCACGAGCAGCACCAACAGGAAAACCACGGTGCCGAGAATGCCGAGCACAACGGATAAAGCCGTGTAGAGCGCGTTGAGGTAACGCTGCCAGGAGTCGTCATAGGCAACGAGATCAACGTTTTTGATTTTGCGGAACTCGTCGGCTGCGGCGGCGAGCTCCTCGGACGAGACGTTGCTTGCGACTGTGGCAATGATGATGTCGGGAAGCGGATTATTCTTGGCCTTTTCTTTGGTGCGTTGATCCTCGGTTTTTAGACCCAGCGACTGATTAACCATGGCAAGTGCGTCTTCTTTGGGCATGATGCGTACGTCGGAGATAACGCTGTTTGCTGAAATGGCTTCAGCCAATTCCTTGACGGACTGTTCGCCTGCGCTTCGATCGGCAAAGATAGTGACTTCAGCTTGCGTCGGGACATTGAAGACTTGAGACGAAAGAGACCAGGCGAGTGTGGCGAGGAAAAACGGAATGGTGAGTGCCAGACCGGCCAAGGAGAGAGCCATCAAAAAGAGGCCTTTGAATTCCACAATGGCGCGAACGGTTTGACGGGCGGCCCAACGTGTGCTTGTAAACATGCTCATCGCAGGCCTCCCTGCAGCATGATGGGACGGCAAACGACGTTGGAGGGATTGAGTTGCAGATGTGAAGCCACGATCACGGAGACGTTGGATAGCGACACTTCGCCCAACAGATCCATCAGGTGTTGTGCGTTGTCCGCATCGAGATGCGCGCACGGCTCATCGGCCAGGACGAGTAGCGGGTCGTTGACGATGGCGCGGGCCACACTTGCGATCTGCTTTTGCCCGGCGGAAAGATCATGCGGTCTGGATTGGGCCAGATCGGCGATGCCGCATTTGTCCAACGCATTCATGGCGGCCATGCGGGCTTTTCCGTAGGATTCTTCGGCCGCAAGCGACGGCAGCATCACGTTTTCCAGAATGGTGCGGTTGTCGAGCAACAGACACTCCTGCATCATGATACCCATGGAACGGCGAACGATGGCCATTTCGCGTTCGTCGAAGTTGTTGAGACAGTCGCCGGCCACACGCACTTCGCCGAACGTAGGGCGAAGGATGCCTGCGATCATCGCGAGCGCCAACGATTTGCCCGAGCCTGTGGGACCGTGCAGGCAAACGAACTCTCCGCGCGTCACGTTGAACGTGATGCCGGCCGAGAGGCGTTCTCCGTTGATTTCAATGCCGGCATTGATGAGCTCGACAAGTGGAATGTTGACGCCGTTGGAGACCATTGGATTGCGAGAGTCTGTCGTTTAAGATGCGTTGTTTTGCAGCGTGAATTCCATGCCGACGCGTGCCCAGACGAGCGATTCTTGCTCAAGCAGATAGCCCGTTAACGGGTGACGAGAAAGCCACTGCGGATCGACCCAGAGGCGGAACGCAGTTTTACGGGTGTGCGCGACGCGTTCCAACTTGATTTCCGGCAGGCGCAGCGTGCGGCGGGCATGTGCAAAGATCACAGCCAAACGCAGTGAGAGCAACATATTGACGAAGACGGGATCCTGTAATGCGCCTTCAACTTTCTTGAGGTTGCCTCGCTGACCGAGTACGAGCGTACTCATTTGCGTTTGATCGTAACGGGAGAACCCGGGCAGATCGGAATTCATCAGAATGTACTGACTGTGCTTATGGTAACCGCTCGGACTGATCACGCGACCGGTCTCGTGCAGCATGGAAGCCCACTGCAGCAGTTTGCGGCAGTCGTGTGTCTGCTGATCATCGGGACTAAGCGCCACGAAAAACTTGTCGGCAAGGGCCGCCACGCGGGCGGCTTGCTGCTTGTCGATGCTCGAGCGCTTGATAAGGGCTGTCACGGTGCTGTCGCGCGTATCGCGCTGCTCTTGGCGTCCCAGCATGTCGTAGAGAAGACCGACGCGAAGCGCACCGGAGGCCGGGCGCATTTCTTTGATCTTGAACGTATCGAACACGGCTGAGAGGACGGCAAGGCCGCCGGCGATCACCTCACGGCGATCTTCCTTGAGACCCGGAAAGTTGATCTTGCGGATGTCGCCCGCTTCAACAAGCTCTTTGCGCATGACCTTCAAGAGCGCCGGTGTGACAACTCCGTTGGTTAGGCCCGAGGCGAGGCCGATGTCAGCAACGGCGCCGATGGTGCCGGCACTGCCGTATGCGGCGTCCCAGTTGCGGAAGGAGAATTCCTGATGAGCTTCTTCAAACTCGGCTTGTGCTGAGAGTTGAGCCTGCTTGAGGGCGTTGGCAGTGATTTTGCCGTCCGGAAAAAAGGCGCGAGAAGTGTTTACGCATCCCACATGAAACGATTCGCACTCTTTGGCGATAAAACCGCAACCGATGATCAATTCCGTCGAAGCTCCGCCGATGTCCACCACCAGACGCTTTTCGCTGGATGGAGGAAGCGTATGAGCGCATCCCGAGAAGACAAGACGGGCTTCTTCACGGCCGGCAATGATTTCAATGGGGTGCCCGAGCGCTTCTTCGGCACGAGGCAGGAAGTCAGCGGAATTCGTTGCCACGCGCAGCGCTTGCGTACCGACGGCGCGGATGTTTTGCGGATCAATGCCGTCGAGTTTTTCTCGGAAGCGGCGCAGAGCAGCTAAAGCGCGCTCCTGAATTTCCGGCGTAAAGGCACCGTTTTCGTCAATGCCGCCGGCCAGACGAACGGTTTCCTTCCAATAGCTTTCAGTTGTGATTCGGTAGTCCTCAACCCGGCCGATTTCCACACGGAAGCTGTTGCTTCCCAGATCAACTGCGCCGAGCAAGATCGGCTGCTTGTCCTGTGCTTCACCCTTCATCTTGTCTTCTCTCAAGTGTCGTTTGCTATGGGCTGGAATTGGGTTAATTGTCCTCGAGCTCTTCGCCGACAAGGGCGCTTGCAAAGCGTTTGGCGTCAAAGGGCTGCAAATCGTCGATCGTTTCGCCTACGCCGACGAAGTAAATCGGCAATGGGGTCTCGCGCTCGGCAGTGATGGCCACCAGTACGCCGCCTTTGGCGGTGCCGTCAAGTTTGGTGACGATAAGGCCGGTGAGACCGGCGTATTGATCGAAGGCTTTGACTTGCGCCAGTGCGTTCTGGCCGTTGGTACCGTCCACCACCAGAAGCACTTCGTGCGGAGCACCTTCCATAGCTTTGCCTTGCGAGCGGCGAATACGAGCCAGTTCTTCCATGAGGTTGGTTTGCGTGGGCAGGCGTCCGGCCGTATCTGCGATGACGACGTCGGTGTTGCGGGCGCGCCCGGCCGAAACGGCGTCGAAAACAACGGCAGCGGGATCTCCGCCGCTTTGCGTGATCACATCAATTTTGTTGCGTTCGCCCCAGACGGCCAACTGTTCACGAGCTGCTGCGCGGAAAGTATCAGCGGCGGCAAGCAACACGGTTTTATTCTGCGTTGCAAGCCACTTGGCAATTTTGCCGATTGTGGTAGTTTTGCCTGCGCCATTGACGCCGACCATCATGATCACCAATGGCTTTGCCGCTTCCAGATTCATAGGTTTTTGAGCCGGCAACAGAATGCGTTCGATTTCGTCGCGCAGCGCCGCACGTACTTCTTGGCGTGTTTTGAGGCCCTTGAGCTTCACCGTATCGCGCAAACGCTGTAGGATGACGGACGTGGGCTTATAGCCGACGTCGGCGGCAATCAGCGTCTCTTCGAGTGATTCAAAAAATTCTTCATCAACAACCCCGCCTGAAAATAGACCGACGATGTTGACACGGGTTCGGGCAAGCCCGCTTTTTAAGCGTGAAAAAAATCCCATGACGAAAACCAAGAAAAAACCAGCGGCGCCCCAACGGCGCGCAGGCACCACAGCGGGCGAAAGAGTCCAACGCATTAGTTTACCAACCCGTGGTGCTGACGGCACGGTTCGCATCGTTTCGGGGCGATACAAAAGAACGCCACTTTCCGTTGGTTCGCGTGACGGATTGCGGCCGACGCCCTCTCGCGTACGGGAAACGCTTTTCGATTGGCTGCGGCATCTTCTTGGAGATTTTTCCAACGTGTCTTTTCTGGATATGTTCGCCGGCAGCGGTGCACTGGGGTTGGAAGCGGCTAGCAACGGCGCAGCGCGCGTGGTGATGCTTGAAAAGGATCGCAAAACGGCATCGGCTATTTCGCTGGTGATCTCCAAACTGCAGGCGCAGGACGTAGCTCAATGCTTTGCGGCAGACGCTTTTGTTTGGCTAAAGCAGTCCGACGAAGTGTTCGATGTGATTTTCATTGATCCGCCGTTTGCGTTGTCGCTGCATCATCAGGCCGTTCAGGAGGCGCTGCCGCATCTGAAGGAAGACGGATTTATTTACCTTGAAAACGAAAGCGAAATTTCCGATGAGCTTTTGCGATCTTGGGGACTTGAGACTGTGCGCAGAGGCAAGGCGGGAGCCGTTTGCTATCTTCTTTGCGTTCCAAGTATCAGGTAAAATTATCTATTTCTCATATTCTGATGAAAAAGCGTGGCTTTTCAGAGTCGCGCTTAGCCTTGAACGAATGACGACGGCCGTCTATCCCGGAACTTTTGATCCTTTTACGCTCGGACACTTGGATGTACTCAAACGGGCTGCCCGTCTGTTTGATCGCGTCATTTTGGCTATAGCCGAAAGCGAGAAGAAAAAAACACTTTTTTCTTTGGATGAGCGCATCCGGTTGGCGCAGGCCTCCTGCCAAGGAGTGCAAGGACTGGAAAACGTAACGATAGAGGGCTTTCGCGGTCTTTTATGCGACTTTGCAAAGGCTCGCGGCGTGACAGTGTCCGTGCGTGGCGCACGTGCTGTGAGTGATTTCGAATATGAGTTTCAGATGGCGGGTATGAATCGAACATTGATGCCTGATGTCGAAACAATTTTTCTGATGCCCGCGCTTGACTGCCAGTTTGTAAGCGGCAGTTTCGTGCGCGAAATCGCTGCTCTGGGCGGCGATGTCTCCGGCTTTGTGCCGCAACCCGTGCGTTGTGCTCTGCAGCAGCGCTTCGCCATGAAAAAAGCGCAGCCGTAAGGATTCGTTTGATTCCGAACCCGCGCTGCTTTAAAACAACAAACAACAAAGGAAAATCAAAATGGAACCCTATGCTGCCGAGTGGTGGTCAATTGTTCCTCCGATTGTGGCCATCGGCCTGGCGCTCCTTACCAAGGAAGTGTTCTCCTCACTTCTGGTGGGCATTTTCACGGGTACGCTCATCTATGCGGTGGGCACCGACGCCAACATTGTCATGGGTACGCTTGAAACGGCCTTCACGATGATGGCCAAAAAAGTGGACTTCAATATTCTTATCTTCTGCTCGCTGCTGGGTGCGTTGGTTTACTTGATCAGCTTGTCCGGCGGTACGGTGGCCTACGGCAAGGCGTCGACGAAAATCATCCGCGGACGTCGTTCGTCTTTGGCTGCAACGAGCGGCTTGGGGATTGCTATCTTCATTGACGACTACTTCAATTGCCTCACCGTCGGTACTGTCATGCGTCCGATTACGGATGCCTACAAGATCAGTCGCGCCAAGCTCGCCTACATCATCGACAGCACGGCGGCTCCTGTGTGCATCATTGCGCCGATTTCTTCCTGGGCGGCAGCTGTGGGTTCTTCGCTCAAGGATACCGGTGCCTTTGAAAGCGAACTTGGGGCCTTTGTAGCCACGATTCCGTGGAATTTCTACGCTATCTTCTCTCTTTTGCTGGTGTTCTTCCTTTGCTGCACGGATTTTGACTTCGGTCCGATGCGTCGCGCCGAAGAACAGGCAAGTCGCCAGAGCGTCGATGCTACGGCTTCCGGAGGAACGTCTGACGACAAGCTCAAGTACAACCCCAATGGCACCACTTGGGACATGTTGGTCCCTCTCGGCGCGCTCATTGTGTTTGCTGTGTTGGCATTGATGTATACCGGCGGATACTGGGGGGCGGATGCCAAGTATCACACCTTCATGGCAGCTATCGGCAATTCGTCGGCTTCCATTTCGCTCGTGTTTGCTTCTTTCGGCGCCTTGATTGTGGCGTTGCTGATGTATGTGCCGCGAAAACTGATGACGTTTGCCCAGTTTGCCGAAGGTTCTGTTGAAGGCATGAAGCTCATGCTGCCGGCCAACATCATTCTGATTTTGGCTTGGACCCTGTCGGGCGTGTGTCGCGACCTGCTGTCTGCTCCTCAGTTCATGCAGCATGTGGTGACCTCTTCGGGCATGGGAGCGATGTTCCTGCCCGTGATCGTTTTTGCGATTGCTGCTTTCCTGGCATTTTCTATGGGGACGGCCTGGGGTACGTTCGGTATCTTGATTCCAATTGTGGTGCCGATTGTCGAAGTGCTCGACCCGAGTCTCACGGTGGTTGTGCTTTCGGCTACGTTGGCGGGTTCTGTTTTCGGAGATCATTGCTCGCCGATTTCCGACACGACGATTCTGTCTTCAGCAGGCGCCGGATGCGCGCATATTGAACACGTTTCGACGCAATTGCCGTATGCATTGCTGGTTGCCGGTTCGGCGGGCGTTGGCTACTTGGTGGCTGGCGTTTCGGGCGGCAGTCTGTGGATGAGTTGGCTTGCAACGGCGGTGGTACTGTTTGGCGTGACAATTTTCCTGCATGTCAAAGAGGGGCGTTCGGCGGCTAAAGCGTAACAATCCTTGCGGCCCGGGCTCGTAAGATCGTTCGGGTCGCTACAATCCCACCAAAGTTTTTAAGTAGCGCCCGCAGTTTGGCGGGCGTTTTGAGTGCATGATTTTTAACCGACTGTTGGTCAACGAGTTCGCAAGCAGCGCCGGAGGGGTCTTCACGGTGCTTTTTTCGGTCGTGGTGACGATCGGGCTTGTGACCATTTTGGGCGAGGCTGCCGGAGGCAAAATTGACTCTCGCTCCGTATTTGAGCTGATGGCCTACTCGTCGTTTACCAATCTGCCCGCATTGCTGTCGTTGTCAATCTTCATTGCCGTCCTGATGGTCATGATGCGCAGTTGGCAAGATAGCGAAATCCCCGTTTGGTTCAGTTCCGGCGGACTGAGTTTGTTGCGTTGGATCGTTCCGGTTCTGCGATTTGCCATGCCGATGATCATCTTGGTGGGCGTGATTTCGATTGCAGTGACGCCTTGGGCAAAAGATCAGATTGAGCGCACGGCTCAGCAATTCGAGCAGCGCGACGATGTCAACCGTATTGCCCCCGGACGCTTTATTGAGACAATGGGCGGGCGTCGCATCTTCTTCATCGAGGAGGTCAGTCCGGACGGCTCTTCGGTTAAAAATGTCTTCATGAGCGAGCAAAACGGCGAGAGTGAAATCATCGTGCGTGCCGCTTCGGGGGAAGTGCGGGCAACCGACAAAGGCGAGCGTTACGTGGTACTCAAAAACGGGCGTCGTTACGACACAAGTCGTACGGATGACGCGGCCTGGCGGGTGACTGAGTTTGATACGTATGAAATTCGCATCGGAACGCGCGCCGAACAGGCTTACATCAGTCGTGACGTAGAAACCATGACGTTTGAAAAACTTCTGGACTTGGATACGTCGCGCGCCAAGGCTGAAATCGTTTGGCGTTTGTGCTGGCCTTTGGCTGCATTCAATCTGGCGCTTCTGGCCATTCCCTTGTCCTTCACGAATCCGCGTGCCGGTCGCAGCATGAGTCTGATCCTGGCGGTATTGATCTTCATTTTGTACCTCAACGGCATCTCGGTGGCCGAAAGCTGGATCAAGACTGAAAAGGTCAATTGGATCGTGGCTTTGGTGGGACTCAACGGATCGGTGGCGCTTGTGACTGCGCTTTTGTTCGTGCGTCGCGTGTGGATGCAACGCTGGGTACCGCTTGCGATTTCCGAACTTCCCTACAAGCTATTTGGGAGGGATAAATCGTGAAGGTCCTGACCCGACACGTTGCCAAAGAAGTTCTGATCGCCACGCTCTTCGTGTTGGTGGCGCTTGTTGCGCTCATCGCTTTTTTTGATTTGGTGAGTCAGGCTCGCAACATCGGTAATCGCTACAGCATCTCGATGGCGCTCTTCTTGACGATGCTCAAACTGCCGTCACGTTTGTACGAAGTGATGCCGATTGCGGCGCTTTTAGGGGCTGTTTACACGATGAGCCGTCTGGCGTCCAATTCCGAATTTACCATCATGCGTGTGGCGGGCCTGTCACCCTTCCGTCTGGCGGGAATGATGACGGTGCCGGCGCTCATTTTGATTGCCATGACGTACTGTCTGGGGGAGTGGCTCACGCCTGCTGCCGACATGATGCGCAACGACATGGACAACATCCTTTTTAACAGGAAACTTTCGGCAAGAGGTTATTCGTCGGGTGTCTGGGTAAAGGACAACGTCAAGGAGCAGCAAAACGCCGGACAAGCGACGGTGCGCTTTGTGAACGTACACAACCTGATTGCGGGTGAGCACAGTCGCACAGGTGCCTGGCGCGTCTTCGAGTTTGATAAGGACGGCAGTTTGATTCGCGTGCTGCACGCACCGGAAGCCAACTACATTTCCGGACGCGGTTGGCATCTTAAGGACGCTAAGGTCGAGACTCTTCCCAAGATCACGCACGATGAAACACCCATGGTGGAAAAGAGCTCCGCCCGCAAAGATGTGGATTTGATGTTGCCGTCCGAAATGAGACCGGAAATTCTGGGCGTGTTGACAATTAAGCCTGAACGCATGGGGATTTCTGACCTTTGGCAGTACATTGCTCATCTGAAGGAAACAAGACAGACATCGGACCGTTATCAGGTGGCGCTTTGGTCAAAGGTGTTTTATCCCTTGGCCATATTCGTGATGCTTGCTGTGGCAATGCCCTTTGCGTACCTCAATACACGATCGGGCGGCGTTTCGATCAAGATCTTTGCCGGGTTGATGATCGGTATTTCGTTCTATGCCCTCAACAACATCTTCTCCTTCCTCGGCGTCCTGAACACCTGGCACCCGATGGTGGTTGCGGTAGTGCCCACAAGCGTTATGCTGATATGTGCGGCGGTGGCTTTGTGGCTTCTGGAGCGAAGGTAGCGACCGCAAACGATAACAAATAAAACGCTGCGAAAAGGAAGGATTTCGCAGCAATTTTGTTGGTGGTGTGCCAATTAGCCGGTAACGCTCTTGGGATCCAGAGAAAAGAGCGATTGCAGTTCAGAGGAGGAAAGATCTCCGATCCAGGTTTCGCCTGTGGTGACGGTCAGATCGGCGAGACTTTGTTTCTCTGTGAGCATTTCGTTGATGCGCTCTTCGAAAGTGCCTGCCGTCACAAATCGATAGACCAATACATCGCGTCTTTGACCGATGCGGTAGGCGCGATCGGTGGCCTGTGCCTCGACAGCCGGATTCCACCATAAGTCATAATGCACGACGCAGCTTGCCGCTGTGAGATTGAGACCCGTACCGCCGGCTTTGAGTGAAATGATCATCGAATGAACGGAACGGTCTGTCTGAAAACGATCGACCATGTCCTGACGCGCTTTGACGGAAACGCCGCCGTGCAGGAAGTCGGGGCGCTCGCCGGTAGCTTTTTCAATCCAGGTTTGCAGACGTTCTCCCATTTCTCGGTATTGGGTGAAGATCAAAACTTTACGGCTGGCCTCGCGGCATCGCCCGAGAATGTCAAAGAGGGCGGCAGCCTTGCCGGAGTCGGGAGTTGCTGCTTCGGTCTTGAGATACTGAGAAGGCGAATTGCAAATTTGCTTCATGCTCGTGATGAGCTTGAGCACTTGTCCTCGGCGAGCTGTCTTAGCGTCGTTTCCGGTTGGATCGGCAGCGGCCTTTGCATCGAGCTTTTTGAGCTTGGCCATATGTTCTTCGAGAACTTTGCTGTAAAGAGCCGCTTGTTCGGCAGTGAGATTGGTGAATTGATCAATCGTATTGCGTTCGGGCAGATCGGCAATGACGGATTTGTCGCTCTTTAAGCGTCGCAGCATAAAGGGTGCCGTCAGACGCCGAAAAGCTTCGGCGACGGCTTCACTGTGATCCGTTTCGATGGGGGTGGCAAACGTTTCCGTGAAATCTTTGAGCGAGCCTAAAAGACGCGGCTGAACGGTTTCAAGAATCGACCAGTATTCGCTCAGGCGATTTTCAACGGGCGTGCCCGTCATGGCGATTGTTTGCGTGGCCTTGATGGATTTTGCAGCCACGGATTGACCGGAGGCGGCGTTTTTAACGGCTTGCGCTTCGTCGAGCACCAGCAGACGCCACTTGTAGCCGGCAAGTTTCTCGGTTTCCCGGCGCATCAAACCGTAGGTTGTCAGTGTCACATCTGGAAGATCCTTGACGGCTTCGGGAAGAACACGATTGGAGCCGTGATACACGCCGACGGAGAGCTCGGGGGCAAATTTGGCGATTTCTCGCTGCCAGTTTGTCATGAGCGTTGTCGGTACGACGACAAGCGCCTTCGTTTTATTGAGTTCGCCGTCGTTTTTTAGTTGCAGCAATGTGGCGATCACCTGAAGCGTTTTGCCCAGCCCCATGTCATCGGCAATCAGGGCGCCGATGCCGAGCCGCAGATTTTTCATCAACCATGCAAAGCCGCGCGCCTGATAGGGGCGCAGTGTGGCGTTGAGGTTCTCGGGCGGAGCGATGTCTGTGACTTCCGTGAGCGTTTTGAGACGTTGTCGAATTTCGGCGCTGACGAACACTTCGGCCTGCTGACCGTTTTTCTCATAGTCGCCCATCAGGGCGGCGCGCATTTTTTCCAGATACGTGGGTTGCGGCTGTTTGTCGACCGTTTCAGCTAAACGCGCGAGCTCATTGGGTTCAAGGTAAACGAAATCGTCACCGAGCTGAACGATTTCGCCGGCATGTTTGACGAGTTCTTCGAGTTCTTGTTGCGTGATCTCTCGGTCGCCGACGGCTACACGCCAGTCAAAGCGCGAGAAGGCGTCTTTGCCCAGAAATGATTTGCCAGTGCCGGCATCCATGTGGGCGACCAGACGGGGCTTGAGCAGGTTCTTAAGCCGCTCGGGAAGCATCACAGCCACGCCCAAAAGCGTAAGCACTGGCGCGGCATCAAAGAGAAATTTTTTGAGTTCGTTTCGCTCAAGCGTAACGGGGCTTCCGTTGGTTTCTTCGATGCGGCTCAGAGCCGGATAGGCCGAGGTTAACGTTTTGAGCACGGAGACGGCAGCAAACCGTTCGTCTTTAAACCGATCTTCTTTTAGAAGACGCTTGAGCATCACAGGCCGCTTGGTTGAGAGCGTTGTGGTGCGAGAGGAGGTTTCTTCATCGAAAAGGGAGTCTTCGACCGATTCAAGAACCTCAATCTGAGCGGGGTCGACTTCGCGCCCCAGAATGCCGTAGTTGATTTTGATACCGTCCGAATGTGTGCGTACTGTGAGTACAGGACGCCACGGGTAGGAATTGCCAAGCAGGAAAGGTCTCAAGCCGCGCAGCATGCCCTTGAGCAGCGTCTCGGGAATTTCATTGCGGGACGGCAGTGGTGTTTGCATGGCCAACAGCATCGTGAGCGAACCGGTTTTGGAAAGCGCTGTGATTTTGTCGGCACAGAAACGAACAAGAGCGCAGAGAGCGGACGTGATTGCCAGAAAGACGGTTTGCCGCACAACGCCGGCCTTTTCCTCAAGAGCGCAATCCTCAAAGAGGTGCGTTGCATAGGGCTTACAGGCTTGAGTCAGTTGCTCGACAAGCTGAGCGACCCGCCGATTGCGAACGGCTGGTGTCCACAGGAAGAAGGGAACGGCCTTGGGGTTGTTTTTCGGCACGACAAGCGCAGGGACGATGGCCGAGTTCAAGAGCAGGCGTGCGGCCAGTTTTGAGATTTCGCGCCAGCATTCCACCTCCGGCGAGGCTTCCTGCGCTATGCCGACGGGCATTGTCAGGAGCAGTTCAAAGACGACAGCCGGATCGGAAAGGTTGATTTTATGGTCTTTCCCGTCCGTGTCTCGGATGCGCACGACAAGCTTGGTTTCAAAGCCTGCGTTGTTGTCTGCCCGAGCTTGTATGGCTAAAGACAGGGACGGAAGAGACGAGTTGTCGACAGCAATTCTTTTGCGATAAAGCTGTGGTGCCAAATACGAACTGAGCCAGTCCGACGCGTCAGTAGTGGGCGGAATTCGCTTGAGCTGTTGTTCTGTTCCGGTCAGGAGTTTTCGGATGTCGTCTCTGAATGTTTCATCGCCCGGCAACGGAAGCGACTTGGGGAATAGAGACAAAATGGTTTCTCGCAAAGGTTCAAGCGTTCCGTAGGGCAGGCTTCTCAATTGAGTCAGAGAGACTGTTTCGTCAAGACTTATCGGATCGGGTTTGGACTCGGTAGCGGTCGAAGCGAGTTCAGACAAAAAGAGTGGTCGCGCCGTCGTTGCCGATTTCAGATCAACTCCTCGGTTTTTGAGTTCGGACTGCAGATCAAGGCCGTGAAGTTTGAAAATCAGAAACGGGTTGGCATCAATCTGATCGGCCAGACAATAGAAGACGGCGGCGATGTGCTTGCAGATGCGGGCGCTGTCCGGGCAGGAGCACGATGTTCGCATTTCCCGCCAGGATTTGGGAAAGAGATCGAGATGTAGTTCTCTGCAAATGTCGGCGACGGCTGGAGACAGTGTGCCTTCCAGTAGTTCGGCAACCAGCGCCGGATCCTGTGCGATGGCGTCAAGCAACTGCCTTTCCTTTTCTTCTCCCCATTTGGGAAGCGCAATGCTGATTTCGTAAGGGTAGTAAGCCGAGCCTGAAACGAATGCTTCAATGGATTGTTCATGCGCGATCCATTCGCAACTTTCAACATGACCGGTGTTGTAATAGGTTCGTCCGCGAGGCAGACGGTTGTCATAGTCAACGTAGCTGAGAGCATCAAGCCACTGTTTGCCCCACCAGGTATTGCCGAAAGTTCTGCGTTTGGCCATAAGGAATTCGGTACAAAAAAAGCAGAAAGGCGTGAGAGCTTTTCTGCTTGGGTTTGCAAAAAGCGAAGGTTGCGCTTAGTGCGAGAGAATCTTGGAGAGGAATTGCTGAGCGCGTTCCGAGCGCGGCGAGCTGAAGAATTCTTCTTTCTTGGCATCTTCAAGAATTTCGCCTGCTTCCATGAAGACCACTCGGTCGGCTACCTTGCGGGCAAACCCCATTTCGTGCGTCACCACCATCATGGTCATACCTTCGCGAGCGAGTTCAACCATGACATCGAGTACTTCGTTAATCATTTCCGGGTCGAGAGCCGACGTCGGTTCGTCAAAGAGCATGCACACCGGATCCATGGCAAGAGCGCGAGCGATGGCTACACGCTGCTGCTGGCCACCCGATAGCTGGCCGGGGAACTTGGGAGCATGTTTGAGAAGACCCACGCGATCAAGAAGCGCGAGACCACGCTCCGTGGCTTCCTCGCGCGAACGGCCAAGCACCTTCATCTGAGCGAGCGTCAGATTGTCGGTGATGGACAGATGCGGGAAGAGCTCGAAGTGCTGGAAAACCATGCCGACGTGACTGCGCAACTTGGGCAGATCGGTCTTGGGATCGCCCACGTTGATACCGTTGATGAGTACTTCACCTTGCTGGAACGGTTCCAGAGCATTGACGGTCTTGATGAGCGTGGATTTGCCGGAGCCGGAGGGGCCGCAGACGACCACCACCTCGCCTTTTTCAACGGACGTGGAACAGTTCTTCAGAACTTGGAAGGAACCGTACCACTTGCTCACATTTTTGATTTCAATCATCGCCATGGGAAAAAGGCCTCTTCTGTGGGTGTCTTTGAAAAAAATGCTTGTCTTTCAAGCGTAGCGCTTAATTGTAAGGTATTGCGGAAAATCGCGTCGACTCTTTTGCGCCGATATGCCAGCTCGGAGTATTGCGGGTGAGCATAAAGGTAAGTTTGCGGGAATTGCTTATTCTGTGTTGAGTTGTTGGCGGAGTGTCTAGTTAACATGCTGAAAATGAAAGAGAAATTCTCAATCGTCTACTTAAAGAGCGAGCAGTTAGCTGTGCATATTGATGCTTACGGCAGGAGGACTGGGTTGTCGAGATCGTCAATCACGAAGCATTTGAAGCAGGTACAGCAAGTTGGTTTGGAGGAAGCTACCAAACCGAACAAAAGCCCAAACTACGCTATTGGCTAAAAATATGAGGTGAAATGTTCAAAGCGATTGCCGTTAGTCCGAAGGTGACGCAAGATAGAATCGAATAATCTTCAGGTATCTTTGGCACCGTAGGACATAACCAATTTCAGAATCTACTATCGAGGAAAATCGACGTGAATCCGTGGTCATGGACAGTCATGTTATGGCTTGATCGATCCCGTGTGGCATCGATCTGGGGCGTTGCTGTGTCTGAATGGGTGTCGGTATGACGGAGCGACTCGGTTTTTCTTTGAAGCTCGCGCTGTTTGCGTTGCTGTCGACGACGCTTGTCAGTGCGGATGCGGTGTATGCGGCTCAGGCGCAGCAGGCACGAGCCGAAAGACCCAAATTGGGTCTGGTGCTTTCCGGCGGCGGCGCGCGCGGTTTTGCACATATCGGGGCGCTTAAGGCGCTCGAAGAGCTTCGCGTGCGTTTTGACGTGATTGCCGGCACGAGCATGGGTTCAATGGTGGGCGGCGCGTATGCGGCTGGATACAGCGCCAAGCAAATTGAGGACATCACGCTTGCTGTTGACTGGCCTCGCATGTTTGCGCCGCGTCCGGATCGCGATCGTATGGACTGGCAAGGCAAGGACAACGACCGTAGAGGCTTGGGCCCCACTGAAATCGGTGTCACAGGGGACGGATTGCGCTTTTCGGGGCAGTTGGTTCCTTCGCAGGAACTTGACATATTCTTGCAGCGTTCTACGGAGCCTTTTAACAGCGTCTACGACCTCTCCGAACTGGATATCCCGTTTGCGGCCGTCGCCACGGATCTGGAAAGTGGTCAAAGAGTGGTGCTTCAAAAAGAAATCTCTTTGGCACAGGCCATGCGTTGCTCAATGTCGGTGCCGGGGGCATTTCGTCCGGCCGAATACAAGGGCAGAGTCTTGGTTGACGGCGGTCTGATCGACAACTTGCCGATTGATCTGGCTCGGGATATGGGCGCGGATCGCGTGGTGGCGATCAACGTCGGCACGCCTTTGGGTAAGCGCGATGACATTAAAGGCGTGTTGGGCGTCATGGCCCAGGTGGTCAATATTCTGACTGAGCAGAACGTGCGCAAATCAAAGGAGTCCATTCGGCCGGGGGACATCTACATCGAACCTGATCTGGGGGAACTGACTTCCGGCGACTTCATGAAGTCGCGCGACATCATCGAAATCGGCTACAAGGCCGTGATGGACAACAGGAAGCTCTTTGAGCCCTACATCGAAGACGAATACGACTATCGGTTTTATTTGAGCGCTCGCTACGAAAAGACGCTCGTCGAGGGTGAACATAACGTTTCCGAAGTGAAGGTTGCGGGTCTGGAGCACGTCAATCCCGAGCATGTGCTGGCCACAATTGATATTGACACCGACAAGCCCGTGAGCAACGAACAAGCGGCAGAGGCCGCGCGCGACATCTGGGCCGAAGGTGACTTTCAGAGCGTGCCGTTTCGTTTTGAACCCGGTCCGAACGGCACGGAAGTGCTGGTGTTTGAGCCCGAAGAAAAGACAGTGGGCTACTCCCGTCTGATGTTCGGCGGCAATGTGCAGTCTGACTTCCAGTCGTCCAACACTTTTAACGTGTTACTGGCGCATACCTGGGGATGGCTTAACAAATGGGGCGGTGAGTGGCGCAACGAAATTCAGCTCGGTGAAGTCAAGCGATTCCTTTCCGAATTCCACCAGCCTTTGGGCGTGGGCGGACGCTGGTTTCTGATGCCGCGCGTGAGCTACCAGTGGGAACCGTTTGATCTTTACGTCGGCGACAGCGACACGCCGGTGGGCGAGTTCCGAACCGAGACGTTCGAAGCGGGTGTGTTCCTGGGGTACGAATTTCCGAGGCTCGGTCGCGTCTCTGCGGGAGCAGGCTGGTACGATAGCCGTATCAAAACGGAAACGTTCATCACGGATCTGAAATACACCGAAGATTCGTCGTTTGTGTCTCTGCGTGCCAATTTCGATACGCTCGACGATGCGAGCTTCCCGCGCAGAGGTTTCTACTTCGACGGTTCGGTGACCTACGACTTTAATCCGCAGGGTTCGATCGGAGAGCCGGACTCCAACACGCGCTACGAGATCAAGGCCGCTATACCGCTTCAGTTCGGCGAACGAACGACGGCTTTGGTGAGCGGCAGAGTTGCGGCGGCAAGCGAGGTCGGCAACTACAACATGGGCGGCGTCTTTAATCTTTCCGGTTCGCCCTACGGTCGTTATTCGGGTGATAGGCTGGCGTTCGGTCGCGTGATGATCTATCACGACTTGAGCCGCACCATGCGCGAACTGCGCATGCCGATCTATCTCGGCGGTACGTTTGAAATCGGGCGCGTGTGGAACGGCACGATCACAGAGGATATTGGGGATCAAGGAACGCCGTGGCGCAAGGCCGCAAGCTTGTACATCGCAAGCGACACCTGGCTCGGTCCCATGTATCTGGTCGCGGGCAGAACATTCGGCGAAAGCTCCTCTTTGACGTTCTACTGGGGGCGTCTGCTTTGGTAAGAAGCGTCAGTCAGCGATACTTGGCACACACCGGGCAATCGGGGTCGCTCGCGAGCTTCATGCGTGTGAATTCCCACGACAGCGTATCGAGTATCAGAAGACTTCCGACGGAAACGGGCGTGAGTCCTGCCGCAATTTTGAGGGCCTCTTCGGCGGCCATCATGCCGGCAATGGACGTAACCGGTGCCATGACGCCCGTTTGCGAGGCCTTGACATCGGTGGCGTCGTCTTCAGGAAAAGTGCACTGATAGCACGCAGGATTACCGTTGCGGAAGTCGAAGACTGCCAATTGCACGCTGTAGCGCACGGAAGAAGCCGAAATCAGCACCTTTCGCAACGCTTTGGCCGCGCGGTTGGAGGCGTGACGCGTGCGGAAATTATCCGAAGCATCAATGATGATGTCGCAGTCTCGGGCAAGAGCCGTGAGTTTTTCTTCGTTGACGTAGTCGGTGACGACATTGACCGGAACGGCCGGATTGACGGTGCGTAAGGCAATGGCCGCGCTTTGCGCTTTGTTCATGCCGATGCGATCGGGCGTGTGCAAAATCTGGCGCGGCAGATTGGAAAGATCCACCGCGTCAGCGTCGGCAATCGTCAGCGACGCAATTCCGCTTTCGACAAGCGCCAGAGCGGCGGGACAGCCCACGCCGCCCGCGCCGATGACGAATACTCGGCTTGCGGCAATGCGCGACTGTCCTTCAGCGCCGATCTCCTTCAAAAAAGCGTGACGGCTGTAGCGATCGTCGGTCATCACTTCTTTTCAGTTTCAGTTGGGTTGCCCGTCTTGTTTTGAGCTTTGCCCTGCTGCTTGTCCTTGGCGGCTTTTTCGGCCTTCTTCTTGTCGCGTTCGGCCTTGAGCTTGGCTTGCGTTTCCTCGTGCGTGACGACATGTTCACCCTTCAGGAAGGCCTTGGCCTGCTGCAACGGGAAGTCTTTTTCGTCACCAAAGATGTAGCGAAGCTTGGGCATGGTGACCTCCTCTTCGTCCGAGAGCTCTTTGGCGGCCTTCTTGTCTTCCTTATCGTGCGGGGCGCTCACTTTGTCGTCTTTCTTGACTTCGGGTTTGACTCCGTCTTTTTGACCGGACTTCTTTTCGTCCTTTACTTCAAGGTGATGCGCAAGTTCCGACTCGCGAATCGAGAAGGAGGGATAGTTGCCTTCAGGCGTATCGTCAACGGCAATATCGGGCGTGATGCCCGTGGCCTGAATCGTGCGGCCCGAAGGGGTGTAGTAACGAGCTGTCGTGATCTTGACGCCGGTCGTCTGATCTTTTTTCATCCGAATCGGGATGATGGTCTGAACGCTGCCTTTACCGAAGCTGCGTGTGCCCATGATGGTGGCGCGTTTATGATCCTGCAGTGCGCCGGCGACGATTTCCGAGGCGGATGCCGAAGCTGAATTGATGAGGACAACGACGGGTACCGTCTTGGTGATTTCGGGCAGATGTGCGATGTTGTCCTGGCTCGACTTGCCGGTGGCGTAGTCCTTTTCAACGGCGTTGAACTTGCGTTCGTCTTCCGGATTGCGGCCGCGTGTGGACACCACAAGGCTACCGGGTTTGATGAAGGCAGCAGAAACGCCGATTGCCGCATTGAGAAGTCCGCCTGAGTTGTTGCGCAGATCAAGCACCACGCCCTTGAGCGGCTTTTCCTTGTTGAGCTTTGCGAGGGCATCAGCTACGTCGGTTGCCGTGCGTTCTTGGAACTGCGAGATGCGGATGTAGGCTAGACCGTCACCCAAGGATTTGGACTTTACCGACTGAATCTTGATGATGTCGCGCACCAGTTTGATAACAATGGGTTTGGCCACACCTTTGCGAGCGATGGTGAGCGTAATTGACGTCTTGGGTTTGCCGCGCATGAGCTTCACGTTTTCGTTGAGGCTCAGATCGGCCGTGGACTTGCCGTCAATCTTGACGATCAAGTCGCCGGCCATGACGCCGGCTTTAGCCGCGGGCGTATCGTCAATCGGATTGACGACACGCACGCCTTGCGCATCTTTGGTGACTTCAAGGCCGAGCCCGCCGAATTCTCCCATCGTGGACTCTTCCATGTCCTTGAAATCGTTGAAATCAAGATAGGACGAGTGCGGATCAAGCCCCTCAACCATGCCGCGAATAGCGTTTTCAATCAGATCCTTGCTCGGCACTTCATCAACGTAATAGTTCTTGATGGTGCCGAAAATGTCCGCAAAGAGGCCGATTTCTTCAAGAGGAATGCTTTCCTCGGCTTGTGGCGGTTCCTGCGCCTGGGGCTGTGCGTCAGCGGCAAGAACGGATCCGCCGAAGAGCGTACCGGCGGCAAGAAAAAAGGCAAAAGCGGTGCCTTTGAGTCGTTGAGAGGTCATGTTTTATTGCTTTCCAATGGCTGGCATTGAGTACAGTGATCCGTACGAAGCCTAGTTTTTGGCGATCCAACGCGACGGATCAAAGGGTTTGCCTTTGTAGCGGAGCTCAAAGTATAAGCCAGGGGCATCTTCGCCACCCGAGCTTCCGACACTGGCAATTGTTTCGCCTTGTTTAACGGCGTCGCCCACGCTCTTATAAAGTGTTTCGTTGTTGGCGTAGACCGAAAGGTAATTGGAGCCGTGATCGACGATCAGCAGATTGCCGAAGCCGCGCATCCAGTCGGAAAAGACGACGGTGCCGGGACCGGCGGCAACGACGTCCTGTCCTTGCTTGGCGCGAATCAGAAGTCCGCGCCAGGCAAGCGTGGAGGCGGCGCCTTCACGCTTCTGGCCGAACTTGGCTACGATCGTGCCTTTGGTCGGCATGGTGAGTTTGCCGCGCAATTTGCCGAAGTTGCCGGTGGTCGGAGCAACGGTGGTGCGGCGCGGATCCGGCTTGGCCATTTTTGCCGTCTGCGTCGTCTTCTTTGATTCTTTGCGTTTGGCTGCGGCCTTTTCTTGCTCGCGGCGCTTGGCGGCGGCAAGCGCTTCTTTCTTGGCGCGTTCTCGCGCGGCTGCCGCAGCAATCTGCTTGTCGATGTCGGCAATGAGGTCAGTGAGCTGCCGATCGTTCTTGACCAACTGCTCATAGCGGGCTTTTTGAGAGCTGAGTTCTTTTTTGAGCTGAGCAAAAGCGCTTTCGCGACGCGTCTTTTCGCGTTCGAGTTCCGAACGGTTCTTCTGTTCGGCAGTTTCGATGCGAATCAATTCCTGTTGCGTTTCATTCGTTTTGGCCGTCACGATTTCGATGTTCTTGCGGCGATTGGCCAAGCGGTCAATGGTGCGGTCCTGTTCGCGGGCCATATACTGCAAGATGGCCGACATACGCGCAATGTCGTTGGGATTGTTGCCGACGAGGGCCGTTTGCCACGGATGACGGCGTGAATTGACAAACTGAGCCTGGCTGATGCTTGCGATGAGATCCTCGGCTTCCGAAACGTGCAGACTTACGATGCCGGCTTCGCGCTTGAGGTCTTCGAGCTGATTCTCGACATTTTGCTTTTTGTCGCCGAGTTCCTTGAGGGTTCGATTGCTCTGCGAGATGGCCTTTTCTGAAGCGGCAAGTTCGCTGTTGACTTTGTCGAGACTGGCTTCCTTCTCAGAAATCTCTTTTTTGATCGAAGAGATTTGCCCCTTGATCGAACGCTGCTCTTTTTGCAAAGAGCTTTTCTTTTGTTTCGGTTGGCTACTTGACTGCTTGGCCGGTGCCGCTGTTGCCTGTACGACAGGCGCGACCAGCCCTGCGGCAAATGCCGCAATCACGAACAGTTTGGCAGGAAGTGCGAAGAGCATGAAAGGGCAGTCGCAAAAACAAGCAGGCAACACAAACGCTCGCCGCGGACACGACGCACCGCCGCGAGGCGATCATAATTGTAGTGGAAGCTCGATTGGATGCGTTTTTTGGAGTGCAAGCTTTGGGCGCATATCTTTATAATCCGTTGCTCATGTTTAACGGCTTGCGGCATGGGTTGAAAAGTCGGGCTTGTGCCCCCACATCCTCCCGAGGCGACCTTTGAATAAAGGCCCGGGCAAGTCATTCAAAGAAACAGGAACATACGGCTGTGAACCAATTTCTGATCGACAATATCCTGCTTTTGGTCATCATTCTGGTCTGCGTGGTGACGCTTGCAGCTCCTTATATCAATCGCCGCCGCTTTGCGGAACTGGATAACGCTTCGGCTACCGATCTCATTAACCATAAAGGCGCCCAGATCATTGATTTGCGCGATCCGAGCGACTTCAAGAAGGAATGCATTGCCCGCTCGGTCAATATCCCGGCCGACCGCATTCATTATGAACTTGACAAGTTGGACAAGACCAAACCCATTTTGCTTGTTGACGAAGACGGCAAGCGCGCCCGCATGGCTTCACCCTTGCTGCGCGGTGTCGGCTGCAAGCAGGTCTACATTCTGCAGGGCGGCTTGAATGCATGGCGTCGATCCGGTACGCCGTTTAGCCGCTAAAAGACACAAAGATTTCCATTTATTCACTCAAGAAAACCCATTGACGGAGTAAGCCAAAATGGCAGAAGAAAACCGCACGGAAAATACAGAAGGTCAGGCTCAGGACAAGAACGAACCGTTCTTCCAGCTTGTTCGCTGCTACATGAAGGATGCGTCGCTCGAAATGCCGCACGCACCCGAGATTTTCATGACCACGCCCGAAGAGCAGCCCAATGTTGACATTCAGTTCGAAGTGTCTCAGCGTGCGCTTCAGATCCCCAACACGTATGAGGTGGTGGTGCGCGGCACGATCACGGTATCCGTGAAGGGCCAGGCCATGTTCCTCGTTGAAGGCAAGCAGGCCGGTATTTTTGAGATCCGCGGTATTCCGCAGGAAGGTGTTCATCACATCCTCAATGTGCTGTGCGCAAGCACCATCTACCCCTACTTGCGTGCCAATTTGGCCGACCTTATTAATCGTACGGGGCTGCCGCCGGTGCATCTGCCCGAAGTTAACTTCGAAGGCCTCTACCAGCAGCGCATGGCTCAGCAGGCCCAGAAGCAGGCCGAAGCAGCCGCTGCTGCTCCTGCCGCTCCGGAAGCCAACGCCTAATCATTTGGCAGAAACAGCGGATCTGCCGGTCCGCTTTGCTCGTAAGCCGCCTCGGAATCTCGCTCCGTCGGCGGTTTTTTCTTTTGACGTCAGGATAATCCGCATCCTAAGTTATCCATATGTCCAAAAATGCGCTAACCTCAGGAATTAGTTTTCGTCTGACATCGGAGTCGGCGATCTGCATTTAACCGATTAGCCTTTTTACACGTATGACTGCAGAAGAAACCGCAAAAAAAATCCGCATTGCGCTCATTGACGACCACACGCTGTTTCGAAGCGGCTTAAAGGCGCTGCTGACGCGACAGAGCGATTTTGAAATCGTGGGCGAAGCTGCCGATGGTCTTGAAGGCGTCAAGCTGGTCGAACAAATCAAGCCGGATATCGTTCTGCTTGATCTGGATATGCCGACGATGAGCGGCAATGAGGCTCTTGCGCAAATTCTCGAAACCGATCCCTCGATGAAGGTGTTGATGCTCACAGTGAGCGAAGACGGTGACGATCTGGCCGAGTGTATGCGTCTTGGCGCTGTTGGTTATTTGCTTAAAAAAATCGATGCCGATTTCCTACTGCAGAGCATTCGCCATGCTGTCGCGGGGGATTCGGTGATTTCTCCGGAAATGACCAGCAAGCTTGTGATGAAGCTGCGCAACGATACGTATCGCGCCAGTTCGGCAAGCGCTGATATCGAGTCACTCACGCCGCGTGAACGTCAGACGTTGGCATGGCTTGCGCGCGGTGTTTCCAACAAGGAGATTGCCCGCACGTTGGATTTGGCGGAATCCACGGTTAAGGTGCATGTTCAGAGCGTGCTTCGCAAGCTCAACATCAAGAGCCGTGTGCAGGCGGCGGTGTTTGCCGTAGAGCACCATCTCGACAAGCTTTAAGCGGTCTTTTGATCGTTTGCTTGCCTCCTTTTTCTAAGGAGATCGAAAAATGCGCAAAGGTTCAGGTTTGAAGACGGCCTTTCTTGCAACTGCACTGAGTGTCGTCGGCGTGTTGGCCGGTTGCGCGCATCCGCAGCTTGTTAGCATGGGTGAGACGCAACAGGAAGTGATTGCTTATCTGGGGGAACCGCATGCCAAGACGCAGATGCCCGACGGAACAACGCGTCTGACCTATAGCGGTCAACCTTATGGGCAGGACGCCTGGTGGATCTTCATCGGTCAGGACGGTACCGTCGTTTCGCGCGAACAGGGCTTGCAGGAGAAGTACTTCAATATGCTTACGCCGGGTAAGTCCACCGAAGCCGATGTGTGGGCTCTTTGGGGGAAGTGCGCGGAGAAGTACGAATTTCCGCTTGTTAACGAACACGCGTGGATGTACCGTTACAAGGCCCCGGGTGGATTCGACATGGCCGTGTGGCCGCAGTTTGATGTCAACGGCGTCATGCGCTCGCTGGAAGTGACGTTGGATCCTTGGGTTCTCAATGACGGCGACAGTTTTGATTGATTTTTAAGGGCTGTCGAGATGAGCATCCATTTTGTAGCGAAAGCTGCGGCATTGGCAACTGCCGTCGGAGCAGTTGCAGTACTAAGCGGTTGTGCGCACCCTCAGCTCGTTGAGATGGGACAAACACAAGAAGACGTCATTGCTTATTTGGGAGAGCCGCAGGCAAAGACGCCTATGCCCGACGGTACCGTACGCTTTACCTACAGCGTGCAGCCTTTCGGGCAACAGGTTTGGTGGCTCTTTATCGATCAAAGCGGACGCGTTGTTTCTCGTGAACAGGGGCTGCAGGAAAAGTATTTCAAGATGCTTACGCCGGGCAAATCCACTGAAGCCGACGTGTGGGCTTTGTGGGGAAAGTGTGCTCAGGAGTATGAATTTGCCTTGGTGGACGAGCACGCCTGGATGTATCGTTTCAAAGACGACGGTGGTTTTGATATGGCTGTTTGGCCGCAGTTTGATAAAAGCGGTGTGATGCAGTCGATGGATGTCACCGAAGATCCTTGGAAGAACAACGATCGCAACAATTTCATGAGTTTCTAGTCTGCATCCCTTGATGCGGCTGCTTACTTTCGAAAGCCTGTTTAGCATGACGACATCTGCCGCCACGCCTCTGACTTTGCGAACCGATTCTGCCGTGCATGCTGCCAAGGGACGTTGGCCGGCCATTTTTGCCTCCTGCGGAATGGATGGTTCTCACTTTGTCAAGCAGGGGCGTCCGTGCCCTGTGTGCGGCGGAACCGATCGCTTTTCCTTTACCGATCGCTGGGGGCGAGGCAACTTTATCTGCCGCGGCTGCGGGTCGGGCGACGGTTTTGATCTGATTTCGCGCTACTGTCAGTGCGGTTTTATTGAAGCTCTGGAAGTGGTGGAGCGTTTTTGCGGCATTTCTTGGCAGGGCGAAAAAGCCGATGCTCGCGTGGAACTGACGCAGGCGCAGATCAAGGAAAAGGAGCAGGCACGCGAGCGCATGAAGCTTTGGAGTCAGGCTCATCCCATTGTGCTCGGTGATCCGGTTTGGACCTACTTGGCCGGTCGAGGACTCACGCCGAGTTGTGCCGGTTTGGAAGTGCGCTACCATCCGGCTCTTTCCTATAACCACGAGGACGGTACGGTCACGCAGCATCCGGCGATGCTCGCGCGCGTGGTTGATCGGCACGGCGTGGTGATCAATTTGCACCGAACCTACTTGGATGAGAAAGGTGCGAAAGCGGATCTTCCGAAACCGAAAAAGTTGATGTCAGGGGCTGCCAAAGGCGGAGTGGTGCATTTCGGAGGCGAGGTCGGAGATGTGCTCGGGCTTGCCGAAGGCATTGAGACGGCGATTGCGGTGCATCAGAAGCGAAGCATCCCGGTTTGGGCGACGCTCGGTTGTACGAACATGCACGATTTCATGGGTATTCCCTCCGGAGTCAAGCGTCTGTTGGTGTTTGCGGACAATGATGCCAAATTTGCGGGGCAGGCGGCCGCTTATGCGCTGGCGCACCGCCTTGCGACATCAACTTCAATGGAGGTGACCGTCCTGGTGCCGCCTATAGTCGGCACCGACTGGCTTGATGAACTTATTGGCCGGGCAGGAAGCCGGGTTCGTTGAGCGGATGGTTTTCAATGAACGGTCGGATGCTGTGCGTCACCACGCCCAGACATTGCCACCGGTTCTCGTCCCACGGAAACAGATCTTCGAAAACTTCGTCCGTCGTGGTCTCTGCCTTCAGGCAGGGACATTTGATCTTGACGTCGTATGCGAGACGTCGAAGAAGCGTTTTGTCGCCGATTTGAACGACGACGATATCATCGGTGACGGGTGTGCGCTTGCTGTCGATCAGAACGGAGTCGCCGTGCGCAATGCCGGCGGCATCCATGGCGTTGCCGTTGACGGTTACGACAAACGTAGATTGATTGTTATGCAACGGTAGTTGGGTGAGGTTTACTTTTGTGGGGTCAATCTCAACGTCTGATGCGCTTTGGGCCTTGATGCGGCGGGTGTCCGAATCCTTGGTCGGTTCGATGCAGTTTTCCAAGGCCTGCATGTTGGTTTGGGTTTGCATAATCAGCGTGCGGATCCATCGAGAACCGCCGCGGTTGACGAAGGTGCTTCTTTGCTCTTCCGATACGCGAATGACGATGTGGCGGTTGTAAGGAACGCCTTCGATCGGCTTGCGGCCGGAACCGGGGCGATGGCCGCCGCGGCCTGAAGTTTTTTTGACGGGATCTGTCTGAGTCTGTTTCTTTGCTTCTTGCAGAGACATTGCCGAACTTGGGAAAAAAGAACCAAAAAACGAGGCAGAAGGCCTAGATCAGTAGGGTTAAACGATTAATGGAAAACCCGATGGCAATGTTATATGAGAAAGGCGCCTTTTTTTTGACGGATAAGAGCTTTTTTGCAAGAAATCAACCGGCATAACGCAGCAGTGCGACATGCGACGTTTGTGATCGAGAAAAACGAAATTAATGTCTGAGCTTGTAGCCGGTCACAAACAGTGTCGTCGCAATGGCGACAGCGGTTGCGCAGAAAACTCCGGTCACAAACAGCGAAATGAAGGGATCGAAGTCGCTGCGACCGAAAAAACCGTAGCGAAAGCCGTCGATCATGTAGAAGAAGGGGTTGAGAAGCGACGCTTTGGCCCAGAAATCCGGCAGTTGCTCGACCGAATAGAAGACCCCTGACAGGAATGTGAGCGGCATGATCACAAAGCTTTGAAAAGCGCCCATCTGATCGTACTTTTCCGCCCAAAGCCCGCAGACGACGCCGAGGCTAGCCATCAGTGCGGCACCTAAAATCGCAAAGCCGAGCACCCAAAAGACGTTTTCCAGAGGCGGCACGCTCCAAAGACAGGTGGCAGCAAAGACGCCCGCGCCGACAATCAGTCCGCGCGCGACGGATGCTGAAATAAAGGCCGCGGCAAGCTGCCAGCCTGAAAAAGGCGGCAGTTCGATAAAGACGATGCTGCCCATGATCTTGGACTGAAGAATCGAAGAGGCCGAGTTGGCAAACGCGTTTTGCAGCAGCGCCATCATCACTAGGCCCGGAATCAGAAAGGCGACGTAGTCCACGCCGCCGAGTACGGACATCTTGCCCTTGAGTACTTCGCCGAACACCAACAGGTAAAGAATCGACGTGAGAATGGGCGCGAGGATGGCGTGAAGTGCAATCTTCCGAAACCGCAGGACTTCTTTGTCGAAAAGCGTAAGGAAGGCGGCAAACGGGCGGTAGTCGGTCACAACAGGTTTCATGGGCGTTTGTCCGAATTGGTTAGGCGCAGGAACACCTCTTCGAGGCTGGATTCTCCCGTGTGAATGTCATCGATGCGGGTCGTGCTTTGCAGGGCTTGCAGCACGGTCAGGATGTCGGTGTCATTGCGATACGACACTGCGTAGTCGTTGGTCTGGCCGATGCGCTCGAAGACAAAATCTTCGATTGTCGGCAATGACCCCGAGCGCAAGGTAAAGCGCAGGCGTTTACCGGAGAAGCGGCTCAAAAGTGCTTTGGTGGTGTCCAAAGCGGCCAGTTTCCCGCCGTTAAGGAGCGCAATGCGGTCGCACAAGCTCTGGGCTTCCTCGAGGTAGTGCGTTGTGAGGATGATCGTGTGACCGTGCGCGTGCAACTCCTGCATGAAGTCCCAGATGCGGTGACGCAATTCGACATCAACGCCTGCCGTGGGCTCGTCGAGAATGATGACCGGAGGCTTGTGAACGAGTGCCTGTGCAATCAGAACGCGACGCTTCATGCCGCCCGATAGGCGTGAGACTTTTTCGTTTATTTTGTCGGAAAGCCCCAACCTTGAGATCAACGTGGAAATCCAGATGTCGTTGTGACGGATGCCGTAGAACCCGCTTTGCAGACGCAATGTTTCTCTTACGGTGAAAAACGGATCGAACGTGATTTCCTGTGGCACGATGCCCACTGCCATTTTGGTAAAGCGCGGTTCTTTGACCGTGTCGCGGCCGAGTATGTAAGCGCTTCCCGCATCGGGTTTGACGAGGCCGGCAACGGTGCCGATTAGGGTTGACTTGCCGGCGCCGTTGGGGCCGAGCAGGCCGAAAAATTCGCCTTGCCCAACCTCGAAAGTTACGCCATCAAGCGCCGGTGCCGCGGCGGCTTTGTAGGTTTTGCGAAGGTTGAGCACGCGCAGAGCGGCATTGTTCTCGGATTCTTTTGACGACATGAGTGCGTCCTACGCGTGCGGTTTCTCGGAGGCCTCTTGGCGTTCCCAAGCGAGCCACTCATCTTTGTGCGCTCGGATAAAGCGCGTCAGACGCTGTAGCGAACTCACCATCTTGTCCGGAGCTCCGTGCTTATTCATGTCGGCAAGCTCTCGGGCAATCTGCGGCGGCGTACCGAAGATATCGGTGAAAAACGCTTCGATGGCCTGACGACGACGGCGTAAATCCTTGGCTGTGCTGAGTCCTTTCTCGGTAAGGGTGATCGTACCGTAGGGCTCGTAGTGGATAAAGCCCATCTCTTTGAGCGCTCGCATGGTTGAAGTCACGGTTGAACGTGTCACATTGGCTGCTTTGGCAATGGCGCAACCGCGGGCTGATCCATTGACGAGAAGCTCTTCATAGATGATCTCAAGATAGTCGGCTTGGATGGCCGTCAAACCATTGTGATCGGTTGTTGTTCCTTGTTGAATCAACGGGTTAGAAGCAAAAGACATGTAACGACAAAGGAGTGAAGAGCGGCTGAACAGAGATCCGACGAGGAATTATATCGGCAAAACTTACAGAAGTTTGATTGATCTAAATTTGAGAATGATTATCATTCGTGATATTCTGAGCGCTCGAAATTTTAAGTCGGTTCTCAAAAACGTCGAGTGCCGTCTTTTGGCCGAAAGCGTTAAGGCGGTCGGCACTTCTCGGAGAAAAAGATTGATGCAGGAAAATCAGACGAAGTTGTCCGTTGGCCACGGCGGTGCCGAACTCAAGCACGTGACCTTTGAAGCCGGTGCCAAGAAGATGAGCGAAAAGCTCAAAAACGGTACGGCTGAGAGTTTTTTTGCCAATGCAGCCGACCCTCTTCATGCGGCTTTTGAAGCCAAGGCGGTCATTCACTCCGGTCCGGGCGGAATGCCATTGATGGGAAAAGAGGCACGCGACTATCTTGAGGCTCTCGCCGATCAGCCGCGAAATGGCAAGACGCTTGCCTACTTGCATGTGCCTTTTTGCGAAACGCGCTGCCTTTACTGCATGTTCTACCAGAATCCCTACAGCGAGGAAGCGTCTTCGGTTTTTGCCCGCAATCTCGTGCGCGAAATCGAACTGTGGAGCGACAAGGCGGCGATGAATTCTCATCCTGTGCACGCCGTGTACTTCGGCGGCGGCACGCCTACCGCGCTTGAGCCCGAAGACCTTAAGACGGTGCTAAAAGCTGTCAATCGTTATCTGCCGCTTGCCAACGACTGCGAAATAACAATTGAAGGACGCATTCACAATTTTGGTGACGACAAGATCGAGGCGGCCCTGGAAGGCGGCGCCAATCGCTTTTCGCTCGGCGTGCAGACCTTTGACGACCGCGTGCGTCAATCGGTGATGCGAGTGGACGGGCGCGACGCCATTTTGTCGCGACTCGACAAGCTGATGTCCTATGACGAAGCTGCCGTTGTGATTGATCTGATCTACGGTTTTCCTTGGCAGACGATGGAAGTTTGGGAAGACGACATTCGTACGGCGCAAAGTCTCAAGCTTGACGGCGTGGACTGCTACCAACTCAACGTCTTTGAGAAGTCTCCTTTGGCTAAATACATTGCCAACGGCAAATTGCCTCCGGCTGCTGACACGGCTATGAAGGCCGATATGTTTGCTCTCTCGGTCGAACGTTTCACGAACGCGCAGTGGCGGCGGCTTTCAAACAATCATTGGGGCCAGACGATGCGCGAGCGAAACATCTACAACGCGCTTGGTAAAGGCGCATGCGATTGCCTCGCTTTCGGGTGCGGAGCGGGCGGTCGCCTGTACGGCAACAGCTTCATGATGGAAAGACGGCTTGCCGAATGGGAAAAGGTGCTTGAGGGCGGCGAAAAACCTGTGGGCATGCTGATGAAACCCGGCAAGCATTGGCACCTGATGCGCACGCTTAGTTCCGAAATGGAATCGGGGCGCATCAATCTGGTGCATATCGAAAAGCAGTTCGGGGTTCCCGTGAGGGCATCGACCGAAGATGTTATCGCTCAGTGGATTGATGCCGGTTTGCTGCATCGCGTGGATGACTGGCTGGTTCAGACGATTGCCGGTCAGTATTGGCACGTGACGCTGGCTCAGCTTCTGATCGGTCTCGTCGGTATGCGTCTGGGTGCCGGTGCAGTGAACGAACGACCAGCCGGGAACGCTACCGTTTTCTCCGGAGAAAAACCCGCGCACGGGTAAGAACCTTGTTTCAAAACATCCCCGTTGACACAGGAACTTAACGCACGCGCCGCACCGTAAAAAAACAAACCACAAGGGTGCGCGCTGTCTTTATCAAACGAAGGAAAAATCGATGATGTCCCGTACTCCCAAACTTGCGGCTGTCGCTGTATTGGCTGCGTTTTCCGGCCTCGCGCTGCAAGTGCATGCACAGGAAACCGTTGAACTCGACGAGGTCAAAGTCACAGCCGGCCGCGTGGAACAGGAACTGATGGACGTGAACATGTCCGTTTCGGTGATCACGCAGGAAGAAATTCGTCATTCAAAGGCGAGAAATATTGGCGAATTGCTCGAAAACGTGGCTGGTGTTCGAATTATGAATGACGGTAGTCAGGGTATGAAGCGCGTTCAAATTCGAGGTGAAGACGCTTTTCGAACAGTTGTCATGATTGATGGTCAACGCATCTCTGAACATAAATCCATGTCAGGAGCGCCGATGTTGATTGATCCGTCGATGGTGGAACGTATTGAAGTAATCAAGGGGCCCGCCTCTGTTTTATACGGGTCAGACGCCATTGGCGGTGCCATCAACATCATTACAAAAAAGGGAGGCAAAGAAAAATTCGGAGCCGAAGTTTCAACAGGGTTTAACTCGTCGGCACAGGGGAAAAGCGCGGCAGCTTCCATCTATGGAACTCTCGACAAGCTTGAATATCGTCTGTCGGCTGCCCTTGAGGACAATGAAGAGCTGAAAACCCCCGTTGGTGAAGTACCTTATACGAGTTTCAGCTCTAAAACAGCTTCGCTTTATTTGGCATATAACCTTACGGAGGATACCAAGATTGGCCTGACGGCTGATACGTATGAGCTTGACTTTATGTCTGGAGTGCAGGACGAGTCGTACGAAGATTTTTTCGTTGATGTTCCGAAGTGGAAAAGAACGAAAGGGGCGGTTTTTGTTGAGTCGAAGAATCTGACAGACAATTTGGTTCGATTGCGTGCGGATGCCTTCTATCAACAAAACAAAAAAGATATGCACAATCGTGTGTATATCTATCAAAAGCCTAGTCCCATCATGCCTTTCCCTGTTGTTGACATGAAAATGGACAACTTTGCGGAAAATGAACTGCGACAGACAGGTGTGTCGCTACAAACCGATTGGATGATAGGGGAGAGGCACTACCTCATTGCTGGTTATGAGTTTCTTTATGATGATATGACGACGGCGAAGTCAATGTATCACACTCGGTCGTTTTCAATTTTAGATGTTGGCCCGGAGGGCATGCCCTACGAATGGAGAACAGTGGCCAATGACAGTACGGGCTATCAACAAATGCATGCCCTTTATCTAGCGATGGATTCGAGTGTGACTGATACGATTACTCTCAATTATGGCGTTCGGTACACGTGGGTGAACTCAGAGGTGACATCGGCCGAAGGCTCGTCAACTGCAACGGGCCAGTACCCTAATCTGCCTAACCAACCTGATACACCAAAATTAGGGGATTCCACAACACGTGACTCAAATGACAGCCGCCCCGTTTTCAATTTTGGTGTCAATTGGCGGGCATCTGATGCCTTGTCATTGCGAGCGTCTTGGGCTCAGGGCTTCCGTGTGCCGAATCTGATGGAGCGGTACATCCCGACGTCAATGGGCGGAGGGCAAGTTATGGCTAATCCTGATCTTGATCCAGAAACGTCCGACAATTTTGAGGTTGGACTGCGTTGGTTGACCAATAAGGCCAAATTGGATTTGGCGGCCTTTTACAGCAAGGCGGATGATTACATTGCCGAATTTGAGGTAGAGGACGACATTTACCAAAACAAGAACGTGTCCGGAGCGACGACGTATGGGTTGGAGCTTTCTGCAAGCTACCGGTTTGATAACGGGATTGAGCCTTACGTCATTGCCACATTTATGCGGCGAAAGTTTGAACAGGACGGAATGTCCACCTACAACTCTGGCACTCCAGAATTTTTCGGACGTTACGGTGTGAAGTGGAACGGAATGTTGGCTGGTTTGACTCTGCGTGCTGATGCTTACGCAGTCAGTCAATCGGATACTTCCGAATTTGATTTCGACAGTAGAGCCACGACTGCCTATGGTGGTTCCACGCACTACAACCTGACCATGGGTGTCGATTTCGGTCCGAAGAGAGCCTATGCATTGGATGTGGGGCTCTACAACATCACAGACAAAACTTATAAGACGAGCGATGCCATCTATGAGCCTGGACGCTTTGTGATGGTTAAGGGAAGCGCACGTTTTTAATCCTGTCAGACCGCAAATGTATTGCTGATCCAGAAAGTGTTCGATTTGGCTTCCTAGTCAACACTTTCTGGACGGCACTTCCTTTACCCACAAAATCTTATGACGGACACTCCCATCAGAAAACGGCATTGGGAAGCGCGAGAGCTTGTACTTATCGGCGTTTTTGCCGCAGCGGCCAAACTCTCGAGCCTGTTGATCGCTCTGGCCGGCGGCGGCATGAACCCTGTGTCGCTGATTGCGAAAAACCTTGTTTATACGACGCTGATCATTGTGCTGCTTACCAAAGTGCCCAAGCCCGGCACGCTGCTTTTGTTTACGGTCATCAGCATGATCGTGAGCGTGTGTTTGATGGGCGGCAGTCTGACGCTGTTGCCGGCAGCCTTAGCCGGAGCTTTGCTGGGTGAACTTTGCATTTTGTTGACGGGAGGGGCTTTCAAGCCTTGGTCGCCTTGGGTGGGTGTCGGCGTTTATGACCTTGTGAGCAAAGGGTTGTCGCTTGGCGTGTCGTTTCTTTTCATGCGCGAAAGCCCAAGCTTGATGACGATGGTTGTGCCGATCGTCTTCATCGGTTATCTGGGGTCTCTCGGCGGACTTTGGTTTGGTTGTAAAACGGTAAAGGAGTTGCGACATGCGGGCTTTGTTCGCTAAGGGGGCGGCGCAGTCAAGCGTACTGCGAAAGCTTGACGCCCGCACCAAACTTACCGTGACGGCGGCAACGGCGCTGTTGACTGTCGCCTCTTCCGGCATGGTGTCACAGCTCGTGCTTTTTGCTGTCACGCTTGTTTACGTGTTGTTGCTCAAGCGCCCCGGTCTGGTCGCTGTCTTATACGTTCTGATGGCGGCGATGATGGCCATTGCAGCGCTCTGCGCGCTGGGTTTTCAGCTCTGGATGCCGGGGCTCGGAGGGCTGAGCGCCAAGATGCTGTTGATTCCCTTTTTGCGCGGACTTTCCATGATGAACGTGGTGATGGTTCTGGCTCTGACCACGCGCGTGGAGGATCTTCTGCTGACGCTGGAGCGCATGAAACTGCCTTTTGTCATCTTTCTGCCCACAGCCGTGATGTTGCGTTTTATTCCGACCTTTGCCAACGACATCAAACAGGTTTGGGAAACCCTTCGCATTAAGGGCTGGCCGTTGGGGCCGGCGATGCTCACGTTGCACCCGATTCTCTCAGCTCGCTTGATTCTGGCACCGATTCTTTTTCGGGCTTTGAAGAGCTCGGAAACGCTGGGAGTTGCCGCGGAACTCAAAGGAATGGGTGCTCGCCAGCGCACGATTCGCAGCGACGGCGTCGGCCTTTGTCCGATTGACTGGAATGTCTTGGGGTTGTTGGTTTTGACGACCGTTGCTGTGATTTGCTGCGAAATATGGCTTGCGCATATCTGGATGCCCGACGGGGGCGTCAAGATGATGCACTAGGGTTTGTGAGGTTCCCGACATGATCGAATTCAAGAACGTTTCATACACCTACGCCAATACGCAGACGCCGGCGGTTTCCGACATTAATTTCACGGTTGCTTCGGGTGAGCTCAAATTGGTGACGGGGGCGTCAGGCTGCGGCAAGACCACATTGATGCGTCTGGCCAACGGGCTTTGTCCGCAGATTTACGGCGGACGACTCGAAGGCTGTGTGACGGTGGCGGGGTTGAACGTATCTGAAACGCCGGTCGCTGATTTGTCCGAGGTGATCGGCACGCTGTTTCAGGATCCGGAGGAGCAGTTTTTTGCGCTCAACGCGGGTGACGAAATTGCCTTTGCCTTGCGCAGCCGTTCGTTTGACCCCAAGGATGTGCGCGAGCGTACGCTAAAAGCTGCCCGCAAACTTGGAATTGAGGAACTGCTCACGCGCGATATTCATGCGCTGTCCGAAGGACAAAAGCAGAAGGTCGGTCTGGCGGCCATTCTGGCGCTGGGCCCCAAGACTCTTATTTTCGATGAGCCCAGTGCCAACTTGGATCCAGAAGCAACACAAGCGCTTGCTCGCACGATCTTGGAGCTTAAAAAAGAAGGTGCGGCGATTTTGGTTGTGGATCATCGCCTCTACTGGCTCAAAGACGCTGCCGATGCCGTCATTGTGATGAGCCAGGGCAGGATCGTGACTGAAATGCCGTTTGCCGGACTCTACGACGATGATTTCCGAGCCCGCTGGGGACTGAGAAAAGCCGAGGTGTCGGATGTGCGTCGGACCTTGCCGCGCGTTGAGGTAACGAGCCAGGAAACAACACCGAAAGCGCACGGCGTATTTTCAGCAAGCCGCATTCATTTTGCCTACGGCGACGAGCACATCATTTTTGATGGTAAGAGTTTTGCCGTCGGGCAGGGCGTTACTGCACTTGTGGGCGACAACGGCACGGGTAAAACGACCCTAGCCCGCATTCTCACGGGACTCAATAAGGCTCAAGGGAATTTTTACATCGGTGACCAAGAAGTCGGCGCCGAGGGGTTGATGCCGTTTGCCGGACTGGTCCTTCAAAACGCCGATCATCAGCTGCAGATGCGAACAGTGGCCGAAGAAGTCGAAGGTGCCATTGTGGCGGGGCGCATCGGTGCCTCTGGTGCCAGGGGATGGCGACGTTTGGCTGTCATGCGGACGTGTTCTGAAGACAAAGCGCGGGTTCATGAAATTTTGACAAGTCTCAATTTATTGGCGTTGGCAGAGCGCCATCCGCAAAGTCTTTCCGGAGGTGAAAAACAGCGTCTGGTGATTGCCTGTGCCGTCGCTAAAAGTCCCGCTATTCTGATTTTGGACGAACCGACAAGCGGACTTGACGGCGCCAATATGGCCGCTATAGCCCGCTTGATGCGCGAGCAGGCTGACGCGGGGCGCGCCGTGTTTCTGGTCACGCATGATCTGGAGCTGTTGGAGTCGTGCGATCGGGCGTTGGTTATGACGGATCTGCAGAAGAAATGCGCCAGATAAAAGTTTTGAAGAAGCAAAAGTAAATTTCAGCTCACATTTTTGAGGGGATAAAACAATGACGATTGAATATCGCGCCGCAACCGAAGAACAGAAGGCTGTGATTGAGGAACTGCTTGCCGCGCCTTTTCCGGCTACGCTTGAGACGATTGCTGCTCGCCTTAATCTGACACCGCTTGCGGCCGCACAGCTTCTCGGGCGCGACATGTGTGCGTTCGTAACGGGTGACGTGGTGGAACGCTTTGATGAGGTGTGGGAGAGTCTCGCACAATGGGAGCGCGCTACGCTTTTCATTCAGCACGGCGGCCACGTTTTTGAAATCGAAGCGAAGCTTTCTGCGGGTAAGCGCGCCCAAGGTTACTACAACATCCTTCATAAGAACGCTGTGGTGGGTGGACATTTGAAGTTCGACGCCGTCGGGGCCATCGCGTTTGCTTCCATTCCCTTCATGAAGCGCGAATCGCATTGCGTGATTTTCTTTGACAAGGAGGGTAAGGTTTCCTTCTCGGTTTATCTCGGACGAGAAAATCACAAAATCATCGAGTCCGTCAAGACACTGTTTTTTGCGGGCAAGGAAGTCTTCTGCGCTTAAGAATGGGAAGCATCATGAAACCTCTGATTGTTGTCAGTTCGAAAACGGGAAATACCCGTGTCATTGCACGCGCTCTGCAAGACGGCATTGGGCCCTGCGACTATGTCGAAGCCTCTCAGGTGCCTGCCGATCTGAGCGCATACAACCCGATCGTGCTTTGTTTTTGGTGCGATCGCGGCATGGCGCCCGAAGACACCAAGGCTGTTGCTAAACGGATTAAGGGCAAAGACATTGCCTGCTTTGCCACGATGGGCGGTGATCCGGAAAATCCGAAAGCCAAGGACTGGATGCACCGTACGAGCACGACATTGGTCGAGGCAGGAGAGGACAACACGCTCAAGTTGGAATTCTTATGCCGAGGCCGCATTGATCCGGAACTTTTTGCCCGCATGACCGCCATGATGGGCGGCGAAGTGACGCCAGAACGTGAAGCGCGCCGCAAGCAAAGCGAAACGCATCCGGATCGACTTGATGCGTTGGCGGCCGTTAGGACCTACCAAGATGTGTTTGGTGCCTGAGTAAATATCGCAATATTTTGTTGAAACACAGGGGATCGGTGCCGGTGTGCATACGGACCCCGATCTTTTTTCGAATGTGCGCACTACCACAAAATCAAGGTGTTGTGAGCCTGTGAAAATTACGGAATTGTTCTGAATTTTCAAGTCATCTCAAAGGCTTGCAAACGCGAAACAATGTTGATCCCAATGTTTTGCAGCTTTCAAAACTTCTAAGGATCAACCAAACATGAGCGACAGACTCGCGGACTTTCCCGTCACGTTTCACAACCGCCAATATGCACCGCTGATGGTCGGTGGCATGGGAGTCAACATTTCCAACGACACGCTTGCGCTTGCCGTAGAGAAGCTTGGCGGCATTGCGCATTTGTCCGATGCGCTTTTGATGGATATCGCTGACAAACAGTTCGGAACGGGGTTTTGCAAGGACAAGATTCACCGTTACAAGAATCTTGTCGACACCTATGACAAGTCGGAAATTGCGTTTGATCTCGATCGCTTGGCAGAGTCCACGCGTCATTATGTTTCTGACGTGATGAGTCGCAAAACTGGTCGAGGCCTCATTCTGATCAACTGCATGGAAAAGCTCACGATGAACGCAAGCGCCGCAACGCTCAAGACGCGTTTAAATGCGGCTCTGGACGGCGGTATTGACGGTATTACCCTTTCTGCCGGTCTGCATCTGTCGAGTATGAAGCTCATGCAGGACAATCCGCGTTTCCGCGAAGCTCTGATCGGTATTGTTGTCTCCAGTACGCGTGCGTTGCAAATCTTCATGAAACGAGCTCAAGCTGTGAACCGCTTGCCTGACTACGTCGTGGTTGAGGGGCCGCTTGCAGGAGGCCATTTGGGTTTTGGAGACGATTGGGCCGAATACAACCTGGAAGACATCGTGCGCGATGTGGTGAAGTGGCTCGAAGATAATCACTTCGATATTCCGGTGTTTGCGGCAGGCGGAATTTTCACAGGCGAAGACGCTGTGCATTTTGTGCGCGATGTGGGTGCCGCAGGCGTTCAGGTGGCCACGCGCTTTGCAGTGGCTCAGGAAAGCGGCCTGCCCGAAGCGGTCAAGCAACGCTATATCGATGCTACGGACGACGATGTGCAGGTCAATCACTTTTCCACAACTGGGTATCCGATGCGCATGTTGAAGGACTCTCCGGCCATCACGAGCGACATTCGCCCCAACTGCGAGGCCTACGGCTACCTGCTGCAAAAGGGCGAATGCTCCTATGTGAAGGAATGGTTCGCCCGCCACGGCAAGATTGATATTCAACCGGTACCCGAGCACACTAAGTGCTGCCTGTGTACGCATATGCGCAACTTTAAGGTGTGGACGTGCGGTGCGAGCGTATCGCGTCTGAAAGATGTTACTAAGCGTCTGCCTGACGGCACTTGGCAGTTGCCTTCAGCCGAAGAGGTGTGGCGCGATTACGTCGAGAGCGAATGCGTGCGTCAGCCCAAAGCGGCCTAATGCCTTGAAGCTTCAACTCGTGGCGTTGCGGATTTTCTGAGTCGACCAAAGTCGAATCGGGTATTATCTTTCGCACACTCCGGCGGATCGCTTTGTAGTTTCTGACTCCGAAGCCGAGTGGTTGATTCCTCTCGGCTTCTTTTGTTTTTTTGTGCGGTCCGTGCATCCGATCAAAGAGGAATGTCTATGACGCGCAATGTTTTGTTAATGATTCTAGACGGCTGGGGAATTGGTGACGGCTCCAAGTCGGATGCCATTCGAGCTGGTCATCCCGCTTTCATTGAGGAGCTTACCCGAAGCACTCCGCACGCCACTCTTCGTACCGATGGCGAAAATGTGGGTCTCCCCGAAGGCCAGATGGGGAACTCCGAGGTGGGGCATCTCAACATCGGTGCCGGTCGCGTGGTCTATCAGGACCTCGTCAAGATCAACCGTGCCTGCCGTGCGCAGGATTCAGAGAGCCATTCGCTGGCTCAGAACACGGAAATCCGCGCAATCATCAATCATGTGAAAAGCACGGGGTGCGCACTGCACGTGATGGGGCTTTTCTCCGACGGCGGCGTGCATTCTTCTCTCGAACATCTCGAAGCGCTTCTGGCGCTTGCTAAGCGCGAAGGGATGGAAAAGTGTTATGTGCATGCTTTCATGGATGGCCGCGACACGGATCCCAAGAGCGGTCTTGGCTTTGTGCGCCAGGTTGAAGAAAAGATGCACTCGGGTGCGCTGGCCGGGTCGGTGGCCAGTCTTGTCGGCCGCTATTACGCTATGGATCGCGACAAGCGCTGGGAGCGCGTGCGTGAAGCCTATGATCTGTTGGTCAAGGGGAAGGGAACCGCTTACACCAACGCGGCGGATGCCGTGGCAACTTCCTATGACGAAGGCGTGACCGACGAATTCATGAAACCGCACGTACGTGTGGACGTGCAGGGACGTCCTGTCGGTCGCATTCAGTCGGGTGACGCGGTCATTTTCATCAATTTCCGCAACGATCGCGCCAAAGAACTGACGACGGTACTTACGCAGGCCGAAATCGAAGGCATGAAGCCGTTGGATCTGTTCTTTGCCACGATGACGCCCTACGATCCTACCTACACCGGCGTGCATGTACTTTTCCCGAAAGAAAACGTGCCCGACACGATCGGCGAATGGGTTTCCAAGCAGGGGCTCAAGCAGTTGCGCATCGCCGAAACGGAAAAATACGCGCATGTGACGTTCTTCTTGAACGGCGGTCGTGAGGCAGTCTTTGAAGGTGAAGACCGCATTCTGGTGCCGAGCCCCAAGGTGGCGACCTACGATCTGCAGCCTGAAATGAGTGCCTACGAAGTGGCCGACAAACTGGCGGCAGCTTTGTCTGAACGCAAGTACAACTTTGTATGCCTGAACTTTGCCAACGGCGACATGGTGGGACACACCGGCGTGTACGAGGCAATTTTGAAGGCTGTGCATGCGGTTGACGACTGCGTAAAAACCGTAGTGCAGGCCGCCAAGGCCGCCGGCTACGAGGTGGTGATCATTGCTGACCATGGCAACGCCGACAATGCTGTCAATGCGGACGGTTCGCCTAATACGGCGCATTCGCTCAATCCCGTGCCGATCGTTGTGGTTTCCGATCGCGTGACATCGGTCCAAAACGGAGTATTGGCTGACGTGGCGCCGACCGTGTTGTCGCTCATGGGCGTGGAACCGCCCTCAGCCATGACCGGCAAGAGTCTCGTTGAGCTCAAGGATTGACGAAATAAAAAAAATAGCTTCAGGCGTCTTTTCGGAAGAAAAGGCGCCTGAATGCCGCTAGAGCAAGGGACTCAGCAGATAAGTGAGGCCTTCAAGGAAGCGTTGCTCGATATGGCGATGGTGCCATCGTTCAGGATCAATCGGAACGGACTTGGACTCATAGTGCCGATGCAGCGCTGTCATGTCGGCGACGAATTTGGGATCGAAAATGAGCAGCATCATCTCAAAGTTCAGGTGCAGGCTGCGCTTATCCAAATTGACGGTGCCAAAGAGACTGAACGTGTCGTCGACCGTGATGGCCTTGGTGTGCAGCAGGCCGTCTGTGAAAAAGGAAATCTTGACGCCTGCATTCATTAGGTCGCTGAAGTAACGGCGGCTGGCCCAGCGCACGAATTCCGAATCGGGTTTGCTTGGGACGCATAGACGGACGTCGACTCCGCGCATGGCCGCATTTTGGAGAGCCAGGGTTAGCGTTTCGCCCGGAATAAAGTAGGGCGTGGTGAGGAAAATCCTCTCGCGAGCGCAACTGATGGTCTCCAAAATCAAGCGTTGATTAGCGTCGTCAACCGTGGTGGGACCAGAAGGAACGACGGTTACACAGGCTGACCCCTCCGCGGGTACGGGGGGAATTTTTTCAAGCGAAATGCGTTCGCCTTCAATGTCGGGCTGCAGAGCCCAATCGAAAAGAAAGACCTGATTGAGGTCGCGAACGGCCGTGCCTTCGACACGCACCATCGCGTCGACCCATTCGCCGACGCCCTCAGTGGCGTTGAAGATGTTGGGATCAATGAGATTGAGACTTCCTGTGTAGCCGATGCGTTCGTCAATAATGACGGTTTTTCGGTGCAGGCGCAGATCGGCGCGTCCTTTTGTGATTGGGAACAAACTCACCGGCAGGGCGCGGGAGACGTGAACACCGGCAGCGAGCATCTTGCCCGGCCACGAACTGCGAAGCCAGGCGCGCGCCCCGATGTCATCGACGAGAATGCGGCATTCGCAGCCGCGTTCGGCAGCGTGAATGACTGCTCGGGCCACTTTGTCGCACCATCCACCGACGCCCCAGATGTAAAACTCCATGAAAACGGATTTCTGAGCGTTGTTGACGTCGTATTCGATGTGTGACAATGCTTCAATGGAGTCAGAGAGCAATTCCAGGCGCGAGCCGCAGGTCATTGGCATGTCGCCCAGACGTTCGGCAAGTCGAGTGAGCCCTTTATGGCGTTGTCCGTGGGGAAATGTTGGCAGAGTGCCCGGTGTTGCATAGTCTTTGTCCGTCACTTCTTCCCAATGCTTGAGCAAATGACGCAGGCGTAACGCACGCCAGCGGCCAATCGGGCGCTCGCCGAGCCAGACGTAGAGAATGAATCCGATGTAGGGAAGAATCGTGACGAGCAGAATCCAGGCAAACGAACTGCCGGGAGGGTGACGCGTGAGAATCACGCGCAAGATAACACCGGCCGTGAGGAGAAATTGAAGCAAAACGGCCGCCGCTCCTGCAAGAGTCACCCAGAAGTCTTGATTGATCAAACTTTCGAGCACGGCCGTCGTCCTTCGGTTTAGTTCTTAGCGCAGGACTGAGCCTTTTGCGTGAGGAATTCCCAACGTTCGTAGGCGGTTTCGATTTCCTGCGTGAGCGCTTCCGATCGGGCCGTTACGGCTTGCTGTTCGGAAACGGGAAGCCTGAAGAAATCGGCCGAACTCATCTTCTGCATGAGTACTTCCTGCTCGGACTCCAATGTTTCAATGGTTTCGGGAAGCGTTTCAAGTTCCTTGTTTTCCTTCCAGCTCATGCGTTCGGCGCGTTGACGAACGGGTTTCTTTGCGGCGGGCTTATCCGGTGCTGCTTCGGTTTCGGGAGTTTCAATTGCGGGCCGCTGACGTACCCAGTCTTCGTAGCCGCCGGCAAATTCCATCCAGCGTCCGTCGGGAGCAAGATAGTTGACCGGAGCGAGCACCTGCGTGACGACGCTGTCGAGAAAACGGCGGTCGTGGCTCACCAGAATCACGGTGCCGGGGTAGTTTTCAAGCGTCTCTTCAAGGAGTTCGAGCGAGTCAATGTCCAGATCGTTGGTGGGTTCGTCGAGCACCAGAAGGTTGGCAGGCAGAGCAAAAAGACGCGCGAGCAGGAGGCGATTGCGCTCACCGCCCGAAAGGTTGGCAACCGGAACTTCCGCGCGATGCGGAGCAAACAGGAAGTCACCGAGATAGCTCATGACATGCTTTTTCACGCCGGCGATTTCAATCCATTCGCTGCCGGGACTCACGGTTTCGGCCACGGTTTTGGTGTCGTCGAGCTGTTCGCGCAACTGATCGAAATAGGCGATTTTCAGATTGGTGCCGAGTCGCACACTGCCTGCGTCAGGTTCGAGTTTTCCCAAAAGCAGCTTGATGAGCGTTGACTTGCCTGCACCGTTGGGGCCGACCAGGCCGAGCTTGTCGCCGCGCAGCAGACGAAAATTCAGATCCTTGACGACGGTTTTGTCGCCGAAGACTTTGTTCAAAGACGTGACTTCGGCCACCAGTTTTCCGCTTCGCTCGCCTGCGTCCACTGTCATGGACACGCGTCCCATACGATCGCGGCGAGCGGCGCGTTCGCGACGCAGGGCTTCCAGACGGCGCACACGGCCTTCATTGCGGGTGCGGCGTGCTTCGATACCCTTGCGAATCCAAACTTCCTCCTGTGCCCAGAACTTGTCAAAACGCCGGTTGGCAATGGCTTCAGCATTAAGTTCTTCGTTTTTGCGGGTTTCGTAGGCCGCAAAATTGCCCGGATAGCTGCGCAGGATACCTCGATCGAGTTCGAGAATGCGTGTGCAAACCGTATCCAGAAAAGCACGATCGTGCGTCACAACGATGAGCGAACGGTTGCTGCGATACTCTTGCGTGAGAATGCCTTCAAGAATTTCGATGGTTTCAACGTCAAGATGATTTGTCGGCTCATCAAGCAGCAGAAAATCGGGCTTGAGACTAAGCGCTAGGGCAAGCGCCGCTTTTTTCTTTTCACCGCCGGAAGCGGCTTGGGGATTTTGTTCGCTTGCCGTGCGCAGGCGATGCAGGTATTCATCGAGACGAGCGATGGCTGCCCACTTTTCACGTTCGTCGGCAATGTCTTCAAAACGGCCTCGTGCGAGCAGACTTTCTCGCAGAGTAGCGGCTTCGGGAAGGTTCGGTTCTTGTTCGAGATAAACCGAAACAAGACCGTCTTGACGCGTCAAAACGCCATCGTCCAGTTTGTCGCGACCGGCAAGAACGTGCATCAGAGAACTTTTGCCGGTACCGTTGCGGCCGATGAGGCCCACGCGCTCACCGGCATCAAGCTGCATTTGGGCTCGGTCTAGAAGGGGCAGGTCACCCCAAGCAAGCTGCGCGTCTGCAATCGTAATAAAAGGCATGGTGGTTTAAGGAGCAGGCGTGGTTGCCGTTTCTGTGGTTGTGGCTTCAAGAGCATCGTCGAGTTCTTCAGGGGTTTCTGCCGAAGATTTCGCCGGTGTGTTTTGCATTTGTTGCAGGAGTTCGGACTCTAGTTCCGGGTCGTTGGGCGCTAGCGTTCCTGCTTCCTGTGCAGCACGTTCGGCTTCGCGCGTCAGACGCTCCAACGAGCGGCTTTGGGCTCGCAGACGCTTGCTTTGACGCAGAACTTCAAAATCCACCAGGTCTTCTTCGCTAACCGGCTTGACGACACCGCCCTGAATCATGGCGGTCTGAGCACGGCGATCCACAACCGGCGTGAAATTGAGGTTGTAGGTGAGCGTACCAAGAAGTCCTTTGATCTGAGCCGAGGAAATGCCGTGAGCTACAGACTGCGACAGAGCATAGGCATCAGCGCCGAGCGCAAAGAGTCGCTTGTCAAATGTTGTTTCAGGCACCGGAACCTGATATGTCTGTTCGAATTCTTCGGGGTTGAAGTTCAGAATCAGCGGTGCGTCTACAAGGCCGACTTGCAGCAGATCGTATGTCATGGCGCGGGCGGCCGAATCAGTGGCCGTTTCGCCGGGATTTGTCAGCGAGGTGGCCCACACGCGTGTGCGAATCGGCAGGCGAGAACGAACAAGCGAGGCGTTTTTCGCATCCATGGCGAGGAACGCGGCATAGTAGGGTGGTTCAGAAAGAGCCACGCGGGCGCGCTTGGCAGCTTGAAGACGACGGATGCGAATTTGCTGCTGACGCCAACCGACAGGGTCGGCTTCTTGGTCGATTAATACCTCGTCGAATTCGTCGGTATTGAGCTTTTCGACAACGAGTTCGAAGAACTTGCGCAGGCGCGTGAATTCATTGAGGTCGACCGTCAGGCGATCAGGCGTAAAGCCCATGCGGATCAGTTCTTGCTCGAAGGCTTGCGAGACGCGCTTTTCAAGCGGCGTGTCGTGGTCGATCAGCAGTACTTTGGGTTTTTCTCCTGCTTCCGTGGTTTCGGGCAGGGCGGCTACGCCGAGACGGGCGACGTATTCAGCGTCATGTTCCATGGACATGCCGAGCATGAGCATGTTGCGCGGGAATTTCAGCGGCGTACGGTTGTAAAAGGGCAGTTCGATTTCTTCAGCCAACACCAGTCCCGGTACTTTGGTTTTGTTTGAGATGCGACCGCCGGTCGGCTGATTGTCGGCGGCTTCTTTTTCGGCCATGGCGGCTTCAAGCGGACGCTCTTCGGCGGCTTCGAGAGCTGCGGCGTTTTTCTGCGCTTCACGCAAACGGCGTTCGGCGAAGATTTCGTCCTGTGTCATCGGCGTGAGCTCGTTGAGTTCGATTTCGTTGAGCGTCACCAAGGGAAGCGGCAGGTAGTTGAGCTTGGCGATTTCGGAAATAGCGGCGCGATCGAGCGGACCGACGGCCACCTGAGCGCCCGCACGTGCCGCGGCTTTGAGCTGATCAACGGCCGAACCATTGGAACCTGGACGCACCAGCAGGACTTCGGCGGGATGCTCTGATGCATAATTGGCTGCCAGAAGGCCTAAGAGAGCCGTCTGTGAAGGACCTTCCAGAGGAGAATCAGCGGCCGGTAGCAAAAACGCCATGCGCATGCTGTACTCTTGAGGCTCGCCGGAGAGCTCTTCGGAGGCCGCACTGTTAACCGCAAGTGGAGTTTCCGACGTCTGGCCGGATTCCTCGGAAGATGAAGTCGGGACAGCGTTGGAAGACAGTGCGTCAACCGATGAGGCGGCAGGGGCGGTCGCAGCGGGCTGAGCCTGCTGCTGAGCCGCTTCAGCGGCTTCGGCAGCTGAAACGGTTCCGAGAGCGGCTTCAAGCTCGCTGTTGACAGCAGCGGCTGGCGCGGTTTCGACAGCGCTCATGGCCGGGGTTGTTTCTTGAGCCGCAGCAGCACAAGTCAGTAACGAAAAAGCGCAAAAAAGACCGGCAACGGCAGGATTTTTCACGATGCAGTTCACTTCAGATATTGATGAAACAGGACAAGGGACACGATCGTCGCAGTTTGCGGCAGACCCCCTAATGCAGAGCGCACAGACGGCGCAGCAGACCTTTCCGCAGTCAGCGCTCTATATTGTAGGGCTTCCGATCGGGAATGCGGCAGACATTACCCTGCGCGCGCTTTGGGTGTTGGACATCTGTGACCGTGTGGCCTGTGAGGATACCCGGGAAACTCGCAAACTTCTGGATCGCTACGGGATTTCCACGCCGACGATCAGTGTGCATGAGCATAACGAACGCTCGGCATCACAGAAGCTCATTGAGTATCTTGCCAAGGGTGAGCGCATCGCTCTCGTGACGGATGCGGGCACTCCCGCCGTGAGTGATCCCGGAGCAAAAGCGGTTCAAAGCGTTCGCGAAGCGGGCTTCCGTGTGGTGCCGGTACCGGGCGCGAGTGCGGTTGTGACGGCGCTCTCGGCAAGCGGCTTGGATTCATACAGTTTTACCTTCGCTGGATTTGTGCCTCCTTCGGGGAAGGCTCGCCGAACGGCACTTTCTAAGTTAGCGCAGAAAGAAGAGGCGTTTGTGCTTTATGAGGCACCGCACCGCATTTGCGATCTTCTCAAGGATCTGGCCGGCGTGTTGCATGCCGGACGCAGGGTTGTGGTGGCTCGTGAACTCACGAAAAAGTTCGAAACTTTCGATGCGATGACGGCGTCCGATTTGCCCGATTGGGCGCAGGCTCACGATCCGCGTGGCGAATATGCCGTGGTTGTGGATATGCAGGACAAGAGTGAGGAAGGGCTTGACGCCAAGGACCTCAAATGGCTGCGAGCCATTGCGGAAGAAATGCCCAAGAGCAGAGCGGCGGCTTTGGCGGCAAAGGTTACCGGCATGAAGCGCGATGCGATTTATCAGATGCTTAACGCCGAAGATTCGGAATGAAGACGAGTTTTTGCGGTTGTTTTTGGCGTCCTTGTAGTCCATTGAATGTAAAAGGAAAGTTCTTCCTATTGTAGAAATTTTTGAGTACCTACTGTAGAATTTTTTTGAATTAAAAATCAGTACAGGCATTAGGAATGCGTGCTTCAACCTCTGTCGAGTCGGCAGTGCTTTTACGATGGGCGTCGCAAGAACTCAAAGACGTCCTGAAATCTCAGAGGATTGCCTCTGTGGTTGGACCTCGTCAATGCGGCAAGACGACTCTCGTGGAGAGTTGCGGATTGGAGAATTCCGTCTATTACTCTCTGGATTTGGAGTCGAATCTTCAGGCCGCGCTACAAGATCCCGGCTTTCTGATCAGTCAGTACCGTAGCCGCTGTCTTATCCTTGACGAAATCCAGAAAGCACCGATTCTGATTGGCGAAATTAAGTACGCGGTGGATCATGATCACCGATGCGGTCAGTTTGTGCTGACCGGTTCCTCCGACTATCGCCGCCTTCCGCACGCGAATGAATCGCTGGCCGGCCGAGTTGATTTTGTCCGGCTCAGAACATTCTCCTCGGCAGAGCGAATGGGAGCCAAGCCCACGTTCTTGAAACGCATGTTCGAGCGTGACTTCAGCGGCGCATATGCTGCCGAGACGACTGGCAAAAGATTTGCTGTATCCGAAGCGCTTACGGGCGGCTATCCCAGGATTTTTCAGCAACCGGATCTACAAACTCGGGCACGGTGGTTCCGTTCCTACCTGGAGCAACAGGTCATTCTCGACATGAAGGAGCAGTGGTCGATTCGTCGAGAAGATATTCTCGAGCAACTGTTTCCTTATCTTGCGGCAAATTCAAGCAAATTGTGCAATGCGAGCGAAATGGCAAAGCAGTTGGGCGCAAACTGGCAGACGCTGAGTCGATATGTAGATGTGCTCAAGGCCATGTTCGTGGTTGAGGAACTGCCAGCTTGGTCTCGTAAGGATTACGACCGACCGGGAAAGACACCGAAGTTTTTTATGACGGATACGGGTCTGATGAGCCATATCCTCGGAAAATACGATCTTGATGCGGTCTTGGAGGACGTTTCGTATCAGGGTACGGATTTTGTTGGCAAACTGATCGAAACCTGGGTGTACAACCAACTGATGCCTGAAATTGATCTGCAGCCGATGTGGCAGATGAGCCACCTACGCAGCGGCGATCGACAAATCGATTTTGTCGTCACAAACGAAAACGGAGCGATTTTAGGAATTGAGGTCAAGGCCAGTCAGAGTGTCAGCACAGACGATTTCAAGCACCTGCAGTGGTTTAAAGACAAAATTCTGCGACCGGAGGTGCCTTACACGGGCATTGTGCTTTATGCCGGAAATGCGGTGCGATCGTTTGGCAATGGTTGCTTTGCCGTTCCGTTTACGTTGATGTGGGGCGACAACTGAAAAAAATTCAGCCCGGCGCAATGGCAACCGGGCTGAGAAGAGGTGCATTCGTCAGAGGCCGAGCTCTTTGGCGCGCGGCTTTTCTCCTCGACCGCTTAAGGCCCAGTCGAAGACGGAATCGGGAAGAATCTTCAGAAGGCGTGCCACCCAGGCCATCTGCCAGGGAATCACACGATAGGAATCCTTGTTGAGAATCGCCTTGACGGCGCGCTCGGCAAATTCTTCCGGCTCCAGAATGAAGGGCATCTTGTACGGGTTCTTTGCAACGAGCGGGGTACGCACGAAGCCCGGGCAGATCGTTGTGACGGAAATGCCGTACTTACGCACGTCGTTGCGCAAACTTTCCAGATAGCTGATCACGGCAGCCTTGCTGGAGCAATAGGCTTCGCTGCCGGGAAGACCGCGGATGCCGCCCACGGAGCCGATGCCGGCAAACTGGCCGCCACCGCGCTTACTCATCGGTTCGATGAAGGGGTGAAAGGTTGCGGCCATAGCAAAGACGTTCGTGCGATAGACTTTTTCAAGAACGTCCAGATCTTCTTCGTATTCCGTTTTGACGCCGATCGAAATGCCGGCGTTGGCAAGCACGATGTCCACGGGGGCTTTGCCGTCAAAGTCCCGAGCCGCGGCAAAGAGTGCTGCGCGGTCGGTGACGTCGAGCGCATAGGTGGTGTGTGCCTGAGCGTTTTGCATGCTCGAAAGCACGGCGTCAAGCTTTTCCTGACTGCGACCGACAAGACCCAGCTGAGCGCCCATGGCATCGAACTTCTTGGCCATCGCAGCGCCGATGCCGCTGGAAGCCCCAGTGATGAAAACGCGCATTATTTTTCCTGACGGATTTTGTTGATGAGCCACTGCACGGTGTCGACCGTACCCTGACGCGTACCAACGAGATGCGGAGCAGTGATATAGCGGCCGGCAACGCCTACGCAAGGCGTGGAGTCCACACCGTAGTTCTTCCAGGTGCGGGTGGCTTGGCGAGCTTTGCTCACAACGGAGAAGCTGCCGAGCGTCTGACGGAACTTGTTCTGATCGAGGCCATGCTCGCCGACCCACTGCAGAACATCCTTTTCGATGTCGGCTGCCGAGCTCCAGTTGTGAGAGCCGCGGATCACCCAAGTCCAGAATTCCATATGCAGATCGCCCATGCGGCCGAGCGCTTCAAAGGCGTAGTAAGTATGCGGGAAGATGGCGAGATCGTCGTTCCAAGCCACGGGAACCGGCACAACCTTCACTTCCGGATTGCCCTTAACGGACTCGATGAACTTTTCCATGACCGGCGCAAAGGTCAGACAGTGCGGGCAGGTGTAGGCGAAGAAGTCGTGAACGACGATCGGTTTTTTGGGAAATTCCAGAGGAGGACGCACCTCGATGTAGTCTTTGCCGAGAACGGGATCCGGAGCGGCAGCGAAAAGCGAACCGGAAAAGCCGGCCGCACCAACGGCGGCGGCAGAAGAAATCAGGAGTCGGCGAGAAATCATGGTCGATAGTCCTTGTCTCTTACGAAAATTTAGTTGGGTTGATGCATGACGGTACCCTGAATACCGTTGTCGGCCAGGGTCTGTCGAATTTCTTCAGCAGCCGTTTCGTTGTCAAAGGGGCCGAGGCGAACGCGATAGACACGTTTGCCGGCTTCGCGACGGTACTCGATTTGAGCGTCGTTGCCTGTAAAGGCAATCTGGCCGCGCACTTTTTCGGCATCCGGCAACTCGGAGAAGGTGCCTGCGGTAACCCAGTAGCGATCGGTTGCAACCACTTCGGTAGCATCATTGTTGCCTGCCGTAACGGAAGCAACCTGACTTTCGGTCTGTTCGCTGCCTTGGCCGGAGGCATAGAGCTTCTTGTTCGGATCAATAGTCTTGCCGTCAAGAAGCTTTTCGTCGACCGAGGTACTCACCTGCTGAATCTTGTTGACGAACGGAATCGGAGCATTCGAAATAAAGATGAAAACGGCAGCCGCAAGGATGAGTGCCGTTACGACGCCCATCGTAAAGGACCAGAAAAGCGCTGCCCCGGAATATTTACGTATCGTCATCTTTGTTCCGTTTTCTTTACATACGTTCGGGAGCGGATACGCCGAGAACTTCCAGACCGTTGGCAAGGACGCGGCGGGCCGCCATACACAAGGCCAGGCGTGCGTTGCGTTCAGCTTCGTTGTCGACGAGCACGCGTTCGGCGTTGTAGAACGTGTGGAAGTCGGCGGCAAGTTCCTTCAGGTACACGCAAATGAGGTGCGGAGCCAGATCACGGGCCGCAACGGCGAGCGTTTCGCCGTAACCGGCAAACTTGGCTGCCAAAGCGGTGGCGGCCGTGCCGGTCAGGCTAGACAAATCAAACTCTGCGGCTTCGGCTTCGGCCGGAATGGCAAAGCCCTTTTCCTGAGCCTGGCGCAGGACCGAGCAGATGCGGGCGTGCGCGTACTGCAGATAGTAGACAGGGTTTTCGTCGGACTTTGAGCAGGCCAGATTGATGTCGAACACGAATTCGGCATCGGACTTGCGCGAAACGAGGAAGAAGCGAGCGGCGTCGCGGCCGACCCAGTCGACGAGGTCGCGCAGCGTGACGTAGGTGCCGGCGCGCTTGCTCATCTTGACTTCCTGACCGTCTTTGACTACCAGCAGCATCTTGTGCAGAAGGTACTCGGGGAAGGTCTTGGGAATGCTGATGCCAAGCGTCTTCGAGGCGGCCTGCAAGCCGATGCGTACGCGAGCTACGGTACCGTGGTGGTCCGACCCCTGAATATTGATGGCGCGGTCAAAACCGCGTTCGAATTTGGCAAGGTGATAGGCAACGTCCGGCACGAAGTAGGTGTAGTAACCGTCCTTCTTGCGCATCACGCGGTCCTTGTCGTCCTTGAAGTCCTTGAAGGCTTCATCGGTGGTGCGCAGCCACAGGGCACCGTCGGCTTCGTAGGTGAAGCCGGCTTGCACCATGGCGTCAACGGCCTTCTGCACACGGCCGTCGGTGTACAGCGAGCTTTCGAGATAGAAGTTGTCGAAGGCAACGCCGAGCTGCTTGAGATCGGAGTCCTGTTCGTTGCGCAGATAAGCCACAGAGTAGCGGCGGATGCATTCAAGATCAGCCGTATCGCCCGTGCTCTCGATCGTTTCGCCGGTGGTGGTGACGACGGGCTTCTTAGCGCAGTAGTCGCGGGCGATGTCAACGATGTAGTCGCCGTGGTAGCCGTTTTCGGGGAAATCTTCGGCGGTCTGTTCGCCTGCAAGCTCCTTAGCGCGGGCCTGCACGGAAATCGTGAGATTATGAATCTGAACGCCGGCGTCGTTGTAGTAGAACTCGCGCATCACGCGGTAGCCCTGCGTGGCCATGATGCGGGAGAGCACGTCGCCTAGAGCCCCCTGACGAGCGTGCCCCAGATGCAGCGGCCCGGTGGGGTTGGCCGAGACGTACTCGAGAAGCACGCTCTTGCCTTCAAAAGCTTTGCTAGTGCCGTAGGAGGAACCCTGACGCAGCACATCGCGCACGGAACGCACCTTGGCTTCCTGTGAGAAACGGAAATTGATAAAGCCGGGGCCGGCAATTTCAACGTCGGAGAGGATGTCGCTGAAAGCGGCGTCCTGCTTCATGGCTTCGACCAGAGCCGCGGCGAGTTCACGGGGGTTCTTACCGGCTTTCTTGGCGCATTGCAGTGCGATGGTACTGGCAAGATCACCGTGGCCGGCCTGCTTGGGGCGTTCAAGGCGGATGGGTTCCTGGGAAAGACCGCAAGCGGACAAGGCACGGGTCAGAAGTTCAGTGAGAGCCTGTTTCTGGTCTTCGATCATTTTTTCGTCTTCGTTGAAATGAAGCGGGTGAGAGCCTGTTTGGAAAGGTCGGCCGCAGACATGACAAAGAGGCGGTCGAATCGACCGCCTGTCTGCCTGAGATGTTCCTGAATTTTACGCGAGGCGCTTGTCGCGGGAAATCGTTGCGTAAGCAGAATGGTTATGAATTGATTCAAAGTTTTCGGCTTCTGCGCGGTACCAAAGTACGCGCTCATCAGCGTTGAGCTGCTTGCAGACGTCGCGGATGATGTCCTCGACGAACTTCGGATGGTCGTACGCAAATTCCGTGACGAACTTTTCATCGTTGCGCTTCAGACGGCTCCAAAGTTCGCACGAGGCGGACGTTTCGGCAAAGCGGATCTGCTCTTCGAGCGAAATGGGTTCGGACAGTTCCAGTGCCACAACGATGTGAGAGCGCTGATTGTGGGCGCCATAGTCGCTGATTTCGCGGCTGCAGGGGCACAGACTCGTGACTGGAACGGTGACCTCCTGAATGACGCGTGTCTTTCCGCCGACTCGTTCGGCCAGGAAGCGTACGTCGTAGTTCATGAGGCTCTTCAATTTGGACATGGGGCTCGTCTTGGTGACGAAGAACGGGCAGGAAATTTCGATGTAGCCCTCTTCAGCTTCCAGAAGCGTGAGCATTTTTTCGAGCGTTTCACGCATCATGTCGCTTGAAAGCGGAGCATGGTTGTCGGCAATGAGCGAAACGAAGCGCGACATATGCGTACCACGCTTGTCGGCAGGAAGTCCCACGCACATGCACACATTGGCGACGGTGGGCTGGGCGCCCTTGACGCTTTGCACCTGCAGGGGGACAGTAAGGCCGCGGATGCCGACGCGGTCGATCGGAATATTGCGCCCGTCCATCAAATTCTGAACGTCGGGCAGGGCATTGCTGGTCTTATCCATATCAATAACAGTCAAGTGCGATCCCGTCGTGCGTTCTTATTGTTCTTTCACGGTGTTCGGAGCGCCAGCCAGGGCCTCAAGTAAGACAGCGAAGAAGGCGGGCCGGAGTGGGCGGCGATAGACGCACGGCGACACAAACCGAGAGGTCTGTCGGATCAGGAAATTTCGTTGGAGAGCGAATAATAAAGGATTTGTGAAGAACATATGACAAAAGTCGTGCCTTTACCAACTGTTCATCAACGAAGACAATCAGCAAGTACTGGAAAAAGCTATGGCACGTCTCCATATAAAGAATAGACAGCCGAAACAAACGGTTGCCAACTGCGATAGAAACATACGCACTTGCCAGGTGTGCATCGGTACACTGAGCGCACACCTTAAAGCACCTCTACAGAACAAGGAACTGCGAGCATGGCTCTCTACATCAATGGCCGCCCCGTCAATCCCATCGTAACCTTCCTAGCCTCCGCCGTTGTCATAGCAGGCATTATCGGCTTGGGGATTTTGCTGTTGCCCCTGATCGGCGGGCTTTTCGTGATCGCTCTTTTGATCGTGGCGGGCATTGCGCTTTACGGCGCCTACTGCCGCTGGCGCTACGGCGATCCTTTTGCTCAGATGCAAAAGCAAGCCGAAGAAATGTTGCGTCGCCGCGCACGACCTCAAGAGGAGCAGCCCCAGCAGCAGACGGTGCAAGACGAACCTGACCTCAAGGCCGGAACGGCCCGTACCGGCATCAAGCGCGTGACAGTTGTCGAAGATGCTGTTGTTGTGGAAGAAATTCGACACAAGGACCTTTGACCTAGGTCAAAAACAATGCGGAAAGTCTGTTAGAACAAGACTTTATGTGCAGTCTTCGTATTTCCTGGGTTAACCCTCAGCAGGATGACGAAGAGATGTTCCAAAAGAAGGCATTTATAATTTCACTACTCATTAGTGAGTAGTCTTAATTGTTAACAGTCGATTTTCTTTTGACATAAATCAACAAACAAGAGGCGCTGAGGCCGGTTCGACTTTAATCAATCTCCCTTTGGATTGCGACAAAACTCCAACCTACCTGAAGGAAGTCTTAAGGTAGGCTTACAGTGCTCGCGATGCCTCAAGGTATTGCGGCGCTTCTGCTGTCTCCCCCGACGGCAGGGGTTTAAAAAAGATTTAGGAGATTGAGATGACAACAAAAATGATCAAAACGGCGGCTGCAACGCTGTTTTGCTCCGCTGCTTTGGTTGCGTCTGGTGTGCAAGCTGCCTCTACGGGCCCCGGCCTCGGCACCAAGACTGTGAATACCATTACGCAGAAGGTTTGGGACAATCCGTCTACGACTGAAAAGGAAATGGGCGTCAAGACGCTCCAGGACTACATCGTCCAAGAAAAGGAAATGTGGGACTACCTTTTCCAGAACCACCCGGTGTTTAAGTACGCTGAAAAAGGCGCCATCAAGGGTGTGTACAAGATTTCGACTCGTGGTTCGGAATTCTTGACGGAAGGTAATGCTCAGACCTATTCGAAGCTTGCCGGCGGCCGTCCGAGCGCTTCTCAGTATCGTTTGGCTGCGAAGTCCGTGTTGGACTTCCCGAATCGTTTCGTCGGTCCGGAACGCTGCGGTGAATGCCATGCGATCCAGTACCAGAAGTGGAAGAGATCGCGTCATGCTCAGACGTTGCGCTTCCCGGGCGAACACCCCGAAGTCAACAACGATCTGAAGAAGAAGCTTTATGGCTCTCAGGCTTCGATTCTGCCTGACGGCATCATGCCTGAAGACATTTACGTGACCGTCGGTACGCCGCGTACGAAGTACGGCTTCATCGATAAGTGGCTGGTTCGTGGTTCCTACCACGTCCGTGACGGTCTTCTGAGTGACCTCTCCGGTACGATCGTTGCCGGCGGCAACCAGTTCTCCCGCGGTTGGGCACAGTGGCTCACCCCCGAAAAGGCCAAGGAAATCCAGAAGGTTATTCCTGATTTCCCGACTGAATTGAGCAAGTTCGGTCCGTCGGCTTCGCACCAGTGGGGTATGACCTCCTACGGTTCGACCTACGAACAGACTCTGTTGTTCCAGTCCGCAACTTCCTACTGCGAAGTCTGCCACTCGTTCAAGTTTGACTTTAAGTCCAAGGACGAATTCTTCAAGGCTCTCGGCAACGCCAAGGAACTGCAGAAGCACACGATTTCTCGCGGTATTTCCTGCGAAGAATGCCACGGTGCCGGCGGCCACTTGGTTGGCGCTGAATCCAACGGCTTCCAGACGAACTGCGAACGCTGCCACCAGCGCTCCAACTTCGTCGAAAGCGACTACAAGCTCCCGTCCGCTCAGGGCAAGCTTGAAAAGGGCTTCAACATCAAGACGAAGTCTTCCTGCCCGTCCTGCGGTACCGAAGGCTCTCAGCTCATGATGTCCAAGCACTATGAAAAGGGTATGCGCTGCGTGACCTGCCACGATCCGCACGAAGTGACCAGCAACGATTGGAAGGACTACTACACCAAGCCCGCCATCCGTCAGACCTGCCAGGACTGCCATAAGACCCAGGCCGACGTTGTTGCTAACACCAACACCCACAAGAAGATGGACTGCGTGGACTGCCATATGCCGTTCACGATGAGCTGCGAAAACTTCACGGCCATCCAGCGTCCTGACATGGCTGGTTTCGACGCCGTTCGTCGTTCTCACCTCTTCAAGATCGAAGTTGATCCTGAAAAGAAGATGATGAATCCGGGTGCCGGTCAGTCTCGTGCTTCCAACTCCAAGGGCTGGCACGTTGCACGTGACGAAGAAGGCCACGGCTACGTTGACCTGATGTGGTCTTGCGCCCGTACGGCCAACGCTGAAAAGGGTGTGATGGACAACAAGGGCTGCCATAGCCTGTTCCTGTCCGAGCTCGAAAAGGGCCTGCAGTACGGTGACCAGAAGGTCATCTACGGTGAAGTCATGAAGTGGCAGAACCCGGTTAAGGACGGCTTCAAGACCGCCAAGGCCGCTCTGGAACGCATCAACAAGCTTCTGGAAGTCACCAAGCTCACGGTTGAAGCCAAGACCGAAATCATGCTGCTCGTCGACAAGGCTGCCGACATCACCAAGCAGGTTGAAGAAGACGGTTCCTGGGGTGTTCACGCTCCCGATTACCTCAAGCAGCGCGTTGATACCGCTAACGCCTACTTGACGCAGGCTCAGAAGATTCTTGATAACGGCAACTTCCCGCTCATCAAGACTGAAGCCAAGAAGTAATCTAAGCGACTAGTAAACCTTGATCTCCTATTCTCGAGCGAAGGGAGCGACTCAACACTCCCTTCGCTTCGAGGGTCAGAAGGAAAAAGGTTCATTGGAACACGAAATGAAAAAACAACTGCAAAATCTTGCGGTCTGTGCGCTTCTTGCAATCCCGACGCTCGGCTTTGCCGGCGGGGATGCTCCTTTGGAGGCGGCCGAGGAATATGTCTACAAAGTCAGACAAGTCTCGATTCCCGAGGCCGAACAGCTCTTTATGGAGCCCGGTGTGCGCATCTTTGATGTCAACACGCTCGAGCTCTGGGCTGAAGGCTACATTCCGGGGGCGGTGTTTTTTAACGTCGGCAACTGGAAGAAGCTCCTTCCCAAGGATAAGAACACGCTGATAGTGTTTTATTGCGCAAATCGCTTGTGCAGCTCCAGTCAGATTGCAGCCTATGAGACCATGAAGCTCGGCTACACCAATGTGTGGCAGATGCCCGATGGAATCTATGGCTGGAAGCTTACGGGGCGGCAAGTCGAGCTTCCTTAAGGAAGCGGCAATAAGCCAAGCAAGCTTTTGTGCAGTGCGCGATTTCAGTTTTGGAAGCGTACTGCGGGTGAACTGTATTAACTGAAGAAAGAAACCACAATGCAATCCCTCAAGAAAATCGTGCTGACGGCCTCTGCTCTGATGTGTGCCGGTACCGTTGCTTTCGCTGGCGAACTTGACACGCAGCAGGCCAAAGAGTCCTACAGCATGGGGGCATCAGTCGGAAACTACCTCTCTGACCAGATCTACAAGCAGAGCAAGCTCGGCTTGTCGGCTGACATGGCTCTTATTGAACAGGGCTTTCAGGATGCGATTCGCGGAAAAAGCAAACTTTCTGACGAAGACATGCTGAAGTTCCTCAACAGCCGCGCTGAAAAGCTCAATAAGCTGGATGTGGCTGCCAAAGAGAAAATGGCCAAGGAAAATAAGGCCAAGGCCACCAAGTTCCTCGCCGAAAACGCCAAGAAAAAGGGCGTGACGGTTACAAAGAGCGGCCTGCAGTATGAGGTGCTCAGAAAGGGTTCCGGCGCAACGCCTCGTATCGAGGACGTGGTCACTGTCGGTTATACGGGAAAACTCATGGACGGCACGGTGTTTGAAAGCACGTATGAGGCCAAACAGCCTGCCCGTTTCGTGGTCATGAGCATTATTCCGGGTCTGGAGGAAGGCCTGAAGCTGATGAAGGAAGGTGCGCAGTTCCGTTTCACGATTCCTGCGAACCTTGCTTACGGCGAATTCGGTGCCGGTCAGATCCCCCCGGAATCTCCGCTGATCTTTGAACTGGAACTGATCAAGGTCGAAAAAGTCGGAGCCCACCAAGGCATGGGTAAGACCGTGATTAACGGTATGCCCAACCCGCACAAATAATTGTGCCGGTGATGACGACTTGACTTTCTGAGCAATAAACAAGCTCTTTAACAAAGTGAAGGCATTTTCGTGAACGGCTTGGACGGTTTGATCGCACTGACTGCAGCACTCTTTGCTTTTCTGCTCGGGGTGTATGCGTACCGCGTCAAATATCGCTCAATGCCGCTAACGGTTGGGTTTGCAGTTCTTGTACTCGCATCAAGCGTTGCCGTTTATGCCGGTTTCGGTAGGTATGCCGACTGGCAGAACGAACAAACGGGGGTTGAGACGAACTACATGCTCGCAGCAAAGATTGCCGAAGCGCGTCGCATGGTAAAAAACATGCCTAACAATGCGCGGGCGCAGTCGGAGCTGGCCGAAGCGCTATACGAAGCCGGCCAATACGGTGAGGCCGTTGAAGTTTTCAACGAATTCATCAAGGTGGGTGGAGAAAGTGCGGAGGCACTCGGGAGACTCGCGCGTGCGATGTACTATCGCGACGCCAGAGTGATAACTGCCGAAACTCACCGTGTGATCGAGCGCGCTTTGTCGATCAATGCGTTGGATGTGCAGACGCGAATGCTCCTCGGGGAGGATGCGTTTATGCATCAACGTTATGACGAAGCCGTCAGCCACTGGAAGATGCTGCTTGATGCGGGCGTTGCACCCGCTCAGCAAAGAGCGCTCAGAAATGCCATCGCCAATGCCGAGTCCAGGGCTCGGTTGCAAGACTAATCGGCGGAACCCTTTCTCTTAGCAATAAGAAATTCGGTTCTGTCTGTGGAGAATATTGTGAGCGAAAAGATTGACAGGAGAAAATTCCTCGCAGGTGCCGGAGCCGGCTCGCTGCTCCTGTCGCCTCTTGGTGGGGCGGCAGCTGCTGGCAAGTCCGACGGCGGCAACCGGCCGCAATATGTGATGGTCTTTGACCAGAACAAGTGCGTCGGCTGCAGAGACTGCAGAATTGCCTGCAACGAGACCAACAAGTTGCCGAAAGGCCGCTCGCGTCTGTTACTGGAACTGCAGGGCAGCAAGCTCGAAACCGATCGCGGCTACGAGCCCAACCGCCGCTACATCCGCGTTTCTTGCCAGCAGTGCAAGAACGCTCCCTGCGTGAGAGTGTGCCCGACCGGCGCCGCCCATCGCGATCCCAAGACGGGTATCGTTACGATGGACACTTCCAAGTGCGTCGGATGCAAATACTGCATCGTGGCATGTCCGTACAACGTGCGCTTCATCAATGAAGAGACCAAGGTCGCTGACAACTGCGACTTCTGCCTGCATACCCGCCTCGAAAAGAACGAGCAGCCGGCATGCGTGGAAAGCTGCAAGTACGATGCGCTGATCTTCGGCGACATCAACGACCCGAAGTCGTATGTGAGCAAGTTGCTCGCCGTGAAGGATTCCGTTCGTATTCGTCCGGAACTCGGCACTGAGCCGCAGCTTCGCTACATTCCCATTGTGAAGAAAGGAGTGTAAAGATGGATATCACCATGAACTTTACACTTGGTCTGACGCAAGGCATCAGCTGGCCGTGGCCGATTGCCGTGTACCTGTTCTTGGCAGGTATTTCGGGCGGCGCGGTGGCCGTTGCCATCATGCTCAACCTGTATAAGAAGCAGACCGCGCAGAACACTCCGATTCTGAAGGCCGCGTCGCTGATCGGCGCCGTGACCATCATTCTCGGTATGGTCTGCCTGGTTGCTGACTTGACCAATCCGCTGTGGTTCTGGCGGATCCTGGTGTACTACAACCTCACCTCTGTGATGAGCTTGGGCGTTATCGCGCTTATTGTCTACATCCCGTTGGTGTGCATCCTCACGCTGGTTGCGGTTCGCGACAGCTTCAAGATCGGGTTCCTCGACGGCCTTATCGGTTGGTTTGACAACCATCGTTGTGGCCTTCAGTGGATCACGCTGGTGTTTGCGCTGACAATCTGCGCATACACGGGCTTCCTGATCAGCGCGCTGATCCGCTTCCCGCTGATCAATCAGGCAGTGCTTCCGGCCCTCTTTGTGGCTTCCGGTCTTTCCGCCGGTACCGCCGCTGCGAAGATGGTTGCCGCCGGCATGTTTGGTGAAGATCAGCACAGCGCCGACCAGAAGGTGCTGCACGGCGCCGAGTGGCCGATCATGGCTGCCGAAGCTCTGTGCATCTTCATGATCGCTGTGGCGCTGTTTACCGGCAATGCTGCTGCTCAGCACGCCGCTCAGGCCTTCTGCACGGGCACCTGGGCCACGCTGTTCTGGGTTGGTGTCGTCGGTATCGGCTTTGTCATCCCGGTGGTGCTCTGCAAGGCCAAGGGTTCGGGTACGTTCTACCTGACCGGTCTTTGCAGCGTTGTCGGCATGATGTGCCTGCGACTCTTCATCCTCTACGCCGGTCAGACCTACGCGATCTGATTGCTGAGGATCCCTAAGACTTTAAGTCTTAAGCAACTGCGGCGGAAATTGCTCCGCCGCAGTTGACTCTTCTCATAACACTAGAAGACTGATATAACGGTCTTATCGAACGGGCCGCCGTCATCGGCGGCGTTTTTACAATTGCGCGGCGCAAATCGCAGAAGACGAAGTGTTTACCGCACGTCGAAAGCGCAAATCCGTGCAAACCATCCAGAGAAATGGTCCTATGAAAAGCCTGATTAAACTGTGCCTTGGCGCGGCTGTTGCCGTGAGCCTGTCCACTGCCGCTGTTGCCGGCCCCTTCACTCAGACGGATCAGTGCTCTTCCTGCGCCATGGTGATCAAAAAGTATCCCGGCCCCAAGGGACTGCTTGTTCTCAAAGATAAATCCGTACAGAAATTCTGCTCGGCTCGCGGCACGGCTTGCGGCTATGCGGCGGCCATGAAAAAGACCGGCGTTGTTCACGTGTTCATGCATGACGCAGGCGTCGTGGATTGGAAAAATCCCGACGACTCAAAGTTAATTGACGCTACCAAGGCGTGGTTCGTTTACGGTTCCAAGGTTAAGGCCGTGATGGGGCCGTCTCTGGCCCCCTTTGCCACGAAGGAAGCTGCGCAAGCCTTCCAGAAGGCTAATGGCGGCAAACTGATGAGCTTTGCCGATTTGACGCCTGAAGTACTTGGCTGCGGAGAAAAATATTGATGTCTCCTGTTCGTGGACTGGCGCTGGCAGCGATAGCTTGCGCGGCGCTTGTCGGCTGCTCGGAAGAAGCGACAGAGGTTGTCAAGGCTGTTCCTATCGGAGCGCACGATCGCTGCAAGATGTGCGGAATGGTGATCGTGCACTATCCCGGCCCCAAGGCTGAGATCTTCATCAAAGGGGCCGATGGCGAAGCCGTGAAGTTCTGTTCTGGCCGCGATGCCTTTACCTTTGCGCTGCAGCCTGAAAACGCGCGTCGCCTGATCGGTTTTTTCATCCATGACATGGGTAAGACCGGTTGGGAAAAGCCTGACGATGCCGCGCTTGTTGATGCGACGAAGGCTGTTTACGTTTACGGCCACGACGTCGACGGCGTGATGGGCAATGAGCCCGTGGCGTTTACCTCTCAGGATAAGGCGCAGGAATTCATCAAAAAGCACGGCGGCAAGCTGTACGCCTACAAGGACGTGACGCTTGAGCTGCTTGACAAGTAGTACCGGCACCACGATGTTTTTGCGTTTGACGCCCTTGGCGGCCATTTTTCTGGCTTTGAGCGTGCCTGCGGCAGATGCTGCGGTATGGCGCGTGACGCCTGCCGACGACGTGGAAGACATCGTGGACAATGCCGAAGAGGGCGACACGATCATCTTTGCCAAGGGCGAACACAAGGTCAATCTGCTTCTTACCGAACCTTTGAGTCTGAAGGGAGAAGACGGCGCTGTGATCAATGCCGGAGGAAAAGGCTCGGGCATCACGATTCGCCGTTCCCGGACGACGGTTGAGAATCTGACCATCAAAAACTACGGCGGGGATCTCTACAAGCGAGACAGTGGTGTGCGCGTGATGGACGGCTGCACCGGTGTGAAGCTAACGAATCTCAAGCTTTCCGGTTCTGGTTTCGGCATCCGTGCCGATCGACTGGACAATCTGGAGATTCGGGACTGTGAAATCACGGGTAACTCGCGCCGGCATATCCTGGATCGCGGTGACGGGGTCTTTCTCAACTACGTCAAGCACTCCAAACTCATCAATAACAAGGTCAAGAACGTTCGCGACGGTTTTTATTTTGAAAACACCGATGCGACGGAGGCTGTCGGCAACCATTTCGACAACACCCAATATGGCATCCATTGGATGTACACCCGCAATGACATCGGCTACGACAATGTGACTGTAAATTCCGTGGGTGGTTTTGCCCTGATGAGCAGCAAGCGAATCATGTGCCGCGACAATACCGCGCGGGACAACGTCGAGTTCGGCATCCTGCTTAACGTCTGCGAAGGTTGTACCGTCAGGAGCAACCTGGTTGAGGGTGTGCACAACCCCAAGGGAAAGGCGGCGCTTGACACTGAGGGCAAGGGACTCTTCATCTACGGTCCCGGCGCAAGCCGCGTCGAAGGCAACGCCTTTACGGGAGCCGACATTGGCATCGGAGTGGCACTGGGTGGGGAAAAGACGATCGTCACTGAAAATGTGTTTGACAAGAACACGATTCAGGTGCGCTACGTCGGTAAGGCTCCGCTAGAGTGGAGTGAAAACGGTCGGGGTAACTACTGGAGTACGTTCATGAGCTGGGACGCCGACGGCGATGGCATTGCCGATACGCCGTATCAGCCTAACGACAGCCTGGATCGTATTTTTTGGATCTATCCGGAAGCGAGATTTTTGATGCAAAGTCCGGTCACAGCGTTGTTGCGCTGGTTTGCTGCGCGTCTTGAAATTGATCGCGGCAAGGGCGTGACGGACAGTTATCCGCTGATGACGGCACCGATCGTCAAAGGAGCGGCGCAATGAGCGCGAAACAAGAAACGATTTGCGTTGATAACGTCGGTTTTTGGCGTGGTCGCCGTAAGGTTCTCGACGGCGTGAGCTGCCGACTGCAATCTGGAACGCTGACTGCTTTGATCGGACACAACGGCGCGGGCAAATCAACCTTGATCAAAACCATTTTGGGATTGATTCACCCGGCTGAAGGAAATGTGACGGTTTTGGGTCGCGCTCCCGGAAGTGATCCGCTTAGCATCGGTTATCTGCCCGAAAACATCAGTTTTTACGAACAGATGACCATGCAGGCGCATCTGGAATATTTTGCGGATTTAAAAGGCGTCGCACGCTCACGAGTCGACGAGCTTTTGGAAGCGCTAGGCCTGTCGCACGTACGCCGCAACCGCATGAATCAGTGCTCAAAGGGGCAGCGGCAGCGCCTCGGTCTTGCGCAGGCGCTTTTGGCCCAGCCCAGAATCATGATTCTCGACGAGCCGACGGTTGGGCTTGATCCTCAGGCTTCGTCTTGGATGTACGCTCAACTTGCGCAACTGCGCAGTCAGGGTTGCACGGTGATTGTCTGCACGCATGAATTGAGTTTGATTGAACCGTTTGCGGATGTGGTTCTGATGCTTGCCGCGGGCAAGCTGCGTGCCAGCGGTTCGGTGGCCGAATTGCGCCGTCAGGCCAATCTTCCTGCCGTAATTCGCGGTTTTGATGCGGCGGCAGTGGCAATGACATCGGCTTCGAAGTATCTCAAAGGTGACAAGCTGTGCGTGCCCGATCACGATGTGGCCGAGGTGGTACGCGTGCTCACCGAAGAGACGAAGGATTTTGATTTCGACATTCGCCGTGCCGGACTCTCGGAAATTTTCCGGGCTTATTGCGTGCCTGCGGCTCAAACGGCGGAGGCATCGGCATGAGAAGCATTTGGTTGGTTGCCCGAAAGGAATTGCTAGATTGCCTGCAAAGTCGTTGGCTGCTCTCCGGCGGCCTGCTCTTTGCAATTTTGTCGCTTGCTGTCTTTTACGGTACGGCAGCAATCGGCGGCAGTTTTGCCTATCCGCCGCTTTCGGTCGTCATGAATTCACTTGTGAGCCTCACGGTCTTTTTGCTGCCGCTTCTGGCGATACTTCTGAGCTACGACGCGTTTGTCGGAGAACTCGAAGGCGGCATGCTGATTTTGATGCTCACCTATCCAGTAACGCGAACGGCGTTTTTACTTGGTAAAGCCGTTGGGCAAGGGGCGGCACTCTTCATCGTTCTGACGGTTGGTTTTGCCGTGATGCCCATTGCCGCTTCATTTGCGGCCGTGCCTTACAGTGTCGGCGAATTGGCCGGAGCTTTGACGGTGACGGCGGGTTCGGCCTGGCTTCTGGGGCTCGTCTTCATGTTTGCGGCGTATTGTGTGAGTCTGGCCGTGCGCACGAAGGCTCAGGCGCTTGCCATCCTGATTTTGATTTGGCTTGCCGCCGTGCTGCTTTATGACCTGGGCCTTCTGGTTGCGGCTGTGTCCTTTACGGGAGGCTTGCCGCGAGGCGTTTTGAACGCCCTGATGCTTGCTAATCCTGCCAGCGGCTTCCGGTTGCTCAATCAGTCGCTTTTCGGAAGCGTACAGACCACGGTTCCGATTGCGGCTCTGGCAGGCGTGCTCGCGGCATGGGCGGTGGCTCTTTTCGCGCTGGCTCGCGGCATTTTTGCAGCCAAACGCTTCTGAGGCTTCAGCGTCCGTGAAGGTTTGCCCGTTAAAGTCTGTTGGTATATCCATGTGCGCCGAACTGTCGGTGTGAAGAAACGAAAGGTGCTTTCAGCGTGATTGCGGAATTCGGCCACTATCTGTTGTGTTTGGCGGCGGCCTGCTCGCTTTTCGGGGCGGTTGCCGTTTGGGCGGGACTTGTAAAGGGGCAGCAGGCGGCTGCCGGTCTTTGGCGTGTTTGCACGCCCGTTGCGGCATTGTGTCTGGCCGTTGCCACCGGCATTTTGCTGCGTGCCTTTCTGATCGATGATTTCTCGATTGCCTACGTGGCTGATCATTCCAACACCAAGCTTGACGTTATCTATAAGGCGGCAGCATTGTGGGGCAGTCACGAAGGATCCATGCTGTTGTGGATTCTCCTGATGGCGCTGGCTGCCTGCATTGTTGCTTTTGCTCAGCGTAAGAACGACGAGCTGAATGCTCGTATTCAATGCACGATGCTTGCCGTCATCGGCGTTTTCTGCTCGTTTGTCCTGACCGTTTCCAATCCGTTCCTGCGTAATCTGCCGGCAGTTCCTTCCGAAGGGCGTGACCTTAATCCGATCCTTCAGGATATCGGCATGATCCTGCATCCTCCGGTGATCTTTGCTGCGTATGCCGGTTTGGCAGTGATTTTTGCTGTGATCGTAGCAGTGCTGTGGCAAAGGCGCATGTCGCCCCAAGCGGTCTCCTCGCTCAAGCGCATCGGCATCGTGACCTGGATCTTTTTGACTGCAGGCAATGCTCTCGGTTCCTGGTGGGCCTATACCGAACTCGGTTGGGGCGGTTGGTGGTTTTGGGACCCGGTGGAAAACGCCTCCTTTATCCCCTGGCTTTCCGTAGGCGCCTTGCTGCATGCTCTGATCCTGTTTGAAAAGCGCGCCCGTATGCTCAGGACTGTGGTAATGCTCGGCATCGTTTCCTTTGCGCTGTGTCTGCTTGGCACCTTCATTGTTCGAAGCGGTCTGATGCAGTCGGTGCATGCGTTTGCTTCCGATCCCGAACGCGGCGCAGTACTTCTTTTTGCCTGCATTCTCGTGATGATTCCCGGGTTGGTTCTCTATACGTTGCGCATTGATGCTGTGCAGGCTGCCGACGGCCGCGAAGCCGATGAACCCAATGCGTTTGATATGGCGTTAACGCTTGCCGTGTGCGTGCTGTGCGTGGCTTCCGCCGCGGTGCTTGTCGGAACGCTTTATCCGGTCTTCTACGACATGCTGGGCTTGGGTACGCTCACTGTGGGAGCTCCTTATTTCAATAGCTTCTTTGCGCCGATGACGCTTTTTGCCGCAGTGGCGGCGGGCGGTGCGCAGATTCTTGCTTCTAAAAACGTGAAACTCACGGCGAGTGTCTGTGCGGTTGTAGCGTTGGGGTGCGGGGCGATTGCTTTTGCGACCGATCCCAAAGAACTCGCGATGACGTTTGCGGCGTTTGCTGCGGCGGGGTGGCTTGTGACCACAAGTGTGGCGGCGGTTGTCAGTCGTGGTTTCGGTTGTCCGAGTTTCGGCGCTGTGCTTGCTCACGCGGCCATTGCTGTGGCCATTGTCGGAGCGACGGGTATTGCGCAATACGAGCAGGAAGCACTGGTTCGCATGGGGCCGGGTGCGGGCAAACCCGTCGGTGACGTGATTTTTGTTTATCGTGACACTTACAAGGTCAACACGCATGCGTACTTTGGCGACGCAGCTCACATCGAAGTGCTCAAGGCGACGGACGAAAGTCACCTCACGGATCTTTTCCCGATGCGACAGACGTTTGTCTCAAGCGGTATGCAGATGACGGCGGCGGGCATTGATCACGGCGTGTTACGCGACCTCTACGTGTCGATGGGTAACAAGCTTTCCGATACCGAATGGTTGGTGCGTTTGTCCGTCAAGCCTCTGGCAAGCTGGCTGTGGCTGTCGGCGGCGCTGATGATGATTGCAGGTGTTTTGCTGTGCGTGCGTCGCCGCAAGGAGAAGGAAAAGAATGCTTTGGCTTAAACGAACGCTTGCGGCATTGGCTTGTGCTGCCGTAGCATCCTTGGCTTTGCTGTCGATACCTGACGGTGTGCAAACGACTGTGTCTTGGTTTGTGGCTCATGCTCAGGCGGCTGAACAAACAACCGCTACAAACAGTCAGTCAAAAAAGGGATTGAGCGGACGCGAGCTTTATGACGAAGCCATTGCCGTTTCCAAACTTTTGCGGGATCCGAGTTCGGCTAACAATACGCTGTTTGAGTCTGAGACCGCGCTTTCGGGCGAACTCAAGGCTTTGATCTATCAGAAGCTTCGGGAAGGAGCTACGCGCGGTGAAATTTTGGATTACATGGCCGAGCGCTACGGCGAAGCTGTGCGCTATCAGCCTGATTTCAACGCAACGACATTTCTTTTGTGGGCGGCTCCCTGGATTGCCGTGGTGATCGGAGCCTTTGTTTTTTGGCGTAGCATGCGACGCAAGACAAAGCCGGCTGCCCGTACGTAATGTTTTTGGACTTGTTATTTCTCAGGAGTATCAATTGAAACGTCTTCTGCTTAGCTTGGCTCTGGCAACGAGCCTTTCTCTGTCGGCTGTGGCGGCTGAAGCACCCGCTACGGATCACATTCCTGCCTTCCAGACGAAGATCGTCGAAAACGGCGAGCCGATTGCCGGCAAACCCGGTCAGTTGCGCGACTTCCTGGAAATGCGTCATACGCGCGGCTTTTCCAAGGCTGTTCTGCCGGATCTGAACGGTAAACAGGTGGCACTTGACTCCTTTAAGGGTAAGTTGGTGTTGATCGACATATGGGCGAGCTGGTGCGAACCGTGCATCCGTACGATGCCGGCCATGCACGAGCTGCAGAAGAAGTTCAATCACGATCCCAAGAGCCGCATCCACATTTTGTCCGTGTCGGTTGATGACAAGGTTAAGAACGTGCAGAAGTTCATGAAGAAGTATGGCTTGGGTAAAGACTTCGAAACGCTGATCGACACCAAGCAGGTGATCGGCGACGATGTGCCGCTCGATGTGGTGCCGAGCTTCTTTATGCTTGACGGTCAGGGCAATCTGATAGGGTTCGTTCGCGGATTTGTGGACTGGACCGGCCCTGAGGTGATCGATTATCTCAATAAGCTTGCCGATAAGTACGCCGGCCGCGACTATTAAGCCGAGTTAGCGCTACTCGAAACAACGCCCGCTTTTTTCGTATTGAGAAAAGCGGGCGAATTCTTGGCGAATTGGAAATGCGGCTAGAAGCTGAAGAACTCCTTGACGCTTTGCCAGATGCTCTTTTCTTCCTTCTTGGAAGGCACGATGGGTTTGCCTTGTGCGCGACGCAAAGCTTCGGAAGACTTCTGCCAGTCGAAGTTCCAGGCCGGAGCGGCGCTCTTGCCGTTGAAGGCTGCCGTGAGGTGAATCGACGGAATGCCTTGTTGCGGCGCGAAGTTGAGGCTACAGTTGCCTTCAAGTGTGCTTGCCGCGAGATCAAGTTGTGCATTGGCGCGGGCCCGGATGTATACGGAGCGCGCCACGATGTCTTTGAGTGTCAACGAGTTGCCGTTGAGCGTAAGCGAAAGCGTGGCCTCATCGAGGTCGGTACGAGCGCCTTGTCGCGTGATAAGAGCCGTATCGGCGTTGGTGACCAGATGATTGCGCACGGCGGCGGCGTCCAAGCCGAGATAGGAAGGGCGCAGTATGCGCAGTTTGGAGGTACCGGTTAGGGTTTCTGCCGCGAACCCTTTTCCGGAAATGGTCAGATCGCCGTTGGCTACGCCTGCCACCGGAGAAGCTCCCGCCACCGGAGCAATGAACTTGTCCAGTGCTACGCCATCCACGCGGCCATTAAAGAGCCAGGATGTGTCTTCGGCGAGTTCAAATGTGCCGAATAGGCGCCCTTCGGCGGTATTTACGACGAGAGAATCGACGACGGCTTTTCCTCCCTTTACGGCAAGCGTGCCGCTCAACTGGGTGCCGGTGATTCCGGCAGCGGCAATACGCCCGACTCGAACGGCTCCCGAAAAATCAAAGTGACGCATCCAAGCGAGCATTTCTTCACCGGGCAATGTGTCACGGTTGATTTCGCCCACCATCAGTTCGCCTTCGAGTTCGGGCACGCCGGCAGTTTGACGAACGGTACCGTTAAAGGAGATGGGGGCTCCAGCGAAGTCCCCCGATAAACCGACCTGAGCGGCATTTTCGTTCCAATCGGCCTTGATGAAGCCCGATACTGATGCGTTGAAGTCGGTGGGCAGAGCTGCATCGCCCGTGATGCTTACGCGGGCAGTGAGATTGTCCAGATCGGCAGTCTTTTTGATAAAGTCGGCTCGAACGGAACTAGCCACTTCAAACGTACTGACACGGCTGCCGCGTTCTTCGGTACGCGAAAAGCGCATTTCGGGACTTTCGAGAATACCGGGACGCACGCGGAAATCAACGGCACCGAGATGGATGTCGCCAGTTGTGTCATCAGGCTTGGAAAGAGACGCGGATAGGTTGCTACCGGAAACTTCGTTGCCTTTGAAACGAACTCGGTCGGCTTTGGCGACCGTGGTCCAGGCAGAGCCTTTGTTGCTAAGTTCGCCGGCAAAACTGACGTCTTCGACCATCACGTAGCGGTCTGTGACGGAAATTGTCAATATACCCTTGGCAGAAAGGTCTCCGGCAAGCGTTTCGGGGTCGAAACTGACAAAGGTTTGTGCGGCTTCGCTCAGAGCCTCCTGAGCGTGTGCGTCCTTGATGAAGCGAATGCTCCAGGCCGTTGTGGCGGATTCCGAAGGCGTTTCTTCGGGGATTGGAGCAGGGGCTTGTTCAGGGGCTGGGAGCTGTGTTTCGGGCGCAGGAGCTTCGGTCGGTGCCGTTTCTTCGGTAGTTTGTTCATCGGCAACAGGTGTCGACTCAGATGCCTGAGTTTCGACAGCTGGCGCTGTTTCAGTGATGTAATCCTGCGGCTGTTCGGGGGCAGCAGGTGCTTCGGTTTCAGCGGAAGTCTGCGTATTTTGGGCTTCGGAAGCGGCCGCAGGCTTTTCCTGAACGGGTTCGGTGGACGGGACCGTCGGTTCGGGTGTTTCAACAACAGGTGCTTCGACAGCGGGAACCTGAGGCTCGCCATTGGCGCCGATCGCTTCAAAGTGAGCCGACACTTCAAACGGCGTGTTCATTTCAGGCGAAAAACGCCCCGAAGAAAGCGTAAGCGCGGAGATTTTCCATTGACGGGCAGAATCGGCCGAACCGGTCGTAAGCGCGATCTGCGCATTGTTCAGACGGAAGTTAGAAACGCGCAGATTGTCTGGGAAACGTACGGAACCGAACGCTTCTTCAAAAAGCGCGTCACCGCTGGCGCGGGGAACGGCCAATGAGAGCTGAGCGCCGTCAATGGTGATGTTTTTAACGTTGACGGCGCCAAGCAGCGAAGACCACATGGCAACTTCGACTTGTGCACCGGCGATCGCACCGATTGCTTGGCCGCTTTCGATATCAATGAAGCGCAACGCAGGGAGCTGTATGTGAAGCGATGTGAGATGCTTGAGTCCGATCGGCCCGCTGTACTCTACGGACGCGTTTAGCGCCTCTTTGGCGTAGGTGTCGATTGTGTCTTTTACCGCCTTTTCATCGAGCACATAAAAGAGAGTGCCGACAGCCGCAACTGCCAACACAAAAATCAGAATGACAAGCGCCAGGGCTAGGCGCGCAATACGAGGCAATGATGAAAGGAACATGGTTCGAGAGCTCAACAAGCTATCAGTTTGCCACATTTGACAACGTGCGGCGCGTTCCGTCGGGGTCACTTTCGCAATCTGTTGTTTTTCAGGTGCAAACACTTGCTTGCATAGCACCGCTTTGCAGAACTGCTGGGACTGGTGGCTGGTACGAAAAGTGGACTTTTTTTGGATTAAGTCAAAGAAAATCGCAAAAAATACAAAAAAAGCGTCATGCACTTTTAAAAACGATCGTGTGAAAATTGTCTTAAAAGCAACGCGCGTGTTTGAAAAAATAAAGCACGCGCGTTTCATGACTGTGACACTTCAAAAGGAAGATAGAAATGAACAACTACACGAAGTACGGCCTGATTTTTCTCGGTGGCGTGGCACTCGGCGCACTCGGTGCGATGGCGATTTCCCGCGGTCGCGTGCAAGGGGTCAAGCCCCTGGCAACCGACCTAGTGGCCGGCGGTATCGCTTTGCGTGACAAGCTTATGGCGGTAGCCGAAGGCGTGAAGGAAGACATTGAAGACGTTGTGGCTGAAGCTCAGCTCAAAAATCAGGAAAAAAAGACGGCCCAGGAAGCTCAGGAAGCAGCTCAGACTGTGCAGGAAGCAGTCGTTGAAAAGACTCCGGCTTGATTTCTCTCAAACGGTTTCGCCCTCCTTTTCGGACGCATAAGGAATGTTTTTTAAGTTAGTTCATGAAGTTGGCAATCGACAGCGTTGGGTGACGACCGGAACGATGACGACAGCAAGCGCCGAACGAATTGCTGACGACGTATCGGGCATCATCGGCGTTTCCGGCGTGAGGGTCAATCCTCGTACAGGCTCTGTAATCGTTTTTTACGATAATGCCTGTGGCCTGTCGCCTGTGGCCGAGTATCTCAAGAGTTTGGCAGTCGTGCCGCCGATTCTTCGCGACGCCCGCAAGATTCACGTTGATACCGCCAAAAAGGCGCAGACCGAGTCGAGAGCGGCATTGTCAGTGCCGCCTTCTGCTGGGGCGCCGGCTGTATCCACGGTTGTGCAAGCGTTGCGCTCAATGCCTCTGCTTCGTGTTTTATCGCGTCCGTTGCATCGACTCAACCAGGTGCTCAGAGAGCCTCAGTCGGGAGAACTTGATTTTTCTCCATTGGTTCGTTGGGTGGTGGTGCGCCCCTTTATGCCGCTTGTGGTCAACGCAATCAATGCGGTGCTCGGCGCGATTCCTTTCTTAATCGAAGGGGCAAAGCAATTGCGGCGCGGAAAATTGACGGTGGAGGTGCTTGACGCTGCCGCCATCGGTATTTCGCTTTTGAGGCGAGATTTCAAGACTGCCGGCCTGGTGGCTCTGTTGCTGGGTTTGGGTGAAATGCTTGAAAACTACACTCGCAAGAAATCTCTTGAGAGTTTGGCTGACCAGTTGGCTCTCAAGGTTGATCGCGTTTGGGTGCGCAAAGGTGAAACTGTTGTCGAAGTGCCGCTTGTGGAAGTGTCTGAAAGCGACGTAATCGTGGTTCGTGCCGGCAGTACGATTCCTGTTGACGGAACAGTTGTGGGAGGCGAAGCCGACGTCAATCAAGCGACGATGACCGGTGAGCCGTTGCCGGTTCACCGTACGCACGGCGGGCAGGTCTACGCCGGTACGGTAGTTGAAGACGGAGAGATTGACATTCGGCCAACCAAATTGGCCGGTGAAACCCGTTTGTCAAAAATCATCGAATTTATTGAAACCAGCGAGAAAAGCAAGGCGGGTATTCAGGGGAAGGCTGAACGTCTGGCCGATGCCATCGTTCCCTATAACTTTGCGCTCGCCGGCTTTGTGTTTCTCCTTACCCGAAATCTCACGCGCACGGCCGGCGTCCTGATGGTGGACTATTCCTGCGCACTGCGTTTGGCAACGCCTTTGGCGATTTTGGCCGGTATGAAGACCGGAACAAGAAACGGCACCCTTATCAAGGGCGGACGCTATCTTGAAGCGCTCGCTGAAGTAGATACGGTAGTGTTTGACAAGACAGGGACGCTCACGGCGGCTTCTCCGAAGCTTTCCGATGTTGTGACGTTGGATGCGGCTCGTGACGAAAAAGAATTGCTGAGTTTGGCGGCCTGTTTGGAAGAACACTTTCCACATCCAGTTTCCCGAGCTGTGGTACAGGCTGCTGTTGACCGTGATTTGGACCACTTCATCGAAAAACACGATGCACAAGTGAACTATGTCGTGGCACACGGCATCTGCTCAAGCGTGGATTCGGCCAAAGTCATCATCGGGTCACGGCACTTTGTTGAAGATGATGAAGGTGTGGACTGCTCAGCGGCTAGCGAGCATGTGGAACGCCTTGCCCGCGAGGGTAAATCGATTCTCTACATTGCTTGCGCGGGAGAACTGATCGGGTTGCTCGGCATTGTGGATCCGATTCGGGAAGAATCAGCGCGGGTAATTGCTGAACTGAAAAAACGCGGCATCAAGCGCGTCGTGATGCTAACGGGTGATGATGAGCGGACGGCAGCCGTGGTGGCATCCAAGCTCGGTGTGGATGAATATCGTGCGCAGGTTTTGCCGACCGATAAAGCCGGTTATGTGCAAAGGCTCAAGGAGGAGGGTTGCAAGGTTCTGATGGTGGGCGACGGTATTAATGACAGTCCGGCGCTTTCCGCGGCAGATGTCGGCGTTACATTGCGCGAAGGCAGCGCTATTGCGCAGGAAGTGGCCGATGTGGTGCTCACCCGCAATACGCTCGAAGACCTGCCTCGTGCCATTGATCTGGGACGCGCGGTGATGAAGCGCGTACGCACGAACTTTGCCGCTTCCGTGGGGCTTAACTCAGCTTTTATGGCCGGCGGTATCTCCGGAGTGCTGCAGCCGGCCATGGGGGCAGTCTTGCACAATCTCACGACGATCGGCGTTTGCCTGAATGCTATGCGACCGGCAGACAACGGTCGCATTGAATGGCATGATGTGATCGAAAAGGTGAGGGAAGTGCTTTTGCAACAGCCTCATACCGAACATTTGGCGGGATTGCTGGGCGAGTCGTTCCAACATTGAAGGGCAAAGACAATGCAACTGGATAAATATGTCAGAAGTTTTGCAAACGGTCGACTGCGCATTCGGCATCCGGCCTTGGTGGGGCTTTCTGCAGACGAGTACAAGACAATAGAGACGATGGTTTTGACTGTCGAAGGCATCACGTCGGTGCAATTGAATCCGTCATTGGGTAGCGCACTGCTTTTATGGGATCCTTTGCGACTCGATGCTGAAACTTTGAAGGATCATCTGCAAAATTGGCTCGTGATGGTTGATGGTGAGAACGAAGTGGCCGATGAAGCGAACGATCCTGCACCGAAGCCTGAAAGATGTTCGTTGGCGGAATGTGCGAACGAAGTGCTGGGGCCTGCCAAGAAACTCGGACAGACGGCACTTGACGGAGCGGCCAAGATGTTGGTTCCCGAAGTGAAAAATACCAAGCGTGCTCGACGCATGGCACAAAATCGCATCATGCTGGGACTGGGTTCGGCTTCAGTGGCTTCGCTGGTTTTCAACAAAACTGGTCACGGCTATCTGGGCTGGGGTTTTGCCGCTTTCGTGCTGCTGCATCTGTGGCAACATCGCCGCGTTCTTTAGGCAACAGGTTGGGTTATGTCGCGATCTTGGGCGGAGAAGTTTGCCGTTGTTGCCATGGTGCTGGGGCTTGTGGCCCTTGTGGCCGTGTCGGTAGCGGCGCTTCTGATTGCTGCTGGTGTTTTTATTTGTTTGGTTGCGCTTCTCTACATCATTAATCCAGCAGGTATGCGAGCCGCCTTGAGGGTGCTTGCCGATAAACCTGATGCTTGGTTGACCAAGGCACACGAATGGCTTGATGGGCTTAAGGAAATCCTTTCAGCTTTTCAGTCAGCTGCGCAGGCTGCGGCCGGGGTATCACAAGAAGAGAAAAAGCAGGGTTACGATGAAGCGACGCCTGAGCCGAAGCCGCAGGGCAAGGATGAAATGGAGCAAACGCCGAATCGGAATTGATCGAAGACGCACAAAAGCAGAAACCGCCGGACGACGGGAGTTTTTTCCGTTGAACGGCGGTTTTTCTTAGCGAAGATTGTGACTTACCGTAGAGTGTCGCGGATTTTCTTCTTGATGTTTTCCTTGAGATTGGGAGCCAATCGCTCAAGCGCATCAAGCGTCATGAAGACGGAAGTCTTACCGCGTAGCGAAAGCTCACGGAAGCGGTTCAAGAGCTCGCTCTCTTCCTGCACAGGGCGATAACGGTCGCCGGTGATGATGAACATGACGTCAAAGCCGATGGAGTAGAGTCGCTGCATGCTGAAAATGCCGGGATCGTCTTCTCCGGATTCGTACTGAAGGTAAACCTCCAGTTGAACTCCGAGAAGCTGCGCAATTTGCAGCTCGGTGTAATTGAGTCTGCGGCGCTCCTGGGCGAGTCGCTCCCCGATGGCTCGTCTTTGTTTTGTCGTTGTGAGGGCCATTGTTCTCGAAAGGCGTTGATTTTTTGAAATAAAAATCAACGGCTAAGGATTAACTAGAACAAAAGTATAACGGCTGACACAGCGTCCGAACGCGTGATTTTGTTTCCGTTTGCACACAAAAACAGCCCGGCAAAGAAAAAGACTCTGTCGGGCTGTCTGAGGTGCATGCGCTAGAGATTAGGCTCATGCACCCGCGCAGAAGAAATTAGTCCTTCTTGGGTTCGTTGCGCAAACGAATGTGCAGTTCACGCAACTGCTTTTCATCAACCGGGCTCGGAGCGCCGGTGAGCAAGCATTGGGCGCGCTGCGTCTTCGGGAAGGCGATCACATCGCGAATGGAGGGTGCACCCGCCATCATCGTGACGATACGGTCCAGACCGAAGGCGATGCCGCCGTGGGGAGGCGCACCGTACTGCAGGGCGTCAAGCAGGAAGCCGAACTTAAGCTTGGCTTCTTCCGGACCAATCTTCAGTGCGCTGAAGACCTTGCTCTGAACATCGGCACGGTGGATACGGACGGAACCGCCGCCGATTTCCCAGCCGTTCAAAACCATGTCGTAGGCTTTGGCGTAGCAGTTTTCGGGATCGGTTTCGAGCAGATCCACGCATTCGTCCTTGGGCGAGGTGAACGGATGGTGGCAGGCCACCCAACGATCTTCCTCTTCGGAGTATTCAAACATCGGGAAGTCGACAACCCACAACGGGCGCCAGCCTTCTTCAAAGAGACCGTTCTTCTTGCCGAATTCGCTGTGACCAATCTTCAGACGCAGAGCGCCGAGGCTGTCGTAAACGATCTTGGCTTTGTCGGCACCGAAGAAGATCACGTCACCGGACTGAGCGCCTGTGACTTCGACAAGTTTGGCGACGACTTCGTCGGAGAGGTTCTTCACCACAGGTCCCTGCATGCCTTCACGGCCGGCCGCGACATCGTTGATCTTGATGTAGGCCAGGCCCTTGGCGCCGTAAATCTTGACGTACTCGGTGTAGCCGTCGATTTCGGAGCGCGGCATGGCGGCGGCGCCAGGAACACGAAGAGCGACAACCTTGCCGTTGTGGATGGACTTCACGGAGGTGAAGACCTTGAATTCACTGTTGGCGACGATGTCGGTGACTTCAACGAGCTTGAGCTTGACGCGCAGGTCAGGTTTGTCGGAACCGTAGTCGGCCATTGCCTGCTTGTAAGGCATCACGAGGAAGCGTTCGCCTTCTCCGGCGAGATCGACGTCGAGAACCTGCTTGAAGACGCGGCGGATCAGGTTTTCCATGATCTCGCGGATCTCTTCTTCGTTGAGGAACGACGTTTCAATATCAACCTGGGTGAATTCGGGCTGACGGTCGGCACGCAGGTCTTCGTCGCGGAAGCACTTGACGATCTGATAGTAGCGGTCGAAGCCGGCGATCATCAGAAGTTGCTTGAAGAGCTGCGGCGACTGCGGCAGAGCAAAGAAGTGGCCGTCCATCGTGCGGGAGGGAACGAGGTAATCGCGGGCGCCTTCGGGCGTGGACTTGGTGAGGAACGGCGTTTCGATGTCGATGAAGCCGTTTTCGTCCAGGAAATGACGGAAGGCCTGAGCGACCTTGAAGCGCAGCTTGAGGTTGCGCTGCATTTGCTGACGGCGCAGATCCAGAACGCGATAGGTCAGGCGAGCCGATTCGCTCACTGTGTCGTCGTCAAGTTGGAAGGGCGGCGGCAGTGACGGATTGAGGATTTCGAGCTTCTGGCAAAGCACTTCGACGCCGCCCGAGATCAGGTGTTCGTTCTTGGTGCCTTCGGGACGAGCACGCACGACGCCGACCACGGCCAGGCAGAACTCGTTGCGCACCTTGTCGGCCGTAGCGAACACATCGGGACGGTCCGGATCGCAAACCACCTGCACAAGACCTTCACGGTCGCGCAAGTCGATGAAAATCACGCCGCCGTGGTCACGACGACGATGAGCCCACCCGTAGAGGGTGACGGTCTGGCCGATGAGTTTTTCGTCGACCAAGCCACTGTATGTGGTACGCATAATTGCTCCGGTTTCCTGTTTTTCTTTGTTTCGGCCCGAATTGGGCCGTGCCGCACATCAAAAGCACGGCCTTCAGATTACACAATGAGGCAATATTTTAATGCCTGTGGACTTTCTTTGCGCGGACTTCAATAGGCTGTCGTTGCTAATCGGGCACTTCGACGGAAGCAATCCGGCACAAAGAGCAATGTTGGTTCACGAGTTGGCAGGCATCCATAAGCAGAACTGCTTACAATGCAGAGAACTCCGAACAGGCGAGTGCGCCGTTTCATTCACACAAAGAGAATTTCTATGCAGCTTGATCGTTCTATTTTCAAAGCCTACGACATTCGCGGCATTGTTGGAAAGACGCTTACCGAAGACGTTGTGCGCAGCGTTGGCGAAGTGCTTGGCACCTGGGCCGCGCGCAAGGGAATCAAAACGATGTGCGTCGGACGCGATGGGCGCCTTTCCGGGCCGTCTCTTTCAGCGGCTCTCATGCAGGGCATCGTGTCTGCAGGTGTCAACGTTAAGGACATCGGCATGCAGCCCACTCCGGTGCTTTATTTCGCTACGCATCACTTCGGCTGCGGTTCGGGCGTTGCGGTTACCGGTTCGCACAATCCTTCGGAATACAACGGTCTGAAGATGATGTTGGGCGGTCTGACGCTATTCGGTCACGAAATTGCGGCGATTGCCGATGCGATCGAGGCCGGAGATGTGATCAAGGCCGACGTGCCGGGTACGATAGAAACGGTGGATGTGACACCTGCTTATCTTGAAAAAATCTGCGGCAATGTGAAGCTTGCGCGCCGCATGAAGGTTGCTGTCGATTGTGGCAACGGCGTGGCCGGCCCCCTAGCAGCTCGCCTTTTTGAAGGACTGGGAGCAGACATCGAGCCGCTTTACTTCGAAATTGACGGCAACTTCCCGCATCACCATCCCGATCCGAGTAAGCCCGCCAACCTCAATGACTTGATTCGGGCGGTACAAGCGGGCGACGCCGAACTCGGTTTGGCCTTTGACGGCGATGCTGACCGATTGGGTGTTGTGACGCGTTCGGGCAACATCATTTATCCCGACCGTCAGATGATGCTTTTTGCTCAAGACATCCTAAAGCATCATCCGGGTGCTCAGATTATCTATGACGTCAAGTGCACGCGCGCTTTGGTGCCGTGGATTCGCGAGCGTGGTGGTGTGCCCACGATCAGCGCAACGGGACATTCGCTTGTGAAAGCACGTTTGCGTGAGACGGGGGCTCCGTTTGCGGGGGAAATGAGCGGTCATCTGTTCTTTAACGACGGACGTTGGCCCGGCTTTGACGACGGTTTGTATGCCGCGGCGCGTTTGCTCGAAATTTTGAGTCGCAGCGACAATCCTTCTGCGGTACTCGATGCGCTGCCTACGGCTGTCAATACGCCCGAACTGCACATTGAATTTGCTAAGGAAGGCGAAAATAAGGCCTTTATCGAAAAACTGCGCCAGGCGGCGAAGTTTGACGATGCCGAAGACGTGATTCTGATCGACGGCCTGCGTGTGGAATTCAAGGACGGTTTTGCTTTGGCGCGTTCGTCCAACACGACGCCGGTGGCGGTGATTCGCGTTGAAGGCGATACGCCCGAAGCACTCGAGCGCATCAAAGAGCGCTTTGCCGCGTTCATCCTCTCGGTGGATCCGACGGTGAAGCTTCCGTTCTGATAACGGTTGATTGACGACACAAAAACGGCGCAAAGATTCCATGTCGATGCGCCGTTTTTGTTGATATCGGAAAGCGCTTTAGAGCGATTGACCCAACGCGAACACCAGGCCGTTGGCTCCTTCGAACGTTTTGCCGGGAGCAAAGGCAGTAACCTGGTGCTTGACAAGCATTTCAGGCCAGGGACCGAATTGCGCGCCGAGCCCTTTGAGGATGGCAACGCCGGTGGGCGTGACTGTTTCGCCTGTTCCATTGTAGGAGCGCACGGCCACGCCTTCGAGCTGAGCCAGGGTCGCCGGTGCCGGATTGGGGACCGAGCCGTGAGCGCAGTGCACCGTACCGTCGGTTAGCGGCAGGGGAGAGGCCACAAAAGCCGTCGGATTGATTGACGTGAACATTTCGGCAATCAGGCCTACTGCCAGAATATTGGTCATGCGGCCCACTTCGTGAAAATGAACGGATTCAAGCGGACTGTTGTGCACGCGGGCTTCGGCTGAAGCCACGTTGTGCCAGATGCGGTGGGCAACTTCCAGGGCAGCTTCGGAAAGATTCGAGGCCGTGGCGTAATAGTGAAGAATGTCGCCCGGGGTGCGGTGGACGTGCCCTTCGGCGGGAGCGTTGAATCGGGCCGTTACGCCGGCAATGCCGTTGACGGAAAGGGGGAGGACGTCAAGCGAAGCTTGAGTTTCAGGAAAACGCAGTTTCAGGAGATCGTTTGCCGTTGAAAAAAGTCCCATGCCGCCGACGGCAAAGAGGCCTGCAAGAAGGCTCGCCGCATTTAATCCGGCGTGCACGCGCACCGTCAGAACGGGACGGCTTATCACAGTTTTGGAAGGAGACATTGCTTAGTTTTCCGACGGGTAGATGGCGTTGAGAATGCGGGCGGCCGCACAGGCAGCTCCGTAACCGTTGTCGATGTTCATGACGGCAAGTCCCGGGGCGCAAGAGGAAAGCATGCTGCTTAGGGCCGCATGTCCTCCTTGAGCAACACCGTAGCCCACCGATGTCGGGACAGCAATGAGCGGGCGACTCGTCAGTCCGCCCAGGACGCTTGCAAGTGCCGCATCCAAGCCGGCGGCCACGATGACGACATCGGCTTTGTTGATGTCGTTGATGACGCTTTGAATGCGCCACAGGCCCGCTACGCCGCAATCTTCGAAACGTTCGCACGTCCAGCCGAGATAGGTAAGAGTGCGCGAGACTTCGCGTGCGACGGCACCGTCGGCGGTGCCGGCAGAGACAATCGCGGCACACCCTTCGGGGCGTTGCGGCATCTTCGCATTCCATGCCGTACGGCTTAAAGCGTCGTAGTCGTAGGCACGGGTGATTTCTTCCTCAAACGAATAGAAAACGTCTTGCGACAAACGCGTAAAGAGAATCGGAGCGCTCTTATCCTGAGCAAACCGTTGCAGCAGTGTGTGCAGTGCGCGACGAGGTTTGCCTTCGCAGAAGACGGCTTCGGGCAGGCCGATGCGTTTGGGTCGATCATTGTCGAATCGAATGCAGGGCGTATTCTTTTCAGTCATGGCAGGCGGACAAGGAGAAACTTCTTTTCCGAAAGAATAGCCCGTGCGGACTTTGGAAAAGTCTCGGCACGGGCCGAAAAAGAGGATCAGGCAAAAATTTGCGAGGTGGTGTTACTCAACACGCGGCACCGTGAGACTGCCTTCGGGCATCAGAATGATCGAAGGTTTCTCGCCCACAAATTGTTTGGCAATTTCAAGCGCCTCCTCGACGGTATCGACGGCACCCGTAAAGAGCATGTCTTTAGCAAGCTGACGATCCAAACGGGTCACGAGAATGTAACGGGCGTGGGAAATCGGACGCGTGATGGCAAAAGCCTTGTTGGCGCCGATGCGGAAATTTGCTTCGAGTTCGGCCTTGATGGCTTCGGGGGTCTTCAGGCGACGGAAGGTTTCTTCAAGAACCTTGGAACCAGAGCCTTCCTCACAGTCGGCGAGCAGAATGACAACGCCGCCTTCGCGAACAGCGCACATGGCGTTGTCCATCGTCTTTTGCATCTGATAGACGTTGATGTCTTTGGGGAATCCTCCGCAGGAGGCAATCACGAGGTCGGCAAGTTTCGGAATCACGCAGCCGTATACCTCATCGACGAATTTGCAGGCTTCCTGATGTGCGGCAATGTAGTCGCCCGCGAACATGCGCAGAAATTCGTGCTTGGCATTGAGAATAGCGTTGAAGAGAAACAGTGAACGGCCCTTAGCAAAGAGCGCGACGCCTTCCATTTGGTCTTCGTAGCAGGGATTGCCGACCGTGCGGCCCAGACCTGCATTTTTATCGAGCATGAAGCTGTGGTTGACGCGCACCGTTTCCATGGCGGCGCAGCCCGGCAAAATGGCTTTGCGACCGCCGCCGTAACCCGAAAAATAGTGATGCACGATGGTGCCTGTGAGAATGACATGATCGACGTGGCACAGATGCTTATTGATCCACACCGGCGTGCCGCGGCTCGTCGTGCCGAAGTATTCGAAGTCTTCGTCTTTGGTGGCCGTGCTGTTGTACATCTTCAGGCGAGAAGAAACCTCTTCTCCCACCGCTTCAACCATTTCTTCATGCGTCATGTCGCGGTGCGTGCCGAGAGAGAAGACGATGTGCATATCCTCATCTTTGACACCGAGCTTGTTGAATTCGTTAACGAGAACCGGCATGAAGTCGTAACTGTTGGCAACGCGCGTCGGGTCGTTGCAGATGAAAGCCACCGTGTCGCCCGGCTTGATGATCTTGTCGATGGATTCGCAACCGATCGGGTTGTAAATGGCATCAAGCACGCCTTGTTTGACGTCGCTCATCGGCGTGAATTCTTCAGTGCGGACTTCCTTGATGACAAGGCTTTCGTCGATGGAAAACTCTTTGCGGCCGCGGCCGTAGGCAAAGTCGTAGGTCTTCATTTTTCTAAAACGGTAAAGCGAAAAAATTCTGGGCCGGTGCTTTCAAGCACTCTCAGACAAATCAGAAAATTATAGGAAAGAACGATAAAGAAACACTGTAACTTTTGGGCGTCTCTTTGCTCAAATCAAAAGCCGACAACAAACTTACGTGGCACTGTCTTCCGCGAACAGATCAAGGAGCTTACGGGTTGTTTCCACATCAAGCTGGCCCGGGGCGGAGGACTTCACAACGCTTGCAAAGGTGGCGCAGGAGCCGAAGGCGGCGGCACCCACACGCGTGACGGCACCGGTCTTGCCCATGCACATGGCAATAAGCGGCTGCGGAGCGTTGAATTCGGCGCGAATGACCGAAACTTCTTCGATAAAGCGGGCGATGTCGATACCTTTGTCTGGCATGGCAACGATCTTGAGAACGTCGGCCCCTGTGTAGGACATCTGTTCGAGCTTGCCGAAATAGCCCAATTCTTCATCGTATTCGCCCGGCACGAAACTGTGCCAGCTTACGATCGAGGCGATGCCTGTTTTGTGGGCGGCTTCTACCAGGAATTCGGCTCGGCCGCGGTCAAACTCAATGTCGACAGCATCAAAGAGCTTCGAGTCGATGGCGGCAAGTACCTTCTTGCGCCAGGTTGTGTTCGACATCGGTTCCGTGCGAACACCGCCTTCGGATTGACTGCGGAACGTGTAGAGGATGGGTTTGGAGACAACGGCTTTCATGGCTGTGGCTGCTTTCTGCCACGAGGCATCGTCAGCATAGTAGTCGGCACGCCACTCAATGATGTCCGCGCCGGAGGCATCGATGGCTTTGGCTTGCTCGATCATTTCTTCGACCGTGGCGGCACAGATGCTTGAGATGATCTTTACGGGAGCGCGGCCCAAAACGACGTTGCCGATATGCGCTTCTTGAACCGCTTCGAAGGAGGGTGAACGGAAAGCCATGGGAAAAACCTCAAAAGAATATGAACGATGCGACAAAGTGTAATTCGTTGTTAGGCGTAAGATAAGCGCTTGGCGTTGAAACGTTTCGTAAAAATAAGGACGCCGAAGAGAACAACAAAATTTAGGGAGTGAATCATGACCGGACTCGGAATCATGATGATTGCCATCGTGGCGTTGGCCGTGGGTTATTTCGGATACGCACGATGGCTTGAAAAGACGTGGGGCATCGATCCGAACCGTCCTACGCCGGCCGTTGAGAAAAACGACGGCAAAGACTTTTCGCCGGCTTCCCGCTGGACGGTGTTTGCACATCAATTCACGTCGATTACGGGGGCGGGTCCCGTCACCGGCCCGATTATCGCTGCTATGTTCGGCTGGGCGCCAGCGTTGCTTTGGATGATCGTGGGCGGTATTTTCTTTGGGGCCGTTCAGGACTTCACGGCGCTATACGCGTCCGTCAAAAACGGCGGCAAGTCCGTCGGCATGATCATTGAATCCTACGTGGGCCGCACGGGCCGCCAGCTCTTCTTGCTTTTCTGCTGGCTCTTCACGCTTTTGGTGATCGCTGCTTTCTGTGACATGGTGGCCAATACCTTCAACGGTTTTGCCAAAGACGGCTCGCAGATCATGCCCAATGCGGCTGCTGCCTCGATTTCGTTGCTCTATATGTTCGTGGCTGTCGGCTTCGGGCTGTATCTCAAGTACTGCAAGCCGAGCTCCGGTGTGCAGCTTGGCGTGGGCATCGTGCTCATGGTCGTCATGGTGACAGCGGGCATCTATTTCCCGGTCTACGCCGACGCCGTGACGTGGCGCTACGTGGTGTTTGCCTACCTCTTTGCTGCTTCCGTCATGCCGATGTGGCTTTTGAAGCAACCGCGTGACTATCTGTCGATGTTTCTTCTGATCGGCATGATTATTGCGGCCGTAATCGGCGTATGCATTCAGAATCCGACGCTCAATATGCCGGCTTTTGCCGGATTCACCGTCAAAGGGCTTGATCTTTTCCCGATTCTTTTTGTGACAATTGCCTGCGGCGCCGTTTCGGGCTTCCACTCGCTGGTGAGTTCCGGTACCAGCTCCAAGATGATTTCGAGTGAAAAAGACATGCGTCTAGTCGGCTACGGCTCTATGTGTGTAGAGGTGGTGCTGGGTGTCGTTTCGCTTATCGTGGTCTGCGCTGCGGCTTCAAACGGCGTTTTGCCGTCGGGTACGCCCTTTCAGACTTTCTCGGGGTCTGTGGCGGCTTTTCTGACCGAAATCTTCGGCGTGCCGCATCAGATCGCGGCTTGCATCCTCACGATGTGCGTCTCGGCTTTGGCGCTCACCTCGGTGGACGCTGTGGCTCGCATCGGCCGTATGTCACTGCAGGAACTTTTCATGCCTGAACCCGGCAAGGAAAAGACGGCCGTACAGAAGCTCTTTACGAACACGGTATTTTCGACGTGCCTCACACTTTTGGCCGGTTACGCGCTTTGCATCGCCGGTTACATGAGTGTTTGGCCGCTTTTTGGTTCTGCCAACCAGCTGCTCTCGGCTTTGGTGCTCACGGGTTTGGCGGTGTTCCTGAAGTCCACCGGGCGCAAGGGCTGGATGCTCTACGCTCCCATGACCATCATGTTTGCCGTGACGATGACCGCACTTGTTCAGGCAGTGATTCGCATCATCGGTGCCTGGATGGACGGCACGTTTGTTTGGATGATTCATGGTTTGCAGTTCGTCGTGGCCGCAGCGCTTATTGTGCTGGCGCTTTTGGTGGTGTACCACTGCGTGCTCAAACTGAGGGATGCGGCGCCTATCGTCAAACGCGATTGAGCTTTGCGGTACAAGCTCCGTCTGACGGTGTATTGCATTCGTTATTCATTAAAGGTATAACGCTTCTACATGATGCAATCCTGACGGTCAGGACGGAGAAAAGAAACATGCGATATAACTTCGCTGGCAAATTTTCAACTTGATTTTTTTAATGAGTTAAATCATGAAAATTTCCGCTCGCAACTGCCTCAAGGGCACCATCATCGCCATCAAGGAAGGTCCTGTGACCACCGAAGTGACGATTGAAACCGAAGCTAAGGAAAAGATCGTTTCCTCGATCACCACGGCTTCTGCTCAGAGCCTGGGCCTTAAAGTCGGCGGCGAAGCTTACGCCGTGATCAAGGCTTCGTCCGTGATGGTTGCCGTCGCTGAATGAGGTAAGTAAAAGGGCACTCCGACGGAGTGCCCTGCAGACTGCGGGAAACAAGTTTTTTTCCCTGGGTCATGATCCTGCCGGGGCTTGCAGCTGCATGGGGCAGGATCTTTTTTTGCCTGAATGTCTTACTTTTTGGCTGCCTTGGCCTTTTTCTTTTCTTCATCGGCCGCTCGCATAGCAGACAGAACGGCATTGACCTGTTCGATCGTCACGCTGGCAGACAAAACAACGTTGGCGGAGTCGGAGAGCCCCTGAACCTTAAGTTTGCCCACAGCCATGCCGGCGTCGCGTCCGCTCTCAAAGCCGACGGAGGTGAGCAGAGTTTCGGTACCTTCGGTGAGTTTGAAGTAAAAGAGACCGTCGGCTTCGCGGTACTGTTTGATGACGCCGAGAGGCTTGGCAGAGGTCTTGATCTCAGCTTTCGGCTCTTCGGCGCGCAGTAGCGTGAAGCTGCGCAGGCCTACGGCGTGGCGCAGTTCTTCGATGAAAGGTGAGGCGATTTTGCGAGCCTTGGCGGCTCCTGCTTGCAAAATGGCTTCGAGTTCGGCCGGGTGCGAAACGTAGTATTCGTACTTTTCGCGCATCGGACCGATTTCGGCATTGATTTTGTCGATGAGCTTTTTCTTGGCGTCGCCCCAGCCTAGGCCGTCACGCAGTTCCTGGCAGAAGGCTTCGTAGTCTTCGCGTGTGGCGAAAGCTTCGTAGATGCGCGTAAGCGATGTGCTTTGCGGATCCTTGGGTTCGCCGGGCAGCTTGCTGTCGGTGACGATGCGGCCGATCGCTTCGCGCAGCGCCTTTTCGCCGCCTTCAAAGAGCGGAATGACGTTGTTGTAGCTCTTACTCATCTTGCGGCCGTCGAGGCCCGGGAGAATTTCGACGTTTTCATCGATCTGCTCGAAGGGCAGCACGAAGAATTCCTTGCCTCGACCGTACATGTTGTTAAAGCGCGTGGCCATGTCGCGGGCCATTTCCAGGTGCTGAATCTGGTCGCGCCCCACAGGGACGCGGTCGGCGTTGAACATCAGAATGTCGGCGGCCATCAGAACCGGGTAGCAGAAAAGCCCCATGGACACGCCGGCGTCGGGGTCTTCGCCCGCGTCCTGATTGGCTTCGAGAAAGGCCTTGTAGGCATGAGCGCGGTTCATGAGTCCCTTGGAGCACACGCAGCTCAACATCCAGTTGAGAAGCGGAATTTCAGGGATGTCGCTTTGACGGTAGAACGTGACGCGTTCGGGGTCGAGGCCGCAGGCAAGCCAGCTCGCCGCAATCTGCATGCGGCTCTTTTCAATGCGGTCGGGATCGTGACATTTGATGAGCGCATGCAAGTCGGCCATGAAAAAGAAGCTTTCCACGTCGTCGCGTTTGGAAGCCTGCACGCAGGGGCGAATGGCACCGCAGTAGTTGCCGAGGTGAAGCGTGCCCGTGGTGTTGATGCCGGTTAAGACTCGCATGAGAGTTTTCAATCCTATTGAAAGTGATGCGGACACGGGGAAGTCCGGCCGCGAAAGAAACAACAGGTGCGAAGTTTACCGCGCGGCAAGAATTCAAGCTTGGCCTGCCGGTCAAATAGGCCGCTTTTGCAAACGCATTCGAAGTAGTTCTGCAGGCTTACGCAACGTTGAGATCCTATCCGTTGAGAGGGAAAACGTACCGCAAAGAACTACTACCAACGGTGGGCGAGTTCCGAGAAGAACTGTTCGGTGAAATGGCGCTGAGGCTTGATGAATGCGGCATGGCGCGGGTATCGATAGAGGTATAGCAGAGTAGAAAACAAGCGTTATTTACTTTAGGTAATAACGAAAAATGCATCAGTTGGCTCGCCTTTCGGAGAATTGACGCTATGGGCGGAGTTCGAGAAACTCACGGGCAACCCGTGCAATTTGCAGAAAGACAATCAGCTCGGGTCATAAATTTTCGGCCATCTGCTGCATGAGACTGATTCAGCACGTGCGCCCAGCGTTGCGCATTGATGAGAGCAACGATTCGGGACAGTTCGCAGACAGCAGACCGAGACTAGGAGAACCCAATGGAACTATCCCGCAGAAGTTTTTTCAAGCGATCTCTTCTGGCTGCTGGAAGCGGCAGCGCTGTCGCCTTTGCTTCTGGCTCAGCACGAGCCGAAGCCGACTGTCTGAAAAAGCCTTATAAGCTTGAAAGCGTCAAGGAAGTCACGAACATCTGCTGCTACTGCTCCGGCGGCTGCGGCACGATTTGTTCGTCGCGCAACGGCGAACTCATTAATCTCGAAGGCGATCCGGACCATCCGGTCAACCTCGGCGGTCTGTGCCCGAAGGGCGCCGCCATGTGGGGCCTTCGCAATATCGTCAATCCCGACCGTACGGTGTCTGCTCATCCCGACCGCGTGATCTATCCCATGGTGCGCCGCCCCGGCTCGACCAAGTGGGAACGTATCTCATGGGACCAGGCCGCCAAGGAAATTGCACGTCACGTCAAAAAGACCCGTGATGCGAGCTTTGTGGAAACCGAAGACGGCGTGACGGTCAACCGCTGCGACGGTATCGCAAGTCTGGGTGCAGCACAGCTTAACAATGAAGAAGGGTGGCTCGTTCAGAAGTTCGCCCGTTCTCTCGGTGTCGTTTCCATTGACAATCAGACGCGCGTGTGTCACTCCTCGACCGTGGCCGGTCTTGCTCCGAGCTTCGGCCGCGGCTCCATGACGAGCCATTGGTGCGACTTTGCCAACTCCGACGTCATTCTCACGATCGGTTCCAACAACGTCGAAAACCATCCGTTGAGCTCGCGCTGGGTGGAGCGAGCACAGGACCGCGGTGCCACGTGGATCGTGGTCGATCCGCGCTATTCGCGCTCAGCAGCTCAGGCCGACATCTACGGCCGTTTGCGTCCGGGGACCGACATTGCGTTCTTCGGCGGGATGATCAACTACATCCTGCAAAACGAGCTCTATCACAAGGACTATATCCTCAGCTACACGAACGCTGCCTGCCTGCTTCGCGACGACTACAAGTTCGATCCCGATACGGGCCTCTTCTCGGGCTGGGATCCGGTCAAGCAAAAGTACGACAACGAATCCTGGGGTTACGACTCCGATAAGAAGCAGCTGTGGAACACGGCCGAAGGCACGGCTTTTGCCTGGGTCAACAAGCCCGGCACGCCGAAATTCAAGACGCCGGCTCTCAAGGTGCTCAAGCGCGATGAAACGCTGCAGGATCCGCGCTGCGTTTTGAATGTCATGAAGGCTCACTACGCCCGCTATACGCCCGAAATGGTCGAACGCATCACTGGCATGGACCATGACGTGCTCCTTAAGATCTGGCAGACCTATGCTGCCACGGGCCGCCCCGACAAGGCCGGTTCGATCCTTTACGCGCTTGGCCAGACGCAGCATACCTATGGCTCTCAGAACTGCCGCATCATGTGCGTCGTGCAGCTTCTGCTTGGCAACGTTGGCATCGCCGGCGGCGGTATCAACGCACTGCGCGGCGAACCCAACGTGCAGGGCTCGACCGACGTGGGTGCTTCCGTGCATCAGGCTCCGGGTTACCTCTCCTGGCCTACGGGCAAGAGCCACCCGACGCTTGCCGACTACCTGTCGGTGGAAACGTATGCCGCCGGCTACTACAGCAACAAGCCCAAGTTCTGGGTTTCGGCTTTGAAAGAATGGTTTGGCGACAATGCGACGGTCGAAAACGACTACTGCTACGACCTGCTGCCAAAGATTAGCCCGCGCTACGACTACGCGCACTATTCGACCATCATGACGTTCAATCAGATGCGCGACGAGAGAATCAAGGGCTACTTCTGCTGGGGCATGAATCCGGCGCATTCCACGCCCAACGCCAAGCACGCCCGCAATTCCATGGCCAAGCTCGACTGGCTTGTGGTGACCGACTGGTTCTTTACGGAAACGGCTGATTTCTGGCGCGCTCCCGACATGAAGCCCGAAGAAGTGAAGACCGAGTGTTACTTCCTGCCCGCTGCGCTGATCTATGAAAAGACGGGTTCGATCAACAACTCCGGCCGCTGGATCCAGTGGCGTGAAAAGTCCGTTGAGCCGCCCGGAGAAGCCAAACCCGACTTCGATCAGCTGTTGCTGCTGTGGCGCGAAATTCGTGCGCTTTATGAAAAGGAAGGTGGCGCCTGCCCCGATCAGATCCTTAAGACCAATATGGATTACACGATTGACGGCAAGCCAGACATCCGCGCGCTGTGCTGGGCGATGAACGGCTACGACGTCAAGACACGCAAGCTGTTGCCGAGCTACGGCTCGCTCCAGGCCGACGGCAGCACCGCCTGCGGCATCTGGATTTTCTCGGGCTACTACAACAACGAAGCCAACAAGATGGATCCGATGAAGCAACCGATGACGCGCCGCAGCAAGGAAGACCCGACCGGACTCGGTTTGTTCCCGCAGTGGTCGTTTGCGTGGCCCGCCAACCGCCGCATTCTTTACAACCGTGCTTCGGCTGACGAAAACGGCAAACCATGGAACCCCGAACGCGTACTTGTCGAATGGAAGGACGGCAAGTGGCTGCAAAACGACGTGGGCGACTTTGTGACGGCTGTGCCGCCCGATCGCAACGCGTTCTTTATGACGTGGGAACAACAGGCGCGTCTTTTTGCCTATCCGATGGGCGACGGACCGCTGCCCGAGCACTTCGAGCCGCATGAAACGCCGGTGAAGAATCTTCTGAACGGCGCAGGCGGCAACCCGTGCGCGCTCTTTACGAAGGATCCGTCCGTCAAGCGCGGCAATGCCAAGGACTACCCGTATGTGGTGACGACCTATTCTGTGGTTGAACACTGGCAAAGCGGCACGCAGACGCGAAACATCCCCTGGCTCAACGAACTGATTCCGTGCAACTTCATCGAAATCAGCGAAGAACTTGCCAAGGAAAAGGGCATTCGAAACGGGCAGATGGTGCGTGTTTGGAACAATCGCGGCGACGTGAAGGTGGCTGCCATGGTGACCAAACGCATGAAGCCGATGAAGATCGACGGCAAGGTGACGCATGTGGTGGGTATGCCGCACCACTTCTCGTGGGCAACGAAGTTTGCCACCGGTGACAACGTCAACGACCTTACCCCCAACGTCGGCGACCCGAATTCGTGGATTCCGGAATACAAGGCGTTCCTGGTGAATCTGGAACCTGCTGCCTGACCCGTGAGACAAGGAGAAAATAATGGCTAAGAGTAAAGAAGTCGCCATCTTGTTTGACGCTTCGCACTGCACGGGCTGCAAAGGTTGCCAGGTGGCCTGCAAGCAGTGGAACGGACTGCCTGCTCCCACCGGACTCAATTCGATTCCGTTTACGGGCAGCTATCAGTCGCCAGCGGATTTGAACGGCGACACGCGTCTGATCATGACGTTTGCCGAACATGAATCCGGCAACAAGTTCCAGCCCTTGAATTTCGCTATCGGCCGCCGTTCGTGCTACCACTGCACGGACGCCGCCTGTGTAGAAATCTGCTCGTCGGGAGCGCTCTACAAGACCGAAAAGGGTGTGGTGGCCTTTGACACCGACAAGTGCAACGGCTGCACCTACTGCCAGTCGGCCTGCCCCTTTGACGTGCCGCGTTTCCGTCCGACGGACAAGCGCATCGACAAGTGCACGCTGTGCCTGGACCGTCTCGAAGAAGGCGGCATTCCGGCTTGCGTGAAGACCTGCCAGCCCGAGGCGCTTTGCTTCGGTCCGCGCGAAGAAATGATTGAAAAGGGTCTCAAGCGCGTTGAATTCCTCAAGAAGAAGGGCTTTGAAAAGGCAGAACTCTATGGCGTCAACGAAATGGGCGGTTTGCATACGCTGACTGTTTGCAAGCACGGGCATGAAGCCTACGGCTTGCCGACCAACCCCGTGAAGAAGGACGTGATCACCATGGGAACGGCAATGCGCACGGTCACGGCCGTGGGTACCGCCGCGGTGGTCGCCGGTCTGGCTGTTTCTCTGGTGGCCGCACGCGGCTATCGTCGAGAAGAAATGACGATTGAAGAAGCCAAGAAGCACTGGACGCCGGAGCAGCGCGAAAAGGCCGATCGCGAAGTGGCGGCTCTCAAGCGCGACTCTCAATAGATCCCACTAGGAGTAAAAAACATGACTCGCTACATTCAGCGTCATTCGCTTTTGACTCGTGTCACGCACGGGGTGGCCGCGATCGCCTGCATCCTGCTTGCGTTTACCGGTTTGTTTGTGTTCGTGCCTTCGCTCGGCGGCGGCATCATGGGGGGCGACTTCACGTACGCCATGCGCATGCTGCATCGCGTGCTCGCCATCCCCTTCATCTTGGTGCCGCTCTTTGCGATTCTCAAGAGCCCCAAGGGTTTCGTGCATCTCTTCAAGGAAGACATTTTCGGAAAGTGGGATAAGGACGACGTGGCTTGGGCCATGAAGTTCCCGCTGTACCTCTTTGCGCCTTCCAAGGTGCATATGCCCCCGCAGCACCACGTGAAGTCCGCACAGCGTCTGGCTGACGGCGCGCTTGTGATTTTCGGTGTCTTCATGGCTGTCTCGGGCATGATCCTGTGGCTTAACACCGGGCTCTTACCCGACGGCACGGGCAAGGTGGACTTTGCCCCCGAAACGGTGCTCGTTGCCAAGCTCGTGCATGACATCTTCTTCTTCCTGACGGTGTTCGTTGGCATTGCGCACGTTTATCTCGGCGCAGGCATCTTCCAGCCCTACCGCGGTACGATCCGTCTGATGTTCGGCGACGGCAAGGTTTCCGAGTCCGATGCGGCTTACCATTGGGGCTATTGGGCCAATGAAGAACTGGCGCTCGGTAAGAACGTCACCGAAGAACCTGACAAAAAAGGCGGTAAGTAAGCGCAAAACCATCGTTTTTGCCGCATAATCCGCCACATGCAGTGCGTGAGCGTGACACAATCGCGCCCACGCATTTTTTCTAAGACGCACTGAGAAGACATCATGCTCAGCTTGAAAAAACTCGATCGTTTGTTTGCCAAGTACAACATCAACCCTGCTGAAGACCAGTTTTTGGCGATGCTGCGAGAAGCGGCCCGCTTGAAGACCGAGGTGACGGCACCGGAAGTGCAATGGACGCCTGAAGAAATGCAAGACGCGCTGCACGGCAAGAAGCCGCTTTTTGCGAGCCGCTTCATTCAGATTCCGCGGGAAGAGTTTTTGCGCGTCTTCGCAGCGATCCGCGCAGTGGCTGACGCGAGCGTACCTTCGGGGGATCCGTGCCTCAATATTCCGGAACCCGAAGCGTTTTTTACGCAGGACACGCTCAACGCTCTTGCCAAGTATCCCGACGCCTTGTGGGATCGCATTGAAGAGGCCGGCATGGACCTGACGCTTGCCGAACTCTATTTCGTGCCCGTTACGGCTTTTGCCATGCGCGTGTTTCTCGACGATGCCGCGACTGAGGCGAGCCGTGCCTTTGACCGCATGGTGCCCGATACGGTGCATTTCAAACGCAGCATTACTTGTCCGGTTTGCGGCACGCGTGCTTCGATGGCGGCGGTCGGCGCCACGCAAAACCGCGGCAACGTCAAGCGTCTTTATTGCGCTTGCTGCGGTGCGGACTGGCAGTTTGAACGCATCCGCTGTGCGGTGTGCGGCGATGAGGCCACGTCCGAATTGCAGTACGTGCATCTCGAAGGTGACGACAAGCACCGCCTGCATGTTTGCAGTGCCTGTGAATCGAGTGTAGCCACGGTGTTCGGAGCCGAAAGTGAAGACTTTGATCCGGATTTCGAATCCTGGCGCTTTGCCGAACTGATGGTGGCCTACGCACAGACGCGTGAGCAAGCTCAGAAAGACGCCTCGAAGACCGGTAACGCCTAAGACTTGCGGAGTCGACCCATGACCGACGTGCAGTTTTCCGCCGACGGCGAAACGCTAAACGTGCCGACTGGAGCGCAGTCCGTAAGCGTCCTCAATCTGGACGGCTCGCGCAAGTCCGACTTCGTCATCGACGAGGTGCCCGCTGCGCTTGTCTACAACGGCATTTCGCACACCGTGATGATGGTGACGCCGCTGCATCTCGAAGACTTTGCGCTCGGCTTTTCTCTGGCCGAGGGTATCGTGCAGGATGTTTCCGATATCTACGACATCGAGGTTCAGCCCGGCTGCGGGCGCGGCTACGAAGTGCACCTCACGGTCTCCTCCGAGTCGTTTTGGAAGCTCAAGGAGCATCGCCGCACAATGGCCGGCCGCACCGGCTGCGGTATCTGCGGTACGGAAAGTCTCGAGGGGGTCATGCGTCCGCTCAAGGCGCTTCCCTTTACACAGCGCTTTGATTTGAAGCACTACGGAGCGGGGCTGGCCGGGATTGCTCAGACCGAAGAGCTCCGAAGTCTCACGGGCGGCACGCACGCGGCCGTCTGGCTGCGACACGACGGCACGGTCGCGTTCGGGCGCGAAGACGTCGGTCGGCATGTGGCGCTTGATAAGCTTCTTGGTTGCCGAGCGCGCACGAAGGAACACGACGGCGCGCTTTTTGTGAGCTCTCGCGCCTCCTACGAAATGGTGCAGAAGGCGGCAGCCTGCGGCGTGGAAATCCTCTTTGCAGTGTCGGCGCCCACGGCCTTGGCCGTTGAAGTGGCCCAACGCTGCAATCTTACTTTGGCGGCGTTTTGCCGCGACAAGCGCGCCAACATCTATACGCATCCGCAGCGTCTGATCGGCTTATGATCGAGCGCTAGCCGATCTCTTGCAGATCGTATGGTGTTTCCTGATACACGAAGTAGTTGAGCCAGTTGGCAAAGATCAGGTGCGCGTGCGCTCTCCAGCTCATGCGCGGACCGCTGGCAGGATCGTTGTTGACATAGTAGTGTTCGGGGATCGATACGAAAAGTCCCGCTTTGATGTCGCGGCGATATTCAGTGTCGAGCGTTTCGCGATCGTATTCAGCGTGTCCCGTAAAGAAAATCTGTCGGCCTTTGTCGGTGGCAACGGCAAAAATGCCGGCTTTGTTGGACTGTGCGAGCACTTTGAGTCTCGGGTCGGCGCGTACGGCTGCTTCGTCGACGGTCGTGTGCCGTGAGTGCGGCAGATAAAACACGTCGTCACAGCCGCGAAAGAGCATATTGCTTTTACGCACGACTTCATGGGCAAAGACGCCCGAGAGCTTCCGGTCAAGAAGAACCTTTTTGATGCCGAAATGATGATAGAGACCTGCTTGCGCAGCCCAGCAGATGTGCAGTGTGCTGTAGACGTGCGTTTTGCTCCAATCCATCAGTTCGACGAGTTCGGGCCAGTAGTCGACGTCTTCAAATGCCATGCGTTCAACGGGCGCTCCCGTGATCACCATACCGTCGAATTTCTGATCGCGTACTTCGGAGAAGGTGCGGTAAAAGTTCTTGAGGTGGCCTTGCGCCGTGTTTTTCGAGACGTGTGAACCCATGTGAACGAGCTCAAGATCGATTTGCAGCGGCGTGTTGCTCAGTAGCCGCGCAAATTGCGTCTCTGTTGTGATCTTGTCGGGCATGAGGTTTACAAGAGCAATGCGCAGCGGTCGGATGTCCTGCGTCTGCGCGCGCGCTTCGCGCATGATGAAGATGTTTTCTCGGTTGAGAATTTCGACGGCAGGCAGAGTGTTGGGGATTTTGATGGGCATCGGTTACCTCGTTATTGAGCAATTGCATCGAGCGCTTGTGCGACATCAGCGATCAGATCCGCGGCTGACTCGATGCCGCAAGAAAAGCGCACGAGTTCGGGAGCAATGCCGCAGGCGGCAAGTTCGTCATCGCTCAACTGCCGATGTGTGGTGCTTGCTGGGTGCAGACAGCAACTGCGTGCATCGGCCACATGCGTTTCGATGGCGGCGATGGCGAGCCTTTGCATGAAGTCTTGGGCGGCTTGCCGACCTGCTTTGAGGCCGAAGCTGATCACGCCGCAGCTGCCGTGAGGCAGGTACTTGAGGGCGCGTTCGTGTTCGGGGTCGGAGGCAAGTCCCGGATAGCGTACCCAACTGACGGCCGGATGTTTTTCAAGGAATTGTGCGAGCGCAAGGGCATTGGCACAGTGCTGTGTCATTCTCAAGTGCAGGCTCTCCAAACCGAGATTAAGAAGGAAGGCGCTTTGGGGCGACTGGGTGCTGCCGAGATCGCGCATGAGCTGCGCTGTGGCTTTGGTGATGAATGCGCCGGCCAGGCCGAAGCGCTCGGTATAGACGAGTCCATGGTAGCTTTCATCAGGAGAGGTCAGACCGGGAAATTTTTCGGCGTGTGCAGTCCAGTCGAAGTTGCCGGAGTCGACGATGCAGCCACCTACCGCACAGCCGTGACCGTCCATGTACTTGGTGGTGGAGTGCGTCACGATGTCTGCGCCCCATTCGAACGGGCGGCAGTTGATCGGCGTGGCAAACGTGTTGTCGACAATGAGTGGCACACCGTGGGCGTGAGCCGCCTTCGCAAAGCGTTCGATATCGAGCACATTCAAAGCGGGATTGGCGATGGTTTCGCCAAAGAGCGCCTTGGTGTTGGGACGAAAGGCGGCTTCGAGTTCTTCGGTGCTGCAGTCGGGCGACAGAAAAGTGAACTCAATACCCATCTTCTTCATCGTGACGGCAAAAAGGTTATAGGTGCCGCCGTAAATGGTGGAAAGTGCAATCACATGATCGCCCGCGTTGGCGATATTGAAAACGGCAAAAAAGTTGGCTGCCTGACCTGAAGAGGTGAGCATGGCGGCGGTGCCGCCTTCAAGCGCTGCGATTTTGGCTGCCACCGAGTCGCAGGTTGGGTTTTGCAGGCGCGAATAGAAGTAGCCGCTGGCTTCCAAGTCAAAGAGTTTGGCCATCAGTTTGCCCGAGTCGTACTTGAAGGTGGTGCTTTGAACGATCGGAAGCTGACGGGGGTCGCCGTTTTTCGGACGCCAGCCGCCCTGAACGCAGATGGTGGAAAGTGAATGACCGCTCATGAAAGGTCCCTCATATGTAATTGTTGACACAGTCAGAGCAGTGTATGGGTAGCCGGAGCGGCTATTGAGGGAATACGAAAGAATATGTGCACAAGTTTTGAGGTATTGCCGTCAGACGACACTCAAAAAAGGCAAACCGCCTGTGGCGGAGCCTACAGGCGGCTGTAAGGCCGTCGCAGAGACGACGGCCGGACGGAAAACAATTCCCGATCAGCAGAACATGCCCTTGAGGATGTCGGCCTTGTCGGTCTTTTCCCAGGTGAATTCCGGCTCTTCACGGCCGAAGTGACCGTAAGCGGCGGTCTTGGAATAGATCGGACGGCGCAGGTCAAGCATCTGAAGAATGCCGCCCGGACGCAGATCGAAGACCTTGCGAACGGCAGCCGACAGAGCGTCGTCGGAAACCTTGCCCGTACCCATCGTGCGAACAGTGATGTTCATCGGTTCGGCCACGCCGATGGCGTAGGCGACCTGAACCTGGCAGCGGCTGGCGAGCCCCGCGGCCACGATGTTCTTGGCGACGTAACGGCAGGCGTAAGCGGCCGAACGGTCAACTTTAGTGGGATCCTTGCCGGAGAAGGCGCCGCCGCCGTGCGGGCAGCTGCCGCCGTAGGTGTCGACAATGATCTTGCGACCGGTCAAGCCGCAGTCGCCCTGCGGACCGCCCACCACGAAGCGGCCGGTCGGGTTGACGAGGAACTTCGTGCCCTTAAGCCATTCGGCGGGCATCACCGGACGGATGATGTTTTCAATGACAGCTTCGATGAATTCGGGCTTCATGCTCATGCCGTCGCTCCATTCGGGCGAGTGCTGAGTCGAGAGCACGATCGTGTCGGCTGCCACGGGCTTGCCGTTTTCGTAACGCAGCGTCACCTGACTCTTGGCGTCGGGGCGCAGGTAGGGCATTGTGCCGTCACGGCGCAGCTTGCTTTGACGCAGCATCAGCTGGTGAGCGTAATAAATGGCGGCCGGCATGAGCGTGGCGGTTTCATCGCACGCATAGCCGAACATCAGCCCCTGGTCGCCGGCACCGATTGTGAGCGGATCGGCGTTCTTTGCGTCCACGCCCTGAGCGATGTCGTTGGACTGCTTGTCGTAACCCACGAGCACAGAGCAGCCCTTGTGGTCAATGCCGTATTCGGTGTTGTCGTAGCCGATGCGCTTTAACACGTCGCGCGTGAGCCCAATGTAGTCAACGGTTGCGTTGGTGGTGATTTCGCCGGCCAGAACGACGAGACCGGTGTTGCAGAGCGTTTCGGCGGCCACACGACTCATCGGATCCTGAGCCAGACACGCATCGAGAACGGCGTCGGAAATCTGGTCGGCGACTTTATCCGGATGGCCTTCGCTCACCGACTCGGAGGTGAAAAGATAAGAATCGGACATCTCTTGAATCCTTTTTTGAATATTTGCAGTAGCTGATGGAAAGCGCCCAACGCAAATACTCGAATTCAAGCCGATGTCCGGCAGATCATTTTTGCGACAGACGCTTTAGCGGTTCTGTTTTAACGTCACTCCGCAAGTTGTCTTGTTAACTCAGTGACGGTTTCATAGTTGGCGCAATCATACGCTAAATTGGACGCCAATGCGTTAAAAAATCTTAAGAATTCCGTAGCTTACCGTGAATCAGACAGTAGATCACGGCCACCAGAACGGCGCCTCCGACAATGTTGCCGAGCGTAACGGCAGGCAGGTTGTCGATGAAGAATTTCGACCAGTCGGCAGTAAGCGGAACGGCAGCTCCTGTATTGACCAACTCTACGTAACGCGGGTCGCTACCGGCAAAAATGGCTGCCGGAATGAAGAACATGTTGGCGATGCAGTGTTCCATGCCCATCGCAACGAAGGCCATCGTCGGAAACCACAGCGCCAGAATTTTTCCCGCGATGTCTTTGGCGGCATAGCTCAGATAAACGGCCAGACACACGAGCCAGTTGCAGCCGACGCCGCGCCAGAATGCTTCGCCAAAGGACAGTGACGTTTTGCCGTTGGCTAGTTTCACCAGCCCTTCGGCCCAGGGCATGGCGGCTACGCCTGCGGCCGTGGGAACTTTCTCAAAGATGATGCCCGTGGCCCACACCAGGAAATAAGCCACAAAAAGCGCCCCGATGAAGTTTCCGAGCCAGGCAAAGGTCCAGCTGCGCAATACCGCAAGCCAATCAACACGGTTGTTGATGCGGGCGCTTGTGAGCGTCATGGCATTGCCGGTGAAAAGGTCGGCACCGCAAATGACGGTCAGAATCAGCCCCAGCGGGAAGACCGCGGCAAACACGAATTTGCCCATCGAGCCCCATTGATCCCACGACAACCCCAAGCCGCAGCGCACGGCCAAAAAGCCGCCCAAGGCAATATAGGCTCCTGCAAGAAACGTCATGAGCAGTGTTTGCAGGAAGCTTTGGTTGGCGCGCGAGACGCCGCCCGCCACACAGGTTTCAAGGAGGGCTTTGTAGGGATTGATCGGGGCTGGGGTTTTGTTTTCAGACATTTTTCGGAAGGAAGATCGGAAGGGAGGGGCAAATTGGAATTCTCTCACGCAAGAAGGCAAAAATCTTCCGCCGGAAGGAGGAGAGGCCTGATACTGCTTGCGTACAATGTCCTCATTCTGAGTTGCTACGTTTTAGGATGGTTATGCCGGAACTGCCGGAAGTTGAAGTAACGCGACGCGGTCTTGCACCGCACTTGGTGGGCAAAACGCTCACCGAGGTTGTTGCGCGTGTCGGAACTCTGCGCGGTCCCTTGGATCATCTGGCCGACATTGAGGGCCTGCGGTTGGTGAATCTTGAGCGTCGCGCCAAGATGCTCATTTGGGTTTTTGAAGATGCCGACGGCACGCGTACCTGGATGGCTTCTCATATGGGAATGAGCGGTTCCTGGCGCGTCTACGAGCAGCCGTGGCCCGAAGTGCAGAAACACGAGCACGTCGATTTGGTGTTTGGCGAAACAGTGGCGCGCTACCGTGATCCGAGGCGTTTTGGTGCAATGACGGTGATGGATATTGAGCCGCGCAGCGTGCCGCCATTGAGTCTTCTGGGGCCCGAGCCGTTTGATGAGAACCTCACCGAAAGCTCGTTTGCTTCAAGTCTCAAGAAAACGCATCGGGCGATCAAGCAGGTGCTTTTGGACGGCACGGCGGTAGTCGGCTGCGGCAACATTTACGCGAGCGAGGCGCTCTTCGACGCTCGCATCCATCCGGCCAAACCCGCCGATACCATAACCAAGCCTCAGGCTGCTCGTTTGTTGTCGACGGTGCGGAAAGTGCTCCGATCGGCTATTGAAGCGGGCGGCAGCACGCTGAGGGATTTTCACGGCGCCGATGGTGCATCCGGTTGGTTTGCGTTGCAGACGAGCGTGTACGACCGGGAAGGCGAGCCGTGTCCGGTTTGCGGTACACCGATCCGGCGTATTGTGCAGGGACAGCGCAGTACTTACTTTTGTCCGAAATGCCAGAAGAAGTGAGCAGTTATTCATGAGATCGGAAGAATTTGCCCGCAGACTCTGCGCATGGCAGCTAGAAAAGGGGCGGAAGAACTTGCCCTGGTTTACGAGCGATCCGTATCGCCGGTGGCTGAGCGAAATCATGTTGCAGCAAACGCAGGTGTCGGTTGTCAAAGATTACTTTGCGCGTTTTTTGCAGGCTTTCCCAACGGTTGAAGATTTGGCGAATGCTTCGGAAGAAGACGTCATGCGCCTGTGGTCTGGACTGGGTTACTACAGCCGCGCACGCAATTTACACAAAGCGGCAAAACAGGTCGCTGCTGCGGGGCGTTTTCCTCAGTCGCGAAGCGAATGGGAAGACTTGCCCGGCGTGGGGCCGAGTACGGCTGCGGCGCTCGCAAGTTTCTGCAATGGGGAAGTGGCTGCTGTGTGTGATGGCAACGTCAAGCGTGTTTTGGCGCGCGTCCTGGCACTGCCCGATCCGATCAATCAGACGAAAGCGGCAAAGGTTCTGCAGCAACATGCCGAAGCGCTTGTGAGCCGCGCGGATCCGGGGTGCTACAACCAAGCCATGATGGATTTGGGAGCGATGATCTGTACGCGCACCAACCCCAAGTGCGAACAGTGTCCCGTCAAGGAATTTTGCAAAGCGTCAGAGCAGGGCAATCCGTCAGCTTATCCCGTGAAGGCACCGACCAAGTCCAAGAAGACGGCACTTGTTCACGCGCTGCTGTGCGTCAATCGCAAGGAAGGCGAACCCTGTGTGTGGCTTGAGCTTCGCGATGAGGTTGAGAAGGGAATGGGCCACTGGAAGGGCTTGTGGACGCTGCCCGAAACAGATCATCCGCGGGGAGCTGAGGTGGTGCGCATCGAACACGTGATGTCGCACGTGACGCTGACTTTGGCCGTGCACAAAGCCGAAGAAGACGAACTGCCTCCGACAGCTTTTGCCGTACCGGCTAGTCGCCTTGCAGACGGGCCGCTGCCTGCGCCGATCAAAAAGCTTCTTTCGACGCTATTGTTCGAACCTCAGCTTTTCTGACGCACTTGCGCCGCCTCGTAGCGGGCAATCGCTTCGGGCATCTTGGTCGAGAGATTACGGTGGCGCACGACCGTGAGCACTTTGTCCTTGAAGCGCTGACCGAGTGTGTTGGCTACGTACACGCTGCGGTGCTGACCGCCCGTACAGCCAATGGCAATCGTGAGATAGTGGCGATTTTGCGCCTCGTAGGACGGAAGCCACTTGGTCAGAAACTTCTCAATATCGGCAATCATTTCGCGCACGTTTTCGAACTGAGCCAGATAGTCAGCCACGGGGGCGTCAAGTCCCGTGAGCGGGCGCAGCTGCGGATCGTAATAGGGATTGGGAAGATTGCGGACGTCAAAGACAAGATCGGCCGCCACCGGGATGCCGTTTTTAAACGCGAAGCTTTCAAAGGCAAGCGTCATCATCGACTGTTCAGCTTGGGCAAACGTGCGCACCCAGTCGCGTAATGTGTTGGGCAAAAGCCCTGTGGTATCGATGACGTGAGCGTATTGTGTGGCAGGTGCCAGAAGTTCTCGCTCCAGACTGATGGCGTCGTTGAGCGTTCGGTCTGCCGAGCCGTCTTCTTGGGGACCGGTGAGCGGATGACGACGGCGGGTTTCGGAAAAGCGCCGCACCAGTTCGGGTGTGGAGGCCGTCAAGAAGAGAACACGCACGTCGCAGCCTGCGGCGGCAAGCTGTTGCATGGCGCCTCTGGCCGTTTCCAGATTTACCTGACTGCGAGCATCGATGGATACGGCGAGTTTTTTGAGCCCGTGTTGCGCCAGATGCGTGACGACGCTTTGCAAAAAGTCGGCCGGAAGATTGTCCAGACAGTAGTAGCCGCTGTCTTCAAGCTGCCGGATAGCAATGGATTTGCCGGAGCCTGAAAGCCCCGTGACGATGATGAGCTGGGCGGAAAGACGGACAGAGGAGGACATAACGGTGCTCTTTTTAAAACAAACAACCGAACGGTATTGTCTCATGGACAATGCGTTCGGTCAGAGCTTGCAGAAGAAAAAATTCAATCGAGACAGTGGCTTACGATGTTTCGCCGTTTGGTTGATTCTGTGTTTCTTCTTCAGAGTCCGCCGGCCACTCTTGAGGCACGAAGTCACTGATGATCTGACAGATGGCTACCGGGTCGGTTTCGTTCAGAAGCTTTTCCTTGATGTCGCGATCCTTTAATAACGCGGCGACGGTGGCCAACACCGGCAGGTAGTGTTCTTCGTCGTTGGCGGGAATCAGGATGCCGAAGAAAAGCCGGGCGCGTCGATTGTCGGGCGTATCGAACACGACGGGGCTCTTGGTGCGCAAGATGGCAACGACGATTTTGTCGAGATCCTGAACGCGGCCGTGCGGAATGGCAACGCCGCCTCCGAGAGCCGTACAGCCGAGACGCTCACGAGCGTTGAGAGCGTCAAAGGCTTCTCTGTGGGGAATACCGGCATTTTTCTCAAACAAATGCGCGAGTTCCTCGAACGCACGTTTACGGCTGGGGGCATCCACATTGAGCGCAATGCCGTCGATCGTCAGAAGCGAAGCTACGGGATTCATACAAAAAACTGCCAACAGAAAAAACGCTTCTGTTTGGCTCGAATTAAAACACTTCGCGCATTGTACCGCCTTGCCCAAAAGAGACTCGATCTGTTTTTTCAGAGGCGAAGTGTATGGCTTGTCAGCTCGTCCGTTTACGCAGGCTTTTCGGAGGAATTTGCTCGATTTCCCTGTATTTGGCAACCGTACGGCGGGCCAGATGGATGCCGTGAGACGCAAGAATCTCGGCAATGGCCGCGTCCGACAGCGGTTTGGCAGGATTTTCTTTGGATACGGCTTCCACGATGAGCTGTCGGGCGGCCGCGGCACTGGCTGTCTGGCCGTCGTCGCTTGGCAGAGCACTCGTAAAAAAGTACTTCAGTTCAAACGTGCCCGAAGGACTCTGCAGGTATTTGCCTGCCGCAGCTCGGCTTACGGTGGATTCAGAAAGGCCGAGCCGAGCGGCGATATCCTTGAGTCCCATGGGTTTGAGAGCTTTGGGACCTTCAGTGAAAAAAGCTTCCTGCATATCGGCGATTGTCTGAGCGACGGCCGTGATGGTGGAGTAGCGCATTTCGAGTGCGCGCACAAATCCTCTGGCATCGCGAGCACGGGCTTTCCACTCGGCGAGATCTTCTCCATGCAGTTTGGCTTGCGTCAGAAGGTTGTACGTCTCGTCGTCAAAACGCAGTCGGGATACGACGGCCGGATTGAGAATAGCCTTCCAGCGGCCATCGGCTTTCACTAACAGCACTTCGGCGATGACGCAACCGGCTTCGTGTATATCGGCAAAGGCTGAAGCCGGGTGGGGATTGAGTGACAGAATCAGATCGTGAGCCTGTTCGACATCCTCAACGGCAACACCAAGAGCCTTGGCAGCGGCTTTGTGGTCGCGCCTAGCGAGAGTCTCTGGCATGTGCGAGAGTAGTTCGCAGGCAAGCGAGCGTATCGTTTCGGGGACATTCAGACGCGACAGTTGAATGAGCAAGGCGTGTGTCGGAGAACTGGCAGCCACACCTGCCGGATCAAAGCTTTGAACCAATCGTAACGCGCAGCACCACGCATTCTCGTCGTCGCTCACGTTCAGGGCCTGTTTGCCTTCCTGTATGAGTGCTTCAAAGTCCTCCGACAACAGACCTTCGTCGTCCAAATTGCCGATGATCCATGCACAACGCATTCGTTCTTCATCGGGCAGGTGAAGACATCCCAACTGATGCATCAGATAATCACTCAAGGTCTCCTGTGAGCCGATGGTGCCGTAGGGGTCAAACTCTTCGATGTCGGGAGTCGTGCTGCGCCAGGTGAGATAGTTGGGTTCACGAAAGTCGTGTGCGACACCGGCTTCCGGTGTCGGTCGACAACCGACATCCTCGGCTTTGGAGGGTACGTCTTCAGCTTCGGGCTCTTCGTCCAATTTGAGGAGAGGATTGGAGAGCAGTTGTACTTCGAGTTCGCGCTGCAACTCTGGTCCAGAGAGCTGCAACAGTTCCACAGACTGCCGCAGTTGCTGCGAGAGCACGGTCTTTTGCGTGATCGTTTGCGACAGAGAGGCTCTCGGCATAGAAGGCACCCGGGGTAATGAAGGTTACATACGGAAGTTTTCGCCCAAATATATTTTTCGGACGGATTCGTTGGAAATGATTTCTTCGGGCGAGCCTTGAGCGAGCACTTCGCCTTCGTTGATGATGTAGGCGTGATCGCAAATGCCCAGCGTTTCACGTACGTTGTGGTCGGTGATCAGCACGCCGATGCCGCGGTCTTTCAAAAAACGCACGATGCGCTGAATTTCGATCACGGCGATCGGGTCGACGCCGGCAAACGGTTCGTCAAGAAGAATGAAGCGAGGGTCAGCCGCCAAGGCTCGGGCGATTTCCGTACGACGTCGCTCGCCGCCCGAAAGCGACAGAGCTGTATTGGTGCGGATGTGCTGAATCTGAAGTTCATCAAGCAGATTGTTGAGTCGCTTTTCGATTTCAGTGCGAGACAAACGAGCGCCTGTTTTGTCGTACTGCAGTTCCAGAATGGCGCGGATGTTGTCTTCAACGGTCAGTTTGCGAAAGACGCTTGCTTCCTGCGGAAGGTAGGACACGCCGAGCCGAGCGCGTTTGAAGATCGGCAGGTGCGTAATCGGCTTGTCGTTTAAGAGAATGTCGCCTCCGTTGGGCGGCACAAGCCCCACGATCATATAAAAGGTCGTGGTTTTGCCAGCACCGTTGGGGCCAAGAAGGCCCACCACCTCACCGCTTTTGACACTCACGGACACGTCGCGCACCACTTTGCGCGCACCGTAGCGCTTCATGAGGTTTTTGGCCGTGAGCGTATCAATCTGTTTTTCGGACAAAACGGATCTCTCTAGGTTTGTTGTTCGGTGTGCTTACTGACTCAAGCGAGTCGAGCCTTGCATGGGAGCGGTTGCACCAGTACTGGCGGAGGGAGCTGCTTGCTTGCCCTGTTTGCGGGGAGCCAGAACGGTACTCACGCGGTTGCGTTTGCCTTCGACTACGGCGCCTTCCACACGCGAGCGGGCGGTGCGCAGGTTGTAGACGATCTTTTCACCGGCGCTTGAATCCTTCACGAGGCCGTTTTCACTGCGTGCGAGCTTGGCAAGTTCCGTGAGCGTGATCACGTCGCTTTGTTCTTCGTAGACGGCCGTAAGGCTGCTTGCGTGCACCCATTCTTCGACACCGGGCGTCTTGACATCACGCCGTTCCTTCATGCGCACGGGGTTACCCGTGACCGTGATGGTTCGGTAACCCTCGGGTGAAATCGTCACCGTGAGCTTGTCGCCGAGAATTTCGAGTGTGCCTTGGTGCACCTCGACGCGGCCCGTATAGATTGCTACCTGCTTGACTTCATCGCCCTGAAAGTTGTCGGCGTTGATTTCAATGGGCTTGCTGCGGTCGGCCGTCTCGGCGTTGACGGTGCCAAAAGCCGTCAACAAGGCAAGGCCGCAGGCAAGCGGCAGTGCAGTCGTTTTCAAACGCATCTCGAATTATTCCTTTTCGTTACGCGGGCTAAAACTTGATTTTACGTTGCTGTGAATGTTCACAGTGCGCTCGACATTGTCAAACGTCATGCCGATGCCGGTTGTGACGTCGGCACCATTGACAAGTTTGACGGGAGCGCCGGTTTCAAAAATTTCGGTGTCCGGAAACACAGTGAGTTGTTCGGTTTCAAAGCGCATCGGTGCGTTTTCCCGATCACCCGCACGTGTGACGATAACGTTACCCGTAAAGTGCACCGTTTCGCCCGCATCCGAACTGATGCCCGTGTCGGCGCTTGCTTTTACTTGCGGTTTGTCAACCGAAAGCGTCACCAAGCGCGGACGAAGGCTCGTCATACGGCCGTCTTCGTAATGTTCGGCGTAGTCGGCGAAGATGCGCCGCTCGGCTGTCCCATCGGCTTTAAATTGCGTGAGTGCGATATTGGTGCTCGTGAAGTCGGGCGACTCGCGGATAATTTCCGCACGCAAAGCTTCCGTCTCGGTGTGTATCGAGTAGTAGTAGCTCATGGCGGCAAGAACAGCCAAAACACTGACGCCTAGACCTGCTGTGATGCGGTCGCGCAGATAGACCTTCACGAAAGGTCTCCTTCGACATAGTTTTTCTGAATCAAACGGTCCCACTTGCCCTGCGAGCGCAAAATGAATTCAGCCAGGCTGCGTACGGCGCCGTTGCCCCCATTTTGAGGGCTTACCCAGTGAGCCAACGGCAAGATTTCTTCAGAGGCGTCGGCCGGAACCGTCGCCAATCCTGCGCGCTGCAGGATTGGAATGTCGGGCACGTCGTCGCCCATATAGGCCGTCTGTTCGGCAGTTACACCGTGTTCTGCGAGAATTTCTTCCCAGGCGTGTGTTTTGAATCGTTTGCCTTGCTTGACGCACGTGATACCGAGTTCTTTGGCTCGAGAAGTCGTTTGTGCGGAAATGCGTCCGGTGAGGATGGCAACAGGGATTCCCGCAGCTTGCAGCATTTTGATGCCCAAACCGTCGCGGGTGTAGAAACGCTTGACGAGTTCGCCGTTTTCACCCGTCCAAATAGACCCATCGGTGAGCACCCCGTCAACATCCAGTACAACCAGACGAACGGAGGTTGCGCGAGTAAACAAATCTCTCATTAGATTACCTTCGATGCCATGAGATCGTGGATGTGGAGCGCCCCGACAAGATGCCGCTCGTTGTCGATCACTAGAAGCTGGTTGATCATGCGATCGTCGATGATCTTAGCGGCGGAAGCAGCCATGGCTTCTGGTGTGATCGTAGCAGGGGTGCTGGTCATGACTTCGTCGATCTTGACGCCGCGGATGTCGCCGCGTTGTTCGATCAGACGACGCAAGTCGCCTTCGGTGAAAATCCCCAGAACCTTATTGTCGTTGTCGACAACGGCCGTCATACCGATGTGCTTTTTGGTGATTTCTCGCGTGGCTTCCAGGACCGTGGTACCGGAGCGCACCACGGGAACTTCGTTGCCGGTACGCATGACGTCTTTGACGTGGGTGAGAAGTTTGCGGCCGAGCGCTCCGCCCGGATGGGAACGAGCGAAGTCTTCCTTCGTAAAGCCCTTGGCGTGCATGCAGGCAACGGCAAGCGCATCACCCATTGCCAACGTGGCCGTTGTGGAAGATGTGGGTGCTAAGTTGAGCGGACAGGCTTCGAAGGGGACGTGTACGTTGAGATTGACGTCGGCGTGACGCGCGAGCGAACTGTCTGGGTTGCCCGTGATGGAAATAAATTTGGCGCCTTCTCGGTTGATGATCGGAACGATGGTGAGAAGTTCGTTGGAACTGCCCGAATAGGAAATGCCGATGACGACATCGTCAACGGTGATCATGCCCAGGTCACCGTGAGCGGCTTCGGCGGCATGCACGAAAAAGGCGGGCGTACCGGTGGAAGCTAACGTTGCGGCAAGTTTGCGGCCGATGTGCCCCGATTTTCCCACGCCGCTCACAACAACTCGGCCTTTGCAGTTCAAAAGCATTTCGACGGCTTTTCCGAAATGCTGCGCGTCGAGCGTATCGGCAAGATCTCTGACGGCTTGCGCTTCGTGCAGGAGCACTTCGCGGCCGAGCGCAATGGCGCCGTCGCAGTTGGCAGTATCGTTCATAAAACTGAATCAAAAGACCTAAGGAAACACATCATTTTAGCGCGTGAGCCTCTTTTCCCATTGAGCAAAATTGCGGCTAAACTTTTCCGCCGATTTTTTTCTTTTTACTCGCCTATGACCGAATTGCAATCCGTCCGTATTGACAAGTGGCTTTGGGCCGCCCGATTCTTCAAAACACGTACGCTTGCGCAGGAAGCTGTCGAACTCGGCCGCGTGCGTCTGGACGGCAACCGCATCAAGTCTTCTCGTGAAGTCAAGCCCGGCGATCGACTGGAAATCACGCGCGGTGAAGAGAAGTTCACGGTCTTCGTGGAAAAGCTTTCTGTGGTGCGCGGCCCCGCGTCTGTGGCACAAACGCTCTATCGCGAAACGGACGAGTCAAGAATTTTGCGCCAAGAAAACGCCGCGATTCGAAAGCTTGCCGCCGAACCGGCACTTTCCATCAAAAAGGGGCGCCCCACCAAACGCGACGCCCGACGCATTCGTTATTTCACGCGCGAAGGTTTTGAATAACGAAAAAGAGCCTTCACGAGAAGGTCTCGAAAAGGCTCTTTGCGACATTAACCGAAGTCGCGCGGTCAGACGTTAAAGAGGAAGTTCATCACGTCACCGTCGGCTACGACATAATCTTTGCCTTCGGCACGCATCTTGCCGGCTTCCTGTGCGCCCTTTTCGCCCTTGTAGGCGATGTAGTCGTCGTAACTGATCGTCTGCGCGCGAATGAAGCCGCGCTCGAAGTCGGTGTGGATGACGCCGGCGGCCTGCGGTGCCGTATCGCCCTTGTGAATCGTCCAGGCTCGCACTTCTTTGACGCCGGCCGTGAAGTAGGTTTGCAGACCGAGGAGGTCGTAACCGGCGCGAATCACGCGATTAAGCCCCGGTTCGTGCATGCCCATGTCTTCCAGGAACATGGCTTTGTCTTCATCATCAAGTTCGGCGATTTCAGCTTCGGTCTTGGCGCAGACAGCTACCACGGGGGCGTGTTCGCCGGCGGCCAGGTCTTTGACGGCGTCAAGCAGAGGATTGTTTTCAAAGCCGTTTTCGGTGACGTTGGCAACGTACATGACGGGTTTGAGTGTGAGCAGGAAGAGGGGACGGATGATCGAGAGTTCTTCCTTGGAGAGCTTGGCTGCGCGAGCGGGCTTTCCTTCGTTGAGGAAAGGCAGAACCTTCTCGAGGACCTGCACGAGCTTCAGAGCTTCCTTGTCACCGCCCTGACGAGCCTGTTTGCTCCAGCGGTTGAGCGCCTTTTCAACGGAGGCAAGGTCGGCAAGAGCCAATTCCGTGTTAATGACTTCAATGTCATCCAGAGGAGAGACTTTGCCTGCGACGTGTACGACGTTTTCGTCTTCAAAACACCGCACGATGTGTGCAATGGCGTCGCACTCACGGATGTTGGCTAGAAACTGGTTACCCAGGCCTTCGCCCTTGCTGGCGCCTGCGACGAGGCCGGCGATGTCCACGAATTCCACGGTGGCCGGCACGATGCGTTCAGGCGAGACGATGTCGGCGAGCTTCTGCAGACGAGGATCGGGCACTTCCACAATGCCCACATTGGGCTCGATGGTGCAGAACGGATAGTTTTCCGCTGCAATACCGGCTTTCGTTAACGCGTTAAAGATGGTGGATTTGCCGACGTTGGGCAAACCGACGATGCCGCATTTCAGTCCCATGACGATTAAGTTCCTGTGCGAAAAATGTGAAAGCGATAGATCAAATAATTATGGCGCAGCAAGCCGGACTTTTTCAGGCTTGGGCTGCAGGCTCCTGCTTTTCGGGCGTTTTTTCGGTTTTGGCGGGTTTGGGCGGATGCGCAAACTTGCCGATGGTGCGCTCGGCGCCTTCGAATTTTCCCAGAGCCAAATTGTCGATAGCCTTGAGAGCGCCCTCGAGACATTTCGAGATACCTTCGGACTGTTCGGTCGTGGCGCGTCCGAGTACCCAGTCGATCACGGCCATGCCCGGGCACAGCTGACGCGGATGACCGATACCGACGCGCAGGCGCCAGAAGTCACCCGTTGCAAGGCGTTGCGTGATGTCCTTGAGGCCGTTGTGACCGGCGTTGCTGCCGCCGAACTTCAGGCGCATTGTCCCCGGCGCGAGATCGAGTTCGTCGTGAACTATCAGAATTTCTTCCGGAGAAATTTTGTAGTAGGCGGCCAACGGCTGTACGGCTTGCCCCGATAGGTTCATATATGTGGTGGGTTTAAGCAGCCACACGTCGCCGGCGGGCGTCGAAATGCGGGCCGTTTCGCCGAAAAATTTAGCCTGATGTGAAAAACGCGCGCCTTTGGCCTGAGCCAAACGATCGACGAAGTCAAAGCCGACGTTGTGGCGGGTGTTGCGGTATTCGTCTCCCGGATTGCCGAGACCGACGATGAGAGCAATGGGCTTTTGAGCCATGATGCAGTCTTCCTTTTTGTCCGAACGAAACGTTATTCGTAGAAACGAGACGTATCGGACGGTTTTTTCTTTTTATCCTTGGTTTTGCCGCGGTGATCCTTCTCGCGATTGTCTTTTTTGTCGAATTTTCGTTTGGGTTTGCCAGCTCGGTCTTCACGCTCTTCAAAGCGCTTCGGAGTTCGATCGAACCGAACCGTCACGCGGCGGCCTTTGATCGTGCTGTCTTTGAGCGAGTCGACAACAGCAGAAGCAACGGACTTTTCTACTTCCACGAGCGTAAACGACTCGGTGATCTCAATAGCGCCGATCTTACGGCTGGCAATTCCAGCCTCGTTGGCGATGGCGCCGACAATATCACCGGGACGAACGCCTGATTTGTGTCCGGCACCGATGAAGATGCGGCTCATGCCGACTTCCGGAGCCTCGGTGAGGCGGCTGGGACGCGTCTTTTCGCGCTTGGGACGATCGAAAAGCGACGGAGCGGGGATCTCCTCTTCGTCTCCTGCACCGTTGACGGCACGGTTGGCAAGCGAGACAGCCGCGCAAGCGACTTCCATCGGATCAAACTGCGTGCACAGCGACTCCACGATCACGCGGCAGCGTTCGATCTGTTCGGTGTTGGAAAGCTCTTCGGCAATAGAATTCTTCAGTATCGAAAGACGTTTGGCTCGTGCATCGGTGAGCGTTGGAACGGTGCGCACTTCGATCTTGGCCTTGGTGTGAGACTCCAGAAGACGCAGACGGCGATGTTCACGCGGCTCAATCACGGAAATGGCCATGCCGGAGCGACCGGCGCGTCCCGTACGTCCGATACGGTGCACGTAAGTTTCCGGAGATGCGGGCAATCCCAAATTGACCACATGCGTGAGGTTTTCTAGATCAATGCCGCGGGCGGCCACGTCGGTGGCGACGATGAGTTCGATGGAGCCATTTTTGGCTCGCTTCATGACTCGATCGCGGCTGGCCTGGTCGAGCCCGCCGTGCAGGGCCTCAACGGAAAATCCTCGTGCACGCAGGGCTTCCGTGACTTCGTCGACTTCCACGCGGGTACGGGCAAAGCAGATGGCGAGCACCGCTTCTTCCACTTCGAGAATGCGGGCGAGAGCTGCCAGGCGATGAGGACGCGCCACAACATAGGCCACCTGAGGTACTCGGGGTGCTTCCTCCGTGGTGTTCTTTTCGATGACGATGTGCTTGGGGTTCTTGAGATGCTTGTTGGCGATTTCAAGGATGCGCTCCGGGAGCGTTGCTGAAAACAGCGCCGTTTGGTGCGTTTCAGGCAATGCTGCCGTGAGCTCCTCGAGTTCTTCGGCAAAGCCCATGTCGAGCATCTCGTCGGCTTCGTCCATCACGAAGAACTGAACTTGGGAGAGATCGAGCGTACCGCGGTGCAGATGATCAAGCGCGCGTCCCGGCGTGGCAACAACGACATGTACGCCGCGTTTTAAAAGTCGAATCTGACGCGTGTAGTCCTGACCGCCGTAAATGGGGCAGGTTTCCAGACCGCTGTTTTGTCCAAGGTTGACAAAACTTTCGCTCACCTGCAGGCAGAGCTCGCGCGTGGGTGTAAGAACGAGTACGCGGGGAGCACCGGTCTTTGCTTCAGTACCGGCAAAGACCTCTACGGCGGGCAGCGCGAAGGCTGCGGTTTTTCCTGTGCCGGTAGCGGCCTGACCCAAGACGTCGCCGCCTTTGATGAGTTCGGGGACTGCGGCGGACTGAATCGGCGTCGGCTCTTCAAAGCCCAGACGCGCAACGGTCTCGCAGAGTTTTTCAGAAAGCCCCAGAGGAGCAAAGGCGGAGGTCATGCAATAGGTCTCAAGTCAAAGCGCTCAGAAAAGCGCAAATAACGAAAAAACCCGTTTTCTGCGGCAGCACCCAACGGATGCCTTCGGCAAAGAACGGGCTTGGGCTGCGTACGGCCGCGCTTTTTTGAGAAAGGCACGGCCGTTGATGCAACGAACTGCGCGATTAGGCAGCAGGCGTAGCAGCTTCCTGGGGAGCAGCGTTGTCGGCGTCGTCGCCGGCAACGTTGGCAACCGTAGCAACCGGGGTTTCGGGATTGACAGCGGTCACGCCGGCGGGCAGGGCGATGTCGCCCACGCGCAGCGTGGTCTGGCTGGTCATGCCGGAGAGATCCACGTCGATGAATTCGGGCAGATCCTTGGGCAGGCAAGAAACTTCCACAGCGCCCACGAGGTGGCTGATGAGGCCCTTGTCGATCTTGACGGCCGGGCTGTTTTCACCACCGAAGAAGTGCAGCGGTACGCGCATCGTCACGTTGGCGTTCGGGTCGATACGCTGGAAGTCCATGTGCAGAACTTGGTTCTTGTACGGGTGCATCTGGAAGGCACGCAGGACCACGAGCTGTTCAGTGCCGTCGAGTTCCATCGTCAGAATGGAGGAGTGGAACTTTTCCTTCTGCAGCGCGTAGAACATTTCGTTGTGATCAATGGCGATCATGGCTGCAGGCTGGTTCAAGCCGTAAAGGATTGCGGGAACCTTGGCTTCGCGGCGAAGGCGGCGGCTCGCACTCGTACCTTGCGTTGCGCGGGTAGCGGCGGTGAATTTCATGGTTAAGTACCTCAAAATAAACAAAAAAGTGTTCGCAACCGCGACCAGTTGCGAACAGGTTTTCAAAAAGGATTCGGATTGTAGCGGATTATTCGTTAAAAAGCTCGCTGACCGAATCTTCGCGTGCGATACGCGAAATCGTTTCGCCCACCAGAGGCGCACAGGAGAGCTGGCGGATCTTGGGGCATTCCTGCGCTTCGGGGCGCAGCGGAATCGTGTCGGTCACCACGACTTCGTCAAGAGCGGAGTTCTTGATGCGTTCGATGGCGTTGCCGGAGAAAACGGGGTGTGCGGCATAAGCAAGCACACGAGTAGCGCCGCGCTCCTTGAGAGCTCCGGCGGCGTTGCACAGCGTGCCGGCCGTATCGACGATGTCGTCGGTGATGACGCAGGTGCGACCCTTGACTTCACCGATGATGTTCATGATTTCGGCAACGTTGGCGCGCGGACGACGCTTGTCGATGATGGCGAGGTCAACGCCGAGTTCCTTGGCCATAGCACGGGCACGAACCACACCGCCCACGTCGGGCGAGACGACCATCAGGTCAGGGTACTGGTGCGAGACCAGATCGTTCAGAAGAACGGGTGTCGAGTAAATGTTGTCGACCGGGACGTCGAAGAAGCCCTGAATCTGGTCGGCGTGCAAGTCCATCGTGAGCACACGGTCGATGCCTACGCTCTGGAGCATGTTGGCGACAACCTTGGCGGAGATGGCCACGCGGGCCGAACGGGGACGACGGTCCTGACGAGCATACCCGTAGTAGGGCATCACGGCGGTGATACGGCGGCACGAAGCGCGGCGCAGCGCATCGACCATGATCATCAGTTCCATCAGATTGTCATTGGTCGGCGCACAGGTGCTTTGAAGCACGAAAGCGTCACAGCCGCGGACGTTCTCGTTGATTTCAACCATAACTTCGCCGTCGGAGAAGCGGTTGACGGTTGCCCGCCCAAGCGGGATATTCAGGTACTGAGCCACTGCATGAGCAAGCTTGGGATTGGCATTCCCCGAGAAGACCTTCAGGCTGTCAGAAATCATTTTTACCCTCTGAAAAGTGGGTGCGTGCACGAATGAACAACGCAGGAAATTTTGATGTGAAACACATCCTCGGACGGGAAAATGTTTTTTCTCGCCCGTAAAAAATAAAACCGCGCCAAGCAGTCTAGGACGCTCTTTACAAATTGCAAAGATTTTCCGAGACGCCTGCGCAGTTCGTTGTGCAGGAAAAACACTCAAAACAGTGTTTTGGCAGGGGTGGAAGGATTCGAACCTTCGCATACCGGAATCAAAATCCGGTGCCTTAACCGCTTGGCGACACCCCTGTCCGTTTTTCTCGTCTTTATCAGCCTACTAAGCAACCGACGGACGGATGTTCCTGAAGAATCTTCGTCACGTATCCCTGCATGGGGTACGAAACGGCTTCAAGCGCTTGTTTGGCGCCTTCTTCCGAGCCAAACAGTGCGAAAACCGCGGAGCCGGACCCCGTCATCCGGGCGCCGGAACCGAGAGCCTGCAGGGCTTTTCCGATCTCAGGATTGATCCGCACAGCAACAGGCTGCAAATCGTTTCGGCCGATGAGTTCTGGCCACTGACTGCTGAGTTGCTGAGAAAGAGCCGAAATTTTCAAGGATTTCGTGTCTCTTGTCAAGGCTGGGTGCTGAAAAATCAATGCAGTAGAGGTAGGCTTCGACGGCATGGCAACTGCAACCCAGGCTTGCGGAACGGCGATTGGCATGAGAATGCCGCCTGTACCTTGAGCAAAAGCGTTTTGTCCAAATAGAAAGAATGGAACGTCGGCGCCGAGCGATTCGCCGATGGACATCAGTTTCTCTTGGGGCCAGTTGAGTCCCCAGAGCTTGTTAAGCCCCATCAGAGTGCTTGCACAGTCGCTAGAACCTCCGCCCATGCCGGCACCCGCTGGAATGCGCTTTTTAACGTGGATGTTGCATCCGAGCGTTGTGCCGCTGATCTGCTGAAGACGGTGGGCGGCACGTACGCAAAGGTCTTTGTCCATGTCGCCGATAACGTCGCCCGTGCGGGAGATTTTGCCGCTTGGATCAAATTCCAGGACGATGTCGTCGCACAAGTCAATCAACACGAAAACGGACTCGAGCAGGTGCATACCGTCGGCTCGGCGTCCAACCACATGCAAAAAAAGATTGAGTTTGGCCGGAGCTTTGAGTGCAATCGATGTAGCGGACATGGCTATTCAATGGCTAGTGTCAAAGTGATTTGTCTCGGAGCTGTTTGCGAGAGTGCCACGAGTGCCGGAGAGTTGTCGGTTTTGCGGCGCCTGACGGCAATTTTCCAGCCTGCTTGAATAAATGCGTCGTTGGCGATCTGAGCGGGGGCTTGAGGCCAGGGTATACCCGAAAGCCATGCCGAGAGCATATCGGCGGGCAAGCCGAAGCCCAGATGTTTGCGCATCAGTTCTAGAGCGTTTGCCGCCGAATCGGACGCCTCCTTCCCCTCTTTGTTAGGGCGTTCGAGAACAGCGCCATCGGGCGTGACGGTGATGCGGGCGAGAATCCCGTAGAGCGGCGTCATGAGCGTGAGTTCCGTGAAGTCTTTTGCTTCGACGAGCTTCCAGCGGCCGGTGACGGCCTCGATACCATCGGGGCCTTCGACGCGCAATGAAAAACGCCCGGCGCGTTCCCGGCTATCGAGCGGTTGCACGGTAACGCAACCGCTCAAGAGCATGAGGCTGCCAAAAAGCAGCGTGCGGCGTTTCATTTTGCTGGGCCGCGATGGTGACGCAGCTCTTTGGCTTTTGTGTTGTTCGGCTCTCCTTCGAGCACCGAAGCGATGTAACTATCCGCTTCGACCGTCTTGCCGACGACATAAAGGATTTCAGCCAGATGCAGGGCGATTTCGGTATCGGCCGGCATGGCGTTTTGAGCTTTGCGTACCAACTTTTCGGCCTCTTCAAGACGTCCTTGGCGGTAACGCAGCCAACCCAGGGAATCGGTGATGGCCGCATCCTTGCCTCCGCTCAATTCCATAGCCTTGTTGAGGTAGCGCTCTGCCTTGTCCAAATGCATTGCGCGTTCGGCCCACAAAAAGCCCAGAGAGTTCCAACCGTTGGGGTTGTTCGGGTTTTCGGCGATGAAGCGCTCAAAGAGTTTTTCGGCATCCTGGAAGCGATTCTGCTGTACGGCAAGGATCGCGGTTCGATAAAGCAGCTCGGGATTCTTGGGGCCGGTTTCAAGCGTTTGGATCAGCACGTCAAGAGCCGGCTGAATTTGTTTGGTTTTTAAAAGCAATTCGGCGCAGGCTACATCCAAGCTCATTTTTCGTTTGGCGTCGGAAGTGCGGATGCCGCGTAAAACCTTGCAGGCACCGTCCACGCTACCGGATTCAGCCAAAAGTTCGGCTTGTTTAATGCGCGCAGCCTCGTATTTATCGCCGCCTTCAACGCGGCCAAGCCATTCAATAGCGGCCTGACGGTCCCCTTGCGCGAGTTTGACCATTCCCAGACGCACGTATGCTGTATCGGGCAGCAACGCCGTTTTTTCGGCTTTGCTCAACAGCACGAGGTAGCGCTTGTAGTAGAGTTCCGCACGCTCGTAAAGATGGGCCTCTTCGGCGATCATACCGAGCAGCATCATGCTGTGCGCGTCGTCTCGACGGCCCACTTCAAGACGCTTGAGTTGAGCGTCAAGCTTCTTGTCGTTGCCGGTGCGAAGCAACGACTTGGCGTAAGCCAAACGAAGCTCGAAGGCGTCCGGATGGCGCTGAAGGTAGTCTTCCAAGCGCTTCATGGCCCTTTTGGGGTCGTTTTGGAATTCTGCATCAATGCCCTTCATCAGCACGTGCGGACTGTCGGGCGCAAGATCCATTGCTTTGCTTGCGTGCATGGCAGCCTGCGGCGTCATGCGAGCGCGAGCTGCGAGTTCGGAGAGAACGAGTTGAGCGCGGGCGTCGTCCTTGAGATCCGCAGCCGCTTTGACGAAAGCGTGGTAAAAGAGATCCTTGGCCGGAGCTTTCTGCTGCATGGCGCCCAGTTCGTCCAGGGCTCCCGCCGGATCGCGAGCCGCTTGTACCAGTCCTTTGACGAGTTCTCCCGCTTCGTCGTATTTGCCTTGGCTGAAAAATTCTTCAGCTTTGGTCAGACGTATCTGGCGGTTGTTGGGATCAAGCCCCGTCCAAATTTTGAGGGCCTCATTGGCCGCTTCTTCGTTGTCTGCTTCCTGCGCAATGTCAAAGGCGCGCCCGGCCGCTTCGGCAGAGCGTCCCTTTTGCGCCGCGTTCAGAAAAGCCTTCCAAGCGAGTTCCGAATCGCCGGACTGTACGGCGAATTCGCCGACAAGAAGACTGCGGATAATGTCAGAGTCCTGCGCGGCTTTTTGCGCGGCGAGTTGATCTGCGCGGTCAACCGTGTCCGAGGCCAGAGGAGATGCGGCGTGTACGGCGGCAAAGCCCAGAACGGCGCCGAGAAGAATGCTAAGCGAAGTACGAATGGCGGACATGCGAAAAAACGTGCGATACGGAAAAGAGTAGGCATCAGCCTTCTTTCAAACGAACGATGAGTATAGCGGGCGCAGACCGTAGACGGCTTAATCCGCACGTCTAGTTGTTACAATCGGTGGGCTCAATCAGGATTTTGTTGCCATGATTTTTAACCTGTTATCGCGGTTCTGGATTGCCGTTATCAAAAGCCTCAGGCACATGCCTGTGAGCGCTCGCTCAGCGTTGGCCGGCTTTCTTGCGCTCTTGTTTTGGATAGCCATCCCGAAGCGCCGTCGCGTGACGCTTACCAATCTGAGGTTGTGCTTTCCAAACAAGACGGATGCTGAACGCAAGAAAATAGCAAAGAGTTTTTGCCGAAAGCTCATGCGCGCGGCGCTTGATCACGGTGTCTTATGGAGCGGTACTCGCGAAGAGGTGGCCGCAATGGTGCGTTTTGAGGGTGTCGAAAACATTACCGAAACCGTGGCTCGCGGTGAGCATTTGATCGTGATTTCCCCTCACTTCGTCGGGCTCGATGCGGCGGGCATCGGGCTGAATTTGCACGTGCGCGGCTGTTCTCTTTACCAAAAGCAGGCCAATCCGGTCTGGGACGAAGCGGCTCTGAAGGGACGCCTGCGTTTTGCCGATCCGGAACTGATTGCCAAGCACGGGCGCGGAGACCTAAAGGCTGTGATTCGCGCCATGAATAAGGGGCTACCCTTTTATTATTTGCCCGATATGGACCACGGCCGGAAGAACTCCATTTTCATTCCGTTTTTCGGTGTGCCGGCAGCAACCGTGCCGATGGCTTGTCGTTTGGCGAAGCTTACGCGGGCGAAAGTGTGCATGTGTATTGCCGAGATGACGGACGAGGGCTACACGGTTCATATTTCGCCTGTCTGGGAGAACTATCCGACCGACGATGTCGAAGCCGATACTCGACATATCACGGCCGAACTCGAAAAGTGGATTCTCAAACTGCCGGATCAGTACCTTTGGTCGCATCGACGCTTTAAGACGCGTCCCGAAGGGGAACCTTCCGTGTACGACTAATCGGACCAGTAACTATGCGATTTACCAAAATGCAGGGCGCGGGCAACGACTTTGTCATGCTGGACGCCACGCAGGAACCGTTTACTTTGACGACCGAACAGATCCGCGCGTTGTGCGATCGTCGCTACGGCGTCGGATGTGATCAGTTGTTGGTGGTTGAAAAAAGTGCTCTACCCGAAGTTGACTTCAAGTACCGCATTTTCAACTGCAGCGGCGGTGAAGTCGAAATGTGTGGCAATGGCGCGCGTTGCTTTGCTGTTTTTGTGCGGGAACTTGGGCTGACCGACAAAACGACGATTGCCTGCGAAACGGTCAAAGGCGTCATTCGTCCGCACATGGAAGATGACGGCACGGTTACCGTGGACATGGGGCGGCCCCGTTTTGAGGCTGCTGATGTCGGGCTCGTGACACAAGGGCTTGAAACGAAGACCGAGGGTGAAGCAACGCTCTATAAAATCGCGGCTTCAGGGCTCGACAACTGGGTGAGCATTGTCTCGATGGGAAATCCTCATGCCGTTCGTTTGGTCGAGAATGTTGCAACCGATCTGGTTTGTTCCGTGGGTAGCGCTTTTCAGAAGATGCCGGTGTTTGAGCATCAGGTCAACGCCGGCTTTATGCAGGTCGTCAGCTCAAGAGAAATCAATCTGCGAGTTTACGAGCGAGGCGCGGGTGAGACGCTTGCCTGCGGTTCGGGAGCGTGCGCCGCGGTGACTTCGGGCATTCGCCGCGGTTTTTTGGGTAACGACGTACTCGTTCACATGCGTGGCGGCGACATTCGCGTGCGTTGGAGCGGTGAATCCGAAGCGTCCGTTTATCTATCGGGACCGGCCGTGACCGTTTTCACCGGCGAAATTGACCTTGATCGGATCGTGTTGCCGACAGCCAATTTTTGAGAAAGAATTTTTGACACGAATTTGAGAATTGATATGCAAGACATCGTTCTGAAGAAAGGCAAGGAGAAAAGTCTGCTGCGCCGGCATCCGTGGGTTTACGACACTGCAGTTGCCAAGGCCGGACAAAAAGGCGTAAAGATTGCCGCCGGCGAAATGGTGCGGGTGGTTTCGCACGACGGACGCGAACTGGGTTACGGTGGTTGGTCGCCAGCTTCCACACTGCGAGTGCGCATGTTCACTTACGCAGGGGAAGAGGCTCCGCAGCCGGGTTTTCTCACGCATCGCATCGAAAAAGCGGTTGCCGCGCGAGCTCATCTACTGGAACGTACCAATGCCCGCCGACTGGTCTTTGCTGAGGCCGACGGCATTCCGGGGCTGGTGGCCGATATGTACGGTGATTGGGTGGTGACGCAATTTCAGAGTGCGGCCGTGCAGGCCAACAGTGCAGAAATCGTTGACGCTTTGATGAAGGCTACGGGAGCCAAAGGCGTGTTTGACCGATCGGACGCGGCCACCCGCAAGCGCGAAGGGCTTGAGGAGCACGTAGGCGTACTTGCCGGCGAAGAACCTCCCGCGATCATTGAAGTCGTGGAAGACGGAGTGAAGTACGGTGTTGATGTGCGCGTGGGGCACAAGACGGGTTTTTATGTCGATCAGCGAGAAAGTCGTCTGGCCGCACAAAACATCGCTCGTGCCTTTAAGAAGGAAACCGGTCGCGGTCTTCGTGCACTCAATTGCTTCTGCTACACGGGCGGCTTTTCGTTGGCGCTTGCCGCAGGCGGCGCCGAAGAGGTGGTAAGCGTCGACTCTTCGGCAGAAGCGCTTGCTCGTGCTCAGGCCAATGCCGTGCTCAACGGCTTTTCGTCTGATGTGTGCAAGTGGCAGCAGGCCGACGTCTTTGAGTATCTGCGCCAGGCACGCGAAGCGGGCGATACGTACGATCTCATTATTTTGGATCCGCCCAAGTTTGCTTCGAGTCACTATCATGTGGATCGCGCCGCAAGAGCTTACAAGGACATCAACCTCAACGGATTGCGCTTGCTTCGCGCCGGCGGTCAGTTGTTAACGTTCTCCTGCTCGGGAGCCATTGACACGGATCTTTTTCAGAAGATCGTGGCGGGAGCTGTCATTGATGCACGCCGCCAGGCATGGGCACTCACACGCTTCGGAGCCGGGGTTGATCATCCGCTTTTGATGACGTTCCCTGAGGGTGAGTATCTCAAGGGGCTACACCTGAAGCTTTGCGATTAAGATGTTGTAAAACTTGAAAAAGGCGCCTTTGACGAGGCGCTTTTCCTATTGAGGGCGAGACAAAAATGACGGAAGACTTTGATCCGATGGCCGAACCGGATATTTCGGTTACGGTACTCACGGGCTTTTTGGGCGCCGGCAAGACGACGCTGTTGAACCGTATCCTTAAGGAAAACCATGGTCTCAAAATTGCCGTGATCGAAAACGAACTCGGCGAACAGACTATTGACAATGATCTGCTGGTCCAAGACGGCGCCGAACAGATCGTGACGATGAATAACGGTTGCATCTGCTGCACGATTCGCGGCGATTTGTCGCGTGTGCTCACAAACTTGCGCATCCAGCGTGACAAGGGCGAAATCGATTTTGACCATGTTGTCATCGAAACGACGGGTGTTGCCAATCCTGGTCCCGTGTGTCAGACCTTCTTCATGGACGATGCTGTGGCGGCCTTTTTCCGCCTCGACGGCGTGGTGACGCTCGTGGATGCCAAGCACGCTGCTGAAACGCTTGCCAAAGAGGAAGTGGCCTTTGATCAGATCGCCTTTGCGGATCGCATCTTTATTTCCAAGGCTGATTTGGTGAGCGCCGAAGAACTCGCTGCCCTCAAAGAACGCCTGATTTCGATTAATCCCCGCGCGCCGATTGAAGTTGCCGACATGGGTAATGTTCCCGTTAACAAGGTGATCGATATCTATGGCTTTAACATGAATGACATATTGGATGTTGATCCGACTTTCTTGACCGGCGCCCATAAGCACCACCACGGCGACGATGTGGCTGCTTTTGTTTTTACTTCGGACAAGCCTTTCGACGCGCCGCGTTTTGAGCAGTACTTGCAGAGTCTGGTGGCGGTCTATGGGCCCGATATGTTGCGCTATAAGGGCGTGCTCTATCTGAAGGGAACGGATCGGCGCTGCGTCGTGCAGGGCGTGCACATGGTTTTTGGAGCCGACGTGCTTGGCCCCTGGGGGAAGGATAAACCCGAAACCAAGTTTGTGATCATCGGTCGCAAACTTCCGAAAGAGGCGATTCTCAAAGGGTTTGAGTCGTGCCTGGCTTAACGTTGATTTGAAAAACGTTACAAGTCGATGCGAACAAATGGCTATGGATTCAAGCTTTTGTGCTATTGTGTGCGCCTTCAAAAAGCCTTGATAATTGTGCGGCCTTGTTTTTATGGCCGTCCGTGCGAAGGCTACTTCTGTAGATCGAAAGAGTTTTATGGCAACAAAAAAGACTTTGACCGAACAAGAGCTCTTGGCGATGTCCGATAAGGACTACATGAACGACAAGCAGCTGGAGTTTTTCCGCAACCGTCTAACGGAGATGGAAGCAGAACTGCGCCACAACGCCGGCCAGACGACTGAAAATCTGCGCGAATCGACTGTGGTGCCTGATCCGGCCGATCGTGCAACGATCGAAGAGGAACACGCACTCGAACTGCGCACCCGTGACCGCGAACGCAAACTTCTCAAGAAAGTGCAGGCTGCAATCAAGCGCATTGATGAAGGCGAATACGGCTATTGCGAAGAAACGGGTGAACCGATCGGCGTGCGTCGCCTTCTGGCTCGTCCGACGGCTACGCTTTCTCTGGAAGCGCAGGAGCGCCGCGAGATTAAACAGAAGATGTTCGGCGACTGACACGTCAACGTCAAGTGCGGTTTTTCGACGTTCAGGTCCGAGAAAATTCTCGGGCTTGAGCCTTAGTGCAAATTTCTTTTGTCGGCAACCGCGCAAAAACACGTGAGAGGAAGGCTCGAGCCTTCCTTTTTCGTAAGAACGAGCCGGATTTTTGAATCAATCCGGACGGATTCAGAGGGGATTTCATGGAACAGTTTCACGGAACGACTATCGTTTGCGTGCGCCGCGGCAACACCGTGACGATGGGCGGCGACGGGCAGGTGACGCTCGGCAACGTCGTCTTCAAGGCCACCGCACGCAAGGTGCGCCGCATTTATCACGATCGCATTTTGGTGGGCTTTGCCGGCGCAACGGCCGATGCTTTTACACTGGTGGAACGCTTCGAAGGCGAACTTGAAAAACATTCGGGCAACCTGATGCGCGCGGCGGTGGAGCTTGCCAAACTTTGGCGTACTGACCGTATGTTGCGTCATCTTGAAGCCATGATGATTGTGGCCGATAAAGACGCCACGCTGGTGCTCTCGGGCAACGGTGATGTGATCGAACCCGAAGGCGGCATCGCTGCGATTGGTTCGGGTGGCAACTATGCTCTGTCGGCGGCGCGTGCTTTGAAGGAACATACCGAAATGGATGCGCCTTCCATCGTCAAGGCGGCCTTGGATATCGCCGGTGACATCTGCATCTACACCAACCGCAACCAAACCATCGAAACGCTGCAAGGCTAATTTATTTTTCTAGAACAGTTTTTTCGAGATGAACGAAACCGACCGCTCCATGCTCACGCCGCGCGAAATCGTGAGCGAACTCGACAAATACATTGTGGGTCAAAACGACGCCAAGCGCGCCGTTGCTGTGGCGCTTCGCAACCGTTGGCGCCGCAGTCGCGTGCCCGAACCGCTGCACTCGGAAATCACCCCCAAGAACATTTTGATGATCGGACCGACAGGCGTTGGTAAGACCGAAATCGCTCGTCGCTTGGCCAAGCTCACTGACGCGCCGTTTGTGAAGACGGAAGCGACAAAATTTACCGAAGTTGGCTACGTCGGCCGCAATGTGGAATCGATCGTGCGCGATCTGATGCAAGCCGGCATCAAGCTCGTTGAGGCGCAGCAGAAAAAGCGTGTGATGACGCGAGCTCGCGAACAGGCAGAAGAACGCGTGCTTGATCTTCTTTTGCCTCCGCCCGCTCCCGTTGAGGGCCAGGCGGCTCCGGTGCCGGTCGAAGGTGCCGCTCGCCGTCGTTTCCGCGAAGACTTGCGCGCTGGCCGCTTGGATGACAAGACCGTAGAAGCCGATGTGGCAAGTAATGCTCCCGTCTTTAACATGATCGGTCCGGAAGGCATGGACGATCTGGAAAATCAGCTCCAAAGCGTCTTTGACAAAATCAATGCCTCGCGTCGCGAAAAAAAGCGTCTCAAGATCCGCGAAGTGATGGAAATCTACACGGACGAAGAAGCCGGAAAGCTGATTGATCACGAAGACCTCACGCGTCGCGCGATCGAAAGCGTGGAAAACAACGGGATCGTTTTTATTGACGAAATCGACAAGATCGCGGGTGGTGCCGAACGTCACGGTTCGGGCGACGTTTCGCGTGAAGGAGTGCAACGCGATCTGTTGCCGTTGATTGAGGGCACCTCCGTGAAAACCAAGCACGGTTGGGTGAAGACCGACCACGTGCTTTTTATTTGCTCGGGTGCCTTCCATCTTTCCAAGCCTTCCGACTTGGTTCCTGAACTGCAGGGACGTCTGCCGATTCGTGTGGAGTTAAAGAGCCTTACCGAAGAAGACTTCGAGCGTATCCTTACCCAGACCGATGCTTCTGTTGTCAAGCAGTACGAAGCACTTCTGGGGGCCGACGGCGCCAAGCTTACTTTCACACCCGAGGCGATCAAGGCGATTGCTCATTATGCGTTTGAAGTGAACGAGCGAACGGAAAACATCGGTGCCCGACGCCTCTACACCGTGATGGAAAAGTTGCTTGAAGAAGTGAGCTTTGACGCAGGCTGCCGCAGCACGATGGAAGTGACGATTGACGAAGCGTACGTGCGTGAGCGCTTGGACGTGCTCGCTGGCAATCAGGACTTGTCCCGCTACGTGCTCTAACGATTATTTCTCATGCAAGGCAGAGCCTTTTCGGCTCTGTTTTGCTATCTGCGATCACGTGGCGTTCGCAAGTCGCTGTGTGCGGTATAGTTTGGCGCGCTTGCGACGGCGTTGACATAAAAAGAAAGTATCATCAAAACAACGCCGGAGACGTGTGTCTTTGCTGCAAGTGAACTGCTTTTTTCGGAAGCAATCCCCCGGTCATCAAAGGACAACAAACAATGCAGACTTCCGCCCCCAACACCAATTTGGTGCCCGCTTCGCTCAAAGCTGAAGTTCTTTCCGAAGCCCTTCCTTATATTCAACGCTTTCACGGCAAGACGATTGTGATCAAGTACGGCGGCAACGCCATGACGGATCCGAAACTGCAACGCGCTTTTGCGCGAGATGTGGTGCTTTTGAAGCTTGTCGGCATGAACCCAGTGGTTGTGCACGGCGGCGGTCCGCAGATCAACAGTGCCTTGAATCGCGTGGGCAAGGTGAGCGAATTCGTACAAGGTATGCGCGTCACTGATCCCGAGACTATGGAAGTTGTCGAATGGGTGTTGTGCGGTGAAGTGCAGGGCGATCTCGTGCAAATGATCAATTCCTTCGGCGGTCATGCCGTGGGCTTGACCGGCAAGGATGGCAGTCTCATCAAGGCGCGCCGAATGAAATTGCAGGACACCAATGATCCCAATGTCTATCACGACATCGGTCAGGTGGGCCTGATTGAGGAAATCAATCCGTCGCTCGTGCAGGCGCTTGAACAGGATCACTTTATTCCTGTGATCAGCCCCATCGGCATGGGAGAAGACGGCTTGGCCTACAACATCAATGCTGACGTGGTGGCCGGGAAGATGGCCGAAACACTTAAGGCTGAAAAGCTCGTGATGCTTACCAATACGCCCGGTGTGCTTGATCGTGAGGGCAACCTTCTGAGCGGTCTGACGGCTTCTGAAATTGATGCGCTTTTTAAAGACGGCACGATTTCGGGCGGCATGCTACCCAAGCTTTCTTCTGCGCTGTCGGCGGCTCGCAACGGCGTACGCAGCGTGCATATTATTGACGGACGTGTCAATCACTGTTTACTTCTTGAAATTCTCACCCCGCAGGGCGTGGGTACGATGATCTCGGCCGATGACTGATAGCAAAAAACGCCGTAACAAACCGAATGAACATGCCGACGACGGACAAAGCCGTGCGCGGTTGTCTCGAGTCAAAGTTTGGCTGATTGACTGCGACGATACGCTCTACGAGTCTTCCCGTGGCATGTTTGCCGCCATTCATCTGCGCATGGAGTCGTTCATTGCGCAAAAGCTCGGCGTGTCGACTGAAGAAGGTCGCCGCCTTCAGCACGCCTACTGGGCGCGCTACGGTGCGACTTTTCTAGGGCTGGAAAAGCACCATGGCATTGCCCCCGAGGAGTTTTTTGAGGCCACGCACCGGTTCGATCTTTCCGAAGAAGTGCCCGAAGACTTCAGCCGCGCCAAACTGCGCGACAGTCTCAAGGCCTTAAATGGCAAGCGCGTTTTGGTAACCAACGGTCCGGAGTGTTACATCAAGGCGCTTCTACCGCTCTTGGGCATTGCCGACCTGTTTGATGCGGTGGTAAGCGCCGATGATATGCGAGTGATGGGAACCTGGCGCTGCAAGCCTGACGAGACTCTTTTTGCCGGCTTGGCGGCGCGATTCAAGGCTCGTCCCGAGCAGTGCGGTTTTGTTGAAGACAGCCCCGTGAATCTCAAGACGGCCAAGAAACTCGGCATGGTGACGGTTTGGTGCGCGGGCTATCGCAAGCGCGAACCGCATCGCATGCAGGCGCACGCCTGGGCCGACGTTGCAGTCGATTCCCTGTTTGAGCTGGCCCGTCGCGTGCGTAACGCTCGCTCGCAGGCCGGCATGAGACCGAATTAAGGCAGGAGAGACGCAAATGCTGAAGGTGTTGAAGACTTGCTGGCGCGGGTTGGATTTTCTGAGGCGTCTGACCCTGAACCTGGTCTTTTTGCTGATTCTCGGCGCGATTGTTTTTGCTTTTTTCTACGAAAAGCCCGTGAGCGTACCCAACAATGCCGTGCTGCTGGTGACCTTGTCGGGGCAGGTCGTCGAAGAAGACGATTTCGACGGCCAGGGAACGTTTTCTTCCATGGTTGACGGATCGGACTCCTTCACGCGTCTGCGCGACGTGACGCGGGCTTTGTCGCTTGCTGCTGAAGACAAACGCATTGCGGCGGTGCATTTCCGTGTGCAGGATCTGCAACAAGCGGGCCTGGCTTCGCTTCGCGAGATCGGCGCGGCAATGGATCGCGTGAAGGCGGCCGGCAAGAAAATCACCGTTTGGTCGACAGGCTACAGCCAGATTCAGTATGCGGTTGCCGCGCACGCCAACGAGGTCTTTGTTCATCCTATGGGCGGTGTGATGCTCAAGGGGCTTTCCGGAACCCGCCTTTACTGGGGCAGCGCGCTCAAAGAGTTGGGCGTGACGGTGCATGTATACCGCGCGGGTGACTACAAGAGTGCTCCAGAAATTTTTGTGCGCTCCGAACCCTCTAAAGAATCGCTTGCGGCTGATCGTTTCTGGATGAAAGACATCTGGTGGCAATACACCGCCAACATCGAGTCTTCCCGAGGTTTGATGCCGGGTGCTGTCGACAAGGTGATTGCTACGTATCCCGAGCTCCTTGAAAAAGCGCAAGGAGACATGAGCCGGGTAGCACTCGACCAAAGCCTGATTGATTCGGTGCATACGGCCGATGAGGTGATTGATATTCTGCGCACCCGTATGGGTTGGAAGAGTGCGACCGAAGAAAGGCTTCTTGACTATCGGCTTTATCTTGAGGCTGCAGAAACCGTTCCGTCCGGAAAACGCGTTGCCGTGGTGACGATCGAAGGTGAAATCAAAGACGGCGGCGACGGCCCCGGTATGACCGGTGAACGCGACGCCGTGCAACGCATCCGAGCCGTACGCGAGTCGCCTGACTATGCGGCTCTGGTGGTGCGTATCGATAGCCCCGGCGGCAGTCCGGTGGCTTCCGAACTGATTCGCCGTGAGCTGGAACTCGTCAAAAAGGCAGGCAAGCCTGTGGTTGCAAGCTTTGGCGACTATGCCGCAAGCGGTGGCTATTGGGTGGCGCTCGGCGCCGACACGATCGTGACTGATCCGATGAGCATCACCGGTTCCATCGGCGTGTTCGGCATGATGCCGACTTTTGAAAAGGCCATTGATCGATTGTCGCTTGGCACGGGCGGTGTTGCGACGTCGCCATTGGCCGATGCCATGAATCCGCTCAAGTCCGTGACGCCCGAGTACGGAAAGATGATGGAACTGTCGGTGGCACGCATCTATCGCGATTTCATTTCATTGGTCGCCAAGGGCCGCAAGATGGATGAGCAGAAGGTGGCAGCGCTTGCGCAGGGCCGTGTCTTCACCGGGCGTCAGGCAATTGATATGGGCTTGGCAGATACGTTGGGGGGTCTCGACGTTGCGCTCGCCAAAGCCGCCGAGATGGCCAACGTTCCCGGAGCTCAGGCTGAATTCATCGAGCGCGACGGATCAGGGCTTTCGGTGATGGTGATGCGTCTGATGCGCCGCGCCATGGTCGAAACAGGTTTTGCCGAAGCAATGCGTTTGGCGACTCCTGCCGTGCAGGTGCTCGAGCCCGTCCAACGCTTGCAGCAGACGGTTTCCGGCAGCATGCCGCTCTATGCGCATTGTCTGTGCACGCCGCAGTAGCAAGCTTTCACGCTGCAACCATTCGGCCGTTGCGGATTCCGCAGAGTTGATCGCAATTTCGCCCGAGGGTTACCTCGGGCGAAGCGGACCTTTTTGAAGCACTGCAGAAAGACGGACTGCGATTGGAACAGGAACGCATCCCGATGTCGGCTCTCAATCGAGCGTTTGTTTCTCAGATTGACAGGCTCAGAGAAGCTTCTTGAGTGCTTCCACAACTTCAATGTCAGCCGGAAGCCAATCGACAGTGTCAAGTTCATCGCGGGTGAGCCACTTCATGGCTTCATGCTCGACCAATTCGATTTCGCCCTGCGTGATGCTCGACAGGAAGCAGTGCATCGTGAGGTGAAAGTTCGGGTAGTCGTAGTCGACCGTCGTCACGAACTTGTCCGGGTGAATCGTGACGCGGAGTTCTTCTTCAATTTCGCGCACGATCGCTTCTTCGGCGGTTTCGCCTTGCTGCACTTTGCCGCCGGGGAATTCCCAGCCGTCTTTGTATTCGCCGTAGCCGCGCTGTGTGGCAAGAATTTTGCCGTCCTTGACAATGATGGCGGCAACGACTTCAATGGTCTTCATTGTGTTGGTGTCCTCTCAATAATGGGTAGCAAGTATACGTGCTGACAAAACGGTCTCTACGAAGTGAGATAGGTGTAGATGTCGTTTCGAACCGGCACACGCAATCGGTAGTTAATCTCAAAAGCATCAGCGCCGCCGTCGACTTTGACCGGTTCCGGTTCGCCCTCAGCGTCGATTTCGCCCAAGAAGTAGAACGATTTGGCCTCGGCATCGTCCTTGTTTTTTCGAACGAAAAGGTAAATGCGGTTGTCCTTGTCCTCTTCGGTGCGCTTGAAGATGTGATCGGCGTCGCTCGAATTGACTTTGCGTTTGGTCTTGGAGAGCGCAACCATATGGTTTTCCGATACGAAGTGATCTTCGTAGGCAATGGCGTCTTCGTCCTTGTTGTAGTTGACGAAAACAGGCAAGGTTCGCGACGGTTTATCGTAGAAGTAGCCGCCAATGTTCTGCGCCGTGATGTTGCGCGACCAATCGAGCATACGGCAGACGTCTTCGTAGGTGTAGCGCTCGTAAAGTTTCAGGAGCGTATTGCCGTAGCCGCCTTTGTAGGTGAGCTCGTAGCGCGTCTTGATGAATTCGGTCAGATCTTTCAGTTCCCGGGTGAAAAGGGGATTGGCGGAAAGCGTTGTCACGAACGTGTCGGCGGCGCGCCACTCGCCGTCATCGTCAAGTTCGATGACAGCGCAGTCGGCGTTGTCTTTCTTTTCTTTTTGCGTGCGCCAGAAGTCACTTGTGAGGATGCGTTCACAAGACTGAATGTGCGCCTCAGACGGACGCGTGGAAAAACGTTGGACAAAATCGGCGACAAAAGCGGCTTTGAGTTGATCACGCTCACCTTTGAGGATCAGTTCGATCACAACACTTTCGCTCAGACGCTGAGCGTTGCCGAGCCGTTGTGTGAGGTACGACAGATACTTCTGCGCGGCGGCATCCATTTCGCCGAAGTCTTCGCCGTCTTTTTCCATTTTCTTCAGGAAATCGTAGTAAGTGCCGCAAGCGTCGAAGATCTTCATCGGATCGATCAGGCCGTGCACATCGAAGTCGAGAATTGACGGAATGCGTCCGAGCTTGAATTTAAGCAGTCGATAGGCTTCGCGTAGGCTTGACATGGTGTTAGTGCGCGCCGAGTCGATTGCCTTGTAGATGCGCTCGCGCGAGATGGCATCAAAGTGAATGCTCGAAGGACCGGACAAAACTTGCGTGCCGGTGGAGACCACGCGGCGCATGTAGTCTTTGTTGTAGGTGCGATCCCCCGAGAGCGCCACCGGAATGAGAAAGTTATTGTTGTATTCTCCGATGAAGTCCAGTATGACCACGTATTCCTTTGACTCGTGCTTGCGCAGGCCGCGGCCGATTTGTTGCACGAAGACGATGGGACTTTGCGTGGGACGAAGCAGGATGACTTGATTAACTTCGGGAATGTCGATGCCTTCGTTGAAGATGTCGACGGAGAAAACATAGTCGAGCGCGACATCTCCTTCGTCTAATGCGAGACGTCGACAGGTATCCTCTCGAGTGCTTTGCGAGTCGCTGCCGCTTAAGTGAACGGTGCGAAGTCCTCGTGAGTTGAATTTCTCGGACAAAAGCCGCGCTTCTTCGTTGGAGCTGCAAAAGACAAGCGCCTTGAGGCGAACACCGCTGTAACCGTAGTAGGCGGACTGCTTGAGAATGTGTTCGACGCGATCGTCGGACGCCAGTTTTGAGAAGTCCTTGGTTTCGTAATCTTTGTCGTTGACCGAAAGTCCGGAGATGCCGAAGTAGTGAAACGGGCACAAAAGGTCGTTGGCAAGCGCCTGCTGCAGTCGGATTTCGGTAAGGATGTTGTGACCGAACAGACCGTAGACGTCAAAGCCGTCCGGGCGCTCAGGCGTGGCTGTCATTCCGAACCACAGTTTGGGCTTGAAATGCTGCATGATTCGGTCGTAGCTCGCTGCGCCGGCGCGATGCACTTCGTCAATGACGATCACATCGAATTCTGTCGGGGCAAACGTGCCGTCGTTGAGGTGTTTGACCATGGTTTGCATGGTTGCAAAGACAATGTCCCGATCGGTTTCCTGCTGTTGCCCGATGAAAACGCCGTATGTGTAGGACTGGCCCATGACGTGGCGGTAGCTCTCAAGTGACTTGCGGGCAATCTGTTCGCGATGTACGAGAAAAAGAGCTCGTTTGGGCTGAATGGCTTTGAGGGCAAAGGCCGAAGCGTAAGTCTTGCCAGTACCGGTGGCCGAAATCAACAGACCTTTTTTGGGGACGGTGATGTCGGCGCCTGGCTCTTCTTTTCTCATGAGCGTCAGAAGATTGTCCGCGAGGCGCTTTTGCATGGCGTTTGGACGGATTTCGTGGTGGGCGAGCTCGCCAGCGAGCGTCGGTTCTTGCGAGAAAAACGCTCGCCGTACCGTTTTGGTTTGTTCATACTCGATTCGGTAGTCGTCGAGTACGTCTTCGAGTGCGTGAGAGGCCGGATGTTCCCATAAGACATCGAATTCGGTCTGAATCTGGCGTGCGAATTCACCTTCGGCGGCACTCACAAGTCGTGCGTTCCATTCCTGATTGACGGTAAGTGCCGTCTGCGTGAGGTTGGAGCTGCCGACAATGATGCTGCGAAGCCGTCCTCGATCAAAGATGTAGCCCTTGGTGTGAAACCCGGTTTGTCCGGCTTCTTCGGTACGAAAGAATTTGATCTCGATGTTAGATAGTCCGGCGAGCTTCTCGAGCGCACGCGGGTCGGTGAACATCAGATAGTTCGTCGTTAGGATGCGCCCCTTGATACCTCGCGCTTCCAGTTCTTTGAACGTCTGCAGCAGTGGCGTGATGCCGCCCATCGTGATGAAGGCAACGCTGAAATCGAACTTCTGGCAGCGCAACAATTCTTGTTCGAGCACCGAAATCACTTTGGTGCCGGAGCCCGACATATCGTTAGCCAGCAATTGTGCGCGCAGATTTTGCTCCGAAGCGACCGAAGCGTCGACAAACGACGTCAAAAGTCCGTCGCGCAGACTGCGGCAGAAATTTCCATCCAAAGCCATGGCACTCGAGAAACAAGAGAAGAAAAGTCACTTCCGGCAGCATAGCCGGAGCGACCGGTGCGTGTCCAGGAATATTTCGAGATAGGGCTTTCCCGAGAGAAAGGCGCGAGTAGCGGACAACTTTCATTTTTCACAACATAGCTTGCGGATTTTTGAAGTTGTCCCAGGCAAATGTTCGGAGACTTCGCAAAAAACAATAAAAACTCAAGAAGTTTTTTTCGACCCGGGAAAACCTGCCGGACAAGACTGACAAAGCGCTCAGTCTTTGCCTTTCGACTCCACACCCACAACCGGCAGCCGTTTTCCTCTAATGGAATGCTCAATCAAAGCGTGCTGTTTGCGCTTTGATTGCGGCGTCATAACAAAAGCAGGAGAACAGGCAATGAAGTCCCTGATGACCTCAAGAAGAACGTTGATCAAGGCGACAGCGTTTAGCGGACTGGCAGCTGCAATTGACAAGACGATTCCGATCGGCTTGATTGAAGATGCTAAAGCTGCCGGGGCGGCAGCTAAAGTTGAAGCCTCTGCCGGCGGTGATACAAAAATCGTAAAGACGTGCTGCCGCGGTTGCATTCAGAATTGCGGTGTTTTGGCTCATGTCCGAAACGGTCGCGTTGTCAAGCTTGAGGGCAACCCCGAATACCCGATGTCGCATGGTGCAATCTGCGCCAAGGGCTTGTCGGGCATCAATGCGCTCTACCATCCGGAGCGCAACAAGTATCCGTTGATCCGCGTGGGCAAGCGCGGTGAAAACAAGTGGAAGCGCATTAGCTGGAAGGAAGCCATTGATACCATCGCTGAAAAGATGATGGAAGTGCGTGCCAAATACGGCGCCGAATCTGTGCTCGTAACGACGGGCGGCGGTGGCAACCCGGCCTTCCGCGGTATCCCTCGTTTTGCCAATGCGTTTGGCACCCCGAACTTTTACGAGCCGGGCTGCGCACAGTGTTATCTGCCTCGTACGCTTGCTTTCGGCATGATGTACGGTGGTCCCGATACCTCAATTGCTGACGAAAAGTCGCGCGAAATCTACAACCCCAACACGGAAATGAAGACATTGGTGCTGTGGGGTACAGATTCTTCCAACAGCAGTCCGGCTACCGGTGGCAACGCCATCGTGCGTTTGCGTGCCAAGGGCGTTCGCACGATCGTCATTGATCCGCGTTTTGTTCCGGAAGCCATGCGCGCCGATGTCTGGCTGCCGATTCGTCCGGGTACAGACGTGGCACTGATGCTGTGCTGGATTCGCTACATCATGGCCAACAAGCTCTACGACGAAGACTTTGTCATGCGTTGGACCAATTTGCCGTATCTGGTCAACGCCAAGACGAAGATGATGCTTCGAGCAAGCGACTTGGATCCTAAGGGTGATGCCAAGACCTTTACGGTTTGGGATAAGAAGACCAGTAGTCCCAAGGCAATTGCTTATCCGTGGGATGATGCGCTTGACCCGGCGCTTGAGGGGACGTTTGAATACAAGGGCGTGACCTACAAGACGGGCTTTACGATGATGCGCGAGCGCAGCGAACCGTGGACGTTGGAAGCTACAGGCAAAGAGTGCCGGCTTGATCCTGAAAAGATCAAGAAGGCCATTGAGTTGTACTGCGACGGTCCGGCCGGTATCTCTCTCGGCGTTGCGACCGACCAGACTCCCAATTCCGTGCAGGCGGCAATGGGGGCTGTCATTTTGAATGCCTTGGCTGGTAATGTGGAACGCCCTGGCGCTCTGATGCAGCGCAACCCGACGACCAATGTGGTGCCCGCCGGATCTCTGGCAACGCGTTGCTCGTATCTGCTTCCCAAGGGACAGCTCACCAAACGTCTGGGCAGCAACGAACACAAGGGGCTTATGCAGTGGGATGCTGCGCAACCTTCGGCCGTGCTGCAAGCCATGCTCACCGGTAAACCCTATCCGATCAAGGTTTGGCTCGAGCGTTCCGGCAACAAGATGCTGCAAAACGCCAATCCTCAGAGCTGGTTGCCGGCTATGAAGAACGTTGATCTGATCGTACACATGTACATGTATCCGACATCGTTCTCGATGTACGCCGACATTCTGTTGCCTGCGACTGAATGGCTCGAAACGAACATGCTGGTCGAAGCGCTCAATATGGTCTTTGCGCGCCAGCCTGTGGCCCACGTTTGGGAAACCGAAGACGAAACGCTTTTCTGGTCGAAACTCATCAAGCGCTGCGCGGCACTTGGCAACGAAAACTGCAAGCGCGCCTGTGATCCGGCCTTCATGAAGGGTGATTTGGCCTACTGGGATTCGATGGAAGAACTTCTCGACGGCCGCCTGAAGAATATCGGCATGACCTGGAAGCAATTCCTGAAGGTTCAGCCTTACACCTTCATGCCGTATGAAAAGTGGAACAGCTACTACGTCTACAAGAAGGAAGATCCGAAGACGGGCAAGCCCGTGGGGTTCGGCACGCCTTCGAAGAAATTGGAACTCTACGGAGAGGTCTTTATTGAACTGGGTCGCACCGGCAAACCGTATGCTTTGGACAAGGTGCCGCCGGTGAAGAAGGACTACGATCCGTTGCCTTACTACCTGCCGCCGTCAGAGTTCACCGAAGAGACGCGAAAGGATTACCCGATCACGCTCACCAACGGTCGTCTGCCGATGTACCACCACGGTACGTTGCGCAATATCCCGTATCTGCGCGAGATCTATCCCGTTCCCGAAATCTGGCTCAATCCGGTTACGGCGCCCAAGTACGGCGTTACGACCGGCGACTGGGTTTGGATCGAATCCAAGCGCGGCAAGACACGCGGCAAGGTTCGCGTGACCGAAGGTATTCCGCCGGAGACGGCTTATATGGAACGTTTCTGGTTCCCCGAAACGCTCTATACGAAGACGCACGGCTGGACGGAATGCAACGTCAATGTTCTCACGAAGAACGACGCTCCCTTTAACGATATGGTTGGCACCTACACGCTGCGAGGCATTCAGGTGCGCATCAGCAAGGCCAAGGAAGGCGCACCGAAGGGAATCTGGCAGAAGCCGGAAGACTTCGCACCGTGGATGCCCAAACCCACGGATACGACGCCTAATCCGAAGCTCTAAAGGGTGACGTAGTCTGAGAGATATTCAGTCTTAAGGCATGAGGACACTGGAAGTGGCATTAGGCATTCCATTGGTGCCCTCGCCTTGAGACCGATAAAAAATACAACGGAGAACAAAGATGACCCACAAGACATTGGTTATCGATCTTGATCGCTGCATCGGCTGCTATGCCTGCGAAGTTGCCTGCAAAAATGAAAACAGCATTCCGCTGGGTGTGCACTACAACAAGGTGCTCACCATCGGACCGCTCGGAAAATTCCCAGACATCCAGCAGTATTTTCTACCGTCCGTTTGCCAGAACTGCCGTGAGGCTCCCTGTGTGAAGGTGTGCCCGACGGGGGCCACCTATCAGCGCAAGGAAGACGGTCAGGTTCTGATTGACAAGGAAAAGTGCATCGGTTGCAAGATGTGTATGGCCGCGTGCCCCTATGGTGCACGCAGCTTCAATGCGCAGGCCAAGGTGGTCGAGAAGTGCACGCTTTGCGACCATCTGCAGAAGGTGGGCGAGAAGCCCGCTTGCGTGAAGGTGTGCTGCGCAAACGCTCGCTTCTTCGGAGACATTGATGACCCCAACAGCGATGTTTCCAAGGCGATCGCAGCGGCCGGTCCCGAGAACGTGCACTCGATGCCCGATAGCGGCAACAAGCCCACGGTGCGCTACATCCTGCACAAGAAGAACGCTCCCTGGCAGCCCAATCCTCCGAAGATGCTCTGATCGGAGTTGAATATGGGTGTCGGCTTCGCCGCAGTGCTTGCGGCGGTGTTTGCCGCCGCCGCGACAGGTCTTTCGGGCGCGGTCGCCGTGCTCGAGAGACGAAGTGCGCCTGTTCCGTCGCTTACGCTGGCAAGCGCGCTGGCCTGTATCGCGTTGCTGGCTTTGGCCGGCACTTCTTTGATGCAGTTGGGCAGGCCGCAATTGATATTTGCGGCCTTTTCCAATCCCGCTTCTTCGATTTTCAAGCTTGGGGTTGCATGGATCGTAGCGCTTGCGGCTTGCGCCGCCTATTTGGCGGCCATCCACCGAGCCGCATACGAGTCAACGTGCCGCAAGCTGGCGCTGGTCGCTTCCGTTGCTGCCGCACTGGTACTGATGGCTCACGCAAGCAACTACGTCATGCCGTGGCGCGCTGCCTGGAATACGTGGAGCATCGTGTTGCCGTTTTTCGGCTATGCGGCGCTGATCGGGGTTGCGACAATGGGATTGGTTAGGGCCGTCCACGGCTACGCGCTCGACAGGCGGGTGAGTCTGGCTGCCGGCGGTTTTGCTGTTTTCGGACTGGCGCTTTACCTTGTCATTGTCGGCGGAACCGATGCCGTGGAGCTGACAGCCTCGCGCGTGCTGACGGGCGATCTGGCGACCTGGTTTTGGGGGCTGACCGTAGGTGCGGGCATCGTGCTGCCATGGGGACTGACGTTGTTGGCCAGACAATCGAGAGTGGCGCTTACCGCGGCTCTGTTTGCGGCCTTAGTCGGTTGTGCGGGTTGGCAAATCGTTGTGCTGCGGCTCGGGTCGGCTGCCTGGAGTTTTTTCGCGCGATAGCGCTATTTGAATTTTGAATGAGAAAGGAAATCATGTTGACCAACCGTGACTCGCAATGCCGTGCACTTGCCGATCTTGGGAAAGTCATTGCCTCGGCTTTTGCTTTTGAAATGAAGCAGGCCTACATGGATGTGGTGATGAAAGATCGGGATGCGTGGAATTTTCACGAACTTGCGGCCAAAGGCGCAGACATGATTGCGGATTGGCTTGCAGACGGCGCAGGGGAAGATAAGGAGGAGACAGCGGCAGCTGATTTTGCCCGCGCTTTTTTGGGTGCCGGTGTTGTCAATCAGGTGGCGGCCTATCCGTTTGAGTCCGTTTACACGAGTCCGACGCGGTTGGTGATGCAGGATGCCTATGAGGCCGTGCGTCAGCTGTACCACAAGTACGGATTCGTCAAAAGCGAAGATTGTGAGCTGCATGAAGACCACATTGCGTTGGAGATTCAGTTTCTGGCACATCTGAGCGGCCGCGCGGCCAAGCTTTTTGAAGAAGGTAAGGAGGCCGAGGCGTGTGACGTTCTTCGGCTGCAAAAGGCGTTTATCGAAACGCACATTGAAAACTGGGTTTCGCGTTTTTGCGACGATGTCCGTGCCTGCCCCGTTTCGCCCTTCTACAAGGGTTGGTCATATATCCTCGAGGGCTTCGTCTTCACGCTTAAGGGCGCGATAGAAGACATGCTGCAGGAATGTCCGAGCTAAACGACAAAGCGGTCACGCGCAGACAGGTGGTGGCGGGCGTCGTCGGTGCCGCGGCGTTGCTTGCCCTGGGGGCGGGCGTGCGCGGCGCGAAGGGATCAGGCGAGCTGATTCGTCCTCCGGGCAGTGTCGGCGAAGACGAATTCTTGGCGCGCTGCATTCGGTGCGACCGCTGCCGCAGCGTCTGTCATCTGAATGTGATTTCGGTGACGGGATTTTCCGACGGGCTCATCCATGTCCGTACGCCCTTTCTTGATTTTCATCTCGGACACTGCGACTTTTGTCAGGACTGTGCTCGGGTGTGTCCGACGCATGCCATCGAAATGTTTGATCCCAAAACGGTCAAGGTGGGTGTGGCCGAACTCACCGAGCGTTGCATTGCGCTTCGAACCGGGGCTTGTCGGCTTTGTTACGACGAGTGTGAATACAAGGCCATTACGCTGGACGCCCGAAACCGTCCGGTGATTCATGCGGATAAGTGCAACGGTTGCGGTTTGTGCGTGAAGGTGTGTCCGGCTAATGTTCTGCAGTCGTTTAAGGACGGTTCACAACGGGGAGTTGTGATTCATCCGATTCACAAGGAGGCTCAAAAATGAAAAAGCCTCTGAAGTCGTCTTGGCTGCGTACGCTGATTCCCGTCGCTTTCATTTTGTTCACGGTTGTCGGAACGATTTGGCACACCGGATGGGGTACGTTGTCCTCCTTCGGTTGGAAGGAAATTGCGGCGATTTGCCCCTTAGGCGCTCTTGAAACAATGCTTGCCGAAAAGACGATTTTGCCCAGAGCGCTTGCTGCTCTGGCTGTCTTTTTCGTGCTGGTGGTGATTTTCGGGCGCTTTTTCTGCGGCTGGCTTTGTCCCGTTCCGTCCGTTTCCCGTTTGCTGCAATTTCTGAAAACGGGAGGGCGCAGACGAGAAAAGGAAGAAGATGTTGCGGAGGAAGATACGCAACGGCAGATTGTTCTGCCGGCACAGCCGACACAAGACAAGCACGCGGAAACGTGCGGCATTTCATCGTGTGCCGGCTGCTCAAGCTGCAGTGCGGGTGAAGCGGTAAAGAAAGCGGCAGCACAAAAGCGGCAGGCTACAGACGCCGGTCCTTTGACTGTTCTTGCCGGTGCTCTGGCCTCGAGTGCCGTATTCGGCTTTCCCGTATTCTGCTTGATCTGCCCTGTCGGTTTGACCTTTGCCGTGGTGATCGCACTTTCGCGGTTGTTCCAATTCAATGAATCGGGCTGGGAAGTTTTGATTTTTGCGGTATTTCTTGTCTTGGAACTGCTGGTGCTGCGACGTTGGTGCCGCAATTTCTGTCCGCTGGGAGCCCTAATCGGGCTGATGAGCCGATTGAATCGCCTTTTTGTGCCGCGCATCAATCCCAAAGCCTGCGTGCATGCGACGCATGGCGTGGACTGCCGCATTTGTGCGGACGCTTGCCCGGAGGGTATTGATCTCAGAAAGGGAAAATTGACGAGAGCTGACGTTTCGGTGTGCATCAAATGCCGTGCCTGTGCCGAAGTTTGCCCTTCACGAGCAGTGAGTTTCCCGTTGCTGCCGTCGTCGCCTTTTGTCGAGACGGCTCCGATGCCGGCGCGCGGTCGAATCGAAATCGTGCCTGTCGCTGAACGTCTCGTCGGTTACGAAGAAGTCAGGCGGCCGCTCGATATTCGGGAGGCTGTCAGGCAGAGCTCGCGTTGCTTGCGATGCGGTCGATGCACCTCGGTCTGCCCTCAGGGTAACCGTGTGTCGCAGTGGATGGCTCTTTTGAGTCGGGGCGATGTGGATGGTGCGGCTCGATTGATGCTGCAGGAAGGCTCCTTGTCTGAAATCTGCGGAAGGGTTTGTCCGTCCGAACGGTTCTGCGAGCGTGTGTGCTCCATGCAGGAAGCCGAAGGCGCAGTGATGATTCCCGATATCGAACGCGCGGTGTCGCAGTATGCGCTTGACCACGGATTCAAACCCGGCATTCGCCGTGCGAGAGTGCCTGCCAAAGCAGCGGTTATCGGAGCAGGACCGGCAGGGCTGGCTTGCGCCGATTATCTGGCCAGACGCGGCGTGAATGTGACGGTTTACGACAAAGAAAGGGATATTGGCGGGCTTCTGTCCTACGGCATTCCGCCGTTTAAGCTTTCGCGAGACGTTGTTGCGCGGCGCAGAGCGCTCTTAAACGAACTGGGCGTGAAGCTGGTGATGGCAACGACATTGGGCAAGGAGCTGGACTTCGAGTCGATTCGCCGACAAAACGATGCGGTGTTTGTGGCCACCGGCGCAGGTTGCGCCGTTGGTCTGTCAGTGCCGGGAGGGGATTTGCCTGGGGTGTTGCCTGCCATGGTGCTGTTGGGAGCAGTCAGTCGTCGAGCGCTCGGTGAGTCGAACCAAATGCCGGATGTAAAAGGCAAACGCGTCGTGGTGCTCGGCGGCGGCGATACGGCGGTGGATTGCTTGCGTTGTGCGATTCGAGAAGGGGCGGCCTCGGCGACGGCTGTGGCAAGAAAGCCGAGAGAAGCACTGCGAGCTATGGTTGGCGAACTGCAACAGGCTCAAGAAGAGGGAGCAGAGATTCTTTGCGGGTTGCTCGTAGAGCGTCTCGTGTCTGCCGGCGGCATCGTGTCGGCAGTTTTGTGCAGGGATGGGGGCGGAAAAGAACTCGAAGTGCCTGCGGATGTTGTCTTTGTTGCCTACGGATTTAGGCCGGAACCGATTCCCTGGTTGGCCGGCAGCGGTGTTGCATTTGATAACGCAGGCCGCATTTGCGTGGATGACAACAACGCGACGAACGTGGCCGGAATCTACGCCGGGGGTGATGCTGTGCGCGGGGCGGCTTTTGTGTCGACGGCGGTGGCCGACGGAAGACGCGCAGCGCGGGCGATTCTTCGGTATTGCTCAATTGCCTGACTGTCGGCGGGCACGCTCGAACGCAACCGTTGCGGCCATGTGCGAGAGCTTGCTGAGGTTTCGCATCCGAGTGCCGAGAGTGATCATGAACCATTCGGCAAACGCACGCAGTCTCGGGGAATTGCGTTCGTCTTCCAGACGAGTGATCAGGCACATTGTCCAGACTTCTCGCTCCCAACCTTCGAGGATGGGAACAACCGTTCCGTTTTGAAGTTCCTCGAGTACGTGGCCGGCATAGAGGTCCACGGTAATGCCCTGATGGTTGAGCAGCAATTGCTTCAAACTCATCTGGTCATGCGTCATGAACGTGTTTTTCCAGTGAATCGGCGCGCAGTCGCCACCGACGTTGTACAGAACGTCCGTTGGGTCATGAGCTACGGTTTTAAGCAGCAGTCCGGTGTGTTCGGAAAGGTCTTCGGGGGATTTGGGGATGCCGTGTTTATTCAGGTATTCGGGTGTGGCGAACACCGGCGTGGAGGAGCTGTTGTATTGCCGAACGACGAGGCCGGAATCATCAAGCGGAAGGCGGTTGGCGACGATGGCATCAACCGTGTCTGCCCGAATCGCATCCGGATGAACTTCGGGCAGGATCGTGAATTCCACATCGGGGTGGTCGCTCGAGTAGCGTAGTAAAGCTTCGGAGAAAAATAATCTCGCAAGCTCAATGGGGGCGGCAAAGCGGATGGTGAGTTTGTCCGACAGATGATTGCGGCTGAAGATTTCCAGATTGCGAAAACCGGTGACAAGAGGCTCGACGGACTTGACGAGTTCGGCACAGCGCGGAGTGGGTGCGATCGGACGGTGAGACTTGTCAAAGAGCGCGAAGCCGAGCTCTTCTTCAAGGTTGTGAAGAAGGCGCGAGACCTTGGGCAAATCAAGATCAAGGACAATAGCGGTGCGCGAGAGACTGCGCGTACGGGCGGCAACGACGAGCACCTCCCACGCTTCGAGGTTGTCGATGGTTTTCACGGTGGTTTCGAAATTGGGCTGATAACGAAGCTTGAAACGGTTGTTTTGGTAATGCGCCCGATTTTAGCCGAGCGAAACAGCGGTCAATTTTCAAAAAATTCAGTTTGATTGAGGGATTGTGAAATTGGTGCCGTTCATCAGCGCTTCGACGAGCTCCGTGGCCCAACGAATCTGTCGTTCCTTTTGAGCAGGGATCGCAATTCGAATGTGGCGCTGTGCCCAGGCGTTGGTGAGCTTTACCGCACGGGTGCGCGGGTGGGGCTGTGCTTCGAAAGCGACGCGGCTGGCAATGCCGATTCCAACACCTGCGGCGGCCATCTGAAAGAGGATTGGTTGATTGGAGACGCGAACCTTGGGAACGAGCTTGTGGCCGAGTTCTCTAGCTCTTTCGTCGACGAAACGCTGCATTTCTACGTGTTCGCTCAGGGAGACGAAGTCCTCGTTCAGACATTCGGCGAAATCCAATGCTTCACGGTGCGCCAACGGGGAATCGATGCTTACGATCACCACAAGATCGTCGCGGGCGTAGTCTATGAAAGTAACGCCCGGATAGTCGCCAACGAAGGCGCTCAGGCCGATGTCGGCTCTGTCTTCGGCAACGGCCTCGACCACGTCGCGTGAAGAACAGCGATGGTGAGAGATCGAAACGTCAGGATGTGCCTTCAAAAAACGCGCCAGCCCATCGGCCAGAAAGTTCATGGCGGCGCCGTAGTTAGAGACGATCCGAAGCGTTCCGGCCTCGCGGCTCACGAAAGGCTCGAGATCGCGAAGCATGCCATCAATGTCGCGCTCAATGCGAAGAGCTCCCTGCCGCACGATTTCGCCGGCAGGCGTTACCGCCATACCCTGTGCTGATCGCGTGAAAAGAGGCACTCCCAGACTTGACTCGAGTCCTTTGATGCGGGCGCAGACGGTCGAGGGACTCAAATGCACTCGTGCAGCTCCTCGCGTGAGATTGCCTTTGTCGGCTACGGCGCGAAATGTTTTGAGATCAATTAAGGAAAAGTGCTGCATTGCGAAAGCAAAAAAGGTGTGATTCATTCGGAAATTCCGAACGTAACCTTTGAAAAAGACTGATGGATGAATTCTTTTCCTAAGCTTAACATGCCCGTAAGAAGTCCGAAATTATTAGCTCCCCAACTGATTTTGGACTTTGCCGAAAAAATTCGAGTTTCTGAGAGGGATTCGGATTTGCTAAACAATAAAGCAAGGAGAGAAAGATGAAATTCCAACGACTGACCATTTTGGCGAGTGCGGTTATTCTCGGCCTCGGTTTGTCGTCCGGCGCCTATGCATTTTCAGCCGAAATGACGAAATCCTATTCGCAGGGAGACAAAGCCTCGTTCTTAGCGGGCGCCCACAACCAGAAGGGAATCTCTTGTCAGATGTGTCACACCACGGACAAGGTCAGTGATTCGGAAACGGAAATCAATAAGCAATGCGTGATGTGCCACGAGCCCAACGCATTGGTCAAGAAAACGGAAAAGCCGCATCAGCCCAATCCGCACAAGAGTCACTTGGGTGACGTTCAGTGCACGGCCTGCCATTCCGGCCATACGCCTTCCGTTGCGTACTGCACCAACTGTCATGATTTCCCGTCCATGAAGGATATGAAGTTCGGCAAGGGTGCCAAGCCGGCTTCTCAGTATGAAGATCTGACGAAGTACGACAACGCCAAGCCCGAACGGACGGAAACCACCGATATCCTGGTGGTCGGATCCGGTGCAGCCGGCTTTGTGGCGGCCTTTACGGCACAGGAAGCCGGTGTGAAAAACATCATCATGGTCGAAAAGATGGCGGTGCCGGGCGGCAACAGCCAGCTTGCTGCCGGCGGCATGAATGCGGCCGGCACTCCTTATCAGAAGGAGAAAGGCATTGAGGACAATGCCAAGCTGATGTTCGAAGACACGATGAAGGGCGGCAAGAACGTGAGCAATCCCGAGCTTGCCAAAATTCTGGCCGAACGTTCAGCTGATTCGATCAAGTGGCTTGCCGATCGCGGTGCTGTGCTCTCGCATGTCGGCCGCGGCGGCGGTGCCTCGGCAGTTCGTATGCACGGGCCTGCGGGCGGCGTTTTCGTGGGACCGTATCTTTCCAAGTTCTTCCGCGATCACGCTAAGGAAACCAATCTTGATCTGCGCTTGAACTCCAAGATGGTCAAGCTTTATACCGACGACAAGGGCAATGTGACCGGTGCGCTCATCAAAGGCAAGCATTCGGGCCTGTATCGCATCAATGCCAAGGCTGTGGTTTTGGCTACGGGCGGTATCGGCGCCAATGCTAAGCTCGTTCAGTCGCTGCGTCCGGACATCAGCGCGGATGTGAAGACATCCAATCAGCCGGGCAGCCAGGGCGACGGCATGGTGCTCGCACAGAAGGTTGGCGCGGCTGTGGTCGATGCCAAGGAAATTCAGCTCAATCCGACATTGTTGGTCGGCAGCCCCGTGATTGTTTCCGAAACGGTGCGCGGAGCAGGTGCGGTGTTTGTGAATCGCGAAGGCAAGCGCTTTATCAGCGAACTCACCACGCGCGACGTGACGAGTGCTGCTGTGTCGAAGCAAACCGGTGGCACGGCTTTTGAAATCTTTGACGATAAGGTTCGTCAGAGTGTCAAGCAAACCGGTGCGGCTTTCGAACTTGGGCTCGCCAAGGAAGGCAAGACGCTGGCTGAACTTGCCAAGAACGCAGGCATCGATCCCAAGAACCTTGAAGCGACAATTGCTCAGTACAACAAGTACGCCGAAGCCGGCAAGGATCCTGATTTCAATCGTCCGGGTCTGAATGCCAAGCTCAAGGTCGACAAGGCTCCGTTCTACGCCATCGAAATCACGCCGGCTATCCACTACTACATGGGAGGCCTGAAGTTCAACGGCAAGACGCAGGTGATCAACACCTCCGGCAAGCCCATCGGCGGCTTGTATGCGGCCGGTGAAGTCACGGGTGGCGTGCACGGCAAGAACCGCCTTGGCGGCAACTCGATCAGTGAAACCATTACGTTCGGTCGCCTGGCCGGCGAAAACGCTGCTGCTCAGGTCCTTGGCAAATAATTTGTCTCCTTAGGCGGTTTTCCGGGAAGGCAACTTCTTCGGAAAACCGCAATCTCCTTGACGGGCAAGGTGTTGTGCTTTGCCCGTATTTTCGTGGTCCGGGACGAAGGTACAATGGTCCGAACGGTGTCTTCTACGTTTGTGGACCTCTCAAATGACTTTGTCAGTCGAAGACTTTCTGCTTTCGATTCAGAAGCTGATACTTGGCAACGATCTCAACACCACCTACAAGTTGGCATTGGTGCTGGCCGTCACGAACAAGGCAGGAGAAATTCCTTTTGTGAATCATCCTGATGCGGAAGTTTTTGAGATCAGCTATCGCGAGCTGGCGCTTGAGTTTTTGCGCATCTATTGGCCACAAGCCAAAGCCTATCCGCGAGCCGACAACAGTTCTGTCAAAGACGCTGTGTTGCGACAAAGCTTCGGCGGCAGTAACGCGCTTGTCATTTCGCTGATTCAGGTTTTTCAGGAACGGTTGTGTCCGGCAGACGCGCAATGGCTGACATTTTTGCAGGCGCAGCGTTTTGAGAAGGATTTCGATCGGCTGGTCAAGGACTGTCAGACGCGAGTTCTGAAGAAAAATCCGTTGCAGTACATGCAAGGCTACGAGTTCCTGTTTGATAAGGACGATCGTACCAATCGGATTTATGTACGTCGAGAAGTCGCAGTTTTGCTGTGTCGGTTTCAGCCGATCGTTCAGGAACTGATCTTTTCGCGGTGGGAGAAGATGCTGCGCTCGATCCGGGCCAATTCAGGAGTGCTTGGCGAGACGCCGGAATCCACGCTGCGCGACTTTCTGTTCTATCCGCATCGCTCGGAAACGCTTGCGGACATTCGAGACGTGTTGAGGGAATCGACGCCTGCGCAGACGTGCTTTTACTGTGGTTGCAAGTTGGATTCCGGTTGCGATGTTGACCACTTTTTGCCGTACTCGCGATTCGCGCATACAAGGACATTTAACTTTGTACTGGCTTGTCCGAAGTGCAATCGCAGCAAGTCGGACCGTCTTGCTGCGCCCGGGCATTTGTTCCATTGGATGGATCGCAACGAAACGTATGCTGAGGCAATCATCGAATGCAGTCGCGAGAGACTCGAAGCCGGGGCGGTGCTGGTTTCTGAAATGGCCGCACAACAATACGATCGTGCTGTAAACCGCGAGCGTTTTTGGTTACGTGCGGTTGCCGACGAGGCCCCCGAGACGCAACTGCTACAGGGTGCGGAGATTGAGACGGTCCTCAGCCGTTTGCATGACCATGCCCGTGCGATGAGCCGGTTTGAATGTCCGTGAGCAGATGCAAAACGAGGCGCATTCGTGAAGAAAGCGCCTCGTACTGCCTGCGGCAAAACTCTCGTTAACTGTGAGAGATGTTTTGTTGTGTCTTCTCGTATTTGGCCAACTTGGCTTCAAAGTCATCAAGGCAGTTGCCGACAACCTTGTGCAGAGCAATCAATGCAATCAAGTTGGGAATGACCATCAGGCCGTTGAAGAGGTCGGCCAGTGCCCACACCAGATCAACCTTGAGCGTGGCGCCGACAATGATGAAGGCGCAGACAATCACGCGATAGGGAAGGAGCGCTTTTTCAGAGAAGAGGAAGCGCACGTTCTGTTCGGCAAAAAAGTACCAGCCGATGATCGTTGAATAGGCAAAGAAGAAGAGGCAGATAGCAACAAAACTTACGCCGAACGAACCGAGCCCCACGTTGTAAGCCTTCTGAGTGAGCGCAATGCCGGTGCTCTGGAAGTCGAGTACGCCGGTCACGAGAATCACGATGCCCGTGAAGGTAACAACGATCAGGGTGGCGAAAACGCCGAAGATGGCGACGAGCCCCTGTTCGGCCGGGTGCTCTACTTTGGCAACGGCGTGAGCGTGAGGTGTGGAACCCATACCGGCTTCGTTGGAGAACAAGCCGCGGGCAACGCCGAACTGCATGGCTTTGGCAACCGTCAGACCGAGTGCGCCGCCCATAACTGCCTGAGGATCAAATGCAGCCACAAAGATCAGACGGAACGCATTGCCAAGTTCTCCGGCGTGACAAGCAATGACGTAGGAGCCGCCGATGATGTAAATGGCGGCCATGAAGGGAACGATTTTCTCAGTCACAGACGCCAAACGGGCGACGCCGCCGAAGAAAACCGCACCGGCGAGAATGGCTGTCACAATACCGGTGATGACCAGCGGAACGCCGAAAGCCGTGTGCATGGCGTTGGAAATCGAATTGGATTGCACCATGTTGCCGATGCAACCCAGAGCAATGATGATGGCGATAGAGAAGAAGACGGCCATCGGACGCCATTTTTCACCCATACCCTTGGTGATGTAGTACGCAGGACCGCCGACCACGTGGCCGTTGGCGTCTTTGCCTTTGAAGGTCTGAGCCAGCACCGCTTCGGCAAAGATGGTGGCCATACCGAAGAAGGCGGCAACCCACAGCCAGAACAAGGCGCCGGGGCCGCCCGAGACGATAGCAGTGGCCGTACCCGCAACGTTACCGGTACCCACTTGAGCAGCGATGGCGGTAGCCAAAGCTTGGAATGAGCTCATGCCCGTTTTATCGGCACGCTTGCCAAAAAGTGTGGCGCCGCCGAACAGTAAACGCGTGGCGAGGCCGAACTTGCGTACCTGCACAAAACGAAGCTTGATGCTGTAGAAGATGCCCGTGCCGCACAGCAAGGGAATCAGGCAGAAAACGCCCCAAAGGACACTGTTGATCTCACTGACGAGATGATTAAGAAAGTCCATGACGACTTTGGCTCCGAGAGTTTGATTTTGTAGCGCTCAAACGACAATAAAGCGGTGACGGCTACTTATGCGCTCTGTCCTTGTTGTTTTTTTAGGCAGGAAAGAGACAGACTAGAGTTTAGGTGCTTTATCTGCAGAGCAAATGAAAACTTGATGAAAGTTCGATGGAAAGCAAACTTTCTAGTGATCTGTTTTTAGGGAAAATGTTGTGGAACGTTGCGCGAAATCAGAACGTCGGTCCGGATTGCGACGAAACACTTTGCCGACAGCGTCACAAAGTTTCTTGTACTTGGCAGACAAAAATGACGGGAATAATCACCCCTCCCGTCACAAGCAGGAAAACTCGCATTCTACCTCCTTCTACTGCTGAACTTCTATTTCTCGGTAGAAAAAGAACGCTTTACGTGGCTTTCATTACGCGATAGGACGCAGACTGTCATTTTTGGCAGTCGAAATCAGCAAAAAAGTGTTACTCCAGTCTGGAGGTGGGGAAAAATATTTGCCGCGGTATCAACAGGTTGGCACTAAATCATCGGCAAAGACAACAGCATCTTGTGTAATTGCGATTGTTGGTGTCTCCATATAGTATTTTTCGGACATTTAAATTCGAGGCGCCGCGTATCGGCGGTTAGCCGCTTTTTTTTGCCGAGTAATTCGACATGCCCGTTCAGATTGATTTATCACGCGACGCGCTTTTTGACGAGTTGGGGCTGCAGCGCTTGCGCGAAAGCTATATGCGAGAAGGGGAAACGTCCCCGCAGGAACGCTACGCCTTTGTGGCGGAAAGTTTTGCGAGCAATCCCGAACATGCTCAACGCATTTATGACTACGCGAGTCGCCATTGGTTGAGTTTTTCGACGCCTGTTTTGAGCTTCGGGCGAAACAAGCGTGGTCTGCCGGTCTCGTGCTTTCTGAGCTACATGCCCGATACGGCCGAAGGGCTGGTCAATACGCTTTCCGAAGTCAACTGGTTGTCGATGCTCGGCGGCGGCGTCGGTATTCACGTGGGCATTCGCAACGCTGACGACAAAAGTGTGGGTGTCATGCCTCATCTCAAGGTCTACGATGCGGCCTGTCTTGCGTATCGTCAAGGTTCGACGCGGCGCGGGTCCTACGCGGCCTTCCTGTCGATTGATCATCCCGATATCGTTCAGTTCATTGAAATGCGCAAGCCAACGGGTGACCCCAACATGCGCGCGCTTAATTTGCATCACGGCATCAATATTTCCGATGCCTTCATGCAGAAGATTGAAGCGAGCATGCGTGATGCCGACTATGACGACTCGTGGGAGCTCAAGCATCCGGCTACTGGTGAAGTGGTCGAGACGGTGAGTGCTCGTGATCTCTGGCAGCGCATTTTGGAAATGCGCATGCACACCGGAGAGCCGTATTTGGTCTTTACCGACACGGCCAATCGTGTGTTGCCGAAGTGGCTGGCCGATCAGGGGCTCAAGATTCGCGGCTCAAACCTCTGTACGGAAATTTTCCTGCCCACGAACGAGGAGCGTACGGCCGTCTGCTGTCTTTCGTCCGTGAATCTGGAGTATTTCGATCAATGGAAGCACGTGCCTCAGTTCATCGAGGATGTGATGGAATTTCTCGACAACGTGCTTCAATACTTCATTGATCACGCTCCGGACACGATTGCACGTGCGCGATTGAGCGCCATGCGCGAGCGCAGCGTGGGGCTCGGTGCCATGGGCTTCCATGCCTATCTGCAGAAAAACGGCATTGCCTTTGAGAGCGTTGTCGCCAAAGTAACCAATATGGCCATGTTCCGCCACATCCGAAACGAATGCGAACGGGCCGACAAGGTGCTGTGCGAAAAACGCGGTGCTTGCCCTGATGCAGCCGCTGCCGGCGTTGCTCGCCGCTTCAGTCACTGGATGGCTGTGGCACCCAATGCTTCGTCGTCGCTTATCACTGGCGGTACAAGCCCGTCAATCGAGCCAATTCGCGCTAACGTTTTCCGGCAGGACACGATTTCCGGTGCGCATATCGTCAAGAATCGCTTCCTCAAACGTGTTTTGGCTGAACTTGGTCTCGATACGGACGAAGTCTGGAGTGATCTGATTGCCCACGACGGCAGCGTGCAACACCGCACGGATTTGCCGCAACAGGTCAGAGACGTGTTTAAGACGGCTCAGGAAATCGATCAGCGCTGGATCATTGAACTGGCAGCAGATCGTCAGCCCTACATTGACCAGGGGCAGAGTGTCAACCTCTTCTTTGCACCGGACGTGCCGATCGGTTATTTGCACGCTTGCCACTTTATGGCATGGAAGAAGGGGCTGAAGTCTCTTTACTACTGCCGCAGTGACAAATTGAGAAAAGCCGACAAGGTCGGTCAGGTTGCCGTTCGTCGGCGCCTTGAAGACGAAATCGATATGCGGGCCGTGGCCGACGACACTGGTTGCCTTGCCTGTGAAGGATAAGAAATGCAAAAAAGCGCACTGAAACTCGCGGGCAACCGCAACTACTTCAAGCCCTTCGCCTACCCGTGGGCCTACGACGCGTTCGTACAAAGCGAACAAATGCACTGGCTTTGGACGGAAGTGCCGATGATGGAAGACGTGAAGGACTTCCAGCTCAAGCTCACGGATTCCGAACGTGACTTTCTTACAAAGATCCTTCGCTTTTTCACGCAGGGCGATATTGACGTGTCAGGTGCCTATGTCACGACGTACCTGCCTCAGTTCCCTCAGCCGGAAATCCGCATGATGCTCTCGAGCTTTGCCGGCCGAGAAGCGGTGCATATTGCGGCATACTCGCATTTGATCGAAACGCTGGGCCTGCCCGAGACCGTCTACAACGAGTTTCTGCAATACGAGGCGATGGCCAAAAAGCACGAGTTCTTTAACGAATGCCTGTCAGAAAACGAGCTTGCCGCCCAGATTGCCGCGTTTTCGGCCTTCACCGAAGGGATGCAGCTGTTTTCGAGTTTCGTGATGCTGCTCAACTTTCCGCGCAACGGACTACTCAAGGGCATGGGGCAGATCATTGCTTGGTCGATTGCCGACGAGACGCTGCACACCGAATCCATGACGATGCTCTTTCGCGAGTACATCAAGCAGAATCCGCAGCTCTGGAACGATGAACTCAAGGCACGCATCTACTCGATTGCCGAAACGATGGTTGACCTGGAAGATCGTTTCATTGAACTCGCCTTCGGCGTAAGCGACATGAAGCGCCTTACCAAGCAGGAAGTCAAGGATTACATCCGCTACATTGCCGATCGTCGCCTGATGGGGCTCGGCTTGAAGCCGATCTTCAAATCGGAGAAAAATCCTCTCAACTGGGTTGACGCGATGCTTGGTGTGACGCACACAAACTTCTTTGAAAACCGCGTGGTTGACTACGCCAAAGGGGCGCTTACCGGTTCTTGGGCTGATGTTTGGGGCGCGGCGAGCTCCAAGAGTTAAGCGACTTTTGGTAGAGGACAAACAAGGAACTAATCGCTTCTGACAGCAGACATGTCGGTGTTCTCAATGTCTGCCGTTCTTTCTTTCAGCTTTCTTTCCGTTTGGTGATATGACGGAAAGAAGGCTCCTGAGAGCAACAGGCCGGAATTCTGCTATTTATGGTGAAGCAGTATCGGTGCTCAACTGTGAAGTCGCCTTGTTGCTTGGTGGTCAATTAGCGCTCAAATTGCTTGTCTTAGCAAGTTCTGCTTTGAGGTATTCGGCAAGGTTTTTGTCACAGCAGTAGACGCGGGCAGCACGCACGCCGCGAGACAAAAGCACTCGGTAGCAACGGCAGACGTACTTGAGAAGATTCTTGGACCGTTCGACTTTGTTTTTTCCGAGGCCGTTTTTGCCGCCTTTGTCGTGGTAGTTGTCAATGTCGGCAAAGAGAATCTTCTTATCGGGGTCATAACGCAGATCTTTTCCGATGAACACTCCAACCCAGTCAAATTCCAAGCCTTGACTGGTGTGTACGCACCCGACTTCGTTTCTTTGCATTGTTGCCGGGTCTATGGCCCATTCGTAACTGGATTTCCGATTGTTCCACGGCAATTTGACAGACCCTAAATCCACGTCGGGAACTTCACCGAGATCATTGCCTTCCTTGGTCCAAGGCCAAGCGTAACCGGCCAGAAGGCGAGCGCCGGAGATAACGCTGCGACCGGCTACAGGATTTTGCAACCCAGCAGAACGGTTTTTTCCGTTGACGAAATCAATGACTTCTTCCGGCGTATCAACGATGTCAAAATCAAATGCAGTTTTGTCCCAACCATTGGCATTTCCGGTGCTTTGAGCGTCAGCAAGGTCGAGTACCACAGCAAGCCAGTTGAGAAAACCGTCGGAGCCTTGGCAGCGAAATTGAGCGGCAAGATCAACCTGTTCCACGGGAACGTTGTACTTGTCGGCTGCTTGGCGAATTGAATCCACCGAACCTATATCGAAAGGGCGAAGAGCCTGATTGTCGTCCACGAAGAAAACCGAGACGCAGGCGGCTTTGACGATGTCCTCAATTTGGTTCTTGCCACGGTACATGTTCTGATGGGAATGTAAACGATGCGCTTCATCGCAGATCAGGCAGTGATAGGGGCTTTCTTTGGCGGAATCGCTGTTAAATTCGGGCATATAAAAGCCCATGCTTCCGCAAAAGAGGTTCTTTGCCAAGTCTTTGCGCCGCTTTCGTTCCTTTTTGTCTTGATGGCTTCCTGCCAGCATGGAGATCATGGCTTGGCGGAATGATGAAGTTGGTGAAACGAAGCGTACGTTACGGCGCTTGTCGTTTTCCCGAAACTTTCGAAGAATGTCGACTAGCAAGGTCATAGCGACAACGCTTTTACCGGTTCCCGGGCCGCCTGTGATGACGACACACCGTTTCTGGTTTAACGGTGTTTCGCGAACGGCACGCATGGCGGTTTCATAGGCGTTCTTTTGTTCGTCAATGAGTGTGAAGGCCTGTTTTTTGTTTTCATCAAACATGATGCCGACAGCATCTACAAGACGTTTGCTGGGAACCACTTGACCACTTGCAAGAAGTTCCATGATCAGGTCGCCGTCACCACGACCGACGTGTTGAGAAATAAAGTTTCCGAGCTTGTCGCGATCGTCTCGACCGAATAGCGGAGCGCTTTCTACGAGCTCCCGATTTGGCTCGGCTGCGAGCGGATCGGCGTCCAATCCCTTGTATTTGTAGTTGTGCAAATATGCGCATGCGAAGGCATGCAGGTGATTTTTTGACACGGTATCAAGCATGTTTTCGAGAAATACTTTGTAGGACCATGCTTGATAACAGGGATGGTTGGTCTCTTCAATGCGATGCCCGGCCACGTTGGCCATCACGATTCCAGATTTTCCAGAAACGACCTCGGCCGTGGACCACTGCTTGAGCTCGATGATGACGAAGTTTGCAGAACCATGAATATCGTGTCCCGTGATGATGAAGTCCACACGTCTGCTGGTGGATGGCAGACGGTATTCGATCAGAACGCCGCAGTCTCGAGGGAGGTTGGCCATCATCAGCATGGTTTGCATGAACTGTAGGGAGTTGGACCAGGCTCGATATTGAGCGCTGTTTCGAGGAGCGTCAGAGCTCTCCAGTCCCATGAGAAGATCCGGGATCGCAGGACTGTTTCGGTAAAAGTGGTCCAGACTGTTCCGATAGACGATGGTCATGACGAGCGGGCGATTTGCTTGAGTTTGTCGTATTTGGCGGAATTTCCGTAACTTTCTTTGACCGGGTATTTTGCGGCGTTGATTTGAATTTTTTCTCTTACCGCAGCGTCAAGGTCTAGTCCCAGACGATCCGCCAGAAGCAGAGCGTAGATGACCACGTCGCTCAATTCTTCTTTCATGGCGGCAGTTTTGCCTGCTACCTCCGTATCTTCTCCGGACCATTGAAAACACTCAAGCAGTTCGGCGGCCTCCAGGCTGAGGGAAATTGCTAAATCTTTTGGGTTGTGAAACTGCTTCCAGTTTCTCTCGTCGCGAAAGTCAAGAATGCGCTGAAGTGTATCGGCACTGATGGCCGGCTTTGGGGAAAATTGCTCTGACATGGATGCGTCTCTTGCGGCACGGCGTCTCGGGAAGGAGTCCTATAACGCTATGTTAGACGACGAGCATAATCAATTTCCAAGGTAAATGCGCAGATGCAGACAGACGGCAGAAAAGTCAGGAGTCAAAACCGCCAGTTAGCCAACAAAAACATTAAAACTGAAGCCGAGTATGGAAAAAATGGTCTTGCTGGATTTGCTGAAGGCGCTTTCTGCAAATCTCTGCAAGCAAATTGCAGCCGGATTGTTCCTGCGGCAGAAAATGAAAAACCTCCAGCAATGTCCTGCTGGAGGTTGAAAAATGGTGCCCCAAGACTGACTCGAACAGACGACCTACCGCTTACAAGGCGGTTGCTCTACCAACTGAGCTATTGAGGCAAGAACAGCGCATTATACAGATGAATGTCAGACTTTCGTAAACACAGGGAAGTCTGTTGGTTCATCTTTTTTGACTTTCTTTTCAGGCGTCGGTGTTACCGGGAAGTAGGTCACCAGATTGGTGTCTTCCTTCGGATAAACGGCGGCTACTCGGTTGAGCGGTATGTAGATGCTGCTGATGCTTTCGCCGAAGCGAGCCTGGAAGGAGACAGCTTCGTCGTCAATCACGAAATTGTTCACGGCTTCTTCTGAAATGCAAAAAACCATGGTGTTGTCGGGATTGGCCAGATGGCGCGGCACGTCGCATGCATCATCAACTTCGACGAGCATGTAGGGCGTCTGTCCGCGGTTTTCGCACCAATTGACAATGGCCTCAATCAGATGCGGGCGAAAATCCGGGCACTGCAGAGGCATGACGACCGTTTTATTGTTCAGAGCCATGATTGTCTCCTTGACGGAAATTAACGGCGCATCACTTTTTCAGAAGGCGTCATCGAATCGATGAATGAGTTGCGGGCAAACACTGTTTCGGCGTATTTCAGCAGCGGAGCAGCGGAGCTCGGCAGATCGATGCCGTACAGCCCGAGGCGCCAAAGCAACGGGGCCAGCGTGATATCGAGCATCGTGAATTCGTCGCCCATCAGGTACTTGTGCTTCGAAAGAATCGGAGAGAGCTGGATGAGCTGTTCACGAATCTGGGCGCGGGCGATCATCTTGCGCTTTTCGTCGGCGTCGCGCTTTTCAAGCAGACGCACGAAGCTAAAGAGTTCGCGTTCGAACGTGTAGATGAAAAGACGTGCGCGCGCACGCATAATGGGATCGGCGGGCATCAGCTGCGGATGAGGGAAGCGTTCATCGATATACTCATTGATGATCGTGGACTGATACAGCGTCAGATCGCGTTCCATCAGGATGGGCAGTTCGCCGTAGGGATTGAGTTTGGTGATCTCGGCGGGCGGGTTGCTCGGATCAACGTCAATCACTTCAAAGTCGCCGCTCTTTTCATGAAGAACGAAGCGGCAACGGTGCGAAAAGGGGCAGGTAGCGCCCGAGTACAAAACCATCATAAGTATCTAAACACCAAAAGAACGAAAAGAGAAAACTCAGCCTAGCTGAGGAGCCGAGCTTTTCGGAAATCAAAGAAAGCTATATTTTACCGAAATCGCTTGAAGATCGCGAGAAAAATCGCGTAACATACTGAATTTAGAGAAAAATCAGATCAAGAATGGGAAGAACAATGAAAAAGTTTTTGCAGGAATTTCAGGCTTTTATTTCGCGGGGTAACGTGCTTGATTTGGCAGTTGCCGTGATCATTGGCGCGGCGTTTTCCGCCATTGTCAACAGTCTGGTCAAAGACCTGATCAATCCGCTGTTGGGCTTTCTGGTGGGCAAGCCCGACTTCACCGGTCTTTTTATTGTGTTATCGGAACCTGCGGGCTACACGGGGCCACGCACGTATGAAGCCCTGACGGCTGCCGGCGCAACGGTGTTCGGATACGGTGCATTTCTGACGGCCGTAGTGCATTTTTTGTTGCTTGCCTTCGTGATCTTTTGGCTCATCAAGGTGGTTACGGGTTTGCGCGGCCGCTTGGAGGCTTTAGCTAAAGCCGACAAGAAAAAAGAAGAGGAGGCTGCAGCGGCCAAGCCCCAAGTGACGCCCGAAGATATTGCGCTACTGCGAGAAATCCGCGATCTCTTAAAAGAAGCCTCTGCCAAGAAGTCTTGACAGAGGCTCGGAGAGGTTGTTTGCGCGTTAATCAGACGGGATTATCGATGTCGATGAATGTGACGTCTATGTCCGTCTCAGTGGCGATTCGTTCGCCCAGAGCGCGCACGCCAAAGCGTTCGGTGGCGTGGTGTCCGCAGGCAAAGTAGGTGATGCCGAGTTCCTTGGCCTGGTGGAAAGTGCGCTCGCTCACTTCTCCCGAGATGAAGCAGTCGCAGCCGATCTCAGCGGCTTCTTCAATCATGTCCTGTGCGGCACCGGTGCACCAGCCGATACGATGAATTTCGCCTTGTTGCGGACCCAAAACGAGAGGTTTGCGCTTTAAAAGCGATTCGAGTTGATTGGTGAGGTCGTTGACCGACACGGCGCCAGAGGTCGGCGCGGATAACCCATAGTCTCCGAAGCGTATGTCACTGGTTAGTCCGAGCGCTTTGCCAAGCAGTGCGTTGTTGCCGATTTCTGGGTGATCGTCAAGCGGCAGGTGGTAGCCAATGAGGTGCATGCCGCTTTCGATCAGGCGGGAGATGCGCTGATACCGAATTCCAGTGATCCGCGCTTCTTCGCCCTTCCAGAACCAGCCATGGTGCACAAGAATGGCGTCGGCGCCTTGAGCGGCGGCCGCTTCAATGAGATCAAGCGAGGCGGTGACGCCGGTCACCAGACGCTTGACATCGCGGCGCCCTTGGACCTGAAGACCGTTGGGCGCGTAGTCGCGGTAAGAAGACGGATCAAGAATGCCGTCGAGCCGTTGAATCAGTTCTCGAATTTGCATATCGAAAAGAGTGCGACAAGCGCTCGGCGAGAGTGCCCCAAGAGCTTGTTGGAGTGCAGGTTAGAGTTTATGGAAGATGCGTTGAGCCGGCCAGCGAGACTTCGGGCGAGCCGCATTGTGATCGTCGGGTGAGCCGTAGCCGAGAGCGACGGCGTACTGAGCGTGCATGCCTTTTTCGCGCAAGCCGAGGATTTCGTCGACCTTGTCGGCGTCCCAGCCTTCGATCGGCGTTGACTGAATGCCCAGAGCGGCTGCGGTGTAAAGCAGGAAACCCTGAGCAATGTAGGACTGCTTGCCGGCCCAGCAGGCGATTTCGCCGGCATCGCGATATTTGCCGACGAAGAAGCGGCGACGCTGCCCGTTGTCAACCTTGTAGGCGGGATCCATGTAGCGGCCGTCGGCTTCTTCCTGATCGTCCAGAGCCTGCATGTAGGGTTCGTCCAGATCGGTGTGAATGGCGCAAACGATCAAACGATCGGAATCCGTCACGCGGCTGTGATTGAAATCGGCGATGGCCGGCAGCAGTTTTTCTTTGGCTTCCTTTGTGTCGGCAATGAAGAACTCCCAAGGCTGAGAGTTCACGGAAGAAGGAGCCAAGCGCAGAGATTCAAGCAGCAGATCGAAATCGGCATCGCTGATTTTGCGCGAAGCGTCGTATTTCTTGGTGGTGTGGCGCTCTTGGAGCAATTTCAAAATTTCCATTTTCGGCTCGTCCTTTCATAAGAAGACGGCGTTGAGCGCCGCGAACGTCCGAAAACAAAACGTTAGCGCACGGCGCAGCAAAGCCGCGGATTATCCCCGAGGTCGCGTACGGTACGGACGGATGCAAAGCCCGCCGTCCGGAAAATTGCCGCGACCGATTCTCCCTGATTGTAGCCGTGCTCGACGATGATTCCTCCGTGCCCTCGGATGTATTCAGGGGCTTGGGCAGCCAACGTTCGAATATCGTTTAACCCGTCGGCGCCTGAAGTAAGGGCACTGACGGGTTCAAAGCGAAGCGCTTTGAGGTGCTCATCGTTTTCTTCGATGTAAGGAGGATTGGAGACGATGAGATCGAACTTCTCGTCAGCAAAGGCGCTAAACCAGTCGCTTTCGACAAACGACACTTTGGCACCGAGCACTTCGGCGTTGCACTTGGCAACGCTCAGGGCGTCCTTACTTTTGTCGCAGGCCCAGACTTGTGCTTTAGGGCAGTCAAGCGCAATCGTTACGGCAATGCAGCCGCTGCCGGTGCCGAGATCAAGTACGCGGGGTGTGTCAAGGTCTTTGAGAAAAGAGAGTGCCTCTTCGATGAGCGTTTCGGTGTCCGGACGCGGAATGAGCGTGGCAGGTGTGACGTGAAAGGGGCGCCCCCAGAATTCCTGCACCCCGACGATGTAGGGAATCGGTTCGCCCGTTTGAGCTCGCTTCAGATAGGAAACAAAAAGCGAGCTCTGAGCATCCGTGAGCGCATATTCCGGATGCGCGATGAGAAATTCTTTCGGCTTGCCAATGGCTGCAGCAAGCAACAGACGTGCTTCCGAACGAGGCACGCGGCCGGCGGCCTGCAGAAGGCTTTGAGCGACCGTTGTCACGCGTTTTCTCCCATCGCGGCAAGCAGTTCGGCGCGATGTTCGTTTTGAAGTGCGGTCAGAATTTCATCAAGATCGCCATCCATGATCGCACCGAGCTTGTAAAGCGTCAGATTGATGCGGTGGTCTGTGACGCGGCCCTGCGGGTAGTTGTAAGTGCGAATGCGTTCGCTGCGGTCGCCGCTGCCGATTAAGCTCTTGCGAGTACTTGCTTCTTCACTGCGGCGCTTTTCAACCTCCATGGCGTAGAGGCGGCTGGCCAGAACGCTCATGGCGCGTTCCTTGTTTTGGCGCTGGCTACGTTCGTCCTGACATTCGACTACAAGCCCTGTGGGCAAGTGCGTGATGCGGACGGCCGAGTCTGTTTTCTGCACGTGCTGGCCGCCGGCGCCGGAAGCGCGGTATACATCAATGCGCAAATCCTGAGGGTTGATTTTGACGGCTTCCACTTCATCGGCTTCAGGCATGACGGCAACCGTACAGGCCGAAGTGTGCACGCGGCCCTGAGCTTCTGTTTCCGGCACGCGTTGCACGCGGTGGCCGCCAGACTCGAATTTCAGTCGGCTGTATGCACCTTCGCCGATGATTCGGCAGATGACTTCACGGTAGCCGCCGAGATCCGAGTCGCTTTTGCTCACGATTTCCACGCGCCAACCGCTGCGTTCCGCGTAGCGCATGTACATGCGCAGCAGGTCGCCTGCAAATAACGCCGATTCTTCGCCGCCCGTGCCGGCACGGATTTCAAGGAATGTATTTTTGTTGTCGTCCGGGTCGCGCGGCAGGAGCAGGATTTGCAGGTCTTGTTCGAGTTCTTCGAGCTTTTTCTTGCCGGCGAGCATTTCTTCGCGGGCAAATTCGGCGACTTCGGGATCCTTGGCCATTTCTTCGGCCGTGGCGATGTCCTCGAGCGTCTGTTCGTATTCCTTGGTCTTGAGAACAACCGGTTCGATTTCGGCGCGTTCGCGCGAAAGTTCCGTGAAGCGCTTCATATCGTCAGCCGCATCAGGTGCTGCGAGCATGGCATCGAGTTCTTCAAGACGACGGCAGAGACCGAGAAGCTTGGCGCGAATATTTTCTTTCATGACACAAAAAAGAACGGCCGGGTATTTCAGACGGCCTGGGAAAAATTCGAGAGAGGAAATCGCTAAAGAAAGCGGACGCGACTGAAATTGTACGCGTCCGTTGCTTGCCTCTGAAAAGGAAGGAATCTTAGCGGGGACTAAAGAAGTGTCCGACGATCATCGTCATGTGTTCTCGCTCTTCGCTTGTGAGCCCTTCGGCATTACGAAGAAGCACAGTAGGATCGTGCAGGAGTTTATGCATGAAGGCTTTACCGAAGAGATCAATCACAACGGCAGGGTCTTCGCCTTTTTCAATCTGCTTAATTGCTTTGTGCGTGAGCTCTGCGCGGGCTTTTTCCGCACGATTTCTGATGCGGGCGATAGCGGGCACGGCTGCACGCATTTCCAACCACTTTTCGAAAGCCTGCACTCGCATAGAGATGATTACTTCGGCTTTTACGACAGCGGCTTTGCGGCTTTCTTTCCCGGACTCAACGACGGCACCGAGCTCGTCCATGCTGTAGACGTAGACGTCGTCCAGACGGGAGACTTCAGCTTCCACGTCGCGTGGTACGGCCAAGTCAACGATACAGATCGGACGATGGCGACGTTCTTTGACGGCGCGCTCAATCATGCCCAAGCCGATGATGGGAAGGGCGGAAGCCGTACACGACACAATGATGTCGAAGTTGCTGATCACCTGCGGCAGGTCTTGCAGCTTCATGGCTTTGCCGTTGTAACGTGCTGCGAGGTTCTGGCCGCGTTCGAGCGAACGGTTGGCCACGGTAATTGAGCGGGGTTGCTGTGCCGAGAAGTGGGCGGCACAGAGTTCGATCATTTCGCCGGCGCCCACAAACAGCACGTTTGAGTCGGACAGGTTGCCGAACAGACGCAATGACAGACGCACGGCAGCGGCGGCAAGACTCACGGAGTTGGAGCCGATGGCCGTACTCGAGCGCACTTCTTTGGCAACGGTAAATGCATCTTGGAAGAGGTGGTTGAGCATCAAGCCCAGACCTTTGACGTCGCGTGCGGTGGCGACGGCCTTTTTGAATTGGCCGACGATCTGGGTCTCACCGAGTACCATCGAGTCGATGCCTGAGACCACACGGAAAACATGACGAGCTGCTTCGCTCTGTTCGTAGACGTAGACGTGCGGTTGCAGATCGGTAGTGCGCACACCCTTAAGTTCTTCGATGAGTTCAAGAACAGAGTTGGCAGCACGTTTGGGGTCGACCGCTGCGCAGTAGATTTCCGTGCGGTTGCAGGTCGACAGAATCATGGCTTCCGTGACACCGCCGGCATCCGCGGAGGCCAGACGGGTTTTGATGAGGGCGACGGTTTCTCCGGTATCTTCAGGGCCGAAGGCAACGCGCTCACGCACCGCAAGCGGCGCGGTCTTGTGGTTAAGGCCGAGACAAAGCAACTGCATGGGGTCAATAACAACGAATTCGTCTGCCGATTGAGGGTGTGTTGTTCTTCTTCCCCCAGGGCGCGGTTCTTCGTATACGTCTACTGGTTGATCTTAAGATAGCGCGGATTATGCTTCAGAAATGTTTTGAAAAACTTAAGGCGGAGAGAAATTTCAGCCGGGCACTTGCAAATTTCCAAATTAGCCTATATAGTTTCGCTTCTCTGTTGGCCAGGTAGCTCAGTTGGTAGAGCAGCGGATTGAAAATCCGCGTGTCGGCGGTTCGATTCCGTCCCTGGCCACCAGTTCTGCTGAAGAACCACCCTCGCGGTGGTTTTTTTGTATCTGCCGTCTTGAAGTGGTTTCGGATTTTTGGACACCAATAGGATCCAAAGTATGCAGATACCACAACACATCCGACAACAGGCCTGCGAAGGACTCTTGCTTCTTGATTCCAAGAAGCGACTGACCAAGTCCACTTTTTTGCCTTTGTGACTAGCTTTTTTACCACAGGCGTTTGTTACCTCAAGACTGAAGAGATCCGAGCGCTAAACTCCTCCCTTGATTTCCTGTCGGAGGGTATTTCATGTCCGTTTCTCTTCGCTTCAAAGCAACCGCGATTGCGGTGACTGCTTTTCTTTCATGCTCCGTCGTTGCAGCTCAGCAAAAACCCACAATCTTCGTCTACGGTGATTCCAACACGTTCGGTTGGGTCTACGAGCCCAAAACGCAGGTCGTTTCACGTCTGCCCGTTGATGAAACCTGGCCCTATTTCATGAATCGGGAGCTTGGCAATAAATACCATTTGGAAGTCGACGCACTCGGCGGCCGCACGACGGATGTCGATGAGCCGGAAAGTCCGGGCAGCGGCAAAATTCCTGGCGAGACCTATAACGGACTGACTACGTTACCTGCCGCACTCTCGGCCAACATGCCCGTTGATTTGGTTATCGTTATGCTCGGCTCCAACGATCTGAAAGCCGGGCATCATCGCGGTCCGAAAGAGATCGCGCAGGGACTGGTCAATCTCACGAATTGCATCAAAAGCGGAGAGTGGCAGCGGCGCACCGCCTATAAGCCGCCTCGTGTTCTGATTGTTTTGCCGCCGGAACTCGACGGCGACAACACGCCCTACGGGGACTTCTTTGCCGGAGCACTTGCCAAGACCAAAGCTTGGGGCCCTGTGATTGAAAAGGCAGTACGAGCTGCCGGCGCCGAGTATTTCGACGGCGGGGCTGTTGTGGGCATGCCTGATCAACCCGACAAGGTGCATCTGTCTGCACACGAGCACGAACTTCTCGGCAAAGCGGTGGCGGGCAAGGTTCGCGAAATGATGGCTCGCTGATTCGGCTGACAAAAAAGAAAACGCACGCTCACATTTTCATGACCGTGCGTTTCTTGTCTGAGACCAATAGTCTTTAGCTCGCGTCGGCCCAAACCTCACGGGCGATGTCACGAACAAGGCGCACCTTGGCCCATTGCTGCTCCTCGGTCATGATGTTGCCTTCTTCGGTCGACGAGAAGCCGCACTGCGGAGACAGGCACAGGCGTTCGAGCGGTACATATTTGGAAGCTTCCTGAATTCGTACCTTGATGGCTTGTTTGTCCTCAAGTTCGGGGAATTTGCTCGTGATCAGGCCGAGTACAACCGTCTGATCTTTGATGAAGCGCAACGGTTCAAAACCGCCAGCGCGTTCCGTGTCGTATTCCAGGAAGAAACCGTCGACGCGGCAGTTGCCGAAGAGATTTTCGGCCACCGGCTCATAGCCGCCGGAACTGAACCACGTGGAGCGGAAGTTGCCGCGGCAGATGTGCATCGTTACCGTCATGTCCGCAGGTTTGGCCTCAAGGATTTCATTGATGCAGGCGACGTACTTGCGGCCGACGGCGTCAACATCAATGCCTCGGGCAGCGTAGGCGGAGCGCTTTTCTTGTGAGCAGAATTCACCCCAGCTCGTGTCGTCGAACTGCAGATAGCGGCAGCCCTTGGCGTAGAGCGCGAGCATGGCGTCTTTCCAGGTCTGAGCGATGTCTGTGAAAAGAGCATCTTCTTTGTCTTTGTAGAGATCAATGGCCTGATAGTTTTCTTCGCGCACGCAGCAAATCAGGTGCAGCATCGAAGGCGAAGGAATTGTGAACTTGATGGGCGCATCGCCGGCCAGAGCCTTCAGACGATCGAATGCTTCCAAAAACGGATGGTTTTCCGGAAAACGGATTCTGTCGGCAATCACGATGGTCTCGGCTTTGGGCTGATGACCTTCGAAATGCACCGACCAGGCCTCGGCTTTGACGTGCCGAATACCGCTGAGAGAAGCCAGAAAGTCCAAATGCCAGTATGCTCGGCGAAACTCGCCGTCGGTGACGGCGCTCAAGCCGTTTTCGAGCTCCTTGGCAATGAGCTTTTTGATTTCGGCGTCTTCAATGGCCGTGAGTTCTTCCTTGCTGATCTGGCCGCAAGAAAATTTGACGCGAGCTTGTGCAATGGTCTTGGGTCGCAGAAAGCTGCCGACGACATCGCAGCGATACGGTGGATTGACGTGAGCCATAGTGGAAATCCTTTGAAGGTGAGTGTTGAACACAGCGCTCACATTCTGCCGACAAAAAAGAAGGCTTGTCGCGGTAATACGACAAACCTTCTGCAGATACACACGCTCGATTTAGTCGACCGTGGTACCGGGTGTGACGGCTTTGCGTCCGAGGGCTTCGGCTTTTTGTGCCAGGCGGACAAATGCGTCCAGTGGCAGCGCCTCGGCTCGTGCACCCGGATCTACGTCGCAGGCGGCGATTTCTTCGGCCGAAAGAAGTGCCGAGAGCGCATTGCGAATTGTCTTGCGACGTTGCGAGAAGGCGTTGGCGACGACTGAACTGAAGAGTTCAAAATCGACGGAGGGCACCTCTTCCTTGGTCTTGGGAATCATGCGCACGACCGAGCTCATTACCTTCGGCGGCGGGTTGAATGCGCCCGGCGGCACGTCAAAGAGTTTTTGCATACGATAGCGCCACTGCAGCATCACAGACAGACGTCCGTAGGTTTTGCTGCCGTGCTGGGCCACCATGCGGTCGACCACTTCCTTTTGCAACATGAAGTGCTGATCCTTGACGTGATCGGCGGCTTCAAGAAGTTTGAAGAGCAGGGGCGAAGAGATGTTGTAGGGAAGATTTCCGACCACGCGCAGGTTGTCGTTTTTGGCCACTTGCGTCCAGTCGAGCGTGAGCGCGTCGGCTTCGATCAGACTCAGAGACTCGGGGAACGTTTCTTTGAGCCATGCGGCGAGATCGCGGTCGATTTCTACGGCACGCACTTTGCCTGCACCCGCAATTAATTCGCGGGTCAATGCTGCCTGACCCGGGCCGATTTCAACGATGTCGTCGCCTTCAGTGGCGTTGACGGCCTTGGCGATGCGCTCGATCCAATGGCGATCGTGCAGAAAGTTCTGCCCGAAGCGTTTGCGTGCGCGATGTCCCTGAAGTCCTTCACTGGCCATAGATGTGTTCTCTGAAAGTCGTGTTGTAGGTTAACCGAGCAGGCGCTGCAGCTCGCGGATTCTCTCGCGGCGTTCCGCCATATGGTGTGCAATGGAAAGAGCGGCAAGAAGACTTCCTTCGTGAGCCTCGCCGCTGCCGGCAATGTCCAGTGCTGTACCGTGATCGACCGATGTGCGTACCCAGGGCAGCCCAAGCGTGATGTTGATGCCATGCCCGAAGCCCTCGCGCTTGAGGGCGGGAAGCCCCTGATCGTGGTACATACAAACGATGCAGTCGAAATTTTTGGAGTGATCCGGTACGAAAATCGTATCGGCCGGCCACGGACCTGAAAATTCGGCAGAATGAACTGTAGCCTTGGCGCGTTCGATCGCAGGTGCAATGCGTTCGATTTCTTCGCGACCCATGTGGCCGGATTCTCCCGCGTGCGGGTTTAAGCCCGTGACGGCGATGCGCGGACGCTCAATGCCGAAGTCCTGATGCAGCGCATGTGCACAAATCGAAAGTGTTTTGTCGAGTGCTTCGTCGGTGATGGCTGCAGGAATTTGCTGCAGAGGCAGATGTGTTGTGACCAGCGCCACGCGCAGAGCCTGCTGGCTTGTGCCCGAAGTGAGCATCATGACCACGCGGTCAACGCCTGCAAACTGCTGGAAAAATTCGGTGTGTCCTGTAAACGGAATGCCTGCTTCTATGATGATGCTTTTTTGCACTGGAGCCGTTACCACTGCGCTGTAAGTGCCGTCCTGAGCGCCTTGTGCGGCGCGACGCAGGGTTTCGACGACGTAGGGGGCGTTGGCAACGTCAAGCTGCCCGGGCACGGCAGGATGCGCAAGCGGCACGTGCTCGAACTTCACCCAGTCCGGAAAGATGGCGCCGAAGCCCAGTTTTTCGGACGTCTTGATCAAAAGCTTTTTGTCGCCGATGAGCGTGACAGGTGACTTGACCCGTCCGGTAAAGACTGCTTTGACGCAGATTTCCGGACCGATGCCCGCAGGCTCTCCGGTAGTGATCGCAATGCTGGAGGACATTCTCAAACTGAGGACCAAAAGCAAACGCCTGTGGCTTTCTGCTGGCTTGTGTGTCAGCCGGAAGTCCGCAGGCGTTTTGGTTGTCAGGCGCTTGAAAGCGCCGGAAAGTTAGTAATCGTTGGTGCGGATTTCGACGTAGGCGCGGTCGCGCAGCTCACGCTGCCAGTTGTAGACGGCTTCGGCCAACTTCTTTTCACGCAACTGATTGCGGGCGTTGATGCGGCTGCGCTCGGCGTTTGCTTCGGCAGTACGACGCTCAAGTACCTGAATCAGGTGGTAGCCATAGGGTGTACGGACCGGTTCGGAGACTTCGCCGGGCTGCAGGCGATTCATGACCGATTCGAATTCCGGAACAGTATCACCAGGACTCACCCAGCCGATATCGCCGCCTCGGGTGGCGGAGTTGTCGACGGAATTTAGACGTGCGAGTGTGGCAAAGTCGGCTTCGCCTGTGGAAATGCGGTGACGGATGTCGTTTAATCGCGAAATCACCTGATCTTCCGGCGTAAGGTCGGAGACGAACATCAAGATGTGACGCACGTGAGTTTGTTCAATCGGGGTGCCGGCGAGTTTGGCTTTGACGCCGTCGCGACTGTCTTCAAGGAACACAACGTGAACGGCACCCGAGGAGCGCACCGTCGTAACGAAGTTGCGCTGCGTGCGGTTGTTTTCGATGGCCTTCCAGAAGATGGTCGGCAGACGCGAGGCGTCGCGCCAGCCCAGGTCACCGCCCGAGAGCGCATCTTCGGCCTTGGAGTTGGCGGCTGCAAGAGAACTGAAATCTTCGCCGTTGCGGACGCGTTCGACCAGAGCTTCGGCTTCTCGCTCAACATCTCGGGCTTCGGAGTCTGAGGCTCCCGGAGGAATCGGCAACAGGATGTGGCGCACGTGGTATTCCTGCGTGTCGTTGGTCGTAAAACCCGTTTGTTCGGCGAGGTACGCATCAACCTCACTTTCCGGAATCGTGATTTTGCTGTCGACCTCACGTTCGCGCAGACGTTGTGCCGTGATTTCGTCGCGCACCTGCGAGCGGAAAGCACTGAAGCTTACGTCGTCGGCACGAAGCCGTTCGCGCAGCTCTTCGACGGTCATTTTGTTGTTTCGGGCGATTTGTTCGATCGAAGCGCTCACCATCTGTTCATCGACGCGGATGCCCAATTCCTTGGCACGCTGTTCGGTGGCCTTTTCGGTGATCATGCGTTCGAGCACCTGCCGGCGCAATTCCTGCATCGGCGGCAGATTGATGTTTTGCTGACGCAAGTTGATGGCGGCCTGACGTACGCGATTTTGCAGTTCGTATTCGGTGATGACGTCGTTGTTGACGACGGCGGCGATACGGTCGGCGAATTTGTTGCCAACGGCTTGCTCATCCGTCAAAGCCAGGCCTTCGGTGGCGGCAACCGATTGCGGTGCTTCGGTCGTCGTTTCGCGAATTTGGCTGCTTTGCTGAGCAAAAGCAGGCAGCGCGACCAGCACAAGGGCGGCTGCCGTCAAAGTGATTCTTTTATTGGTAGTAGTCATAGGTACCGATGGAGGTGGGCACGGGGCTGCGGGTTTGATAGCCCGGGATGCTGCGTTGCAGTTCGGAGAGCGGACTTGACCCGACTGCGCCCAGACCGGTCAATTCTAACTGCAAGAAGAAGTTCGTTTCATCATTCTTGTCTTCGTCGCGAGTGTAACGTTGTGCAACAGCACGCAGCGTCCAACAGCCTGCATGGTACTCAACGCCGGCAAGACTTTCGATGAATTTATGGTCATAGAGCGAATAATTCTGGCGCAAAAGAGCGTACACCTTGTCGGACAAGGGCCACTGCACCGCAAGGTCGATCTGATCAATGTAGTCCTCACTGTTGCGGTCTTCCTGCCAGTTGTAGCGGTAGTACAGACCGATCACACTCTGAGGTTTGGGCTGCCAGCGAACCCCGGCAACGGCTTTCTTAAAGCTCGAACGCTCCCAGGACCATTGACCGAAGAGCGAAGCCGAGACCGTGCGCGTCAGGCGTGCACCGACGCTTGCCAGGAAGTCGCTCTTCTGGTTTTCCATCGAGATGCGCTCGCCTTCGCTGTTGACGGTGCGGTCATTGAAGTAGTAGCGCTGGCCGATTGAGGCCTGAATCCATTCCAGACCGCTGTTGGCGTCGATGAAGCGGCTCGTGACGCTTGCTGTCACTTGATTGGTTTCAGCGATGCGGTCGTAGCCGGCCCAAGTGTTTTCACTGTAGAGCTGGGCGAAGTTCAGATCGGCTACGCTCGAATCAAAAAGCGGGATCTGGCTTTGGTTGCGATACGGTGTGTAGCTGTAGAAGAGACGCGGCTCCAGGGTCTGGAGCATGTCACGGCTGGCAACGTTCAGATCTCGCTCGAAGGTCAGTCCCGAATCAATTGAGAACATCGGCACGGTGTAGCCCGGCGACGAATCCGTATAGCGATCGGATCTGTCATGATCAAGGTCGTATTTGGTGCTGATCAACTGTGCCTTAGGTGTGACGAACCAGCCGGCCCCGCGGATGGGATAGGCGATTTGCTGATGGAAGACGAAACGGTCGCCGTCAATTTCAGTCGGGTGCACGAAGCGCGTGGCTTCCAAGTGTGTGGTGAGTTCAAAGCCGGCAGCGTCGGCCACAAACGCGTTCCAAGAGAACTGCGGCTCGCGCTCGTAAGGCTTGTCCGTGTCGTTGATGGTTTGGTTCTTCGTGACGCGAACAGCTGCGTTCCAGTAGGTCGACGAGTAATTGAGCCAGTAGTCCTGCGGCAGGATGTCGTCAGTGTTGTCGCGCAGACTCGTTGAAAAGTCGTCGAAGAACTCGTCGTCGGACACTCGGTTGTAGTTGATGCCGTACCCGAAGTTATTCCAGCTGCCGCGAATGTTGGCGTGTAAGCTGTAGCGCTTGTCGCCGTAATCGTTGTCGTGCGGCATATACTCGCCGGTAATTTCGCCCTCAAGATGCTTGTTGAGGAAACGGAATTCATTGCCGATCATCACGCCGCGTTTGGTGATGATCTGGGGTGTAAGCGTGTAATCGTAATTGGGTGCGATGTTGAAGTAATACGGAACCGAAATATCCAGACCGCGGGCCGAACTCATGCCGAGCACCGGCGAGAGGAAACCGGACTTACGTTCGGCCGACAAGGGGAACGTAAACCAGGGAGAGCCCAAAACCGGTATGCCGCCGAGTTTGAGCACGGCGCCCGTGCCGGTACCCGACTGCTCGTATTCGTCGAGCGTCATCTCGTCCATTTCCACCCACCAGGCGGGGTTGTTGCCTTCGCAGCTCGTCAGCAGCACATCTTTGAGTTCGGTCACATCGGCCGAGGCAAACTTCATGCAGCGCGCTTTGCCCCGCAGACCGCGCGGTTTGTATTCGTAGTCGACGTTTTCGGCTCCGCCGGTGCTGTCATCAAGCTGATACGTTGCCTCAGGCGCGTTGAGTTGAACACCCGCGCGAGAGACCTGGGCGTCGCCTTTGATCTGCACTTCACCGGTTTGCTGCGTGTAGACGATAGTTTCGCCTTTGATGACGGTACCGGCGCGACGCAGTTCAGCGTCGCCCGACAGCGTAATTTCTGTCTCGGGAGAGCCTTCAATCGTGTAGGCGTAGCCGATAGCCGGAGCGTCGTCGGGTTTCGTGCCGGGATCGGCCAGAGTACCCGTCCATTGATCCAGGTAGGCGGGTTGCGAATTGTTTTGCGCAACCGATCTAGGGGTGGTTGTGTGGGAGTCGGTTTGCGGCGGTGTGCGCACGTCGGCGCTGGCTATGTTGAGCCACTCCGTTTCAGGCGCGCGGGCATGCGCGACCTGCGCACAAAGCGCGGCCGTCACGGCGGCGACCAGAGGGAGCAGTTGCGGCTGTGAATTCCGAGGCATTTTCAATTGGGTTCGCTGTTTGGTGTTCGGATTATAAGAGAGAGACTTGGCGCTTCCGTTGTTTAACTTGTTAGTAGGATCTAAAAAGACGCAAATTTGCCGTTCTTTTGCCGCTGTTTTGACGAACAGAGCTTTTGGCTGGATCACGAACTTGGTTTTGAATTTGTGCCTGAACCGATTTTTGCAGAGCAGTATGGCGGCTTTTCGGCCATAATCCGCCAAACAATTTCCGTGGTTTTTTGAGGAATAGAGAGATGCAGACACCGCAGGATGAACGCCTGGAAGCACTCGGTCAATGGTTGGGTGGCCAGAAGGCTGTAGCTGGACTGGACTTGGCAACCCTGACGCCGGCAAGCACAGATGCGAGTTTTCGACGTTATTTTCGTGTGCAAGGTGACCGCGTTACCTATATCGTGATGGATGCGCCGCCCGAAAAGGAACCGATCGATTCGTTTCTGAAAATTGATGCGCTCATGAAGGATGCAGGGCTGAACGTACCTGAAATTCTGGCAAGTGACTCCGCGCAGGGTTTCATTTTGATGAGCGATCTGGGACGACAGACTTATCTGGATGTTCTCAACGAGGACAATGCGGCCCGTTTGATGGATGCGGCTACCGATGCACTTGTGAAGTGGCAGATCGCTTCCAAGCCCGGTGTGTTGCCCGAGTACGACCATGCCGTGCTGCGTCGCGAAATCAATTTGTTTCCCGAATGGTACGTGGGTCGACACCGCGGTTATACGCTCACGGAAAAGCAAAACGAAATCATTGAAGCCGTCTACGAAAAGATCATCGCCGCTTGTCTGGCTCAGCCCAAGGTTTTCGTACATCGCGACTTTATGCCACGCAACCTGATGATTTCGGATCCGATGCCGGGCGTGTTGGACTTCCAGGATGCACTCTACGGTCCCGTTACCTACGACATCGCCAGTTTGATGCGCGACGCCTTTATCAGCTGGGGCGAGAGTTTCGTGCTTGATGTCACGATTCGCTATTGGGACAAAGCACGCAAGGCGGGTATTCCCGTGGCACAGGATTTCGGTGAATTTTGGCGCGATGTCGAATGGATGGGCATGCAGCGTCATCTCAAGGTGCTCGGCATCTTTACCCGCATCAACTACCGCGACGGCCGTCCGAAATATTTGGAAGATACGCCGCGTTTCCTGCACTATGTGCGCGAAACGGCCAACCGCTACAACGAACTCAAGCCCATCAACTGGCTTTTGGATCAGTTCGAAGAACAAAAGACCAAGGTTGGCTGGACGTACTAAAAATCGGAGACTTCAGCAATGCGCGCAATGGTGCTTGCCGCCGGCCGAGGTTCTCGGCTTCGGCCCTTGACCGACACGACGCCTAAGCCGCTTTTACCGGTGGCCGACGGCGTGCGTTTGTGCGACTGGACGCTTGCCGGACTCAAACGCGCCGGAATCACGGATGTGGTGATGAACACGGCGCACCTGCCAGAAACATTTGAAGCGCTGCCGCATGAGCTCGCTGCCCGCGGTCTTCATTTGGAGTTGTCTCGGGAAGCAGAAACGCATGATCAGTCCCTCGAAAGCCTCGGAGGCATTGTGCGTGCTTTGCCTCTTCTCACAGAAGGCGGGCGCGACATGTCGCCCGTTGTGGTCGTGGCAGGGGACGTGGTGCACAACTACGACTTTGCGCGTCTTTATGCGCGAGCCCGCGAGATTGAAGCCGGCGATTACGATGTCTTTTTGGTGGCTGTACCCAATCCAAAATTCAACAGTCAGGGAGATCTGACCGTATACGCGGACGGCACGGTTTTGCGAGGAGAACCGCCGCGCGGTCACAGCTACGGTTGCATCATGGTAGTCAATCCCAAAATATTCGAGGGGTTGGAACCTGTGTGGTGCAAGCTTTTTCCCTGGATGTGGGACTTTGCCGATAAGGGCCGCATGCGGGCCGAAGTTTTTGAGGGCTTTTGGGACAACATCGGCACAATTGAGCAGCTGCAGGCGCTGCGGCGCAACACCGAGGCTCTGAAGTGGGCCCGCTTCTGATTTAGAGGAAACGCCAAATGCAATCGAATGAAAATCAAATCCGTGAGCGTGTCGCTCGATTTTTGGAAGTGACGCAGGTGCGCGTTCCCTTGCTGAATGCCCCGATGGCAGAAGTTGCCGGTCCCGCTCTGACGGCGGCTGTGTGCCGCGCGGGCGGCCTGGGCGTGTTGGCCGGTGACGAACTTCCGCCCGAAGTGCTTGCCGGCGCCATTGATGAAGTGCGCCGTTTCGCCGGTGAGGAAGCGCGTTTTGCGGTGAATTTGCGCGTGCCGCCGGCCAAGGCGCCGACGTCCGAAGGCCTGGAATGTCAGCGCAAGATGCTCACGGCGCTCGAAGATCTGACTGCTGATTTGGGGCTGGAAGCAGGCACGCTCGAACCCTTGCCCGATTTTGACGCTCAGTTTGACGTGCTTTTGCAAAAGCACGTGCCGCTGGTGAGCGTCACCTTCGGCGGACTGCGCGAGGAATACGACGAGCGACTCAAAGAGGCAGGCATTGTTTGGATGGGAACAGCGACGACGCTTCGAGAAGCCAAGGTGCTTCGCGCTGCGGGAGCCGATTTGGTGGTTGTCCAGGGAATTGAAGCCGGCGGTCCTCGCCTTAATTTCGAATCTTCTGATGACGAAGCCGCCGTCGGGATGTCGGTGCTGACGACGCATGCGGCTCGTGCAACGCGTTTGCCCGTGATTGCTTCGGGCGGTATTGCCGAACCTCAGCAGGTCTATGGTGCACTCGCAGCCGGCGCAAGTGCCGTGATGGTGGGTTCGGCGCTGTTGCGTACGTTCGAGAGCACGGCGTCGGCATCGTTCAAGAATGTGTTGCCGTTGCTGACGGATGTCTCGATGCGTTTGACACGATGTTTTAACGGTCGCTTGACGCGCGTGTATCCGAGCGAACTGGTGCAGGCGCTTGATGAGGCGGGATTGATATACGCTCCTTATCCGCTGCAGCGCGAAGTGATGCGTCCGATTCTTAGAGCGGCAGCTCAACAGGGACGGGACGATTTGGCATGTCTGCCTGCAGGACAATCCGCGATGCTTGCTCGCGAAGAGTCCGTTGAGGCGGTGGCGGCGCGATTGATGAGCTTTGTCCCGATCTAGAAAATTTGTGAGAAGCTCTTACAAACGCGTAGCGCAAGCTGAGTGCAAAAGCACACTCCTGTACAATGGCGGGGGTTGTAAACGACGGGTTTGCGACGTCGTCGGGCGATGTTGATTTTGTCTTTGATTTCAGTGGGATGCAGATAGGGCCGTATCAGTTGGACGGGAATTTGGTTTTGGCGCCGATGGCTGGCGTCACCGATGCGGCCTTTCGAGTGGTATGCCTTGAGCACGGAGCCGCTTATGCCGTGGGTGAAATGGCCGCTTCGGGTGCGCATCTGCTTCACACCGAAATGACGCGTCGCCGATACGCGTGCGATCCGCGCGAACATTTTCCCGTGGTGCAGATTTTGGGGGCTGATCCCGCCGAGATGGCCGATGCGGCTGCATTGGCGCAGGATTGCGGTGCGTCGATGGTCGATGTGAATTTTGGTTGCCCAGCTCGCGTGGTTTGTGGAAAGGCCTGCGGCTCGGCCGTGATGCGCGATCCGAAGCTTGCCGGCGATATTCTGCGAGCGGTGGCGTCGGCTGTCACAATCCCCGTGTCGGTGAAAATGCGCACCGGCTGGGACGAGGACACGAAAACGGCTGTCGAGATTGCCAAGACAGCGCAGGACGCGGGCTTTTGTCTGGTGACGGTTCACGGCAGAACGCGGGCGCAGCGCTTTACGGGGACCGTGAATCGAGACGACATTGCCGAAGTGGTACGAGCCGTGCAGATACCTGTGATTGCCAACGGAGACGTGGCAACGCCGCAGGAAGCGCTGGTTATGATGCGCGAAACGCAGGCTGCCGGCGTCATGATCGGGCGCGGTGCCTGCGGCAACCCCTGGCTCTTTTCGAGAGCGCAGGCGCTTCTTGACGGTAAGTCCGATCCAGGCGCGCCGACGGCCCACGACGTGTACGAGACGATCGGAACACACTTGTCGGCGCTTTTTGCCGGCGAAGATTGGGACGAACCCGGCCGTGAACTTGCGCTGGTGAGAACCTTTCGCAAGCATCTGCGGCATTATTTGGAAGGATTTTGCCTTCACGACGAAGCATTGGGAGCCCAACTTGGACGGATGCTTCGGCTGGAGACGAAGGAGGCGCTTTCGGGCGCCGTGTCGGATTTTTTTGAAAATGTGCCCGCGACGGCACACCGAGTCGACGAACCATGACGAACGCAAATGACAACGCCAAGATGCAGGACCTCGAGAGCATTTTGCAACCCGGGGTGACCGCCAACGATGCGTTCAATGCACTCGTGGTATACCGTGTCGAAAGCTATCTGCGCGACCTTGAGGGGGTGCGTGGATTGCCGCTCTACGAAATGATTACGCAAGCCGCTGAACGTCCGTTGCTCGATTGGGCGATGAAACAAACGAACGGCAATCAGCGTGCTGCCGCAACGCTTTTGGGAATTAACCGAAATACGCTGAGAAAGAAACTCGTCATGCACGGGTTTCCGGCCTCAGGACTTTGAAATTAAAGGAAAAACTATGCGCAAACAAGCATTGATCAGTGTTTCCGACAAAACGGGTGTCGTGGACTTTGCCAAGGGGCTCGTGGCTGCGGGTTACCACATTCTGTCGACGGGCGGCACGGCCAAGCTTCTGGCCGAACAAGGCGTGCCCTGCCAGGAAGTGGCCGATTACACGGGTTTTCCGGAAATGCTCGACGGTCGCGTCAAGACGCTCGATCCGCACATTCACGCCGGCATTCTTGCTCGTCGTCCCGTGCCTGAACACATGAAGGCGATTGCCGATCACGGCATCGACCCGATTGACATCGTTTGTGTGAATCTCTATCCGTTCGAACAGACGATCGCACGGCCGGATTGCACGTTTGAACTGGCCATCGAAAACATTGACATCGGCGGCCCGACGATGATTCGTGCCGCGGCCAAGAATCACGAGTCCGTTGCCGTGATCGTGGATCCGACCGACTATGATCGTGTGCTTGCCGAAATCAATGAAAAGGGCGAAGTATCTGCCGACACTCGTTTGGCTCTGGCTAAGAAGGTCTTTGCGCACACCGCTCGCTACGACGGCGCCATCACCAACTATCTCACGAGCTTGGACGAAAACAAGGAACGCACCAAGACATTCCCCGATGTCTTCAACCGTCAGTGGGTCAAGGCTCAGGATATGCGCTACGGCGAAAATCCGCACCAGCAGGCAGCCTTCTACCGCGAACACATCGTGGCTCCGGGCTTGCTCGCCGGTTTCCATCAGCATCAGGGCAAGGAACTTTCCTATAACAATATCGCTGACTCGGACGCCGCTTGGGAAGCCGTCCGCAGTTTCGAAACTCCTGCTTGCGTGATCATCAAGCACGCCAACCCGTGTGGCGCAGCCATCGGCAGCAATGCGCTTGAGGCCTATCAGAAGGCATTCCGCACCGATCCCAAGAGCGCTTTCGGCGGCATCATCGCCTTTAACCGTCCGGTTGACGAAGCCACGGCGCGCGCCATCACAGGACAGTTTGCCGAAGTGGTGATCGCTCCCGAATTCAGCCGCGAAGCGCTTGACGTTTTCGCCGCCAAAAAGAACCTGCGCGTGCTTACGGTTGCCGCCGGCGACGCGCACAACGACTTCGAATTCAAGCGTGTGGGCGGGGGTCTTTTGGTTCAGACACTCGATAACCGCATCTGCCCGGAATCCGCGCTGAAGGTTGTGACCAAGAAGCAGCCCACGTCGGCTCAGATTGCCGACATGATGTTTGCTTGGAACGTTGCTCGTTTCGTGAAGTCCAACACGATTGTCTATGCGCACGACGGCATGACGCTCGGTGTGGGCGCCGGCCAGATGAGTCGCGTCGACTCGGCCCGCATCGCTGCCATCAAGGCTGCCGAGTCCGGTTTGTCTCTGGCGGGTAGTGCCGCGGCTTCCGATGCGTTCTTCCCGTTCCGCGACGGTCTTGACGTCATCGTTGACCAGGGTGCCACCTGCGTGATCCAGCCGGGCGGCTCGATTCGCGACGACGAAGTGATCGCTGCGGCCGACGAACGCGGCATCGTGATGGTCTTTACGGGCGAACGCCACTTCCGTCACTAAAACGGATCGCGGAAGAAACACCGTGTTTCTTCCGATCTCGAAAAAGAAGGTCGGGTCTGTCGTTGCGGCAGATTCGACCGGACACCAGACGAACAATGAACTCCGACGTTTCTTTTTCCAGAAGAAGTCTGATGGCTGCCGCGCTCGCCGCGGGCAGTCTTTCTTCGCTTCCGGCTTGGGCTCAGCTGCGCATCGAAATCACGGGCGTGGGCGCCAATCGTATTCCTCTTGCGCTCGAGCGATTCAACGGTTCTGCAGAAACCGGTATCGATCTGATGCAAGTCGTCAGTGCCGATCTGGCTCGCACAGGGGCTTTTCAAATCATTACCGATTCATCGACCGAAGCTTCGCTTGAGACAAGTCTTCGCCCGCAGTTTGAACGCTGGACGGAGAAAAAGGCCAATATTCTGGCCACGGGTTCTCTTGTGAAACTTGCCGACGGTCGGTGGGATATTCGCTTCCGACTATTTGATGTGGTGGCAGGTGCTCAGATTGACGAGTGGTATGCCCTGGCGGGAGATCGCCAGCTTCGCATGGTGAGCCACCGCATTGCCGATCGCATTTACGACAAACTCACGGGGCTGGGCGGCATGTTTGCTTCACGCCTTGCCTACGTCGTACAGCATTCCAAGCAAAGCTATGAACTGATCGTTGCCGACAGCGACGGCGCAAACGCGCTCCCGGCTTTAAAGAGCAAGGAGCCGATCATTTCACCGGCCTGGTCGCCCGACGGCAAACAACTTGCCTATGTGAGCTTTGAAGCGCACAAACCTGTGGTGTACGTACATACGGTAGCTACCGGTCAGCGTCGCGTGGTGGCCAATTTCCGCGGCAACAATTCCGCTCCCGCGTTTAGCCATGACGGCAAGAAACTCGCAGTGGCGCTTTCTCGTGACGGCTACACGCAGATTTTCATGATCAATACGGATGGCTCGGGCGTGCAGCGTTTTTCCAAGAGTCTGGCCATTGACACCGAACCCGTATTTTCTCCCGACGGACAGTACCTGTACTTTACCAGCGACAGAGGCGGCAGTCCGCAGATCTACCGACAACCTCTGGCAGGCGGCTCGGCGCAACGCGTGACTTTTAACGGCAACTATGCGGTCAGTCCTGCTATTAATCCGCAGGGGACCGAGATCAGCTATGTGACGCGTTCCAACGGTCGCTATCGCGTTGCTATCATGGACTTGCAAACCGGTCAGGAGCGCATCCTTACCGGCAATGAATTTGACGAAAGTCCGTGTTTCTCGCCCAACGGTCGCATCATTTGCTACGCAAGCGAGCGCGGCAAGAAGGGCGTACTTGGCACGGTGAGCACCGACGGGGCCGTTTCGGCCTGGCTGACAGCCTCGGCCGGTGACATCCGTGAACCGACCTGGGGTCCGTTACTCGACTGACGAAACGCCAGAAAACTTTTTTGGACACTTTTTTCGGAGATACACGCATCATGCAGTTCTCTCAGATCGCTATCCGCGGCTGCGCCATGGGGCTTGTTGCCGTCAGCATGTTGTTGGCCGGCTGCTCGAGCGTGCCGTTAGACGAATCGGCCAAGGTCGGCACGACCCAGGACGATGCCGCAACCAAGCATCGCTCGGCTTCCGGTGCGGCGCTCGACCGTAATGCCGTCTACTTTGATTTCGACAGCTACACCGTTAAGCCCGAATTTATGCCGGTCGTGGAAACCCACGCCCGCAACCTGATGGCCAATCCGTCGCAGCATGTGACGGTGGAAGGCAACACCGACAATCGCGGCAGCCGCGAATACAACCTTGCGCTCGGGCAAAAGCGCAGCGAGGCCGTCAAGCAGCGTCTGCAGTTGTTGGGCGTGCCTGCCTCGCGTATCGAAGCCGTGAGCTTCGGCCGTGAAAAGCCGCGTGCTGTGGGCGATACAGAGGAAGCCTGGGCGCAGAATCGTCGTGCCGACATCGTTTATCGTTAATCTCCGACGGATCTGTCCATGCTGATAAAGAAAAATTGGGTGGCATCTCTGGTGATCGCGCCTGTGATGCTGGCGGCTTCCGTGCCTGCACACGCCTTGTTCGGCGACGATGAAGCCCGAAAGGCGATTTTGGATTTGCGCGAAAAAGTGGAGGCGGCGCAAAACGCTCAGCTGATGTTGCAGAGCCAGATCGAAGCTTTGCGTGAACAAAATGCCCGTTTGACAGGTCGTATTGAGGAACTTGCCAATCAACTCACGCTGGAGCAGCGGTCCAATCGCGACCTCTACGCCGACCTCGACAAGCGCATGGCTGAACTTGAGCCGGCAGATATTGAAGTCGACGGCCGTACCATTCGCGTGTCGGCCGAAGAGCGTCGTTTGTACACACAGGCGGTGGCCCTTTTCTCTCAGGGCAAATACGAGGAAAGCGAAGCGCTGTTGCGTACGCTGACTTCCAATTACCCTCAGACTGGTTATATGCCGGCTGCCCTGTTCTGGCTCGGCAATTCACTTTATGCCTCAGGCGAACTCAAGCGGGCGTTGGAGGTTGAAAACAAGCTTCTGAAAGAGTTCCCGAAGGACGCTCGCGTGCCGGATGCTCTTTTGACAAAGGCGGCGGCCGAGGTCGGACTCGGTCAGCGTACCAATGCGACCAAGACGCTTCAGAAAATCATTAAGGAACATAAGGACGCGCCGGCTGCCAAGGTGGCTCAGGAGCGTCTCAAGAGCCTCAGCAATAAAAAGAAGAAATAGAAAGGACTGCATTTCGGCAACATTCTTTGCAGGTGCACGAGACAGCTGTTTCGTGCACCTGTTTGCCTTTCGTTGCGTTTCGGACGCTTCAAAGCGGGTTTTTCGCCGAACAGCTGAGATACAATCGCAAAGGGAGCCGGCAAAGGGGTGAGAAAAGTTTTGCCTTTCTCACTTTTTGGCAGATCGACTTGCCAGCTGTGATACAGGAAGGAACGCCGAGTCGAAGCGTTTTTGTTCCTGCTCTGAAGTGTCCTTCAGAATTACAACGAAAAACTCGAGCTTGAGAAAAATGAACTACTGCAGTGATAGCGAAATGCGCGGCGTAAATCTGTTGCGCAACCCTTGGTTTAATAAGTGTTCTACCTTTACTGAAGAAGAACGGGACCGCTATGGTTTGCGCGGCCTTCTGCCTCCTCGCGTCTCGAGCGTTGAGGAACAGATCAGCCGTTTGGAAGAGGTGATCGCCTCTCAGCCGACGGCTCTGGGCAAGTATCTGATTTTGGACGGCATTCATTCGTCCGACGAGATTGCTTTCTTCCGTCTGGTGATCAAGAACATCGAAGAGTACATGCCGCTCATTTACACGCCCACTGTCGGTGAAGCGTGCCAGAAGTTCAGCCACATTTTCCGCTATGCGCGCGGTCTGTATGTGTCGATCAACGACCGCGGTCGCGTGCGCGAACTGATCAAAAATGTGCCCACGCACAATGTGGAGATGATCGTGGTGACCGACGGCCAGCGCATTTTGGGCTTGGGTGACCTGGGCATCAACGGCATGGGTATTCCGATCGGCAAGCTCGCGCTTTACACTGCCTGCGCCGGCATCAATCCGCAGCATGTTCTTCCCGTGACGCTTGACGTTGGCACCAACAACGAAAGCTACCTGAGTGATCCTCTGTACCTCGGTTTGCAGCAAAAGCGCGTTGACGGCGACGACTATTACGCTCTGGTCCAGGAATTCATTGAAGCCGCGCGTGAACGTTGGCCAAATGTGGTGATCCAGTTTGAGGATTTCCAGAATACGCACGCTTTCGAATTGCTCAAGCGTTGGCAGGACAAGATCCCATGCTTTAATGATGACATTCAGGGCACGGCCTCGGTGTCAGTTACGGGGTTGTACTCGGCCATGCGCGTTAAGGGAGAAAAGCTCTCTGAGCAGCGCGTGCTTTTCCTGGGGGCGGGATCGGCTGCCACCGGTATTGCGCATCTGATTGCCGATGCCATGGCTGAAGAAGGCCTGCCGCGTGAAGAAGCTTTGAAGCGCATTGCTTTGGTTGACTCCAAGGGGATGGTGAGCTCGCGCCGTGCTGATACGCTTGCCGCTAACAAGTTGCCGTTTGCGCACGATCTTCCTCTTGCCGAAAACCTTCTGGAAGCCGTTAAAGTTTTCAAGCCTACGGCTATCATCGGCGTGTCGGCTCAGCCCAAGACATTTACGAAAGAAGTGATTGAAGAGATGAGCGCTCTGAACGAACGCCCGATCATCTTTGCGCTTTCCAATCCGACATCCAAGGCTGAATGCACGGCTGCGGAAGCCTATCAGTGGTCGGACGGCCGCGCAATCTTTGCTTCCGGCTCACCCTTTGCACCGGTGAGCTTTGGAGGCAAGACCTTTGTGCCGCGTCAGGGTAACAACAGTTATGTGTTCCCGGGCATCGGTCTGGGTTGCGTGATTGCTCAGCCGACGATGATTCCGACGGGGGTGTTCCTCACCGCGGCCAAGCGTTTGGCCGAACTCGTGAGCCAATCCGATCTCGATAATGGCTCGATGTACCCGCCGCTGTGCCAGGTGCGCGAACTGTCGGCTGAAATTGCCGCTGCTGTTGCCGCTTACCTTTACAACAAGGGGCTGGCACGGGCAGAGCGGCCGGCCGACATTCTGGCTACCGTAAAGGCCACGATGTGGTCGCCGGAAAATCCGCACTTTGTTTGCGGCGAATAATCCGATAGAGTTACGGGTTAACGCTAGGGAGGCCCCGCGCCGTCAAAAGCACGGGGCTTTTTCTTGAGTGCTTGTCAATTAATCCGATACCGAAAGATTCAATCATGCATTTGCAAACGACAGTCAAAACGATCCTCTGTGGCCTGCTGTGTGCAGGTTGTGCCTGTGTATACGCTCAGACGCTTCGCATCGCGACGCTACCCGCGGCCGACTCTATCGTGCTTGATGTAGCGGTCAACGAAGGACTCTTTAAGAAAGAAGGGCTTGATGTGCAGACTGTTCCCTTTAAGAGCGCTCTGGAAGTGGGTGCGGCCATGCGAGCCGGGCAGCTTGCCGGTCACTTCGGCGACCTGATGAATGTCTTTACGCAAAACGAAACGGGCGCGGCTCAGGCTGTCGTGTTGACCACCACGCATACGACTCCGGCTCAGCGAGCTTTCGGCATGGTGGTTTCTCCTAAGTACGCCGACAAGATCAAGTCTTTGAACGATCTGAAGGCCACGCCCACGGCGATGAGTGCCTCAACGATCATTGATTATTTGCTTACCCGAATGAAGGAAACGGCAGGCGTGAAATCCGATTCGCTCAAGAACGTGGAAGTGCGCCAGATTCCGATTCGTCTGCAAATGCTTTTGAGCGGACAGATTGAAACGGCGTTGTTGCCTGAACCGCTCGTGACGGTTGTGGAAAAGAAGGGCGGTCGCGTGATCTGGGACGATACGAAGCTCGATGAGTCGCTCGCGGTCGTAGCCCTGCGTCAGCCCTACCTTGATGATCGGACCGTGACGGCTTTTCGAAAGGCCGTGGCCGAAGCGGCACGCAAGATTGAGTCCGAACCTGAAAAGTATCGCGCGCTTATGGTGCAAAAACGTCTGATTCCGCAGCCGGTAGCTAAGGACTACAAGATGGTCCGTTTCTCGCTTTTCGGCCGTGAAGACGGCCTGCCGCCGCTTCCGACCGCCGAAGACGTCAAGCGTGTGGGACAATGGATGCTTCAGCGCGGCATGATCAAGAAAGTGCCGTCCTACGAGGAGGTCATCTACGTTGAAAAATAAGCGCGCGTTGTTTGCGCTCCAAGCCGAGAACTTGTCCGTGGGGCGCCGCGGACAAACTTTGCTTTCGGGCGTGAACTTCACTTTGCAGCCGGGTAGTTCTTTGGCTGTGATTGGCGAGTCGGGCTGCGGAAAAACCACGTTGCTACAGACGCTTGCCGGGATTTTGCCTGCTGTGGCAGGAGACGTGGCGTGCCATAGCTCAGAGAGTGCCGGCAAACCCGTCAACGCGATCGTTTGGCAAAACCTTGCGCTTTTCCCGTGGCTTACAGTGGCTGGCAACCTGGCCTTGCCCCTCAAACTCAAAAAAGAATCCAATATTGCCGAACGTGTGCGCGAAATGCTCTCCGAGCTGGAGCTCGAAGGACTCGAAAGACGTTTTCCTGCGGCGCTCTCTGGCGGTCAGCGGCAGCGCTTGGCTCTGGGGCGCGCGCTCATTGCCAAGCCCGATGTGCTTTTCATGGACGAACCGTTTTCGGCGCTTGATGCTGTCTTGCGCGAGCATCTGCAGCATTTTTTAAAGCAGCTTCGAGAACGGCACCCCTGCACGATGGTTTTTGTAACCCACGATATCGGCGAAGCCGTTTATCTCGGCGAGTACATCATGCTTCTTGGGGCGCGCCCTTCACGCGTTGCTGCTTTTGGTGCCAACCCGAGCTTTACGGCTGACGCCGGCGTGGACGTGCGGGGCACGGATGCGTTTTACGCCGTACAGCGCCGGTTGCATAACGCCGTTGCGGCGGTTCGTATCGGCAAAGAACTGCACTTAACCGACGGGACGTGGTGATGAGAGATGGAACTTTTCAGAAAAGCGCATTGACTTTGCTGTTGCGCTACACGCTGGCTTTTCTTCTCATCGGTTTGTTGTGGGAAGCCGCTTCGCGCGCAGCCGGTGAATCGCTGCTGCCTTCGCCCGTCACAACAGCGCTTTTGTTTTTTCAGTCGCTCTCCGACCCTGTCTATATCGGACATCTGGTCGTGAGTCTCAAGCGCCTGATCTACGGCCTCACGGCGGGGGCCGTCCCCGCGCTGTTCCTGGGGCTTTTGCTCGGACACCTCAAAAAGGCCGATTGGCTGGGCGCTCCTTTGGTTTATACGACCTTTCCGCTTCCCAAGATCGTATTGTTGCCCGTGTTTTTTCTTTTCCTGGGGCTCGGTGATGCCTCCCGCGTTCTTCTGATTGCGCTCACGACGGGATACCAGATGATCGTGATTGTGCGCGCGGCGGCTCTGTCCTTGGATCCTGTTTATGAGACGGCCATCACTTGCATGGGCGCCGGACGCTGGGATCGCATCCGTTATGTCTATCTGCCCGCGGCTCTGCCGTCGTTTTTAACGAGCCTCAAGGTGGCCTGCGGCACGGCCGTTGCCGTACTGTTCCTCGCAGAAAGTTTTGCCACAACCACGGGCTTGGGTTTCCTCATCATGGACGCCTGGGGTGTGGGCGATACGCTTGCGATGTTTAACGGCATTCTCGGCATGAGCGTCATCGGGCTTCTTTTGTACGCGGCCGTGTGGCTCTCTGAGGTGGTGCTCACGCCCTGGTGCCGCGCTGTTCAGCTTCACTGATCATGACTGCGAACGCCGCGCACCCCAAGCAGCTCACGCTTGCCGATTTGATGGATACCGGCAGCGGACAGGATTCGACGCCGCAAGCCGTTGACGGCGTGGCGTTTGCGCGCCTTTACGGAGAGCCGCTTTTTAAGGTTCCGGAAGGACTTTACATCCCGCCCGATGCGCTGCGTGTGTTTCTGGAAAGCTTCGAAGGTCCACTCGATCTATTGCTTTATCTCATTCGCAGGCAGAAGTTCGACATCATGCAGATTCCGATGGCGATCGTTACGGAACAGTACATGAGTTATGTGGAGCTGATCCGCGAAAGCAATCTGGAGCTTGCGGCCGATTATCTTGCGATGGCGGCGCATCTTATGCAAATCAAGAGCCAATTGCTTCTGCCCGTGACGCATGCGGATACGGGCGAAGAGGTGGCCGATCCTCAGGCCGAACTCGCTCGCCGCCTGCTGGAGTACGAAAAGATGAAAATGGCCGCAGCTGAGATAGATCGTGTTCCGAGAAACGGTCGTGATTTTTTGCGTGCGTATGTCCTGATTGAACAGACTCAGATCAAGCTTTTGCCGGAAGTTTGCGCCGACGATTTGAAGCTTGCCTGGGACGGGATTTTGCGCGAAGCCAATCTCAAGGGACATCACAAGGTTTCGCGTCAGGAACTGTCTGTGCGCGAATTCATGAGCGCGATTTTGAAGCGGCTGTCTTCGCAGCGCTTTGTGGAATTTCAGGATCTCTTTGAGCCTGAGGCGGGGCGATCCGTGTGCATCGTCAACTATCTCGCGCTTTTGGAACTTGCCAAGGAAGGGCTCATTCGCATTACGCAGGCCGCACCTTTTGCGCCGATCTATGTTTGTGCGGCGCCGTTGCGCTCTACCGATGAAACTCAGGATCTCTTCAGTGCCAGCGTTCCAACAGAGTCAGTGGTTTGAACGCGCGACGGACGAGCGCAATCCCGATACAGGCGCACAGCGTGCCGATCAGCATGCCTGAGGCGACGTCCGATGGATAGTGGACGAAGAGATACAAGCGTGACCAGGCAATCAAAATGCCCAGAGTGAGCAGCGACAGTCCTGCTTTCGGATACCAGTACGAAAATGCAACCAAAGCGGCAAAGGAGGCCGTGGTGTGCCCCGAGGGGAAGGATGGATCGACAGGGCAGGAAAACAGCAGGTCCTCAGGGTGCAGTTCGCAGGGGCGAAAGCGATCAACAAGAGGCTTTAACAGCACATTGCAGATCAGAAAACCCGAAAAAAGCGCAATGCCGATGGAGCAACCCACGCGGCGAAAGCCCGGAAAGCAGACCAAAAAGAGGCCGAGCACGATCCAGACGAGTCCTGCGTCTCCCAAATGCGTCACGGTTTGCCAGAAAACGAGAGCATCTTCGCCGCCAAAGGTTTCGCGGATGTTGCGCAAAATCTCAACTTCAAACATAGAGAAAAGAGAAGCCTTTCAAGACGCTTGCATGCTATGAGCTCAGACATTGCCCGGACTTAGAGTCGGCGGATTTCGATACAATTTGAGCGTTTTTGCAAAGAGACAGTTGAGGACAGCGAACGCATGGCGAGTAAATACGCGGCGCAATACATTGAGCGCGCCAAAAGGGATGTGAAGAACTTTGAGCAGGCCTGCCGTGTGTTGCGGTTCGATCCAGAGAAAGAGTCCGATTTTGACGCGATTGTGACGGCACTTGCGGGTATCGGGCAGTTCGGCACGATTCGCTTGGCTCGTCGTTTCCCGTTTGTGACCGACGAAGAGCAATTTTTAATGGTTGCCGACGTGGGGCTGCATTTTTATTGGATGACGCTCGATTTTTGGCAGGAAATTCGCCAAAAAGAAGGCGCGGCGCAGATTTTCTGAGGTACGGACTGCGCCGCACGTAAGCCGCAAGGCGTTTATTCGATATTTTGAAGTTGCTCGCGCATCTGGTCGATACAAAGTTTGAGTGCAACGGCCGCATCGGTCATTTCGATGGCGGCCGATTTGCTGCCGAGCGTGTTGGCTTCACGGTTCATTTCCTGCGTCACGAAATCCAGACGACGGCCGGCCGCTCCGCCTTCCTTGAGAATGCGACGTACTTCTGCTACGTGTGTTCGCAAGCGATTGATTTCTTCGGCCACATCCATTTTGAGTGCATAAAACGTTACTTCCTGACGAATGCGGTCGGATACTTCTTCCCGACTGATGGAACTTGCGCTGGAAAGCGCGGTTCCCAAGGCCTCCTGAAGCCGCTGCTCAAGCTTTTCCTTGAGGTTGCGATGAATGTCGGGGATGCGTTTGGCCACAGATTCCACCACCTCTTCAATGGTGTCGCAGTTTTTCGAGAGGATAGCTGCAAGCGCAGCGCCTTCGCGTTCACGCGAAGCGTTGAAGGCTTCGAGTGCATTGCCAACGACGACGGCAACAGCAGCATTTAACGCATCCTGATCAACCTCGGGTGTGGTCAGAATGCCCGGCATCTGCAGAATGTCGTACACCGACATCGGCGTTGCCGTTGGCGTGAGTTTAAGTACTTCCTGCTGCAGCGCGAGAACGTTGGTTAAGGCGTTTGCATTAATGCCAGAGCTCGACGTGTCGGCGAGCTTGAGGCTTGCGCGGCACTCTAACTTGCCGCGCTTGACGGCCGACGAGATCACCTCGCGCACCATAGGTTCGGTGGCACGGAATTCATCGCTTAAACGAAGCGTGAGATCAAGAAAACGCGAGTTGACGCCTCGAAGTTCGACGGTCATAAAACCGAGCGGCGTTTGGCCTTGCGCGGTCGCAAAGCCTGTCATGGATCGAATGCCGGACATAACGGAAAGGAAGACAAGGACGGTTGCAAAAAAGTAGGCTGTCAGATTCGGCCTGCGAAGGCCCAATTGTAGACGCTCACCTTAGAATGCTGAATGCGGTTTCTCACTGCAAAAAGCGCAACAGGAATTTTTGTTCGAAAGAAAGGAAAAACATGACGCAGCGACACGACGGACGCGCAAACGATGAGATGCGTTCCATTCAGTTTGAACGAGGTTTTACCTGCCATGCCGAAGGCAGCGTGCTGGTATCGGTCGGACGGACGAAGGTGCTGTGTACGGCAAGCGTCTCGCCGACCGTGCCGAAATTTCTCAACGATAAGAACGAGGGGTGGGTAACGGCTGAGTACGGTCTGTTGCCGCGTTCGACCGGCACGCGTACCGATCGCGAAGCGGCCCGCGGCAAACAAAGCGGACGCACGCAGGAAATCCAGCGTTTGATTGGCCGCAGTCTTCGCGGCGTTGTGGATCGCATCAAGCTCGGTCGCCATACGATTACGCTTGATTGCGACGTACTGCAGGCCGACGGCGGCACCCGCTGCGCGTCAATCACGGGGGCTTACGTGGCTTTGGTTGATGCTGTCAACTTCATGCTTGAAAAGGGGATGATCGAAGAAAATCCGATCAAGGAAGCCGTCTGCGCCATCAGCGTCGGCATGACGGATGCCGGTCCTGTGCTCGACTTGGATTACGAAGAAGACAGCACGAGTGAAACGGACATGAATGTGGTGATGACCTCAAGCGGTCGCTATATCGAACTGCAGGGCACGGCCGAAGGGGTACCTTTTAGTGCCGAGGATTTGGCGGCGATGCTTGTGCTTGCCAGGAAAGGCTGCGAAGAAATTTTGGCTGCTCAGAAAAAAGCGCTTGCCGCGTAACAATGCAATGGAGGCAAAAAGTGAAGTTGGTTTTGGCTTCGGATAACAAAGGCAAGTTGCGCGAGTTCGGTGCGCTTTTTGCAGATCACGGCATTGAAGTGGTTTCACAGGGCTCGCTTGGCGTCACCCCCTGCGAAGAGCCATACGGTACTTTTCTGGAAAATGCCCTGGCCAAAGCGCGTAACGCTGCCAAAGCTACGGGACTTGCGGCAATGGCCGACGATTCGGGCATCACGGCACATGCTCTGGTGACGGAGCCTGGCGTGCATTCGGCGCGTTACAGCGGAGAAAAAAGCAACGATGCGGCCAATAACGCGAAGCTCGTAGAGCGCTTGTCTGCCTTTGAGGATAAGAGCGCGCACTATACCTGTGTACTTGTGGCAGTGCGCTCTCACGATGATCCCGATCCGATTGTTTGCGAAGGCTGCTGGTACGGCGAAATTGTCGCGACTCCCAAGGGAGACGGTGGTTTCGGGTACGACCCGCATTTTTATTTGCCTGAGAAGGGTTGCACGGCGGCGGAACTTTCAGCCGAAGAAAAGAATCAGCTGAGTCACCGGGGCAAAGCCATGCGTCTGCTGTTGACCGAAATGCAGGAGCGTTGGGGTGTCGGTCGCTGATAAACCCATTGCGCTTTACGTGCATTGGCCGTGGTGCGTGCGCAAGTGCCCTTATTGCGACTTCAATTCGCACGCAATCGGAGCGGGCGTTGACGAGGCGGGCTATATCCAAGCACTTTTGCAAGATGTGGATGCAGCTGTGGAGCTCGCCGGTCGCCGACCGGTTTCAAGTGTCTTTTTCGGAGGCGGAACGCCGAGTTTGATGTCGGTGCAGGGGTTTGAAACCCTGATGACAGGTTTGCGCAAGCGACTTTTGTTTGCCGAGGATGCTGAAATTACTTTGGAGGCCAACCCTGGAACACACGAAGCTGCACGATTTGCCGGTTACGTGGCAAATGGCGTCAACCGTTTTTCCATTGGCGTTCAGAGCTTTGACGATGAACGGCTCAAGGCGCTCGGCCGTATCCACAATCGCAGGCAGGCTCTGGAAGCAGTCGAAACGGCGTTGACTTTGGTTGACAATCTCAATTTGGACGTGATGTACGCCTTGCCCGGTCAGTCTCTTGAAGGTGCCGCGCAGGACGCCCTCACGGCGGTGAAGAGCGGCGCCACGCATCTTTCCTTCTATGAACTGACCATTGAGGAGGGAACGGCTTTTTACAAGCGCGAGCCCGCGGGGCTACCCGATGGCGATACGGCTGCCGAAATGGGTGAGATCGTGGGCACGACTCTTGCCGAAGCCGGTTTCGAGCATTATGAAGTGTCGGGCTACGCCAAGCCCGGTCGCCGTTGTCGACACAATCTTAATTATTGGACATTCGGTGACTACATCGGCGTTGGTGCCGGAGCGCATGGAAAAATTACGACCGAAGGCGGCATACTTCGCACCGAACGGCGTGCCAATCCGTTGCTGTACATGGATGATGCGGTCAACGGCAGGTTTGCTTCGCAGTTGAGTTTTGTGCTTGCCGAGTCGCTGCCTTTTGAATTTATGCTCAACGTTTTGCGTCTCTACGACGGGGTTCCCGTGACGCTCTGGGAAGCAACCACAGGCTTGCCCTATGAGGTGATCGGAAAGAAGGTTGAGGCGCTGAGAAGCGAAGGACTTCTAGCAAACGACCAGAGGCGGCTTGTGTGTACGGAACTCGGACGCAATTGGCTCAGCACGGTGCAGGAGCGTTTCCTGCCCGATAACGAAATCTGAAGGAATGCTCCTTATGTTCAAGTGGCGATTGACGGCGGCTGTGGCGGCAAGCTTGCTTTTGTTTGGTTGCAGTACGGCGCCGCAACGGGAAACGCCTGTGCTGCCGGAAACACTTCCGGAAAAGGAACCGGTTCAGCAGCCTGACGAAGCGCAGGATTTTGTTGCGGGTGACATCCGTCTGCGTCCGGCGCAGTTTGCCGATTTGCCGGCGACAAGAGATGAAGACTGGGAACAGGCACTCAAAGCATTTCAGGTCTCTTGTACGACCATGCAGCATCACACGCTCTGGCGAGAGGCTTGCCGCAACGTTCAGGGCATGCCCCAGGGACTCGGTCGCGCGTTTTTCGAGGGCAATTTCGAGATTTGGCAGGTTTTGGCCAAAGATTCGCAAAGAGGAGTGTTTACGGACAAGGGCCTCATGACGGGGTACTTTGAGCCTATTTTGCGCGCAAGCCGCGTGCGACACGGCATTTACCAGTATCCGATCTACGGCGTTCCTGACGATTTGATTAGCGTTGAGCTTGACTCGATTCATCCGCAACTCAAGGGACTGCGTTTAAGAGGAAAACTTCAGGGGCGAAAGCTGGTGCCTTACGACGATCGCAGGGGAATCGTCGCGCGCAAGGATCTGGAGAAGAAACACGTGATTTGCTGGGCTGACGATCCGGTGGAGGCTTTTTTCTTGCAGATTCAGGGATCCGGTCGCGTGCTCCTTGATAACGGTTCGCTCATTCGCATCGGCTACTCCGATCAAAACGGGCACCCCTATAAAAGTTTGGGCGCCTGGCTCATCGAAAACGCGGGACTCACGCGAGAAGAAATGAGTATGCAACGCATAAAGCAATGGGTACGTGACAATCCGCAGCGCCGGCAAGAGCTTTTGAATGCCAACCCCAATTTCGTGTTTTTTGCCGAACGCGTAGGGTATTCCGACGATCAGGGACCGGTGGGAGCACAAGGGGTGCCGCTCACGCCGATGGCTTCCGTGGCGGTTGATCGCCGTTATTGGAAGCTCGGGGTTCCTTTTGTGACGGCCGCAAGCCAAAGTTTGCCCGCGATGGAATTCGCGCGTCCCGTGATTGCGCAGGATACCGGCGGAGCCATCAAAGGAGTGTTGCGCTTTGACTATTTCTGGGGGCTTGGAAACGAGGCTGGAAATCGTGCCGGCGGGCAAAAAAGCGACGTGAGCGCCTGGGTGATGGTTCCCAAGGGACAGAGTCCGGCCGCGATTCTCGCGCAAAGGTTGTGAAAACGGGGGGTTTGACCCCATATATGCACGGAAGCGGCCGTTATAATGGCACCACTTTGACACCAAGGTACGGCCAACGATTTGATTTGCCGTGCCTTTTCGGGAGAAAGATTGAGATATGACTGAAGAGAACACCCAACTGCAGAATCCCTCTCCGGAAGAAGCACCCGAACCGCTGATTTTTACGGACGCCTGCGTGGCGAAGGTAAAGGAATTGCTTGCCGCCGAGGAAGATCCCAATATGCCCTTGCGCGTTTTCGTGCAAGGCGGCGGTTGCCAGGGCTTCCAGTACGGTTTCCAGTTCGAGGAAAAAGCCGCGGAAGACGATGAAATCATTGAGCGCGACGGGGTGACTTTCCTTGTGGATTCGCTGTCGATGCAGTATCTGGTTGGCGCCGAAATTGACTTTAAAGAAGACCTCGAAGGTTCGCAGTTCGTAATCCGCAACCCCAATGCGGTGACGTCCTGCTCCTGCGGTTCGTCCTTCTCGGTCTAAACCTGTTTGCGTCCTAAGGACTCGACGGCCTAACACAAAAAAGCTCTCCAATTCGGGAGCTTTTTTTGTTAACTGTTGAGTTTTAGTCCTATCGGCTCAAAAATTTGCGTCCAGTTTGCACGTTTCAAAAAGTTATATCTCCTTTCAAGGCGTTGCCGTCTTAGAATAGACAGATCAAAATTCGTAGGTGCTGCGATATATGGAGAGCAGCCCGCTTAAGGAGAGATATTCATGACACTACTGTCCTGGATTGCCGTTGCAGTGATCTTCGTGACCATTTGGGCGTTGATCAAACGTTGGGAAACGCGTCTGGTGCTGATTGCTGCCGGCCTTTTCCTGTGCATTATCAGTCTTAACCCGATGATGGGTTTGAACCAGTTTGCCAAATCAATGACGAACAACTCGCTCATTATGGCAATCTGCGGCTCGATGGGTTTTGCCTTTACGGCGACTTACACGCAGTGCGACCGTTCGCTTGTGCACTATCTGGCCGCACCGATTCGCGGCATGGGTCTTTTCTTGGTTCCCGTCTCGACGGTGATTACGTTCTTCGTGAACATCGCCATTCCCTCGGCAGCCGGTTGCGCCGCTGCTGTGGGCTCTACGCTGATTCCGCTGATGTTGCGTGCGGGCATTAAGCCGGCTGCCGCCGCCGCTGCCGTGCTGGCCGGTACGATCGGCTCCTACCTCTCGCCGGGTACCTCGCACAACCCGTTCGTTGCCAAGATGGCCGGCATGGACGTGATGGAGTTCATCGGAACGCATACTTACTATTCGCTGATGTGCGGTGCCATTTTGGTGGTCGGCACGGCTATCGTCTGCTTCCTGATGGGCGACGGCAAGGGTGACGCCAACGCTCAGGTCGACGAAAGCAAGATCAAAAACGAGGACTTCACTCCTAATCCGCTCAAAGCTATCGTGCCGCTTGTCCCGATCACGATTCTGGTCGTCGGCAATATGTGGGTTCCCGCCATCAAGATGGGCGTGGCTCAGGCTATGTTGATCGGTGCCATCTGCGCCCTGGTTGTTTCTCTGAGCAATCCGCAGGAATTCTCAAAGAAGTTCTTTGACGGCATGGGTAAGGGCTATGCAGATGTGCTCGGCATCATCATCGCCGCCGGTGTCTTTGCCGCCGGCCTGCGTGCTACGGGTTTGATTGATGCTTGCGTCGACGCTCTGAAGGACTCCAACGACATCGCTCGCTGGGGCGGCTCTCTTGGTCCGTGGATCATGGGTGTGATCACGGGGTCGGGTGACGCTGCAACGCTGGCCTTTAACGAAACGGTGACGCCGCATGCCAAGGACTTCGGCATGACCATCGAAGGCCTGGGCGGTCTGGCCTTCCTGACCGGCGCTCTCGGCCGTACGATGTCGCCTCTGGCCGGCGTGACGATTCTCGTCTCGGGTATTGCTATGGTCAACCCGATCGACGTGATCAAGCGCACTGCTATCCCCTGCATCATCGCCGTCTTTGCTTGCGCCTTCCTGATGGTTTAAGAGCAAGGACTGTAGCCGCTGCGAGACTCCGTAAAGTTCTCGCGGCAGGCTTGATGGAAAACCGGACCGGCAAACGATGGATGTCAATCTTTTGTTTGCGTCCGGTTTTTATTTGACCGAAGCATACGCAAGGAAAGCTGATATGGAACGACACGAGCCAGAGGCTGAAAAACCATTCTCGTCACGAAGTGTGGTTGATTTGTCGCATGTTGTCGATAACGGCACAAAGCCTTATCCCGGCGACCCGGCACCGCGCCTGGATACGGCGGCTGACATTACGCACGACAGCTGTTGTGTGACAAGAATTTCTTTGGCAACTCATACGGGGACGCACGTTGATGCTGAGGCACACGTTATTCACGGCGGCAAACGTCTCGGAGACTATCCGTTGACGGCTTTCTCAGGTTTGGCCCGAGTAGCGGATCTGCGTGGCTTGAGCGTGGTTGATGCATCGGCTCTCGACAGCATCGAGTCCTGCGACTGGCTGTTGCTCTGTACTGGCCAGAGCGAGAAGTGGGGCAGCGAAGAGTATTTCGGGACGGAACCGCTTTTTACCGAAGCCTTCGTCAAGGCGGCAGCAAGGATTGCGCGTAAAGGCATCGGACTTGACTGCTCAGGTCTTGATCGAGAAGGCGTGGCATTGCATTGTGTGTGGTTTTCGAGCGGCGGCGGACTGATGGTGGAAAATCTCACCGACTTGGAAATGTTGCTTTCCGAATCTCAAATCCTTTTTGCGGCCTATCCCTTGAAGCTTGCCGCCGGCGACGGTGCTCCGGTGCGTGCCGTTGCGGTGCTCGGCTAAAGAAAGGCCCGCGCCTTCAAATGCAAGACGCGGGCCGAAACAGACCGGTGGAACTGCGGTTTAGCGCAGACGCATGCCCGGCTGGGCGCCTTCAAACGGCGTGATCAGATAGACGCCGGCGCCCTTGTCGGACTGGTAGCTTGCGGCAAGAACCATGCCTTCGCTCAGACCGAAGCGCATCTTGCGCGGCGCGAGGTTGGCGATCATTACAATGAGTTTGCCTACGAGTTCTTCCGGCTTGTAGTAGGCCTTGAGGCCGGCAAAAACCTGGCGATTGCGGCCGTCGCCGATGTCGAGCTCGAGACGGATGAGCTTGTCGGCGCCTTCGACATGATCGGCCTTGACGACACGCGCTACGCGAAGATCAATCTTGGCAAAATCGTCGATGGTGCAGATGTCAGCCACCGCTTCCACTTCGGGTGCACTGACGGCGGTTGCCTCAATGGGCTTGGCTTCGACGGCAGGCTTTGCTTCAGCCTTTTTCGCAGGTTTCTGTACCTTGGCTTCGGCTTTGTCGGGATCGGGCAGCAGTACGTCGAGTTGCTTTTCGCGATCCACGCGTCCCATCAGATGTTCGAACTTCGAGATCGGACGTTCGCTTGAAAGCGTCTGATTGACACTGTCCCATTGCATGGAGCCGCAGTTGAGGAACTTCTCGACGCGTTCGGCTGTTGCCGGCAGCACGGGCTTGAGGTAGAGCGTAAGCAAGCGGAAGCCTTCGAGCGCAACGGACGCAACGTACTGAAGTTTGTCGGCGGTTTCCGCATTCTTGGCAAGTTCCCAGGGTTTTTCGCGATCGACGTATTCGTTGATGACGTCGGCGAGTTCCATCACACGACGCATGGCGCGAGCGTATTCGCGGTTTTCGTAATCGTTGCGGATGTCCTCGGCCGCAGCGCGAATACCCGTGAGGATTTCGTCATTCATTGCGGCATCGGACACGCGGCCTTCAAAGCGCTTGAAGATGAAGCCGGCGGCGCGGCTGGCGATGTTGACGTACTTGCCGATCAGGTCGGAGTTGACGCGGGCCTGGAAGTCGCCCTTGGTGAAGTCGACATCTTCGACGCGGCTGTTGAGCTTGGCGGCGAGGTAGTAGCGCATCCATTCGGCGTTCATGCCGAGGCCCAGGTAGTCCATCGGGCTGATGCCGGTGCCTCGCGACTTGCTCATCTTCTGACCGTTGACGGTCATAAAGCCGTGCACATTGACGTGATCGGGAACACGGTAGGGGGTGCCTGCAAAGTGCAGCATGGCCGGCCAGAAGAGCGTGTGGAAGTAGATGATGTCCTTGCCGATGAAGTGAATCTGTTCGGTGTCCGGACGCGACAGTTCCTGCACGAAATCGAGTCCCTTCTTGGCGCAATAGGCTTTGAAGCTGGCCAGGTAGCCGATCGGCGCATCAAGCCAAACGTAGAAGTACTTGCCGGGTGCATCCGGGATTTCAATGCCGAAATAGGGGGCATCGCGAGAAATGTCCCAATCGGCAAGATTGCCGTCGAGCCATTCGTTGTCTTTGGCAAGAACTTCAGCTTGCACGCGGGGTTTGCCGTCGGCGCCATTTCCCATCGTCCACTCTTTGAGGAAGGCCTGCGCACGCGGATCCGACAAGCGGAAGAAGTAGTGCGTGGAGGTCTTCAGAACCGGTACGGAACCCGAGATGGCGCTGTAGGGATCGATCAGGTCGGTCGGCGAATACACCGAGCTGCACTTTTCGCACGAGTCGCCGTACTGGTCAGGCGCGCCGCACTTCGGGCAGGTGCCCTTAATGAAGCGGTCGGCGAGGAACATGCCGACTTCTTCGTCGTAGAACTGCTCGATGTCAGTGGTGTAGATGAGACCGGCATCCTTCAGACGGCGATAGATGTCCTGCGAGAGTTCGGTGTTTTCCGGACTTTCGGTGCAGTGCCAGTGATCAAAGTTGATGTAGAAGTTGTCGAGATACTGCTGGCGACCGGCAGAGATCTTGGCGACAAATTCCTGCGGCGTAACGCCCTGTTTGCTCGCCGCAATCATGATCGGGGCACCGTGAGCGTCGTCAGCGCATACAAAATGCACGTTGTTGCCGCACATTCGCTCGTGGCGCACCCAGATGTCGGCCTGGATGTATTCCAGAATATGGCCGAAATGGAAGGCGCCGTTTGCATAGGGCAAAGCGGTGGTCACGAAAATATTGCGCTTGGCGTTGCTCATTGTTTATCAGAAAAATCGGTTAAAAAAGAAGGCCGCGAACGTAGGGAGTCGCGGTGCAATCCAACATTCTACTGCGCTAGACGGTGCGCCGAAAAGAGAGGACAAAAGCACAGCGAAGAGACCTGTGTTCGTCTGCGTCATTCGTTGACGCATCATCCTGTAGGCTGACCTGTGCGGACGACCCAACAAAAGAAAAAAGAGAAGAAAAATGCCAATCAAGCAGATCATTAAATCGTCGCGCGTTCCTGTCAAGATATGGACAAATGATGTCGACGAAGGTTCTATCAGACAGCTCAAGAATGTGGCTGACCTGCCGTTTGTGTTTCACCACGTGGCCGCTATGCCAGATGTCCATGTCGGCATGGGTGCGACCATCGGAAGCGTCATTGCGACCAAAGGTGCCGTGATTCCGGCTGCCGTCGGCGTGGACATCGGCTGCGGCATGGCCGCCGTCAAACTCAATCTCGAACGAGGAGAGCTCGGAGAGGAGCAGCTTGTTGCCGCTTTTCAGGCGGTTTTGCGTCGCACGCCCGTGGGCCTGACGCAGCACAAAGAGAAGAACTGCCGCGTGGAAATGTGCCTGCCGTTTGCCGACGAGATGGCAGACATCGAAATTAAAAATCCAGACATTCTCAAGCCGATGCTCAACATGAACTGGCGGCTTCAGATGGGAACGCTGGGTTCAGGGAATCACTTTATTGAGATCGAAATTGACGAAGAAGACGGCGTGTGGGTGATGCTGCACTCGGGCTCACGCGGCGCGGGCAATGTCATGGCTTCGCGTTTTATCAAGGAAGCAAAGACGCTCACGGCAACCAAAGGCATTGAACTTGTCGACGGTGCGCTTTCTTACTTCGAGGAAGGAGAAGAGGCGTTTGACCGCTACATGCAGGCTGTGAAGTGGGCTCAGAACTATGCGCGCGCCAATCGCCGCACGATGGTCGACGACGTCATCAAGTCGCTTGAAGACGTTTGGCCGCATGTCGAGCCTGTCGGAGAACTGATTGACTGCTACCACAACTACGTCGAAAAGGAAACGCACTTTGGAGAAGAGGTTTACGTTACGCGCAAGGGCGCCATTCGTGCTGGTATCGGCGAACTCGGTCTCGTGCCGGGAAGCATGGGCGACGCGTCTTACTTGGTCGAAGGACTGGGCAATGAGGAGTCATTCATGAGCTCCGCGCACGGTGCGGGACGCCGCTACGGCAGACAGGATGCCAAGAGACGCTTCACGGTTGAAGATCTCAAGGTGCAGACCGAAGGCATCGTGTGCCGCAAGGACGTCGGAGTGCTTGATGAAATTCCGGCAGCCTACAAGCGCATCGACTCCGTGATGGAAAACCAAAACGATCTGGTGCGCGTGATCCACAAGTTCCGTCAGGTGTTGTGCGTCAAAGGTTGATACGTTGTCTCCAAAAGTGATTGGGGCAAATGTCCGACTAGATCGCTCGGATTTTTCCTTGTAAACTCCAACTTCGTGTGCAGGTGCGGCCCGTGCCTGCGCATTGTTTGCACAACCGGTAGCGGAGTCCCAAAGCTCTGCCACCATTATTTAGAAAGAAAACCATCCCATGCTGACCAAAGAACAAGTGCAGGAGATTGCGGGTGCCGTACTTGACCCGGTGCTCAATCTGCCGCTTTCGGAATTTAAGGCCATCAAGAATGTCGTCGTCGACGGCGACGCCGTTGCCGTGACCGTGTGCCCCGGCTACCCCGTCAAGAGCGTGGCCGAGGAATTGGCTTCCCGCGTCAAGACGGCGCTCACGCAGGCCGGAGTGGCCTCCGCTCTTGTGACAGTTTCGGGTGACATCATCGCTCACCGTGTGCAGCGCACACTCAAGACGATGGCAGGCGTCAAGAACATCATCGCCATCAGCTCCGGCAAGGGCGGCGTGGGCAAGTCCACGGTGTCGGCTAACTTTGCTTTGGCGCTGGCTGCCGAAGGCGCTCGCGTGGGCATGCTCGACGCGGACATCTACGGCCCCTCGCAGCCCACGATGCTGGGCGCCAAAGGTCAGCCCACAAGCCGCGACGGCGTCAACATGGACCCGATCGAAAGCCTGGGTCTGCAGATCAACTCCGTGGGTTTCATGATTGATCCGGAAGAGCCGATGATCTGGCGCGGTCCGCTGGTCGCGCAGGCGCTCACCCAGCTTCTCAATCAGACTGCATGGGATAACCTCGACTACCTTGTGATCGACATGCCCCCGGGAACGGGCGATGTGCAGCTTACGCTGTCGCAGTCCGTGCCGGTTACGGGAGCTGTCGTGGTGACGACGCCGCAGGACATTGCTTTGCTGGACGCCAAGAAGGGCCTTCGTATGTTTGAAAAGGTCTCGGTGCCTGTGCTTGGCATTGTGGAAAACATGGCCCTCTTCCGTTGCCCCAAGTGCGGTCATCTCGAACACATCTTCGGCGAAGGCGGTGCCAAGCGCATGAGCGAACAGTACAAGGTTCCTGTTCTGGGCCAGCTGCCGCTTGATTCGCGCATCCGCGAACAGGCCGACTCGGGGTTGCCCACCGTGGCGGCTGATCCCGATGGTGAAATCGCCTCGATTTATCGTCAGATCGCCTTGCGTGCGGCTGCTTACGTGGCGCGTACCGCCAAGGACATGAGTCAGGTGATGCCTTCGGTGAAGGTGGTTAACGACTAAAAACACGAAGCCCCGGGCACGTGGCCGGGGCAAGCGTTTTTGAAGGGCGGGAAAAGTTGGAGACGGCTTTCCCGTTTAATTTTTGTCAACGTTTCCGTCGGCTCGCTTGGCGCTCTCAATAAGTTCCTGAGCTGACTTGAGCGTGGCGTCGGTGATCTGCAAGCCGCCTGCCATACGGGCGATTTCGCGGATGCGCTCTTCGTCCGAAAGGGGCCTCAAAGAGCTTGTTGTCACTTCGTCGTGCGTTTCCTTTTGAACGAGCCACTGGTTGTTGGAGCAGGCAGCAACCTGAGGCAGGTGGGTGACGCAAAGAACTTGGCGGTTGTGGCCGAGACGGCGCAGCAGACGCCCGACGACTTCGGCCACGGCTCCGCCGATGCCGCTGTCGACCTCGTCGAAAATGAGCGTGGGTACCGGCGTGATTTGCGCGGTGATCACGGCAATGGCAAGCGAAATGCGGGCCAGTTCGCCGCCGGAGGCCACTTTGGTGAGCGGTCGCGGCGTGGCTCCGGCGTGCCCTGACACCAGGAATTCACAGCGCTCCATGCCGCCTGCCCAGGGGTCGCACTGGGGCAACGTGATCTGCAGACAACCTCCGGTCATGGACAGGTGCTGCATTTCATCGGTCACTGCTTTTGAGAGGTCCTGAGCGGCCTTCATTCGCGCTTGGGTGAGCGCTGCTGCGCGTTTCAGAAAAACTTCTTTGGCGCGCTTTTCGTTCTCTTCCAAAAGCTCGATGTCGGCGTTCTCAGCGAGTTCCTCGAGCCGCGCTTTGACTTCCAGACGGTACGCAAAAAGATCTTCGGGAGCACGGTGCAGTTTGCGCGAGAGTTTCCAGTACATCGACAGACGTTCGTCGATTTCTGTAAAGCGCGATTCGTCGACGTTGAAACGATCGAGGCGGTGTGAAAGGTCGCGCGAAATGTCTTCGAGAATAGCGCTTGCTTCTGATAGAGACTCTTCGTACTGCGCAAGCTCCGGATCGAATTTGGCTGCGGCGCTCAGATCGGCCTGCGCCTGCATCGTCAATCCAACGGCCGTTACGTCTCCCTGTGAGAGAGCGTCGGCTGCGGCACGAATGTGGCTGACGATTTCCGCGCCGTTTGAAAGCAGGCTGTGTTCCTTGGAGAGTTCCTCCCATTGGCCTTCCCGGGGATCGAGTTCGTCAAAGAGTTCGTTGATCCAGCCCAGCCGCTCGGCCTCTGCCTGCTGCTGTTCGACGTTTTGTGTGGCTTGATTGAGAAGTCTCACGCGCTCTTGCCATTCGAGCCAGGCTTCGCGCACTGCGAGCCGTAGCGGTTGAGTGCCGCCGAAGCCGTCGACGAGCTGCAGTTGGTACGAGGTCTTCAGAAGCGATTGGTGCGCGTGCTGCCCATGGATGTCGACCAGGCGTTCGCCCAGTTCACGAATTTGAGAAACGGTCACCGGAGTGGCGTTGATCCAGGCGCGCGAACGCCCTTTGATATCAACCGTGCGACGCAGAATCACGATGTCGGTTTCGTCGAGACCTGCCGAGGAGAGCCACTTTTTCACGCGCGGCGTGACATCGAATTCGGCGCAGACTTCGGTGCGCTGTGCACCTTCGCGAATGAGTCCCGTGTCGCTGCGGGCACCCAAAACGAGTTCCAGCGCGTCGATCAGAATGGACTTGCCCGCACCGGTTTCGCCGGTCAGACACGTTAGCCCTGAGGAGGCTTCCACAACAAGCGAGGGGACGATCACAAAATCTTTAAGGGACAACAACTGAAGCATTCTTAACTCTCGAAAGCAAAGGACAAGTCCGGACGTTTGTCGATGGGGTCAAATGGGCTGAAATGTTAGTCTGACAATTTTTCTGAGGTTGTCGGATGAGGAATCTGAACCGGCGTGGTCTGATCTTGCAAGGGTGTGTGAATCGGATGTTCGGATTGCGGCAGATAGTTCCACTTGAGCTTGCGGCGTAGCAAATCGAAGTGGTTGTAACCAACCGGATGAAGCATGGTAAAACGTTCTTTGCTTACCTTGACGCGCAAAACGTCTCCTGCTTGCACATCAATGAGAACCTGAGCGTCGAAACTCGCAACTGCGCTGCGGGTTTCGTTTACCTCAATGTCGATTTTGGTGTGCGAGCCTAGTACGATCGGGCGGTTGGAGAGAGTGTGCGGCGCAATCGGGACCAGGAGCATGCTTGAGACGGACGGGTGCATGATGGGGCCGCCTGCGGCCATCGCGTAGGCGGTTGATCCGGTCGAGGTGCTCACTAAAACGCCGTCAGCGCGCTGCACTGCCATCTGAAGGCCGTCAACATAGACGGTGTACTCAACCATGCCCAGAGCGCGACCGTGGCTGATGCCGATATCGTTGACTGCGAGTCCTTCAAAAAGCAGATTATCTTCGCGCCAGACGCTGCCTTCGAGCATACTGCGCTCGTCGGCGACGTACTGCCCGAGCAGCATGGCAGGAAGCAGTCGATTCATATCTTCGAGCACAATGTCGGTGATAAAGCCCAATCGTCCGGCGTTGATACCGATGACGGGAACTTTGTAGGCAGCCATGGCGCGTGCTGCACCGAGCATGGTGCCGTCACCACCGATGGCAACGGCCACATCGCAGACGCGGGCAATTTCTTCGGCCGGGCCTGACTCAAACGGACAGTCGCTCGGCATGTGAGCGGCGGCGTTTTCGTCCAGATAAGGCGTGCACCCCGTACGGGTGATGAGATCCGTTAGTTCCCGGACGTAGCGGGAGATGGCGCCCTGAGGCTTGGCAATGACGGCAACGCGCTCAAACTTTTGCATTGATGAATGACTCAAAAAATGGTTCGTTCAAGAGTGTAGCAAGTTGCATCGAACACAAAAACACCGGCCGAAGATGAACTGCGGCCGGTGCATGATCTTCTTATGGAGTGTCAGACGAATCAATCGTCGAAGGTGGGCGTTTCAACGCCGAGCACCTTGTGCAGCTTTGGACTCGTCGTGGTGTACTGCAAGAAAACCTTCTTTTCCGGGAAGACGTACTTGGAGGCGCCGAAGGCTGCCAGAGCACATTCATGGAAGCCGGAAAGAATGAGTTTCTTCTTGCCCGGGTAGGTGTTGATGTCACCCACAGCGAAGATGCCCGGGATGGAGCTTTCGAACTTTTCCGTATCCACCACAATTTGCTTGCGTTCGAGTTCCAGACCCCATTCGGCGATCGGACCGATCTTGGGCTGAAGACCGAAGAACACGAGCAAATGATCAAGCGGCATGCGGCGAACGACACCATCACCGCCCGTGACGCGGATTTCGGTCATCTTGCCGTCTTTTTCTTCAAAACCCGTCACTTGACCGACTTCGAACTGCATTTCCCAGTTTTCGCACAACTCGCGCATGCGGGCAACCGACGAGGCGGCAGCACGGAAGCCGTCACGGCGGTGCAACAGCACGACGCTTTCGGCTTTGCCCACAAGGTTGAGTGTCCAGTCCAGAGCCGAGTCGCCGCCGCCGCAGATCACAACGTTCTTGCCGGCGAAAAGCTCGGGGTCACGCACGCGGTAGTGCAGTTGGGTTCCTTCGAACTTTTCGATGCCGGGCACGCGCAGAGGACGTGCCTGGAAAGAGCCCACGCCCGCGGCGATGATCACAACCTTGCACAGGAACTTGGTGCCTTTGTCGGTTTCGACGTCAAAGAGACCGTCTTCGCGTTTTTTCACCACGGTGACTTCTTGACCGAGGTGGAAAGTGGGGTTGAAGGGGTGGATTTGCTTCAAAAGATTTTCCGTGAGTTCGTAAGACGAATACACGGGCACGGCCGGAATGTCGTAGATGGGCTTGGTGGGATAAAGCTCCATGCACTGGCCGCCGACGTTTTTCAAAGAGTCGACGACGTGTGCCTTGATTTCGAGAAGGCCGAGCTCGAAAACCTGAAAAAGCCCCACGGGGCCGGCGCCGACGATGACGGCATCGGTTTCAATGACCTGGTCGGTGGGTTCGGCAACGTTCAGATAATCTTCAATAGCCATGGTTGTCGTTAATTCATCAAATATTCGTTGAGCATGGGAGGCGTCGGCTTGACGCGCGCAAAAAACCGGCGCGCAAAACTCTGTCTTGCGCGCAGGCGAATCGTTGGGCGTATTTTCGCACACGAACTCTCTGTTTTGGATACGGAAAAAAGACGACTTTCTCTCTGAAAACGAGGTTCAGTCCTTTTTCTGGTCGAGTACTTTTTGGCGTTGTTCGCGCAGTTTGGCATCAATTTCGCTCATGATGTAGAAGTCTCCGTCGTTGGCTTTTTGAGCGAGCTCAAATTGATAGACGGCCGCACGCGGGTTGTCCAGAAGCGCGTACATGTCGCCTGTGGCGGCAAAAGCCATTGATTTCTTACCGAGCGCCTCGTAGCTGCGCGCCAAATACATGTGGTAATCGGGGTTGCTGCGTGAAAGAGCCGATTGGTTGCGCAAATAGTCAACAAGCTCCTGGTGCTTGCCGCTTTGGAAGAGCAACTCGACGTAGTTGGAGGCAGCCAGTCCCGAGTAGGGGTACTGATTGCAGGTGCTTTTGGCTAAAGCCAGCGCCTGATCTTTTTGAGCCTGCGTTTTGGCGACCTGATAGGTGAGTTCTGCCAGGTGTTTGTCCAGAATGACGCTGTTTTCCTTGCTCGCGGCTTTGGCGGCACGAATAGCCGTCAGTGCCTTGTCCTTTTGATTCATCTTGGCGTAGGCAACCGACAAACCGTATTGAGTTGCCACCAAGCTGTAGCCTGCGGGATGACGCTTGAGTTCGTTTTCAAAGCTCTTGGAAACTTTTAGCCAGCCGTCGTAGGTCGTCTCCTGCAGCACGCGGGCGCGCGCCTTTACCAGGAAGAAGTCCATGCTGTCGCGATGCGTGACCGGAGACATATGGCGCGTGCGATTTTGCATGTCGCTCATACGTTCGGACGTCATCGGGTGGGTTGAGATGTACGCTGTGCTGGCGTTTTCGTACCAGCGATTGTTTTGCTGCAATCGTTCAAAGAACGCTTCCATGCCCAAAGGATCGAACCCGGCATTTTGGAGCGTCGAAAGTCCGAAGCGATCGGCTTCGCGTTCGGCGTCGCGCGAGTAACCCAGTTGCTTACTCAACATGGCCGCTTGTGTGCCAAGCATTACGCCCATGGCTGCGTCGCCGCCGGAGCTGCCGCCTGCGCGAGCAGCAAGAAGCGCCAACAGAATCGAGCCGATGGTCATCGCAAGCGACCCCTTGCTCGACTCGATCATGCGGGCGATGTGGCGTTGCGTGACGTGTCCGATTTCGTGTCCGATGACGCCGGCCAATTCACTTTCGGTTTGCGAAGCGACAATGAGTCCCGTATGGACAGCAATGAAGCCGCCCGGCAGTGCAAAAGCGTTGAGCGATTTATCTCGAATCGGAAAGAAAAAGAAATCGTAAGGCGAAGGATCAGCGGCCGCAACGAGTCGATATCCCAACCGATTGACAAAATCTGTGAGCTCAGGATCCGGCAGGTAGGATTTGTCTGCCCGTACGCGGCGCATGAGCTGTTCGCCCAGACTGCGTTCCTCCAAAACAGTCAGGTCGGCGCCTGCCACATTACCCAGGCTCGGAAGGTTGAATTCGCCCACGCCGCCCGCAAGCTGCGCGTAGGCACCTGCCGGAGGAAGGGCAAGAGAGCAACTGACGGCAAGGACGGTAAGCGTTTTGAGAAAGCGCACGGAATTGAAAACCTATAAATCGGACGGCGGCAAAGCGTCGGCGAAACGAAATTTGAGTCGGAGCCGAGAACTTCGGTTGTGTATCATAGCGGCCTGCGGCCGAGGCGTGGTTTCCTCGGATGACTCAAAACGCAATCTTTTGCTACTGAAAATGACAGAACTCACTCATTTTGACCAGGCCGGCAACGCCCACATGGTTGACGTCGGTGCCAAAGATCAGACGCACCGCGTGGCGCGTGCTCAGGGGTTCATCCGCATGAAGCCCGAAACGTTTGCCATGATTGCGCAGGGAACGGCCAAGAAGGGCGACGTGATTGGCATTGCTCGCGTGGCGGCCATAATGGCGAGCAAAAGGACGGCAGACCTGATTCCGTTGTGTCATCCGATTGCGCTCACGCGTGTGGCTGTTGATTTTGAGCTTGACGAGGCGCACAGCGCCGTGCGCTGTGTCGCAACATGTGAAACGCGAGGACAGACGGGCGTGGAAATGGAGGCGTTGACCGCCGTGCAGGTGGGGCTTTTGACCATTTACGACATGTGCAAGGCCGTGGACCGTTTCATGGAAATCGGTGGCGTCAAGCTGCTTGAAAAGTCTGGCGGCAAATCCGGTCACTGGATTGCTCCGCAGTAACACAAAGAGAAGAAAACTTAAGTAACGAATCCGAAAAAGCGGCAGGTCGGCTGTTGTCGGCCTGTCCGTTTGTTTTTTGAAAAAATGAAATGCAACTCCGGTCTCCGAGATTCGGTGCTGACGGCTTTTCGCGACTCCATTCCCGTGATGATGGGGTATCTGCCGTTGGGCTTTGTCTTCGGTTTTTTGTTCGCCCAAGCCGGCGCCGCCGCCTGGATGGCGCCGATCTGTTCGATTATCGTCTACGGCGGTGCGTCGCAATACATGATGGTGCCGATGGTGGCTGCCGGCGCTTCGGTGCCGGCGATCGCTTTTGCCACGCTCGTGATCAATTTGCGTCATATCTTTTATGGCGTCTCTTTGCTGCAAAAGGTGCCTTCCAAGGGGTGGGCGCGCTGGTACATAGCCTATACGCTCACCGACGAGACATACTCCCTGTTGTCGATCATGCCAGTCGGTACGCCCTTGGCGCGTATGCTTTTCGTGTGCTTTTTTAATCACTTGTGGTGGATCCTCGGTGGTTTCATCGGCGCGTTAGCGGGTTCGAGCGTAACGATCGGACTCACCGGTCTCGACTTCGTACTCACGAGCCTTTTTGCCATGTTGACGGCAGAACAGTGGCGCAACCGTAAGACGGCGCTTTCGCTTTGGGTGGCGCTTTTCGGTTACGCTGCTGCACGAGTGCTGATGCCCGAAAACGCCCTTGCTGTCTCGATCGCTTTGTGTGCGGCCGCAGGACTTGTCTGGGGTGCATCCCGTCGCAAGCGCGATTCCGGTGACTGCGTTTTGAACAAGGAGGCCTAAGCGATGGATTTCGGATACTTGATGCTTGTGTTCATCGCTATGGCGGCGGTAACCTTTGCCGAACGCGCGCTTCCCTTTGCCGCAAGCAAATGGCTGCAAAAACAGCGCTGGGTAAGAGATCTGGGCGACTTTTTGCCTCTTGCCATTATGGTGCTCTTGACCGTGCACGCCGCAACCGACGCGGCCGTGGCGCGTGATGCTGCTCCCACTCCTGAAGTGGTGAGCATCGCTTTTGCCTTTGTGCTGCAGTGGTTCCTGAAAAATCCTCTGGTTTCAATCTTTGCGGGCACGGCTCTGTACGTCGCCTGGGTCAACGGTTACTTGCCCTTTTGACGCTAAAATTCGCTTTTTACGCCTGCGCTTGTCAGATAGGCCCAACTCCTTGGGCGCGCAAGGCTTGGATTCTTTGAGATGACTGATAAAGAAACTGCCGACATCGAAGCGGGCGCCACACGTCCGACCAACTTCATCCGCCAGATCATTGAAAACGATCTGGAGCAGGGCAACAACCTGCCGCGCTACTGGTGCGGTCATCCGGCTCCCTATTCCGAACAACTGCAAAAAGGTGAGCCCGATTGGGCGCGTATTCGCACGCGTTTTCCGCCCGAACCCAACGGCTATCTGCATATCGGTCACGCCAAGAGCATCTGCTTGAATTTTGGACTGGCGGCCGATTACAAAGGTGTCTGCCACATGCGCTTTGACGACACCAATCCGGTGAAAGAAGACCAGGAGTACGTTGACGCGATCAAGGAAAGCGTCCGTTGGATGGGCTTTGACTGGAAGCAGGGCACGGAAGATAACCTTTATCACGCGTCCGATTATTTTGATTGGATGTACGCCTTTGCCGAGCACCTGATCAAGACCGGCTACGCTTACGTTGACGAACAGAGTGCCGACGAAATGCGCGCCAATCGCGGTACGCTTTTCGAGCCGGGCAAGAACTCGCCCTATCGAGACCGCAGCCCTGAAGAAAACCTGCGCATTTTCCGCGAAATGCGCGACGGCAAGCACCCGGAAGGCTCCATGGTGCTGCGTGCCAAGATTGACATGGCTTCGCCCAACATCAATCTGCGCGATCCGGCGATTTACCGCATCCGTTTTGCCGAACATCAGTCCACGGGCAATAAGTGGTGCATCTATCCGATGTATACCTTCGCGCATCCGATTGAAGATTCTCTCGAAAACATCACCCATTCAATCTGTACGCTTGAGTTTGACGATCAGCGTGCGTTCTACGACTGGGCGCTCGAACGAATCGTGCCGGTGCTGCGTACGCCTCAGTATGAGGAGGCTAAGAGAATCATTGCCGACATGGCCGAGGGCAAAGATGATCGTGCGCTTGCGTTTGCGCGTGCGGCGTATAACGCGGCCGAGAAACTCGGACAGAGCGAACCTGAAGCTGCTATGCGCGAGATCTTTGGTCGCTGGGCAGCAACAGGCGGCCCCGAGACGCTCGAAGGCACAGAAGGCAAGAGCTTCTTTACGCTTTTGCAAATGCACACCGAAAACTTCACGCCTCTGCTTCAAAGCGCGTTGTCGGTGGTGCGTCACAACTTCTTCCTGCTCTCGCATCAGTACGAATTCAATCGTCTGAGCCTCACGTATGTGGTGCTCTCCAAACGCAAGCTTATCTCTTTGGTTCAGCAGGGGCTTGTCGACGGCTGGGACGATCCGCGCATGCCCACGCTCGTCGGGTTGCGCCGCCGTGGCTACACCGCTGCTGCGCTGCAGAAGTTTGTTGAAAATTGCGGCGTGAGCCGTGTGGCAGGCGGCTGGATCGACTACAGCGTGCTTGAGCAGTCGCTCCGCGAAGATCTGGAAAGTACGGCTGAACGACGCGCCGGCGTTGTGCACCCGTTAAAGCTCATTTTGGACAACTATCCGGAAGGACAGAGCGAAGAGCTCGTGTGCCCGAATCATCCGCAGAAGCCAGAAATGGGCACGCGAACGGTGACGATGAGCCGAGAGCTGTGGATTGAACAGGAAGACTTTGCGGAAGTGCCTCCGAAGGGCTATCGTCGTTTGACGATTCCGGCTGACGGATCTCCGGCCAAGCCCGTGCGCCTGCGCAATAGCTATGTCATTGTGCCTACGTCTTTTGAAAAGGATGCCGAGGGTAACGTGGTGTGCGTACACGCCGATTACTTGCCGGAAACCAAGAGCGGTACGGCCGGCGCTGATTCCGTAAAGACGAAAGCTGCCATTCACTGGCTCGATGCTAAAACGGCCGTTCCCGCACAGTTCCGAATGTACGATCGCCTCTTTACGGTGCCGCAGCCCGATTCGGCTGAAGACTTCCTTACCGTTTTGAACCGTGACAGCAAGTTCGTAAGCCAGGGCTTTGTTGAGCCCAACGTGGCCGCAGCTGCTCCCGAAACACGCTATCAGTTTGAGCGCATCGGTTATTTCGTAACCGATATCAAGGATCACAGCGCCGAACATCCGGTGCTCAATCTTGCCGTTGGACTGCGTGACAGCTGGGGCAAGAACGCTAGGTGAGTACGCTCTTAATTGGTTGACACAAAGGCCTGCCCGAGTTCTCTCGTTCGTCGTGGCTCGACGATGGGAGAGCGGACAGGCTTTTGCTTATGTAAGCGCCGATTTACGGTTTTGCATTAAATCAAATAAAAGAATGTCGGGGTAGGGACATTCAACTGTTTGAACGGGCGTTTTTGGTGTTTATTCATATAATCGCTCGGGTTGAGAACGGCCTTTTTTTTGCGCCGACGTTTTGTTTGCGCGCAGAAAAAAAGATCGAGAAACGGCCGTACACAGAAAACCACAAATCGATTTCTTTTGGGATCGACAATCTTTGTTGGGGAGACAACAAACATGAAAAAGATTCTTATCGCAACCGCAGTCGCTGCCGCCTTCGGCATGGCCAACGCTGCCGAACAGGCTGACATTGTCGTGATCGGTGCCGGCGGCGCCGGTATGGCTGCTGCCGTTCAGGCTCACGACAACGGCATCAAAAAGGTTGTGATCATTGAAAAGATGCCGATGGTCGGTGGCAACACGATCCGCGCTACCGGCGGTATCAATGCTGCTGAAACTCCGCAGCAGGCCAAGCTCGGTATTAAGGACAGCATCGAACAGATGTACAAGGACACGATGAAGGGCGGTCACAACCGCAACAATCCTGAACTCGTGAAGGTCCTTTGCAATAACTCTAACGACGCTGTGCAGTGGTTGATCAAGCTTGGCGGCAACTTCAACGACGTCGGTTTCATGGGCGGTGCCACCAACAAGCGTTGCCACCGCCCGACTGGCGGCGCTGCTGTCGGTCCCGAAGTGGTCAAGACTCTCTTCAATGCTGTTGAAGCCCGCAAGATTGATCTGCGTACGGACTCTCAGGTAGTTGACTTGATCGTCAAGAACGGCGCCGTGGCCGGCGTCAAGGTTAAGGACGAAGACGGCAAGGTTTACGAAATCGACTCCAAGGCTGTTGTGAACGCAGCAGGCGGCTTTGCCGGCAACAACGCTATGGTTTCCAAGATCATTCCGCGTCTGAAGGGCTTTGCCACGACGAACCATCCGGGTGCCACGGGCGACGGCCTGCTGCTCTCCGAAAAGGTCAAGGCTGCCTTTGTTGACATGGACCAGATCCAGACCCACCCGACTGTTGTTGAAACGACCGGCGTGATGGTGACCGAAGCCGTCCGTGGCAACGGTGCTGTGCTGATCAACAAGGAAGGCAAGCGCTTCTTCGACGAACTCAACACGCGTGATGCCGTGTCGGCCGCTATCCTGAAGCAGACCACCGGCCACGCCTACATGTTCTTTGACGATGACGTTCGCAAGTCTCTGAAGGCTATCGAAGGCTACATTAAGATGCCGGGTATGGTCATCCAGGGCAAGGATCTCGACGAAGTGGCCAAGAACATGGGTGTTCCGGCTGCTAACCTGAAGGCAACGATGGCTCAGTACGCCAAGGATCAGGCTGCTGGCAAGGATAGCTGCTGCGGCCGCACCAAGATGGAACGTCCGCTCAACAAGGCTCCGTACTATGCTATTCTCGTCACCCCGGCTGTGCACCACACCATGGGCGGCGTGAAGATCAACACGAAGGCTGAAGTGATCAATGTTGACGGCAAGGTGATTCCGGGTTACTTCGCAGCCGGTGAAGTGACCGGTGGTGTTCACGGCGGCAACCGCCTCGGCGGCAATGCTCAGGCTGACATCATTGTGTTCGGCCGCATCGCTGGCAACAGCGCTTCCGCTTACGCCAAGGCGCACTAACCTTTTAACTTTGTAAGAACCAAGAGGAGTTCATAACCAATGATCAAGCAATTGATTGTTGCTGCATCTGCCGCTCTGCTGTGTGCAGGTGCTCAGGCCGCTTCCTACAAGGACGGCACCTATACCGGTGAAGGCACCGGTAACGCCAGCAAGATCCAGGTGGAAGTTGTTGTTGCCGGTGGCAAGATCACTTCCGTGAAGGTTGTCAAGCATGGCGAAACCGAAATGTTGCTCAATGCCGCTCAGAAGAAGTTGTCCAAGGCAATCATCAAGAAGAACGGTACGGAAGGTGTCGCTGCTGTAACGGGCGCGTCCAATTCCTCCAAGGGCATCATCGAAGCTGTGAACAAGGCGCTCGAATCCGCCAAGTAATCGGCTCGGTTGCGTGATGCGAAAAAGGCTCGGAGTGGGGAAATCCCGCACCGGGCCTTTTCCATATATAGTGCGCATACTTTGCAACCAATTTTGATTGATTTGAAGGATGTCCGCTTTGATTGATACGACTTTTCGATTTTGTATGCATGCTCGTGCGGTCTTGTTAACTGTCGCTCTGTCCAGTGTGCTGAATGCCCCCGTTTCGGCGGCCGATCCTCACGAAACGCTCTACGAAACGCAGTACCAGGGGCTGGCGATGGGAACGCTGATCACCGCTCGTCTGATTTCTCCGGATGACAAAGCGGTGCAAAAGCTCGATGACTTCCTGTCGGATCGCATTGATGCCTATGAGACGCTTTTTACGGTGCACCGTGAGGGGCCGCTTTACGAGGTGAACAAACGCTCGGGTCAATGGGTTGATGTCGACTGCCGCATTGCCGAGCTGACGGAAAAAGCCAAGACAATTGCCGAGGCTTCCGACAGGGCGTTTGAGCCCACGATCGGCACTTTGGTCAATGTGTGGAAAATCGGCTTCGGCGGCAACCAGGTTCCTGAGCGCCGTGACATTGAGGCGGCTCTTGAAAAGGTCGACTACACCAAGATCGAAACCAAGCGGGGAAACAATGTCTGCCGTATGCGAATCGGCAAAGGGCAGAGCATTGATTTGGGCGCTATCGCCAAAGGTTGGATCGGAACGGCGCTTACTCAGGACTTAAAGGAGGCTGGTGCCACCAATGTGCTTCTTGATCTGGGCGGCAATGTAGCTTTGCTCGGCAAGTCTCCTGCCGGACGCCCTTGGAATGTCGGCATCCAGCGCCCCGACAAAGAACGGGGTCAAATTTTTGCCGTCGTCAAAGCCTTTGACGAATCGGTGATCACCTCGGGTGCGTATGAGCGCAAAATTGAGAAGGACGGCAAGTCTTATGGGCACATTTTGAGTCCTGAGACGGGGATGCCTGTTGCCACCGACATTGCCAGCGTCACGATTGTCGACAAGGATGGCGCACGGGCTGACGGCTGGTGTACGGCGCTTTTTGCGATGGGCGTTGAAAAAGCCGTCAAGAAGATGGCCGAACAAAAGGATTTGGGCGTATTCATTTTGGACGCCGACCTGAAGCGTGCATGGGTGAGCAAGTGCATTGCAGATCGCCTCAAAGTGCAGGATCCGCAGGTGAAACTCACAATTGTGGAATAAAACACAATACTAAATTTTCAGTTTCGTGATTCGCGCGTAGCAACATGGTTGACACAAGCGCGCGACCTAGTTAAATTAACCTAGATTTGCAGGCGCGCAGCGCCGCTGTCTGAGCTCGATGGTGACAGACAACGGATGCTCGTGCCTTTTCGCTAGGAGAACCCTTCATGTCTTTTGATGAAAACGCGCCGCGAACCGTACGCGATATGATCGAGCCGGCAATTAAGAAGGCCGGCGGTTGGGTGAACACGCACGCTCACGCAGACCGTGCGTTTACGTTGTCTCCCGAAATTCTCGAGATGCGCCGCACGCACTCTTTGCAGCAGAAGTGGGATGCACTGGATCGTTTAAAGAGCGAATCGACGGAAGAAGATTTCTATCGGCGTTTTTCCATGTTCTTTGAACTGATGATCGAGCAGGGCTGCACGGCCTGTGCTACGTTCGTGGACATTGATCCGCAGACTGAAGATCGCGCCATCAAGGCCGGCCTTCGCGCTCGTGAGCACTACGCCGATCAGATCACGGTAAAGTTTGCCAACCAGACTCTCAAGGGTGTGATTGATCCTGAAGCGCGTAAGTGGTTTGATATCGGCGCCGAGATGGTGGACATCATCGGCGGATTGCCTAAACGCGATGAGCGCGACTTCGGTCGTGCGGCCGAAGCCTTTGACATTCTGCTTGGGACCGCTAAAGCGCAGAATAAGATGGTGCATGTGCACGTCGATCAGTTCAATCTCTCCAGCGAATACGAAACCGAAATGCTTGCGCACAAGGCGATCGAACATGATATGCGCGGTCGTGTGGTCGCCATTCACGGAATTTCGATCGGTGCGCACTCCCGCATGTATCGTCAGCGCCTTTACACGCTTCTCAAGGAAGCCGGTGTGATGATGGTTTGCTGTCCGACGGCCTGGATTGACACGGCCCGTACGGAAATGATCGGTCCGATGCACAACTCGATGACGCCCGTTGATGAACTTGTTCCCGCCGGTGTCACGGTGGCGCTTGGTACCGACAACGTGTGCGACGCCATGGTCCCGTGGAGTGCGGGCGATATGTGGCATGAACTGCAGTTGCTTGCCACTGGCTGCCGCTTCGATGATTTCGAACAGCTTGTCAATATCGCCACTGTCAACGGCCGCAAGGTTCTCGGCATTGAGTAAAAGGGGAAAGCATCATGAAATTTAAGCCCAGCTACACCAGCAGCATTGCCGAAGACATCATGGCTGAGCGCCTGATTCGTGCGCAGGCGGTGGAATTTCTGGCAGATGCGCCGATGCGCTTGAAATCTGGCCTGATTTCGCCTGTGTACGTCGACAACCGCAAACTTTTTTCGCACCCGGAAGCTTGGCGCGATATCGTCGAAACGATGGCAAGTCGTGTTGAAGAATACGATCTGGAATTCGATATTGTCGCGGGCGTCGAAGCCGCCGGTTCCATGCATGCCGCAGCACTTGCCTATCGTCTCGGTTTGCCCGCCATCATGGTGCGCCAGAAGGCCAAGACCTACGGCAACCACTCCCGCATTGAAGGCGGTGATGTCAATGGTATGCGCGTTTTGCTTCTGGAAGATCACATCTCAACCGGCTTGAGCTGCCTTGACGCTATCCGTGCCTTGCGCGGGGAAGGTGCACAGGTGACGCAGGTGATGTCGATCACCAATTACGCGATTCCCGAAACGCAGCGACTCTTTAAGCAGGAAGGCATCGACACCTACGACGTGATCGCCTTTGAAAAGGTGGTACGAAAGGCCAAGGAAATGGGTGTGATTGATGACGAGCACGAAAAGTTGGTTCTCGAATGGTTGCAGACGCCCTGGACGTGGGCTGCTATGCATGGCGTTGTGGCGAGCGCCATCGAAAACTGATGAGTACCGTCATTTATCCCGGGCCCGTTTTCGGGCCCGTTCGCAGTCGGCGTCTGGGTAAGAGCCTGGGAGTCAACTTGTCGCCAGCAGACGGCAAGATCTGCAGCTTTGACTGTATTTACTGTGAATGCGGTCTCAATGACGAGCGTCGTCCCAAACTCAAAATGCCCTCGCGCGAGGCTGTGCGCGAAGTGCTTGAGGCGAGGCTTATTGCGATGAGTGAAGCTGACGATCTGCCCGAAGCGATTACGTATTCGGGTAACGGCGAACCGACCTCGCACCCGGACTTTCTCAATATCGTACGCGATACGCTGGCGTTGCGAGACAAATACTGCCCGCAAGCCAAGGTGTGTCTGCTCACCAACGCCACGCACCTGAACCGCGACGATGTCTTTGAGGCCGTTCGTCTGATTGATCGCCCGTGTCTGAAACTCGATACGGTCGATGCTGATTACATTCGGTTGGTGGATCGGCCCAACGCTCGTTACGACGTCAAAGAGGTGATCGAACGCATCAAGGCTCTCCGTGGCCGTTGCGTTGTTCAGACGATGTTCATGCAAGGTTCCTTTGCCGGGCAAAGCGTCGACAACACGACTGAAAAGTATGTGGGACCCTGGCTCGAGGCTTTGTCGCAGATTCGTCCTGAGGGGGTCGACATCTACACCCTGGCACGTGAAACGCCGGTGGTGGGCCTCAAAAAGGCTCCCGTCGAAACGCTTGCGCAAATCGCCGCACGTGTAGAGAGTCTTGGTATCAGTGCGCATTGGTATGGCTGAGGGAGGCCGGCTTGTCGGAATCGTTTTTTAGAAAAAACGGTGCTTTGACGGAGCCGGCTTTTTTGTTGTCTCTTTTGACGACGCCATGGGCGATAATTGCGACACAGTCTTTTGTAAAAATTGCGCCGTCCTTTCGGGGAAAACTTTGCCGGGACGAACAAGCGCGCCCAACTTTTAAGGAGTCCTAGGACATGTTTCGCCACTCCAACACCATCGCAGTTTGCGACAGCGAAGTCTGGAAATTTATTCAGGCCGAGTCGGATCGTCAGGAACAGCACATTGAGCTGATTGCGAGCGAAAACTACACGTCTCCGGCAGTGATGCAGGCTCAAGGTTCGCTTTTGACGAACAAGTACGCCGAAGGTTATCCGGGAAAGCGCTATTACGGCGGCTGCCAGTATGTTGACGAGGTGGAGCGTATTGCCATTGAACGCGCCAAGAAGCTCTTTTGCGAGCCGGCAGGCGTTGAGATGGCCGTCAATGTCCAGCCGCACTCCGGCGCTCAGGCCAACGAAGCTGTTCTTTTCGGACTTTTGAATCCAGGCGATACCGTGATGGGAATGAGTCTGGCCGATGGCGGTCACCTGACTCACGGCATGCATCTGAACTTTTCCGGCCGTTATTTCAACATTGTGAGTTACGGCGTTCGCGATGACACCGAGGCTATTGACTATGACGAAGTCGAGCGTCTTGCCAAGGAACATCAGCCCAAGCTGATCATTGCCGGAGCTTCGGCTTATTCGCTGCATATTGACTTCAAGCGCTTTGCGGATATCGCGCACTCGGTGGGTGCCATTTTGATGACCGATATCGCGCACTACGCGGGCCTTGTGGCCGCGGGTGTTTATCCGAGTCCGTTCGGCTACGCTGACGTGGTGACTACGACGACGCACAAAAGTTTGCGCGGCCCGCGCGGCGGCATTATTTTCTGCCGTCCCGATCTTGAAAAGAAGATCAACTCGGCTGTGTTCCCGGGCACGCAGGGCGGACCGCTTATGCATGTGATTGCGGGCAAGGCGGTGGCGCTTGGTGAAGCACTGAAGCCTGAATTCAAGGCATACGGTCAGCAAGTGATCAAGAATGCTGAAGTTCTAGCCAAGACGCTTATGGAACGTGGTCTTCGAATTGTTTCGGGCGGCACGCAAAGCCACGTGATGCTCGTTGATCTTCGTCCGATGAATTTGACCGGAAAGGCTGCCGAAGTGCTTTTGGGAGCGGCGCACATTACCGTTAACAAGAACGCGATTCACAACGATCCTCAAACGCCGTTTGTAACCTCGGGCATTCGACTGGGCACACCTGCCATGACCACGCGAGGCTTTAAGGAAGAAGAAACGCGCAAGGTGGGTAATCTTATCGCCGACCTGTTGTCCGCTCCTGAGGACGCGCAGGTGCTCGAGCGCGTGCGTACCGAAGTCGATCAGCTCACGGCAATGTTCCCCGTCTATCGACCCTAAGCTGTTTTCGGGCGTTTTCCAGGAGTTTTCAAGATGCGTTGCCCGTTTTGCAAGTCTAAGGACACGGCGGTGGTGGACTCTCGCGCAAGCGAAGATGGTTTCTCTATTCGTCGTCGGCGTCAGTGCAGCCATTGCGGCAAGCGTTTCACAACGTTTGAGCGTGTGGAAATCAATATGCCGGCCATCATCAAGCGAACCGGCGTGCGCCGCGAATACGATCGCGACAAGGTTCGCGGATCTATGCGTCTTGCGCTGCGCAAGCGTTTGGTGAGCGACGAGCAGATTGAGGAAGCCATTACGCTCATCGAGCAGCGTCTTCGCAGTCTTGGCGAGCGGGAGGTCAAAAGCGAAAAGGTGGGCGAATTTGTGCTTGAGGAACTTAAGCGGCTCGACAAGGTCGCCTATGTTCGTTTTGCGAGCGTCTACTTCAATGTGGAAGACCCTGAAGCTTTCAAGCGATTGATGCGTGATATGGAAATCGACAAAAACGAAGCAAAATGACCGATACGAGCGATGAGATTTTTATGCGCGCCGCTCTCGAAGAGGCGCGCAAAGGGCGCTACATCGCCCCTCCCAACCCGGCTGTCGGCTGTGTGATCGTCAAGGACGGTCAGATCGTGTCTCGGGGTTATACCCATGCCCCGGGCTCTCAGCACGCTGAAATTGATGCGATCATGAATGCCAAGGAGGACGGTGTTGACATCGCCGGCGCAACCTATTACGTGACGCTTGAACCTTGTTCGCACTACGGACGAACGCCGCCTTGTGCGGCACGTCTCATTGAGGAGCGAGCCGGTCGCGTGGTCGCAGCAATTGAGGATCCTAACCCGCAGGTTGCCGGCAAGGGCATCGAGATGTTGCGGCAGGCGGGCATTTCGGTTGACTGCGGCGTGTGTCGCGATGAAGCCTACGAATCCAATATTGGTTTCTTTACTCGCATGAAGACGGGCAAGCCCTGGGTTCGCCTTAAGACGGCTGTGACACTTGACGGACGCACGGCGTTATTTAACGGTGCAAGCCGTTGGATCACGAGTGAAGAGGCTCGACGTCGCGGCCGCCTTTGGAGGGCGCGCGCACAGGGGATTCTCACCGGCATTGGTACGATTCTTGCGGACAATCCTCAGATGAGCGTACGCGAAGAAAAATTGCCGAGTCCGGTCAAATTTGTGGCTGACAGTCAGGCACTGACGCCGGTGACCTTTAACATCTTGCAAGGTCAGCCCACGACGATTTTTGTCAGCCGGAAAGCGCCTCAGTCGCGCGTTGAAGCCCTGCGGGCCGCAGGTGCGATCGTCAAGTGCGTCGGCGGCAACGACGAGCTGGATTTGGAAGAGGTCATACGTCAGATCGGCGGAGCCGAAATCAATGAACTGCATGTCGAGGCGGGAGCCACTCTTTCGGGAGCTCTTCTGCGGGAAGATTTGGTCGATGAGATCGTTTGCTATCTGGCTCCGGCTGTGATGGGTGATGGGATGCCCTTTGCCAAGCTCGGCCCCTTCAAGCAAATGAGTGAGGTGCTGCGCGGAAAGTTTGTGAGCGTGGAAAAAGTCGGCGACGATCTTGAGGTCGTACTCAGAAAAAATTAACTGCAACTGCGGCAGGCCCCGACAACGGAGTGCCGCTTTTTAGGAAAAAAAGAAAATATGTTTACCGGAATTATTCAGGCCATCGGCAAGGTGCGTGAACCCGAAAAGCTTGGCAACGGCGTTCGTCTGACGATTGTTACGCCCGAGGATTTTCATCTCGAAGAAGTGCGCGTGGGCGACTCGATTGCTGTTAACGGTGCCTGCATGACGGTTGTCAACATCGAAGGGAAGTCTTTTCAGATTGACGTGAGCGCCGAGAGTCTTTCCAAGACCTGCGGGCTGGATACTTTCGGTGAAGTCAACCTTGAAAAGGCAATGCGTCTGGGCGATCGCGTCGACGGCCATCTGGTGAGCGGGCACGTTGACGGCGTGGGTCAGGTCGAATCCATGACCAAGATCGCTGAAAGCTACAAGCTCGTGATTCGCGCTCCCTTGAAGCTTTCGCCCTACTTGGCCTACAAGGGGTCGGTGGCGGTCAACGGTGTGTCGCTTACCGTCAACGAAGTCGAAGACACGGCCATGGGGGCGCTCATCAGCATCAATCTCATTCCTCACACCGTTGAAGTGACGACGCTCAAGCACCTCAAGGCACAGGATTGGGTCAATTTGGAAATCGATACGATCGCGCGCTATGTCGAGCGCATGATCAAGCTTCGCGAAGACGAAGGCGACGATCTGTTCTGATCGAAAGCGGCGCGGAAGGAAGGATATTCGATGGCGTTGCTTTTTACGCCTTTAAAGATGGGGGCGCAGACGCTGCCTAACCGCATTTGCGTGCCTCCGATGTGTTGCTGTCTGGCTCGTGAAGGAGTGGGCAGTGACGAACTCATCGCGCACTACGAGAAGCTTGCCGCTTCCGGAGCGGGATTGGTGGTCATTGAGGCAACGGCTGTTCGTGCCGACGGACGTATCACCACGCGATGTCTGGGGCTTTACAACGACGAGCAGGAGCGATTTTTCAAAAGGCTTCTCAAGGCTTGCCGTGCCGTGGCTCCCGCCGAGACCAAGTTCTTCCTTCAGCTTTCGCATTGCGGTCGTAAAGGCAGTCGCAAAGATCCCAAAACGGGGCATGGGACACTGTTACCCGAGGAGGGTGGCTTTGCGTTGATGGCGCCTTCGGCCGTTGCCTATACACCGCAGGCACCGATGCCTCGTGAGATGACCGAAGCCGATATTGACAGGATGCTGCAAGCTTTTGAAGCGGCTGCGCACCGCGCAGCCCGTGTGGGCTTTGACGGCATCCAGATCCATGCCGCACACGGCTACCTCGTTCACCAGTTCCTCTCGCCTGTGACCAATCGTCGCACAGATAACTGGGGCGGCTCGCTTCAAAACCGGCAGCGCTTTGCGCTGGAGGTTGTCAAGGCCGTTCAAAGGGGGGCCCCCGAGCTTGACGTCATGGTTCGTCTTTCGGCTTGCGACTGGATGCAAAACGGAGCCGACGAGGAACAGGCTTTGTCCCTAGCCTGCGCGCTTGCCGCACTCAATATTTGTGCCGTTGACGTTTCCTCGGGGGGCATTGATCCCGCACAGCAGCCGCCGGCGTCGCTCACCGCGGCGCATACGTTGTTTGCGCACCACATCAAAGAGAAGGCTCGGATTGTGACTTTCACGAGCGGCGGCATCGTCGAGCCGCTTCAGGCCGAAGAGATCTTGCGCTCGCAGGATGCCGATGCCGTTTGCATCGGACGCGAAATGATTAAAAACCCGAGTTGGGTGTGGGCCGCTGCGCAAAGCTTGGGCAACCCGGTGCAAACGCCCGTGTTTGCCGCGGCGTTTTAGGCTTCAGGCTCTTTCCAGAGTCCTTTATCCTTGAGCGTTGCCTCGGCTACATCCATCGTGCGCAGAATACGGTAGCGTGCGACAGCTCCGATGATCATGCCGATGGCACACAAGAGAAGCGCTTGAGAGAGCGGCATCAAAACGGCGGGAGAATCGGGCTTGAACTGCGCAATGAGCGTCAGTCCGAAGGCGACAAAGCAGTAGAGAACGCGGCGACGGAAATCGGCTTTGCAGACTTCTTCGTCAGGGTTTAGGTCCTGAGCCTTGAGCAGGCGCGCCAGACAAGCTTGGGCGGGGACGGCGCGGGCAATTTCATTGGGGCTTGTATCTTTTGCACAAACCGCTAAAATGGCGCGCCCGCGTGTTGCGTTTCGATCGAACGTCCAGAAATAGACGGGAAGATAGAGGCGCACTGCCTGCACGATCGTGTAGAGTGCGGCAAAAATGAGCAGGCCGGTGGTGACCCAGGTGGGAATCGAAGGCATATTTGTTTTTGAAATTCAGAGTGTCGTTGGGCCAAAGTATAAGAGTTTGTTCTGTGCTCTGACCAAACGGCAATCCGAAATCGTTTTGTTAAAAAACGGTGTTTCCGCGGCGATTTTTTCCGGAGAAAGGTAAAATCGCCTGTTATTGAAGAATTTTTATTTGCATTCGCAAACAAACCACTGCAGAGGCTGGAAAGTCAGATATGACCGTGAAGACCTTCAAAGGGGAGCTTGATGGCTCCGAAATGAACATCGGCATTGTTGTTTCGCGTTTTAACGAGTATGCCGGCAAAGAAGAACTGGATGCTTGCCTTGAAGAGCTCAAGGTGCTCGGCGTTCAGGAAGATTGCATCAGCGTGGTGTCGGTTCCCGGCGCCCTGGAAATTCCTTTTGCGCTTCAAATGATGGCCGAAAGTGAAGAGTTTGACGCTCTGATCGCTTTGGGTGCCGTGATTCGCGGTGAAACCTATCACTTCGAAATCGTGGCCGACACATCTTCTGCCGAAATTGCTCGCGTGAGCCGTGAATACGACATTCCGGTTGCAAACGGTGTCCTCACGACCTATGACGATGAGCAGTGCAAGGCTCGTACTCACATGAAAGGTAAGGACTGCGCACGTTGTGCCGTTGAAATGGTCAATTTGCAGACGAGCCTTTACGAAAACTTCTATAGCTCCGATTGGGAAAAGTTCGGCGATGACGACGACGAGATCCTGGCGGACGACATCGAAAAACATGACGGAAAGTGCTAATTTGCGGTCTCGCTTGAGCCTGGGGCCTCGTCGCAAAGCCCGTGAGTTTGCGCTCTTGGGTGTGTACGAGTCGCTGATCAATGAATCGGCTGATTTTGCGGCAATTGACGCTAATCTGCTCAGTGTCATCACCGATGAAGGCAGCCCTGTTGCCGGATGCGATCTCAGCTCGGAAGACTTCGATCACTGCGATCAGGAGTTTTACCGTGACATCCTTGACGGAGTGATCAAGGGCAAGGAAGAGCTTCTCGAGACGCTCTCTCGTCATCTTGACCGCGACCCGCAACGTTTGTCTGTGGTGGAGCGCGCCTGTCTGATGATCGGTACGTGGGAAATGAAGAATTGCCCGCAGATTCCCTATCGCGTCGTGATTAACGAAGCGGTGGAATTGTGCAAAGTCTTCGGTGCCGATCGAGGCTATAAGCTCGTCAACGGCGTGCTTGACAAGGTCGCAAGCGAACTGCGTCCCGCTGAACACGAGGCTTAAGGCTGAGGCTGTCGAAAACAGCACACCGCAAGAGGTGCGGCTTTGAGAGAGAAAGTTTCTCTTTCGGCCGTGCCTTTTTTGTTTTTTGCGCCAAAATAGGCTTTGTTGTCGGACAACAGGAGGTTGAAAGAATCCTATGGCTCAAAACGGCGAATTTCAGATTATCGAGCGCTTTTTTACGCATGAAAACTTCGGCGCCTGGGAAAGCAAGGGCGTAGGTGACGATTGTGCCATTATCGACATGCCGGCAGGTCGCATTGCCGTGACGGCCGATATGATGGCCATTGGCACGCATTTTCTTCCCACGCAGCGACCGGAAGACATCGGCTACAAGGCTCTGGCCGTGAATTTGTCGGATTTGGCGGCCGCCGGCGCTATTCCGCGTGCGTTTTTTCTCACGATTGGACTGCCTGCACGAGATGATGCCTGGTTAGCGGGCTTCACCAAAGGCATGACGGAACTGTCTCGACAGGCGGGTTGTCCGCTGCTCGGAGGGGACACGACGCGAACGGCTAAGGTTGGGGATATTCATGCTCCGGTGACGATTTCGATCACAGCGATGGGCGAGTTGCCGCAAAGCATGGGTCTTACCCGATCCGGAGCTCGCCCCGGTGACGATATTTGGGTGTCCGGCTGTGTGGGCGGGGCCTGGGCGGCGCTGATGCATCGCTGGGGCAAACTCACTCTCGACGCACGCGTTTTCCCGGCAGCGGCACTTGCCATGGATCGACCGAATCCCCGTAATGCACTCGGGACCGCGCTTCTGAGTTCGGCGACGGCCTGTGCGGATATTTCCGACGGCTTGGCGCAAGACTTGGGGCATATTCTGGAGCGAAGCGGCGTGGACGCTGATGTGCTGTGGGACGCTGTTCCCAAGCACCCGGCCTTGGCGGCACTGTCGCAGGAGCAGCAAGTCGAAGCGGCCATGAGCGGCGGCGACGATTACGAACTTGTCTTCACGGCACCGGCTGATAAGCGCGGTTTGATTGAACAGGCTTCGATTTCCGCGCTCACACCCGTAACCCGCATCGGCCGAATTGTCGAAAAGAAACCGAGCGGAGCGCCGCTTGCAATTCGTGATGCCTCTGGTCGACCGCTTTTCTTGCCGGTACAGGGATTCGATCATTTTGCGCAAAGTGCTGATTGAAAACGAAGAGCTTTTGCCAATGTTGTCAGAGAAATACAGTGCGGACAATCCTGCCTACAACGTGCGCCCCGGGTTGAAGTTTGCCTTCTCGCACCCGGCGCACGCAGTGGCGCTCTTTTTCGGTGCAGGCTGTCTGAGACCGGGGCCGGGTACGTGGGGAACGCTTGCCGGCGTGCTCGTCTGGGCGGTTTTGGTGCAGTTTTTAAGCTGGAAGACGCTCTCAATATGTATTGCGGTTCTTTTTGTGCTCGGGGCGTTGGCTGCAGAGAAAACCTGCCGCGATCTCGGCGTACAGGATGCCGGTTGCGTGGTTGTCGACGAGGTGGTTGCGGTTTGGTTGGTGTGCCTGATGTTGCCGCAAAACGGTATTGCTTGGTGCGCTGCGTTTCTCGCGTTTCGACTTTTTGACATCGTGAAGCTGCCTCCGGCAAGTTGGGTGGATCGTCACATCCATAACGGCTGGGGGATCATGCTCGACGATTTATTGGCGGGCGTCTGGGCTGCAGTGGTTTTGGTGGGAATTGATATGCTCTGCAATCGACTGTTTCCCGGTGCCAACCTTTTTCTCGGGGTCTTCTGATGGATTCATATGAACTGGCGCTTGAGCTCGGCCAGAAAGCCAAGCGGCGCGGCGTGACCGTGGCAACGGCTGAGAGTTGCACGGCGGGCGGTCTCGGCTTTGAAATCACAGCCGTTCCCGGATCAAGCGAGTGGTACGAACGCGGCTTTATCACGTATACGAACCGTGCTAAAGAAGAGATGCTTGGAGTGAAAGCCGAAACGCTTGCCGCGTTTGGTGCCGTCAGTTGCGAGACGGCCCGAGAGATGGCCTGCGGTGCCCTGGAACATTCCGGCGCACAACTTTCCGTGTCCATTACTGGGATTGCGGGGCCAGGCGGCGCTGTGCCAGGCAAGCCCGTGGGAACGGTGTGTTTTGGCGTGGCATTGAAGGCAGACGGCAAGGCCACGGTGCAAACCTCCCGCATGCAGTTTGAGGGTAGCCGCGACGATGTACGGCGTCAAAGTATTCGCTATGCGCTGCAATTGCTGTGCAAAGCACTCGGTGACAAGTGCTAACAACAGATTTGTCTGACCGCTCTCGGGAACAATGACGACGTGTGCCACAATGCAGGTTCCGATGACTCGTTTCGAGATTTGATGGAATGGAACCTCTGACAAAAACAAAAAACGAATCCTCTGCGGCGCTCGGCGCTTTCGATAGGCTTTTCAACGTGTGCCAGTTTCTGGGACTGAGCGCCATTGCCATTGCGGCCATTGTCGGCTTCGGTACTGAGCTCTGGCGCATGGTGACGGCCGATACGATCGCCTTGGGCGACCTGCTCTTGCTCTTTCTTTATACCGAAGTGATGGTGATGGCGCGCGCGGCGCTTCACAGTCACCACGAACTTGCTATCGCAATGCCGATTGCTATTGCCATTGTGGCCATGGGGCGCTATATGGTTGTGAGTTCGGATCACAACGCGCTGCACCAGATGATGTACGCAGGCGCCATCTTCATTCTGGTGGCAGCGCTCTTTCTTTGGAAGATGCGCGTGCGTCTCACCGCTTGGTCGGCAGGCAAGGACAACGCTGACTAAGAAACACGCACATAAAACACGCGCACAAACTTCAGAGCCTGTGCGCGTTTTTTATGGGTAAGAACGAAACGATCAGAGTGTGACGTCGTGGGCGTTGCCGATCGTAAGGAAATGACCGCCGGCGACGTAGTGAAGCGTCCGGCAGCTGTCGTCACCTTCCGGGAAGTGCCAGTGTCCCTCGGAGAAAACGCGGGAATCAGCCCAGGCCGCCACGGCTTCTCCGATAAAGAGGTCGTGTTTTTTTTCGTTGTATTCGTTCGGAATCACTTTGAAAAGCACAGCACAGAGCACTCCTTCGACGGTGGGAATGTCGCAACCTTCGAACTTGAAAAGCTTGGCGCCGCTTTTTTCAATCTTGTCGGCTTCGTCGAATTTGCTTACCGAACCCAGGTAAAGCGTTTCGCGGGCAATTTCTAGCGACGGCAGGGACAACATGAAGTAGCCGGTCTTGTCAATGAGCTTGCGCGTGTAGTGAACCGAATCAATCACTGCGGTCGACAGGGCGGGCGTGGTGTTGAGCGGGCACACCCAAGTGGCGGGCATGACGTCGACATCGTCCCCATCGGCAGCCGACACCAACGAGGTGGCGCCCAAATTAAAGAGACGATAAACATCCTCCAGTTCCACCGGCTTGAAGTTCTGCATTTTTGTTCTCCTAAATGATGGAATTCAGCTCAAGGCTTTTTTCTTGGCTTCGCGGATGGCAATCATCGTAGCTTCAGCAGCCTTGGCAGCGGCCTGAGCGAAGTCTTTGCCGTTACCGGCAAAGATGACCGCGCGGCTCGAATTGATGATCATGCCGCGGCCGTGCGCGTCCAAACCGGCAGCTACGGCAGCGTTGACGTCGCCGCCCTGTGCGCCGATGCCGGGCACAAGCAGAGGCGTTTCAGGCGCAAGTTCACGTACGCGTGCGATTTCCGCAGGCTGCGTGGCACCCACGACCAGCCCCACTTGACCGTTAACATTCCAGGGTCCCGAAGCCATCTTGGCAACGCGTTCATAGACCATGTCGCCGTCCTTGGTGACGAGCTCCTCAATGTCGGCGCCGCCAGGATTGGACGTGCGGCACAGCAGAATCACGCCGCGGCCTTCGTATTCGAAATAGGGTTCGACTGTATCAAAACCCATGTAGGGCGAAAGCGTTACGGCGTCGGCTTGGTAGCGCACGAAGGCTTCCTTGGCGTACTGCTTGGCCGTGGAGCCGATGTCGCCGCGCTTGGCATCGAGAATGACGGCAATGTCGGGGTGCTTTTCGTGAATGTATGCAATGACCTGTTCAAGCGTTTTTTCCAGACCTTCGCCTGCGAAGTAAGCGATCTGAGGCTTGAAGGCGCAGACGTACGGCGCTGTGGCGTCCACAATGGCACAGCAGAACTGCAGAACACCTTCGGCGTCTTTGGTCAGATGCGCGGGCAGACGTTTGAGATCGGGATCAAGTCCCACGCAGAGCATGGAGTCAACGGCGTCGATTCGCTTGTTGAGTTTTTCGATGAACATGACGTTGCGTTTTCCTTCACAAAAAGAAAGGCAGAAAATGCCCTTCGTAAAAAACCGGTTCTTTTCGAAGCTGAATCTTACCGCGACCGTTAGAGCGAATGGTTAGCAACAGGCAAAGACGAGACGTTTGGGCAAACACTGACACCATTTGCCTTATAGTTGCACAGAATTTTTGGGAGAAACAAACATGAGAAAAGAGCTCGCGGTCCTTGCTGCGGCAAGCCTTTTGGTCACGACAGCAACAGCCCAGGATTTGATGGGACAAAGTCCTGAAGCACAGGTCGTTGACGTGCCCGTTGTCCAGGGGCGAATCGACGCGATTTCCGGCGTTGTCTACAGTCAGGTTTTTGAAAGAGGCCGGAGTGTGCGCGGTCTCAAGATGACGCTTTTTGTTCCGCGTACGAAAGAAAAGAAACCGGCAGTGCTTTATTTCCCGGGAGGCGGGTTTACTTCGGCCGATCACGAGAAGTTCTTGGAAATGCGCTATGCATTGGCTCGTGCCGGATACGTTGTCGCGGCCTGCGAGTATCGTGCCGTACCCAATAAATTCCCGGCATTGCTTGAAGACGCCAAGGCGGCGGTGCGCTGGATGCGCGCGCATGCCTCAGAATTCGGAGTGGACGCCGATCGCATCGGGCTGCTTGGTGACTCCGCCGGCGGCTACGTCGTACAGATGGCTGGTGCCACCAACGGAGAAAAAAATTGGGACGTGGGCGACTTTAAGGAGGTTTCGTCCGACGTGCAGGCGGTGGTATCGATCTACGGCATTTCCGATCTGACGACAATTGGGGAAGGGATCGGCAACGAGAAAGTGCATGCGTCTGCTGCTGTGACGGAAGCATTGCTTCTCAACGGGCCTGCCTTTAAGGATTTTGCCGGCGCTTCCGTAAATGCCGATCCCCAAAAGGCGAAGGCGGCAAGCCCCATTGGGCATGTCGACGGAACGGAGCCGCCGTTTTTGCTGATGCACGGATCGGGCGACAAGGTTGTGAGTCCCTTGCAGAGCAAAAAAATGTTTGAAGCGCTCCAGAACAAGAAGGTAGAGGCCGAATACGTCCTCGTGCGCGGAGCCGAACACGGCGATTTGCCGTGGTACCAGCCCGGTGTGATCTCCCGTGTGGTGAACTTCTTTGACCGCCACCTGAAGCGAACGGAATAACGACAGTAATGCGAAACGACAGAAAAGAGTTTGAGATTTTGGCTCCGGCCGGTTCCCGCGAGGCAATGGCGGCCGCCGCAGCAGCGGGTGCCGACGCCGTGTATTTCGGGCTGGGCGCGCTTGATATGCGCAGTCTGGCAACCGGCGCCTTTGGCGAAGCCGACTTGCCTGATATTGCCGCTTTTGCAAAAGATCACAACTTGAAGACGCGACTGACGGTCAATGCCGTGCTCTACGACGAGGATCTTGCAGCGGCTCGTCAAACGATGCTTGCCGCCAAGAAAGCGGGCATTGATGCGGTCATCTGCTCGGATGTGGCGGCGATGATGCTTGCGCACGAAGTGGGTATTCCCGTGCATCTTTCTACGCAGCTCAACATCGCCAATGTTGAAGCGCTGAAGTTTTATGCGCGCTTTGCCGACGTTGCTGTTCTGGCGCGGGAATTGACGCTTGAGCAAACCGCAGCAATCACGAGAGCCATCGACGAGCAAAATATCTGCGGTCCTTCGGGCAAGCGCATCAAAATTGAGATTTTCTGTCACGGAGCGCTCTGCATCGCACAAAGCGGACGCTGTTTCATGAGTCTGCACACGCGGGGAAAAAGCGCCAACCGCGGGCAGTGCTTGCAGTCGTGCCGTCGCAAGTACTACATCAAGGACGCCGAGCGCGACATTGAGTTGCAGATTGATCCTCAGTACGTCATGAGCCCGAAGGACCTCAAAACAATCGGTTTTTTCGACAAGATGGTTCAGAGCGGCGCGCGCATTTTCAAAATCGAAGGACGCGCCCGCTCGCCCGAATATGTGCGCACGACCGTGCAGTGCTACAGCCAGGCCCTGCAGGCGGTGCTTGACGGCGACTTTACGGCCGACAAGGTGGCCTGTTGGGATGACAAGCTTGCCGAGGTCTTCAATCGCGGCTATTGGGACGGATGGTACCTGGGAGCTCACACGCCGGAGCTTGCCTCCGGATACGGCTCGCAAGCCACAATCACCAAACGTTTTGCCGGCAAGTGCATCAATTTCTTCAATAAGGCGTCGGTGGCGCAATTTCTGGTGCAGGCCGACGGCTTCGACAGAGGTACTCGACTGCTTGTCACCGGTCCCACGACGGGCGCGGTGGAGTTTGTGGCCGATGAAATTTTCGACGACAACGGACCGGTGAATCACGCGACCAAAGGAACGGCCGTGACGATTAAGGTTCCCGAGAAGGTGCGTGAAAACGACAAGCTTTACGTGTTACAGCCTCGACAATAATGTCCGGGATGGCGTGAACCCAATGTAGTTGCAACTACTCTGCTGCGCGGTATGTGCTTGTTCGCCTGCCGCCTTCGCGAACTAGTCGCCCTTGGTCTGTTAGTTTGCGTAATAGCCGATAGGCTGGTTGGGCTTCGAAACCGAGAATTTGCATTACATCGGCTCGGGTGATGCAGCCTTTTTCTCGAACAAGCTGCATGACAAGTTCATCGTTTCTTACGGAGTCAATACCCGATTGGCGGACCATCTCAATTTCTCGATTCTGTGCTTTATAAAACTTTGAGCTCAAGATGAAATCGCGTTCGGATCCACTTCCTTTGCATTCAAGAAGACCGTCTTCGACAAGTGTTTCGACGTGCCGTTTGAGTCGGTTGGCAGGCAGCTTTGTTGCTGTGACAATACCTTCAAAGGTGAGCCGTTTGGAAAAGAGTACCGATGACAGCACCATCAAACTCTGGATTGCAATCGATTTGCCGGTTCGCTTTTGATAGTCGAGGATGAGTCTGAAGAAATTGATGTCGGCCTCGCATTTCGGGAAAAAGACGCGCACGCTTTCTTCATTGGATTCGGAATAGTCTGGAGCCGGACGTCCGTAGACAAGACTGCCTTCAAAAATCAGATCAATGCCTCGCCCTGTACGCTCGGCAAGTCCCAATCGCTTGAGAATGTCCGCTAACAGCACATTTCGCGGATGCGGTTCAACGGTGAGCAGGTTGTTGAGATCAACGCCGGAAACAAATCCGCCGGGGCTGTTGATTTCCAGGCCATCGTCCGTGAAACGGACGGAGACACGATTGAGGAGGGTGTAGTCACGGTGACAAAAGGCGTTGACCAATGCTTCTCGAAAGGCTCGCTCGGAAAAGGTTGGAATTGCAATGCGAACGAGATCCTGCGTGATTTCGACTTCCGTATTGCGGGCTCGGAACCGATCAAGAAGAGCGTCAAAGCTTCGGAGCAGCGGCAGTTCGATTTCTTCGTTTGCCAGTACTTCTGTTCCGCTGAGGTGCTGAAAGACGGCTCCGGCGCCGGGAACTAGTCGTCGGATACTTGTTTTTTTTCCGATGAGAAGGAGACCTGCGACCGTCGGCAACAAACCGTGCGGTGTTTCGTGCACGAAGCCAAGCGCTTTGTCGAGGTCTTCGTCCTCTAGTTCAAGTAGAGTGCTGTCACCTCTGTTGTCGCGAATGAAGTTTCTCAATCGCCGACGTTCATCATTGTCCAGGTCGCCGTACGTGGTGTTCGGCAGGATCATTGCGGAATAGTCGCATCGTCCGATTTCTGAGAGACGTGAAATGAACTCCTGTGGAAAAAGTGGGGAGGTTTCAGGCGTCTTATCGATCTTCAGCCGGCGTTTGAGAACTTTGCCGTCGTTGGTCGCAACGATACCCGTGGCTTTCGAAACTTCGATTACTAGTACATCGAGACCTTCGCCAGCCTCGACAAGTTCCGCCACGACTGCTACGGGTGGAATGGTGTGCGAAGCAATGTAAGCGGCGGCAAGGTCCGGATCGCGCCATCGGGGTGTTCGTACACCCGACACGATGCCGTCATCATTGATGCCGACGTAAAGCGTTCCTCCTTCAGCGTTTGCCAGTCCAACGACGGTCTCAACCACAACCTTGTCCGGCAGTCCGCTTTTAGGATCACTCTTGAATTCGATCGTTAACGATTCTCTGGAAGGAAATTGTGGGAAAGAGAGATTGTCGGTGTTCATGGCAAAGAATCAACAGACGGAAAAGTGAAGCTAAGATACAGACGGTTAGCATCATGATGCTAAATTATAAAGACATTGATGTTAAGTGTATGTATAAACTGATGTTAAAAAGGAATGGTGATACATACATGTCCGTATGTATGATCTTAAGTTGTCTTTATCACGACCGACAAACAACGGAAGGTTAGAGATTTTTCGACGAATCTAAGACGTGAACCTAAAAGAAGAGCCGCCTGCCTTACAGCAAGCGGCTCAATACCTTAAAGACTTAAGCGGTCAGGTGATGGATTACATCATGCCGTCCATGCCGCCCATGCCGCCCATCGGGGGCACAGCCGGCTTGTCTTCGGGGATGTCGGCGACCATGCAGTCGGTCGTGAGGATCAGACCGGCCACGCTGGCAGCGTTCTGCAGAGCGGTACGGGTGACCTTGGTCGGGTCGAGAACGCCCATGGCAACCATGTCGCCGTATTCGCCCGTCTGAGCGTTGTAGCCGAAGTTGCCTTCACCGCCGGCAACCTTGTTGACGACCACACTGGGTTCCTCGCCGCAGTTGGCGACGATCTGACGCATCGGTTCTTCCATAGCGCGCAGCACGATCTTAATGCCGGCGTTCTGCTCATCGTTGTCGCCCTTGAGGTCCTTGATGGCGAACTTGGTGCGCACGAGAGCCACACCGCCGCCCGGGACGATGCCTTCTTCCACGGCAGCGCGGGTAGCGTGCAGAGCGTCTTCCACGCGAGCCTTCTTTTCCTTCATTTCGACTTCGGTAGCGGCGCCGACCTTCACGAGGGCCACACCGCCGGCGAGCTTGGCAACGCGTTCCTGAAGCTTTTCACGGTCGTAGTCGCTCGTAGCGGCCTCGATCTGCTGACGGATCTGGGTGACGCGGCCTTCGATAGCTTGAGCGTCGCCAGCGCCGTCAATGATCGTCGTGGCTTCCTTGGTGACTTCAACGCGCTTGGCCGAACCCAACTGTTCGAGGGTTGCCTTTTCGAGCGTGAGGCCGAGGTCAGACGAGATAACCGTTGCGCCCGTGAGCACAGCGATGTCTTCGCACATGGCCTTGCGGCGGTCGCCGAAGCCCGGAGCCTTGACAGCCACAACCTTGAGGATGCCGCGGATGGAGTTCACCACGAGGGTGGCGAGGGCTTCACCGTCGACATCTTCAGCGATGATCAACAGCGGACGAGAGGTCTTGGCAACCTGTTCGAGAACCGGCAGGAGTTCACGGATGTTGCTCACCTTCTTGTCGTGGATCAGGATGAAGGGGTTGTCGAGCACGGCGGCCTGACGTTCCGGCGTGTTGATGAAGTAGGGCGACAGGTAGCCGCGGTCAAACTGCATACCTTCCACGACTTCGAGTTCGTTGTTGAGGCTCTTGCCGTCTTCGATCGTGATCACGCCTTCCTTGCCGACCTTGTCCATGGCCTGCGAGATGATGTCGCCGATTTCCTGATCGGAGTTAGCGGAGATGGCGCCAACCTGAGCGACTTCCTTGGAAGTGGTGGTCGGACGGGAGATCTTGCGCAGTTCTTCGATGGCGGCAGCCACGGCCTTGTCGATGCCGCGCTTGAGGTCCATCGGGTTCATGCCGGCGGCAACGTACTTCATGCCTTCGCAAACGATGGCCTGAGCGAGAACCGTAGCGGTGGTCGTACCGTCACCGGCGTTGTCGTTGGTCTTGGAGGCCACTTCGCGCACCATCTGGGCGCCCATGTTCTCAAACTTGTCCTTGAGATCAATTTCCTTGGCAACCGTCACGCCGTCCTTGGTCACGAGCGGACCGCCGAAGGCGCGTTCGAGCACCACGTTGCGGCCCTTCGGGCCGAGGGTCACCTTCACAGCGTTGGCGAGCGTGTTGATGCCGCGCACCATGCGGACGCGGGCGTCATCACCGAAGAGAACTTGCTTTGCAGCCATTTGTTTTTATCTCCGTTAAAAATTCTTTTATGAAATCAAACTGATATCGATTATTCGAGAACGCCCATGATGTCTTCTTCGCGCATCACGAGGAGTTCTTCACCGTTCACCTTCACAGTCTGACCGGCGTACTTGCCGAACAGAACACGGTCACCGACCTTCACGTCCATCGGAAGGAGCTTGCCGGCTTCGTCGCGCTTGCCGGGACCCACGGCGAGGACTTCACCCTGATCGGGCTTTTCACCGGCGGTGTCCGGAAGGACAATGCCGCTGGCGGTCGTGCGTTCGGCTTCAAGGCGCTTCACAATCACGCGGTCGTGTAACGGACGGATCTGCATTTTGTTTTCACTCCAAATTTGAATAACCATTGAAAGGCCGCGTTTTAGCGGCCGTTTCAGCAATGAAATCGTTTCAACGCGGGCACCGGGCCCGTTGCTAAAACCCCATATGGGGACGGGGTAAAAACATTTCAAGTCCCGAAGCAAAAATTTTTTCTCGGCTTTTTTGACACCGTTGTCATCAAGCTGAAACGAAGACAAAACAAGATTGCGCTACTTGTTCAGACCTTTGACCTGCGATAGATTGGAAGCGGTCCGAAAAAACTAACAAAAAAGTATGCTGAGCGCAGTCCGAAACATCGGTTCATTTCCCAAGGGCGTGATATTCACGCTCTGTGCGGCCATCTTCTGGGGCTCCATGGCCGTTGCCGCACAAGCCGTTATGGCTAACGGCGTTGTCAACGCCGCCGCGCTTGTGATCGTGCGGCTCTGTAGCTCGGGCGGTCTTCTGCTTTTGTGGTGCTGCATCACTGCCCGCAGCGAAATCATCAAGATTTTCACCAACTGGACTAATTTCCGTGATGTGCTTTTCGGTGCCGTTTTCATTTACGGCGGCCAATTTGCCTTCATGCTGGCGATTCACTATTCCAACGCGGGCGCAGCGGCCATCGTGCTCACCACTGTTCCGCTATGGGTGGCGCTTTGGGAGATGATCGTGAATCGTTCCAAACCTTCACCGCGCATGGTGATCTGTTTTCTGCTCGCTGCGGTGGGCGTGACGCTCATTGTTACCAAGGGCGAGTTCGATGTTTCCCAATTCAATCTGACGGGGCTTACCTGGGCCATCATCTGCGCTGTCATGACGGCGGGCTATTCCGTACAGCCTCGGCAGCTCCTCAAGCGCGTGGCGGTGATGCCCGTGATGGGAAGTGCCATGCTTTTCGGCGGATTGATGGCGGTCGTCGCGTCTTTCTTTTTGCCTGCGACCTTCGACTTCTCGCGCTTTGATTGGATGACCGCAGCGTTGCTTTTTCATGTGGTGTTTTTTGGCACCCTGATGGCTTTTTGCCTCTACATGACGGCCCTGCGCCTGATTTCCCCGGTGATTGCCAGCATCCTGAGTTTGGGCGAACCCGTTTCGGCCTATCTGCTGTCGGTTTTGGTGATGGGCCTTGAAGTGGGCCTTATCGAAGGTGTCGGTGTGGTGATGGTGCTTGCAACGGTAGTTTTGCTTGCCAAGACGCCGCGCAAATCAAGCGAAGGCGAAAACATTGCTCCGCGCTGGAAAGATCAAAATTGAACGTTCATTCATTCCGATAGACCGCCGTAACCGATACAATTGCTCAATTCCGGTGACAAGAGGCCAGAGCCTCGAAACACAAAGACGAACCGAAGCCGGAAAGGGAGGGCGTCCGTTTTTTGGGCGCAAATCATGCCGAATTCAGCAGTTCTCAAATTGAGTGCCGCTTTGGGGGCGCTTTTCCTGTCGTTCCCCGGATGGGCGCAATTGCCGTCGGCGCTTGAAGAAGCGCTGGCGCGCACCTCCGTTTCTCTTGACGAAGTTTCCGTGTGGGTATCGCCCGCCGGTGTCAACACACCTGTTGTTGCGCATCGCGCCGATCGATTGATGCAACCGGCCAGTTCCGTCAAAGTGGTGACGACGCTTGCCGGTCTTGACTTGCTGAAACCCGATTTCACCTGGAAAACGCAGATCCGCGCGCAGGCTATGCCTGACAAATCGGGCGTCGTGCGTTCCTTGTCGCTCATCGGTTCGGGTGATCCGCATTTGATGATCGAGCAGGTGTGGCTTCTTGCCGAAAAACTGCGCCAGACCGGTGTCAAGCGCATCGTCGGTGACATCACGGTCGATCGCTCGGCTTTCGGAGAAAAACCGGTTGATCAAGGTGCTTTTGACGGTGCAGCCGATCGATCCTACAACGTAGCAGCCGATGCGGCGCTCGTTAATCTCAAGGCCGTGTCGATTACGCTTGAGCCGGAAGACAACGACAAGTGGGCCCGCGTCACTTCCCTTCCTGAGCTCGAAGGCTTTTCCGTCCCCAAACGCATCGCTTTGAGTAAGGGAGCATGCGGGGATTGGAAAAGCAAAGTCAAAGCTTCGTACACGGACAAGGGCGTGACTTTTAAAGGCGCGTTGCCGGCTTCCTGCGGCATCAAAGCGCTACACGTGTCGCGCTGGCAGGCTGACGACTACCTCACGCGTCTTTTAAAGCCGATTCTGCGTACTGTCGGGATCGCTTGGACGGGAGTCGTCAGAGAAGGGCGTGTTTCTGTCCAAAATGGCGTGGGACTGGCCGAAATCGAGTCGCAGCCGTTGCCTCAGATCGTGAGCTGGATTAACAAGTACTCTAATAACACAATGGCGCGGCACGTGTTTTTGACGCTGTCGCAGACTGATGCCGTCGGCGTTGCCAAACCGGCAACACTCTTACGCAGTCGTGCGGTGATTGACCGCTGGCTTGTGAAAGTTGCAGGGGCAGTTCCAGTTGGCACCTTTATCGACAACGGTTCGGGACTCTCGAGGGAAACAAAAATCTCGGCTGAAACCTTGGGACGCGTGCTTAACTACGGATTTAATTCGTACGTTATGCCCGAATTCATGGCTTCCCTTCCTTCGGCGGGCTTTGACGGTACGATGAAAAAAAGAGGTCTGGCAACGGGCAGCGCCCACGTTAAAACAGGCCTTATTCGAGATGTGCGCTCCATCGCGGGATATGTGACCGACGTCAACGCCCGCCGCTGGAGCGTGGTGGTGATGATGAACGGAAAACGACTCGACGGTGACCGTCTTTTTTCTCAAGCCGTGTTGCAGTGGTGTGCGCAGGGCGGAGCTCAGGCGCTTTGGAATAAGCAACGCAATGGAGGTACGGCCCGATGAAACAGTCTTTGTGGGCTATTGCGGCGGCGGCCTGTTTTTCGATCATGGGTGCCTTCGTGAAGTTCTGCACGGAGGATTTGGGTTCCTTTGAACTCGTGTTCTATCGTTCGCTTTTCGGCGCCATCTTCATCGCGTTTGTGGTGGCAGGCAGCGGCGGCACGCTCAAGACGGAACACTTCCGGCACCATATCGTCCGATCTTTGTTGGGTGTCACGAGCGTTGCGCTGTGGTTTTATGCCTTGTCGCAGATGCATTTCGGCACCTGTATGACGCTCATTTACACGACGCCGCTATTCATGGCTTTGAACTTCATCATTCTTGCCAAATGCAAGGGTGAAAGAGCGCCTTGGGCGGTGGTGGTGGCTATTGTCACGGGCTTTATCGGCATTTGTCTGGTGATGAAGCCGGGGCTCGGTACAGACGAATTTATTCCCGCGTTGATTTGCTTGGGTGTGGCGCTCATTGATCTTGCCGCCTACTGGCAGATGAAGCAAATGGGCAGACTCAACGAACCGAGTTATCGCATTGTGTTTTATTTCTGCGTCCTCGGTATGGTGTTTGCTGCCGTCGGTACCGTGGCGACGACAGGCTTTCACGTGCCCAATCTCACCGGCATAGCGGGGCTTCTCGGCATGGGATTGTTTGCAACGCTTGGGCAGATTTGCACCACGCGTTCCTACGCCTACGGCAATATGTTGCTTTCTTCGTGTCTGGGCTTTTCGGCCGTGCCGTTTTCAGTGATCTTCGGTGTCACTCTCTTTGACGAATCGGTTGATCCTTTGTCGCTTTTCGGCATGACGCTCATTCTGATTGCCGGCATGTCGGCTGCTGTGGCTACAAAACGCATGGAAGCCAAACAGGAAGCCGCTGAGTTGGCGAGCAAAAAGACTTCCTGACGTTACCCACAACGAAAACGGCAGGCGTCTTGTTTGACGTCTGCCGTTGTTCAAAAACCGAAGAACCGGGAGCTTTTAGGGATCTGCTTTCTGGCTTTCTTGAGTCGGTGCCGGTTTTTCACCGACGTTTTCCTTCAAAGCTGCAATGAAAGCTGACTCCGTGAGGAGTTCCGGCAACACCGTGGCCGTTCCGTCCGTCTTGTAGAGCAGATAGAGCGGCACGCCCGTGCGTCCGAACTTATTGAGCATTTCAGTGATGTTGCTGTCGCGGTTTGTCCAGTCGGCTTCAAAGCGCGCGTAATTGAGGCGTGTCAGTTCCGCCGTAGCGGCATCGGTACGAAGCGCTGTGGCCTTGTTGAACTGACAGGTCACGCACCAGGCGGCGGTGAAGTCGACCACCACGGGCTGACCGCGGGCAATCGCAGAATTCACCGCTTCTTCGCTCCAGGGCTGCCACTGGTCGGACGCCATCACGGCTTCGGTGTCGACTCGGCGATCGAAATTGCCAAGACACAACAAAACCATGCAGCCGACGGTGACAAGTGCGCAGACGCCCTTGAGCACCTGTGAGCGACCGCGACCGTATTGTTCGCGACCGACGGCCCACAGAAGACCGGTGACCGAACCCATGGCAAAGATCACGGTGAGAAGCCCGTAGAGTGTGACCTGACGCGAAAGCACCCAAATGAGCCAAAGGGCGGCAGCGGCCATCGGAATGGCCATGATGCGTTTAAAGGTAAGCATCCAGGCACCCGGACGCGGCAGAAGCTTCATCCAGGCCGGCACTAGGGTCAGGACAAGCCACGGCAGTGCCATGCCCAAGCCCAAAGACAGGAAGATGAGCATGCTCACTGCGCTGTCTTGCAACACGGCATACCCCAGTGCCGCACCCATGAAGGGGGCAGTGCAGGGGGAGGCCACGACGACGGCAAGAACGCCCGTAAAGAAGCTTCCGAGCGGTCCCGTACTCGGCAGTTTGCGTACGGCGCGGCTGTCGGCAAGGTGCGAAGCGGCAGTGAACTCAAAGACGCCCAGCAAGTTGAGTGTGAGTGCGCTAAAGAGCAGAATCAGAATCGCGACCACCCAGGGCTGCTGCAGCTGAAAGCCCCAGCCGATGGCCCAGCCAAGACTGCGAAGTATCACCAAGGCGCCGGCCAGTGCCGCCATGGAAAGCAACACGCCGCCCGTAAAGGCCAATCCATGCAGTGCCAAGGCTCCCTTGCGGCGAGTGCCGTCAACCAACTGCAGAATCTTGAGACTGAGTACCGGAAACACGCACGGCATAAGGTTCAAAATCAAGCCGCCCAGAAAAGCAAAACTCAGGGCCGTTGACGTACTCATGCTCGGAGGTGCTTCGGGTAGCTGCGCGGTCGGAGTGGCCGGCTCGGCTTGATCGGGAGCCGGTTTTTCTTCCGGAGCCCAAGGCAAAGGCACCTCGCCCGACTTGATGTCGAGCGTTGTTTCAATGGCCCAGCCTTCGTTGTCCGGACCGCCGTCGGCGACGATCACGCCGGCAAAGGGTAACGGCTTGTCGGTTTTGAGACTTTCCAGATACTCAGGAGCGGCTTTGAGGTAGAGCGACACTTGGTCTTTACCGAGCACGGCTCGATCGAGTTCCTTAAAGTCGACAAGACCTTCGGAGAGTGGGAAAAACTCCACCTTCTTTTCGATTTTGCCCGCCAGAGGCGCAAAGTCGATGCGAATGCGGCCGTCCTCAATCTGAGCCGAAATATGTTCGGAAACGACTTTTTCAGGGATGGACTTGAGCGTTTTTTCAAACTTGCCGGCAAAGGGGCCGGGTTTGGCTGCCACCTCCACTGGAAGCTTCATCGACACTTCGGCTGTGCCAGGAATGCAGACTTCCTTGCAAGCGAGGTAGTCAACCTTGGCGCGCAGGGTGTACGTGCCGCCGTAAGGCGTTCCCCAGGGAATGTCCAGATTGAAGGGCAGCAGCACTTCGCCCGAGTACACGAAGTTGGTGATGGGCCCGAGCTTGTGTTTTTGCGGCGTGGGCCAGCCGATTTGTTCGGCGGTCCAGCGGCGCGGCAACTTCCATTCGACACTCGGAGCAAAACCGGAGTCACCCGAGAACTGCCAGTAGGTGTGCCAGCCCGGTTCGTGCTTGAGCAAAATGCCGATATCGTTGGTCGCGCGCGGAATCCCGGCCGTTTGTCGCGACACCAGCTGCACCGTCACGGTTTTGGGCTGGCCGCCGCCGGCAAAGGGTGAACCGGTGCCGGCTGAGCCCGCTCCCAAGCCGGTCGGAGCGGCCAATGCCACGGATGCTGCCGTCGTTAAGCCGAGCAGCAGCGTCGTTAAGCTGCGAAAGAGTTTCATTACCGCTTTGAACATTAAAGAGCCGCAAAAGCCTTGCGGGCGGCTGCGATAGTCGCTTCGATGTCTTCGTCGCTGTGAGCCGCTGACACGAAGCCCGCTTCGAAGATCGAAGGAGCAAGGTAAACACCTTCTTCGAGCATCGTGTGGAAGAACTTCGCAAACACGGCCGGATCGGCCTTCATGACGTCGTTAAAGCCGTTGGGCAGGTTTTCAAGGAAGAAGAGCCCCATCATGCCGCCCTGAGAGCGGGCGCAGAACGAAACGCCAGCTTCCTTGGCAGCAGCCGTCAGCCCTGTCACAAGCTTGGTGGTCTTTTCCGAGAGGCTTTCGTAGAAGCCCGGCTTCTGGATTTCCTTGAGGGTGGCCAGACCGCAGGCAACGGCCACAGGGTTGCCCGAGAGGGTGCCGGCCTGATACACGGGGCCCAAAGGAGCGATCTTATTCATGACTTCGCGGCGTCCGCCGAAAGCGGCCACCGGCATGCCGCCGCCGATCACCTTGCCCATCATGGTGATGTCAGGCACGATGTTGTAAAGGGACTGTGCGCCGTGCAGCGCTACGCGAAAACCCGTCATTACTTCGTCGACGATCAGAAGCGCGCCGTACTGCGTGCATAGACCTCGCATCGTGTCCATGAATTCCTGCGTGGCCGGAACCATGTTCATGTTGCCGGCGATTGCCTCGACGATTACGCAGGCGATGTCGTCTCCCCACTGCTTGAAAGCGTCTTCGAGCTGTTGCGGATTGTTGTATTCGAGCACAATCGTGTGTTCGGTTGTGCCGGCCGGAACCCCTGCCGAAGAGGGATTGCCGAAGGTGAGCATGCCGGAGCCCGCCTTCACAAGTAGGCTGTCGCTGTGACCGTGATAGCACCCCTCGAACTTGATGATCTTATTGCGGCCCGTGTAGCCGCGAGCCAGGCGAATGGCGCTCATGCCGGCTTCCGTGCCGGAACTCACGAAGCGCACGGCTTCGACATTGGGCATGATCTTGATGACTTCTTCGGCAATAAGCGTTTCGCCTTCGGTGACGGCGCCGAACGACAAACCAGAGTCAACGGCGGCGTGCACGGCTTCAATCACGGCCGGATGGTTGTGGCCGAGGATCATCGGACCCCAGGAGCCGATGTAATCGATGTAGCGGCGACCTTCGGCATCCCACATGTAGGCGCCTTTGGCGCGACGGATAAAGCGCGGTGCGCCGCCAACGCTCTTGAAAGCGCGTACGGGAGAATTCACGCCGCCGGGGATGCTCTGCTGAGCACGTTCAAAAAGTTCCTCGTTGATGCCCATTTTCTTTCCAATGCATTGAATCAATAAAAGCTACAGGGCACCGGATACAGCCGATCCCTGCAAATTCAACGAAGTCTAGCAAGGTCAAGCCTATGTTTCGCTTAACAAGTGTGTGCGGATGCAAACAGTTTTGTGTCTCTGTTGTTCGAAGAGCCAGCAATGGAAATGAATCGGGTGCGGAAAGTTGCAGTACAGAAAAAATCCGCGTAAATTCTCACGCCTCACGTTGGGGTGAGGCGGACGGCCGCAATGAACTTGTTTTCATTGAGGAAAGTCCGGACTCCGAAGGGCACCGTAGCAGGTAACGCCTGTCCGCCGCAAGGCGAGGATTAGAGCAACAGAGACGAGCCGATTCAGTTCGGGTGAAACGGGCAATCTCTACGGGGAGTAACACCAAGTAAGCAGTCTTTGACCCGGCCCGGTGAGACTGCGGGTAGGTGGCTGGAGGCTCTGCGTGAGCAGAGTCCGAGATGAATGGTCGTCACTGCGGTTTTCGAAAGAAAGCCGCGGCACAGAATCCGGCTTATAGCTTCAGCCCGACGTGAACCGAACAAAAAACGGGGAGCTTCCAAAAGGATGTCTCCCCATTTTGTCAAGATGCCTCGTTTGCCTTAGGCAAGCTTGATGCGGCCGTCAACGGCGATGGCTTCGCCCGTGGTGTTGGAAATCATCAGCGGATTGATGTCGAGTTCCTGCACAATCGGGAAGTCGGTCACCAACTGCGACAGACGCAGCAGCGTTTCTTCCACGCGTGAGATGTCGGCAGGCTTGGTGCCGCGGGCGCCTTCGAGAAGCTTGAAGGCTTTGACAGAACGCACCAGATCGTGCGCGTCGGCATCGGTAAGCGGAGCCAGAGCAAAACCAACGTCTTTCATTACTTCCACAAACACGCCGCCCGTGCCGAACATAATCATCGGACCGTACTGGGGATCGGCAGCGATGCCGCAGACGAGTTCGCGGTTGCTCTTGACCATTTCCTGAATGATGACGCCTTCAAGGCCGTCGAGAATTCCGCGTTCTTCAAGCTTGGCCACAAGATCGCGATACTGAGCGCGCAGTTCTTCGTCCGAGCCGATGTTCACGCGCACGCCGCCTACGTCGGTTTTGTGCGAAGTGCTCTTGGAGGTCATCTTCATCACAACGGGGTAGCCTACCTCCTGCGCGGCAGCCACTGCCTCGTCTTCCCCGACGGCAAAGCGGGCTCGGCAGACACGAACACCGTAGGCTTCGAGTACATCAAGGCTTTCACGCGTGGTGAGTTCCAGGCGCCCTTCGGACTTCACGGCAGCGAAGATATCGCTCACGGCTGACTTATTGACGTCAAAGACGGGCGTCGTGCCGACTGGGCGCTCCATCCACTTACGCTGCATATTGAGTCGTGCCAGACCGTCGACCGCTTCTTCGGCGTACATGAAGAACGGAATCGTGACTTCGCCCTTGGAGATTTCGCTGAAGAATTCGTTCTTTGTCATGAATACGCCCACGATGGGCTTTTCCGGGTGCTGCGCCTTGATCTCCATGAGCGCTTTGGCCACATCCGTGTCCTTGAGTCCGAGGAAGGGAAGATAAATCGAAATCACCATATCGACGCCTTCGTCGGCAAGCACCGTTTCGAGCGTGCGGCGATAGTGTTCAAGCGGCGCCGAAGCGATCATGTCGACCGGGTTCTTTACCGAAGCGGCGGCGGGCAGGAAGCTGCGCAGCGTTTCTTTCGTTGCTTCGGAAAGCTGGGCCATCTGCATTCCGTAGTCAATGACGCTGTCGGTGGCCATGATGCCGGGGCCGCCCGAGTTGGTGATGATGCACACGCGGTCGCCCTTGGGAATCGGGCAGTTGGCAAAGACCTTGGCTGTGGCAAAGAGCTGCTTTAAGCTGTATTCGCGGATGACGCCGGACTGACGCAGCAAGGCTTCCGCGGCACGGTCGGACCCGGCAAGCGACCCGGTGTGTGAGCTCGCAGCCGAGGCGCCCGCAGCAGAACGGCCGGCCTTGAGCGCGAGCACGGGCTTGATCTTGGTTACTCGCGAGGCAAGCTTGCGGAAGTTTGCCGGATCCTTGATGGACTCCATGTAGAGAAGAATCTGACGGACGTCGTCCTGATCCTCCCAGTATTCGATGGCGTCTTCGGCATTGACGTCGGCCTGGTTGCCGATGGAGACGAACTGCGCAAAGCCGATGCCGAGGTCTTGCAAAATGTTGAGAATGCCGCCGCCCAACGCGCCCGATTGTGAGACGAAGCCGATGTCACCGCGCACCGGAAGCGATTCGGCAAAGCAGGCGTCCATGCGCACGTCCGGATGCGTGTTGACCACACCCAGACAATTGGGACCCACGCAGCGCATGCCGTACTTCTTGACGCGTTCGTAGAGCTGGGCTTCCATTTCGGCGCCTTCTTTGCCGGACTCCTTAAAGCCCGCGGAGATCACGACAAGCCCCTTGACGCCCTTTTCGTGGCACTGATCAATCGTGGAAAGCACAAACTTGGAGTTAACGACGATCACGGCCATGTCTACGGGACCTTCGATGTCGAGCACGCTCGGATAGGCCTGAAGACCTTCGATCATGCCGCCTTTGGGATTGACCGGGTAGATGCGGCCCTTAAAGCTGAACTCAATTAAGCGCTTCATCAGATCCGAGCCGATGGTGTGCGGCTTGGTGGAAGCGCCGATCACAGCAACGCTGGAGGGTTTCATGATGTGGTCAAGACTGTGCGACATGGTGTGTTCATCTCCAAAAGTACGGTTGGCGGGCAAATAAATCGGCGGGCGGCTTATTTCTTAGCCGCGCTGTTGGCGAGATTTTCTTCGATCGCTTCGACCGACATCAGGCCCGTGTAGCGGGATCCGTCGGGGAAAATCACGGCCGGAATGGAGTTGATGCCGAGCTTCTGACCGAGTTCAAGATTGCGGTCAAGCACGGCGCTGTTGCTGCATTGACCGACCTCGGGTACCTGGCCGCTTGCCATGGAGTCGAGGAAGGTCTTGACGGGGTCGCTCGCGCAGACGATGCGGCGCGCTTCTTCTCGCGAACGCAGCACCGGATACATGAAGTTGTAGACGGTGAGGTTGCCTGCTTTGCGCAGGTTCTGCTCAAGCAAACGGCAATAAGGGCAGTTGGCGTCGGTAAAGACGATGAGCTTGCGCTCGCCTTTGCCGTAGACGACCTTGATGGCGTCTTTCATCGGCAGCTCATCCCATTTGATGCGGTTGAGTTCTTCAATGCGTTCGGCGGTGAGGTCGCGTTCCGTGGCCGAGTCGAAAATGCGGCCGATGATCAGGTGGCGCGCATCGGCGTCGGAATAGAAGATGCGCTTGTCAATGACCACTTCCCAGAGGCCGTTGACGGGGGACTTCATCACGGAGTCGGGTGCTTTGCCTGTGGCGGCCTGAACCGCTTTGCTGATTTTTTCAATCTGAGGATCGGTCGCGGCGCTCGCGGTAGCGGAGGCCAGAGCGGCAAGGCAGGTAAGGGAACAGGCGAGGGTTTTAATCTGCATGATTTGAAAAGTAAGGTTGCGGCGCCGACAGTCGGGACGATTCGGGGAAAATCGAGTCGGCCAGCGGCGGGAATCCAAGTGGTTCAAAGTGTAGCCGAAAAAGATGACCGCTCGCGTGATACAAATAGTTGCAATTGAGAGCGTGCCGACTGAGAAAACTTTGCGCTCGCTAAGTTTTCTAAGTTCGCCTTCTTTGTGCCGCCTGACGGGCAAAGCGGCAAACTGAGAGGCACGAAATAGTCGGTTTTGGTCGGCTATGGGGAGGCTAACCCGGGGTTTCTAAACTGCGTGTTACCAAGAGGGGAGAAGAAGTTCCCTAACAGTTGAAAACGGTTTTTCTACAAGGAGTCACACCATGCTCAATCTCAAGACCATTGCCGCTGCCACCGCTCTTGCTTCCGTTATCGCCTTTGCTCCTGCCCAGGCTCAGTTTGTGGGCGGCCCGAGCAACGTGACCACCGTCAAGAACCTGCTCGACAGCGGCAAGGACGATCAGCTCGCTACGCTCGAAGGCTACATCGTGCAGCAGGTCAAGCATGAAAAGTACATGTTCCGCGACAGCACCGGCGAAATGCTCGTTGAAATCGACGACGAAGTCTTCAAGGGCCAGCGCGTTGATCCGAAAACCAAGGTGCGCATTGACGGCGAACTCGAACGCGACTTCATGGAAAAGGACAAGGTTGACGTATACAACCTCACCATCCTGCGCTAATTCGCTAACCGCAGACGCATCACGGAGAACTGGAGAATGTCGAATCTGAAATCCATGACGCTTGCGGCGGTAGCCCTCGGCATTCTTGCCGCCGCTCCCATCCAAGCGCAATTTGTCAGTGACAAGTCCCCCGTAGCGGTGACGACCGTTGCCGAATTGCTCAAAAACGGCAAGCAAGATCAGGAGGCGTCGCTCGAAGGCTTCATTATCGAGCAAGTCAAACGCAAGAAATACGTGTTTGCTGACGCGACGGGCCGAATCATTGCGGAAATACCTGATAAGGTTTTTCAAGGCCAGCGGGTGGATCCCAAAACCAAGATCCGTATTGAGGGCGAACTGGAACTTGAGCACGCCAAAAAGGAAACGATTGACGTCTATCGTCTGACGGTTCTGCCGGCAGTGCCGTAACAAACGCAACGCAGCACTTTGCAAAGCCGCTGGCTGACTTGCCGTAGACTACGGCAGGAAAGGAGCGGCGCTTTTTTTGTCGGCTAGGAAGCCGATTGACGCGACGAAAAAAATCTATGACCGAAAAGATTCTTCTTGTCGAAGACGACCCGATGATCGGAGAAGCGGTCGTCAATGCTCTGGCCGATGCTGGCAAAGCGGCTGACTGGGCCCGTAGCGGTTGGGAAGCCACAGGGTTTCTCTCGGAAAACAAGTACGATGCCGTGCTGCTGGACCTGGGCTTGCCCGGCAAGGATGGCATGAGCGTGTTGCGTGAGCTGCGCGCCAAGGATTCCGAAACTCCGGTGGTGATTCTGACGGCCCGGGACGGACTGGACGACCGTTTAGCTGGTCTGGACGCGGGGGCTGATGACTACGTGGTCAAGCCTTTTCATATGTCCGAAGTGCTGGCAAGGTTGCGCGCCATCGAACGGCGACGCCAGGGTGCGCAGGCCGCAAGCAAGGTGCTCACCAACGGAACGATGACGCTCAATTGCGAAACTAAGACCGTGCGCTTGCATGCGCCCGAGGGTGACAAGGAAGTGGCGCTCAGTAAGCGCGAATTTGATCTGATGGAGGCGCTCATGACGCGACCGGGCGCCATTTTGTCACGTACCACGCTCGAAGAGCGTCTCTACGGAGACGGCGACATGCCCGAGAGCAATGCTCTGGAATTCATCATCCACGGCTTGCGCAAAAAGCTCGGTGCAAATGCTATCGGAAACGTCCGTGGTCTGGGATGGATGGTGCACAAGGGACGCGCGGCAGGACGATAACTTATGATTTTCAGAAAACATTCGCTTCTAAAGCGAGTGACGCTTTGGTGTGCGGGCACGCTTGCCGTGTTTTCGCTCATCACGGCGGCCGCGAGTTTTGCCATTGGTTACGAAGAGGCCAAAGACCGTCAGGATGACATCCTCAAGGAAGTGGTGGGGATGCTCTCGCGCGACATCGTGCAGCAGCGTCAGCGCAACAAAATTCAGGAACTCACTCTCGGGGGTTTTTACGGCCCTGGCTCGGACAAAGGTGAGACGTTGCCGCAGTACGGTGCGCTCACCATGGACGACGATGTTTTTGAGGACCATTTTCAACTTGACGACGACAGCAAGGACGCCGTGGTGCAGGCCGGTGAAACCGTTTTGGTGCGCATGCTGCACAAAAAAGGTCGAGCTCTGACCGTTACCTTTCGGCAATCCTATTCAAATGGCGCTCATACGGCGGAATTTGCCGGCGACAAGTATCGTTTTTATTTGAGAACGCTTTCCGACGGCACGCATGTGGCTGCCGCTCAGCGGCTAAGCGAGCGCAACGAAGAAATTCTGGTGAGGGCGCTTACCGCAGCCGCTCCCATTCTGATACTGACACCCGTGATGCTGCTGGTTTTGATTTTGGTGCTTTGGCACGGGTTAAAGCCGGTGCAGAGGCTCGTTAAAGAAATTCAGGAGCGCAAGGCCGATGACTTGAGCTCGCTTTCCTACGAAGGCGTGCCCGAAGAACTCGAGCGCATCATGACAGCCGTCAACGATATGTTCGCTCGCGTGGAGGAACTTCGAGGACGCGAGACACGGTTTGTTGCCGATGCGGCCCATGAACTGCGCAGTCCAGTGACGGCTTTGAGTCTGCAGGTCGATCGTTTGAGCGACATGCCGATGTCCGAGCAGGCGCAGCAAACAGTAGCGGATATCCGAGCGGGTATCGCGCGTCTCTCTAACCTCATCAGTCAGCTGCTGACGCTCAAGCGCGTGCAGGCCGGACAAGAAAAAGCCGTCGACGGTCCGCAAACGGCGCAGTGTCTCAAGGTGGTGACTTCGGTCGTTGAAGATATTTATTGGGAGGCCGAAAGCAAGGAGATTGCCGTTGAGGTGGCAGGGTTTGACACCAACGAAGCACAAAACGCCTGTGCGGCGATACCCGAAGCTTCGCTTTTCTGTCTCGTGCGAAATCTCGTGCACAACGCCGTGCACTATGTTCCGCAGGGCGGCAGTGTGACGATTGCTTTCCGTCAGACGGGTGATCGCCTCAGTTTGTGTGTGGCCGACAACGGCCCTGGGATTCCTGAGGCCGAGCGAGGCCGTGTCTTTGACCCGTTTTACCGTGTTTTGGGGACGCAGCAGACGGGCACCGGTCTGGGGCTGGCCATCTGCAAGACCATTGCTGATCGATACGACTGCACCATTGCGCTTGACTGGACCGATCGGCAGGCTCAAAAGGGCTTGAGCGTGACGGTGGATATGCCGAAGGCATAACAAAAAGGCCCTGAAAGCTTCAAGGCCTTTTTGGAGGCGGAACGACAAAACGGTCAGACGACGGGTTTGCCGCTCGTTTCTTTCTTTTCAATTTCGGTTAGCAGCTCGCGCGCGCGGTGCTGAGCAAACTCGATGTTGGGCACGAAGTTGGCTCCGAGGCTTTGCGCAATGCCGGTACGCTGCAGTTGGCGCTGCGGGTGGCCGGAAGCGCCCGCGATGATCAGCTCATGGTTGCGGCGCTTGAGTGCACGCATAAAGACCTGCAGGATGTCCATGGCCGAATTGTCAATGTTGAGCAAATCGGTGCAGTCGAGGATCACGACCTTGGCGGCATCAGGCGAGGTGATGCGCTTGGGATCGGTAACATCTTCGAGCTTGCTGACGGAACCGAAGAAGAGAGCGCCGGTGAGCTTCCAGCATTCCACCGTTTCGGGCATGTCGAAGGGCAGCGTTTGACGCGTGACGCGGGTGAGCGTGTTCATGCGGTAGATGAAGAAAACGCAGGAGATCAACAGGCCGACTTCAACGGCGACCGTGAGGTCGAAAATCACCGTCAGGAGGAACGTTGTGATCAGCGTGGCCTTGTAGCTCATCGTCATCTGGCGCAGGCGGGAGAATTCACGCCAGTTGCCCATATTCCACGCAACAAAGAACAGGATAGCAGCCAGTGCCGCTAGGGGGATGTCGCCTGCTAAGGGAGCGGCGGCCAGAATCACGACCAAAAGCGTGAGGGCGTGCACGATGCCCGCAACGGGGCTGGCCGCGCCGCTCTTGATGTTGGTGACGGTTCGCGCAATGGTGCCGGTGGCCGGAATGCCGCCGAAGAAAGGTACGACGAAGTTGGCCACGCCCTGGCCCATCAATTCCTGATTGGGGTCGTGACGATCGTCGGTCATGGCATCCGCCACGCGGGCACACAACAAGCTTTCAATGGCGCCCAGCAACGCGATCGTGATCATCGGGCCGATCAGATGCTTGAAGGCTTCCCAGGAAAAATCGGGAAGGGTCAGATCGGGAAGCTTCTGCGGAATCCCGCCGAACTTTGTACCGATGGTTTCAACCGGAAGATTGAAGACGGAGACCACAACGGTGGAAGCCACGAGCACGACCACGGTGCCCGGCAGATGCGCCATCCAACGTTTCCAGGGCGCGCCGCCCATGACGTAACCCTTGGGCCAGAACTTGACGATGAGAAAACTCACGAGAGCCAGGCAGAACGCATAAGGGTTAAAGGTATCAATGTGCGCGTAAAGAGTCTGAATTTGGTGGAAAAAGTCCGCCGGCATTTTCTCGATTGTCAGTCCCAAGAAGTCTTTGACTTGACTCAGGCCGATCAATACGGCAATACCGTTGGTAAAGCCGATGACAATGGAGACGGGAATGAAACGAATGAAGCTTCCTAGCTTAAATAGCCCCATCAGAAAGAGAATGACGCCCGAACCGATGGTGGCCAGCAACAGGTTGCCCAGACCGTAGTTGGCGATGATGCCGTAGATGATAACGATGAAAGCGCCCGCGGGGCCGCCGATTTGCACACGGCAGCCGCCCAGGAGTGAAATCAGAAAGCCTGCAATGATGGCCGTATAGATGCCGGCTTCGGGCGGTACGCCCGAGGCGATACCGAAAGCCATGGCAAGTGGCAAAGCCACCATGCCGACCGTCAAACCGGCGCTGATGTCGCGCGTGAGCATCCGCGTGTTGTAGTGGCGGAGCGCATCCAACGTGACAGGATGAAAGCGTTGAACGGGCAGGCTGCCCAGGAATGCTTTGGCGGAAGAAACGAACGACATGGTAAAAACAAAGACGTCGGTTCTCGGTCGCAGGCGTTAGGCCGGCTTGTGCCTTGGTCGAACAAGTCAGTCTGCGTCAGTTGGGCCGGGAGATTTCGAAAGAGCGTAAATTGTAAGCACGGCGACGCCGCGCAAATATGCGGATTAACGAGAAGTCTAAAGAGCGATGCGGCAAAGAACAAACGACCGGAGGGAAATTTTGTTTCCGTCCGGTCGTTGGTCTTCGATTAACTGAATCGGTCGGGTGATCAGTGCGGATAGAGCGCGCCGAGCAGACGAGCGCCGGTGGCGTTGGTCACTTCGGGAAGATTGCCGGGTTTCTTCTGCAGGAAGGCCCATGCAAGCCAAGCAAAGGCCATCGCTTCGACGTGCATCGGGTCAACACCGAGAGCCGAGGTCGAGCGCACGTAAATGGTGTCGCCGGCACATTCGCGGATGCACTGAGCAAGCGCACCGTTCAAGGCGCCGCCTCCGCACAGGTAGATTTCTTCGGTGCGGCCGGCAAACTTCTTGATGGCGTCGGTGATCGTACGGGCCGTGAGCATCACAAGAGTGGCCTGCACGTCGGCGGGTTCCAGCGTGCCGAATTCGGCGAGCTGAGATTCGAGCCATTCGAGGTTAAAGTGTTCGCGGCCGGTGCTCTTGGGGGGCTGACGGTCGAAGTAGGGGTCCGAGAGGAGTTTGGCGAGCAGATCGTCGTGCACGCGCCCCGTTGCGCCCCAGGCCCCGTTCGTGTCGTAGGGGCGGGCAATGTGTTTGCGGCACCAGGCGTCCAGAAGAATATTACCCGGACCGCAGTCAAAGCCGATGATCTTGCCGTAGCCGCGGCGCGGCGGCAGGAACGTGACATTGGCGATGCCGCCGATGTTAACGACCGAGCGGGCAACTTCGCCCATGAAGACCTGACGGTGGAAAGCGGGCACAAGCGGAGCCCCTTCGCCGCCGGCGGCGATATCGCGGCTGCGGAAATCGCTCACGACGTCAAGGCCTGAAAGTTCTGCAACGAGCGCCGGGTTGTTGAGCTGCAGAGTCCAGCCCTGTTCGGGGCGGTGACGAATTGTCTGGCCATGAATGCCGACGGCGGCCACGTCCTTTCGACCGATGTCGGCCACGTCAAGCAACTCGTTGATGCAATGCACGTAGAACTTGCCGAGTTCCACGGAAGCAACGCCCATGCGATCGATTTCATTGTTGCCGGGCTGGCACAGCGCAAGGAGCTTTTCCTTGAGTGGCTTAGGAAATTCGATGTGGTGATGGCCGATCAGACGCGGTCCCACTCCGGAAAAATCGACGGCGACGGCATCTACGCCGTCAAGACTGGTTCCCGACATTAAACCCAGGGTCACTGTCTTGGCCATGGTTGAAAATCTCCGATTTGGTTTGGGAAAGGGGGTATTTTAGTTCGTTTGAGAAACGGCGTTCTTGTCGACAAGACTGCTCACCTGCAACTTTTGCAAGCGTGCCAGTTTGGCGCGCAGCGGAGCGATGAGCACTTCCATCTGTGCAAATTGGTATGGGGTGAGCGTCTTGGTGTCCGGCAGGCGCACGGTCATCGGATTGATCTGCACATTGCCGAACTTCAGTTCGTAGTGCAGGTGCGGTCCCGTTGCCAGTCCCGTCTGGCCAACACGGCCGATCACTTCGCCGTATTTGACCTTTGTACCCTTTTTGACGTGCGGATCTATGGAGGAGAGGTGCGCGTATAGCGTCAGGATACCCGGGCCGTGCGCGATGCGGATGTAGTTGCCGTAACCGGTACCGACGCCAGCAAATTCCACGGTGCCGTCAGCCGCGGCGCGCACCACGGCGCCCCAGGGGGCGCGGAAATCCGTACCCAGGTGAGGACGCAAAACACCCGTCACGGGGTGGCGGCGCATGGGAGAAAATTCACTCGTTACGCTTTGTACGTCCAGTGGCACGCGCATGAACGTACGGCGAGAGATGTTGCCTTCGGCATCGTAGAAATTGCCGCCGGCATTGTCGTTGTCGAAACGAAAGAGTTCGGTCGTTTTGCCGTTGTGATCAAGCTGCATGGCCAACAATCGGCCATGGCGCACGAAGCTGCCTTCGGCGAACTTCGTTTCATAGATCAGCCGGAAGGCGTCGCCGCGCTGCAACTGGCTGACGATGTCTCGATCAAAGTCAAAGGCTGAGTGCATCTGCTCGACGATCTTGGCGGGAACGCCGGCGTTTAAGAGACTCGCATCGGGTGAACTCGACACGACGCCGTTGGCCATGGTGAGTTCGGTGTCATATTCGTAAGGCGTTGTGTTGGCCTGAAAGCCTCTTGCTGTGCGGCGAACTTCCAATCGCGAACCCTTGCCGGAAATGTCGCTGTCCATGTAAAGCTTCAGTTCTTCGAGTTTGCCGTCTTCACCGGCTACAGCCGACACAAACTGACCTTGCTTGGGGTAGACGAGTGCCTTGGCCTCGGGATTGCGAAGAATGAAGTCGCGCGCCTGCGGGTCTTTGATTTGCAAACGAGCCAAAAGCGACGTGAGTGTTTCTGCTTCGCGCACAAAAATTTCGTGAGAAATCGGATCGGTGACGGCTTCGATGGCTGCCATTTGACCTCTCAAATCGGGAAGACGCACCGGTTCGACCGTGAGCGTACGAACGGGCGAAGCCGTGAGTGTCTCGCTCGGAATCGAGTAGTAAAGAGCAGCTGTAGCCCCGATCGGAAGCACACAGAAGAGGCCAAGCGCAACCAAATAGGTGCGAGTGACGCCGCCACCGCCCACTTGGGACAGACGCCGAGAGCGAGCGAGATCAATGACGCCTTTGCCAAGGCGTCGCAATTCTTTACCGACAATAAGCTGAGAGGTCATTTAGAAGGAGAAGCTGAGCCGACAGTGCTTTTTGACGTCCATTTTGCACGGTTGCACCAAACCAAGCTGACATTTTAGATTGATCGTTCAACGCTGTCTGAAAATGAAAAAAGAATTTGCATTTCGGACAAGCCGTTACAGGCTTGCGTTGCGAGCCATCTGAGCTTGATTCTTTGCCGTTCGGTACAATATCGCTCCGTTTGCTGCGAATGTGTCGCAGCCGTTGAATGAAAAAGCTTTTTGGGAATTCCATACCGATGTCTGTTGAATCCGCCCGTACCGAAGAAAAGAAATACGAAGTCACGCCCGAAATCAAGGAGGCAATGGCCACGATTGCCCGCGGTACCGACACGCTTTTGATCGAAAGCGAATTGGAGCAGAAGCTGGCCCGCGCCAAGGCGACCGGCACCAAGCTGCGCTGCAAGCTCGGTCTGGATCCCACGGCACCTGACATTCACGTCGGTCACACGGTTGTACTCAATAAGCTTCGTCAGCTGCAGGATCTCGGCCACACTGTGATTTTCCTGATCGGCGACTTTACGGCAGCCATCGGCGATCCGACCGGCCGCAACACGACCCGTCCGCCGCTGTCGCCCGAGCAGATCAAGGTTAACGCTGAGACCTATCTCGAACAGGCTGCTCACGTCATCGACATTGAAAAGGCCGAAGTGCGCTGGAATTCCGAATGGTGCAACCAGTTGGGTGCCACGGGCCTTATTCAGCTTGCCAGCCGCTATACGGTGGCTCGACTGCTTGAGCGTGACGACTTTGCCAAGCGTTTCTCCGAACAGCTTCCGATTGCCGTGCACGAATTGATTTACCCCCTGATGCAGGGTTACGACTCGGTGGCGCTTCATGCCGATCTGGAACTCGGCGGTTCCGATCAGCGCTTTAACCTGCTCGTCGGCCGCGAACTGCAGCGTCAGTACGGGCAGGAGCCGCAGTGCATCCTGACGATGCCTTTGCTGGTGGGCTTGGACGGTGTCAATAAGATGAGTAAGTCCAAGCACAACTACATCGGCATCACGGAAAGCGCCGACGAGATGTTCGGCAAGGTGATGAGCATTTCCGATACGCTCATGTGGGATTGGTACAACCTGCTGAGCCTAAAGAGCAACGCTGCGATTGCCGAACTCAAGAGTGAGTGCGAAAACGGCCGCAATCCGCGCGACGCCAAGGTGCTGCTTGCTAAGGAAATCGTGGCGCGCTTTCACGACGACAAGGCGGCCGATGCAGCCGAAGCCGAATTCAACAATCGCTTCCGCGCCGGTGCCGTGCCTTCGGACATCCCTGAAGTCAACGTTGCCGCTCCCGACGGAGAAATCGGCATTGCCCGTCTCATCAAGGAAGCCGGTCTGTGCCCGAGCACGGGTGAAGCCAACCGCAACATTGATCAGGGGGGTGTCCGTCTGGAAGGCGAACGCATTTCCGATCGCGGTCTCAAGGTCAAGCCCGGTACCTACACGCTGCAGGTCGGCAAGCGCCGTTGGGCCAAGGTCACGGTGGGCTAAAAAATGATCGCGTTGTTGCAGCGCGTGGCGCAGGCCGACGTGACGGTCGACGGAGAAACCGTGGGCGACGTCGGTCGCGGCCTGTGCATACTTGTCTGCGCCGTCAAAGGAGATACCGAAGAAAAAGCTCGCGCGTTGGCGCAGAAAGTGTTGCGCTATCGTATTTTTGAGGATGATGCCGGCAAGATGAACCGTTCGGTATCGGATATCTCAGGGGAATTGCTGCTCGTTTCGCAATTTACGCTTGCTGCTGACACCAGCCGCGGCAACCGTCCGAGCTTTACGCCGGCGGCGGCTCCCGAAGATGGAAAGCGCCTCTTTGACATTTTTGTCGAAGAATGTGCAGCTTCCGGGCTGAAGACTGCGACAGGCATTTTCGGAGCGCACATGGTCGTTAACATCGTCAACGACGGACCGGTGACCATTTGGCTCGAGAACTAAGAGCCGAAAAATCTGCTTTGTACGGAAAGACTTCCGAGTTGCTCGAGGATCGTCGGACAGTTGACTCGGAGGTCTTTTTGTTTTTGGCGTCGTGTACGGAAACCTAAAGTTGGAAGAAAGTTGGAAGAAGACTTGGAAGATCGTTCGATATCTTTTGTCTAAGATGTTGATATTGAAGGTGTATTTCTTTCTTCCAAGTTCGGTGGAATTGGACGCGTTATTGGAAGAAAAGTTGGAAGGAAGGTAAAGAATGTCCAAAATTCCGCCGTGTGAGTCCGAAATTGTGGAGTTCAAGTCAGTTGGGAGCAACTTGCCATTCCTCGTACGACTGCAAACTACTGGCTGAATAAGCTAAATGAAAAGCAGCAGATCATTCGGGAAGGATCCGGCAGAAACACCCGCTATGTGGCTCGGATGCCTTGAGAAAAAATGAGCGGCGTTTTGCAAAGCAAACGCCACCCGAGATAAGCAGTGCACCCGTTTCGCGATCGAAGCGGGTGCTCATGGTGTGAAGGTTAGTCTTCTTCGGCCTTAAGACTGAACTTGGAGGCAAGTTCGGCCTGCTTCTGGGACGGAACGGGTTGATAGCCCGACAGATCCATCGAGAAGGCGCCGGCGCCCTGCGTGAGGGCATGCAGACGCGTAGCGTAATTTTCCAGTTCAGCCAGAGGAACCTGAGCGCGGATTTCCATCATGCCGCCCGGGAGATTATCCGTACCGACAATCTGGCCGCGACGGCTTGCGAGGTCGCCGGTGATGTCGCCCATGTAGCCGTCGGGAGCCGTGATGATCATTTCCACGATCGGTTCGAGCACCTGGGGCGAGGCCTTGGCAAGCGCATCGAGCATGGCCTTGCGGCCGGCCGACACGAAGGCCACTTCCTTGGAATCCACCGGGTGGTACTTGCCGTCGTAGACCGTTACCTTGATGTCTTCGATCGGGTAACCGGCAACGAAGCCCGTGGCGAGCACTTCGCGCACGCCCTTTTCCACGGCCGGGATCAGGTTGAACGGAATGGCGCCGCCCTTGACTTCATCGGCAAAGACAAAGCCTTCGCCGCGCGGTAGCGGCTCGACGCGCAGATAGACTTCACCGAACTGACCGGCACCGCCCGTTTGCTTCTTGTGACGAGCATGGCCTTCGGCCGAACCCGAAATCGTTTCGCGGTAGGGTACGGACGGAGTCTTGGTCGTCACTTCAAGCTTGAACTGTTCCTTCATGCGTTCGAGTACCGTACGCACATGCATTTCGGTCAGACCGCGCAGCACCGTTTCGTTCAGAACGACGTCGTGGTCGACCGAAAGCGTCGGATCTTCAGCAAGCATCTTGCCGAGCACTTCGCTCATGCGGCCTTCGTCGCCGCGACGGGCCGGAGCGATCGCCAAGCCGAGCATGGGCTTGGGGAAGGGCAGAGGCCGCATGCGGATGTCAAGGTTCGGGTCGGAATGCAGGATGCAACCGTAGGTAAGTTCGTCGATCTTGTTGAGAGCGCCGATGTCACCGGGGTGCAGTTCGTCGGTTTCAAACGTGTTTTTGCCCTGCAGAATCAACGGACGGGCAGCCTTGATGGGCTTCTTGTTGTCGTTGACGTACAGAGTGGAACCGGCAGTGATGCAACCCTGATGTACGCGGAAGACGCCGATCTTGCCGACGAACGGGTCGCTCACGACCTTGAAGACGTGAGCCACGACGGGCAGCGTCTTGTCGGGCTGAGTCTGATAGGGGGCGCCTTCCTTGTCGATGAACTGAGCATCGTTGGCTTCGCTCGGAGAGGGCAGGTGGCGGATAATCACCTTCATGAAGTCGCGAATGCCGATGAGGTTCTTCGCAGAGGTGAAGCACACCGGAATGACGTGGGCTTCGCGTAGTGCCTTCGTCACGGGGCCGTGAAGAGTGGAGGGATCCACATCGCCTTCTTCGAGATACTTTTCCATCGTTTCGTCGTCGACTTCCACGACGCGTTCGATGAAGGCGCGGTGAACGTCGCTCACCGTCATGATGTCGCTTTCGCCCGAATCCTTGTCAAAGCAGTCGATGACGCGGGTGCAGCCCTTGGTGGGAAGGTTGATCGGCAAAACGCCGTCGCCGAAGGCTTCCTTGAGTTCGTCAAGAAGTTCATGAAGGTTGACGTCGGGAGCGTCGATCTTGTTGACCACGATCACGCGGCACAGGCCGCGTTCTTCAGCCCATTGCATCATGCGGCGCGTCATCAGTTCGATGCCCTTGGTGGCGTCAACCACCACGGCAACGGACTTGACGGCGTCGAGAGCGGACAGTGCCTGACCGACGTAGTCAGGGCCCCCCGGGGTGTCAATGACGTGAATGCGCACCGGGGTCAGGTCGGGCATAGCGGTGTCGATGTGCGCCACGGCCATACGAAGCGAGTGACCGACCGCTTTTTCCTGCGGGTCGTTGTCGCATACGGTATTGCCGCGTTCGACGGAGCCGGCTTCAGCGATGGCGCCGGTACGAACCAGCATAGCTTCGACAAGACTCGTCTTGCCGGAAGCGCTGTGCCCGACCAAGGCTACAGTACGAAGGTTTTCGGTGAGGTAATTGGACATCGCAGGCCCTCCTTCTTTCGTAAGATGATTTCTGCATTTTGCTCCCGAGCGCAAGTAAAACTCAAGCCGATGACCTAAAGGAATGCGTGTCTTGACAAAACTGAAGACTTGGATTGCTGACGCGGCTCAAAACTTTGAGGTTTCTTTGCAATTGCCCGGAAGGATGTCAAAACGGAGGCAAAAGTGAGCAAAATTCCTTAGGCTAGATGGCTAATTTTGCGTGCAAAACCGCGATTTCCTTGAGTTTTTGGGCTTCGGCGTGGTACTGTCCGACCTAGAGGGCCTCCCGCCGGCCCTTCTTTTCCGTAACGCTTGAACGCAATCGACACGATTCAAAATGATCCTCGCGGCAATTTTTCCAAGCAACATCAGCGGATTCGCTTTTCAGGCGTGTCGTGGTGACTGCCGCGTGATTCGAGCGCGCCAAGCGTAAACGGATAAAGAGACAGCTGCCGCGCAGCATCGGCGGAAAGGAAAATTCCGTCGAGGGCATTGCGAGGACACTGTAGCGGAGGGAGATCGACAAAAATCTTGCCTCCGTTTGTGTTTTCTGCATGCTTGGCTTCTTAACGGAAGCCTGTACACGAGAAGCTGCCAACCTCAGGTACAAACGATGTCGGCAAAAAATGCCAGAGATCGGACAACAAGGAAGAACCAAATGGACCTAATTAAGAACTGGAAGCTTCATCTGCTGGCGCTTCTGATCGTGATCGTCGCAGAATTGATCGGCATGAAGCGCTTTGACCTGATCATTTTCCTGCCGCTGTTCTATGCCCTGATCATCGGCGGCATCATCAGTTATCCCAACTTCAAGATTCTGAAGCTGCCCGAGATGGAGCGTGCTTCCCGTGTTCTTTCCGTGGGCATGCTCATTTTGGTGACCAAGTTGGGCTTGGATATCGGTCCGAACCTGGAGCAATTGGCTAACTCTTCGCTGGCTTTGCTTGTTCAGGAATTCGGTCACTTCTTCGGTACGCTTGTCTTTGGGTTGCCTGTGGCTTTCCTCGTGGGCATGAAGCGCGAAGCTATCGGTGCGTGCTACTCCATTGACCGTGAGCCCAACATTGCCATTATTGCCGAACGCTACGGTTTGGATTCTCCGGAAGGTCGCGGTGTGATGGGCATGTACATCTGCGGCACCGTTTTCGGTGCACTTTGGGTCTCGATCCTTGCGGGCGTCATTGCTCAGATGGGCATCTTCCATCCGCACGCTCTTGCTATGGGCGCCGGCATCGGCAGTGCCTCCATGATGGCTGCTTCGACTGCCTCAATTATTGCTTCTCATCCCGAATGGGCTGAAACGGTGCAGGCCTACGCGGCTGCCGCCAACCTGCTCACCACCGTTCTGGGTATTTACTTTGCGCTCTTTATCTCGCTGCCGGTGACCGTTAAGGTCTACGGCTGGATGGATTCGCTGCGCTCCAAAAAAGCGGCTTGACGAATCGAGAACGTAACAACCAAGACTGCAAAGTTAAAGAGAGAAAGATCATGATGAAAATTTTGAATGAAATGAAGGATATGGTTTTTATCCTTCTGGTGACGGGTGTTTTCAGCTGGGTAGCCAACCTCATCAACATCCATCCGGATCTGGGCGCCAGCGCCATCGGCGTTTTCCTTCTGGTCGTGCTGGCTTCCATCGGTATCTTTATTTCGAAGCTTCCGGGCTTTCACAAGCTTCCGATGGTGTTCTGGGTCTCGATCGTGGCCGTGATGGTGTCCATTCCGGGATTTCCGGGCGGTGACGTTGTGATCAGCTACACCAAGCAAGTGAGCTTCCTTGCGTTGACCACGCCGCTGCTTGCTTACGCCGGTCTTTCGGTGGGTAAGGATATGGAAGCCTTCAAGGCGCTTTCCTGGCGAATCATCCCCGTGGCATTGGCCGTGGCTGCCGGTAGCTTCATTTGCGCAACGGTGTTGGCCGAAATCATGTTGGGCCTCGAAGGTGTATTCTGACGCCTAGTAATGCGCAGGCGAGCTCCAGTGGCTTGTGTGCTGTCTGAAGAGCTCGCCTTTTTTGTTGAACCTTTACGCACAGAAACATCATGAGTAAGGAAGATCTCAAGCGACGCGTGTGCGAAGCTATTCGTGCACGCCGTGCCGACATCAAGGCTGTTGCCGAAAGCGTTTTTGCCGAACCCGAACTGGGCTTTAAGGAAACGAAGACATCCGACAAAATCAAGGCAGAGTTTGAAAAACTCGGTCTGACATGCGAAACCGGTTGGGGTATCACGGGCGTTCGCGCCCGCATGAAGGGCAAGAAGAGCAAGAAGACGGTGGCGCTTCTGGGCGAACTCGACGCCATCATCTGCCGCGACCATCCGCATGCTGATCCAAAGACCGGTGCGGCTCACTGCTGCGGTCACCACGTGCAGCTAGCCAACATGCTCGCCGTCGGCATGGCCTTTAAGGACGCCGGCATCATGGACGAACTTGACGGCGATCTGATGCTCTTTGCCGTTCCTGCCGAAGAGTATGTCGAAATTGACTTCCGCAACGGCCTGCGAGAAAAGGGCGACCTGCGTTATCTCGGCGGCAAGCAGCAACTGATTGCCGAAGGCGCTTTCGACGGCATTGATATCGCCATGCAGATGCACGCCAACATCACGGAAGATCCTCAGGGGTTCTACGACTTGGGCGGCAGCTGCAACGGTTTCGTCGGCAAGCTCATGACGTATCGCGGACGTGCGGCTCACGCAGCGGGCGCTCCCGACAAGGGTATCAATGCGCTCAACGCCGCCATGATGGGCGTGATGGGAGTCAATGCCATCCGCGAACGTTTCCGCGAAGATGACTTCGTGCGCTTCCATCCGATCATCAACTCGGGCGGCGACCTGGTGAACGTCATTCCCGATTACGTCACGATGGAAAGTTATACGCGTGCAGCCAATGTGGACGCACTGCTTCGCTACAACACCGACATCAACCGTGCACTGCGTGCGGGTGCCGATGCCGTGGGGGCGACCTGTGAACTGCAGGACCTGCCGGGTTACCTGCCGTTGCGTCCTGACGAAAATCTGCGCAACGTGTTGCGCGACAATGCCGTGGCGCTTTTCGGTGAAGAACACGTGGCCGTCGGCGCGCACAACGCCGGCAGTACCGAAATGGGCGACGTTTCGCATCTCATTCCGGTTGTGCACCCGTGGGTGGGTTGCGCCAAGGGTGTTTTGCACGGTGCCAACTTCGTACTCGATAACGAAGAAGTGGCCTACGAAAAGTCGCCCGAAGTGCTCGCGATGACAATCATTGATCTTCTGTACGACGATGCGAAGAAGGCCGAAGAAATTTGCGCCAACTTCAAACCCGTCTTTACGAAGGAAACGTACTGCGAATTCCAGGACAAGATCGCATCCGGTCAGTGATTTTCGACAGTCCTGAAACCTGAAAAAAAAGAACGCGGAAGTAGGCGAATGCTCTTCCGCGTTCTTTTTCAGAACTGGACTTAAGCGTCTGGATTGATTGTGTTGACAAACGGATACGGACCGCTGAAGTCGCTGGGGAACGGGAATTGGCCGAAGTGTGTTACCCAACCGTCATCCAGGAAGGTGTGCACGGCGTAGCCCGGTGTTTCAAACACAAATTCGTCACCACCTTTGGGGGTTAAGTCAAGCAGCATTTGCAAAGAAACGGACGGTGCTGTGACAACGGCAACTTTATTTTTGGCAAGTGTTGCCACGGGGCGGTGTAGATGGCCTGTACAGAGACGTACGTCCTGCTGGCGCGAGAGAATCTCAATGAAGCGGTCTCCGTTACCGAACGGTTCATCCATATAACCCATGCCGGGTTTGACCGGCGTGTGGTGACAGAAAACCAAAGAAGGTTTGTGAGTGCTTTTTAGCTCGGCTTCAAGCCAGTCGAGTACACCGTCGGGCAAAGCGCCCCAGTGAATGCCCGGTTGAAGCGTATCGAGCATGAAAAGTCGGTAGGCTCCGAGATCGACCGAAAAACTCAAGTTTTCGGGACTATAGACATTCGGGCAGAAGTGCGAAAGACATTCTAAAAATGGTTTTCTGCGGTCGTGATTGCCCGGAACCATAAAACAGGGCTTGGGAAGAGAACGGAAAATAGCGTCAATGAGATGGTATGAATCAATATTTCCGTCACAGCTCAAATCGCCGGAAACGGCAATCGCGTCGTACTCATCTTTGTGATGTGCCAGCCATTCCGTAAGCTCAATCATGCGACGAGCAGTGTTGGCACGAGCGTAGGCAAGTTTGCCGACCGGTTCGACGTGAAGGTCGGATAAGTGCAGAATTTTCATCATTTTTCTTCAACCTTACTGCCTGCAAACACCATCAGGTCACCGGCAGGGATAATCATTGTTGCTTCACAACCCGGTTCAATTCCGGCCGGGATTTCGGACATATTGACCTTCACAAGTTTGGTGTGCGATTTCAATTCGACGGAAATGCGGATGAAGCTGCCCATAAAGTGAAAATCGCGCACGATGACCGGAACACGTAACACCGGTTCTTTGTAGTGTTGAGCAGTGAGTTCAATGTTGGCGGATTCAGGACGGACAAAAGCCCGCACGGTCACTTGATCCAAACCTTTTAACCGTTCTCGGCTGGAGGGAGAAAGGTCGCTGACGGCAATCGTTCCGCCGTCAATATCCAAAATGCCGTTCGAAAGTGTCCCCTTGAGCTTATTGCTGTTTCCGACAAAGCCGGCCACAAAATCGGTAGCAGGATTGTCCCAAACGTTCTGAGGCGTATCGGCCTGATGGATGACGCCGCCCTGCATGACGACGATTTTGTCGCCGAGAACCATGGCTTCGTCCTGATCATGAGTGACGATGACGGCAGTGATACCCAGGCGTTTCAAGATGACGGCGAGTTCTTCTCGCACTTTGTGTCGCAAGAGCGCGTCAAGGGCGGTCAACGGCTCATCGAGAAGGAGTACGCGAGGCCGAATGGCCAATGCGCGGGCAAGAGCGACGCGCTGTCTTTGTCCGCCCGAAAGTGCTTGAACAGGACGATCGGCGTAGGGCTCAAGATTGACGAGTTCGAGCATTCTTGCGACCGTTTCCTTGATCTTTTGAGGATCTTCTTTGCGCACTGTCAGGCCGTACGCCACATTTTCAGCAACCGTCATGTTGGGAAAAAGGGCATAGGACTGGAACATGAAACCGATTTGTCTTTTTTCGGCGGGAATGTTGGTTACGTCTTTTCCGCCGATCCAAATTTGAGCGCCTTCATCGGGAGTTTCCAGGCCCGCAATCATGCGCAGCAGCGTTGTTTTGCCGCAACCGGAAGGTCCCAGCAGCACGGTACGGCAGCCGGCTTCCATCGTGAGCGAAAAGGGGGTAAGCACCAGTGTCTCGCCGTAGTGCTTGCTGACGTTTTTGAGTTCGATCGAGACAGACTCCTGTCCCGGATTGAGGTTCTGATCCATATTTCTTACCAGTTCTTATTTGTTTTTGAGCGCACGGCGTTTGCTCAGGCGTTCCGGAAGTTTCTGCATGAGCGTGAGAAGCGGTACCAAGATGACAAAGAAGATGAATGTGTAGGCGCTGCCCACTTCCAGCCGCATTGACGCGTAGCTGTCTGCCAGGCCGACCGGAAGCGTTTTGGTGTAGGGGGTTTGAAGCATCCAGGAAATGTTGAATTCACCGAGCGAGACCGTGACGACCATCAGGGCGCCCGCCAATATTCCCGGCATCGCCACCGGAACGACGACTCTTCGGAATGTCGTCCAGGCCGAAGCGCCGAGCGTGGCCGAGGCTTCCTCATACTGCGAAAGCGGCTCGACGCGCAGCACGGCAGTAACCGAACGAATCATGAAGGGCAGACAGAACATGACGTGACCGGCCAGAAGAAAGAAGATGCTCTGCCGGAAATAGGAAAATCCGCCCCAGATGAGCAGAATGCCCAGACCAACTGCCAGCCCCGGCATCGAAAGCGGCAGGATGAATGCCTCTTCGACAAAAGCGGCCCAACGCTTTCGTTGTTCACGCACCAAGACCCAAGCGGCAGGAACACCGACGATGACGCAGACGATGAGCGTCATCAGAGCAAGCCCAAGACTTCTGACAATCGTATCGCCGTACAGTTCGAGAACTTTGACGAGCCACTGTGTGGTGAGTCCGGATTTGATGCCGCGAAAAGCGTTGACTGTAAAGGCCGTGATGACCATTTGGATCACGGGTACCATCAAAAACAGGAGCGTAAGTCCGGTTAGAGCTGCTTCAAAACAAACAGCGCCGTTAAAGGATTTTTTTGCTGACATTGTTTGCTCCTGTTCTTAAGCGGCACCGGTAACGGTAGAGGAGCCGGAGAAGTAGCGCGCTGCGACAAGCATGATCCAAGTGATCAATCCCAAAACGACAGAAAGCATTGCCGCAGAGGCGATGTTGGCCGAAAGCGTAAATTCCGTGTAAATCGTGATCGGCAGAACATTGATGTCGGTCGCAAGCGTAAAGGCGGTACCGAAGGCCCCCATGGATGTCGCAAAACAGAGCGCGCCGGTGGAAAAGAGAGCAGGAGCCAGAGCTGGAAGCGTGACGTCCTTGAGAATACGGAACGACGAGGCTCCGAGTGTTCGGGCCGCTTCTTCGTACATCGGATCCATTTTCTTTGCCGCTGCCATGACAGTGGTGACAACGCGCGGAATCGAAAAGTAGAGATAGCCCAAGAAAAGGCCTGCCATGCCGTACGCGAACACGAGCTTGCCGGCACCCAACCCTTGGGTAAACATGCCGATCAGACCGTTGCGACCGCCGAGCATGATGATCATGAAGCCGACCACCACACCGGGAAATGACAACGGCAACGTGATAAGTCCGACGACCGCATCACGTCCCCAAAAACGGTGGCGTTCGAGAAAAAGGCCGCTTAGGCCTCCCACGAAAAGGCTGGCAAGCGTCACAAAGACGGAAAGCACAATGGTCGACAGGACGCTTGTGCTGTAGCGGGGATTGGTGATGATTTCTAGATAAAGCCCTAAGCCGCTTTCCGACGACACGGATGCCGGAATAAGTCTCACCACTGGCAGCACAAAAAACGCTGCCAGAATGGTGATCGCCGGAAGCAGATAGAGCCACGTAGAACGGGATTTCATAGTGACTCTCAATGCTTTGATTAGCCCTTGGTGGCTTTGAGGTAGGCTTCGCCGAAACTTTCCTGCACGGCAGCCATGCGGGCATAGTCAATGCCGATTGCACGTTTGTATTCCGAGTCCGGCAGGAATTTTTCCTTAGCGGAAGCCGGCAGTTCGCCGAGAACCGGACGCAGATAGTTTTCAGCCCAGAACTGCTGACCTTTTTCGCTGAGAACAAAATCGATCACAGCCTGCCCGTTTTCTCGGTGCGGCGCGTTCTTAACCATGCACATCACGTACGGAACCTGAATCGTGCCTTCCTGGGGGATGACAAACTCAATCGGCGCCTTGTCGGTGTATTTGGCTCGATAGGCATCGAAGTCATAGTCAAACAGAATCGGAATTTCACCGGACAGGCAGCGAGCGTATGCCGTCTGCTTCGGAATGATCGGGTGGTTTTCAAGAAGCTTCTTATAGAACTCAATGCCGGGTTTGAAGTTATCAAGCGAGCCGCCTAATGCCTGGTTTGCGGCAACGGCACAGGCATAGCCGACAAATGCGGAAGACGGATCCAGGAAGCCGACCATGCCGTCGTATTTCGGATCCAACAAATCTTTCCAACTCTTCGGGACCGGAACATCGCCCAACGCTTCTTTGTTGACCATGAAGCCGACCGTGCCTGCGTGGATGGAAACCCAGTGGCCGTCGGGATCCTTGAGATTATCCGGAACAGACTGCCAGCCTTTGCCCTTGAAGGGTTCGATGATGCCGGCTTTTTTGGCATTGATGGCAAAGGAAATGCCGAGGTACATGGCGTCGGCCACAGGATTTTTGGCTTCGGCGATGACTTGAGAGACCGATTGACCGGAATTTTTGTTATCGATGGGCACGTTGATGCCGGTTTCTTTGGCGATGAGTTGAAGCATATTGCCCCAGCCGGCCCATTCAGCAGGAACGTTGTAGCAGATGGCGGTCTTGCCGGTTTGTGCAAAAACGTTTGTGAAGCCGAAACCGCTCATCATCAGAGCGGAACCAAAAGCTAATTTGCCGAAGTTGCGGCGACTGATAGTTGTCATTTTTGTCATCCTGAAGTAGGGATCCAGTGTGGTGTTTCTTTGTTCTTTTCAAAGACGCCGCAACGATAATCGGAAGATATGTCGAAACAGTGATGGTTTTGTGTAGAGACGATGACAAGAAAAAAGCGGCAGACGCACCGGACGTCTGCCGCAGATTCCAATCAGGTGATTGATTGTGAAAAAGTCGAATTAGAGTTTGCCAACCAGTTCCGCAGAGGGCTTGAGCGTCTGGGCGCCCGGACGCCAGCGAGCAGGGCAGACTTCGCCGGGGTTGGCTGCTACGTACTGAGCGGCTTCCACCTTGCGCAGCAGTTCGGCTGCGTCGCGGCCGATGCCGCCGTCGTGGATTTCACAGGCCACAATCTTGCCTTCGGGGTTGATCACGAAGGTGCCGCGTTCGGCAAGACCGGCTTCTTCGATCATGACGCCGAAGTTGCGGCAGATCACGCCCGTGGGGTCACCCACCATCGGGAAGCGCACCTTGCCGACAGCCGGGCTCGAACCGTGCCAGGCCATGTGCGTGAAGTGGGTGTCCGTGGATACGGAATAGATTTCAACGCCGCGCTTCTGAAACTCTTCGTAGTGCTCGGCGAGATCTTCGAGTTCGGTCGGGCAGACGAACGTGAAATCTGCCGGATAGAAGAAGACGACGGACCACTTGCCGTGGAGATCGGCTTCGGAAATGTTGATGAAGTCGCCATCCTTGAAAGCGGTGGCCTTGAACGGGAGAACTTCGGTGCGAAGAATGGACATCGGAGTATTCCTTACAAAAAAAACGAGATTTCAAACTGGTGTGATTTGCGGTTTGTTGCCGCTCATCGTGTGTGAAAAATCTATCAGAAGCACCGCTGTAAAAGGGGTGGTGAAAAAAAGAAAAAGCCGATGGGGATGTGAGAAATCGTTACTAGTGATTTTTAAAACGATGTAAGACGCTGAAAAGAAAGGGAAAAGTGTCTATGTGCAGCGAGTGGGCGGTAGTGCAAAAAAGAGGCGGTTTCAATGTCATGGATAGGACATATCTATCGGTCACAATGCCGCAACAAATTGCCCGTTTGGTTTTCTTAAGACACGATTTTTAGCGTTAGGATTCGAAATGACAGATTGCGATTCTTTTGGGAGTTCCGCAGTGACCGCCACTCGCTATTGCGCGCCGGCAACGCCGGCGGAAATCGAGCGTTTTACGCCGTTTCTTTTTGAGCTTTTGGATGCTTCCTTTGCTGAGATTTCAGCACGATTTTTGCGTGGCATCGAGGTTGACGACAAGGACAACGGCACGCCCGTGACACAGGCCGATAAACAAGCCGAAGCCGTCATGCGCAAGCTCATTGAAGCGCGTTACCCGAAGCATGGAATTTTCGGCGAGGAGTTCGGCATCAAAGAAAGCGAAGAAGTCGACGGCGTTCGCTATCGCTGGATTCTGGATCCGATTGACGGCACCCGCAGCTTTATCACGAACAGCTTTCTTTTCGGCACGTTGATCGCGTTGGAGCGCGACGACGGTGCGGGCTTCCGGCCGATTCTCTCGTCCGTCAGTCATCCTGCGGCGCGCGTACGCACGTTGGGATCGCTTTCGGGCACCACGCTTTACTACGACAACGGCATCAGTCCCTTGGTTCGTCCTCTTCATGTGCGCAACTGCACTCAGTTGTCCGAGGCAACGCTTCTGGCAACGAGTCACTGGACGACAGGGGAGCAAAAAGGTGACGCGCGAATTCAAAAGCTGATCGATGTCGTCAAACTCTACCGTACTTTTGGCGATTGCTTCGGCTACTTTGCCGTGGCTTCGGGCGGAGCCGACATCATGATTGATCCCGATTTGAGCTATTGGGACATTGCTGCGCTTTTGCCGGTCGTGGAAGGTGCTGGAGGCACGCTTACGTCAATGACCGGCGGCAATCCGCTCAAGGACCTGTCGGCTGTGTGCACGGCTGGCGGCATTCACGGCGAAGTGATTGCCTTGCTCAACCGAGCTGGTGACGGACTTCCTCTTTGACTTCAGGATAAGAAAATGAGAAGTTCGGGGAAATAATTTCCGAAATATCTGGTTGTTGACTACAGAGAAAGGCGTTTCCTGCGCCTTTCTCTATCTTAAACGGTTGCCGTAGATGAGGTGACGGCATTGGGACCGGTCAGCGGAATGTCGATGCGCATGCAAAGTCCGTGAGGTTTGACATTTGTTGCCGTAAGAGTGCCGCCGTGGCGCTGCACCGCGCGTTTGGCGATCGCCAGGCCCAGACCAAAACCTCCGCCCGTGGGTTGATTTTTGCCGCGTACGAACGGATCGAAAATCTTTTCCAGTTCGGAAGGATCCATACCGGGACCGCTGTCGGTGACCGTGATCACAACGTGCTCGTTTTCTTCTTTGGCTACAACGGAAACCTGCTGACCCGGGCCCGAATACCGCAGAGCGTTGCGCACCAGATTCTCAACGGCACGCATGAGCGAATCGACATGCATATTCATTTGGATTGAGTCGGGGGACTGCAGCGTGACGTGCGTTCCCGTAGCCGACCCTTCGAAATCGGCGTCGTCGGTGATGGCCTCCAGAAGCGGTACCAGATCGGTTCGCTCGAAGTGAATCACGGCGTTTTCATCAAGACGAGCGTAAGTGAGCAGTTCATCGACCATGGCATTGAGAACTTGGACGTCGCCTTCGATTCGCTGCAAAAACTCATGTGCTTTTTCCGGTGATTTTTCCGCCAGCTCGACGGCCACCGAAATGCGAGCCAGTGGGCTGCGCAGCTCATGACTTACGTCGTGAAAGAGGCGTTTTTGTCGGTCAAAGAGTCCGTGAATGCGTTCGGCCATGGCGTCAAACTGACGGGCGAGTTCACCGATTTCATCGTGTTCGTGTCCGACTTCGTTGGCAATGCGAACGTCAAAGACACCTTGAGAAGCCTTTTGCATGGCCCATTGCAGTTTTTTGATCGGACGCGTGGATGTCCATGCCACGCTGCCGGCCACAAACACGGAAATCAAAGCCGCTATCAGAGTCCAGCCCCACCAGGGCATTTTCCACATGATGAGTCGAATGGGGCTCGGCGGAATGTCGGTGCGTACGGCAAAGAAACGGTAGCCTTGGAACGGTCGCATGTGTCGGCCGTGTCCACGCATCGTATAAACGCCTTCCTGGGGACCGGAATTTGCCAGACTCTCTGCCGCTTTTTGAGGTATGGAGCGCCCGGAAATTTCGTGCCCGAAAGGATCCAAGACAAAAACTTCAGGGCGAGTGTTGACTTCGGGATCTTTGAGCCAAGTGATCAGGGCATCTTCCCCGCCCCAGCGGGCAATGCCCAGTGCTGTGCCAATTGCGCGCTCAGCGGCCGGACTGCGCTCAAAGGAACCGTAATTCGAAGGTGCCTCAGTAAAAAAAGAAGAGGCCCCCCAAACCAAAGCTCCCACGAGCAGAAGCGTGAGCCAGATACCGGCAAAAAAGCGGAAGAAAATGCCGCTGACGGAGTTCAAACGCACCAAACCGAAGATCCTTTGCAATTAGTCCAAACGCACGAGCTGATAGCCGACACCACGCACGCTTTCGATGGCAATCCCCTCAACGCCTTCCTGAGCGAGCTTGTGGCGGATGGCGCTGATGTGTACATCGATGGCGCGGTCGTAACGCCCCATGGGACGACCCAAAATACGCGGATAAATTTCCGTTTTGGGAACAGGCTGGCCTGCGGAGCGAGCAAGCATTTCAAGCAGAGAAAGTTCTGTTCCTGTGAGTGGAATCTGCTTGCCGTCGTAATGAGCACGGCGTTGTGCCAGGTCAATCTGAAGTTTGCCTACCTGTACCGGACCGCGGTTGCTCTCGTTGCCTGCCACGCGACGCAGGATGGCGCGGATGCGTGCGACGAGTTCGCGTGGCGAGCAGGGCTTCGGAACGTAGTCGTCTGCTCCGAGCTCTAAACCGAGAATGCGGTCGACAGGATCGCCGCGGGCAGTGAGCATGAGTACGGGAGTACGCCACTTCTCACGGATACGCTGAAGAGTCTCGACGCCGGAGATGCCGGGCATCATAACGTCGAGAATGATGAGGTCGAATTCTTTGTGTTCAAGGACTTGCAGACCCTCGATGCCCGAGTGTGCGGGCGAGGCTTCGAACCCTTCGAGCGTGAAATAGTCGACGAGCAGCGTGACGAGTTCAACGTCGTCGTCGATGATGAGGATTTTCGAAGGACGTGCGTACATAAAAAAGCTCCCGAAAACTGAAACAAGCGATCGCAGTCGAATAGTTTTGCGAAAAAACTCCCCCGGCGTTCTCTCAATGCCGAGGCTCTGTGTCAAGATAATTGCACAAGCAAAACCGTTTGTGCGGATTCGGCATTGTACTGAAGTCGAAATTTGCGTAGCTTTACAAAACTCTTGCCCATCTTTGTAAAGACACGCTCTAGATTACCGTGTGAAGAGACCAATCGGCACTGAACGAAGATTCAGATTTTGAAATTTGAAACAATGAAACGAACGAATCTCACTTTGATTGCTGCTGTCTGTGCGCTACTTGCCGGTTGTGCAAGCAACACGCAGTTTCTTGAAGAGCAGGCAAAGCTCGAGCCCGCCAAATGGACGGCGGCGATGCCGCAGCTTCAGCCTCCGTCGCTGCTGGGGGACAAAACTTGGTGGCAGGCCTGGAATAATCCGGAACTGACCGCTTTGTTGCAGGCGGCGGCACAGCACAACACCGACATTCTGACGGCGCTCGCGAATTTGCGCTCGGCGGCTGCGTTGGCCGACGATGCGACGGCTGCGTTGTTCCCGACGTTTACGGCAAACGGGCAGGGCTCGGGCAATCGAGCCCAGAACAACTGGACGGAAGGTTGGCAGGCGGGCGCTTCGGGCGCGTGGTCGATTTCGCTTGCTGGCGGCAATATCGCAGCCAAGCGAGCGGCTGATCTGGAAGCAATGGCCAGCGCCATGACGCTGGAAGACACGCGCATTGCCGTGGCGGCTGAAGTGGCACAAACTTATGTGAATCTGCGTCTTGCGTATGTGCAAAAGCTCATTGCCGAAATGACGCTGTCCAATTACAAGCAGGCAGCCGACATTGCCCGTTGGAACTATGAATCGGGCTTGAGTGACAAAACGGAAGTTGACCAGGCAGTGTCCAATGAAGAAAACGCTCGGGCGCAGATCCCGCTTCTTGAACAAAGCATCGACAGCTACCGCAACGCTTTGGCGCGGTTAACCGGGCAGTCGGTGGCTACGCTTGACGTAAAACCGGCTGAAACGGTGCCGGCTGCTCCGATGGCGTTGGCCGTATCGCTTCCTGCAGAAACGCTCAAGCAGAGGCCTGATATGAGAGCGGCGACCTATTCTTTGGAAGCGGCGTCCGATCGTGTCTATGAAGCGCGCAGTCAGTGGTTCCCGACATTGAACTTGTCAGGCAATCTTGGAACGCAGGCGGCAACGATTTCAACGCTGGGAGCGTCCGGCACGGGGGTTGCGGGCATCTTAGCCGCTCTTTCCTTACCGCTTCTGGATTGGGGTGCGCAAGTGACGGCAACTGAGCAGCAGCTCGCCGCTTTGGATCAGGCTCGCGCGAACTACACCAAGACGCTTCTGGCAGCGCTCGAGCAGACCGAAAACGCGATCACGGGGATCACCACATCGCAGAGTCGGGCCGACGCGCTGCAACGAGCTCTCACAGCTGCCGAGTCGGCGGCTGACCTTGCCATGCAGCAATATTCAGCGGGGCTGACCGACTATCAGACTGTGCTCAACACGCAGCGAACGCTTTATTCCGTTCGCGAAAACGAACAAAGTAACAAGGCCGATTTGGCCACGCAGCTCATTGCGCTCTATCGCGCGATGGGAGGCGGCTGGAAGCCCGCCGTGGAAACAAAGGCGGCAGACACAACCCCTCGGGCGACCGACAATGAAACGGCAGGATAAAAAATGACAGAGAAGAAATTGACGATTAACGAATTGCGCGCCGGCACCAAGAGCTCCCGCGCGTTTCGAATCGGAGTCGTTGCGGTCATTGCGGCCGTTGCCGCAGCCGGTGTCTGGTATTTTGGATTCGCCGATAAGGTGAAGGCTCCGACTTATCGCACGGTGGAAATTACCCGCGGACCTCTGGAAGTGACCGTGGTGGCCAATGGCACCGTCAATCCGGTGCGTACGGTTTCGATTGGCTCCGAGCTGTCGGGCATCGTGCGTAAGGTCAACGTTGACGTCAACAGCGTCGTCAAGGCGGGTGACGTTCTAATTGAACTTGATGACTCCAACCTCAAGGCCAATGTCAATCAGGCCAAGGCTTCGCTCGCAAGCGCGAAAGCTTCTTTGGCCGAAGCGCAGGCAACGCTTGTGGAAGCCGAAGCAAAGATGCGCCGCTATGAAGAGCTCAACAAGAGTTCGGGCGGACGTTTGCCCTCGCGCACGGAACTTGACGTGCAACGCGCAACGGTCCTGAAGTCCAAAGCCGGCGTGCAGTCGGCTCTGGCGGCAATTGACGATGCGCAGGCAACGCTGGATACGCGGCTTACCGACCTTTCCAAATCTCAGATCAAGAGTCCGGTCGACGGTGTGGTGCTTACGCGTTCGGTTGAACCCGGTTACGCGGTGGCGGCGAGTCTGCAGGCCGTTGAGCTCCTGACGGTGGCAACCGATTTGCGAGAACTGGAACTTGAGGTGGATGTCGACGAAGCCGATGTCGGCCAGGTGAAGGAAGGGCAGGATGCAACCTTTACGGTGGCAAGCTACCCCAATAAGCGTTTTCCCGCCAAACTCACCAAGGTGGCTTACGGTTCGACTACTTCCACAGACAACGTGATCACGTACACGGCGTATCTGGATGTTAAAAATCCACAGCTCGAGTTGCGTCCAGGAATGACGGCGACGGCAACGATCAATACGGCCAAAAGCGAAAACGCACTTTTGGTACCGAGCACAGCGCTGCGCTTTAAGCCGGTTGTGAACTCAGATTCACAAAAATCCGGTGTGGGCATCATGATGCCGCCGCATCGTTCGCGCGGCACGAAGACCGCCAAAGAAGTGTCGCTTGCTCAATACCAACGTAATCAAACCGTTTACGTGGTTGACGAAAAAGGTAACGCTAAGCCGGTGGAGATTGTGACGGGGCTGACCAACGGACGGATGACCGAAGTGATTTCCGGTCCGCTTCAGGCCGGTGACAAAGTGATTACCGATCAGCTCAAAGGTATGCCCTAGGGGAAATGGGAGTGAACGATGAGTGAACATCTCATTGAACTGCGTCGCATCGTCAAGCGTTACGGCACCGGGGAGGCAGCTTTCAATGCCTTGGGCGGGATCGATCTGACGATTGATCAAGGTGAGTTCGTGGCGATCATGGGCCCCTCGGGATCGGGCAAGTCAACGACCATGAACATCATCGGTGCGCTCGATAGTCCCACCAGCGGTGAGTATCTCTTTCAAGGTTTGCATGTGGAGAGGCTCACCAACGACGAGCGGGCGCTCTTGCGTCGACGCTTCATGGGGTTTGTCTTCCAAGGGTTCAATCTTTTAGCTCGTACGACAGCTCTTGAAAACGTGGAGCTTCCGCTTTTGTACCGTGGCGTACCGACGGCAGAGCGTCACGAATTGGCGCGCGCTGCGCTCGATCGCGTGGGGCTGCTGCAGTGGGAAGACCATACGCCGGCGGAACTCTCTGGCGGCCAGCAACAGCGCGTGGCCATTGCTCGAGCCATTGTCACAAAGCCGCTTCTTTTGATGGCCGATGAACCGACGGGAAGCCTTGACAGCCGCAAGAGTGTGGAAATCATGGAGCTCCTCACTGACCTCAACAAGTCCGACAAGATCACCATTGTGCTCGTGACGCATGAGCCTGACATGGCGGCTTACGCGCGGCGCTGCGTGCATTGCATCGACGGAATGATCGCTAGCGATACGCCGCAGGAGGGTAAATAAATGCTCGGCAACGCGTTTTTGTTGGCATTTCGCCAGATCCGGCGTAATCCTTTGCGCTCGCTTCTGACGGTCTTGGGTATCGTGATCGGTGTGGCGGCCGTCATTACGATGGTGACGGTGGGCAACGGCGCCACTGAAGCCGTCAAGGAACAGATCGAAAGTTTCGGCAGCAATCAGCTGATGCTTCGCAAAGGGCAGCGCATGGGACCGGGCGGTGCGGCCGGCGCTCCGAGTTTTAAACTCGAGGACGTCGAGGCGCTCGAAGACCAAATCGCAGGCGTTTTGTCAGCGGCGCCTCAGTCGCAGCGAAGCACCATCGTGGTGGCCAACGGCAAGAACTGGACGACGACAATCATCGGTTCGAGTTCGGACTACTTCACCACCGATAACCGAACGCTTGCCGAAGGTCGATTTTTTGAACCGGCCGAGGAAATGTCCGGTGCCGCCGTTTGCGTGATCGGCACAACCATCCAAAAAGAATTGTTCGGCCCCGGCGCTCCTGTGATCGGTGAAATGCTGCGCGTCAATTCATTTTCCTGCCGCATTGTGGGGCTTCTTAACGAGAAGGGAACGGCAGCGATGGGGGGCGACCAGGATGATCTCGTGGTCATTCCGTTTAATACGGCCGCGCGCCGCTTGATCGGCAACAATCGCGTCAACACGATTCTCATCAGCATCGATCCGCAAAGTGACCGCGTGCATCTCAAGGGGCTCGTGCGAGATCTGATGCGAGAGCGTCGATCTTTGTCCGAAGGTGACGACGACAACTTCTCGATTCTTGATACGGCAGAAGTGGCTGAAAAAGTGGCTTCGACCACGCAGATCATGACGGCATTGCTAGGAGCCGTGGCCGCAGTGAGTCTGCTTGTCGGCGGCATCGGCATCATGAATATCATGTTGGTGTCGGTCACGGAACGTACACGGGAAATCGGCGTGCGTTTGGCAATCGGTGCTACGGCCCGCGAAGTGCTGATGCAGTTTCTGATTGAAGCCGTGGTACTCGGCTGCATGGGCGGCGTCATCGGCATCTTGCTTGCCACCGGTTCTTCCTATCTGATCACCGGCTGGATGGATGTTCCTTATACGTTCGATCCGATGATCAACATCGTGAGCTTTGCCTTTGCCGCGCTCACTGGTGTCATCTTCGGTTACTTCCCTGCCAGGCGCGCCGCGCGACTCGACCCGATTGAAGCTGTTCGACACGAATAAAGAAGACCGGCCTCCGAATTTCTCGGAGACCGGTCTGGGAAAACTGCCGGAATGTTTTCAGCGATTAGAACGGAATGTCATCGTCGCTGAAGCTGTCGGCTGCGACAGCCGGCTGAGCGGGCTGGGCAGGCTGAGTGGCCGGGCGAGCTGCGGGGGCTGCACGGCGCGGAGACTCGAACGCCTCGTCGCTTTGATGGGCCGGAGCTGAAGAGGAATTGCGGCTGCCGAGCAACTGCATCGTTTCGCAGATGATTTCAGTGTAATAGCGTTCGACGCCTTCTTTGTCGGTGTAGCGGCGGGTACGCAAACGACCTTCGATGTAAACCGGATTGCCTTTGCGCAGGTAGGTCTGCGCAACCTCGGCCTGACGGCCGAAGAAAACAACACGGTGCCACTCGGTTTCTTCCTGCAGCTGACCCTGACTGTCCTTGTAGCGACGCGAAGTGGCCATCAAGATATTGCAGATGGCAGTGCCGCCGTCAGCGGTGTAACGCGTTTCGGGATCTCTGCCGAGGTTGCCGATCAAGATGACCTTGTTAATAGAAGCCATGACTAAAAAATCCTAATAAAGCCAAATATGTAGTTAGATACCAACTTTAATCTCTCGAGAGAGTCAAGAGTCCGCTTCAACGTTTCTTGGGGTCGGAGCCGTCATGCCCTGCGCCGCAATGATCCAGAGAATCATCAGCGCGGCGCAAAAGCCGTACACGCCGTGCGTGCCGAAGGCTGAATAAAGCCAGCCGCCGGCGGCTCCGCCGATGAAGACACCGACGGACTGCGTGGTGTTGTACACGCCGAGCGCCAATCCTTTGCACTCCTGCGGCGCTGTTTTTGACACGAGCGAAGGCAGGGAAGCTTCCAGGACGTTAAAGCCGGAGAAGAATACTAACAGCAAAACGGAAATGAGAAGAACAGAGTTGTCAAAAATCTCAAATCCGGCGAATGCGACCAACACCAAGCAAATGGCGCCAACAAACAATTCCTTGGTGCGCCCTTTTTTTTCGGCGTGTTTTAAAACGGGCATCAGAAAGGCCAGACTCACAAGCACGGCCGGAAGATAAACAGTCCAGTGGTGCGCCACGGCCAGATCAAGTTCCACAAGGCGAAGAGGAATGACGACGAAAAGCGCCATTTGAGCCATGTGCAACGAAAAAATACCCAGATTAAGGCGCATCAGTTGACCGTGCAAAAACACGTCTCTTAACCTGGCTCGTGCTTGAAAATCCTCAAATCGCTTGACGGGAGCGGTCGGAAGCATCAGCACGGCGGCGATGGCCAGTACGCATAACACGGCTGTCAGAAGAAAGATGCCCGGTACGCCGATCGAATCGGCCAAAACGGGGGCAAGAACGAGTGAAAAGGTAAAGCTGATGCCGATGGAAGCGCCGACAAAAGCCATGGCGCGCGTGAGCAGTTTGTCGCGGACACTGTCGGAGATCATGGCGGTGACGGCGGCCGACACAGCTCCGGCACCCTGCAAGGCCCGCGCAAAAAGCAGCGTTGTGATGTCATCGGCTGTATAGGCCAAAAGACTTCCAAAGATGAAAATTAAGAGGCCCGTCACGATCACGGGTTTGCGTCCGAATCGGTCGCTCGCGGCGCCAAAAGGAATTTGGAGTACGGCTTGCGTCAGACCGTAGACGCCGAGTGCCAAACCGACCATAAAGGCGTTCGAGCCGCCTTCCAGTGTCTGCGCCCAGACGGAAAAGACGGGAAGAATCAGAAAAATGCCCAGCAGGCGCAGCGCAAACACCGCACCGAGTGTCATGGAGGCGGTGCGTTCCTGTCGTGTGAGGCGCAATGGAGCAGTTGGCGTGCCGGTCAAGGTTGAAGACATAAGAAGAAAAAAACACTGCTTTAGAGCGAATTGCGCTGTATAGTAATCGATTCGCCTAAGCCAAAACTTAAGCTGGGCGCTTGTTCGTAAGAGAAAGGTCCGTTCATGCCCAACACCATCCGTATTCGCGGCGCTCGTACGCATAACCTCAAAAATGTCGATGTGGATATTCCGCGCGGCAAGCTCACGGTTGTCACCGGACCGTCGGGCTCGGGGAAGAGTTCCGTGGCTTTCGATACTTTGTACGCCGAAGGTCAGCGACGCTACGCCGAAAGTGTCTCGAGCTACGCGCGTCGCTTCATGGATGTGATGGACAAGCCCGACGTGGACAGTATCGAGGGACTGTCGCCGTGTATTGCCATCGGCCAAGGAACGACGACGGCGGGATCGCGCTCGACGGTGGGCACGATGACCGAGATCAATGACTACCTGCGCGTGCTGTTTGCGCGAGCCGGTGTGCCATACTGTGCCGAGCACGACGTGCCGCTGCAAAAAAGCGGCGTACACGACATGGTTGACGCCGTGTTGGGGTTTGAAGAAGGAACTCGCGTTCTGATTTTGGCGCCGCTGAAAATCCCGGGAGCCGTTTCGCTTGCCGAAGTGTGCAAACAGTTGACCAAGCGTGGCTTTCTGCGTCTTTTGCTCGATGGTCAAACGTATGCGCTCGACGATATGTCGCAGGAAATGCTCGCCGAGTCTGCGGCGGGGCACACGATCGACATCGTGATTGATCGACTCAAAAGTTCTGACGCTCAGCGTTCGCGCTTGGCCGAAAGCTTTGAAGCGGCCATCAAGGCCGCTGACGGTCGCGCAGCCTATCTGAGAATGGACACCGGTGAACGTCGGGTGTTTCACACGCGCTATTGCTGTCCGATTTGCGAGGCTACGGCGCCTGATTTGAGTCCCGCGATGTTCTCGTTTAATAACGCGCTCGGAGCTTGCCCCGTGTGCGAGGGCTCGGGGGAAGTCGAACGATTCGATCCGGCATTGGTGGTAAGCGACGCACGACTGTCGTTGCGGCAGGGAGCCGTGTGCGGCTGTACGCCGCAAAACCGAGCCAATTTTGCGGATTTGTCGACGGCCTCGCTCCTTTTGGGCTTTTCTTTGGATGTCGCTTTTGAGGAGCTTTCCCCGGATATCAAAGACTATGTGCTCTATGGTCCGAACAAGGCGCAGCGCGACGTACTCGGCATGCCCGATTTTGAAGGTGTGATCGCACAGCTTGAAAAGAAATGGAAGCGCACGACGAGCGAGGCGGTTAAAAACGGCATGCGCGTGTTGCGGCGCACCACCGTCTGTCCGGCCTGCGACGGCACGCGTCACCGAGCCGAAGTTAAAAATGTCTATGTGGGCGTGCCGGAAAACCGCATCAATTTGATCGAAATGCAGCGTCTGCCACTCATTGAGCTTGTGACGCGCATCGAAGCGTTGGAGCTTTCGTCGGAATTGAAATGCGTGGCCAAGCCTCTTTTTGACGAAGTCTTAAAGCGCGTTCGCTTTTTGATTGACGTTGGTTTGGGGTACCTCACACTGTCGCGCGAAACGTCAAGCCTTTCGGGCGGCGAAGTTCAGCGCATTCGTTTGGCCGGGCAGCTTGGCGCCGGTTTGACGGGCGTGACCTATGTACTCGATGAGCCGACGGTTGGCCTGCATCAGCGCGATACGGGACGCGTCATTGAGATGCTCAAGAAACTCACGAAGGCCGGCAACACAGTCGTCGTGGTTGAGCATGACCCCGAGATGATTCGTGCGGCCGACTGGGTGGTGGATATGGGACCGGGAGCCGGTACGCGGGGCGGCACGGTTGTCTGTCAGGGTGAAGTCAAAGACATCTGCGCGTGCGAAGCTTCCAAAACGGGCGCGTATCTGAGTGGCCGCCTTGAGATGCCGCAGGCACCGCACAAGGTGTTTACGACCGATTCTGAGGCGCTTGTCATCAAGGGGGCCTCAGGGCGCAATCTCAAGCACATTACGTGCCGTTTTCCGGTCGGCGCTCTGGTGGCGGTCACGGGCGTGTCGGGGTCGGGTAAGTCGACACTGATTAACGAAACGCTGGGTCGGTACATGAAAAAGCGACTGCATCGCGCCAAATTGCAGCCACTGGATTTTGAAGAAATCGAAGGAGCCGATTATTTCGACAAGATCATTGAGGTCGACCAGAGCGCGATCGGCAAAACGCCGCGCTCGAACCCAGCAACCTACACCGGGCTCATGTTGCCGCTTCGCGAAGTATTTGCGGCTACACCGGCGGCGCTCGAGCGAGGCTATGGGCCGGGGCGATTTAGCTTTAATACAGAGGGCGGTGCGTGCGAGGCCTGCGAAGGTGAAGGACGCATCAAGTTTGAAATGGGCTTTTTGCCGCCGGTTTACGTTGACTGCCCAGTCTGTCACGGCAAGCGCTACAACCGTGAAACATTGGAAGTCAAGTACAAAGGCAAGTCGATTTCCGATGTGCTTGACATGACGGTGAGCGACGCACTGCCTTTTTTCGACGTGCACACGCAGATCGTCCGCAAGCTTGAAATGCTCGAAGAAGTAGGGCTGGGTTACATCGGTCTGGGGCAAAGCGCCGTAACCTTCTCGGGTGGTGAAGCACAACGCATCAAACTTGCTCAGGAGTTGGCGCGCCGCGATACGGGGCGCACGCTCTACATATTGGACGAACCGACAACCGGCCTTCACTTTGAAGACGTCGCCGTGCTGATGCGGGTGTTGCGCCGTTTGACGGCGCTTGGCAATACCGTCATTGTGATTGAGCACAACACCGACGTGATTGCCGGAGCTGACTGGGTGGTCGATATCGGCCCCGAAGGCGGTAACGCGGGCGGACAACTCGTCTTTGAAGGGACGCCCGAAGATCTGATGAAGTGCCCCGAGAGTATCACAGGACAGTGGCTACATGCGACAGCCGACGGAAAGACTCCCAAAAAGCGCAGCCGCGTTCGAAAGGCGAGTTGTTGAATTTTTTGAGAATTTAAGGGTTTGCACTTATCTTTTAAAGAAATTGGACGACGAAGTTTCGCTGTTAATGCGGGATAACCCGCAAAAAGACCGAAAAAGAATAAAACAACCCGATCCCTAAGCGATGGAAACTTGATCTATATCAATATTAAAAACATCTGAAAGGAGCATCATTCGCTCATCAAAATCAAGGGTCGGGGCGATCGTCTCTGCCCGCGATCTCATTTCAATAAAAAATTAAGGAAATCGATCATGACTCCCGACAACATCAAGTACGGTCATACCCCCACCGGCCCCGAAGTCATCGCCGGCGTGACCCTCAAGGATGCTAAGCGTGCCAGCAAGTGGCCTGCCTACGTTGACGTGGCTCAGTCCGTCACCGGCGCCATCCTCGGCATCTTCCTGTTCTGCCATATGGCCTTTACGAGTTCGATTCAGGTCGGCAAGGACCTCTTCTGGAACCTGATTCAGGTCTCCGGCGGCACCCCGATCTTCGGTCATGAACAGATCTGGCTGCACTTCTTGTTCGTGGGCTTCATCACGCTCTGCGTTATCATCCACGCTCTGTGCGCTCTGCGTCGCTTCCCGACTTCCTACAAGCAGTTCCGTGACATCCGCGCTCACGTGAAGGTTGTGCACCACACCGATTCCTCTCTGTGGTTCATCCAGTTCGTGACCGCCATCATTCTCACCGGCATGGTGTTCCCGCACGTCATGGGCATGCTCACGGCTCCGTCCGAAATTGATCCCAACCTCTCGTCCGTTCACACCTATCACAACGGCCTGATCTGGACGCTCATCTTCCTGGTTGCCACCGAACTGCACGGCATGATCGGTTTGTATCGTCTGGCCGTGAAGTGGGACGTTATCAAGGGCCGTGCTCACGGTCTGCGCAAGGCCATGCTCGTGATCGCCTTCCTGATGGTCTGCTGCGGCTCTCTGACGGCCTACACCTACTGGGGTTATGGCAAGGACCTCGTGGAATCCGGCAACGCCGCCACCCGCTACGTTCCGACTGTCAACTGGTTCGCCGACAAGTAATCGAAGGCTGTTTGCGACAGCATATCTCCCCGGGCTCCAGTCTCCTTACCCGGGGAGACGACACGAAAAGCCGAATTTCCGTTTGTGCGGGAGTTCGGTTTTTTTTTGAGCCGAACGCCTGAGCGGAACACATTAGAGGCAGGCATGGGGGCTGATAGTGAAAATTTTATAAATGTCTTAAATATTTTTATTTTATTAGGGTTTTTACTAATAAAGAGGGGTTTTAGAGCACGCCGCCGTTGACTAACATCAAAACTCGATGATCTCTTAACAAAGAGATGACGTGAGTACGAATAACCCTGAGCAACAGTCGATACGGCATTCTTCGCCGATCTTTACCCAGACAGTTGCCCTTCTTTTAGGAGGCAAACATGCACGAATCCAGTATTGAGATCGGCGCACTGGACAACAAGTCCAAAGTCATCCCTCTCGTCCTGGGCCCCTTGCTTGCCCTGGCTCTTTATTTCATCCTGCCCGAAACGTACATCAGTGCCAAGGGTGATGTGACACAGCTTAGCCACGCCGCACGCGCTTGCGTGAGTATGGTGCTCTGGATGGCCATCTGGTGGTTTACCGAAGCTGTTCCGATTGCCGTCACCGCACTGTTGCCGATTGTGTGCTTTCCGCTCTTGGGTGTTGCAACGCCGGCTCAGACGCTCAAGGAATACTCCAACGATACGATCTATCTCTTCTTGGGCGGCTTCTTGATCGCTGCCGGTATCGCTCGCTGGGGTCTTGACCGTCGTATTGCTCTGCACACGATTCGCATCGTGGGTACCAAGCCCAAGCAAATTGTGCTCGGCATCATGCTCGCGACGAGCTTCTTGTCGGCCTGGGTGTCCAACACGGCTACGGCGGCCATGATGCTTCCGATTGCCCTTGCTCTGATGGCGGTGGTTCGCTCCACACGCATTGATCAGCCCATCGATAAGGCAGAACGCAACTTTGGCGTGTGCCTGCTTCTGAGTGTGGCCTACGGGGCTTCGTTGGGCGGCGTCTACACTCTTATCGGTACTCCGCCCAATGGCATTTTGGCTCGATTTGTCGAGCAGACTTACGGCGACCCCGTGAGCTTCGTCGATTGGCTCAAGATCTCGTTCCCGACCATGACGATTCTCATCATCGCCACCTATTTGCTCCTGGTGCACGTACTTTTCCGCGAGCAGCCCGGTGAACTGCCCGGCGGCAAGGAATGGGTCAATAGCGAAATCAAGCATCTCGGTCCGCTCACCCGCGGCGAATGGACGGTTCTGATCGTGTTCGTGGTTGCTGCTTTGCTTTGGACGTTCGGTCCGGTGTTGCGCGGCCTTGAAATCGCAGGCACCAAGCCCTTGAAGCCGATGAGCGACACCGTGATCGCTATGGCTGCCGGCATCATTCTCTTTATCATCCCCGTGGACGCGAAAAAGGGCATCCATGCGCTGGACTGGTCGAGTGCGGCCAAGGGTGTGAGTTGGGACGTGCTGCTTTTGTTCGGCGGCGGTCTGGCCATGGCTGCAGCCATTCAGCGTACCGGTGCGGCCGATGCCGTGGGCGCCGCGGCCGTGGCCCTGGGCGGCCTGCCCGAATGGGCGATCGTGGGTGGTGTGGCGACTCTGGCTTGCTTTGCCTCGGAATTCACCTCCAATACGGCTCTTGCCGCAACCCTGATGCCGCTTGTGGCAGCCGTGGCTGATTCCATCAATGCCAATCCGCAGTCTCTGTTGATTGCTGCCACGATGGCAACGAGCTGCGCCTTCATGATGCCGGTGGGGACGCCTCCCAATGCTATGGTATTCGGCACCGGCCGTCTGAAGATCGGCGATATGTTGCGGGCAGGTTTCTGGCTTAATGTGGTCTCGATCATCGTGATTTCGATCGCTGTCCTGCTCATTGATCCGGGCATCATCCCGATGAGCTGATACGGAACTTCTTACAACCGGCTGCTTCGCACCGCCGCACTCGGGGAAGGATTTTCTCTGGGTGCGGCGGTGTGTCTATTTGCAGCAATGGCTCTTAACAAAAACTGTCGTTGAAACAGAAGGTTTAGCACTATAATTAAAATATTATGAAAGGCATGATAAATTTGCCGGTAAGGACTTTTTATTTTTTGCGGTAGAGATCTATGACGCTGCGTTCTGTTGTTCTGGCTATTCTGAGTCTGCTTGCCTTGATCTTCCTGATTCTCAATTGGCAGGGAATCACGGCGCCTGTGCCGGTCAACTTGATCGTTGAAGAGATCCAGGCTCCGTTGGGTCTGATCCTGTTGGTGATTCTTGGAGGTCTATGGCTCTTTGGCATTGCCTGGGCACTGATGCAGCAGGCCTCGACGCTTGTTGAAATTCGCAAGGCCTATAAGGAGGCCAATGCCAACAAGTCATTGGCCGATCACGCCGAGCAGTCCCGCTTGGAGCAAACCAAGGAGAGTCTGCGTCAGGAAATGATTAAGAGCCGCGAAGAGCTACTAGCTGGCATCAAGGCCGCCGTCGAGGCTCCGACGGCAAGCGCGCAGGACGCCCAAAAGCGTCTTGATGCTGTTGAAAAAGCGCTTGAAAAGCTTTCACTTCGCATTGAGCAAATTGCAGACAAAGCGCAAATCGGACCGGCGCCCGAACTGCCTGCGCCGGAACCCAAGAAGTCCGGCTTTTTTGGTTTTTTAGGGGGCAGCAAATCCAATAAGCCCCATGAGCCGTCCAAGAACGAAATCGTTGAATCGCCGGTTGTACCGACGGCGCCTGCGGCCGTTCCCGAACCGGAGTCGGTTCCTGTGTCCGATAAGACTGACGCGGCAAAGGAGGAGTCAGCGCAGTCTGTTGAGCCCACCGCAAAGCCTAAGGACGGGTTTTTCAAAAAAATGTTTCATTGATAAGGTGAGGTCTTATGTCCGGCAATGTTTATCGCTATCTGGATACACTGATTACAGCCGGGTCGTTTTCCAAAGCGGCACGAGTTCTGCAAATCTCTCAGCCGTCCATCTCTCAGTTTGTGCATCGATTGGAAACGGAAGTCGGTACACAGCTTGTTGATCGCACCGCTAAGCCTCTGAGACTGACTTATGCCGGTGAATGCTTCATGAAGACGGAGCGCGAAATTGAGCAGCTCCGCAGCATGCGCTCCCGTCTCATTGCCGACATCGGCGAGGGTGTGAGAGGTCATGTCACCATCGGTTCGTCACACTATCGCTCTACGTTCTTTTTGGCGGAGGTCCTGCCGATCTTCCGACGTGAGTATCCGGGTGTCACTGTGTCTTTGGCCGAGGGTACGACCAAGGAGCTCGAAGATTTCGCTTTTGACGGGGTGACCGATCTGAGTCTTGTGATCGCGCCGCTCTATCGCAGCGAACTCGAGTACGCCGAACTGTTTCGCGAACGGTATCTTTTGGCGATGAGTCCCGAGTCGCGTGTGGCAAAGACCGTGGCGCAACCTGCTTCGGGCGGCTATGCTTCCATGCCGTTTAATCGTCTCAACGGCGAACCTTTCATCACGATCAAGCAGGGGCAGAAGTTCCGCAACCTCTACGAAGATCTGTGCCGGGCGACTCGTACAACGCCTCGTGTAATGCTCGAAAGCGAATCGCCTGTGGCGGCTCTCCATTTGGCCAGTGCAGGACTTGGCGCGACTTTTGTGACGCAAACGCTTGCCAAACGGTGCCGACCGGCGCAACCGGTGCGCTACTTCACGATCGAGCCGGCGCGGCCCGACCGCATGGTGGTGGCCGCCTATCGCAAGAACGGTTATCTTACCAAGGCTGCCCGCAGTCTCATCGAAGTGATGCGCCGCGTGGCCGAAACCGAATTTGCCGACGGCTAGTCAACAAAAAAAGCCGTCGCGACTTCTGTAAAACGCAACGGCTGACAATTCCGTAAGGTTGGGCGCCTCCGAAATGAACGGAGACGCCCGTTTTCTTATTAGTCGATGTACTCGGTCTTTTTGATGACTTCTTCAACGATCGGTGCTTTGCGTTCGTTAAAGAGTTTCTTGTTTTCTTCGAACAAGTTGCCTCCGTGGGTGTCGATCGAAACGATGAGTGGACCGAATTCTTTCACGCGCATGACCCAGAGCGACTCGGGCATGCCCAGTTCCGGCCACTGCACGTCTTCGACCTCTTCGACGCACTGTGCGGCAAGTACCGCGCAGCCGCCCGGGAAGACGCAGTGCAAGGCCTTAAAGCGGCTGCAGCCTTCGACCGTATTGGGGCCCATGCCACCCTTGCCGACGATGAGCTTTACGCCGGTTTCTTCGATGAACTCTTTCTCGAACTTTTCCATGCGCATGGATGTGGTCGGACCGATGGACACGACCTTAAAGCCGCTGCCGGAACTTTGATCGGGCACCATGATGGGGCCGGCGTGAAAGATCGCTTTGCCGGCGAGATCAACGGGAATCTTGCGGCCGTGCTTGACCAGACGCGTGTGCGCGCAGTCGCGGGCTGTGATGAGGTAACCGTTGAGATAGATAATGTCGCCGATGCGGATGTCTTCGAGGTCTTCACTGCGAATCGGCGTCGTCAGAATTTTCTTGCTCACAGCGTGACTCCTTTGTGCGAGATCATTTCATAGGACATATCGGCGTTGAAGCGAATGGTGGCGCGGCGATGACCCCAGCAGCCTACCGACAGACCGACGGCCAGGCACGAGGGGTGACGCGCGGCTTGTTCGACGTGAACGCCCATCACCGAGAGTGCGCCCTTGAGTCCGCCCGGACCGATGTTGATGTCGTTGAGACCTTTTTCGATGATCTGTTCGAATTCGGCACCGCGCGGGTTGCTGTTGCGTGAACCGATCGGGCGCATCAGAGCTTTCTTGGAGAGGTTGGCTGCCACTTCGACGGAACCTGCAATGCCGATGCCCACAAGCAGCGGCGGGCAGGCGTTGATGCCGCGGTCGCAGATGTTGTCAAAGACAAAGCGCACGACGCCTTCGTAGCCTTCGACAGGCATCAGGACTTTTGCCGTACCCGGAAGTGAGCAGCCGCCGCCGGCCATATAGCCGTGGATGGTGCACTGATCCGATCCGGGGATAATTTCCCAGTCGATCCAGGGAATGCGCACGCCTGTGTTGTTGCCGGTGTTCTTTTCGTCGAAGATCTGAACGGCGTTGTGGCGCAGCGGCGCTTCTTTGGTGGCGCGGATCGTCGCTTCTCTCAGGCATTCCTGCATCTGACCGATGAGCGGGAATTCCGAGCCGCATTCAATCCAATACTGAATGACGCCGGTGTCCTGACAGAAGGGCACGTTGAACTTGTCGGCGAGTTCCAGATCCGTAAACATGGAGTCGTACATCACCTTGGCAAGCGGCGTATCTTGCAGCGTGCGCATTTCCTTGAGCTTGGCAAGTACGTCGTCGGGCAAATGTTTGCCGAAGTACGCCGTGAACTTCGCCATGGTGTCAGTGAAACGGGTACTCAATTCCGTTTTGTCCATTGCGTTTGTCTCCTCGCGCGGGTCGTGACCGCAGCGCGTCTGATGGGGTGAAATCAAGGGAAGCGAGCCTTCCTACTTTTGGTGGAATTCTTACGCCTTTTGAAGGATAAATCAAATATTTTATTCTCTATTATTTCGATAAATATAAAACTATTAATTTACTTAACTTATTGATAAAAGAAGAGAAATGTGAAGACGAATGGAGATGTACCAGAAGTAAGAATGGAGCCCTATACCTACGAAGAGGTAAATCGGAAATAATAAAAAGCGCCTCAGCCGGATGGCGAAGCGCTTGAGATGTGTTGCGAAAAAGCGAATGGCGATTAAGCGGCGTGATAAGACGTCACGCGCTCAACTTCTTCTTTGGCACCGAGGAAAACGGCCACGCGCTGATGCAGTTTTTCGGGCTTGATCGAAAGAATGCGTTCGTAGCCGTTGGTGGCGCGGCCGCCGGCCTGTTCCATCAACCAGGACATGGGATTGGCTTCGTACATCAGACGAAGCTTGCCGGGTTTGGAGGGATCGCGGTTGTCCTTGGGGTACATGAAGATTCCGCCGCGGCAAAGGATGCGGTGTACTTCGGCAACCATAGCCGCCACCCAGCGCATGTTGTAGTCCTTGCCTCGAACGCCGGTTTTGCCGGCAAGAAGTTCTTCGATGTAGCGGTTCACGGGAGCTTCCCAATGGCGCTTGTTCGAGCAGTTAATCGCAAATTCCTTGGCCTGTTCGGGCACCTGCACGTTGTCGTTGGTGAGGATGTAGGTGTTGGTGCGGGGATCAAGCGTAAACATCACCACGCCGCGGCCGAGAGTGAGCGCCATCTGCGTTTGCGGACCGTACATGATGTAGCCGGCGGCAAGCTGACGGTCGCCGGGCTGCAGAAAGTCGGCGTCCTGCGGAGCGGTAGCGTCTTCGTGCGGATTGGGCAGGATCGAAAAGATCGTTCCGATCGAGACGTTGATGTCGATGTTGCTTGAGCCGTCAAGCGGGTCGTAGCAGATGAGATAGGGGCGGCGATCTGTACAGTCGGCTGCCACACAGTGATCCATTTCTTCCGAAGCACAGGCGGCGACAACGCCCGACTCAAGCACGGCCTCGGTGACGATGTCGTTGCTGATGACGTCGAGTTTTTTCTGCTCTTCGCCCTGCACGTTTTCGCTGCCTGCCATGCCGAGCACGCCCATGAGGGCGCCGCAGGCGACTTCGGAGCTGATTTCCACGCCGCAGGTAGCCACGGTTTCGATCAATCGGGCGAGTTTTTCATCAAGGCCGTTGGTCTTGACTTCGTTGGCGAGCATGTCGCTTAAAGTGATCTGTTGCATAACTCTTCTCTTTTTTTAGAGCAAGGACGGATGATGGGTAATCAGTAGGTGTTGAGCGCTTTTTCCACCACTTCGCTCACGCCGGCCGAAAGATTTTCGGTGCGGGCGACTTTGGTGAGAGCCGCATGCATGAGGCGTGCGAGTTCCGGCGTATAGCGGCGCCAGTTGTCCAGCGCACGGGCCAGGCGGGCAGCCACGTGACTGTTGATGGAGTCGAGCTGCAGCACCATGTCGGCCCAGAATTCGTAGCCGGCGCCGTCGGGGCGGTGGAATTCAGGTTCGTTTGCCACGAAGAACGTATTGACAAGCGCATAGACGTTGTTCGGGTTCTTGAGCGAGAACACAGGACACTGCATCAACGACTTGATGCGGTCGAGCACCGGACATTCGTTGGGATAGACGCGTGCCGTGGCCTGCACCGAGAACCACTTGTTAATCAGAAGCGGCTCGTTGCCCCAGAGTTTGCCTGCGGCATTCAAGACGTCGATCTTGGCCGGGCTCTGGCTGTTGACGATCATGCGCAGAGCGGCAAGACGATCGGTGAGGTTGTCCGAGAGTTCGAACTGATCGCGGGCATCCAACAGGGCTCGGGCGTTGCCGCCGGCGAGAAGATACTCGAGCGTGAGATTGCTCAGGGCGCGTTTGCCGGCTTCCTTCGGATCGAATCGGTATTCGAGCGTCATGTTGCGCATGTTTTCGGTATGAAGCGGCTGACCGAGCTTGTGCGAGAGTTTGCGGCCGATCGTTTCCATCACGAAGATGCGGGCCTGACGAATGGCCTGCGGGTTGATCATGGCGCGGTGAGCCGCGATGCTCTTTTCTGAAGGCAACGTGAGCACGGTGGCGCGATATTCGGGCGACAGATTCGTGTTGGTGAGAATGCCTTCGAAAGCCGAAATGAGCGTGCCGTGAACGTCGGGTTCCACTCCGTTTTCGATCATGGTGACGACTTCGTTGATGACGGCAAGCATCAAACGCTCGAAAGCGTCGGCGCGGTTAAAACCGTCGGAATCGTGCAGTGCCAGGAACTGAAGCTCTTGCAGCGTATAGGCGTAATCGAAGATCACGGGAGCCGAAAAGCCTCGACCCAGAGACAGAACCGGATTTTCCGCGATGCCTTCAAAAGTCCATTCGTCATCGGCCGTCTCAAGAACGAGTTTGGCGGTGGTGACGGGTTCCTCGCCGGAACCGACAAGCTTCAAGGGCAGATCTTTGCCGTCGCGACCGATCAAACCGACGAGAATCGGAATCACAAGCGGGTACTTTTCAGCTTGCCCGGGTGTCGGAGGCGTCGACTGCGAAGCGCGAATCGTGAAGGTGCAGTCGTCCTGATTCCAGTTCGTTTCCACGGAAACGCGCGGGGTGCCGGCTTGAGACCACCATAAACTGAAATTGGTGAGATCAACGCCGTTGGCGTCGGCCATGGCTTGAATGAAGTCGTTACAGGTAACGGCCGATTCGTCGTAGAGCTGCACGTAACGATCCATGCCCTTCTTAAAGCCGTCTTTGCCGAGGAGCGTCTGGAGCATACGGATGACTTCGGCGCCCTTTTCGTACACCGTCATTGTGTAGAAATTGTCGATTTCTCGGTAACTTTCCGGGCGAATCGGGTGAGCCATGGGGCCGGCGTCTTCCGGGAACTGGCTACTGCGAAGCGCGCGCACAGCGTGAATGCGTGCGACAGCGCGGCTCGATTCGTCAGGCTGCATGTCGGCCGTGAATTCCTGCTCGCGAAACACCGTCAGGCCTTCCTTGAGCGTGAGCTGGAACCAGTCGCGCAGCGTGATGCGATCGCCCGTCCAGTTGTGGAAGTACTCGTGACCGACAATGGATTCAATGTTTTGGTAGTCCGTGTCGGTGGCAATAGAGGGCGACGCCATCACATAGCGGGAATTGAAAATATTGAGGCCCTTGTTTTCCATAGCCCCGAAGTTGAAGTCGTCGGTGGCAACGATCATGAAGCGGTCGAGATCAAGTTCAAGCCCCCAGCGTTCCTCATCCCAAGCGATGGCCTTTTTGAGGCTTTCGAGCGCATGCTCGGAATTGGGGTAGTTTTTTTCTTCTGTCCAAACTTGCAGAAGAACTTCGCGGCCGCTCTTCGTTTTGATTTTGTCTTCGCGGGCCACGAACTGACCGGCTACCAGAGCAAAGAGGTAGCACGGTTTTTTAAAGGGGTCTTCCCAGCGCACCCAATGACGATTGTCGGCCTCGTCCCCCTCGGCGACCAGATTGCCGTTGGAAAGCAGAACGGGGTAGAGCGTCTTGTCGGCGTGAATTGTGACGGTAAAGCGACTCATCACATCGGGGCGATCGGGCCAGTAGGTGATGTTGCGAAAGCCCTGAGCTTCGCACTGGCTCATGAAGGCGCCTCGGCTCATGTAGATGCCCGAAAGCGACGTGTTGTTCACGGGAACGATGCGGTTGACGATGGTGACGGTCGACTGCTTGGAGATATTTTTGATGGTGAGCTGTCCCTGGCCCATCTGATAGCGTTCGTTTGCCTGCTGACCGTCAATGAGGACCTTTTCGATAAAAAGATCGTGTCCGCCGTCAAGGACAAGGTCATGGGTGGCGGCACCGCGCAGCGGCGTGACGACCATGGTGGAGGTGACCGTTGTGGACTCGGGATTCAAGACAAAGTCGAGCTCGACCGAGTCAATGCTGTGAGAGTAGGGACGATAGTCCTTGCGGTAAACGGTGGTGTGTTCCTGAGACTGCATGGAGACTTTCCGAAGGCAAACAAAAAGTTGGCCGTGACAAATACTAAGCGCTCGACATTTGGTGCCGAGACGAAATCAACACACGATTGTACCGCGCCTGCGGCCGGCGCAAAAGCAAAGAAAAACGCCTGCGCGCGGCAAAGGCGGGCAGGCGTTGCAAGCCGAAAATGTCGACCGTACGAATTATTCGTACTTGTGGCCGGCCGTGCTGTGGCAAGCCACGCAGTCGGTCTTGGGCTGATCGGCAAAGGCCTTGTGCATCGGCGCAACCATCGGCTTGGCCGGGTTGACCTTCATGTTGCCGATGTCATGGCAGCCGCGGCAGGTGACGTAATCAACGGAAACCATCCACTTTTGAACGGATTCAGCCATTTCTTCACGCTTTTCAATCTGCTTTTCGGGCGTGCTGAGCGTGCCGCGGATTTCACCCCACAGAGAGTTGGAGCCGGAAACGGCCTTGTGCCAGAGCAGGCCGACGACCTGAGCCTGACTGATGGAGTGCACGGATTCATACTTCAGGTGGCAGTCCACGCATTCGGCCTTGGCGCCGGAGAAGGTCTGGGCGTGCTGGCCCTTCTTGTAGGACGCGTAGGCGGCGTCCATCGAGTGGCAGAAAGTGCCGCAGAATTCGGTGGAACCGGACCAATGAACCACAGACGTGCCGGCGCTCACGAGAGCAACGCCGATCACGGCACCAACCAACACTAGGCCGGCACCATACCACTTGCCGTTCTTATTGAAAGCCATTCGAAAATCCTCCTTGTTGTTTGATCTTGCTCTTTGCCGCCGTTTGACCTGTATGTTGGAGCCGTTTATTTATCTTGTTCGGCAGACAAAGTCTCTGCGGTGTTTTAGGAATGTCGTCCGCAGAAAGCAAGTAAGGACAAGGACATTCGACCGCGAGGTTTAGGCCGCAATCATAAACCGCGCTTAAACAAACCTGAAGAGCGAAAGCAGGATTTGCTTTGATTTATATCAAAAAGCGTTTGGGCATGGCCGTTCGGCCTAATTCCTTGCGTGGATCTCCGGTGTACCGCATCCTCAGCCTGTAAGAGGATGTTCCTGAAGCGGCCTGCCCGAACGAATGATTTGGCCTAGGCGATTTGCGCAACGACCACGGCTTGCGCGGTGACGAGCGCTTCGGCATGGTCGCCCAACTTCAAACCGTGACCTGCACGGGCAAAGCCGACAAGGGATGTGCCGCCGGCCAGGCGCAGCGTAACTTCTCCGCCCTTATCCTGACGCGCGCTGCGAATGACGGTGCCGGAAATGACGCTTGAGCCCTTGATCGGTTCGACGTGATGAGCAACTTCCACACTTGTGGCTTTGAATAAGGCGAGCGCCTTGTCGCCTTGGTTGAGACCGAGCAACTGTGCGCTTTCCTGCGTGAGCGTCGCTTTGAGGTTGTTGACATCGTCAATGCGCATGTGCACGCGCACCAGGGCAGGACCGCGGGCAATGTGCATGATCGTGACGGGGAACTGATTTCGCATGGAGGTGCGCAAGGTAGCCGAACTCAATGGGACAAGTTCGGGGGTGACGCGGGAGGCGAATTGCATCAGAACGGATTCGCGCGCCTGCGTGAGTTTTTCGGAGAGTTCCAGGACCGTTACACCGGCTGCGGTGAGTTTCGTACCGCCGCCTTTGCTGCCGCCCACTTCTTTTTCCACCAACGGAACGCCCGCGAGGTTGGTGAGCGTTTCGAGCGCTTGCCAGGCGGCTTTGTACGAGACGTTGGAGAGGCGGGCTGCCTCCGAAATCGAGCCTGTTTCGTGAATGCGCCGCAAAATGTTGATGCGCTTGTCGACGAGCTGCTCGAGTTGGCGGGTGAGCGCAATCGGCGCGGCAACAAGTTGCGAGGGCGAGTTTTCAGGACGTTCGGTGTCGGAGGTGGTCATACGTCAATTCCCTTAAAAACATTTCGCTAGTTTACGGCAAGTGCTGGGGTGTTGTTCTTTGCGGTATTCATAAATGTGATAACGTTGCGCTATTCAATATTTGAATGGCGCGGATGTCAACCGATATCTGCGGTCGAATCTTGGAAAGACACTTCATCTCAATTTGGGAGAGAAAACATGAAACTCGTCAAAACCGCCGTTGCCGCCGCGTTACTCGGTACCGTTTTTTGCGTGAGCGCAGCTGAAGTGCATGTAGCTGTGGCCGCCAACTTTACGGCTCCGGCCAAGGAACTGGCTCCGATTTTTGAAAAGCAGACCGGCCACAAGTTGGTTCTGAGCTTCGGCGCCACCGGTATGTTCTATGGCCAGATCAAGAACGGTGCGACCTATGACGTGCTGTTGGCGGCTGACGCCAAGACGCCCAAGAAGGCCATTGACGAAGGTTACGGCGTAAAGGGGACGAGCTTTACATATGCCGTCGGCAAGCTCGTTTTGTGGAGTGCGGACGCAAATAAGATCAAGGACGGCAAGGCGCTGCTTGCTTCGGGCGACTTCAATAAGTGCGCCGTGGCCAATCCCAAGCTTGCTCCTTACGGTCTGGCCGCCCACCAAACCCTCAAGTCCTTGAAGCTCTTTGATAAGGTGAGCCCGAAGTTTGTGGAAGGCGACAATATCGGCAAGACTTTTAATTTTGTGAAGACCGCCAACGCCGACATCGGATTTGTGGCTCTGAGTCAGGTTTATAAGAACGGCAAGATCACCTCGGGCTCCGGCTGGATCGTTCCAGCTGAACTCTATGGCAAGATCGCTCAGGACGCCGTGCTTCTGAAGCAGGGCAAGAATCAGGACGCGGCCAAGGAATTTCTGAAGTTCCTGCAAGGCCCGGAAGCGGCCAAGGTGAAGCTTGACTACGGCTACGGCGACAAGTAATTTCGTCGTTGGCACTGTCAAATCCGGCACGAAAGAGAACAAATGGAAGCCATTTCACTTGAACCCGTTTGGTTAAGTCTGAAGCTTGCTGCGGTCACCACAGCATTTTTATTGGTGCTAGCGACACCGCTTGCCTGGTGGCTTGCCCGCACCAAAAGCGCCTGGCGTGCGCCGATCAGCGCCGTGGTGACCTTGCCTTTGGTGTTGCCGCCTTCTGTGCTGGGTTTTTACATTCTGGTTGCGATGGGGCCGCACGGCCCCATCGGCCAGCTCACGCAATCGCTTGGATTGGGGCTGATGACCTTCAATTTTTCCGGCTTGGTCGTGGGCTCTATCATCTATTCCTTGCCCTTTGCCGTGCAGCCACTGCAAGGGGTGTTTGAGTCCATCGGCAACCGACCGATGGAAGTGGCGGCAACTTTGGGGGCCAAACCCCTGGACGCCTTTTTTTCCGTTGTGATTCCGCTGGCTCGACCGGGGTTCCTGACTGCCATGGTGCTTACCTTTGCGCACTCCATCGGAGAATTCGGCGTGGTGCTGATGATCGGCGGCAATATTCCGGGTAAGACACAGGTGGTCTCAACCGAGATCTACACTTTCGTGGAAGCCATGGAATATGACAATGCGCATGTGCTTGCCGGCGGCATGCTTGTCTTTTCCTTCCTGGTGCTGCTTTTTGTGACGCTCTTTAACCGTCGTGCCAAGGCCGCCAATGTGTCGGCCACGCCGGTGTAGCGTTTTTCTTCGAATTTTCGACTCCGAAACCGTTTTGAGTGTGGACATGGCCGAGAACACTGACGATCGCATTCGCCTGACGCTTTCCCGCAGCACGGGCTTTACGCTGGATGTGGACCTGACGCTTCCGAACGGAGGCGTGACAGTGCTTTTTGGCGTATCAGGGTGCGGCAAAACCACAGTGTTGCGCAGTGCGGCCGGATTGGAAAAAGCGAAAGGTTATGTGCGAATCGCCGGCCGGGTTTGGCAAGATGACGAAAAGAGGATTTTCGTGCCGACCTATGAACGCCGCATCGGTTATGTGTTTCAGGAAGCCAGTCTGTTCGATCACCTCAATGTTCGTGAAAATTTACGCTTCGGCTTGAAGCGCATTTCGGACAAGGACGGTGAAAAGCGTCTGGATGATGCGGTCGAATTGTTGGGGATCGGGCATCTGCTCGAACGACGTACGTCGGAGCTTTCCGGCGGCGAACGTCAGCGCTGTGCCATTGCGAGGTCGTTGGCAATCAAACCGACGGCGCTGTTTATGGACGAGCCGCTTGCTGCCTTGGATCACGCCCGTCAATTGGAAATCATGCCCTGGATTGATCGGCTGAAGAAAGAACTCAATTTGCCGATTCTTTACGTAACGCACTCCGAAGAAGAAGTGATGCGCCTGGCCGATCGATTAGCTGTGATCGATAACGGCAAACTTGTTGACAACGGGCCTGTGGCGGAAACCTGGTTGCATCTGATGCAGAAAAAAGGCCGTAAAGCCAGCCGTTCGCTATTGGTGATGGGAACAGTAGAGGAGCGCGACAGCGACTGGAGTCTGATGAAAGTCGTAAGCGGCGCCATGCACTTCTGGGTACGTGATACGGGGGTGGAACTTGGAAGCAGCGTGCGCCTGATGGTCAATGCCGATGACGTGTCGCTCTCCGTCAGCAAACCATCTCAGACAAGCATTCAGAATGTGTTTCCCTGCACGGTGGCCGCCATTGACGACGGTAGCGATCCGAGTCGCAAAGTGGTGCAGGTTGAGGCGGCCGGAACGGTCATCATGTCCGAATTGACGGCACGTGCGGCCCACGAACTTCAATTGCGCCCCGGCATGGATGTGTGGGCTCAGGTCAAAACGATTGCTGTGCACTAGGTAAATAGCCTCGGTGAGGTATCGTCGGGATCCGGAACTCTCTCTGACCTACTGTCCTTAGAGGCGGTTTGGCCATCTGTTCGAATTGCTGTCACGATCCTGGTGAAGCATTGCTCTTATACCAATAACGCACAAAGGTAGAAGTGCGGATTCAATTGGTGCAAATTAAGCTGAAAAATGTTTAAAAACAAGCAACTATAGCGATTAGATAGGCTAAAAAGTAAAGCAAAGATTCACATCGTTGCCTTACCGAAAACATGCAAGCCAGGGCTGCATGCTTACACTCTTGGTGTTGTTTCTGGTGTTGAAATGCTGCTTGAGGCAGAAACGAAAAAGCCTCCGGCAGAATGCTGCTGAAGGCTCTTCGGAGGTGGTGCCCGGGGAGAGACTCGAACTCTCACGCTTTTTAGGCGGAGGATTTTGAATCCTCTGCGTCTACCATTCCGCCACCCGGGCAAAACCTATTTTTTACAACAAACCTCCAGCCGCAAGGGCTAGAGGTTCGGAATTCTGGGGTGGGAGATGGGACTCGAACCCACGACAACCGGAATCACAATCCGGGACTCTACCAACTGAGCTACACCCACCATCAAATTTTTGTTCCCGTCTCGCTTGGCCTGCCCGGCAGGATTCGAACCAGCGACCCTCGGCTTAGAAGGCCGATGCTCTATCCAACTGAGCTACGGGCAGAGATGCTTCTGTCAAGCAAGTGGTCGGGGTGAAGAGATTCGAACTCCCGACATCCTGCTCCCAAAGCAGGCGCGCTACCGGGCTGCGCTACACCCCGCGGGAATCACGCATTATAAGAAAACTTTTGTTTCTTGCAAATTTTTCCGCGAAAAAAGTTCGACCTAAGAAAACTTGATTTTTCGGCGGTCAGAAATGCGTTGTCGGTTCAGGTAAAAAACACTGCCGAAGAACAGACAGGCGATCGCTCGTCGATACAATCTAGACGTATCGAAAAAGGATTGAGCCGTTGCGCTCTTAGAAAGTTATGACCGATATTTTGGAAAAGATTCTTGCTGTCAAAGCTCAAGAAGTTGAGTTGGCAAAGACTCAAGTCGAATTACCGGCGTTAAAGGATCGGGCACTTGCCCAATCGCCGGCCCGAGGCTTTGCTCAAGCTCTTCAACGCAAAATGAATGCCAATCGGCCTGCTGTGATTGCGGAAGTGAAAAAAGCCAGTCCGAGCAAAGGTGTGATTTGTGAAAATTTTCGTCCGATTGAAACGGGGCTTGATTACGAAGCGCATGGAGCAGCGTGTCTGTCGGTGTTGACGGACAGGGCATTTTTCATGGGGTCGAACGACACCTTTGTCGCCGTGCGCAAACACGTCAATATTCCGATGCTGCGCAAGGATTTTTTGATTGATGTTTACCAAGTATATGAGGCGCGTGCGATGGGGGCAGACGCCGTGTTGGTGATCATGCGGGCGCTTGGCGATGAAAAAGCGGCGGAGTTGACGGCCTGTGCCGCAACGCTTGGAATGGACGTGCTTGTCGAAACGCACGACGAAGAAGAAATCGAGCGGGCTCTCAAACTTCCCGGAACGCCGATGATCGGCATTAACAACCGCAACCTTCGAACCTTTGAAACGAGCATTGAGCAAACTTTGAAACTGAAGCGACTGATTCCTCAGGATCGATTGTTTGTGACCGAAAGCGGAATTCGTACGCAGGAGGATGTGCAGCGTCTGCGTCATGCCGGTGTGGGCGCATTTTTGGTCGGTGAAGCCTTTATGCGGGAAATTTCGCCCGGGGCCGCATTGCAGGAGCTTTTTGGGGACTCATGATGCATCGATTTGCGACTGACGGTATTGCTGCGTCTTGGAAGGGCGAATTTGATGCCTTCTTTGCATCCGAAGCGGGCAAAGATCTATTGAGTTTCCTTCAGGAGCGACTGAAGGATGGAGCGGTGATTTATCCTCCGGATCCGTATCGGGTGTTTCGACTGACGCAACCCCAAGACGTGCGCGTTGTGATTTTGGGGCAGGACCCGTATCACGGACCGGGACAGGCGATGGGCATGGCTTTTTCTGTGCCCGCGCAGTTAAAGAAGCTTCCTCCGAGTCTCAAAAACATCTTTAAGGAAATCGCCCTTGAAGGAGAGGGAGAACATCCTGCCGTGGGTGACCTGACCGATTGGGTGCGACAGGGCGTGCTTTTGATGAATGCGACGCTCACCGTGGAAGACGGCGCACCGCAGTCTCATGCGGGCAAAGGTTGGGAAACGTTGACGGATCGTTTGATTGATCGCGTGCTAGAAGAGGCTCGTCCCACAGTCTTTATGTTGTGGGGCGCTTCGGCACAGAAAAAGAAGGAACGCATCCAAGCCAGAGCCAAGGCCGAGGTGTTGGTTCTCTCAAGCAACCACCCTTCTCCGTTATCGGCTCGTCGCCCGCCGGTTCCTTTTATCGGATGCGGGCACTTTAAGGCGGCCAACGATTGGTTGCAGGCTCACGGGAGAGAACCGATTGCGTGGGTTTCCCATGCGTTTTCTTTGGTCTAGCGGAAATTTGCTTTTTGCAACGCACGCGCTAAAAAAAGTGCACTTTTCCGGTGCAAAATCGGCGATAATTAGCGGATTCGTGGAAAAGCGGCCGCAGAACGTCTTTTACTGCTCAGCAGAGGCGTTCATGACTCAAACTGGGCGGCAGCGTCTGTGCGTGTTTAAGGATTACAAGGAAACAGCGAATGTCCTTTGATTTTGCTCCGGAAACCGGTTCAACCACTATTTTCAACGCCTGCATCAAGGTGATCGGTGTGGGCGGCGGCGGCGGAAATGCCGTCGAGCACATGATTGATAAAAAAGCTCAGGGCATCACCTTTATCGCTGCCAACACCGACCAACAGGCGCTCAATCGCTCCCGTGCCGATATTGTGATCCCGCTCGGCAAAACCGGTTTGGGTGCCGGTGCCAAGCCGGAAGTGGGTGCGGCGGCCGCTCTTGACGCTTCCGAACAGATCCGCGAATCTCTCGAAGGCACGCATTTGCTGTTCATCACGGCCGGTATGGGCGGCGGAACGGGTACCGGTGCGGCTCCCGTGATCGCCAAGATTGCCAAGGAACTCGGCATTCTGACGGTGGCTGTCGTCACCAAGCCTTTTGAATTCGAAGGCTCGCGCCGTATGCGTCAGGCTCAGGCCGGCATTGAAAATCTCAAGGAACAGGTCGACAGCCTGATCGTGATTCTCAACGACAAGCTCGAAGAGGAAGTCGGTGACAACGCCACGATGGTCGAGTGTTTTGCCGCTGCCGACGACGTGCTCTACAAGGCTTGTAACGGTATTGCCGAAATCATCCACACGCCGGGCCTGATCAACGTTGACTTTGAAGACTTGCGTACGGTGATGAGCGAACGCGGTACGGCCATGATGGGTACGGCAACGGCCGCCGGTCCCGATCGTGCCCGTGAAGCGGCCCAGCGCGCCATTGCCTGCCCGCTGCTTGAAGGTGCCAACCTGCAGGGCGCCCGCGGTCTGCTGGTGTACGTGACGGCTTCTGCCGATACGATGACGCAGGCCGAAGTGCGACAGGTGATGACCGTGATGAAGAATTTCGTGAGCAAGGACGCCATCCAGCTCATCGGCACGGCCTTTGACAATGAAATGGGAGAAGAGCTGCGCGTCACGGTGGTGGCGACCGGTCTGGATCGTCCGGCTTCCGATATGCAGCAGGCGTCTGCGACCGACACTGTCAATATCAACAACGTGATTCGATCCAATGCGACGCCGGCACAGCAACCTGCCGCTATGCCGCAGCAGCCGGTGGTGACGGCGCCTCCGCTGCACTCCGCCACGCCGCAACCTGCTTATGAACCGGCTCCGCAGCCGATGCGTCCGGCAACCGGTGTTTCCGAACCTGATGTCTGGGGCGGTTCTTCGGGCAGCAATGATCCTTTCTCGATGGCTAACGTTCCGTCTATTCTTCGCAACAAGTAATTAGTCGTCGGGCATGATCAAGCAGCGAACGATCAAACAGACGGCGTCTGCCGTCGGCATCGGTCTACATTCCGGTCGCAAGGTCAAACTCCTGATGCGACCGGCTCCGCCCGATACGGGTATTGTGTTTCGCCGCGTCGACATTACGCCGGCGGTGGATTTGCCGAGTCGAGCCGAAGCCGTCAACGATACGCGTTTGGCGACGACTTTGAACGAAGGCAAGGTCATCGTCTCCACGATTGAGCATCTGATGAGCGCGCTCAACGGCTTGGGTATTGATAACCTCATCGTTGAAGTGGATGCGCCGGAAATCCCGATCATGGACGGTTCCGGTGCGACTTTTGTCTATCTCATCCGTAGCGCCGGCATTTTGGAGCAACCCGTGCCGCGCCGTTTTGTACGCGTGAAAAAGACGATCGAAGTGCGCGACGGCGACAAATGGGCGCGTCTGGAGCCGCACAACGGCATGGTTCTCGATTTTGCGATTGCTTTCGGTCATCCGGCGATTGACTCGACCGTGCAGCATGCCGTGGTGGATTTGGGGCTTGAAACTTATGAGCAAGCCGTCAGTCGTGCGCGCACTTTCGGCTTCGTGTCCGAAGTGGAGTTGCTCAGATCTATGGGACTTGCCAAGGGCGGCACGCTTGAAAACGCCATCGTGATGGATGAGTTCCGCGTGCTTAACGTGGGCGGACTTCGTTCCGACGACGAATTTGTGAAGCACAAGATTTTGGACGCGATGGGTGACCTTTACGTGCTGGGGCATCCGCTTCTGGCTCGATATGTCGCTTACAAATCGGGCCATGCGCTTAATAATCGCCTGTTGCGAGCGTTGCTGGCCGAACCCGACTCCTGGGAAATCACCGAAGTCCAAGCCGCGCAGCGTCCCTTTAAAGAAGACGAGGCGACGGCCACGATCTAAATCAATCTTCGCGGTTGGCTTTCTCAAGCGTTTTTGCAAGCGAAGCCAACGCATCTTTCAAAGCCGAGGGTTTCATACTCTCGGCTTTTTTGCGAATCAGTTCCACGCTTTTGTCGGAAGCCACGCGCGGGGCACCGAGAGCAAGATTTTCCCTCAGTTGAATCGAAGGCGTCGGAGGTTTGATGCGAAGGGTGATCGGGTCACGAAACCCAGCTTCTTCCAGAGCCATTTTCAGGCGCGGGAGCATCTGCCGCAGTTTGGCGTGCTGAGCGGTGTTTTTTACGAGGATCACGACTTCGCCGTTCTCGCGCCGAATGTTCTTGATGTCTGTGATGTCGAGCCCGACGTTGACCGACTTGGCAGCCGTACGAAAGGCTCGCGCAATCCGACGAACGTCAAAAAGCTCTTGACCGAGCGTTTCCGACATGCTTCGGTCAAGACTGATTTGCGCAAAGGAGCGCGCATTGGCGCGTGTGATGCGGACGTTGTCAAACATAGAAACCAACGGCAGGCAGCCAAACAAACGAATAAACAAACACAGACGGTGTGCGCGTAGTCTACAGGCGGTTGCTTCAAAGCGCTGTGACGGAAAGAAAATGGCACAAATGTCGGAAAATTCCGAACCGAAAGGCATTGCTACAGTCGCTTATAATTACCGCCATTGTGCGAGCATGACATCGCAGGCGGTGTTGTGCCCATTTTTTGTACTGTCCACGAGGCTTTTGCTGACAGTGCACATTTAATCGGTTGATATATGTTTGATTCGTTTCTTACCAAGATTTTCGGCAGTCGCAACGACCGCTTGATTCGTCAATACCGCAAACGCTGCGCTCAGATCAATAAGCTTGAACCGGAAATTCAGGCGCTTACCGACGAGCAGCTTCGTGGCAAGACTGCTGAATTCCGTGAACGTCTGGATAAGGGTGAAACGCTTGACGCGCTGCTGCCCGAAGCATTTGCGGTCGTTCGCGAAGCCAGCCGCCGCGTGTTGGGTATGCGCCACTTCGACGTGCAGCTCATCGGCGGCATGGTTCTGAACGACGGCAAGATCGCCGAAATGCGCACCGGCGAAGGCAAGACGCTCACTGCAACGCTCGCGGTTTACCTCAACGCGCTTCCGGCCAAGGGTGTGCACGTGGTGACCGTCAACGACTATCTGGCAAGCCGTGACGCGGCCTGGATGGGACGCCTATACAACTTCCTCGGCATGACCGTGGGCACCATCCTTTCTCAGCAGGACACCGAATCGAAGAAGGCGGCTTATGCGGCCGACATCACCTATGGTACCAACAACGAATTCGGCTTTGACTATCTGCGCGACAACATGGAGTACGAAGTCGCCAACCGTCGTCAGCGCCCTCTGGCCTATGCGATTGTTGACGAAGTGGACTCGATTCTCATTGACGAAGCCCGCACGCCGTTGATCATTTCCGGTGCCGCTGACGACAACACGGACCTCTACAAGGCTGTGAACGAAATTCCGCCGTTGCTCACCCGCCAGGCCGAAGAAAAGGGGGAAGGCGACTATTGGGTTGATGAAAAGGCCCATCAGGTGTACCTCTCCGAAAAGGGGCACGAAAAGGTTGAAAAGATCCTGACGGAACGCGGTCTGATTGCCAATGGCTCGAGCTTGTACTCGCCGCAGAACATCATCCTGATGCACCATCTGAACGCATCGCTGCGTGCGCATACGCTCTTTTTCCGTGACCAGCAGTACGTTGTTCAGAACGGCGAAGTGGTTATCGTCGATGAATTCACGGGACGTCTGATGCCCGGCCGCCGCTGGTCGGACGGTCTGCACCAGGCTGTGGAAGCCAAGGAAGGTGTGGAAATCCGTCAGGAAAACCAGACGATGGCTTCTATCACGTTCCAGAACTACTTCCGTATGTACAAGAAGCTCGCGGGCATGACCGGTACGGCCGACACCGAAGCTTACGAATTCCAGGATATCTACGGTCTGGAAACGGTGGTGATTCCCACCAATCGCCAGATGATCCGCGTCGATCAGCAGGACAAGGTGTTCCGTACGGAAAACGAAAAGTACGCGGCCATCATCGAGGACATCAAAGACTGCCAGAAGCGCGGTCAGCCCGTACTGGTGGGTACCACCTCGATTGAAAACTCCGAGCGCATTTCCAAGCTCCTTACGAAGGAAGGCATCGCACACAACGTTCTGAATGCCAAGCAGCATGAGCGCGAAGCCCAGGTGGTGTTGGAAGCCGGTCGTTTGGGAATGGTGACGATTGCCACCAACATGGCCGGCCGCGGTACCGACATTGTGCTGGGCGGCGGCATCAATCATCAGATCGACGCGATTCTGGCCAACGACGAAATGAGCGCCGAGCAAAAGCAAGCCAAGATTGATGCTCTGAAGGCCGAATGGAAGGTGCAGCACGATCAGGTTGTGGCTGCCGGCGGCTTGCGCATCATCGGCAGCGAACGTCATGAATCCCGCCGTATCGACAATCAGCTGCGCGGTCGTTCCGGCCGTCAGGGCGACCCGGGCAGTTCCGTTTTCTACCTGTCGATGGAAGACCAGCTGTTGCGCATCTTCGGCGGCGACCGCATGCGCGCCATTGCCGATCGTCTGAAGCTCGAAGAAGGCGTGGCCATTGAGAGCAAGATGCTCACACGCATGATCGAAAGTGCCCAGCGCAAGGTCGAAGGCCGCAACTACGACATCCGTAAGCAGCTCTTGGAGTTTGACGACGTTCAGAACGATCAGCGTCGCGAAATTTATCGTTTGCGCAACGAGATTCTTGAAAGCTCTGACGTGAGCGAAATGATCAAGAATCTGCGCGACGGATACTTCACGGATCTCTTCCGCGCTCGCGTACCTGCCGAAACGGTGGAAGAACAGTGGGATCTCGACGGTCTGCTCGGCGACCTCAAGAACAATTGGGGTATCGACATCGATATGAAGGGCATGCTCGAAGCGAGCAATGACACCACCGATGAAGACTTGCTCAATAAGCTTCTCGAATCCGCAGCCGCTATTGAAAAGGCTAAGGAAGATTTGGTCGGGCACGACGCCTGGGCCGGCTTCTGCCGCCATGTGCTGCTGCAGGTGCTCGACACCACGTGGCGACAGCACATTACGGCGCTCGATGCACTGCGTCAGGGCATCTATCTGCGCGGTTACGCTCAGAAGCAGCCCAAGCAAGAATACAAGCGCGAAGCGTTTTCCATGTTCGAAACGCTGCTTGACACCGTGCGCGAAGGCGTTTGCCGTGTGCTCATGCATGTTCAGATTCAGTTGCCCGAAGAAGCTCAGCAGGCTGCTCAGGCAAGTCAAGAAGCGGGTGAATCGCGCCTTGCGGATGCTAACGCTCAGCACGACGAGGCTCAGGGGCTCGACTTCTCGCATGTCGGCCGTAACGATCCCTGCCCCTGTGGTTCCGGCAAGCGCTTTAAGGATTGCCACGGCAAACTGAAGTAATTGGGCATTTGCCTCTGGCCTCCAATCAAACTCCTGCGACGGTTCTTTGTTTTCCGCTGCAGGAGTTTTTTTCTGAGCGAAACTTGCCGAGAAAGCGTATTTGCAGACGTGGGAGACGGCGGCATAATTCAAAGATGCGCTCGCAAGCGGGGCACCTCGAACCATCGCTTGCTTCAGCGATAAAAAAACAACGATACAAGGAGTGTTTTCAATGGCGGTCAATCTTTCGGCTCCGGATCCGAAAACGATTTTTCCTGTGGCAGGTGTAGAGCTCGGCACGACGATGGCTTCTATTCGCAAAGCCAATCGGCGCGACATGATGGTGATGCGATTTACCCCGGGTACGCACGCGGCAGGTGTCTTTACGCAGAATCGCTTTGCGGCGGCTCCCGTGCAGGTGTGTCGCGCTCATCAGGCCGTGACCAAAAATGTGCGCGGTCTTGTGGTGAACACGGGGATTGCAAACGCAGGGACGGGAGAAACGGGGCTGGCCGACGCCAAGGCAACGTGTGAGGCTTTGGCTCAACTTCTTGATTGCAAGGCCGAAGAGACACTTGTGTTTTCCACCGGAGTCATCATGGAGCCTTTGCCGATGGATCGACTTCTGGCAGGACTTCCCAAGGCGGTCGACAATCTTGCCCCGAACAATTGGATCGAGGCAGCGCAAGCCATCATGACCACCGACACCGTGCAAAAGGCGTTTTCCACGAAGGCGCTCATTGACGGTAAGCTCATTACGGTGACGGGCATCAGCAAGGGGTCGGGCATGATTGAGCCGCGCATGGCCACAATGCTGGGTTTTATTGCCACCGATGCGGGCGTGGCGCCGGACGTATTGGCCAAGGTCGCCAAGCGCGTAGCTGATGCGAGTTTTAACCGCATCACGGTCGACGGTGACACCAGCACAAACGACTCCTTCATCACGATTGCAACGGGGCAAAGCGAGCTTTCTATCGAAAGTGAGGACGATCCGCGTCTGGAAGCACTCGTTGGGGCGCTCACGATCGTCGGACAACATTTGGCGCAATCCATGATTCGTGACGGTGAAGGCGCAAGCAAGTTCATCACGATTCAGGTGCAGGGCGCTCGCACGGAATCCGAAGCGTTGCAGGTCTGCTATGCCGTGGCTCACTCGCCGCTGGTCAAAACGGCGTTCTTTGCCTCCGACCCGAACCTCGGCCGCATTCTGGCGGCTGTCGGCAACGCCCGCGTGGAAGATCTGGATGCCAATAAAGTCAATCTATGGCTCGATGTGGTGCAGGTAGCCCGCAACGGAGGTCGTGCAGCAGAGTACAAAGAAGAGGATGGCGTGCGCGTGATGGCCAAGCCGGAAATCACGGTGCGCATTGATTTGGGGCGCGGTTCGGCGCAAGAAACCGTGTGGACCACGGATCTTTCGCATGACTACGTGTCCATTAACGCCGATTACCGCAGCTAAAGCTATGTCTTCTGAAATTGATCTTGCAAAAGCCTTGGGACAGGGCGGCAACGAGGAGCTTGTGCGTCATCTTTTGATGCGTTTTTCACAGTTGTTGCCTCCTCTTGCCGAGGGCTTCGATTGGACGGCGCCGGCCTACCGTTGGGTCAAACGCGCGTATTTGGGCACAGAACTCGGACGTCTGGAGCCGGTGCACGCCTTTGCATCCGTCGATATTGACCGGTTGCTGTATGTTGAGCGCCAGAAAAATTTGCTTTTGGCCAACACAGAAGCTTTCGTAAAGGGGCTTCCCGCCAACAACGTCTTGTTGACGGGAGCTCGCGGTACCGGCAAAAGCTCTCTGATTCGCGGGTGCGCGTCGCGCTTTTTTGACCAAGGTCTGCGCCTGATTGAAGTCGGTAAAGAAGACTTGCGTGATCTTTTTGAGATCGTGGAGGCACTAAGAGGCCGCAGCGAGCGATTTATTCTTTATTGCGACGATTTGTCCTTTGAATTGGGCGAAAGCGGCTATAAAGCGCTTAAAGCGGCACTCGACGGTTCGGTTGCAACCGGCGGCAGTCGGATTCTGGTCTATGCGACCAGCAACCGTCGTCATTTGATGCCGGAACCCGCAAGCGACAATCTCACTTCCAAGCTGGACGAAAACGGGGATTTGCATCCGGGTGAGGTGCTGGAAGAGAAACTCTCTTTGGCCGAACGCTTCGGATTGTGGTTGTCCTTCTATCCCTTTACGCAAGCCGAGTACCTGCAGGTACTGGATCGGGCCTTTGAGGTCTATCCTGTGCCCGAAGCGGTTCGAACCTCTGAAGAATTGCGCCTTGAAGCGTTGCAGTGGGCAATCGAGCGAGGGGGCCGCAGCGGTCGCGTCGCGATGCAGTTTGCCAAGCTTGTCAGTGCTCGCGAAGCGCTCAAAGGCTAGAGAATCATGCGAGAAGTGACTGAAGTTGCCGTTGGCGTACTGATTGACAAAGAGGGGCGTTTTCTGATGGCAAGTCGCCCGCAGGGAAAACCTTATGCGGGCTGGTGGGAGTTTCCGGGCGGAAAGCTTGAAGTCGGTGAAACGGTGCTTGAGGCGTTGCGGCGCGAGTATGCCGAAGAACTTGGCGTTACGGTAAAAATTGCCAGCCCGTGGTTTGTATTTGAGCGCGAATATCCTCACGCCTACGTGAGACTGCATTTCTGCCGTATCACCGATTGGGAAGGTGTACCGCAGTCCCGAGAAGGTCAAACTTTTTTGTGGTTTGAAAGTCTCAAGCAGGCACAAGCCGAAAAGTTGTTGCCGATGTGTTCGCTTGTGATCGAACGATTGATGTTGCCCGACCGAGTCGCGCTAGTGAAGACGCCGTTGTCGGATGTGACGGAGACGGACTTCAAAGGAAGCGGAGCAAAAGCAATTTTGGCGTCTTCATTTATGCCGGAAAAAGAGGCTTTGGCCAAACGACTCGGTGTACCGATGATCGTGTGCCAACAATGGTTTGAGCGGTCAGAGGATGTCATGGCAACGGAGTTGCAGGAGTGGTTGGTGGGAGCGTTGGAGCCGACTGCAGACGCCGAAGCGATTCTGAAGACCGCAGAACAACGGCTTCCTTTGTATGTTGCTGCGCGAGAAACGGAAGAAGAAAACGAACGTTTGATGCAATTGGGCGCACAAGGCGTTTACGTTGCCATTTGAGAAAGGAATGACAGAAGAAATGATGGTGAAGTGCCCGACGTGCAAGAAACTGCACGAGTACGACATGAACAGCCCCTGGCGTCCGTTCTGCTCAGAACGGTGCAAACTCATTGATCTGGGAGCATGGGCGAGCGGCGACTACGTGATTCGCGGCGAACCGGGATCGGCCGATCCGGACTTGATCGTCGAGCAGCTCGAAAAGATGCAAAAAGAACAGGAAGAAAACGAACGCAAGAAGAAGTAGAAAACTTGCTTGACGTTGCTAAAAAACAGCACGGACCGCACTAGAAAAAGCAACGGACCGTGCTGTTTTTATTGATGACGGCTTAGGAGGCAAGCTCGCCTTCAGCCATCTTCAAGTAAAACTTGTGAAGGCCTTTCACTTTTTCTTCAAGGTCTTCCAGCGTGCCGCTGTTGTCGATTAGGTCGTCGGCGGCCGCAATGCGCTTGTCACGGGAAATCTGTGTCTCAATGATGGCGCGGGCTTGTTCTTCACCGAGGTGGCGGTCATAGACAAGTCGGTTGATTTGTTCTTCTTCGCTAACGTCAACCACCAGCACACGTTTGACGGCGTCGGCCCAACGCCCGCTCTCGAGGAGCAACGGCACCGACAGAATGACATAGGGTGCCTTGACGGCTTTAAGTTGCTCGAAGATCTCGCGCTTGATCATGGGATGCAGGATTCCTTCGAGTTTTTCCTTGGCGTGCGGATCGGAAAAGACGATTTCGCGCATCAAATCACGCTTCATCCCTTGAGTACCGATCATGTCGGCACCGAAGGCGACGGCAATTTCCGGAAGAGCTTTGCCGCCGGGGCCCGTGAGCTCACGACTGATCTCGTCGGCGTCAATCACCGGTACGCCTAAGGAGCGAAAAACATCTGTCGCAGCAGTTTTACCGCAGGCGATGCCGCCTGTCATTCCAATGATCATTGTCATACCGGATCCTCTTTTCTTCTCGTCTCTTATCACTGTGGCTGATTCGCCAGAGATGTTGTACCCAGCCTAGTGGTCCTGTTTCAATTGTAAGCAGCCCAAAGCGTTATTTCTTTTGATCTCGGTAAAGTAAGTGTCAAATTCCGAAGCAGCACGAGACAGGACATCCGCTGGAGAAGGTGTCGCGAGAGAGTTTGAAAGAGATGTAACGACTCAGATTGCTGGGGAGTGTTCTGGCAGGAGGGAACGCCTTGGCGTAGTTCCACAGCAGCCACGACGCCCAGTCAAAGGAGGCGACAAGTTCCGGCGTTATGTTCGGGATGCGCAAATGCCATGTCTCGTCGTCCTTCAGTCTCTCGAAGCGTGCCGTTCAAACCTGGCGCTCTACGTACTCATAGAAAGCTCGGTGTACTGCGTTGAGCCACTTCGATACGTCTTTGATACCGTTGAGCGTGGCTGTTTCTTTGAGCGTTAGCAAGTTGCCGAACCCCTTGGCACCCTCTATGCTCCTTTTGAAGAAGGCGACGATGCGATAGATCGTCACGGCGCTAATGCTTCGTTCTGCCTGGTTATTGGCTGGGAAAATGCGGGGATTATGCAAGAAGCTGTTCAGTTCACTTTAGGTAGCAATGGTTTGTAATATATAAATATAGTTGGATTCAAGTGTGATATGGATAGATGTGTATTTTCCCCATAAGTAACTAGACGGTGTTTATAAACATCTAATCTTTCTGGAAGAAGGCCTGTGGTAAGCGTTTCTAAATCTTATTGAAGTTTATAGTCTTAAAACCTAATCTGGATATAACTTAATCTTTATTTGATAGGAATGCTCAATAAGTCACTCCAATATCCATAAAGTAGCGATTGAATTGTCGTTCATTTTTGGCGAGGGAGAATGACATCGGAATGTTGAACATTACGAATAAGAAATAATTTTTTAGCATAGATGCATAGCTTAAGTGAGGTTTTGAAGAGAAGTCTTACAATTGGTGATTTAGAGCTTATACTTTTCAAATATAGGTTTGATAAGAATAGCCTTCTGGAAATTATTTGACTTCTCCAGCATTTTGCAGGATGGATGGTTCCTTTTCCCTTAGTTAAATATTTTAATTTCTCTAAAAAAGTGCTACTGTATTCGGGGAAGAATGCTAAATTTTCCTCGTTTACTATAAACTCTGTTAATTTCTGTTCAAGGTGAGACGATCCGCTATAAATTGATGAAATTCCTACACTATACAACATCAAATTTCTTGAAAAGAACTTTATATTCATGCCTGAATATAAAAGTGTTCGTGTGATAGTTGTGTCATTGCAGTACATCGGGTCAATTTTGTTTAGAAGTAATTCCCTGCGGAAAACAATGCAATTTGCACAAATGTACTTGACATGGTTTTTGAATGAAATTGTTTCGCCATTCTTATATTGACTGGCGAAGGTTTTTATTTTATTCGTATTCCAGTCGAATGCTAAATGCGAGTACCCGCAACCAGCGATTCTGTCATCCTTTTCCAGAAATGCTATCCCGTCATCTACGTTGGATATGTACATATCGTCGCCATCTAAAAATAGACAATATTTAGATGTTGCTTTTCTTAAAAGTTCATACCGATTAAGTGATGCTTTGCTAAGCGGTATGATGTTATCTTCATACTCAGTAGTAAAGAATGAGATATTATTGTGTTTCTTGGAAATTTTGCTTAAAGCATCAAAGGCAACATTGGTTGGGTTTTGCAGACAGACAATTATTTTAAAAGAGTATAAAGATGAATAAAATGCATCAAGACAAGAGTTTAAAGTCCGTTCAATGAATGAATCTTGATTGTAAAATGTTATAAGTATAGTTAACATTTTATCAGAAAGAAAGGCTCTACGATTTCGCTATCAAGCTATGGTAAGTAGTTTGGTTATTAGAGGATTTGTGGAAAGAGAGATAATTTAAATTTTCTGTACATTATTTATAGAGGATTGCATAGGGCGTTTTGCTAAATGAAGGGAGAAGTGTGTTGATGGGAATGTTTAAGATGACGCGTTTTAATAATTATTGAAGATAATTTTTGTGATAGTGATTTTCGTTGTCGAATTTAAATAGTAATTTGATGTGAACGTAATTGTGGCTTAATGCTAACAATAGATTGATTAATTGTTTAAAGGAGGAAGCGGGGTGGAAAGGCTTTTAATAGAGAATCAGACATGTCAAATGGTTGTATTTGTGGCATTTTGACTTCAAAAAGGTATTCTAGGTATTGGTTTGTTAATTTGATTTCGAGTGCATGTTGATTCATTTGACCTGCGCCAAGAAAATAATCTTCAAATTTATGCCAGTCATCTGAATGGATAGGCAAATCTTTTAGTCGTATCCATTGTGCAGGAATTCCATATGTCTGAGCTATAATAACTCCGTGAAGTGAACTAGAGAAAATTCGATCACAGGAACAAACTTCTTCTATGAAATCTTCTATTTCATCATTTCCCTGACGTAGAATTGAAATAGGTAAAATTCCCAGATTTTTGCATAAAGATAATTGATGAGGGGTTAAAGATTGACTATGATGAAGAATTAAACCTATTTTGTGATCTAGCTTTGTGTGTTTAACTTGATAGAAATGCGGCAGAAGAATAGCTGGATCACCGTAGACTTCTGGACAATTTAAGCCGATTTTTAAAAGCATTTCTCTTGTTCGAGGGCCACGTACTGCATAGATTTCAGGTTGAGAAATGTTTAAGCGATCTAATATATTTCGGAAGAAGCGTGATAAGGGAAATAGTTTTAGTCGAGGTAAATCTAAACATCTTGTGTGAAGGGTACCTGTCCCCCAAATTGTGACCTTAGAATGTAAAACATGTGGAGTGATAATGGAGCCAATGGCAACTAAAACATTATCATTGAATGGCGGTTGACAGAGAATGAAACTCTTTTGTGTAATTTTATTTATTAAATAGAGGGATAGTTCGTCCCCAAAGTTTCTTGAAGACCAATAAAATAACTTGTTGATACTTAATTTGGACATTTAGCTATGTGGAGATATATGTTCTTTGTATAATCAAATTTTGGGAATTAAAAAATATAGAAACTGTTTGGCTCAATTGAAGTAATCATTCATTTTTGTTGGCGTCGATTTTGAGATTTTGATGCTAAAATACAACCGCGTTGCAATTTTACCTAGTTTGAAAATGCGAACGCGATTTCGAAATTTTGGAGTTTTTAAAATATCAGTTTTAAAAGTTAGCTCCATTATATTCAATGCCTGAAGAAACTCATTCCAATAGTCGTCAAGTTTGCGAAGTTTTGCTGTTTCCCTAAGTGTATCCCACCATGAGTTGGCTGCCTTTCTTTCAATAATTTTTAGGAGATTTGGTGATAGTGCGGAAGCAGTTTTTATTAAACACATGAACATCTGACAATTAAATCTATTGGCTATGTGCGAATGTGAAAGACTGCCATTGCGAAGTCTATACCAGATTAGAAGATCACTTATGACAATGAGCCCTGAACATTTGGAAATTGCTCGCATTTTGTATTCTTGGTCTTCTCCAAGTTGAAGTGTTGTATTAAAACGCAAACCACGGACACACTTGCAGGGAATAACTGTATTTCCTAAGAAATATGCAAATGCTGGGGAAGTCTTGTATTTTAAATTAAAATTGTCAAAAGCAAATGAGAAGGAGTCTTCACCTGTAAAGACCATTGGTGGGTGTGCTTTTTTGATTTTTTCAACTACTCGACCATTTTTATCGAAGTTCTGCACCCCGAAAATCAGCATCCTATCTTTACATCCATTAAGATGTTTAACTACAGTTTCAAGGCATTGTGGAGCCCAATAATCGTCAGAATCTAAACAAATAATGAAGTCGATTTTAGGGTCTTTTTCGATGAGATCGAGAGCTGTATTTCTTGCACTAGAGACTCCTTTGTTTGTCTTGTGAATTATTCGAAGACGCGAATCCTTAGTCCTATATTGGTCTAGGATATTACTTGAATCGTCAGTCGATCCATCATTCACGACGAAAACTATGAAGTTTTCGTATGTTTGAGAGAGAACCGAATCGAGACACTCTCTCAAGTAAATGGCCGTGTTATAAACGGGAACTATGACAGCAAATCTAATAGCGTTGGGGGGGGGCAACAGCATTTACGCACTCGGGAAAAACGTTTTTTGGGGATTGTAGAACAAGGTTAATTTATAGAATTTTTTCCTAAGCGAGTTGAATAGTTTATACTTAAATTTACAAATCTGTTTAGAATTTATTAAGTCATAGGCTAAAGTGTATTTTCTTGGATATATTCCCCATTTTCTTGAATAGCTTCTGATGATTGAGTTGAATTCTTCGGTATCGTCTCTGTGTAAGTTTTGGAATGAGAGTCGAGTATGTACTTCAAAAAGATATTGAAATAGTTCTATATTTGTTTCAATAAATTTATTTTGTGACCAGCAATCGTGGATTATGTCTAAATTGTACAAAAAGTGAAGCGCTAATCCTTTATGTTTTTGCTTTATTTTAGACATTATCGAGGTTGTTCGAATTCTATAAATGTAAACGATATCGCTTGCAATAATGATTTTAGATGCATAAGAGATACAATTCCAGTGGAAGGATGTATCTTCGTTTAATAGATTGAGAGGGAATAGCAAATTATTTTTTTTTAAAAAGCTAGCCCGATACATTTTTGACCAAGCTGTAACTGGTAAGTATATGATCCAGGAACCAGGGCTAAAAAAAGTTCGTGAATTGTTGTAAATCGAAGTTCTAGTTGTTACAGATGATGAGGTAGTTGAAAATGTTTTATAACCAAAGGCTACAAAATCGATATCGGGAGAATTAAAGTAGCTAAGTATTCTCTCAATTGCATTTTCTTCTAACAGGTCATCGCTGTCTACGAATAGAATAAATTCCCCACTTGAATATTTTAAGCCAGTATTTCTTGCAGCAGATAGACCTCCATTCACTTGGGTAATTATTTTAAGTCTGCTGTCCTTTGATGCATAACTGTTAAGGATATTGAGACTATTGTCTGTTGACCCGTCATTAACGCAAACGATTTCTAATCTTGAATATGTCTGCCTTATTATGCTTTCTAGACATACAGCTAGATAATTCTCCACATTATAAACAGGAACAATAACGGAAATAAAAGGTAACGGATCGAGATCTACAGATGCCATTTTTTGTTTGATAAATTGATCTGCTAGAAGATGATAAAACAATAATAAGAAGTTAAAGCTGTAATTTTGATAAGAAATTATTTGTTACACTTTTAATTTTGCTGGGGGTATATGATGAAACAATCTTTTTTTTATGAGTATAAATAAAGTCGCTTTCACTAGTTATATCGGAATCGTCTTCATAGTAGATTTCAGAATTTTTGGAAATCGGAGCCCAGGCTTTTGCTTGTGGATATTGTTGCCAGTAATCGCGGTAATTCCCGCAGTAAAAGCCTAGAACAGGAATATTAAAAATGGATCCTAAATGAATTATCGATGTATCAGGAGAAATGATGGCTTTGCAGTGCTCTATGACATTTGCTAAATCACTAAAAGACATTTCTGGTAGTTTCTTGACGAATTCAGTCTCTTCTATTTGAAAGGATGTATAAAAAATTCCTATAGATTTTTTCCTTTCGTTAAACAAGTTGATTAATTCTGTGATTTGACTTTTTGAAAGCGATCTATCTTGGCTACGAGTAATGGTGTTTACGTAAATGTAGTTTTGGTTTTGATGCCAACTGGAAAGGAATAGATTTGTTGAAATGCTAGGCGTTTTTTTTGTAAAGGCCGGAGGAATGGGAGCTGATTTTGTTTTAGGTTGAATAATACAATCGAAAATGAGAGCATTCCTCTCTTTCCAATGTTCTGCTTTTCCTAAGTCGATATATTCATCATAAAGATTCGAATGAGAAGTTATGTTCCCAGCAGTAATTGTGTAACAGGTTAATGAATTCAATATACGTCTGCGAGTTTCCCATTCTTTAATATTTACATATGTAATGTCAAAGGCTATGTCATAATTCTGCTGTCGAATTATATCTACTAATTTTACGTCGGAAATTGAATACGCGTTTCTAATATTGTGATTTTGATATCGCTCGTATGTTGTTGATAGAGAGATGACATCAATGATAAGGCCTTGTTTATGAAGAGACTCAAGCAGACCGAGAAAATACACAAAATCGCCCCATCCTTCTTGGATTTCTATAAAAAGCAAATACTTAATATTCTTAGGACGAGGTCTTGGTAATCGATTGATAGAATCCGAAAGTGTCACTTTTCGAATCATTCGTAACTCAAGGCGTTTGCGATTTAAAAGTTTCAGTTTATTAATCAATAATTTGAATAAATTTGTGTTTAAGAATCTGGGCATAATTCTTTAAATGGGATTTTAATATTGAAAAATGTTGAGTTTTAATTATTGATCTTGTCTCGGGGTAAGTTCTGGGTATGTATTACGAAGTAGCATGACTTCGGACGTGATGTTATGCGCTCTCTCTTTGCTTTCAGGTTTTGTTTCGAAATAATGATCAAAAATTTTATGGTTAAATTTCTTGTTTGAAAAAGAAAAACCAAAAACATTCGTTCTTATATTGTATTGGGTTCTTAGTTTTGATAGACTTATAAGCAATCTGATGCCGCTGGAAGGGATTGCATTTAATTGTTTAGCGAGATCAGTTACAATTTCTTGAGGGATAAAGTAAAAGTTTTTATTTTCATTGAATATTTCATCAATAAATTTCATTCCGACTGGAATGTTTAATGGATTGTCTGTAAAGATATTTGTTTTTATTTGATTAAATAAGTGCTCTTGATCAAAAGGCGGTCGGATGTCACAAATTCGACACCAGGCACTTGTTTTACGGCCGACAAATAATTCGAAATTTTTGATTTGAAAATTATTGAAGCGTAAAACTATATCTGATTGATCAATTAGGTTGCCTAAGTGTGATGTAATAGGGGCATTTCCAATAATTGAAATTGTTTTGTTAGCACATACATCTCTCCAGAATGAATCAATGCTAATGCATTTTTCTTTTAATGCAATTAATGCTTCATATGCTTTTGTCATTTGACCCTGAGGCTGGATTAATTTCGAGTCTATGACAAACTTGTTTAGTTCTAAATACTTTGGAAGTAACTCGATTTCAGCTAGGTTAGAAATTATTTTTTTTGCTTTTAGAATTTCTTCTTGCCGGTTTAAGTGTATAAGAGATGTGAGGTATATGGCATCAAGGTCGAGTTTCCGTATTCCTGAAATAAATAATTTCCGATAAATAGGAGCAGACTCATAGTTGCTAGCTATCCCAGAATAATTTCCAATAGTCCAAAGATAGCGACATTTGCCCCGACTAGGCAAGTTCATTTTGTTAATCATTTCAATGTGAATCAATGGATGTTTTTTTATTTGCTAAAACCTTATTTCTGGGTATAATTGCTTTAATGTTTTATGAATTGTTGAATTGAAGTCCATATCTAATGTATTATCTGAAGATATAGATAAGGAAATTTCACTTCGCCAATGCGCGGGGAGTTCACTTTCTCGCCAATTTCCTCTTCCTCTTCCAAAATGTGCCACAGCTAGATAAAGCAGTGATGCCTCAACAAAGAAATTGTTAAGTGCTTCATCGGACCAGGTAACCACTGTTCCTTCAATTCCCTTTTTGTGGTTATAAGCAACTGCAAGTCCTGCACCACCAAGAGCGCCGACAACGGTGCCGATCAATGTCCCAAGTCCGAGAGAAAGACCTCCCGTTGCAATATCACTGGCGAGTCCTCCTGCTGCCCCCGTTCCAATCGCTCCCGCTACCGCGGCCGGCGCGGGAGGAACGGAGCTTGTGACTTTCCAGTCCGTTTGCATACGACGAAGCAGTTCTTTCCGGACACCTTTGCCTTTTAGCCCATTGACGGCAATCAGTTTGTCTGTTAAAGCACAGAATTCATCGGCAGCGCGTGCTGAAAGCGCGGTTTGAGCGGCTCCCAGAGGATCATGGACAGTTTCGTTTTTAAAAAGTCCCAAGCGTTTGCCTAGGAACTTAAGCTGATCCATAACCGAAGAGCTTTCCGCAACTTCGCGATCGTTGACGAGTTTCTCAAGGTAGTGAGATAAGGCCTGAATACTTGAGTTATAAGCAGCCCGACGCTGTCTTGACCAGACTTCCCTGAGTGCTTCAAGAGTGCTTTGTTGCTCTTCCGGCAGAGCCTTGGCGATGGCGTCAAAGAGGGCAAATTCTTGAACCCAGCACCGAGCGAAAGCATCCATCGAAAGGACAGAACTGACAATGGGGTAAGCAGCCATCGCTTGCTTCCAACGATCTACATCGGCTTGTTCTGCTTCCGGTTGTTTCGGCTGGCCGATTTGATTGAGTAGCACAATGACCGGCTTCCCGATCCACTCGAGAATGCGCATTTCTGCACTCACATAAGGTGCAGAATCGGGCAGTTCAGTCGCATTCACAAGGTACAGCACGACGCTGGACGTTTCCTTGACGTGCTTAAGAGCTTTTTGATTCAACCAAAGCGACTTATTGGCCATGCGGTCCCAGACTTCGGACAAGAACCAACCAACAGGATTGGCTCTGCCTTCGAGTCGTTTCGCAAGTGCCACAGAGTTGCCAAAGCCTGGCGTATCCCATAAAACGAGTTCACAGCCTTCGGCATTGCGAGCCAGTACATAGTCGTCAGTCGTTTCCGTGACGTGAGCACGGTCTGCGACTTCGCCAATATCTCGAGACAGTAGTGTGCGAGCTAACGTCGTCTTACCGATATTGGTATGACTGACCAAGCTCAAATGGATTCGCAACGGATCATTGCTCATTGTTGTTTTCCTTCTTGTCAGTCACGATTATTTGGTTGGAAGAAACGCGCGGAGCGGCCCAAGCGCGGAGCGCCTTGATAGTTGTCAGTTGAGACTCTGAGGTACCGGCCAGATCAAACAGTTTGATCTGATGTAACTTACTCATGGCGAGCCAACTCTCTTTACGTTCTTGGATACGAGAAGGCGTTGAGGCAAATCTTTGGGCAAACTCTTTCATGTCGAGCAGTGCGGCAAAGACAGCAGAACCTTTCGTTTCATATGCTTCGCGCAAGCGTTCAATGACAGCGCCGTGGACATCTTCCTCGGGTGTTTCAATGCCGTCCAACCAGAGAAGAACAATTGGCTTTCTGGGGCCTTCTGCGATTGACGGAACTGTCGATTCTTCATCGTCAAAGTCAATGCTCTTGACCGTCGAGTCTTCAGCATTGCCCCAGTGTTTGCACAGAGTAGAGGCTGTCTGATCTCTTAACGGGCGGTTGGCTGTTGATGTGACAATCATCAAGTTGCCAAGAACCGCATCCTGAGCACACTGAATGAGAATGTTCTCGTAGTAGGGCAAATCGATGGACAGCGCTGTCTGAGTTTTAAAGCGTCGCATACGCCATGTGTCAAACATGGCAATAAGCAGACGGGGAACGATGACGGTAACGCCCATCAGGATCATCATCCGAATGAGCCAGGGAGCAGCCGTGATCGGTGCTTCCAAATACGGCAGACGATCAGCCCTCATGTCCACGATTTGCGCGAGATCAGGCATAGAAGACAAGGGGCCTACTGCAGGAATCAGTCCGTAGGTGTGATCAATGAACGCTTTGACACTCTCGGGGCTCTCGGCAAGCCATGTACTTTCCCATCCGGCCCAATAAGACGTGCCGAATCCGCGTACAAGCAGACTCACGATGATGCCCAGGGCAAAGAAAACAGCGGCGAAATGCAGAGTTCGGGCAACATTCATGCGAATCAAAGGTGCCACAAATGACGACCACTCGCTGTAAAAATGCGCCTTAAATCCTGTGCGTCTGAGTGTCCCGTAACTGGCTTTTTGAACAAAGGTGCCGAGACTGCTACGCAACGGCAAGGCGAAGCGATTGGTTCCGGTTCCCACCAAACCGATAGCGCAACAAAAGAGGGCGAAATAGACAACCAGATTCCAGAGAATCACGCCCCAGTAAGGAGGAGAGAGCAGGTTGACGATGTGCTCGGGACTTGCGATACGATCCGTCAGAGCGCCGAAAACGAAGGCCAACAAAACGAAAAGCGGTGAGAAGAACTGGGGCAACCGAGCCTTGGTACTCGCTGTAGTACTGATGCCTCGCTCAGAGACTGTTCTCAAAACAACCTTGGCTCGTTCGGTCAGGAGTTTGGCAGTGTCGGCCGATTCGCCTACGGTGTGGGCGGCGCGAAGACTCGCGGCTTCGGAATCGGCCGAGGACCAATGGATGTGCGAGTCGTTAGACTCTTCTATAGCCTTGGCGAGCAAAACAAGTTTGGCTTGCTGTAGCGTCAGTCGAACCGACATTCGTTTGTTTTGGGCCATGGCAGTGCGAAATCCTGTGTGATCTGTTTAAACCCCTATTTTAGGTGAGAGTGCTTAGGCGCGCTTTAGCGACGGGCCGATTGAACGGCGCGAGCCAATTCCTTCGTGGCTTCACCGGGATTTGCTTGCCCGCAAATAGCAGAGACAACGGCAACGCCGTCCGCACCGGAACGAATCAAGTCTCCGACAATCGGGACCTTGACGCTGCCGATTGCAACAACAGGGCACGGTTTTCGTGAAGCTAATGCTGCAAAGCCGTCAAGTCCGAGAGCGGCACTGGCGTCTGGTTTCGTACTGGTCGAGAAAATCGGTCCGATACCAAGATGATCAACCAAGCGAATATCGACTGCGGCAAGTTCTTGTGTATTGGAAACCGATAGCCCCAATATTTTTTCGTTGCCGATGATGGCTCTGGCATCGAGAGGCGACAGATCGTCCTGCCCAATGTGCAATCCTTCTGCATCAACAGCCAGGCAGACATCCGCATGGTCGTTGATTATGAGAGGAACGTTAAAGTCGGCTAAGACTGACTTCAATGCTCGCCCGCATTCCACAAGAGCTCTTTTTTTCCAGTGCGGTGCCCGTAACTGCACGCAGGTGGCGCCGTTTTGCACAGCAGCGCGTGTGGTCTCAATCATGCCTTGAGCACCACCGCACAAATCGGGATCGAGTACCAGATAAACGGAAAGATCGATGGGGTGTCGCATTAATAGAAGTCCTTGGCTTGGAGCAGATTCAACGCATCTATGTAAGCAACGGCAAAGCTGCCCGGGCCGCGGGCAACGCCGGCGGCTTGCTGAGCGGCACGCTTGGCGAGCGCACAGGCTGAAATAACGGCTTCAAGCGGATGTTCGGTTTGCGCAACGAAGGCGGCCACCATGGCCGAAAGGGAGCAACCGGTGCCGACCACAAGCGTTGCCTTAATCGAGCCGCCGGTGCAGGAAAGTATTTCTTTGCCGTCGGTTGCGTAGTCGCTTTTACCGGTGACGCAAACAATGGTGTTGTATTCGAGAGCAAGTTTGACGGCGGCTTCAAGAGCGGCGTCGCTTGAGTCGGTACTGTCAACGCCCTTACCCCCCTTGCCTAATCCGGCAAGCGCCAGGATTTCAGAAGCGTTTCCACGAATAACGGTCGGCTGCAGGGCCAAAAGACCCATGATCATTTTGTCGCGCCAGGGAATGACACCGGCGGCTACCGGATCAAGAACCCAGGGAACGTTGTGACGGACTGCACTTTTAGCCGCCAGATGCATGGCTTCCAAAGATTCGGGACGAGGTGTTCCGACATTGACGAGCAGGGCAGAAGAGATCGCCGCAAAATGAGCAGCTTCTTCACAAGCAACCACCATGGCGGGTGAGGCCCCCATCGCAAGCAGTACGTTAGCGGTGATTTCCTGCACGACGTCGTTGGTAATGCAGTGCACAAGCGGAGCTACTTCCTTGACATGGAAAAGATGCGTGGCAATGGTTTCGGGCTCAACAGCACGGACAGGAGGCAAAGGAATTTCAGACATAAAGCGGAAAAAACGGTTAAAAGATCAAAGGGAATTAATGGCACGAGTGAGCATATAGCCAGCAAGAACCAGAAGCATGCAGGCAAAAATGCGCTTTAGAGGTTTTGTATCGATGCTATGGGCGACCTTGGCGCCGAAGGGGGCAGTGAAGATGCTTGCCGCCGCAACGGACAACAATGCAGGCAGATGAATGTATCCCAGCATCATGGGAAATTGAGGTAAGCCCGGTTCACTCCAACCCGTGATGATGTAACCGAGTGTCCCGGCTGCTGCAATGGGAAAGCCCAGTGCAGCCGATGTGCCTACGGCGTTATGCATCTTGACGTTGCACCAAACCATGAAGGGAACGGAAATAAAACCGCCTCCGGCGCCGACTAAGGCAGAGATGACGCCGATGCCGGTGCCGGCGCCAAACATTCCTGCCATGCCAGGTAGCGTTCGTTTGGGCTGCGGCTTGGAGTCGATGAACATTTTGATGGCAGAAAAACCAACAAAACAGACAAAGACAAGAGAAATCCAGAAAGTCGGCAGAAGGCTGGATATTTTTGCACCTAAGAGGGCGCCGACCAAAATACCGGGAGCCACTGCCGCGACAACATTCCAGAGCACGGCTCCACGTTTGTGGTGAGCCCGCACGGAAGAAAGCGACGTAAACATGATGGTGGCCAGAGATGTTGCAATTGCAGTATGAACAATTGCTGTATCGGGCACGCCCACGTAAACCAGCAACATGGTCATGAACGGCGTAAGCACCATGCCACCACCGATACCCAGAAGACCTGCCAGAAAGCCCGTACAGGCGCCTAAACATAGCAGGGCTGCAACAATTTCCCAAGACATGAACACACTTCCCGCAGAATTGCTGATTTGCGGCTACATGATACCTGCGCAAAAGGTGCTTGATGGGAGAGAAGGGAGAGAAAAAAAGAGAAGACCCTGTGGTTTCCGGCTACGTTACCTGAACCGAAAGGTCAGGGTGGCCGCGGCTGGAGCGGAAAACGGAGCGGACAACGCGTGCCCGCTGCACTATCGGCTCTCGAGTTAAACGGCCTTGCACGAATGCATAGGTTAGGAACATTGGAGCCGTGTGGTGAAACATCACAGGGTAAGGCAATTATAAGAAAGGCCACTTGTTTTCAGCGGCCTTTCGGAGAATCTTTACACAAAGACTGTACGGAATCAGCCTTCGAGTGCAGGATCCAGAGCTTCGTCGCACTTCATGCGAAGCGCAGCAACGCGAGAAATCGTTGCTTCATCAACAGGCACCTGACCGAGTCGGCCGGTAATGGAGTCAAAAGCAATCTGTAGCGACGCCATAACAGCCACGCGTTCAGGAGTGAGCGAACGGTTGGCTGAGCGCACTTGAGATGCACGTGTATTGAGGATTTCCGCAGCACTGCGAAGATTCTCCACGTCTTCATCGGAAACCTCAAAGGGATACTCGCGATCCAAGATGGTGAGTTTGATGCGTGGCATGCTTTATGACTCCGATTGACTACCCGAAAATAACCCGATTAAGCAGAGGGCTGTTCGGTCTGCTGGTCGGCCGTCAAAGAGACGATCAGCGACTCAATACGGCCACGAACAGCGGCGGCTTCTTCCTCGAGCAGTTCGACAGCGGCGGTTTTGTCGGCGAGCTGTGCCTTGAGGGCTGCATTTTCAGCCTTCATTTCGTTGTAGGCCTGCACAAGGCGGGCGACGGAGGATTCAAGTTTGTCAAGCTGGTCGTTCATTTGTTACCTCGTTTGAGCATACGCAAAAAGCAGATTTGCGCACGTAAGAAAAGATTGCCTGCGAATTTTGCCACTCAAAACGGTTGTCTGCGTGGCTTTTTACGCGGAAAAACAAATTCAGTTGAAACCGAGCACGTCAGACATGGAAAAAAGCCCGTAGGACTTGTCTTTCAGGAAGCGCGCCGCGGTTACGGCACCTTGTGCGTATCCGGCCCGTGATCCCGATTTGTGACTGATCTCGATGCGTTCTCCAGGTCCGGCAAAAATGACGGTGTGGTCTCCCACGACGTCACCTCCTCGAAGAGCTGCAAAACCGATGGCTCCATCAGGACGCTCGCCGGTATGACCTTCGCGACTCAGAACGGCGACAGAGTCAAAATCGACGCCTCGTCCGAGGGCAACGCGTCGTCCCATTTCAAGTGCGGTACCGGAAGGAGCATCCACTTTGTGCTTGTGGTGCATTTCCACAATCTCACAGTCGTACTGAGAGAGCATGGCGCCGGCGATCTCCAGAAGCTTGAGAACGGAATTAACACCCACACTCATGTTGGGCGCAAAAACGACGGGAACGGTTTTTGCGGCTTCGGCAATTTGTGCCTTGCCTTGAGCGTCGAAACCGGTCGTTCCGATCACAACGCCCACATTGTGTTTAACGCAGAAAGGAAGGTATGCCAGAGTCGCTTGAGGACGCGTAAAGTCGATCAACACGTCTGCCTGAGCAAGTTCCTCAACATTGGCAGAGATCAAGATTCCGGTGGTTTTCCCGAGCGACGCACCGGCGTCCGTTCCGATCTCGGCCACACCCGGAGCGGTCACAGCTGCGACGAGTTCAAGGTTGTCACTATTGAGTACGGTTTCAATGATGAGTTTGCCCATGCGACCGGTTGCACCGGAAACGGCTATTTTCACGTTCGGCTCCTTACTGATCTTCAGGACGTACAAGCGGAGTGGGAGGGAAATCCGTTTCTCTGCCCAGGATCATTTCGTCAGCTTGTTTCTCCGTCGGAACGGGACCGGCATCAATCTTGGTGAGGATGTCCTGATCATCGAAGTAAAGCGTGACGCGACGCATCTGAATGTCGCCGTAGCGCGGATTCAAGTAGTACGTGTAGTCCCAGCGATTGCGGTGGAACTGGCTTTCAATGAGCGGCTCGCCCATCAGGAAGAGCACCTGTTGGCGCGCCATACCGACCTGCAATTGGTCAATCATTTCTTTGGTGACCAGATTGCCCTGGTGGACATCGGTACGGTAGACGTAGCTATTGAAGTTGCAGCCGGACAGCGCGATCAAACCGACGGCAAGGGGGGCGGTGATAAGAAATGTGCGCAAGGACATGTGAAAAACGGTCGAGAAAACGCCTCGAAATTCGTAAATTAAAAACTTCCCGTTATGATAGCGAGTATCGGATTGAAATGAGCCTCTTGAGGATAGCCAATGAGCGTAAACAATGAACATGAGATGCTTGAGCCCGAACAGGAACTGAAAAATGTCGGACTCAAAGCGACTGCGCCTCGCATGCGCATTCTGGAACTCTTTCAAAAGGCGCAGGAATCCGGGGCGGTGCGTCATCTGACGGCTGAAGATATCTACAAGCAGTTGGTTGCTGAAAATATCGAAGTCGGGCTTGCAACCGTTTATCGCGTTTTGACTCAGTTTGAGGCAGCGGGGCTTATCGTCCGACACTATTTCGGCAATGACCGCGCAACCTATGAGATGGATGATGGAGCTCATCATGACCACATCGTTTGTACGCGTTGCGGACGAGTTGAAGAGTTTGTCGATAAGGAAATCGAGAAACGCCAAAAACAGATTGCTGTGCGTCTGGGTTTTGAGCTAGAAGGGCACTCGTTGGCGCTGTACGGTGTCTGCGAAGATTGTCGAAAGAAAGAAAAGGCTCGCCGCAAGTAGACAAACGCAATAAGTACTCACACTACAAAAAAACGGACTCAAGCTAAATCACCTGAGTCCGTTTCTGATATCTATAGATGCGTGGACTTACTCTTCCACCAACACAGGGCTCACGCCAACGCTGTGAAAGCCGGCGTCAACGTAGGCCACATTGCCGGTGATGCCACTGGCCAGATCAGAGAGAAGGAATGCTGCGGTATTGCCGACTTCATCAATCGTGACAGTACGGCGCAGCGGAGCGGAATGTTCCATGTAGGTCAGAATCTTTGAGAAGTTCTGAATGCCGGAAGCTGCCAGCGTCTTGATCGGGCCGGAGCTGATGGCGTTGGCACGAATGCCCTTGGGGCCAAGACTGCCGGCAAGATAACGCGTGGAAGCTTCAAGAGCTGCCTTGCAAACGCCCATCGTGTTGTAGTTCGGGACCGTGCGTTCGCTGCCGATATAGGTCAGTGCGAGAATCGATGCGCCACGACCTTCCATCAATGGAAGAGCGGCCTTGGCGAGAACCGGATAGGACAGCGCGGAGATTTCCATGGCGGTGCGGAAGGATTCGCGGCCGATACCTTCAAGGTAGTCGCCGGCAATGCATTCGCGCGGAGCGAAGCCGATGGAATGCACGAAACCGTCCAAACCACCCCAGCGCTCCTTCAACTCGCCCATCACGTTGGCGATCTGATCGTCTTTGGTGACGTCCATTTCAAGGCAGATGTCGCTGCCGAATTCTTTGGCAAACTCAACGATACGGTCGTGGAAGCGTTCGCCGACATAAGTAAAGGCGAGCTCAGCACCTTCGCGATGGCAGGCTCGGGCGATGCCGTAGGCGATCGAACGGTTCGACAACACGCCCGTGATCAAAAGTTTCTTGCCTTGCAGAAATCCCATGATTTATTCCTCGGTAAGGATTTTTTGTTTTTTAGCGAATCTTCAAACGTTGTCCGATGGAGATTCGAGTCGTTCTCAAATTGTTGATGATACGGATTTTAGAGACACTCGTGCCGTACTTTTTTGCAATTGAAAAAAGCGTCTCGCCGCGTCTGACCACATGAACATTTTTCCCAGGGGGCGGTTGAGTTGTAGCGCGCGGCGGTATCACAAGCACAAGGCGCTGCCCGATACGCAAGCGAGAGCTTCGCAAATTATTTGTGCGACGGATGGAGCGTTGTGTAATACCGTATTTTTTTGCAATGCTATAAATCGAGTCGCCTCGGCGGACGCGATAAACGACGCGGCGCACTTCCGGAGCCGAAAGCTTAAGCCCGGCGTTGAGTTCTTCCTGAGCAATTTCAGGAGCAAGTTGACCGTTGGCGTCAACCAGCAAGGCGGAGCCGGCCAACACCTTGCGTCCTTTGGGAATACGGTTGACGCGGCGCAGTTCCTCTTCGGTCATGCCGGACTTTAGGGCGACATCGGCAAGCGTTTCTCCCTCTTTAAGGTGATAAAGCACCCAGCTTGAAAGGGGTTTGCCGGTGTTGACCCAACTAGCAAGGTTGTCCATGAAGACTTCCAAGTTTTCCATCGGAAGCAGCATGACGGAATTGTGACTGGCGACGATCACCGGTAAATTGAAGCCGGGATTGAGTAGTCGAAACTCATCGGGATCCATTTCGGCAAGTTCTGCTGCGGTCTTCATGTCAATGTCACGGCTTTTTGTGACACGGACAAAGTATGGAGCGTTTTCAATTTCCGGCAAGTTAATGCCAAACTTTTCCGGGGTAGCCACAATTTCGCGGATGGCTTCTAGACGCGGTACGTAGTAAGCCGTCTCCCGGGGCATGCGCAAATGAGCGTAATCGGCTTTGCGACCGCGCGCTTTCGCTCTTCGGATAGCACGCGAAACACTACCTTCGCCCCAGTTGTATGCTGCAAGAGCCAAATGCCAGTCACCAAATTGTTGGTAGAGCTTTTCTAGATAATCCAATGCAGCGCGCGTGCTTTGTAGTACGTCTCGGCGTTCATCTTTCCAGAAGTTCTGTTGAAGCGAATAAATGTTGCCGGTCTGAGGCATAAACTGCCAGAGTCCGGATGCTTTGGCGTGCGACAAAGCTTCGGGTTGAAAAGCGCTTTCCACGAACGGCAAAAGCGCAAGTTCGGTGGGAAGCCCTCGCTGTTCAATTTCGTCGACGATGTGGTAGAGATACTTGCCGGCACGCTCAAAGACACGCTCAATGTGGCGAGGATTACGGCTGTAGCTCCTAAGCGAAGTTTTCACTCGGGAGTTGTTGAGCTTAGGCATGGCGTAGCCGCGTCGGATGCGATCCCAGATGTCAACCGGGGGAGATACTTCTGCTTCCGTAGCAGGAAGATCATCAGCTTGGCGCACTTCGGCAACAGCCGGTGTTTCTGCGCAAAACACCGAACCGACGAAGCAAATGCCGGCAATAAAACAGATCAAAGATTTGCGCAGAGAGTCCATGAATGCGAGACAAGAAAAAATAATCAGCCGCGAACAGAGCAAAAGGGCAAAATAGCAGACAGGTAATCATCTGTCCCCGTTTGTGTGCTTCGCACGGCACGGGCATAATTCTACGTTCTAATTTCCATTTTCAATCAAAGATCAGGACAAATGGCTCAATACGTCATGACCATGAATCGCGTGGCTAAGGTGGTTCCGCCCAAGCGATTCATTCTCAAAGATATTTCTCTGTCGTTTTTCCCGGGCGCCAAGATCGGCGTTTTAGGACTCAACGGTGCCGGCAAATCAACCCTGTTGAAGATTATGGCCGGTGTTGACAAGGAGATTGACGGTGAAATCACGTGGCAGAACGATCTCAAAATCGGTTATCTGCCGCAGGAACCGCAGCTTGATCCTGAAGCAACGGTTCGACAAGCTGTTGAAGAAGGCATGGGCGAAGTGATGCAGGCGCAGGCCAAGCTCGATGCTGTTTATGCCGCGTATGCTGAGCCGGACGCCGATTTTGATGCTCTGGCTGCTGAACAGGCTCGCCTGGAAGCCATCATTGCTGCTGCCGGTACGGATGCTTCGACGCAGATGGAAATTGCCGCTGATGCGTTGCGTTTGCCTCCTTGGGAGGCCAAGATCGGACATCTGTCGGGTGGTGAGAAGCGCCGTGTGGCATTGTGCCGACTTTTGCTTTCTCGTCCGGATATGCTCCTGCTTGACGAACCGACCAATCACTTGGATGCTGAAAGCGTCGAGTGGTTGGAACAGTTCTTGCACCGTTTTCCAGGAACGGTGGTTGCTGTGACGCATGATCGTTACTTCCTTGACAATGCCGCCGAGTGGATCCTTGAATTGGATCGCGGGGAAGGCATTCCCTGGAAGGGTAACTATTCGTCCTGGCTTGATCAGAAGGAAAAGCGCCTTGAGCAGGAAAAGCGACAGCAGGAATCCCGCGCCAAAGCCATTAAGCACGAATTGGAATGGGTTCGCCAGAATCCCAAGGGACGTCAGGCAAAGGCCAAGGCTCGCTTGAATCGCTTTGAGGAGCTGTCGAGCTACGAATACCAGAGCCGCAACGAAACCAATGAAATCTTTATTCCGGTGGCAGATCGCCTTGGCAATAAAGTCATCGAGTTTCACAACGTCAGCAAGGGTTTCGGCGATCGTCTATTAATTGACGACTTGTCTTTCACGATTCCGCCCGGCGCCATTGTCGGTGTGATCGGTCCCAACGGTGCCGGTAAGTCGACGCTCTTTAAGATGATCACGGGCAAGGAACAGCCGGATTCCGGTTCGATTGTTATCGGCGACACTGTCAAGATCGCCGCAGTGGACCAGACGCGTGAGGGGCTTCCCAACGACAAGACCGTTTTTGAAGCTATTTCGGGTGGGCTCGACATTTTGCAGGTCGGCAAGTTCGAAATGAGCTCGCGAGCTTATCTTGGTCGCTTTAACTTCAAGGGCGGTGATCAACAAAAGACGGTAGGCGTGCTGTCGGGCGGTGAGAGAGGTCGTTTGCATTTGGCGGCGACGCTCCTTAAGGGCGGCAATGTGCTGCTGCTCGACGAGCCTTCGAACGACTTGGACGTTGAAACCCTGCGCGCGTTGGAAGAAGCATTGCTTGAATTTGCCGGTTGCGCACTGGTGACCTCGCACGATCGTTGGTTCCTTGACCGAATTGCGACGCACATTTTGGCGTTCGAAGGCGACAGTAAGGTGGTCTTCTTTGACGGCAACTACAACGAGTACGAAGCCGATAAGAGAAAACGCCTTGGTGAAGAAGCGGCGCGTCCGCACCGCATTCGCTTCAAGCCACTCAAGCACTAAGATCTTTTCAGTTAACCGGCGTATTTTCCTGAGAAAATGCGCCGGACTGCTCTTTTGCGTTGTCTATGTCCGCCAATTTCGTTCACCTGCGCTTTCATTCCGAATATTCCATCCAAGACGGCATTGTGCGTCTCGATCCCATCCTTGAAGAAGTGATGGAGCAGGGCGGGGTAGCTCTGGGTATTACGGATTCAATGAATCTTTTTGGTGCTCTTCGGTTTTATTCGCATGCGATGGCCGATGGCATCAAACCGATCATCGGTTGCGATTTGTGGATCACCAACACAGCGCAGGGTAAGCGAGATAATCCGTATCGTCTGACGCTCTATTGCCAGAACCATGATGGTTATCTGTCGCTCTGTGAGCTTCTTTCCCGTGGTTGGATGGAAAACCAGTATCTGGGCCGTGGTGAGGTAAGGCTGGAATGGCTGACTCCGGACAACTGCAAGGGATTGATCTGTCTTTCGGGCGGACCGCAAGGGGTGATCGAGCGCCATCTTCTTGACGACAATAAGGCTGAAGCCAACGCAGTTGTCGAACGATTGCGTACGGCTTTCCCGGATCGTTTTTATCTGGAGGTTCAACGAGCCGGTCGTAAAAACGATGAAGCGGTTGTGGCCAATATTGCGCAACTTGCCGTGGAGACGGGACTCCCGATGGTAGCGACGCACCCGGTGCAGTTTTTACATCGTGAGGACTTCAACGCTCACGAAGTACGCTGTTGCATCGCGGGCGGCTATGTTCTTGCGGATCCCCGGCGACCCAAGCCCTATACCGAAGAGCAGTATCTGAAGACAGAAGAGGAGATGCGGGCTCTCTTTACCGACATTCCTCAGGCGATTGATAACACGGTCGTCATTGCTCAGCGCTGCAATCTGGACGGGGTATTTCAAAAGCCGCAGTTGCCGCTTTTCCCGACGCCCGAAGGTGTTTCGCTTGATGAGTATATGGCGCAGCTTTCCCACGAAGGCTTGGAGCGTCGACTTGAATTCTTGTATCCGAATCAGGCCGAGCGCGATGCGCGCCGCCCCGAGTATGTCGAACGATTGGAGTACGAACTCAAGACAATTTCGTCCATGAAGTTCCCCGGATACTTCCTGATCGTTCAGGACTTTATCAATTGGTCCAAGCGAAACGGTGTGGCCGTGGGGCCGGGCCGTGGTTCCGGTGCCGGCTCTCTGGTGGCTTATGCCCTGGGCATTACCGATTTGGATCCTTTGCATTACGGATTGCTGTTCGAACGCTTTTTGAATCCCGAACGCGTTTCGATGCCTGACTTTGACGTCGACTTTTGCCAGCATAACCGAGACCGAACCATTGAATACGTCAAGCGCACGTACGGCGTGGATGCCGTGAGTCAGATCGTGACGTTCGGCGCGATGGGTGCAAAGGCTGTGGTTCGTGACGTCGGACGTGTGCTTAACATGGGCTACGGCAAGGTCGACGATCTGGCCAAATTGATTCCGCAAAAGCCCGGCATGGACGTAACGCTTGCAAAAGCGGCCGAGATGGAGCCCGAATTTAAGGCTATGGCCGAGCGAGACGACTATGTCGAGTTAATGAGCTACGCTCAGAAACTCGAGGGGCTGACGCGAAATCTGGGTATGCATGCAGGCGGCGTATTGATCGCACCGAGCAAACTCACGGATTTCTGTCCTCTATACAATGCTGACGGCAGTCCGGAAAATACCGTCAGCCAATTCGATAAGAAGGACATTGAAAATGTCGGGCTGGTGAAGTTTGACTTCCTGGGGTTGACGACGCTGACGATTCTTACGAAAGCGGCGGAGTACATTGACCGGCTGAATCCCGGCACGAAATTTGATTTATCGCGCATTCCGACCGACGACAAGAAAACGCTGGAGCTTTTCCAACAAGGTAACACTGGCGCCGTGTTCCAGTTTGAATCGGATGGTATGCGCGAGCAGTTGAGGCAAGCAAAGCCCGACTGTCTGGAAGATCTTGTTGCTCTAAACGCTCTGTATCGTCCTGGTCCGATGGATCAGATTCCGCACTTCATCGATCGAAAGTTCGGGCGAGAGAAAGTGGAGTACCTTGATCCCCGTATGGAGCCGATTTTGCGCGAAACATACGGCATCATGGTGTATCAGGAACAGGTGATGCTGGTAGCTCGAGCAATCGGCGGTTACTCTCTTGGCGGCGCAGACTTGTTGCGTCGTGCCATGGGTAAGAAAAACGTCGAAGAAATGAAGCGCCAGCGTGCAGTCTTCATTCAAGGCGCGGCTGAGCGAGGAGTGACCGCTGAGACTGCTACCGAAATCTTCGACTTGATGGAAAAGTTTGCGGGTTACGGCTTTAACAAATCCCATGCCGCAGCCTATTCCTATGTAGCCTGGCAGACGGCTTACCTGAAGGTTCACCATACGGCTTGCTTTATTGCCGGCAACATGTGTCTTGTGATGAACCAAGGCGAAAAAATGCGTGAATTGGTGGAAGATGCCCGGGAGATGGGGGTAACGGTTCTTCAGCCTGACATCAATATAAGTGAATGGTTCTTCACAGTTCCGGATGAGAAGACTGTTCGTTTCGGTCTGGGCGCTATCAAGGGGGTCGGACAGAACATCGTCGAGGATCTGCTTAACGAACGTCTGCTCAATGGTCCGTTCTTGGATATCTTTGATGTGGCTGCGCGCGTACGATCGATGAATCGCAAGGTTCTTGAACAGCTGATTAAGGGCGGCGCGTTTGATTCGTTGGATAAGGACCGCGGCAAGCTTTTCGGTAATGTGGAGAACGCTATTCAGGCCGGGCAGGCCGTCGCGGCGTCCTTTGGACAAGCGAGTCTCTTTTCGGATGAAAACGGTGAAGATGAACGGATTGTGAACTGGACAAAAGCCGAACGTTGGGATGATCGCAAGCTCTATACGCTCGAGCGAGATGCCTTTGGCTTCTGTCTTACGGGCGACATGTTTGATCCGTATCGTGTGGAAGCCCGCAATTTTGCTATTCCGTTTAAGGATGTCCGCGACAGCCGGGAACAACAAACAATTGCTGGCATTGTCCAGAGCGTGCGCACGATCACGGGCAAGCGTGGCAATTTCGGTGTCGTGGTTTTGAGTGATGGACAGACCACGATGGATGTGCTTGTGTTTTCGAGAGCTTACGAAAGCTATAAGCACATGCTCAAAGCCGATGAGATGCTGATCTTTGTTGGCAAAGGCCGCAAAGATGAGCGTAGCGGCGGTATGTCGTTTGTATGCGACGAGGTGTTGACGATTGAGCAGATGAGAGTCCGAAGAGGGGCATTGTTGTCTCTTGAAATTACCGAGCAAGCTCCTTTAGATGCCATCTCTCGGTGCCTGCGCGAGGAGCCTGACGGTGGTAACGGAAAGGTTCATTGCGAAGTTTCCGTTATTTCTGGAGGAAAAAAAGCGGAAATGTTTCTGAGTGATTGCTATGCCCCGTCGGATCATTTGCTGAACAAATTGAAGGGGCTGGAGGCGGTGATTTCCGCAAAATACGCATACTAGAGTGTGCATCAGATGGCGTTAGCAGTCATCAATTTTTGCTAACAGAGACAGCAGCATTTGGACTTGGTGCTCTACAGAAGGGTCATAGTGCAGATCCTCTACTGAGGTCCGATGAGATGGATTTAGTGACGTCAGGAGCGACCGTAAATTCTGGGAATTGTCTCGGGAAAAAGTTTGACACGCGGTATGGGAAAGGACTTCGGTACAACCGATGGCATCGGCAAGTAGAACTGGGGTACCACATAGAACACTTTCTATCCCGACTAGGCCAAAGGGTTCGTAGTAGGACGCCAAAATGGTGTAATCGGCTGCGTTGTAGGCTCTTTCCATGTCTGTTTGATATCCGATAGATACGACAGATGGGTTGTTTGTTTGAGGCGGTTTTCCTGCGACTGCGAGTTCAATGTGGTCAAGACCAGTGAGACTCTCAAGGATAAAAGGAAGCCCCTTTCTTTCATGACCGGAGGCAGACGGAAACAGCAAAACTGTTTTATTTGGACTAAGGCCAAGTTCAATTCGAGCTTGAAGTCTTTCAGAATGGGAAAGACACTGAAATCTTCTCGTGGAAACAGGGGGATAGGCAATGACAATTTTGTTTGTATTAACGCCGTATAAAGACTTTAGTTCTTGAGCGATAAATTGCGATGCTGGCAGAATGAATTTCGCTCGCTTGAAGGCTGAATCTTCAAAACGGTTGGTGATAGTGTCATAAACAAAATGCTGTCGGCGGTGAGAGGCAAAACCCCGATGAGTGCCCCCGCAAAACAAGATGTCGCTTTCAGTGTTACGACAAAAACCGATACATGATGTAATGCCAGAGGCCTTAATTTGTTTTTTTAACCAACGAGAAAAATACCAATCCTCCGCCGCTCGAGGAATCATTTTTGTATGGCATGAAAAAACCTCAAACTTTTCAACAGCGGCTAAGGGTTTGTGATTTTTCGTGAAAATCACTGGCTGATAGCCCTGTCTTGCTAATTCGGTGATGATGTCAAGAGCATGAGACTCCATCCCACCGCCGGATGCCAGACGGTTGCAAGCAATGCCAATTCTCTTCTGAAGCATTAGAAAAATTTTTTTGTGGTGGTTTGCTAGAAAAAAGTTAAAGCTTCCTATCCAAGTTGGATGTAGCTACTTCCCAGTTGTGAGCAGCACTATCACGAGGAGCTTCTTTATGCCACAGATGAAGAACTGCGGTGGCAAAGCTACCGGATTTGAATTTCACGCCGGCGTTCATGAGACGAATAGCAAGGTCAGCATCCTCGTGACCCCAGCCGATGATACGTTCGTTAAATCCGTTAACTCGGTTTATGTCCTTCCGCCAAATTCCCCAATTGCAACCGCGGATCATTTTCCATTTCTTAGGGGTCAACTTTCTCCAAAAAGAAAAGTCACGCAAACCAAAAGTCAGTATTGGTTGCCAACGATTAATCTTTCCGGCGTGGAACAGTTTTTTGAAGTGAGACAGATTCCAATCAAATTGAGCCGAGAAATTTGGCTGATTCAGAATTTCAGTACAGAAAGCCTGAGCAGTCAAAATACGTTGTCCAGAAACAGTCCAACCCTCCTCCGCCAGTTGCCTGTGATTGGCGACCCAATAGGGAGGAGGAATGCAATCTCCATCCAATAGGAGGACGTATTCTCCCTGAGCAGAGGTCAACGCTAGATTTCTGATCGCAGCTAATCGAAACCCTAAGTCCTCATGCCAGGTGTGATGTATTCGAAAAGAAGCTTTTTTTATATATGAATCAATTACAAAACGCGTTTCTTCCGTTGAGCCGTCATCTGCCACAATGACCTCAAAGTTTGTATCTGTTTGGCGCAATAAACCAGATAACGTTGCGGAAAGAGCATCAGATCGGTTATACGTGGAGCAGATGACAGAAATCAAAGAACTCGTTGGCATGAAATTACTCAGGGAGATGGTTAATAACTTCCTCAACAGAAGGCCAGCGTCCATTCTCGCCTAAAACAACCGCATCGGGATTCCAGGGACCGGTGCGATTGGTATCCGTGACACCAACGAGTGTGATCTGTTTGGCTCCAACAGCAGCAGCAATATGACTAACGCCAGAATCATTAGCGATTACGACAGTTGCTCGTTTTGCTATGGCTGCAAAATTTCCCAAAGTGGTAGGCGGTAGGATTGTTGCATCAGGGCACGCTGCTTTGGCTAGAGCTTCTTCGCGAACGGATGGAAATACAATTGGTTCAATACCGCGCTCGCGCAACGGGGAGACCAAAGCATTGAAGTGTTCCCAATGTTTGACTTTCCCATGGTGCTTTCCTCTTGCGATGGGCGCTAGAAGTGCAAACTTTTCAGGAATTTGGTATTGCTCAATAAGATTTTTTGCAGCAGCCTCGTGGCGCTTCATCAGAATCAAACTCAGTCGCTCAGGAACCTTTTCAAATGCAGGTTGGACTCCCCAGGCTTTAAGTGCTTCATGGGCGACGTAAAAAAAACGCTCAACTTCGTGCATAGGGACTGGCTCAGGAATGCCAACATCCAGCAATAGGGAGCGCATATCTGTCTTGAGACCAGTGGTTTTCAGACGTCCTAATTTGAAGAGCAGAGCGGAACCGAATGAGTTGGGAAACAGAAGGCCTTGTGTGGCTTTTGCGTTTTGCGCCAGGTATCTGATACGGGATAGGTCCGCTGAGACTTGCCCTTCGATAGGATCGAAGCGCCAGCCCATGCCTGCTAGAAGGTCTTCTGCCCAACGTTTCCCAACAAGGGCAGGGGTGAAACCGCTAGCCGCCAAAAGGCGCAAGGCAGGTAAGCACATACAGCAATCGCCGACGTGGTTAGGAAGACGGCAAAGAAGGACGGGCATAAACAGACCTGGTAAAAAGAAGAAACAAAAGGCGAGGATAGCCAACAGGAGTCTCGTTGTCTATTGTTACAGCTTGACTCCAAAACGCAATCCTACACAACGCGCATTGTAAAATCGCGCAGTTGAAATCTGAACAAAACGAAGGATTCTTTTTGATGGACCAACGTACGGAAAGCAACAAGCGGGAAAAATTGAAAGAGCAGCAACAGGATGCTGTACGGCGCCTTTTTTCTCATGTGCTCAGATACAAGAAATGGCTTGTAATTTCGATGTGTGCCATGGTTGTCACGGCAGGCTCGTCATCTTTGATTGCGCTTCTCGTTGGGCAATTGACTGATAAAGGATTTTACGAAAAAGACCCATCGGCTATTTGGTGGGCTCCTGGTTCGTTGTTGATTATTTCTTTAGCGTATGGCATTTCCTCATTTACGAGTTCATATTTTTTGCAGAAGATATCCCAGGATATTTTGTACAAATTTAGAACACAGCTTTTTTCTCGAGTTCTTCGATGGCCTGCTATCACATACCAAAAAAAGAACTCGGGAGAGGTGGTGTCCGTGTTTATTAATCAAGCTGGCACGGCCCTTGGTGCTGCAGCAGAGTTAATCGCTACTATTTTTAGGGATTCACTCCAAATTGTGGCATTGCTTTGTGTGCTTTTCTATCACAATTGGCAACTGTCACTTGTATCGTTTGTTGTAGCTCCGTTTCTGGCTCTGATCATTCGTTGGGTAGGAAAGAAAACTCGTCGTTATGGAGGCGGTTTTCAGAAATCTTTGGCGGAGCTTACGAGTGTGGTTCAGGAAGGCTACAAAGGGCAGCGAATGGTCAAAATTTATGATGCATATCAGTACGAACAGCAACGCTTTATGGCTGCTAATGGCTTGCTGCGCAAACTTTCGCTTCGGATGAAAGTAGTGTCAGGTGCTGGCACACCAATGACGCACTTCGTCAGTATGTGTGCGGTAAGTATCGTTGTTGTCGTAGCTTTGTTGCAGTCTCAACATGGGGTGTTGACCCTCGGAGAATTCATCACGTTTCTTTCGGCTTTGCTTCTGTTGCTGACTCCTATTCGGCACTTGTCTTCTTTGAATGGGGCTACATCTCGAGTACGTGTTGCAGCTGAAAGTATTTTTGAGATGCTTGATGAATTTGAAGAACAAGATCCCGGGAAAACTGAGTTGAAGGAAATACGAGGGGATGTGCGTTTCGAAAGAGTGTCGCATCAATATGACGGGGCAGATAAACCCTCTGTCAAAGATTTTTCTCTAGAAGTGAAGGCTGGAGAAACAGTCGCTCTTGTCGGAGCGTCAGGTGCTGGCAAGACGACTTTGATAAATCTAATTCCTCGGTTTTGGATACCTTCATCCGGCGAAATCTACTTTGATGGTATTGCGCAAAGTACTGTAACTTTAAAAAGTTTGAGAGCCCAGATTTCTCTTGTGAGCCAAGACGTTATTCTTTTTGATGACACGATTGCGGCAAACATTGCTTATGGCAACGAGAAAGCAACTCGAGAGCAAATTGAAGAAGCAGCAAGGGCTGCATATTTAATGCCCTTCCTAGAAAATTTACCTAAGGGGTTGGATACGCAGGTTGGAGAAGCCGGTGGCAAGTTATCCGGAGGCCAAAAACAGCGCATTTCGATTGCTCGAGCACTACTTAAAAATGCTCCGATTTTGCTTTTGGATGAGGCCACGAGTGCACTCGACACGGAAAGCGAGAAGTACATTCAGAAATCTTTGGATGAACTGATGAAAGGACGAACCACCTTTGTGGTGGCGCATCGGCTATCCACGATTATCGGAGCAGACAAGATTGTTGTGATGAAAAACGGCCAGATTTGTGAAGTAGGTAGGCACGACGAGCTCTTGCAAAAGAAAGGGCTCTATGAGCATCTCTACAACATCCAATTCGCCTCCAAACAAAACGACACTCTGGAATGAGATATAAGCGTATCCATACAAGGATTTGATATGACTTTTACGAAATTTCTTGGTTTTGGGGCTCTGAAACGGACTTGTCTGGTTGCTACGGTTGCAGTTGTTGGCGCTATTTCGCTTTCTGCTTGTTCCGACAATGAGGTAGCCGACGTATCGCTTGGTATCTTTACGCTCAAGGACATCAAGCTCAATAGCTTTGTGGATCCCTTGGTTCCGGGGGTGACATGCCATGTCGCGAGTATTGAGGCAAATCTGTCTTTGTCAGACCCGTCTGACAGCGCTGTAAGTTGCCGTCAGACAGGCGAAATTACGCCTGCTATGATTGCCCGAATCAAAAAGGGAAAGACAGGAGAGGTTGTTTTCGAGAAATCTAAGAGCGTATTTCTGAAAACTCTCAAAATACGCCGAATTTTTGACGAAGAAAGTCAAACTCTGATGTATTTATCCTACTCGACTCGAGAAACTTCTGGAAGTTTCAAACACAGTCTTTCTACCATTCCCTTGTGGGGAACAGCGGCATATATAGAACCGCAGTCAAAGAGACAAGCAACCGAGCCTCAAAGAAATAGAACGCAATCCTTTTAGTCTCACCATAGACCATGAATAACCAGAAAAAGAAGAGTTGGCGACTTCAAATTAATGAAATCGCTTGGTTGTCTGCTTTGTTTGCTCTGATGGGAGCTGCAATTGCCTTGCGTTATGTGACAGGCTTGCCAGGGACACAATGGTGGCAATATCTCTATGTCTTTGGGGCTGCGGCGGGAGTCTTTTATATTGGGCACTTCCTGTTACAGCTTCTGCTTGTGTTGCCGCTGGCACGCTGGAATCTCAAAACAGGTAGGTGCGTAGCTTTTGTTCTTACGCTTGCCCTTTTTGTGGCACTGGTCACCGATACTTTTGTCTACCAACAGTATCGGTTTCACGTCAATTGGGCGATGATCGATCTTGCACTTGTTGGAGGACGAGAGGTTTTCTCTTTCTCCACAGGTATGGTTCTGAAAATTGCGTTTCTGGTAGTCTGCTTAGCGGTTGTGTCCCTGATATTGGTCTGGGTAACTACAAAGTTGGCAATTAAAGCAGTGTGGCCTTGCGTGGTCATCCTGTTGGGGTATCTGATTGTAAATGCCGTTAGTGCCTATAGTGTTTCTCAAAATGTCAAACCAGTAACGGTCTTGGCCGAACGAATCCCTTTGTATTACCCCATCCGAGCAAATACGTTATTGTCCAGGTTTGGTCTTGTGGCTGTCGGAGATGAGAAATTAAATCTTTCTGAAAAAGTTGGAAGTTTCCACTATCCGCTCAATGAATTGATCCTGGGAAACGGAAAGAATCTTAATGTGTTGATTTTGGCCATAGATTCTTTGCGCGCTGATGTTGTTGATGCAAAGACGATGCCGAATCTAACAAAATTGCAGCAACGGTCGATTGTTTTTCGAGATCATTATTGTGCTGGTAATGCTACTCGTGCTGGTGTGTTCGGTCTTTTTTACGGACTGCCGCCTTTTTATTGGCAGAGCGCTTTGTCGACAAACATTCCCTCATCAATGGTGATGGGCTTTCAGCAAGCAGGATATGAGGTAGCAGCTTTTACAACGGCAACATTGCTGCGCCCAGAGTTTTATGCAACGGTTTTCTCAAGTGTAAGACCTTTGCGGATGGGATCAAAAAAGGGTAGTACGGTCGCGGAAAGAGATCGAGAAAGTGTTGATGACTTCGAAACATGGTTGACACAACAAGATCCCACTAAGAGATTCATGAGTTTCATGTTTCTAGATAGCGTACATGCTCTTGATTTTCCGAAAGATCTAGAGGTTCCCTATGCTGATTATTGGAAAGAAGTCGACCGGTTGAAGCTTGGCCCGGATTTTGAGCCGACAGAGTTTTTTAACCGGTACAAGAATGCGGCCTATTGGCAGGATGTACTGATTGGTCGAGTTCTCCACATTCTCGAAAAGAATGGACGATTGGATGACACGATTGTGATTGTCACTTCTGATCATGGAGAGGAATTTAACGATTCCAAGCTCAACTACTGGGGCCATAATGGGAATTTCTCGGACGCTCAAATCAAGATTCCGCTGGTGGTTTCTTGGCCAGGAATGCCGGCACAAGAAATATCTCATCGAACAACAGCTTACGATGTGAGCGCAACACTCCTAAAGCGCGTGTTGGATGTGCAGAACCCAACAGAGGACTTTAGTGTTGGGCAAGATCTTTTTGACGCTCGTAATCGCGATGCTTTTTTTGTTGGAAGTTACAACGAAGATGCCATTGTGGCGGGGGAAGAAGTATTGCTAATCAAAATGAGTGGCGCCATGCAAGGTCACAAGCTTAAGGATTGGAAAGAAATAGATGACACCAAGCTAAAGAAGTGGGTGCCAGCATACTTACAGATGCGCGGTAAATATCGTCAATAAGATAGAGTAGAAAAGATGACTGACGAGATGTTGTTGGAAGATGAAGACGGTGAGGAGGTCAAGCTCCCGGGGCTTCCGGCAAACACGAAAAATTACATGACACCGGGGTGTTATCGACGTTTGCTTGACGAGCGTGAGCACTTAGTCAACGTTGAACGTCCCAACATTGTGAACGTAGTCAGCTGGGCAGCTAGTAATGGTGATCGTTCTGAGAATGGCGATTATCAGTACGGTAAACGCCGGTTGCGGGAAATTGATCGTCGCATCCGCTTTCTGAACAAGCGAATTGAAAGTGCGGAGGTGGTGGATCCTTCTAGAAGACCGCCTACGGATCAGGTGTTTTTTGGGGCGACCGTGACGTATGAAAATTTATCAACTGGGACTGAACACACCATACGAATCGTAGGCATTGACGAAGCGGATCCAGACAAGGGCGACGTAAGTTGGGTTAGCCCAATTGCTCGAGTATTTCTCAAACAGCGTGAAGGGGACAGTGTCAAGTTGCCTACTCCAGCAACTACAGATCACCCTGCACGAGTAGAAATCCTAGAGATTGTTTCGGTTGAGTACACATAATAAGGTTGCGGGGATATTTTTTCGCTTTGTCGAGCTCTTAGATTGGGTTTGAAATGACTGAAAGTAAATTGCCAATCAGTGTGGTTTTGTTAACCAGAAATGAGGAGCGCAACATCTCTGCATGCCTTGAAAGTTGCAGTTTTGCTCAAGAGGTAATTCTGGTTGATGATGGTAGTGTGGATCAAACAGTTCAACTTGCCTCAGATGCAGGTGCAAAAGTTTTTTTACATGCCATGAATGGGGATTGGGGGGCTCAACAGTCTTACGGGATTGCTCAAGCTACTTGTCCGTGGATTTTTCTCCTTGATGCAGATGAACGTGTAACGCCTCGATTGCAGCAAGCCATTCGAGAGGTTACCCGAAGCTCGCAGATTGATTCTTCGTATGAAATCCAGCGCGAGAATCACTTTGTCTCAGGCAATGCCTCTCATGGAGTAGTGAGACCGGATTGGGTGTTACGGTTGATGCCTAGAGAGGGCGCATCCGTAGTTGGTAAGGTGCATCCAGCCATAGTCACCCCGTTTACCTCAAAAAGGCTAAAAGGGAGGCTTATTCACTTTCCGTACAGTTCCTGGGATTCCTATTTCCGCAAATTTGACAAGTACACAAAACTTGCAGCAGAAAAATACTTGGCTGAAGGGAGAAGTTGTCATTTCGTCACCGATATTTTGCTTCGCCCACTATGGGCCTTTTTCAAGGTCTATTTCATTAACCGTGGCTTTTTAGATGGAAAACTAGGATTCATTTTCTCTGTGAATCACTATTTTTATACTATGGCCAAGTACGTGCGTTACTACTACTTGAAAAACTACGGCGGCAAAATTTAACTGAAAAACGAAGGGCTCCCGCGGGAGCCCTCGTCATATTTACCGATCTTCCGACGGCAGGAAAATTCTTTTGTCACCGTCGAGACGTCGCGCCACATTAAGCACGGTGGGAATACGTTTGAGCGCACGCATGATGTGCATCAAATGCAGGCGGCTTCGAACCTGAATCATCAAATTCAGAGAGTCTTTGCCTTCTTTATTGGGCTCAACATTGACACCTACGATGGCGGAACCGGCAGAACTGAGTTCCGTTGCAACCGAGGCAAGTGTTGCACGGTCATCCGTGATTTCCAGATCCAACGGAACAAAGAAGCGAGCTTCTTCGGCACTGTCGGACTGCCACGCCAACGACATCCAACGTTGAGGAGCATTTTGACGGCCGCGAGCGACATGTTCGCAGTCGGCTCGGTGCACAGACAGACCGTGGCCTTTGCGCATAAAGCCCCAGATATTGTCGCCCGGAACAGGGTGGCAACAGGTTGCCAACTGTACCGCCATGCCTTCAGTGCCGCGAATGCTGACCGCGGCTTCTCCAGCAGGATGTTCCGGCTTTTTCACCTGAAGTAATGTCTTGATTTGCCCGATGATGCCGGCAGCTGGCATATGCCCCAGACCGATATCCATGTAGAGCTGTTCGCGCGTTCCGATGGAAGCGTCACGCAATACTTCATGCCAGATGGGTTCGGGTACGGCCTGAAGGTTGAGCTGAGCTTCTTGAGCGGCCTTTGCGAGTACCTTGCGCCCCAGTGCTTCGGATTCCTCTGGATTGCGTGTGCGAAGGTATTGACGAACTTCGGCGCGGGCCTTGCCGCTGCGCACGAAGCTGATCCATTGAGGATCCGGTTCAGCATCCGGAGCAGTGATGATTTCGACCATATCGCCGTTTTTAAGCGGCGTGGACAAAGGTTGGTTCTCGCCGTTAATGCGGCAGCCGATGGCCTTATTGCCGACATCGGTGTGGATTTGATAGGCGAAGTCGACCGGACAAGAACCTTGCGGGAGGCTTACGATCTTACTTCTCGGCGTAAAGACATAGACGCGATCCGGGAAGAGGTCGATTTTGATGTTCTCAAGGAATTCGCTGCTGTCGGCACTAGTACGCTGGATTTCCATCAAGCTTTGCAGCCATGACTTCACCATGTTCTGAATGCCGCTCGTGTCCATGCTGTCGTTGTAAATCCAATGCGAGAGAATGCCCATTTCGTCAATGCGGTGCATTTCTTCGGTTCGGATCTGATACTCGACGGGGGTGCCGTAGGGGCCGATGACGGTGGTGTGCAAACTTCTGTAGCCGTTGGCCTTGGGGATGGCGATAAAGTCTTTAAAGCGGTTATGAACGGGCTTATATAGCTGATGCAGGGCGCATAGCGTGAGGTAGCACTCTTCACGCGTGCGCACGATCACGCGAAAACCGTAGATATCCAAAACGTCTGAAAAGGAAGCATGCGTGTCGCGCATGCGGTTGTAGATGCCGTAGATGGTCTTGTCGCGGCCTTGAACTTGAGCAATGATGCCGCACTTGGGTAAAGCGGAACGCGTTTCACGCAGAATGCGCTCCAAAACGGCTTTACGGTTCCCACGCGTAAGAATCACGTTTTCGCGCAGAATAGCGTAGCGACGGGGATAGTGATTGAAGAAAGACAGTTCCTGCAGTTCGCGGAAAACGGTATTGAGACCCAAGCGGTGCGCGATCGGCACGTAAATTTCAAGTGTTTCCTTTGCAATTCGGCGACGTTTTTCCGGACGCATCACTCCGAGTGTACGAAGGTTGTGCAAACGGTCGGCAAGCTTCACGAAAATCACGCGCACGTCGCGACTCATGGCAAGAAGCATCTTACGAAAGCTCTCAGCCTGAGCGATTTCGTTGGACGAGAAACGCAGCTTATCGAGTTTGCTTACACCGTCAACGAGTTCGGCGACTTCCACGCCGAAGCGCTCGACCATTTCAATCTTGGCTACCGGCGTATCTTCAAGCACGTCATGCATCAAACCCGCACAGATCGTTGTTGAGTCCAGTCTCCACTCCGCCAAAATGTTTGCAACGGCAAGGGGATGCGTGATGTATGGTTCGCCCGATTTGCGGAATTGCCCCAGATGCGCATCATCGGCATACATAAACGCTTGACGCACGCGCTCAACGTCGGCTTTGGAGAGAAACTGGCTGCAACGGGCGAGCAGTTCGGAAGAGGTAACGACTTTGGTTACTTTTTCTACGGGAGAAAAGAGCGGGAGATCGGCTTCTTGACCGACAATGTCGTCAGCACGGGCATCCAGGTAGGCGGCATCGTAGTCGTCTTCGTTGGATTGACCTGCATGAGAATGCTGGGGGCGAATGATGCCGGGGAGCGGTGCAGCCGGGGCTGTTTGAGGGGCGGTAAACAGCATAGGACCTATTCCGGAAAGTAATTGAAAACAAAAAAGCGCCGCCTGTTTTGTTTTATCGGATAGGCAGCGCTTTGATTCGCTTGTGGGCAACGCAACGGTTGTCCGTTGCCAAGTCGATGCAAGATGTTAAGAAACGCGTTCGAGCATTTCACGCGACACACTACCCTGCGCAATTTCGCGCAGAGCGATCACGGTGTTCTTATCCTTTGCATCCACGCGCGGTGCGTGACCGTCATTGAGCTGACGGGCGCGATATGCCGCGCACAGAACCATCTCAAAACGGTTCGGAATCTTTTTCAAGCAATCTTCAACAGTAATACGTGCCATTTTTCTTCTGTAAAAGTAGGAAATCGTTGCAGTGGGGTAGAGATCAGACAGGAACACCGAGCGAGATGAATTGTTCGCGATGGCGCGCGGCCTGATTTTGGAAGTTCAGGCGCGAGGCTGTCACTACGGAGATCAGTTGCGACAAAGCAACGTCAAAGCTGTCGTTAATTATAACGAACTCAAATTCGGGAGCGTGGGCGATTTCTGCGCCGGCGCCCATCAGACGACGCGTGATGGTTGCTTCGCTGTCGGTGCCGCGTTTGTGCAGTCGCGCTTCCAGGGCATCAATCGAGGGCGGCAAAATGAAAATGCCCACTGTCCCTTCAAACTGAGAGCGTACCTGACGGGCGCCCTGCCAATCGATTTCAAGCAAAACGTCTTTGCCCGCGGCCATGCGCTGCTCGATCCAGACGCGACTTGTGCCGTAATAGTTGCCGTGCACAAGGGCGGACTCCAAAAATTCACCACGAGCCTTGCGTTCTTCAAATTCATTGACGGAAATAAAGTGATACTCGCGACCGTTCACTTCCCCTGGACGAGGTGCACGCGTGGTGTGAGAAATCGACAGTTCAATTTCCGGGTCATGCTCCAAAAGCGCCTTGACCAGCGAACTTTTCCCGGCTCCCGAAGGGGCCGTGATCATAAAAAGACGACCGGCGTGAATTAAGGGGCGGGACATAACAACATCAACCATGAATAGAGGCTCCTTAGTAGATGGCGGAATTGTACTGCGGCTTGTGTCTCAATGAAACTCCGAGGTGAAAAATTATATATTTGATATTGATATCAATTTAAATTTTGGGGCATTGGCAATGCCTTTATTTTTAAATAGGATATTTAAAAAATCGTTTGTGGCAAAAATAATTTTGCTCAATTGAATTTCGTAACTAATGATGGTTTGTAAGTTTTTATGCTTTGCTGATAAAAATTTGCTAACACTCACAGTTGGTTCAGAATAAAATTTATTGCCAAGTTGTTCGGTTAAGATGCTGTGTTTGTAAGCGTTGTGTATATCGTTGATGGTTTTCAAGAGATCGCCGTAATGATTGAAGTGAAGATTGTTTCTTATATCTAAATTTTCTTTAGTCTGTTTCATAAGGAAGCCAATTGCATCGCACTTTATTTCGTCATTGTTAGCCAGGAGAGAAATGTCTGTTTTAGTTCTCAAGTAGGATGAGATTGTAATGATATCTAATATTCTTTTTATGTTGTGTATGATATTGGCTATGTCAAAATGTTGAAATGTAAAATTTTGAGGATCTAAGAATCCTGTTTTCTTACAGAATTCTTCTGCCTTTTTGTGATTTGAATATAGTTCTTCAATCTTTGTATTTGTATAGGCAATTCTTTGAATAAGTGAGCATGCAACATGACCAAGTGATGTATATCGGTCGAGTTTGTTGATGGGTTGTAAAAATTCTACTATTCCTGAAATCTCAGGATCGCCTAAGTAGTTGGGGTTGATGATTGTGTAAAGCAGAGGTTTGTCTGTTGTGACGTGAGTTTTATTGAATTCATACTCGGCATAGTTAGTTGTGAGATGGATATGGTCAGACGGGATTTCGACTTGTTCCCATGTGGCTGTCTCCTTATTGAATTTTGGGATAAATCCAGTTGAGCAGTGTGGAGGTTCTATTGTAGTACAGTAATCTGGTAAGAAGATTCCTTCTCCCTCTTGAGTAAAACTGACGCCAGTGTAATAGTAGTAAATGGGATCATAGTGATAAATAGGTTTTAATTCGTATGTTGCAGACATAGTTGTTTTATTTTGTTTGGGAATATGAGGTTATGATAGGGCATAAATATTGTGTGTGGGAACTACATATTAGTCATAAGAGTCCAATTTATAAAACCGAAGGTCAGGTGTTTGACTTGAGTCGGAGGGGCAAATTATGACTGAATGCACATGCGAGCTTGTTACCGATATACTTGCACTGCCCGCGAAAGATCGTGATTTTTTCTTCACCGTAGGCGCCTATTTTTCTTTAACAGCAATCTCCTGCCGGAGGTGATTTCTGGCGGGAGGCTTCTTCCTTTGCGTTTCCAACTATGAAATACCATTTCCCGATCGTCATCATTGACGAGGATTACCATTCGGAAAACGTTTCCGGTCTTGGCATTCGAGACCTTGCACAAGCCATCGAGGCGCAGGGGCAGGAGGTTAGCGCCGTTACCACATTTTCCGATCTCTCTAGTCTCGCGCGTCAGGCGAGCCGTACGTCCGCATTCATCGTGAGTCTTGACGATGACGATTTCTCTGACACGGGCGAGGAAAACGAAGCCATTGCCGAGCTTCGCGCTTTTGTGCACCAAGTCAGAAGCTCGAACCCGGATGTGCCGATTTTCTTGTATGGGGAAACGAAGACAGCGCCTTCGATTCCGAACGACGTGCTGCGCGAACTGCACGGCTTCATTCACATGTTCGAAGATACACCCGAGTTCGTGGCGCGTTACATCGTACGTGAGGCTCGCCAGTATCTCGAAAGCTTGCCGCCGCCGTTCTTCCGTGCATTGACGCATTATGCGGCTGACAGTTCCTACTCCTGGCATTGCCCGGGACACTCGGGCGGTGTGGCATTCTTAAAGAGTCCGGTCGGACAGATGTTCCACCAATTCTTCGGCGAAAACATGCTCCGCGCCGACGTCTGCAACGCCGTGGAAGAACTGGGGCAACTGCTGGATCACACCGGCCCGGTGGCAAAGTCCGAACAAAATGCGGCTCGAATCTTCGGCTGTGACAATCTTTTCTTTGTGACGAACGGTACGTCCACGTCCAATAAGATTGTTTGGAACTATACGGTAGCTCCCGGAGACATCGTGATTGTGGATCGTAACTGCCACAAGTCGATTCTGCACGCTATTACTCTGACGGGGGCCATTCCCGTCTTCCTGATGCCCACGCGCAACCATTACGGAATCATCGGCCCGATTCCGCGTTCCGAATTTGATTGGGAAACGATTCAGGAAAAGATTGCCAAGAATCCGTTGATCAAAAATAAGAACGCCAAGCCGCGCATTATGACGATCACGCAGTCGACGTACGACGGTATCGTCTACAACGACGAAGTGATCAAGGAAAAGCTCGACGGCAAGGTCGACATCCTGCATTTTGACGAAGCTTGGTTGCCGCATGCGGCTTTCTCGCCGTTTTACAGTGACATGCACGCCATCGATCGCAACAAGCCGCGCACCAAAAAGAGCATGGTTTTTGCGACACACTCAACGCACAAGCTTTTGGCCGGCATTTCGCAGGCAAGCCAGATCTGCATTCAGGACTCCGAAACGGAAAAGCTGGATCGCTCGAGCTTCAACGAAGCGTTCATGATGCATACCTCCACGTCACCACAGTACGCCATCATTGCAAGCTGCGACGTGGCTGCTGCCATGATGGAAGGCCGTGCCGGCAAGGCACTTGTGGAAGAGTCCATTGCAGAAGCTGTTTATTTCCGTCGTGCGATGCGCGAAGTCGGTAAGAACTACGACGACTGGTGGTTCTCTGTCTGGGGACCGGAAAAACTTCCGAGCGAAGGCTTCGGCTCGCAAAAAGACTGGATGCTGCACGCCAACGAAAGCTGGCATGGGTTCGGATCCGTGGCAGAAGGTTTCAATATGCTCGACCCCATCAAGGGAACGATCGTGACGCCGGGCTTGTCCGTGGAAGGCGACTTCTCCGAGACGGGTATTCCTGCTGCTGTTGTAACGAAGTACTTGTCTGAGCACGGCATCATTGTGGAAAAGACGGGGCTCTACTCGTTCTTCATCATGTTCACAATCGGCATCACCAAGGGCCGTTGGAACACGATGGTGACAGAACTGCAGCAGTTCAAGGATGCCTACGATGCCAACTCGCCGCTTTACCGCGTGATGCCGCGGTTCCTGTCGGAATTCCCTCACTACGAGGGGCTGGGTTTGCGCGATCTCTGCCAGAGCGTGCATGAGGTCTATCGCGACTACGACGTGGCGCGTTTGACTACGCAGATGTACACCTCGGAAATGATTCCGGCAATGCGCCCGACGGACGCCTATGCCAAGTTTGCCCACGGTGAAATTGATCGTTTGCCGATTGACTCTCTGGAAGGTCGCATTTCAGCCGTGTTGTTGACCCCGTATCCGCCGGGAATTCCGCTCTTGGTGCCGGGCGAACGCGTCAATTCCAAGATTGTTGAATATCTGCGCTTTGTTCGAGACTTTACCCGTCGATTCCCGGGCTTTGAGAGCGACGTGCACGGTCTTGTGAAGGTCAAACAGCCTGATGGAACCATCAAGTACATGCTTGACTGCGTGCGTGAAGACTGATTATCGAAACACAACTTCTTAACGAAAAAAGAAAATGGCTTTGGATCTGGTGATCTTTAATGAAACTCCCGTCACGATTCTCAAAGTGCAGGGAGCCGATAAGTTTTTGGCCCGACTCCTGACGAGCGACGTGACGAAACTTGCCGTGGGCGGAGTGGAGCGTTCAGTTGCAATGAATGCGACGGGCGGCGTGCTTGGCACCCCCTGGGTAGCTCGTCGCGAGACGAATGCCTACGAAATCATTCTTGCGGGCGATGAAACCGATGCGTTGCAGGCCTGGATTCGCCAGGTGAGCGTTGCGTTTGAAGCAGAAGTGGGTGTGGAGGCTCTTGCGGGTTTCTACTTCGTCGGCAAGCTTCCGATTGACGGTATCACGCTGCAAGCCGGTCGTATGGTCGAAAGCCTTGGCATCCGTTTCATCGATATGGGGTGGATGTGCTTGGCTATCGGTCCCGAAGCCAATATCAAGGCCTTGAGTGAAAACCTGATTAAAGCAGGGGCTAAGAAGGGCGAGCAGACCGGATGGGATGCCTTGCGGATCTTTGCTCGTGAACCTGCGGCAGGCTTGGAGTTGGATGAAAGTTCAAGCCCGCTGGAAACGGGCCTGGAAGGCGCGTTGAACTTTGACGATCCCGATCGCATTTTCATTGGCCGAGCTCTGACAGAAGCGCGTTTTAAGGCCGGTAATTACGATCGTATGCAGTTGGTGGCCTTTGACGTTGCGTTTGATCCGGCGCTTCTCGTTGAAGTGCCTTACGTTGTGATCAACGGCACGCAATACCCTTGCACCTCGATTGCTCGAGTTCCCGAAGGCCCCTTTACCGTGGCGTTGGTACGTCTGCCTCAGGAGGTCAAAATCGGTGATCGCGTGCCGGTGGATGTCAAGACGGATCCACGTACGCACTGTGAAGCTGCTTTGGTGGTGGACAAACAAATCTAACTGAAATGAGCAACATGGCTGCCAGCGTTTTTGAAATGTTCAAGCTTGGCGTCGGTCCGAGTTCGAGTCACACCGTCGGACCGATGCGCGCCGCACTTCTGTTTGTCCAGGAGCTCCAAAAGAAGGAGCTTTTACCTAAGACGGAGCGCGTGGTCTGTGAGCTGATGGGAAGCCTCGGCGCAACCGGTCGCGGGCACGCTACCGATAAGGCCGTGCTTCTTGGCTTGTCGGGCAAGGCTCCGGCAACCGTGACCGGCAGGGAGTCCGTAGAGATCCCGCGAGAAGCTGAAGAAAATCATGTGCTGAATCTTGCCGGGATCAAGCGTATTGCCTTTGATCCTGACCGCGACATGATTTTCTCGGCCGACAAGGTTTGTGCGTTTCACACCAACGCCATGGATTTGACGGCACTCGACGCTCAGGAAAACGGTTTGCTGTGCCGTCGTTATTACTCTGTGGGCGGCGGATTTATTGTGGCCGGTAGCGAACGAGACCCGGATGTCCCCAATGAGCCGGCGGCCGTTACCAAGAGCAAGGCTCAGCCGTTGCCTTATGTGTACCGAAACGGTACAGAGTTGCTTGAATTGGCCATTGAACACAATCTTTCGTTTGCTCAGATCGCCCGCGCCAACGAACGCGTGCATCATACGGACGAAGAGATTGACAACGAGTTGGATGCCGTCTGGGAAGCAATGAACGATTGCATTAACCGAGGGTTAGAAGCGGAAGGCGCCATGCCGGGACCGTTTGCCGTGAAGCGTCGAGCCAAGCATCTGGCTCAGCGGTTGGAAAACGTGAACTCCGCCTCCGACCCGTTGTGTGCACTCGATTGGATCAATGCCTGGGCTTTTGCCGTGGGCGAAGAAAATGCTTGCGGCGGTCGTGTTGTCACAAGTCCCACCAACGGGGCGGCAGGCGTAATTCCGGCAGTTCTCCGCTATTACCGTACCTTTATTCAAGGAGCCAGTCCCGAAGGGATTCGCGAGTTTTTGCTCACGGCCGGAGCCATCGGACTTCTCTACAAGAGCAATGCCTCGATTTCCGGTGCAGAGGTCGGCTGCCAGGGCGAAGTGGGTGTTGCTTGCTCGATGGCCGCCGGTGCGCTGGCTGCAGTTTTGGGCGCCAATCCCCGTCAAGTCGAAAACGCTGCAGAAATCGGCATGGAACATTGCTTGGGGCTGACATGTGATCCCGTGGCTGGGCAAGTGCAAATACCCTGTATCGAACGCAACGCTGTGGCTGCTGTGAAGGCGGTCAACGCTGCGCGTTTGGCGCTTGCCGGGGACGGAAGCCATTTCGTTAGCCTTGACGCCGTCATGCAAACGATGTTTGAGACTGGAAAAGATATGCAGTCTAAGTACCGAGAAACGAGTCGTGGAGGACTAGCCGTTAATATCGTGGAATGCTAACGATTCGCGAGAGATCTGAAATGGCAAAAACAAGCTTTGCCAGAGTGTAAGTTGCTGTAGCTGAAGGGAAAACCCATGTACAATTCGGCGCAGCAGTTCTTGTGGCCTTCTGTGTGAAGACCGTAAAACAAGAACGACTGCCGGTGATGTTATCGTTGCCGGCATTTTCTTTTTCGCTTTGCAGAAAATTCAAGAAAACTTCGCCACCGGACATAAACCGTGAACGCAAAAAAAATCTATCTCCGCAGCTTCGGCTGCCAAATGAACGACTATGACTCTGCCCGCATCATTGATCTGATGCGAGAGCAAGGGTACGAACGTACCGCTCAGCCCGAAGATGCCGATCTTCTGGTCGTGGTCACTTGTTCCATTCGTGAAAAAGCGCAGGAAAAGACATTCTCTGACTTGGGTCGCTTAAGAGAACTCAAGAAAGAAAAGCCCTCCATGCGTATTGCTGTGGGCGGCTGTGTTGCCAGCCAAGAGGGAAAACGCATCCTGTCACGCTCGCCTTGGGTTGACGTGGTCTTCGGACCGCAGACGCTGCATCGTTTGCCGGAACTTCTTGCCGAGCGCGAATGCACGGGCAAGCCTCAGGTCGATATTGAATTCCCTGAGATCGAAAAATTTGATTGTCTGCCTGCTCCGACTGCCACCGGTGCAACAGCTTTCGTATCCGTGATGGAAGGCTGCAGCAAGTACTGCTCCTACTGTGTGGTGCCTTATACGCGAGGTGAAGAAATCAGTCGCCCGTTGATGGACGTCCTGGTGGAATGTGCGCATTTGGCCAGTCAAGGCGTCAAGGAAATCACGCTTTTGGGGCAAAACGTTAACGCCTACTGTGGTCGCGGTACCGACGGCAATCCCGTGGACTTCGCGACGCTGTTGGAATTTGTCAGCGAAATTCCCGGCATTGAGCGCATTCGTTACACCACCAGTCACCCCAAGGAATTTTCGGATCGTCTGATTGAGGCCTACGGCAAATTGCCCAAGTTGGCCAATCACGTGCATCTACCCGTGCAAAGCGGATCCGACCGAATCCTGAGCGCCATGAAGCGCGGCTACACGCATGAGTGGTATTTGGGGCGCATTGCCAAGTTGCGCGAAGTGCGCCCTGATATCAGTATTGCGACGGATTTCATTGTGGGCTTTCCCGGTGAGACGGAGGAAGACTTTGCCGAGACGATGCGTTTGATCAAGGAGGTGGGTTTTGATGCAAGCTTCTCGTTTGTTTACTCGCCGCGTCCCGGTACGCCCGCAGCTTCTTACAAAGACGACACGCCGCAAGAAGTCAAGCTCAAGCGCCTGCAGCATCTTCAGTCTGTGATTGATGCAAAGGCAACGGAGATTTCACAGTCGATGCTCGGCCGAGTTGAGCGTTGTCTCGTGTTCGGTAAGGCTAAGAAGGGTGAAGGGCTTTTGTCCGCACGAACCGATAACAACCGCGTAGTGAACTTCAAGGGCGACGACTCGCTCATCGGTCAGATGGCCAACATTCGCATCACTGAGGTGTATCCGCATACCTTGGGTGGTGAACTGGCCTAACGACGGTAGGAATATGAAAAAAGACTTGAAAGATTTTGTCTACGTCTTTGAGGCGACGACAGGCGAACTCGCGATGCTTGTGGGGCCTCTGGACGAAAACTTGCGCCAAATCGAAACGGCTTTCGACGCCAAGATCTCTCGCCGCGGAAATCACTTTCGCATTGCGGGCGCCGAGGCTCCAAAAGCCTTTGCGGTGTTGCAAAGCTGCGCGGCCCGCGTGCATGCGGGTGAAGAAATTTCTGTCAACGACGTCCAGATGGCGGTGTTAAGCGAACAAACCGGAACCGACATTGACGACGATGAAGCGTTCATGCTCAAAACCCGTCGCGCGGGACTTCAGCCGCGAACGCCCAACCAGAAGAAATATCTGCAGGCCATCATGCAGACCGATGTCGTCTTCGGCGTAGGTCCGGCAGGTACCGGCAAGACTTACCTGGCGGTGGCGGCTGCAGTGGATGCCTACGAACGAGATGCGGTTGAACGCATTATTCTGACGCGCCCTGCGATTGAAGCGGGTGAACGACTCGGTTTTTTGCCGGGGGATCTGGTGCAGAAGGTCGATCCGTATTTGCGTCCGCTCTACGACGCCCTGTTCGATTTGTTCGGCTTTGAAAAGACGCAACGACTCATCGAAAAGCAGATCATCGAGATTGCGCCGCTTGCCTTTATGCGCGGAAGGACGCTTAACAATGCGTTTGTGATTCTCGACGAAGCGCAAAACACCACGCCCGAGCAGATGAAAATGTTTCTGACGCGCATCGGCTTTGGGACGCGTGCCGTGATTACGGGTGACGCCACTCAGGTAGATTTGCCCAAGGGCGTCAAAAGCGGGCTCACTCACGCCTGCAATGTTCTCGAAGACGTGCGCGGTATTTCAATTGTGCGTTTTACAACCGAAGATGTTGTGCGACATCCGTTGGTGGGTGCCATTGTGAGAGCTTACGAGAAAGCGGAAAAAGAGGCGGAGGCTGCGGCTCGGGAACGTCGAGAAGCGGCGAGGCAAGCCAAGGAAGAACGATATGACAAAGAAGAAAGCAACGCTTGAAGTTGAATTTGAGCGAACGGACGATACGACAAAGCGCCTTCCCACTCGTGCCGAAATGACGCAGTGGATGCTGGCGGCGCTTTCGGTTCCGGCTGCGTTTTGCGTGCGTTTTGTGGGACTTGAAGAGGGACAAGAACTCAACAAGACCTATCGCAGCAAAGACTACGCCACGAATGTCTTGACGTTTGACTATCAGCATGAACCGACGGCGCAAGCCGATATCGTCATTTGTACGCCGGTGTTGGTGCGCGAAGCCAAAGAACAAAACAAGTCGTTTCGTGCGCACCTTGCGCATCTTCTTGTACATTCGACGTTGCACGCTCAGGGTTGGGATCACGAAACCGACGAAGAGGCCGAGGAGATGGAAGCGCGCGAACGAGAAATTATGCACACGCTCGGCTTTCCGAATCCTTATTCGGACAGGGCACGGGGACACTGATTGCCATCGATACCACCACAGAGTTTGTCATCTTCGGGAGTGAACGAATCTATTAAATAGCTATTAATATCTATTAATCTATTAACAGATTGATAGAAAGAGAGCTGCTCTGGACCTGCGAAAAAGCGTCCTACAAACGGTTACGGAATCGGCGCTGACAGAAATGTCATCGGCACTTAATTCGCCAATTTGGGCTGCAAAAAGTTGCTGTCGTTACGGCAGGGAGCTGTTGCAGACTACCGAGGCTGGAGCTTTTTTGTGAATTGGCCTGCGCAGCTTCGCCGAATTTCACGTGCTTCCGTATAAGGCTCTAAAATGACAGGATTGATGCGAGTTTGATATCGTTTCACATTTCCAGACTCGCGCACAGACGCAGCTTAGAAGAACAAAATCAAACAATGACAGCTCCTGCCGAAGATACCCCCGCCGTTACCCCGCCCAAGCCTCGTTTCGGTTTGTCTCGAGAGGAAAGGGCCAAGCTATTGTCACGACTCAAGCCTGCTGCCGGAGCCGTTGCGCGCGGTCGGACGGCCGAAGAAGCTTCGCGGCCTGCCATTGATCCGCGCTTTACGCGATTTGCAGATTTTCCGGCCTACAAACAGCTGCGCATTGAGAAAAATGTGGCGCAAAGCGCGGGCATCCTCAATCCCTTTTTTCAATGCCACGACGGCATTGCCAAAGCACACACCTCGATTAACGGCGAGACGTTTCTGAATTTCTCGACGTATGACTACCTGGATTTGATGGGGCACCCGGAAATTGCGCAGGCGGCGACGGATGCTCTGGAGCGCTGGGGGACCGGCGCTTCGGCTTCGCGTCTGGTTTCCGGCGAACGTCCTCCGCATCGAGCGCTCGAAAAGGTTCTGGCATCGCTCTACGGCACGGAAGACGCCATAGTGTACGTAAGTGGTCATGCGACCAACGTTTCCACCATCGGTAAGCTTTTCGGCCCCAACGACGTGATCTTTCACGATTCGCTCTCTCACAATTCGATTGTGTTGGGTGCACAGTCTAGCGGCGCACGCCGCATTTCCTACCCGCACAACGATTGCGAAGCTTTGCGCCGTCTTTTGCTGACGCACCGAGCTTCGGCTGAGCGTTGTCTGATTGTGACCGAAGGCGTTTTCTCGATGGACGGCAACATCGCCGATATGCCGGGTCTTGTGGCGCTTAAAAAAGAATTCGGCGCCTTTCTGATGGTTGACGAAGCGCACGCTCTGGGTGTTTTGGGCAAAACCGGCAAAGGGACGGCAGAGCATTTCGGTCTGCAGCCGGGCGACATTGACATCACGATGGGGACGCTTTCCAAGACTTGCTGCACCTGCGGCGGCTATATCGCGGGGTCTGCAGAGCTCATTGAACTTCTGAAGTTCACTTCCCCCGGCTTTGTTTATTCGGTGGGCATGTCGCCTGTGCTTGCCGCCGCTTCGGCCAAAGCGATCGAAATCATGCTGCGCGAGCCCGAGCGCGTACAAAGGCTGCAGCACATCAGCCACTTTTTTGTGCAGGAAGCTAAGCGACTGGGACTCGATACCGGTCACGCCGAAGGCTATGCCGTGGTGCCGATCATGCTCGGAAGTTCTCTGTTGGCGGGCAAAGCTGCCACGCGTTTGTTCCGAGCTAAAGTCAACGTCATGCCGATCATCTATCCGGTGGTCGAAGAGGGGGCGGCTCGACTTCGCTTTTTCCTTTCCGCAGCGCATACCGAAGAGACGGTTCGTCAGGCGCTTTCCATTGTGGCGCGCGAAGTGCAAGCGGCCCGTCAGGACATTGATGCGCAAGTTGGCTGACTCACGTTCGTTTGCTCATGACTGACCGTACTCTTCATCCCGATCCCGCGCCGGAGCCCCGAACGCTTCCCGATCTGTCGGGGCGTTCCTTTTTGCTCCTGCAAGGTCCGCAGAGTGGTTTTTTCCGTGAATTGGCAAAAGGACTCCGAGAAGCGGGGGCGCTTGTCGAAAAAGTCAATTTCTGCGGCGGCGATGTGTTGCTCTGGGGCATAGGGCACGCCTTTTGCTACCGCGGAACGCGCTATGAGTGGCTATCCTGGGTGGGCAAAATTTACCGCGGACGCCACATTACCGATATCTGCGTCTACGGTGACTGGCGCCTGATGCATTGGGAAGCCATTCGCTTGGCCGATACGCTGGGCATTCGCATTTGGGTGTACGAAGAGGGCTATTTGCGCAACTCTTATTCGACACTTGAGGAGTTCGGGGTCAACGGGCGTTCGCGATTGCCGAAAACGGCCGGCGGGATTCGAGCCTTGTCTCAGCAGCTCGGTCCCAACACCACCCCCGTCGAACACCATGAAAACGACATTGTTGACAAAGTCGTGCAAGCGATCAAGCATCACGCGGGCAACTTCTTTCTTTGGCCGTTTTTCCGGCACTACCGCACGCATCGGCCGAGCAACATCGCTTTTGAACTGATCGGCATTTTGCCGCGCTACTTTTCGCGTGCGCGTCGGGCTCGGCGCGATGCCAAGCGGTTGCGTGAATTTCATGCCAAGCGAGCGCCGTACTTCTTTTTCCCGCTGCAGCTTAATTCCGACAGCCAAATTCAACTCTATTCGCCCTATGTGCGCATGCACGAGGCAATTGCCGACGTGTTGACGAGTTTTGCCAAGCACGCGCCGAAAAACACGCATTTGCTGATCAAAAACCATCCGCTGGACAACGGTCTGATCGACTACGACACCTTTGTCAAAGCTTTTTCCTCCGAACTCGGCATTGCCGATCGCGTGACTTTCGTTGACTTCGGAAACACCGGACAGATGGTCGGACGCAGTCTCGGCGTGGTGCTTGTCAACAGCACCGTGGGCATCATGGCGCTGGAAAAAGAGATTCCGGTCTACTGCCTCGGCCACAGCATCTACAACATCGAAGGCCTGGCGCAAAGCTGGCCTTTGGTGAGTCTCAAGGATTTTTGGAAGGCACCCGCAGCGCCCGACAAGAGCTTATTTGAGGATTTTCGCAATGTGGTGGCGCAGTGTGCGTCGGTGGCGGGCAATTTCTACAGTACCGAAGGCATTCAGGCGGCTGTGAAAAGTTCTTTGAGGCGGTTCGCAAAGCCGCGCCGCACTGCAGATCCCGATCCGCGCTATGCGCCGCCCGGTCTTTTGACGCGCTAGATCTGTGCGATTTGCCGGATAATGCGTCTGAACGCACAAGTTTTTTGCTCCCACGAATCTTGCGTGAGCAAGCAGCAACAGAAGTCGTACTATGGATGAACTGAATCTTCGTTATGCCGTTGCGGACGATCTGGATTTTGTGAGCCGGGTTGTGACGGAAGTCTCCGAAGGCATCGTCGAGTGCCTTTTTGCCGACCTTTTGCCGATGCAGCAGGCAAGCGACGTGTTGCGGCTTGCCTTCGGGCGAAACGTCGCTCCCTATGTGACGGAGAATGTAATTTTGGCCGAGGTCGGAGATCAGACGGCGGGGCTTTTGTTCAGCTACGACGCTTGCGAGCAGCAGATTCCGACACTGATGGAAAATTTCCTTACAGCCAAGCGTATCGATCCGGTGCGAGAAGTGCTCACGGCAACGGTCGACGATGCCCTGTGGGTTAATACGTTGTGGGTCAATCCGCAGTTTCGAGGACGCGGTTTGGCGCAATTGCTTTTGGAGGTTGCCGCCGACAAAGCTCGTGACTTGTCGCTGAAGAAAATCGCGTTGCACGCCTTTGCCGAAAACGAAGCGGCTCTAGGTTTGTACCGAAAGGCGGGCTTTGAGGTGCTCAAAGAAGTGACGCTCGGAGCCCCTTTGAGCGCGCGGCATCCGAAGGGCGGTCGCGTACTGAGTAAGACGCTTGATACGCCGGCCTAGAACAGAGAGGACGAACCATGGCCCAAACGACTGCCTGTACCCGTCGCGTGGCCGTCACCGGTGCTTCGGGCGGCATCGGCGCGGCGCTTTTAAAGGCCTATGCAGCTCCCGGAACCCGTATCTATGCCTGCGCGCGCAATCGAGATAACCTCGAAGCCAATGCTCGTACGGCGCGTCTGTACGGCGCCGATGTGGTCTGCGAAACGTTCGACGTACGAGACGACGCCAAGCTCATCGACTGGATTGACCGCGTGGTGGGCGACGGGGATCTTGACGTTTTGCTCATCAATCAGGGTGTCTCGGCCTCTGCACAGACGACCGAAAGGGGTTTGATGCCCGAAGCCACCGCCGACATGTTGCGCGAGATTGACGTTAACGCGCGCGCCGATTTGCTGGCCGTCAATGAGGCCGTGCGAAAGATGATCGAGCGAAAAACCCCGGGACACCATTTCCAGGTGGGCATGGTGAGTTCCATGGCTTCTTTTACGGGGCTGCCCTCTTCACCCGGTTACAGCGCTTCCAAGGCTTGCGTACGGGTCTTTGGACAAGCAATGCGCCGCCTGGTCGCCGAGCACAACATCGGGGTGACGGTGATTTGCCCGGGTTTCGTGGTCAGTCCCATGAGCGAACGGTTTGTGGGCGGCAAACCCCTGATGGTGACGGCCGACGTGGCCGCGCATCGTATCCGGGAGGCTATGGACGCCAATCGCGCGACCTGCGTCTTTCCGAAGATCCTGCGATGGGGCATTGCGCTTTTGCCGCTGTTGCCCGAAGCGCTCCAAGCGATCGCATTAAAGCCTTTTGACTTTTCGGTGATTCCGGACGCCGAGACGCAGGCGATGCAGGACAAAACGAACAACAACCGCACGGATGCTTCATAACCATGACGCCGGTTGCTCTCAGTCTTTTCTTCTTCGTTGTCGGCACGTTTTTGTTGTGGCTTGCCAATCGGGCGGCCACGCCCAAGGGCGTAACGTTTGACCAGTCGCTTTCGGTGAATCGCGGTCTGGAAGTTGCGCCGGTGGCGGTGACGGCCGTTTTGGTCTACTGGGGGCTGACGGCGCTTCTGGCGCGTCCCGTCTCTGTTTTCTGTTTGAGCGTTCTGGGCATTGTGTTGCTTTTAGCCGGCAATGCGCTCAAGGTAAAGCTGTTGGGAGAGGTGCTTCTTTTTTCCGACGTGTTCCTTGCCGGTCACGCCCTGCGTTTTCCGCGCCTGTATTTCGGGTATGTGCCCAAGTGGGTGTGGGCGGTGCTGGCAGTCTTCGTGGTGGCGCTTGCGGGCGAAGTGGCTCAAGAATCTGCACACGAATCCCTTCGCGTGCTTGCTCTGGTGTTTTTTGGGGCGGGCGTTGCTTTTACTTGGACGGGACTGAAATTTTTGGTTGGACAAGCGGACGCTTTTCTTTCGGCTAACCCGCCCGTTTTTCGGGCTCAGGTTGATGCGGCGCGTTTTACTCCCTTCGGGGCCGCGCTCGTGCATTTGGTGAGTTTTCTGGCTCGAGCCGAAACGATACGCCGGCGGTTTGACCTAAATGGCCGTGAAATCGAGTGTTCAGAGTTGGCATCCAACGCGCACGAGAATGAGGTCAAAGCACAAAAAACCGACCAAACGCCGCGCCATTTTGTGCTCATTCAGGCTGAAAGTTATTGTCCGGTTGCCGAGTTGCTCAACCGACCGAGCACGACGCCGACAATTGACGCGTTGCGCACTCAGGGACCGGGCGGCAAACTGCTTCTGGATTGGCGCGGTGCCTATACGATGCGCACGGAGTTTTCCGTTTTAACGGGACTCGAAACCACGTCGTTGGAGGCCTACGCGTTTGATCCGTACCAGCTTGCTCGTCGCATTCCGATGACTTCGCTCGCCCGAGATTTCAAGGCGCGAGGATACGACACGGTAGCCTGGCACCCCAACGACGGTCGCTTTTTCGATCGCTTTGCCGTGATGCCCCATTTGGGCTTTTCTCGACTGATGGATATTGCGGCATTTGCCGATTTGCCTCGCGAAGGGCACTACGTTGGCGACAAGGCGCTCCTGCAAAGAGCCGCGCAATTTTTGGCGACTTGTACAAAGCCCACGTTTCTTTTCATTGTCACGATCGAAGCGCATGGCCCCTGGAGCGGCACCGCCCAAGAGCAACTCGCGGAGTATGAGGAGCACCTGCGCCATCTCGACGAGGGCGTGGATGAACTTGTGAAGTCATTGAGCCGCTCGCATCCCGGCAGCACCGTGGCGCTTTACGGAGACCATCTGCCGAGTCTTGCCGTGTTGCGCCAAGCTTCTCCCGCCACGGCATGGTTTGCGCATTGTTGCGGCGCAGAGACGAGTGCGGCCGAACACGCGACGCCGCAGGACTTGCCGGCGCATCAAATGCGCGACACACTCCTGCGGCTGCATACGAAGCCTTAAGCGGAGGCGTTTTTCGGTGAGGCGTTGAGCGAAGCAGGAATTTCCACCGTGAAGGTCGAGCCTTCTCCCAGACGACTTTCGATATGCATCGTTGCGTTAAGGTGAATAAGCACATGCTTGACGATGGCCAGTCCCAGGCCCGTGCCGCCCGTGTCGCGTGAACGGGATTTGTCGACGCGATAGAAGCGCTCGGTGAGCCGCGGAATGTCTTTTTCGGCAATGCCGATGCCGTGGTCGGTGACGCTGATTGCAATGGCGCCGTTCTCCTTGACGTGCCCGGCCAATTTGATGATGCCGCCGGACGGGGAATACCGCACGGCGTTGGTCATGAGGTTTACGACGGCGCTGCGCAGTTCATCGGGCCAGCCGTGCACGGACATATTGGCGGCGATATCGGTTTGCACCGTGTGCGTTTTGACGGCCATGACGCGAATTTCTTCCGCAATCGTATTGAGCATGCTCGAAAGGTTGATGATTTCGGAGGGCTTGGTTTGCTCTTCGTTTTCCAGGCGAGAAAGCGTGAGCAAATCGTTGATAAGTCGCTGCATGCGACCGGCCTGCTCACGCATGAGGTGCAGGTGAGAAGCCTGAAGCTCCAGTTTGGTCGGAGCCTTTTCGTCAATGCCGTTGAGCGCCATATCGAGAAAGCCCGAGAGCACGGTCAGAGGCGTTCTGAGTTCGTGAGAAACGTTGGCGACGAAATCACGCCGCATCGCGTCAAGTCGCTCTTGCTCGGTCACGTCGCGTGCAATCAGGATGCGGGTTTTGCGATCCACGTCCACGAGGCGGATCTCGTTGGCGGTATTGGGCGACTTGGTGCGCAGGATGTAGGGGGAGGCAAAGTTGCCGGACTTGATGTAGTTCTGCAGTCCCTCATCGGAAACGAAGGCCAGAAGGTGGCGACCAGCGTCGTCTTCTCCTTCAATGCCGAAGATTTTTTCGGCGACATCGTTGCACCACGTCACCGACCAGTCTGATTTTACGAGTACGATGCCCTCGGGCAGCGCGGCAAGTGTTTTGCGGTAGCGTGCTTCGCGTTCGGTCTGGCGGCGTGTGTTTTTCTCAAGTTGTTTGCGGCTTTTGGCGATGCGATAGAAGATTTCGCTCCAGACGCCCGAGCGCACCGACGGCGTATCGGGCAGTCCCGGTTCTTCGAGCCATTGCGCAAGCAGCGCGATGTAGTTGAGATGCATGAAGATCTCAAGAAAGAGACCCAATATCAAAAGGCCGAAGCCCCAGACGGGACTGGCAAGCCCGGCAATGCCCAGGCAGACGCAGCAAAGCAGGATGAGCCGGAACACGACCGGTGCCATTAATTTCAAGCGCTTGACCATGACGGAATCACTTTTCAGACGGCGTCGTTGGCGCGATAACCCAGACCGCGGACAGTTTCGACCAGGGAGGCCGCCGCCGTGCCGGCCAATTGTTTACGCAGGCGAAGAATATGTACGTCGACCGTACGCTCGTCGAGTTCGGTTGAATCGTCCCAGACTCGGGACAGGAGTTGTGCGCGCGAATAGACGCGGCCCGGTGAAGAAGCCAAAACGAGAAGCATCTTGAACTCGATCACGCCGAGTTTGACGGGTTCGCCCTGAACTTTGGCAGAAAAGCGCGCCTCATTGATGGTAAGCGGGCCGCAGGTGACCGTTTTTTCGGCTTCGGCGCCGCCGCGGCGCAGAACGGCGCGTATGCGGGCAATGAGTTCGCGCGGTGAGAAGGGTTTGACGACGTAGTCGTCGGCGCCGGCGTCGAGGCCGGCGACTTTGTCGCTTTCGGTACCGCGGGCCGTGAGCATGATCACGGGCACGGCCGCGTAACGCTCGTCGCGCTTGAGTTTGTCAAGCCACTGCAGCCCCGAGAGGTCGGGCAACATCCAGTCCAGAAGAATCAGGTGGACGCGGTTTTGAGAAAGAAGGTCGCTTGCTTCCTGAACGCTTCCGGCTCGCAATACGGTATAGCCGGAGGATTCGCAGGCAAAACCGATCAGTTCTCGGATTGCCGGTTCGTCTTCAACAACAAGAATGGTCTCAGCCATGGTTGATTTTTCCTCGTACGCGCTCGTGCGCGTGTGCGTGTGTTTGTTTTTTTGATGCGCTGATGTCGCTTACAGTGGAAAATTATGTCGGATTCGTGACAAGGCCGTGACAAGAACCGCAAAAGAGTTGAAAAATGCATCCGAAGGACGGCGTTGCTTCGTGCGGTAGTTGCTTTTGGTTATCGTCGTTGCGCTAACGCAAAAGAAACTCTATTTGATTTGTCCTATGGCAAAAAAGTTCAATTTTTGTGAAATGCGGAAGTTCTTTATTAAAAACAAAGACTTGCGCATTTGTATGGCTTGTAATAAACCTTGATTTGTCGCAAAAGTAAGGGTTTATACTAGCCTCGCGAATGCTTTCTTCGGTCTAAATTAAGCACTGAGACGTTGAAACAGTTTGTTTCAACGCTGCAGTGCGTGACGTGTGGACTTTGGACACAACCAGGGGCTGCCCGTTCTCAGCGAAGAAAAATTTCAAATGGAGAGCTGTTATGGCAGATAAGAAATCCTCCGCGTGGACCAGCTTGCCGATGCAGATGATGCTCGGTCTGGTGCTGGGTGTGATTGTCGGCGCGTTTACCAACCCCGAATTCGCGCAGACCTGGTTCCGTCCGCTGGGCGACTTGTTCATTCGTTTGATCCGCATGGTGGTCGTTCCCCTGGTGTTTGCCACCCTGGTTGCCGGTGCCGCCGGCATAAGTGACGTTTCGAAGCTCGGCCGCGTTGCCGTTCGTACGTTGGTGCTCTTCATGGTCACGTCGGCCATCTCTGTGGTGTTCGGTCTCGTGATCGCCAACCTGATTGACCCAGGCGTGGGCGTGACGCTCTCGACCGAAGGCCTGAAGGCCGCTCAGGTCAATGCCCCGAGCTTTGTGAAGACGTTGCTTGAAATCGTCCCGATCAATCCGATGGAAGCCTTCGCCAAGGGCTCGATTCTTCAGATCATCTTCTTTGCCATCATGTTCGGTTTCTGCTTGAATGCGATGGGAGAGAAGGGCCGTGCAATGTACGAGTTCTTTGACGTCATGGGCCACGTGATGATCCGCATGACCAACATCGTGATGCGTTATGCTCCGATCGGTGTGTTCGGCTTGATGGCTGCTGTTGTTGCTCAGCACGGCATTGCGGTTCTGCTTCCGTTGGGCAAGCTCATCCTTTCGAGCTTTATTGCCACGTCGTTGCTGATCATCATCATCTACATCCCGTGGGTTAAGTTCTGGATTCGCATTCCTCTTGGCCAGTATTTCAAGGGCATCTTCGAACCCTGGCTCATTGCCTTCACGACTTGCTCGTCAGCTGCCGCTATGGCTTCCAACCTCGTGGCTTCCCGTCGTTTGGGTGCGACCAACGCTATTGCTTCCTTTGCCGTTCCTCTGGGTAACACGATCAATATGAACGGTACCGCCGTTTACATGGGTGTGTGCGCGGTGTTCGCTGCTCAGATTTACGGCTTGCCGCTCACTTTCACCGATCAGGTGATCGTGGTTATCACCGGCGTGTTGGCTGCTATCGGTACTGCCGGTGTTCCTGGTGCGGGTCTGATTATGTCGACTTTGGTCTTTACGCAGATCGGTATTCCGCTTGAAGTGATCGGTCTGATTGCTGGTGTTGACCGTATTCTCGACATGATCCGTACGTCCATCAACGTGGTCGGTGACTCGACGACAGCTCTGGCGGTTTCCTGCATGGAAGGCGAACTCGGTACCGAACCGTTTGACGAAGACGAAGCGAAGTAACCTGACTTCCTTTCCCTTGGACTCCCGATTTCGGGAGTCCGTTAGCACGAAAGTCCGTGAGTCTTAATTGATTTGCGGGCTTTTTTGTTTACCGATGTTTGGACAATCAGGCAAAAACTTGAACCTTTCAGGTGGTTGGCTGAATATGGGGTGCGCTATCCTGCTCCGTGCAAAAAGGCCGGAATGCCGGCTTTATAACTTTTCTGTGAGGTGTTGACCATGCATTCCTTTGAACTTTATATGCCCACGCGTCTTGTTTACGGTGCTGACAGCATCGAGAAACTAGCTGCAGCGGTCGCTCCCTACGGCAAACGCGCGCTGATCACTTACGGCGGCGGCAGCGTGGTTCGCAGCGGCCTGCTTGACCGCGTCAAGAAGGCGCTGACCGGTTTTGAGGTGGTGGAATTTTCCGGCATCGAACCCAATCCCCGCGTGAGCTCTGTCAACGCCGCAGCCAAGCTGGCCCGTGAACAGAAGGCCGACTTTATCGTGGCCGTGGGTGGAGGCTCCGTGATCGACGCCTCGAAGGCAATTGCCGCAGCCGTTAAGTATGAGGGCGACGCCTGGGACCTCGTCAAGGACGGCAGCCTCATTAAGGACGCTTTGCCGCTCTTTTCGGTGCTCACGCTTGCGGCGACCGGCAGCGAATACGATGCGCCGGGCGTGATCAGCAATATGCAAACCAATGAAAAACAGGCGATCTCCTCTCCGCTGCTTTTTCCGAAGGCTTCTTTCTGCGACCCGTCTGTGAGCGTAAGTGTTCCGGCATGGCACACTGCAGCGGGCGCTGCCGACATCATGTCGCACACGTTTGAACAGTATCTGGTAAGCGAAGGCAACGACGTAAGCGACGGTTTCTGCGAAACGATTCTCAAGACCGTGATCAAGAACGCTCCGATTTGCATCAAGGATCCGACCAATCTCGAGGCACGCTCCGCAATGATGCTCGCGAGTTCCTTCGGCTGCTGCGGTCTGCTTGCGATCGGCAATATGCCCTCACCGTGGCCGTGCCACGCCATCGAACACGAAATTTCGGCCTGGCATGACATCACGCACGGCGTGGGTCTGGCAATCATTACGCCGCACTGGATGCGCTACAGCCTGAACAAAAAGACGGCGCCCCGCTTTGCGCAGTATGCCGTTAACGTTTGGGGCATGGATCCCAAGGGCGATGTGATGGAATTGGCCAATGCTGCCATTGATAAAACCGCGGAGTTCTTTGCGTCCATCGGTATTCCGCAGCGACTGAGCGAAGTGGGTGTGGATGATTCGCATTTTGAAGCGATGGCTGATCACATTCCGACGTGCTGGTGGCCGCTGTCCGGAGCATTGCGTCCGATCGACAAGGCCGGCGTGATCGAAATTCTGCGCGCTTCGCTCTGATCGAACTGAGCTGATTCAAACAAAGCGGCCCGAGAAGAAAGGTATCTCTCGGGCCGTTTTTCTTGCGGGGCGCCGGACAGACGCCTCGCGGGATGACGATGCTCTATTAGCGACGGATCAGCAGGATGGGAACGTCGCCCTGAGCTGCGATACGAGTGGCAGTCGAGCCCATCACGGCACTCTTAAAGCGGCCGTAGCCGTGGCTGCCCATCACCACCAGGTCGAGCTTCTTTTTCTTTGCAAATGCAGCGATTTCGTCGCCCGGGTTGCCCACGAGGCAAACTTCCTTGGGCGTGAGACCGGCTTTGGCAAGAATCGGACGGATCGGATCGACGGCTTCACCGAATTCCTTCTTCTGCAGTTCGAGCACTTCGCTTTCGGACAGTGCCGGAAGTGCCATGCCTGCCATGTCGGGCATCACGGCGCCGGCGTAGTCGCTTGCGACGTTGATCAAATAGAACGAAGCGCCTTCGCCGAAAAGCTCCTTGTGACGCACGAGGTACTTGACGGCAGCCACGCCGAACTTGGAACCGTCAACGGCGATGCCGACGCGCATGGCGTCCGTTTCGGGAACGGCCTTGTTGCGCACGATCAGAATCGGGTTCTTGGTGCGGGCGAGAACACCGTTTGTCACGGAGCCCAGGAAGAGGCCGGCAAGAGCGGTGCGGCCGCGCGACCCCATGATCACCAGATCGGCGTCAAGACGCACGGCTTCTTCGGCAATCTTTTCGGAGGGATCGCCCACCATAAAGGCTTCGGTCACCGTGATGTGCTTGTCAGACAGGAACTTGCGTGCCGGTTCGAAGATTTTTTCGGCTTCTTCTTCGTAGTAGCGCGTGAGCGAATCCTTGCCGACCAAGCGTGCCGCGCGGGCGGGCAGAGGATCGAGCACGACCAGAAGCTCGATTTCGGGGGTGTGACCCAGAAGAGACGTGCGGGAGGCTACAAAGGACAGAGAGTTTTCGCTGTAGCTGCTGCCGTCGATAGGAACGAGAATTTTCATACGTCTATTTCCTTTGTTCTTTCTTGAGTGCGGCGCCCGAAAAGCGTCGAGCTCACAATGTGAAGAAAAAACCGAAACGGTTTGGTGCGGACTGTGGTTGCTCGCTCACCAAAATACCTTATTCGATCATAGCGCAGTTATAAACAGATGCGGCGGCGCATGGGGTGTTTTTTCCGGCCGCCGCGTCTGGCGACTGCGCGCTTTAGGGGTTATCACTTGCGAATGAGCATCACCGGCACTTCGCCTTTGGCAAGAAGTCGCATTGCCGTTGATCCGAGCACAGCGCTCTTGAAGCGCCCGTAGCCGTGAGTGCCCATCACCATCAAACTGAGCTTCTTTTTCTTGGCGACTTTGGCAAGTACGTCACCCGGTGTGCCTTCGACGCAAACCTTCTCATATTCGATGCTGGCCTTGTCAAGCATCGGTACGATGTCTTCGGTGGCTTCTCGGTATGTCTCTTCCTTGATGGCCTCCAGATCCGTGCCTTTGAGCGGTTGCGGCGCACCGGTGGAGACGCCAGCAAGAAGCGTGAGACTGATGTCGCTTGTGACGTGAATCAGATAGAACTTGGAGTCCTTTCCGAAGAAGTCGAGATTGTTGAGGATGTAACGCACAACAGCTTTGCTCTGCGGCGAACCGTCAACGGCAATGCCCACACGCATGCTGTCCTTTTTCGGAATCAGGTCGGAGCGAACAATCAACATCGGCACCTTGGTGCGGGCGAGCACACCGCGTGTGACGGAGCCGAGGAAAAGCCCCTTAAGGCTCGAGCGGCCGCGCGAACCCATGACCACGAGATCGGGCTTGGTGCGATCGACTTCGTCGGCGATACCCTCGGACGGATCGCCCACGACGTAGACTTCCTCAACAGGAAGGTCTTTGCCTTTGAGGAATTTGCGGATGGGCTTGAAGATCTTTTCAGAACAATCCTTGTAATAGCCCTCAAGTGTTTCACGCTCGATAAAGCGCAGGGCGCCGGCCGGAATCTGCGGCACGACGGAGAGCATTTCGATTTCGGGCGAGCTTGCAAGGAAGCCTTCACGCGAAGCAAGAAATTCAAGTGCGTGGTCGGTATAGATGCTGCCGTCAACGGCAATCAGGATTTTCATAAGCACCCCTTCTCAAGCGTCGGGGCTTATTGGCTGCAGCTCGTTTTGAGAAACAAACTCGAAACAGTGATAGCCGCGCCGGATAGCCTCATCGTGACGCCTTCTGTCGAGTTGATAAGCGAAAAGTTTTCTCTTTTTCTATTTCGATATTAGCGCATCACGCGGGTTTTGCAAGCAAAACACGAAGAATTTGAACACGGGCCGAATCTGCGCAACAAATGAAGTTTGATACGGAACTCGGCCTCCTGTCAGGGGAAGGAAATGCTGAAACAGCACAAGAGAGGTTGATCACATTGCTGAAAAGCAGATTGGTCGAAAATGTGTTGAGCAAACGTCGTGTGGAGACATTTTCGCAAAAATCGCTAGTGGACTAGCGAAATTTACGTTTTTTATCTGCGTCATGACTGAATCGGTTGACAGATTTTCGGCTTTTGCCTGATCTGGTTGACATCTTTTCAGGAAAAACCTGAAAAGATTGACAGAGAGCGGATCGGTTGGGAGAAAAGAAAAAAACAGCAGGCAGCGCCGAAATGACAACGCTGCCCGCATGAAAGGTCGGTTAGTTTCTGAGACTGTGAATCGGAGCCGGGATGCGACCGCCGAAATCAATGAATTTCTGCGAGTCACCGCCCGGGACGCGAATGATGGAAGCTTCGCCGAGAAGGCCGCCGAATACTGCGACGTCGCCGACCGTTTTTCCCGGCACCGGAATGATGCGCACGGCTGTGGTCTTGCTGTTGATCATGCCGATGGCGGCTTCGTCGGCAATCATGGCCGAGATGGTTTCGGCAGGCGTATCGCCCGGAATAGCGATCATGTCAAGCCCCACCGAGCACACGCAGGTCATGGCTTCGAGTTTTTCCATCGTCAGAGCGCCGGAGCGGGCAGCGGCTTCAATGGCACTGTCTTCACTTACCGGAATGAAGGCACCCGACAAGCCGCCGACGTGGCTTGATGCAAACACGCCGCCTTTTTTCACGGCGTCGTTGAGCATGGCGAGGATGGCTGTCGACCCCGGAGCGCCGATCGAAGACAGCCCCAGTGTCTGGAAGATTTCACCCACGCTGTCGCCGACGGCAGGCGTCGGAGCCAACGAGAGATCGGCAACGCCGAAGGGAATGTTCATGGCTTTGGCTACGCCGCGGCCGATCAGTTCACCCACGCGCGTCACTTTGTAGGCGGTGTGCTTGATGACTTCGGCAATTTCCGAGAGAGTGAGCTTACGGCCGGATTCTTCAATGGCGCGCTGCAGTGCTTTGTTGACAACGCCGGGGCCCGAGACGCCGACATCAATCACCACATCGGGTTCGCCCACACCGAGATAGGCACCCGCCATAAACGGCACGTCCTGAGGAATGTTGCAGAACACAACGAGCTTGGCGCAGCCGATGCCGTCGCGGTCGGCCGTTGCATTGGCTGTTTCCACGATTTTTTGGCCCATGAGGCTTACGGCATCCATGTTGATGCCGCTCTTGGTCGAGCCCACATTGATCGAAGAGCAGATGCGATCGGTTGTGGCCAAGGCTTCAGGCAGCGCATTGATGAGATTGCGCTCGCCCGGCGTCATGCCTTTTTCCACCAGGGCGCCGAAGCCGCCGACGAAGTCCACGCCGACTTCTTTGGCGCATTCGTCGAGGATGCGGCAGACGCGCACCATTTGATCGGTCGAAAATCCTGCGCAAACCGTGCCGATGGCCGAGACGGCGATGCGCTTGTTGACGACGGGAATGCCGTATCGGTCGCCTACGCCGTTGCAGGTTTCCACCAGACGTTTGGCGTACTTGAGGATCTTGCTGCGCACTTTAAGTTCGAAGACATCGAAATCGTGGCTCGCGCAGTCGAAAAGGTTGATGCCGAGCGTTACCGTGCGCACATCCAGATGCTCGCTGCGAAGCATATTGATAGTTGAAAGGACCTCGCGTTCAGTCAGCATGTTTGTTTGGCTCCGTTTTGAAATTCGAAAAAAATGCGATCGCCTCAGATGACGGTGACGCGATGGACGGCTTCAAAGATGTCTCGGTGTTGCATGGTAAGCGACAGGCCGAGCGACTTGGCGCGCTCCAGAAGCACGCGATGCAGGCTGCGCGTATCGAGATCCGTGGGGATGGAGACTTCAAAGACCTGCATGGAGCTTCCTTCGCCGATCGGGAAGGCTCGCATCGAGGAAATGTTGATCTGTTGTGCGCCGAAAATATGAGAGAAGGTCGCGACGATGTCGTTTCGGTCCGGCCCGTAGACAGAGATCACGAAAGGTTCACTCGGCACCGGTTCGCCCGAAGGTTCTTCGTAGTCGCGCGTGACGATGGTCAAGCGCATCTTTTTGAGGGCGACTGCCTTTTCAATTTCCGCGTTGAGCGTTTCGTTGGAGAGTTCCTGCGGCTTATCCACAAGGTAGATACCGGCGAATTGTTCGTGCAGGGTCGATTGGGTCATTTCACGGATGTTGCATCCCAGACGAGTGATCACAGAAGAGACGCACGCAATGACGCCGGGTTGATCCAGACCGATGACGGCCACTACAACCTCATGGTTAGACATGAAAGATGCTCCTAAAAAGAAGTGAGGAGAGTGAAAGCTTTCCATGCAGGAAGACTCCGGCACGGTGATGCAGTGAGAATACCACAGGCCGACAGGAGCAAAGGTCACGGCAGGACACAGCGCGAGGAAATCAGGAGGCCGCCAGGCGAGTAAATGCGGCGTGCGCGTTGCGTGTGCTCTGGGCCGACGTTTCCTTAAGAGAGAGACCTCGGATTTGCGCGGCAGCTTCAAGGACTTCGAAAAGATCGACGGCTCGGGCAATTTGAGCGCCTTGCGCGCGGCGGTTTGCCGTGAGCATAAAGGGTGCATCGGTTTCCAACACGAAGGCGTCTTCAGGAAGCTTTGCAAACATTTCGCGAATGCGTTTGGATCCGGGATAAGTCAACGAAGGACCGAAACCGAGCTTAAAACCCATGGCGAGGGCTTGTTGTGCCTGTTCGTAGGAGCCCGCAAACGCGTGCAGTACGCCGGAAACCCTCGAATGTTTCAAAAGCGGTAAAACATGCTGTAGCGCTTTGCGGCTGTGTACGCTCACGGGCAGTCCGGCCTTGACAGCAATCGTGAGCATGTGCTCGAAAAGTTCCAGTTGTGAGTCAAGCGGCAGAGCGCAGGCTTGCGGATAGAGGTCAATGCCGATTTCTCCCACGGCACACAAAAGGGGATCTTTTTGTGCTTCAGAAATCGCTACTTCAAGGGATCGAACTTCTTGCGCGACCTGTTCTGGGGTTTGGAGAAGCAAAGGATGAATGCCCAGCGCATAGCCGAACTGCAGTTTGCAGGCTGTGCGTTGCACGGCCTCAAAGTCGCCCGAGTGCGTGGCGCAGACTAGCGCCTGCACCAGTCCCCGCTTTCGTGCCTGCAAGATGTCGTCATCCGCAAAGGACGATTCGGCGAAGTGACAGTGCGTGTCGATAAGCGGGAACATGGCGGATTGCCTGCAAAATCAAACGCCGGAGACTTCTTCGATGACGCCGGCGGCCAGGCGCAGCACCCGATCGCAACGCGAGGCAATTTGCAGATCGTGCGTGACGATGACAACGGCCGTGCCTTTTGCCTTGGCGGTCTTGACCAAACAATCGAAGACCTCCAGCGCCGTGTCTCGATCGAGATTGCCGGTGGGTTCGTCGGCGAGAATGCAGGCCGGATCCGCCACCATGGCGCGTGCAATTGCGGTGCGCTGTCGTTCGCCGCCCGAGAGTTGACTGGGCAGATGAGTGAGGCGCTCTGAAAGTCCCAGCACGTCCAGCGCGACCTCGGCTTTGGCAAGCGCTTCTTCTTTGGGGGTGCGTCGAATCAAAAGAGGCATGGCGGCATTTTCAAGCGCCGTAAATTCGGGCAGCAGGTGGTGGAACTGATACACGAAACCCAGCGAACGGTTGCGCATGTCGCCGAGTGCCTTGTCCGAAAGTGTTCCGATGTCCCGCCCGCATATGAGAACGCGCCCGCTGTCGGGCACATCCAGGCCTCCCAGAATGTGCAGCAGGGTCGACTTGCCCGAACCGGATGCGCCGACGATGGAGAGTACCTCGCCGGGGGCCGCCGCAAACGTCACGCCGGAAAGAACGTCAATGGAGTGTCCCGTACCGTCGGAAAAGCGTTTGCAGACGGCTTGAGCTTCAATAGCGTACTTATTCATAACGAAGCGCCTCGGCAGGACGCGTGCGGGCGGCACGCCAAGAGGGATAAAGCGTTGCAATCAGACTCATGGCAAAACTCAGAACGGCAATGGGAACAATGTCGCTTGCGCGCGGGTCAGACGGCATGGAACTGATGAAGTAGATTTCCTTGGGCAGGAATTCGACGCCGAGGATGCCTTCGATAAAGGGCACGATGACGTCCAGATTACAGGCGATCAGGAGCCCCAGACTGACACCGACGGCAACACCCGTAAAGCCCACAATGCTGCCCTGAATCATGAAAATGCGCATGATTGCGCCGGGACTAGCTCCGAGTGTGCGCAAAATGGCAATGTCTGACTGCTTTTCCGTCACTGTCATCACCAGCGTCGAAACCAGTCCGAAAGCGCCCACCAACACAATCAAAAAAAGAATGATCGACATCATGGTCTTTTCCACCTGAACGGCCGCAAACCAGGTGCGGTTTTGCATGGTCCAATCGGTGGCGTACCAGCCCGAGGGCAAATGCTGACGAATGGAGCGCACGACAGCCGGAGCTTCGTTCATATCGGAAAGCTTCAGCCGTATGCCGGTGGCTCCGCCCGTACGAAAGAGCGTAGCGGCGTCTTTGACATTCATTACGCATAAAGTGCTGTCGAATTCGTAGTGCCCCGAATCAACGAGTCCCATCACCGTCATCTGCTTCATGCGTGGCACGAAACCGGCGGGGGTGACATTGCCTTTGGAGACGATAAGCGTGACTTTGTCGCCGGGACCGACACGAAGCTGGCGTGCGAGATCACGCCCGAGAATGACGCCGAAGCTGCCTGCCTTGAGATTGTCGACCGAACCCATGCGGACGGCTGACGGGATGTCGCTCACCGACGGTTCGGCTGCCGGATCAATGCCGCGAACCATGGCGCCTTGAACGCCCGCGCCGGCCGAAAGCAAAGCCTGGCCGGAGACAAAAGGCGCGCCCGCGACGATGCGGCTTTCGGCGGTTTTAAGCGTGCCGAGTGTGTCCTTCCAGTTGCCGACACTGCCCGCGAGGTTATAGACCTCGGCATGGGACAGCACGGAGAGCATGCGGTCGCGTACTTCCTTCTGAAAGCCGTTCATCACCGAAAGCACGATGATGAGCGCCATGACGCCCAGGGCGATGGAAGCGACCGAAATGCCCGAAATAAAGCTCATGAAACCGTCTTTGCGACGGCCGCGTCGACCGGCTCTCGTGTAGCGCAGTCCGACGGCAATTTCAAACGGAAGAGCCAAGATGTTTTCTCGCGAATAGGGTTATTGTTCTAGCGCAACGTCCACGGGAACGGCGCCCAGTTTTTCAGTGAGGACCGACGACGGAATGCCGACGATATAGCCGCGACGGCCGCCGTTGATAAAGATTTCCGGCAGCTCAAGAATCGTTTTTTGAACGTACACGGGCATTTTCTTGCGGGTGCCGAAGGGGCTCGTGCCGCCAACCATGTAGCCGGAATTGCGCTGCGCTTGTTCCGGTTTGCAGGGTGTGACACTCTTGCAGCCGATTTGTCGGGCGAGATTTTTCGTCGACACTTCACAATCGCCATGCATGAGAATCACCAGAGGTTTGGCCGACTCATTTTCCATAATGAGCGTTTTGATGGTGGCGTGCTCGTCAAGCCCCAGGGATTCGCTAGCCCTGTGCGTGCCGCCGTGCTCGACATAGTCGTAAGAGAATTCTCGAAACGTCACCCCGTGGGCTTTGAGCCATTCGGTTGCAGGGGTGGCACTTTCATGTTTGGCGTGCTTGGCCATCGGTCACCTTTCTTTTCAGAGAGAGAAGTCCGCCAGACGCAGCCATTGTGCGACGGCAGCGAGCTCTGGTGCGCCCAAATAGGCCTGCGGACGGAATGTTTCGGGCTTAAGGATATCGAATCCTTCCAGCTGAGCGGAAGCACACACGCGGTGACAGCCGATCAGAATCGGAAAGGGGTTGTGTGCGAGCGCCTGTCCGACGGCGCGGGCGGCAGCCGGATTGCCTGCGGTTTGAGCCACCTGCGAATAGCTCATCCATTGCCCCGGTTCAATGCGGCTGACGATGTCGAGCACACGGCGCGTAAATTCCGGCAGTTTGCGAAAGGCTTTCGTTTCAAAAAGCGTTTCGCGCAGCTCCTCAGACGTGGCTTGCGGCACACTGAGTACAGCTTCGAGCTGTTGCATCACGTCGGCAACGGCAATCGGGGCCGGTGACGGCTCCTGTATGGAGTCAATCGTCGGACAAATGCGCGCGAGTTCACCGTTTTCTTCCCAAAGAATGATTCCGCCCCAGGGGGCCGGCATTGAATAGGTGTTGCGGTTATCCATGGCGGTTTTCCTTTTGGGCCCGTGCTGCCTCAAGGTCACTGTCCCAGAGACCGCGTGGCATCGGGAAGGCTACGTTTTCTTCGTCGCCGTCCTGCGTGGTGACAGTAAGCATCGGGTATGCCGAGCGAAGTCGTTCGATCACCTGCTGCACCAGAAATTCGGGAGCGGAAGCGCCGGCTGTGATGCCCACCGTACCGACGCCTTCGAACCAATCTTCCTGCATGTCGGCGGCCGTATCGATCAACTTGGCCGTGCAGCCGTGTCGTTCGGCTACTTCACGGAGTCGGTTGGAGTTGGAGCTGGTAACGGACCCCACGACCAATACCAGGTCGCAGGCATCGGCCAGACGCTTGACGGCATCTTGGCGATTCTGCGTGGCGTAGCAGACGTCGTTTTTTTTCGGTTCGGTAATGGACGGGAATTTGGCTTTGAGCGCCGAGATCACTTCGGCGGCGTCGTCCACGGAAATCGTCGTTTGCGTCACGTAACTCAAGTCGTCGGATGTGCTTTCAAGCTCAAGCGCGTTGACTGCCGCTACTGATTCGACGAGATAGATGCCTTCGTCGATTTGCCCCATGGTGCCTTCGACCTCCGGATGCCCGGCGTGGCCGATCATGATGATTTTCTTGCCGTTATTGTGAAGCTTGACGACCTGACGGTGCACTTTGGTGACCAAAGGACAGGTGGCGTCAAAAATGCGCAGTGGCCGAGCGTGGGCTTCGTCTGAGACGCTGCGGGGGACGCCGTGGGCTGAAAAAATAAGCGTTGCACCGTCGGGAACCTGTGAGATGTCGTCAACAAAGATGGCGCCCTTGGCCTTGAGTTCTTCGACAACCGTGCGGTTGTGAACGATCTCATGGCGCACGTAGAGCGGCGCGCCGTAAACCTCAATGGCGCGGGAGACGATTTTGATGGCGCGTTTGACGCCGGCGCAAAAACCGCGAGGTTGAGCGAGGATGACTTGCATAGACACGATGAGATAAAAGTTACGATGGTGCGGGCACCATTATCGCAAAACGGTGTACGGCTACGTTGGTCGCCCTATGGATTCTGTGTGTTCGACCATGCCGCAAAGTCAGTTGCTACTGCACCATTACGGCGTACCAAAACAGAAATAGCGTTCGCGGCAAGAACGTTCCTGTTGCGAACGCTATTTTCGTGTGAACCGGTTTGACCTGCAAACAAGGCGTCCAGAGTCAACTGCGCCGACAAAAAGAAACGCGCGTTTTTACTTTTGTTTGGAAATTCTCTTCAAATTCAGTACAATGCCGCTCCGCGACAAAAGTAGACGTCTTCCTTTTCAAGGATGTCGAAGCTCAAAAATCTTTGCCAGATGCTTGGCAAGGATTCTTTTTTGTCGTATAATCACGTTCTTTCGATTTTCGCGCTCACGCTTTTGATATGAAACGGCGAAGCGTGAAGCGTTTTTAACTTTTTTCTTATTACGGGAGTTAGCGATGGCACGAGTGTGTCAAGTCACCGGCAAGTCGCCGATGGTCGGCCATCAAGTCTCGCACGCGAACAACAAGACCAAGCGTCGTTTCATGCCGAACCTGCAGTATCGTCGCTTCTGGGTCGAGAGTGAAAACCGTTGGGTCCGCCTGCGTTTGACGACGGCTGGCCTGCGCACTGTCGATAAAGTTGGTATCGATGCGGTTCTCGCGGATCTTCGCGCCCGCGGCGAAATCTAATATTGGAGATTGAACCATGGCAAAGGGTGCACGCGAAATTATCAAGATGGAATCGACTGCCGGTACCGGCTACTTCGTCACCACGACGAAGAACAAGAAGAATTCCACGGGCAAGCTCGAACGTAACATGTACGATCCGGTTGCTCGCAAGCACGTCAACTTCAAGGAAGTCAAGCTTCGTTAATTCGTTGCTGAGTCTTTCTGTCGGAGAGGAATTTCCGGCGGTGACGTCGTAAAGCCGTTGTGTCTGATGAGGATGCAGCGGCTTTTTTGCGCTTGTTTTTCAGTGCATCCGAAACGGCGAATCCAAACTTTGGAACAAAAAACTCTGCCGTCTCGCAAGAAAACGACAGAGTTCGGATTCAAAAAATTGTTTGCCGAATTAAGGCATCTGAATCTTGCCGGAAGAAGGCGGCACACCGAAACCGGGGGAGCCGGGCGTGACGATCTTGCTTGCGGCTTCACGACGCATTTCCTGCAGACGTTCAAGCGTCTGACGTACGCCTTCCTTAGCGGCTTCGCCGTACTTGGCAACGGCTTCGGCGACACTGGCGGCAGGGATGTCAAAAGAGATCGGAAGCGGTCCCATCTGCGTCATGATCTGCACTTCGCCGGTAAAGATCGGGGCGCGCGTCGGGTCCTTCGCGCCTTCGGGCGTGATCGGCGTGAGCACATGGATGGTGCCCATCTTGCGGTCGGTCACGATTTCTTCGGTGTACAGGTTGGCCGCGTCCATGTCGGCGCTGAGGTTGTCAAGGTCAGCCATTGTTGAAAAGCAATCCACAAAAGAAGTTGATCGAAATACGGATGCAAGGAAAGCCTTTCCCATCCGTCTTGCCGCCTATATGGGGATGAGGTCGGACAATATCAAGTACTTCGCAAAGCAAAACCGCAGCACGGTCGGCTGCGGCTTGTTTGTGTGAGGAACCGAAGGATCAGCGGTAAACCATCACGGGAATCTTGGAGTGGGTAAGAACCTTTTGCGTTTCACTGCCAAGAAGTACGGCTGCCAAGCCCTTACGACCGTGGCTGGCCATGAAGACGCAGTCGCAGTTTTGCTGTTGACTTGTTTCGATCAACGCTTCAGCAGGCGAGAAGGATTTGACGGCAACGGTCTCCACAGGCACGCCTTCCTTGTCGAAGATGGCACGCGCATCCGCGAGGCGCTCTTCGGCGACAGCGCGCATTCTTTCGTCATAGTCGTCAATTGATTCGGGACGGTATTCGGAAAGAGAGGTGTAGCTGTAGGGCTCGATTACGGTGATCAAAACAACGGAGGCACCCAGAGGCTTGGCAAAACGGGCAGCGCCGCGCACGGCCTCAATCGAAAGGGGGGATCCGTCAGTGGGAACGAGAATGCGTTTGTACATTTTTTGATTGACTCCGTTGGTCTGGTGCTTGCATTGTACTATTCGGCGCCGAGTTTGCTTGATGCTGCTTCGGAGAGAATGCGCAGAACTTCGGCGGCAAGCCGGAGTCCGACGGCAGCCGTTACCGGCATGGCCGTACCGAAGTTGGCAAATTCGGGGCCTCGATCGGCCACCGCACTTTTGATGGCCGGTTGAGTGCTGAAGACCGCAGTGATACCGAATTTCTGGATCTTTTTGGGATCTGATGCGCCGGCAGGAAAGCCGTAGTCCTTGCGCAAAACGGTGCGCAACTTGGATAAAAGTGCGTCGCCCTGAGTGCGCGAAAGGTCAGCAGCCGTCACGGCGCCCGGATCGGTTTTTCCGCCGGCGCCGCCACTTACTACGATCAGCCGATTGTTTTGGCGAGCCCAGGCCGACAGAGCGGCTTTGGCGGCCAGCGAATCAATGGCGTCGACAATGATGGCGTTAGCCGGAATGATGGAGTTCAGATTGTCGGCGTCAATGAAATGCTCAACCGAATGGAAATTGCCTTCAGGATTGATCGCGGCAAAGCGCCGGGCAAGCACGGAGGCTTTGGCTTGTCCCAGCGTGTTTTCCAGAGCTGGCAATTGTCGATTGATGTTGCTTTCGGCTACCGTATCGCCGTCGACAAGCGTCAAGGTGCCGACACCGCTGCGCGCCAACGCTTCGGCGCACCAGCTGCCGACACCGCCCAATCCCACCACGCAGACGTGAGCTGTGGTGATGGCCTCAAACGCAGCTTGCCCGTAAAGCCGTTCAATGCCGCCGAATCGACGGCTGTCCTTTGGGTTCATCAGGCGTCCTTCTTGTCGGAGGTCGCTTCGGCTTCCGGGGCAGTTTCGGTGCCTTGCTTGGTGTTGTCGATCAGCACCTGAGGTTCCGCCGCTCGTCCGCTCTTATTCTTGCGGACGAACCATGTGAAGAACACCGGCACGAAAATGGTGGCGATGAAGGTGGCGGCCAACATGCCGCCGAAGACACCCGTACCCATGGAATGGCGGGCGGCAGCACCCGGCCCCGTGGCAAACACGAGCGGCATCACGCCCAGAACGAAGGCCAGAGAGGTCATCAAAATCGGGCGCAGACGCAGATGGGCGGCTTCAATGGCGGCATCAAAAACGCTCAAGCCTTCTTCCATCTTCATCACGGCAAATTCCACGATCAAAATGGCGTTCTTGGCTGTCAAGCCGATCAGCACCAACAAACCGATCTGGAAGTAGATGTCGTTGGCCGCGCCCCTGAACCAAAGCGAAACGAAGGCGCCCAATACGGCGTAGGGAATCGCCAGCACCACGGCAATCGGAAGCGACCAGCGCTCGTATAGAGCAGCCAGAATCAGGAAGATGATGATCAGACCGAAAAAGATAGCCGTCGACGAGGAAGCTCCGATTCGTTTTTCGTGCCACGCCTGACCGGTCCATTCAATGCCGTAGCCTTCGGGGAGAATTTCTTCGGCAATTTCTTCCACGATGCGGATGGCTTCGCCCGAACTGACGCCTTCAACTGCCGCTCCCATGAATTGTGCAGCCAGATAGCCGTTCATGCGGCGAAGCGAATCGGAGCCGGAGATGCGGCTTACTTTTAGAAGCGAACCTAGCGGCACCATCTCGCCCGAAGAGGCTTTGACCCAGGCACGCCCGAAGTCTTCAGGCGTTTGGCGAGACTCAGCATTACCCTGGATGATGACGCGATAGGTGCGGCCGTTACGCGTGAAGTCATTGACGTAGTTGCCGGCAAAAAGCGTTGAGAGCGTATCGTAGACCTGGCTTGTCGAGATGCCCAGACGCATGGCCTTGTCTTCATCGAGCTCCACTCGCAGCATCGGAATGTTGGCGCGCAACAACGTGCGCAGACTGGTCAATTCCGGTCGTGCAGCCAAAGCGGCCATGAAGTCGTCCGTGACTTGCTTTAAGGCGGCAGGATCATCATTGCCGCGTGCTTGCAAAAAGCCCGTAAAGCCGTTGGTGGAGCCGAGACCGCGAATGGATGCGGGTAGCGTGGTCACCGAGACGGAATCGGCGCTTTTATCCGCAATGGCCTGCATTTCGCGGCGCAGTTGCGCAGAGTCTTTCTCGCGCAAATCCCAATCGACAAGGCGAACGATGTATGTGGCGGTATTGGGACGGATGTCGCTTGCTTGCGTATCAAAGCCGGTCATCACCAGAATGCTCTGAACATTGTCCAGATTTTCAGTAATGTCTTTGCGAACTTTTTCGGTTTCCTGAACAGTTCGGTTAAAGGACGTCCCGTCGGGCAGCTGCATGCTCATGCGGATAATGCCCTGGTCCTCGTTTGGGACAAAGCTGGTGGGAGTCGTTTTTACGAATTGCCAGCAGCCGGCAATCACGGCAACCAACAAGACGGCCGTGAGGAAACGGAAACGCAAAGCAAGTTTCACGAATTGCAGATAGCCGAACGTAAAACGCGATAAGCCGTGGTTAAAGCCCTGGAAGAACCGGTTGGTACTGGGCTTTTCGTTTTTCAGCAGCACGGCGCACAAGGCTGGCGTCAGTGTCAAAGCCACAAAGCCCGACAAACAGACGCTCACAGCAATCGTGATGGCAAATTGTCGGTACAGTTCGCCCGCGATGCCGCCCAAGAATGCCACAGGTGTGAACACGGCCGACAGCACGAGCACAATGGCGATCAAGGCACCCGCCACTTCCTTCATGGCTTTTTTGGCAGCCTCAACGGGGCTTAACCCTTCGTAGCGCATCAAACGCTCGATGTTTTCCAGCACCACAATGGCGTCGTCAACCACGATGCCGATAGCGAGCGTCATAGCAAAGAGCGTTAACGTATTGAGTGAGAAGCCCATGACCCAAAGACCGGCCATGGTACCCACCAGGGAGACCGGAACAGCGAGCATCGGGATGAGTGTCGTTCGCAGGTTTTGCAGGAACAAAAACACCACGATCAACACCAACAGACCGGCTTCACCCAATGTTTTAAGCACTTCGTGCAAGGAGGCTTTCACGAACACCGTCGTGTCGTCGGTAATTTCATGCGCGATTTTGCCTTCGGGGTAATCTTTGGCGACGCGATCCAGTTCGGCTTTGACAGCCTCGGCGGCAGCCATGGAGTTGGCGCCGGTTTGCAGATAAATACCGATCGTAATGGATGGTTTACCGTTAAAAACGTTCACGGTTTCATAACTGCGCTTGCCGACTTCCACGTCGGCGATGTCGCGGATACGGATGGGAGAACCGTTGGCGTCGTTTTTAACGATGGCGTCGCCGAATTCGGCTGTTGTCAGACGACGACCGGGACTTTGCGTGGTGTAGTAGAGCTGTTGCGTGGAAGTTGTCGGCATGCCGCCGATGGTGCCCGCACCGCGCTCCATATTTTTGTCGTTGACAGTATCTTCGACATCTTGAACCGTGACGCCCATACGAGCCATTCGCTGTGGGTCAAGCCAGATGCGCATGGCGCTTTCGGTATTGCCGAAGATGTTCACGTCTCCGATGCCGGGCAAACGTTTCAGATAGTCGACGACATTCAAAAGGGCGTAGTCAGCCACTTCCGTCGGCGTGAGAGAACCGTCGGGCGAGTACATCGCCACCATCATGAGCACTTCATCGGAGCGCTTGCGCACGTTAACGCCGTTTTGGCGAACTTGCTCGGGCAGGCGACGCTCGGCCGTACGCACACGGTTATTGATTTCGAGCATGGCGTAGTTCGGGTCGGTGCCGACATCGAATACGCACTGAATACGCACTTCGCCGTTGGCTCGAATTGAAGTGGTGTAATAGATGAGGCCTTCAATGCCTGAGAGCTGATCTTCAATCGGCGCGGCCACTGTACGAGCCAGCGTCTGAGCATTGGCGCCTTCGTACTGAGTTGAGATGGTGACGGTGGGAGGGGTGATATTGGGGTACTGCGACATAGGCAGTACGCGCATAGCAACAATACCGGCCAGAACGATCAGAATAGACAGAACGGTGGCAAAAATTGGCCGTCGAATACAAAGGTCACTGAGCATTTTGTTTCGCAACCTCCGCCGTTACCTCTTTTCAACAAGCGTGACAGGCTGCTTATCGCGCATACGTTGAATCTGATCAGTTACGACTTTGTCTCCGGCTTCGAGCCCCGAAAGAATGATCCAGTCCGTGTCTTTCCAGAGGCCGACTGTTACGGGAACCGCGCGAGCGACGTCGCCGCGAATGACGTATACCTGATAGGTTCCGTCGGGCTTTTGAATGACGGAGCGTTGCGGTACACGGATTGCGTGTTTTTCAACGCGCGTTTGGAGTTGAACGTGCACAAACTGACCGGGAACAACGCCTGGCGTTCCGGCGGGTACTTTGGCGCGCATCATCAGCGATGCGCTTGTGGGGTCAATCTGGCGAGCAACATAATCAAGCTTGGCGTCCACTGTCTTTCCGTTGTCCAGACGCAAGCGCACTTTGTTCTCGAGAGTGATGGTCGCGCCATCAAGGTCGCGTTCGCTCACGGCAAACACAATGCGCATTTCTTCGGGCTGCGTGATCGTAGCCAGAAGCGTGTCGGTGGCGCTTACAAGCGTGCCTGTGTTGACAAGCGAGCGACTCACGATGCCGTCGCTGGTGGCTTTGACGGCGGTACGCTCCAAATTGATGCGGGCACTCTCTTCATTGGCCCTGGCCATGCGAAGGTTCGCAACGCGAATGTCTACGGCGCTTTGCGCATCGTCCCAGGTTTTTTTGCTGGTGGCCTTGGATTCGTAGAGCCGCTTGTATCGCTCGGCTTCACGCCGTTCCTGCACAAGTTGCGCTTCAACTTGCTTGCGTTCGGCGACGGCAGCGTTGTAGGCGGCACGATACGTATCTTGATCAATCAAAAAGAGCGTATCGCCTTCTTTGACGCGATCGCCTTCCTTGTAGGCAATTTTTTCAAGAATGCCGGAAACTTGTGCGCGTACCTCGGCTTGCTTAACACCTTCGGTTTCGCCCAGTGCTTCGACCCAGATGTTTTCATCGGCGATCGTGGCCGTGACGTAAGTGACGGGAATCGGCGGGCGTTGCACCTGGACAGCCTTTTTTTCCTGGCATCCCGTAAGCAACAAAGCGGAACACATCAGTCCGGCGCAAGCGGCAAAACCCGCACGAGCGAAAGAGCGAGGCAATAAAGTCATGTTGTTTTTGAGAACAACGCCGCCGAGCCCGCGTGCACAGCGCACCCGAGCCGTTGACAACGCCGTTTGAGCATATGAATTTGTAAGACTTAACTGACTAGTCGGGGTGAATCCCATATTGTGCCGAGCTTTGCAGGCAAAATGGGACGCCCAAAGCAGTAGTAACCCTTAATTTTAGAGACTTGATTGAGATCAGTGTAGTCGGAATGTGCCAAAAAGCAGTCAAATAATTTCAGTGGCTCGCTCAAGCCACTTGCGAGCGCGAGGGCTCAAAAGAGGCATGAGTTCTTCGCGTACTCGATTGTGATAGTCGTTGACCCAGTTGATTTCCACTGGCGTCATCATGGCGGTTTTGATGAGCCGCGTCTCGATCGGTGCCAGAGAAAGCGTTTGCATGCGCAGCATCGGTTGCATGGCTGAAAGCATGGTTTCGTCAACCACGGGGGTCACCAGGTTTTCCGTGCGGATACCGTATTGCCCCGCACGATAAAGTCCGGGTTCGTTGGAGAGTACGAGTCCCGGGACGACGCGGGAGCTTTCTTTGACAGGAGCTCGGGGGGAAATGCTCACGGGGCCTTCATGTACCGAAAGGAAAAAACCTACGCCGTGACCTGTACCGTGCCCGAAATCGGCTCCGATCTCCCACAGGGGAGCGCGCACGAGCGTATCGAGCTGACTGCCGAACACGCCCTTCGGAAAAACGGTGGTGGCAAGAGCAATGTGGCCCCTCAGAACGGCTGTGAAATCTGATTTCATGGCGTCCGTGGCGCGACCGATCAGAATCGTACGGGTGATGTCGGTGGTGCCGCCTTCGTATTGGCCGCCCGAGTCGATCAAAAGCAGAGTGTCGGCGTCCGACTGCAGGCTCGCATTGTTGCCCGTGAGCGGGTTGTAGTGCGGTAAGGCCGCATTGGCGCCGAAAGCGACGATTGCGGGGAAACTGTCACACACAAATCCTTTGCGCTTGGCGCGTTCGGCGTGCAGCATCTCGGCAAGCTCCTGCTCTGTGGGCATTTCGCCATCCCAGAGCATTTCATCGAGTCGGGCGAAAAATTCGCATAAAGCGGCTCCGTCTTGCCGCATTGTTTCTTTTAAAAGCTCAAGCTCAGCCTTGTTTTTGCGGCTTTTTAACAGCGCCGTGGGACGCTCTCCGGCCACAACATAAGCGGAACTTTCTTGCTCCAAAAGGGCGTAGACGGCGTGGTTGACGGCATCGGCGTCAAGAAGCACTCGGTGCCCGTTGAGGAGCTGTGCGATGTGTGCGCGACGGTCGGAGTAGGCGACAACAGAAATGCCGTTTGTCTTGAGGTGCTTTTTGACGTCGTCCGTTTGGATTTTCTTCGGATCTACGTAAAGCGTGACGTCTTCATCCGTGACGAGGAGATAGGACGTGAAAACAGGAGTACACGCGATGTCGCTGCCGCGCAAATTGGTGAGCCATGCAATGTCTTCAAGTGTGCCGAGTAAAAGCGAGTCGGCGCCTGCCGCATGCACGGCTTTGCGAACCTTTTCGAGCTTACGGGCGACAGACTCCTGAGCGTTCGTAAAGACCGAGATAGGAGCGACATCGGGATGAGGACGGCCTTTCCATACGTGATCGGTCACAGAAATGTAGCCCGTCAAAATCATTCCGCGTTCGGAAAAAGCGATTTCAAAGCGGCGGAAGTCGTTTTCGGAAATGGTAAGCGGATCGCAGCCGACCTGTGCATTTTCAGGAAGGTTCTCACAGAGCCATTGACGAGCGTTGGGGACGCCTTCTGCGCCAAAACGCATGAGTTCGATGCCGGAGCCTTCAAGTTGTCGTGCGGCTTGCTCCCAATAGCGACTGTCGGTCCAAAGAAGGGCGCGATCGGCCGTTATGACCATGCAGCCGTAGGATCCCGTAAAGCCCGAAAGATAACGCAGAAACATCCAGTGTTCGGGCAGGTGTTCGCTCAGATGGGGATCAGCGGATGTAACGAGCCAGGCGTTTAGCCCAAGGAATTGAATTTCGTCGCGCAGAGCTTGCAAGCGTTGGGTAACAGAAGTGGACATAAGAAATTGGTTCTCCAAAAAAGACCTTGAGGTCTTGGCACATCCATTCTAGGAACTTGAAAGCGGAAAAGCGGCAGAAGGAAAGAAAAACGCCGTCGAAATAAATCGGCGGCGCATCGTTGCAAGGATTGTTGCGTTAGAAAAGCTTGATGATCTGAATGGTGAGCGGCATCTCCACGACGCCGTCGTGCGATGTTTCGCTTCCGATGTCAACGCTTATCAAACGCCAGCCCGCATCGCGCATTTCAATCAATGTGGCTTGTACGTCAAACTCAGGGCACGAAAACACAATGTCGTTGAGGGCGCGCTGAGCCGACAGAGGTTGCATTGAGGTGCAGGTGAGCTGTTTGCGGTCACCTGCCTCCATGAGCGCCGACAGGTTCTTGGTCTCGGGACGAGATTCCGTATCTATGGCCTGGCCTTCGATGCCGGGCTGCACGGCGCAGCCGGCAATAAACGCGGCGACCGCGGCAAGAGCAGCGGCGCCGAAGCGAAATGAAAAAGTAGATTGGCGAGCGGTCATAACGGGGATTTTAGCGGCGGCGCATGCGCAGAATCATGCCCGGCGGCAAATTTGAACTCACTGACTCAAATCGCGAGTCCGAATAGGCCGTTTTCGGCGCGCGCTGCACCGTCGACTTGATATTCGAGGCATTGCTGCGACGACGTTCCTGACCGAATCGATTGCCCTCAGGATCGCGACGGTTGTCCGGGCGAGTTTTGTTGCGCTGGTGTGAACGGAAGTTTCCGGGCATCGTTTGGGGCAGGAAAATTGCCTGATTCTCCGGAGCAAAGGGATCGGCCGGTTCCCACGACGCGCGCAAAGAGCGACGATCAGTGCCCGGAGTGCCTCTGCGTGCGGGACGTATCTTGCCGGCGCCGTTGCGCTCGTTGGAGCGCCGGGTATCTTGTGCGATCTGACCGTTGTTTCCTCGGGGGATGGGATTCGGTTCTCGACGCGCACGACGATTCTTGGTGACTTGCGGCTGCTGCGCCTCTACCGTCTTTTGCTGCGGTTTGCGGCGAATTTTCTTTTCGAAGCGTTCGTCGGGATTGTCAGAAATGCCGGCGGACTGAGCTTCCAGTTTGACGGCTTCGTGCACTTCTTTGGCAACTTCGGTTTTTGCTGGCTTTTCTTTGCGCTGCTTGCGGCGGGATTCACGCAATTTTTCAAGTTCGCGCTTGCGTGCGGCATCGCGTTCCTTTTCATCGGCGACGATGTCGGCGGGCGGTTCGCCTTCGTAACCTTCGGCCTTTTTGAGGTCAATGCGCTTTTTCAAGAGTTTTTCAATGGCCGACAACAGATCCTTTTCATCGTCGCTTACGAGACTCACGGCGTGACCGGGAACGCCGGCGCGCCCCGTGCGGCCGATACGGTGTACATAGTCTTCGGCGACATTGGGCAATTCGTAGTTGATGACGTGCGGGAGCCCTTCAATGTCAAGGCCGCGAGCGGCAATGTCGGTTGCCACCAGCACGCGAATGGTTTTGTCTTTGAATCCGGCAAGTGCTTTGGTGCGTGCCGATTGACTTTTGTTGCCGTGAATAGCGGCAGCGACGATGCCGTCTTTTTCAAGCTGAGAAGCCAGACGATTGGCTGTGTGTTTCATGCGGGTAAAGACAAGAACCTGATCCCACTGATTGTCCACGATCAGGTCGCGCAACAACTCGCGCTTGCGCTTTTTGGCGATGCTCCAGGCCTCCTGAGAAATCAGCGTGCTTTCTTTGTTTTTGGCAATTTCAACCGAAACGGGATTGTTGAGGTAGGAGTCGGCGAGCTCACGGATTTCCGTGCTGAACGTTGCCGAGAACATCAGAGTCTGACGCTTGGCGGGAAGCAGCTTGACGATGCGGCGGATGTCGTGGATGAAGCCCATGTCGAGCATGCGATCGGCTTCGTCGAGAATGAGGAATTCCACTTCGGAAAGATCAACATTGAGCTGACCGGCGTGATCGAGCAGACGGCCGGGCGTGGCGATGAGAAAGTCGCAGCCTTTGAGCAGAGCTTCCGTCTGCGGACGTATGTTGACGCCGCCGAAGATCAAAACGGTGTTGAGTTCGGTTTGAGCGCAATAGGCACGAATGTTTTCGTCAATTTGTGCGGCTAGTTCGCGTGTCGGCGCAAGCACAAGCGCACGCACTTTTTTGGATGCTCGTGCTTTCGGTACGGCGAGCATCTTCGAGATGACGGGCAGGGCAAAGGCAGCCGTTTTACCGGTGCCGGTCTGAGCGGCTGCCAAGACATCGCGGCCGGATAAAAGGGCAGGAATGGCTTGTTGTTGAACCGGGGTGGGAGAGGTGTAGCCAAGAGCGGTAACAGCGTCAACGACGGCCTTGGGCAGACCGAGTTCGGAAAAAAGATTGGTCACAGTTTTACTTATTTTTGGTAGAGACCGATTTTGTCGTCTATTGGCACAACAAAAGGGCGGTGCACTGGGTGCACCGTCTTAATTAAACAAAGTCGGTTTGAAAATTGGTTCATGAGCGGCTCAAGCCTTCAGCGCCGGATAGGTCGGGCGCCCAATAGCCGCAATACTTAAAAAGACAGTTTCAGGCTCAAGGCTTCGGAGCACTACACAGCCTGCATTTGAACAAAGCAGGAAAAGGCGCTGATTGTAACGGGAAGACGAGTGTTTGTGCATCAAACGGACAAATTTCTTTGCGTCAGAAAACGGATGCGATCAAGTTGAGAGGAAATATCAGTATTCTTTTTGCCATGAGCACTTCCGAACCTACATTTGTCAACGTCACCAACCGCAAGATCATCCATATCGATATGGATGCGTTTTTTGCTTCCGTGGAGCAGCGTGACCATCCGGAGTTGCGCGGCAAGCCTGTGGCAGTGGGGCACGCTGATTCGAGAGGCGTGGTGGCGACGGCAAGCTACGAAGCCCGAAAATTCGGCGTACATAGTGCCATGCCGAGTTCGCGAGCCAAGATGCTTTGTCCGCAGCTGGTCTTTATCGAAGGCCGCATGAGTCATTACAAAGAAGTCGGCATGCAGATCCGCGAGATTTTTCACCGGTATACAGATCTGGTGGAGCCGATTTCGATTGACGAAGCGTATCTCGATGTCACAAATAACAAAATGGAAATCGCTCTTGGCGTTGATGTTGCCAAGCGGATCAAGGCAGACATTCGCAACGAGTTGCACCTGGTTGCAAGCGCCGGCGTTTCCTACAACAAGTTCTTGGCAAAGGTTGCCTCCGACTGGCGCAAGCCCGACGGGCTGTGCACGATTCATCCTTCTCGGGCTCAGCACTTCATTGAACAGCTTCCCATCAAGGCGTTTTGGGGCGTGGGTCCTGTGACGGAGGAAAAATTTCTCAAGATGGGAGTCAAGACCGGAGCGGATCTTTTGAAAATGCCCCTGGCAGAACTCGTGTCGCATTTCGGGCAAGCGGGCGTAACGTACTACAAGTTTGCGCGCGGCATTGACGATCGTCCGGTGCAGTCGGAGCGCGTTCGCAAGAGCGTGGGTTGCGAGGTGACCTATGAAGTGGACATTCCGGATCGGGCTTTCGTTCTGGAAGAAATCGGAGTACTGGCCGACGATTTGCTCAAGCGGCTTAACCGCAGTCGGTTTGTCGGCACAACATTGACGCTAAAGGTGCGTTTTTTTGATTTCCGCACCGTGACGAGAAGTCTGACGGCCGAAGCCCCGTTGGTGGACAAAGACTCGATTGTCCGGGCGGCAACGGCATTGCTCACGGACGTTGATATTCCGTCGCGAGGCGTTCGATTGCTGGGGCTCTCGGTGAGTTCTCCCGTTGAAGAGCAAAACGAACGCCAGGGCGTTCTCTTCTGATCGTTTTTTTGTCGAGAGTGCCGGAGGTCTGGTTTTCAGCCGCGAAGCAGCGCGCCAAGTTCGGAGACAGAATCAACCGCGGACTTGCTTCGGTAGGCATCTTGGAAAAGTTGCATACAGTCTTGGGGGTGTACGACAGAAACCGTGCTGTCGGGATAATTTTTCAGAAAATATTGAGCATGCCGTGTTGACTTGGTCTGCGGGGAGAGTTTGCATTCGAAGGCTTCGATTTTTCCGTCCAGAACCTCAAGGAAGTCGATTTCTCTGGGATTCGAACCGGTCGTGCGCCAGAAATAGGTTTGTGTTCCGGTGCGAAGCGTATCGATGAGCTTGCGGCGCTCCATGAAAAAGAAGTTCTCCCACAGCGCGCCGGCGTCGCTGCGGCCGGCCAAGCTTTGGAAGTTACCGATGAGAGCATTGCGTACACCGTTGTCAAAGAAATAGATCTTTTTTCCTTTCTTCATCTCGTTTGCAAGGTTGCGAGAAAAGGACTGACAAATCTGGATGATTGAGCGTGCTTGCATGCGTTCAACATAGTCTTCAACAGTGTTGCGACTGATTCCGACTTCTTGAGCCAGTCGGTCATAGGAGATTTCCGAACCGACGTAGTGGGCCAAACGTACCAGAATCTTCCGCACAATTTGAGGATGCTTGACAGACTCTTGTTCGTAGAAATCTCGAAGCAAATAGCCTTCGCAATAGTCTTCCAGATATGAACGCGCTTTTTCCGGCTCAAGGCAGACCATTGGCATGAGGCCGTAGACGAGAAAGCGCTCTAGGTACGTATTTACCGTGCCCCAGGAGATTCGCTGAGCGAGTTCGTAAAGCGAAAACGGCCACATCTTGCGTGAGACGACGCGGCCAAGTGCTGATTCCTTAAGTGTTGACAGATAGAAAGACGATGAGCTGGTGAGGTAGATACGGCACGGATTTTGCAGTGTTTCGTTTGCATCGACCAGAACTTTGACGATTGTTCCGATGTCGGCAATTTTGTGAGCTTCGTCAATGACGATATTGGGCGCCTGACTGAGGACATTGAAAACATCGCCCTGGCTCTGAAATCTTAGATCGGCGGCGCTCCCCTCTATATCGCCGTTGAACCAACGGCAACCGTTTTGGCCAATGATCTGACGAAGCAATGTGGTTTTGCCGATTCGCCTTGGTCCGAAGATCAGAACGGCACGAACAGGCGACTCTTGCTCAATCTCGCGTTGGATTGTTCGGGTCAGAAGTGACGATTGTGCGGCGGGTGTCGTTTCTAACATGTGTAAATAGAAAAAATCTTCAATTGATTGAAGAATATTACTGTAAAAATTTTCAATTCGCTGAAGAAATTTTCAGTTTTGCTCTGTGACCTGACCTTGCCTGAAATTGGTTGACAGTTTTCCGCGGTGTGACTGAATAAGTAGACAGTTTTTTGGTTTTTGCCTAAAACTGTCGACAACTTTTTTGCAAAGACCTGATTTGGTTGACACCAAATGATCTCGTCGGAGAGTCCTCTTCGATTCTATCCTTGCATCATCCTCCTTACCATGACGACGTAACGAGCCGAGGTCAACTTCGACTCAGGGGGTGATCGTGTCAAGCCCGAAGCCTCGTTTAATGGAGGGGACCCGCGTAGCGGGGCGTAGGCCGTTCATCGAGGCGTAGCGGCTTGACACGCTGACGGATCGCACAATTGCGGCGCAGCCGGGAAAGAAGAAATCTTTCCCGGTCTGCCCAGCGGCGAGCGATCAAATTCAATGTCGCAAGGCATTTTCATCGCTTTCTGTCGTTGAGACGTCAACGATTTCTTTGACCTCTGCACCATACGCGTTATGCGGGCTCTGAAGCAGACGCTCATTGCGTCGCTCAGACCACGTTTTCCAGCACCGTTTTTGACTTCCCGATTGCCGGTGTGCCTGAGCAGGTGTCTGATAATTCAAGCTCAAGTGTGGTCTGACATTGTTGTAGGCATCAATCGCTTTCTCAACACGGCACAAGCAGTCAGCCAGATCCTTAATCTCCTCGTTGTTGAGCAATACCAGAAAATTAAGGGCGCCTGAAAGGCGCCCGTGAACTTCAGGCGAGCAGTCGCCCGCAGGTCGCTTCTTTCATTTGTTGGGTGAAAGAGGCGAGCTTGGATTTGAGGGTTTGGTCGTCGTTGAGATTTTCATTGATGATGCGCACGTAGGCCGAGCCGACGATAACGCCGTCAACACCGTGAGCCATTGCTTCGGCGACATGTTCGGGCTTGCTGATGCCGAAACCGAGTAAGGCAGGCGGGGCGCCGGCGTCTTTCATGAGTTCGACGACATGATGCGTGGGCATGCCGGCGGCGCGATCTGTACCGGTGACGCCGCTTCTCGACATCAGATAAATATAGCCCTCGCTGTGTTGAGAAATACGGCGTATCTTGTCAGCATCGGCGTTTGGAGGAACCAAACTGATCAGCTGTACGTCGTGCGCGCGTGCAGCTGTATCCCATTCCGATTCTCTGGCGCGCATCGAACTTGGAATGTCGGGAATCAGCACTGCGTCAACGCCGGCTTCATGACACTGAGCGAAGAAATGATCAAGCCCTGGTGCGTAGGCGAGGTTGATGTAGATCATGAGGCTGATCGGCATATCGGGATGTTTGGCTCGGTACTGTTGTACGACCTGCAGACATTTTTGCGTGTCAGAACCATTGGCAAGTGCACGTTTGGAGCTGAGGCAAATCACCGGACCGTCGGCGCTGGGGTCGGAGAACGGAATGCCGAGTTCAAAAGCGTCGGCGCCGGCTTCAGTCAAGGTCTCCAAAATTTCGAGACTTTTTTCTGGTGTCGGATCACATAGGTTGACGAACGGAACCAGAGCACCGTCCTTTTGGGCTTTCAACGCGTTAAAGAGGTTTGCAAAACGATCGGTCATGATGGTTGTCCTTCACTAAATCACTTGGGGTCAAAGCGTTGTGGCGTTGATGTAAGCCTCGCGGTTCATGTGACCGTCCTTAAAGAGTCCGATGCGCTCAAAACGATCAAGCACCTGATTGACGTCTTTGTCGCCGCGGCCGGAAAGGTTGCACAGAATGATCTGTTCCTTGTCGGGATTTTCTCGAATCATTCGCAGTGCATGCGCGAGCGCGTGACTGCTTTCGAGTGCCGGAATGATTCCTTCATGCAGACACAAGTCACGGAACGCAAGCAGCGCTTCTTCATCGGTGGCGTTGACATACTGTGCGCGGCCGATGCTTTGCAGGTATGCGTGTTCCGGACCCACCGACGGGAAGTCAAGGCCTGCGGAAATGGAATATGACTCCTTGATCTGTCCGTCGGGCGTTTGCATATTGAAGGATCTTGCACCGAAGAAAATGCCTTCCTGGCCGTGACCGAGCGGTGCGCCGTGCTCACCCGTTTCAATGCCTAAGCCGCCGGGTTCCACACCGATCAGTCGGACGTCTTTTTCCTTGATGAAGTCCGTGAAGATTCCGATGGCATTGGAGCCGCCTCCTACGCATGCCACAACGGCGTCGGGAAGACGATGCTCAACTTCCATCAACTGGCGTTTGGCTTCTTCACCGATAATTTTTTGGTATTGCTTCACAATCGTGGGGTAGGGATGGGGACCAGCTGCCGTACCGAGCATGTAGTGCGTGTTTTCGAAGCTACCGGCCCAGTCACGCAAAGCTGCGTTGCATGCTTCCTTGAGCGTGGCAGCTCCCTCGGTGACGGGATAAACCTCGGCGCCCATCAATTCCATGCGAAGCACGTTGGGCTTTTGACGCGCTACATCTTTAGCGCCCATATAGATGCGGCATTCAAAGCCCATCAGAGCGCAGACAATGGCGGTGGCTACGCCGTGCTGGCCAGCGCCTGTTTCCGCAATGATGCGCGTTTTGCCCATCCGTTTTGCCAAAAGGGCTTGACCGAGCACTTGATTCGTTTTGTGTGCTCCGCCGTGCACGAGGTCTTCTCGCTTGAGATAGAGCTTGGCCTTGGTGCCCTTGGTGAGATTGCGGCACAGCGTAATCGGCGTGGGGCGACCGGCGTAGGTGGTCAGCAGCCCGTTGAGTTCGGCTTGAAAGCTCGGATCATCTTTTGTTTCGACAAAAGCCTTTTCAAGCTGATCCAAGGCCGGAATCAACAGCTCGGGAACGAATTGACCGCCGAACTTGCCAAAAAACGGATTCAACAGCATTTTGATGTGTCCTCTCTTGTAGCGAATGTGGTTTAAGCGGCTTGCGCGAGCGTACCGTTCCGGGCAAAGTCGCGGTGTGCTTCGACGATTCCGACGGCGCGTCCGGTTGCAAGGGTCTGGCGCGCGAGCTCTACGCCCTCGGCTATCGATTGAACTCGGTTGCCGGCTAAAAGCAGAAGCGCCATGTTGGCGCAAACCATGTCGTTGTGTGCGGGTTTGCCGCGGCCGCTCAAAACGGCTTGCGCGATGCGTGCGTTTTCTTCCGGCAGGCCACCTTTGACGTCTTCTTCGGTGTACTTGGCCGTGATGCCGAAATCGGCCGGCGTAAAACGACCGGTCTGAATGTCGCCGTTTTCATACAGTCGGGCATATTCCGAAGGACCGGAAACGGAAACTTCGTCGTAACCGCTGCCGTGTACGACAAAACCGCGTTTCATGCCGAGTTCTTTGAGCGTTTGTGCGACCGGTTTGATCAGAGCCGTGTCGTAAACGCCGATGACGGCATAGTCGGGATGCGAAGGATTGGTCAGCGGGCCGAGGATGTTGAAGATGGTGCGGGTAGCGAGAGCGGAACGTACCGGCATCACGTTTTTCATGGAAGTGTGGTAGAGCTGAGCAAAGCAGAATGCAAACCCTGTGCGGACAAGGAGTTCGGCCGCTTGTTCGGGGTCAGGGGCGATATTAAATCCCAAGGCGGTCAGCAGATCCGAGGCGCCGGTTTTCGACGAAACGGAACGATTGCCGTGTTTGGCGATGAATAGACCGTTGGACGCGGCACCGAGTGCGGCAATGGTTGAAACGTTGATTGATTGTTTGCCGTCGCCACCCGTACCGACGATTTCGCCGATTTCGATGCCTTCGGGACGAGGAAAGTGCCTTGCGGCGCGAACCATGGCACGAGCTGCGCCTGCAATTTCAGAAGGAGCCTCACCCTTCATTTTGAGGGCTGTCAGAATGGATGCAAAGACGGCCGGGTCGGTTTCGCCGTTAAAGATTTTGGTAAAGAGTTCTTCGGTTTGTTCGCTCGAAAGGTCCTGAGAAGCGTAGAGAAGTTCAAGAGCCGGTGTCATTTTGGATTTCCTTTTTCGTCGTGTTGTTTGTCATGCAGATGCCAAGCTGAGAGAAACATCAGAAGCGCCAGCAGGGAGCTGGCGGCAGGACGAAGGAAAGATCCTTGTGTGTTACGGCAGACTTCATTTTGCAGATCCTTTTTTTGTTGATCCGCGGACCTTGTCTGGTGTTTTTTTGAGGATAAGAAAAAAAACCGCTGACCTTGTTGTCCGCGGGTTCTTCTTTTCAAACTTCACTCGTTGTTGTGACGTGACAAAGCGCACCCGCCCTATGGGAGGTGCCACCACCAAAACTGGTTGAAAAGCTTTGTCGAGTTCATCATCTGTTATCCGAGAAAAGAGAATTTTCGGTAGAACGTACCGATTGTTGCGTTTACTTTACCTAGACTTTCGATAAGCCGCAATAAGGTAACTTGCCTAGAAACAGCATTTGAGAGTCCTAAGATTTGCTCCAACGAGGAAATCTCGGCAAGATACGGGCCAAGTTCAACCATTTGGCCGCAAACTGACGGCCTAAACAACGGAAACCAAACTATGACCGAACCTCTTCAGATTACCGACATCGTGGTCGGCGATGGCGCCGAAGCCAAAAAAGGCGCTCGCATCACCGTGCATTACACGGGCAAACTCACCGACGGCACGGTGTTCGATTCGAGTATTCCGCGCGGCCAGCCGTTTGACTTTACGCTTGGTGCCGGTCAGGTGATCCGCGGGTGGGACGAAGGTTTTGCCGGCATGAAGGTGGGCGGCAAGCGCAAGCTTGTGATTGCTCCTGAATACGGCTACGGCGAATACGGTGCCGGCGGCGTGATTCCTCCCAATGCAACGCTCGAATTTGAAGTAGAGCTTCTCGAGGTGGAGGAAGTGCCTGAACCCGGCGAGCTTGAAATTGATGAAGTGCAGGTCGGTACCGGAGAAGAAGCCAAGCCCGGTATGGTTGTGAGCGTGCACTATACGGGAAAACTCACCGACGGCACGGTGTTTGATTCGAGCATCCCGCGCGGTGAGCCGATCGAATTCCCGCTTGGACAGGGCATGGTGATTGCCGGCTGGGAGCAGGGCATTGAAGGCATGAAGGTGGGCGGTAAGCGCAAGCTTACGATTCCCTACAATCTCGCATATGGCGCACAGGGTTACCCCGGTGTGATCCCTCCCTACGCTACGCTGATTTTTGACGTTGAGCTCACCAAAGTCGCCAAAATGTAACGGCTGATTCTCGGAGTCGACGATAGGCACCGGTGCGAATGTTTCTCGCCCGGTGCTTTTGTATGCGCTTAGCTCAGAGCGGCTCGATCGGCACCACGTTGATAAAGCCCGGTTCGGTTAGGCCCACATGAGTGCTCACGCGATACACGGCTTCGAGCATATCGGGCTTTAATACTTCTTTGGGAGTGCCGCAGGCTCGCACGCGACCGTGGTCAAGCATGATGAGACGGTCGGAAAAACGGGCGGCGGCCATCAGGTCATGCACGACGCACACGGTTGCGGCACCCGTGCGCTCGGTGTATCGGCGTGCCGCTTGCATCACGATGAGCTGATGACGCAGGTCCAGAGCGCTTGTGGGTTCGTCAAGCAGCAACACGCGCGGAGAGGAAACAAAAGCCTGTGCCATGAAAACGAGTTGCTTTTGGCCGCCCGATAGAGACAGGACCGGTTCGGAGGCCAGTTCATTGATGTGCATGGCGTGAAGTACTGCATCAACGCGGTCAAACGTTTTGCCGTCGACCGTAAGTGAAAGGTCATTCACGAGTCCGAGCAACACCATTTCAAACACCGTGAGGCGACTCTGGACGGCGGTGAGCTGAGGGACATACGCCACGGCGCTGTTGGAGAGGGTTTTGCCGTTTTCGGTGGCGAGCACTCGCCCGGTTGCTTTCACGAGCCCTGCCACGGCTTTGAGCAATGTGGTTTTGCCGCAACCGTTCTGACCGATGACGCTGACCAGTTCGCCGCCTGCGATGTCGGCCGAAACGTCCGAAAGAACGGTTTTGCGGCCGAACGACACAGAAAGGTTCTCGATGCTCAGTTTCAGGTCGGTGTGAACCGGTCGGTCGTGCCCGCTCAATAGGCTTTCGTGATGATGGTCGTGGTCGTGCGGATGAGTGTGCCCCATAGCTCAGTCCCTGTGAGATTTCTCTTTTGAAAGGTGTCTTTTGCCGTTATCTTTCGTCTTCGTCGTTTATTTTTTATTGGTTTGCGAGTTGGCGATGAAGGTTCAGATACCACTGTACCGTTTGTTTGATGCCGGTTTCAAATGACATTTCGGGGTTCCAGCCGAGCTCACGGCGGATTTTGCTTGCGTCAATGGCATAGCGGAAATCGTGACCGGGGCGATCGGTGACGTTTTTGATGAGCTCTTCGTAGTGGTGTCCGTTCCAGGGTTCGAGTCGATCCAACAGACGGCAGACGATGCGCATCATGTCCAGATTCGAGTGTTCCTCGTGACTGCCCACGTTATAGCTTTCGCCGGCTTGACCGTCGTGAAAGATTTTGTCGACGGCGCGACAGTGGTCCATCACCCATATCCAATCGCGCACGTTGCTGCCGTTGCCGTAAAGCGGTATCGCTTCGTGCGCAAGAGCCTTGCGGATGATGGTGGGAATGAGTTTTTCGCTGTGTTGCCAGGGGCCGTAGTTGTTGGAGCAGTTAGAAATCGTCGCGTTCAAGCCGTACGTGCGGCAATAGGCGCGAACGAGCAGGTCCGAAGCGGCTTTGCTTGCCGAATAGGGACCGTTGGGCGCATAGGGCGTTTTTTCTGTGAAAAAGCCCTCCTCGCCGAGGCTTCCGTAAACTTCATCGGTGGAAATGTGATGAAAGCGGGCTTGAGCCAGACAGCCCCTGCGTTTCCAGTAGCGAAAGGATTCGTTTAACAGCGCCACGGTTCCGTTGACATTGGTGTCGACAAAAAGCAGAGGATCGACGATGGAATTGTCGACGTGGCTTTCAGCGGCAAAATGGATGACGCCCGTGATGTCGTATTTTTCGAGGAGTTCGCGAACGAGCTCGGCATTGCGGATGTCACCTTCGACAGGCACGACGTTTGGCATTTGTTTTTGAGCGTCAAAAGCGCAGCGAGAGCCCGCGTAGGTGAGCGCATCCAGATCAATCAGACGATAGTTCGGGTAGGTGCGTGCAAAGTACGCCACGAAATTGGTTCCGATAAATCCGGCGCCGCCGGTGACGAGAATGCTTTTTTCAAACATGGGAAGAATCTTCCGTCAATGCCGTCAGCCAATGCCGCGGCTCAATTGCGTAAGGTTGCAGCGAGTTGAGTGACAACACGCTGTAGGACGGTCGCTTTGCTTTTGTCGGATAGTCGCTCGTAGCTATGGGCTCGATGTAGCAGGACAAATCGAGATGCCGCACGATGGCACAGGCAAAGTCATACCACGAGCCGCTTCCTGCGTTGGTAAAGTGCAAAAGCCGCATCGGCTGCAGGTGTGCCTTTTGTTCGTAGAGCGAAACCAATGCTTTTGCCAGATCGTCGACAAGCGTCGGTGCGCCGATCTGGTCGTTGACGACGCGTAGATTGTTTCGGTTTGATGCGAGTTGCCGGATGGTTTGGTAGAAATTGCGGCTGTCCGCTTTCTTACTGTAAAGCCATGCCGTGCGCACGATTAGGCCCGAAAAGCCCCCTGAAAGAAGCGCGGTTTCGCCGGCGCGCTTGCTGCGGCCGTAAACCGAGAGCGGATTGACGGGCGCGTCAATGCCGTATGGCGCAGCATTTGTTCCGTCAAAGACATAATCGGTTGACACGTGAATGACCGGTACGCCGCTTTCGGCAAGAATCCGGGGCCCCTCGGCATTGACGGCAAAAGCGGTTTGCGGATCATCTTCGGCGGCGTCGACGGCGGTGTAGGCCGCGCAATTGATCACGCAGTCGAAGGACTCGAGGTCAAAACAAGCTTTTATGAGGGCTTGATCGCAGATGTCCAATGCCTGACGAGAATACGCACGGCAAGCGATGCCTCGTCTTTGACAGAGCGCGGTGAGCGCTTGTCCCAATTGACCGCTGGCGCCAGTGATCAAGATCATTTGCGAGCTCCTTCATAGTGAAAGGCAGGCGCTTGGCAATATTGCTCCCAGGAAGGGGACGCTTTGTCCTTGCCGGACTGCAGGCAAACGGTGCCGTCCAGTTGCCAATCAATCGCAAGTTCCGGATCTGTGGCATTGATCGCACCCTCGCTTTCGGGGGCGTAGTAGGCGTCGGTTTTGTAGGCCACATGCGCGACCTCTGAGAGGACCGCAAAGCCGTGAGCAAACCCTTTGGGAATGTACATCTGCAGATTGTTTTCGTCGGAGAGTTCGACTGCAACATACTGTCCGAAGGTGGGGGAACCCGCTCGAATATCCAGCGCCACATCCAGAATGCGACCGCATACCGCACGCACGAGTTTGGTTTGGGCATGTTCGCTCTTCTGAAAATGCAGCCCTCTCAGTGTGCCTCGCCGAGAAAACGAGGCGCTGTCCTGCGTAAAGTCAATTTTGATGCCGAGCGACGCAAGCGTGCGGCGGTTGTATGACTCCAGGAAATAACCGCGATCGTCTCGGTAGACGGCGGGCGCAAGCAGCACAATGTCGGGGATGGCGGTTGAAAGAATCTGCATGAGCGATTTTCTCGATTGTCTCGAGGTCTCAAAAACAAAGCAATGACGCGGATTAGGCGTAACGGGCTTGAGTGCTGCGCAAAAGTAAAACAAGCAAGAACGGCACACCTACAAGACTTGTGACGATGCCGACCGGCAGGACGGCGCCGGCCGAGAGCAGTTTAGCGGCCACGGAACTTGCGAGCATCAGCATGGCGCCGGTCAAAAGACTTCCTGGCAAAAGATAGCGCTGATCTTCGCCGAGCGTCAATTTGGCCAGATGCGGTGCAACCAGTCCGACAAAGCTGACGGTTCCGATAAAGGAAACGGAGCAGGCGATCAGCAGCGCACTAATGCCAAAAGCGACAACGCGAAGACGACGCACGGGAACGCCCAGGCTCAGGGCTCTTTCTTCACCGATGGTGAGCGTCGTTAGTTCCCACGAGCGTCCGATCAAATATGCCGTTGCGGCGATCACGGCGGCAGCGGCTGCTGCCGTGCTGGTCCATGTGCTGCGCTCCAGGTTTCCGAAGGTCCAGCCGCTGATGAGTTGCGCGACTTCGGGGCTTGCATGGTACTGCAGGAATTGCTGCAGTGCCATGAAAAAGAAGTTCATGACGATGCCCGCCAGGATTACAGTCGAAGGTGACATGCCGCGCCGGCCGCCGAGCCAGTAGATGGCCGCAGACACGATGATGGCCATGGAAAAAGCGGCAAGTGCCGTACCGAGCCAAAGCATACCGAAAATCGTAAATCCGACGGTGATGGCCCCGGCTGCACCGAATCCGGCGGCCGAGGAAATCCCCAGTGTTGAGGGACTTGCCAATGCATTGCCGGTGATGTTTTGAATTTGCAGGCCGGCCAACGATAAGGCGGCCCCCACGAAGAAAGCCGTCAGCGTCATCGGCAGACGAATGGACCAGACGATGACGGCTTCAGCTGTGCCGGCCTCTGGCCCTTGCAGCAGAGCCTGAAGCACCGCGGCAAGTTTCATGCCGGAAGAGCCCGTCATCAGGTCCGCTAAGGCAAGCAAAACGACTCCGACACCACCGGCAGCGAGAATGCGCAGGCGTTTTCGGCTTTGAAGTCGGTATTGCAGGTCGCAACTCACGATTCGTTTTCCTTTGCGATCGGTTTAGCGTTCGAGCTTGATGAAGAACGTTCCCGAGCCGTCAACCTCAGGCAGATACGTTTTCCAGAAACGGTTGTATTCGGCAAGCGGATCAAAATCGGCAAATGTCTCAGGGTAGATGATTTTGGCGAGATCCATCAGATACGTGTAGTCAACCATGGAGCGTAAAGAGCCGTGATCAACGCCGTAGATTTCTCCGGTTTTGACGGCTTTAAGGGTTTTCCATTCGGGACGAGCGGCAAAGCCGCGCAGCCGCGATTGGGCTTCTTTGGGGGAGACGGAAAGCCCCATGCGCATTTGATCGGTGTCATGAGCGCCTTGCCAGATACTGCCGGTGATGACAACAATTTGCGGATTGTGTGCTAGCACGTATTCGCGGGAAAGTGCTGCGTAGGGCTGCTTCATGTCCGCGGCAATGTTGTTTGCCTGCAGTTGATTGAGAATGCCGCCCCAGAGCACGCCCTTGTTATATGTGTTGCCATATTCGCCCGGGCCTTTGCTTCCGGTTTCGACGTAGACGCGGCGGGCTTTGGCTGATTCAGGGAGTTTGGAGACGCGCTCGCGAACGATATCGGCAATTTCAAGATAACGTCGATTCAGACTTTCGGCCGTGGATTTCTGATTGAGCAGTTCGCCTAGGATTTTCGTACTTTGCGTGTGATTGGCAGCGGTAAGCGCGTGGTAGTCGAGCACTACGGTCGGAATGCCGGCTTTCTGAAGAACTTCGATGCGTTTGTTGTTGTCGGCGTACTGGCTCTTGTTGATCAACAGGAGATCGGGCTTGAGCGAAATGATCTTTTCCGTGTTGAGAATGTTGTCGTGGTAGCCGCCGATGCTCGGGATTTTCTTGATCTCAGGAAAGGACTTTGTCAGCGCAGTGTATTCGCCAAAACGCGTGGCCTGCCAGCCGTCCTGCGGCAGGGCGACGACTTTTTTCAAACTCTCGGCTCCGCCCACCATCAGGAAGGTAAGGATGTAGTTTCCTACGACGATGCGATGCGGCGTGTCTTTGAGCGTGATTGTGCGATTCTCGAGATCGGTGACGGTTAAGGGGGCGGCAGCTGCACTCAGCGACAATATGCCGAAAAGCAAAACAAGGGTAGCGGATTGAAAAAGACGACCGAGCATATCCGAAATCTCAAAGAGGACGGCGTGCGACTGCCGTCGGTATGATGTTTTTGCTTTTCGTATGATACCCATGCTTTTTCAGGATGCCATAGCTCGAAAGACGTACGACAACAGTGAACAAAAACTTGGCAGAAATGGGCAATCCGGAGGAATAAAAAAGGAAGCGCCTCAAGTTAGAAGCGCTTCCAGTTCGATCGGATACAACCCGCTGTTAGGCGAAGAAGCCTCGCAGTCCGTAGGCGAAGATCGCAATGATCACGACCGGAATGACATAACGCACCCAGACAAACCAAAGGCCGGAGGTTTTATGCGGCAGCGTACCGCAGTTGTCAATTTCGTCCTTGGCGTTGTTTTTCATAATCCAACCCACGAAAATGGTGGCGCCGAGTGCTGTGATCACAAAGCAGATGTTGCCGCTCACAAAGTCGAACGCATCGAAAATGTTGCGATCGAGAATGCGTACGTCGCGCCACGGACCATAGGCAAGAATGCAAGGCAGATTGCCGAACAGGAAGATGCCGCCAAGCGTCAGATTGATGGCGCGGCCCAGACTGATGCGCAGACGTTCGACAAGCACGCTGATGATCACTTGATAGATGGTCAGCGACGTCGTCAGAGCAGCAATCACCAGCAACAGGAAGAAGACGATCGCAAAGAAGTTGCCGAGGAACATTTCGGAGAATGCGATCGGAAGAGACTTGAAGACCAGAGACGGGCCGGAATCGGGAGCCAAATTGGCGCTAAAGAGCGACGGAAAGATCATGAAGCCCGCCATTACGGCCACCAGTGTATTGATGATGCCCGTAATAACAGCTGTCTTGACCATGTCTTCCTTCTGGTTCAGGTGCGAAGAAAGCGTGATCATCACACCGAAACCAAGTGACAGGGCAAAGAACACCTGGCCGAGCACGTCAAGGAAAAGTCGGGGCGTGATTTTGGAGAAGTCAGGCGTCAGGTAAAAGCGAACGCCTTCGGCTGCGTTGTCAAGCGTCAGATTTCTGATCACCATAACCAAAAGGCACAACAACAGAAGCGGCATCAGATATTTGACGGAACGCTCAATGCCTTGAATAACGCCCTTGCGCAAAATCACCCAATTGATGAGAACGAAAACGAGGGTGTAGCAGGTAATCGCAAGGGGGGAGTTTTCAATGGTGTCGGAATAGAAACTTTCGGTGAGTTCCTTGGTGATGGGGCTTGACAGATCCAAACCGTCGGAAGCACCCACAACGCCCAGCAAAATGTGCCAGATGTAGGAAATCACCCATCCGCCGATAACCATGTAATAGGCCAGAATACCAAAAGCTCCCAGCAGACCCGTATAACCGAAAATCTTCCACAACGGACTCGGGGAATAGCCGGGAGCACGGCCTGCCAAAGCGAATGCGTCAACACTGTTGGCCTGTGCGCGGCGGCCGATGACGTTTTCAACCAGGATAATGGGAATGCCGACGAGCATCATGACGGCAATGAAGGTGAGCACGTATGCACCACCGCCGTTTTCACCGACGAGATAAGGAAAGCGCCATGTGGCGCCGAATCCGATCGTCGCGCCGGCAACGGTCAGGATATAGGTCAAGCGGCTTGACCAGGTTTGTCGTGTACTCACCCGTTTTCTCCCGAAAATTTGTTTTTCTTCTATTGCAAAAAGAGTCCCGGCAGACAAGCTCGGGATCTCAGATTTCTTGCAACTACTAACCCATTTTCGACTATACCATATAACCTAATATGACAATGCATCTGTTCGGAGCATTTCCTGGCGGTTGAGGGCCTTGTTGCAAACAAAAAATCCGCTGATGCGAGCGAACATCGGCGGACTTTTGAGTGGCGGATGAGGCGAACCGAAAGGTATTGAAAAGAAAGGTTTTTTCGCTAATTTTTGAAGATCTACCAAGGGCTCTACCACTGTAATCATCCACGGGATGACTGTTCAAAACCATCGTCCACAGCCACTGCTCCCATCCGTAAGAGCTCTTTAAGCTAGAGGCCTGACATCAACAGAGCGTCGCAATTATATCTTTCTCAGAAAGGCTGCTCGGACACATTCAAAGAAATCCCGCAGGATTCCTCTGCATTCATGCAGGGGAGGAATGCGACTCTAAAACCCCGAAGCTATTTTTTTTGGGAGGCAGGCAACAAATAGATGAATGTTGTCTGTACACTGAGTTCCTCGTGAAAGGAACCCTATGCTTACCGGACGCAAATTTGCCGCCAGGTTTCAGAATTCATCTGCACGCGAAGCCTACCTCACCTGGTCGGCCGGGCAGATGTTTATCTACAACGAATGCGTTCTGGAACAGAGGTTCTTTGACAGCCTCAGCCGACTGATAGCGGAAACTGAACGGCATAAGCTGCCGATTCGCAATGAATGCCGCATAGCGCGTCCCAAACCCGATCAGAAGTACGCACATTTCGTTGATAAGGCACAAAGACCGTGGTTGTCTCAGGTACCCTCGGCAATTCTGGGCATCGGGGCTTTTCGTTTTTGTCAGGCTTCAAAAAGAGCGGCAACCGGACTGGCTGCTCGTCCCAAGTTGCGCGCCATCAAAGACGCCGAGCGTCATCTGCTGCTGACGCGAGCCTACTTTACGATTGAACCTACAAGTCGCGCAGGCTGGTATGAACTGCGATTCGGATCCGCACGCATTCCGGGCGGAACGATTCTGTTTCAGGCACACCGTGAGTTTGTCGTGCCGGCAATGGTCAGTGTGACGCTGACAAGCAAAGCTCTCTTTGTTTCCATGAGCTACGAGGAGACAGAACAAGAGCGATTCCCCGAAACAGAAAAGGAAATACTTGAGCGTCTGCGGCAATACTCCGAAGAGGAACTCATTGCCTGCGGAAACGGGATCGACCGAGGAGTCGTACGCCCGGTTCAGACGAGTAACGAGCCCGAACCTTATGCGCTGACAAAAGATCAGCTCGAAAGGATCCGTCGCAAAGAACGTCAGCGCAAGCATTATCAGAAGCGCATGGCTCGTTGCGAAAAAGGCAGCCGTAACAGGGTAAAAATGCGTCGAAAAGTGGCACGGACGTTTGACTATCGCAAAAACGTTATCAACGACTTTGCGCATCAAACCTCTCACGCTTTGGTCAGTGACGACAAAGTACAGTTTTTTGTGCTTGAGGACTTGAGAGTCAAAAACATGACCAAAAGGCCTGAGCCGAAATACGATGACAATGCGAAAGCATTGCCCAACGGAGCACGAGCCAAAGCTGGACTGAATCGAGCCATCCTCTCAAGCGGTTGGGGGAAGACGGAAGAATATTTGAAGTACAAAGCCAAAAAGGCGGGCAAACTTGTCATAAAGGTTGAGCCGGCCTACACCTCTCAGCGATGCCCGAAATGCGGTCGGGTAGAGCGGAAGAACCGGCCGTCGCAGTCGGAGTTCCGTTGTGTGAGCTGCGGATTTGAGTCGGCGAACGCGGATTATGTGGCAGCAGGAAATATCCTGATGGCAGGAGTGGAACTGATCCGCGAAGGCAGACTCGAACCGAAAAAGGTGAAAGCCACGCTGCGTGGAAAACCAGCGAAGGCAACAAACGTAAAGCTAGGTCCGGGCTGGGCCGATGTTATGCCTGTGGAGCCGGAGAGGTGTTTGGGGAAACCCGGATGCCGAACTCGCTGTGAAGCAGGAAGCCCCTCATTTCAATGAGGGGAGAAGTCACTGACATTGTCTGATGACAGGCTTGAGGATAAAGGCAGGTCAGACTTTAGTGTTCTGATCTAGAGCTTGATGGTTTCTCCGTCATTTGGAATCAACAGTTTCTCCAGATTGTTGGCGATCGCAAAATCTCTCAGTTTTTTACGGGTTACGGTCGCATGGGAGACGCCTTCGACGTGTGTAGCAATGACGACAAGTTCGGGGAAGCGCTGAATCAGAGAGCGAATGTCATACTGATTCATGATGAGCAGATGTCCCAGCGGAAACTGGGCGCCGGCGGCATTGACTGCGATGATGCCGGGGTGAAATTTCTCGACTGCGTCAATGACGTATTGGCAATAAATGGTGTCACCGGCCAGATAAAACCGAGTTTTCTCAACCGGGCTTTCAAACACGACCCCACTGGCTTTTTCTGAAAATCCGCAAGCTTTGTAACCATCCATAGTCACCAAACTGCTTGATCCGTGATCACAATCGGTTCGATAGAGCGTAATGCCGTGAAAATCGTCGCCTTCTTCGTGTAACGGTCGTACGTCCTTAAAACCGTATCCCGAGAGAATTTTTGCCTCTTCTTCGTTTTGAGAAAAAACGGTTAGCTGTTTTGGAAGGAGTTCAGCAGCAGCATCATCGAAGTGGTCGAAATGCAAATGGGTCACGATTACGGCGTCCACGTTAAACAGATCTTCAACAGGACACGGTAGTTCACAGTCCGGATTGCCTCGACCTGTGCTTGTTGTGTCGGGGACTGCCGGATATGTGCCTTGTTTTGCCAGCATGGGATCAATCAAAAAACGCTTGCCGGCGAAGGTGACGATACTTGTTGCGCTACGTATTTGCTGAAATTGCATGGTGAGGTTCCTTTGAGAGGGGATATTTGCACGAAACGATAATAAAACCTATAGTTACTGTAGCTTCAAGTGTTGTTGAGAAAAATATGAAAATAGGTGAGTTGTCGCAAAAAACAGGTTGCCCGGTGACCCGAATCCGGTTCTACGAAGGAAAAGGTCTGCTACCGCAACCCAAGCGCAGTCTGGGAGGGCAGCGCAACTATTCAGCCGAGGCGGTAGAGAGGTTGCGATTTATTTCGACATGCCGAGCCAACGGCATGAAGATGGAGTGCATTGAGCGTTTTATTGAGTTTGAGAAAGACCCGTCCAGAGGATCGGATTGGCTGCTGGAACGCATTGACGAATATTTGGATCAGGCAAAGCGTATGCAGGAGCAAATTGCTCGGGCGGAACGATATCTGCGGCATTTGCGGGAGCAGTTTCCAAAAGAGATTTTGATCAAAAGGGCAAGTCAAAATTCTCAGCGTGAAGGTTGAGACACGACAAAGGTTTTGTCGACTCGCTTTAGTTCGCCGAATCCCGAACTGTTTGGGTTGTGTACAACGGCTACAGCGAAACAAGAAAAGAACTCGCGCTGTGAAAGGGCAAATTCGAGGCGCGAGTTTGCAAACAACGGCTAAAGGTTGCGCACAAAAAGTGCACGGATGGCGTTGAGAATTGCGAGAATCATCACGCCTACATCGGCAAAAATAGCCATCCACATATTGGCAAGACCGACGGCCCCCAGGGCCAAACACAGTACCTTGATGCCAATGGCAAACCAGATGTTTTGCTTGACGATGCGCAGACACTTGCGGGAAATTTTGATACCCTTGGCGATCTTGAGCGGATCATCGTCCATCAGGACTACGTCGGCAGCTTCAATAGCAGCGTCCGATCCCATTGCCCCCATAGCGATGCCGATGTCTGCGCGCGACAGAACTGGCGCATCGTTGATGCCGTCTCCGACAAATGCAACTTTGCCTTGTTTTTTGGCAAGGATTTCCTCAACGGCAGCGACTTTGTCACCCGGCATCAATTCGCTTCTAACCTCATCAATGCCAAGTTCGGCGGCTACAGCCTGAGCAACAGTCTGGCGATCGCCTGTGAGCATGACAACTTTTTTGACGCCTGCGGCTTTAACCTCTTGCACAGCTTTGGCAGCGTTGGGCTTAAGACGATCGGCAATAACGATGTGGCCGCCATAGACTCCGTCGACAGCAACATGAACAATGGTGCCTACGCTGCGGCAGGAGATGCATTCAACGCCAAGCTCGGCCATCAGCTTTTCATTGCCGGCAGCTACTTCATGTCCGTCAACGGAGGCAATAACGCCTTTGCCGGCCAGTTCGCGTACATTGCTGACGCGACTGCGATCAAATTTTTTGCCGTGAGCTTTTTGAAGACTTTTGCTGATCGGATGCGACGAAGCGCTTTCGGCCAGAGCGGTGAGCTCAATCAGCTTGTCTTCATTCATTGAGTTGTGATGCACGGCCGTGACTTCAAAGACGCCTTGTGTGAGGGTTCCGGTTTTATCCATCACCAGCGTTGCCGTTTGCGACAGTGCTTCCAGATAGTTGGATCCTTTTACCAAGATGCCTTCCTTGCTCGCTCCGCCAATGCCGGCAAAAAATGAGAGCGGAATGCTGATTACCAGAGCACACGGACAACTGATCACGAGAAAGACAAGCGCTCGATAAATCCAGTCGTCCCATTGCGCTTCCAGCCCCATGCCCCAAAGGCGAACGAGCGGCGGAATTATGGCAAGGGCCAGTGCTCCGAAGAATACGATCGGTGTGTAAACACGAGCAAAGCGAGTGATGAATGCTTCCGATTGTGATTTGCGGGACGAAGCATTTTCGACAAGTTCCAAGATCTGCGAGACTGTCGAGTCACCGAAAAGTTTTGTCGTTTTAATGTAAAGCACACCCGTCAGATTGATGCAACCGCTGGTGACTTCCTCACCTTCTGCGATGCTTCTCGGAACACTTTCCCCGGTCAGGGCACTCGTATTAAGACTCGAAGAACCACGCATCACAATGCCGTCGAGAGGAACTTTTTCGCCGGGTTGCACAACGATGATCGAACCTTTTTCGACTTGTTCAGGATCGACACGCTCAAGCACGCCGTTTTGCTCAATGTTGGCGTAGTCGGGACGTATGTCCATCAGTTCGCTGATGTTTCTGCGGCTCTTGCCGACGGCGTAGGCTTGGAACCACTCGCCGATCTGGTAGAAAAGCATCACGGCTACGGCTTCGGTGTAGTCGCCTGTCTCGTCGTAGATCGCAATGGCAATGGCACCCAATGTGGCTACCGCCATGAGGAAGTTTTCGTCAAATATGCGACCGTTGCGAATTCCCTTAGCGGCTTTTAGCAGGATGTCGTAGCCTACCAAAAGATAGGGGACAAGGTAGAGGGCAAGTCTTAAAGGGCCGGTGATCGGTGCAAAGGCGAGGCCGATTAGAAACGCCGAGGCCAGAATGATGCGAATGAGCATCTTTTTTTGTTTGGCTGTCATTTGCTGCTGGATCCGATTTCAAGTTTTGGAGGCGGTTGTTGGGCTGGATTCGTATAAAAATTCAGTAACGATTAAGCGAATCTTTAATTGAATAAGTAAAAGAAAACGCCGCCCCAGCCGAGGTGGCGGCGTTGTCAAATCAGAGGTACACCTCGCAGTCCGGTTCGACCTTCTTGCAGGCTTTGACCACTTCCACCATGACGTTATCAGGGTAGACGCCGTCGGCGAATTCGACAATCATCTTTTGAGCCATAAAGTTCACCGTGACGGAGGCCACACCCTTGACTTTGGCGCTGGCTTCTTCCATTTCGCGTGCACAGTTGGCGCAATCCACTTCAATCTTGTAGGTCTTTTTCATGCTGTTCTCCAGATAACGATTAAAAAATCGCTTAATCGTGTAAGTGAACTATAATCTCGCCTAAGCATGATGTCAAGATTAAACAATCATTGAATGGAATGTCAGAAATCTCACCACTACCACACGACCACCACAAAAGTTTTCCGTCTGCAGTGCAGCAACTGCCTGAAGCAATGCGTTTTGAACCTGTGGCACAGGTCTTCAAGCAATTAAGCGATGCGTGTCGCTGCCGCATTTTTTTGTTGTTGTGTCACTCGGAAGAATGTGTCATCAATATTGCTGCTGCTGTGAAAATGAGTAGCCCGGCGGTTGCCCACCACCTGCGACTGCTACGCCTGGCCGGGTTGGTTACCACTCGCCGTGAGGGCAAGGAAGTGTTTTACCGTGTGGCAGACACGGAATTGGCACGGTCAATGCATCGGATGATTGAAGAGGTGTTGCATTTATCGTGCACTAATCAAGAACGATAATAAATGCGCTGATGCAGATACATCGGCGGATTGGTTTTTGAGAGGCGAAGCGAAAGGTATTGAAAATAAAGGAGAAAATAAAAAATCCACGGACGTCGACGGACATCTGTGGACTTCAAATGGTGGAGATGAGGGGGATCGAACCCCTGACCTCTGCATTGCGAACGCAGCGCTCTCCCAGCTGAGCTACACCCCCACTGATCAAATTTTCAACCGCAAGCATGTGCTTGCGAGGCAGGCATTATGCCCGAGGCGGTCATTGAAAGCAAGAGCCCAAAGTACCTCGGACGGAGTTCCGAGGTGTTGTTTCTCAGCATTAGACAACTGCTTTTTCGACAAATTCCTTGAATGGAGCGATGCTCTTGGGTTCAATGAGAGTGTCGACCGGTTGACCGTCTTTCAGGACGACAAACACCGGAATATGACGCACGTCGAACTTCTCCTTAATGCCGGGATTGTTGTCAAAGTCGCAGCTGGCAAACACCAACTTGTCGCTGTAATCCTTGGCAAATTGCATGAACAGAGGCTGGAGACGGCGGCAGTCGGGACACCACTGTGCGCCGATGGCAAGAAGCACAGGCTTTTGACTTTCAGCGACAACCGAGTCGAAGTTGGCGTCGGTTACCATCGTGATGTTGGGCATGGTCTGCATAGCGGTACGTTCCTTGGAAAAACTGAAGATGAGGGCAGTATATCCGACAAGTGCACTCAGGTATTTGTGAGTAAGCCGATTTTGTTTTGCCAAATGTACGCTACCTTTCAAGCTGTTGAAAACTCCGCAAAATCTTGCTGTGAGAACAAGTCCGAAACGGCGAGAAAAGCGCGGAAATCCTTATAATTCATCGGCTATGCGTAAAACCAAGAAACCCGCAATCGCCAGCGAATGGCGAGAAAACAAAGAGGCGCAGCAGCGCGCTGATCAGAAAGCAGCTCGGGAGCAGGCCAGAGCTGCTCGTGCCGAAGCGTTTGCGCGCTTTTCCGGAGCGGCCGGCTACCTCATGATTGCCGGTGGTTGGGTCGTGTGCATTGCTTTGGCCGTCTTGTTTGGGCTTTCGCTTGCAACGTACTCTCCGGCTGATCCCGGGTTTTCCGTAACCGGCACTCAAAAGGCCGCCAACCTGTGCGGCATCGTTGGGGCCTGGGCGGCGGATTTTTCTTACTGGCTGGTTGGTCGATCGGCCTGGTGGGTTGTGGCGGTGCTCGCTTTTTCCGGTGTGCAGATGGTGCGGGCGTTGTGGGCTCGCGCCAATACTGTGCAGTACAGCCTTCGTCCTTGGTCCGCAAGCGTCGGTTTTGTCATCCTTATGAGCGCCTCTGTCGGATTGGAGACGCTGCAGTTCGGTTACGCGGGCGTGACGCTTCCGCTCGGCGCCGGTGGTCTTTACGGTCAATTTGTGGCGAGCCAAGTGACGCCATTTTTTGGAATCTGGGGCTCGACCTTCCTCTTTATGCTGCTAACGGCCGTCGGTCTGTCATTTGTTTTTGGTTTTTCTTGGTTTGATCTGGCCGAAAAACTCGGTCTGATTTTCGAAACAATCGTGAAATTCATCACCACGCCGCGCCGCAAAGAAAAGCCGCAGACTGTCTCTGAACAAGACGAAGCGACCGAAGAAACGACGGAAGAGAAAGTCGAGGCGGATCTTTCTGCTCCTGCCGAAGTTAAGGATGCTGTCAAGCGCCCCTCTGCGGCTACAACACGAAGCAAGCGTGCCAAGGCTGCCGCCGCGACTTCGTCTGAAGGCGTCAAGGGGCCTGATCTGGAGATCCTGATCGATCCGCCTTCTGATCAACGCGGTATCAGCGAAGAAACGGTAGAAAAGATCAGCCGCCTCATCGAAACCAAACTCAAGACATATCGCATTGACGCAACCGTCGTGGGGGCGCAAGCCGGTCCTGTCATCACGCAGTATTGGCTTGAACTCGCGCCCGGCGTCAAGGGCAGCCGCGTTGATGACATTCGCCGCGACCTCACGCGTTCGCTATCAGTAGACTCGGTGCGCGTGGTGCCCGTGATTCCCGGTAAGCCCTACATGGGCCTGGAAATTCCAAACGGTAGCAAACAACGCTTGGCGGTCTATCTCAAGGAAATCATCGGTAGCCCTGACTTTACCGAAAGCAAATCGGCGCTGTCGCTTGCTCTGGGCAAGGATATTGCGGGCAAGCCCGTGGTAGTCGACTTGGCCAAGATGCCGCATTTGCTGGTGGGCGGTACCACCGGCTCGGGCAAGTCGGTTTGCATCAATACGATGATTCTGTCGCTACTCTACAAGAGCTCGCCGGATCGTCTGCGCTTGGTGCTGATTGATCCCAAGACCGTTGAATTTTCGCTTTATCAGGATATTCCGCATCTGCTCTGCCCGGTGGTGACGGATATGAACAAGGCCTCCAATGCGCTTAATTGGCTAGTCAACGAAATGGATCGCCGCTACAACCTGATGAGCAAACTGGGTGTGAGAAGCTTCGATAGCTTTAACGACAAGGTCAGCGCAGCCATTGCTGCCGGTAATCCGATAATGGATCCGTTCGATGTTTCGCCCGAGGCGCCCGAACCGCATACTCCACTCAAGCCTTTTGCTTACATCGTCTGCTTCATTGACGAGCTTGCCGATTTGATTCTCATCAACCGCAAGCAAGTTGAAACTCAGATCATGCGTCTGGCTCAGAAGGCGCGTGCTGCCGGCATTCACCTGGTGCTTGCCACGCAGCGCCCGAGTGTGGATATCGTGACGCCGCTTATCAAAGCCAATATCGTGGCGCGCGTCTGCTTCCAGGTGGCAAGCCGCTTTGACAGTCAGGTGGTGCTTGACGACACCGGAGCGCAGGACCTTCTCGGCAAGGGCGACATGCTCTTTAAGCGTCCGGGGCAGGGGGTGCAGCGCGTTCAGGGCTGTATGGTGGCCGAAAGTGAAGTGCTGCGCGTGGTGGAAGAACTCAAAGCGCAGGGTGCGCCCGAATACGTTGACGCGGTTACCGAGCCGGAAACGGGTTCCGCCGCGGGTGAAAGCGGTGGTCCCGGAGCTCGGCGCAGTGGCGAAAACGACCCGCTTTACGACGAAGCCGTGCAGATGGTGATTCAACACAAGCGTGCGGCCACAAGCTTCGTTCAGCGCCGCTTCAATATCGGTTACAACCGCGCGGCCAATCTGCTTGAAAGCATGGAGGCGGCCGGTATCGTCAGTAAGCCCAATCCTGCGGGCAAGCGAGAAGTGCTCGTCAAGGACAATACGGAGGCTCTGTAATGACTCGACGAATGGTAAATGCGCTGATCTTCACTATTGCCGCATGTTCGAGTGCATCAGTTTGGGCTGCTTCCGGCCGGGAGGCGTTGTTGGCCTTTGCTGATAAGACGACAACGGCGCAGGGTGAGTTTGTTCAAAAGGTGACCGACAAGAAGGGGGAATCGGCCGGAAGTGACAGCGCAGGGACGTTTGTTTTTGAACGTCCCGGCAAGTTCGTCTGGGAAACGAAGACTCCTTATCCGCAAACGATCGTTTCGGATGCCAAAACCGTTTATGTGTGGGATCCTGATCTTAACCAAGTGACGGTGCGAAAACTCACCGAAGCGATGAGTGCCACGCCGGCGGCCATTTTGTTTGGCAAAGGTGACATTGAGAAAAGTTTTCGCTTGAGAGATATGAAAAGCGACGACGGTCTGGATTGGGTGGCGGCCGAGCCGCACGTGGAGGACCTCACGTATCGTCGCTTTGAAATCGGCTTTGATGCCAAGGGCGTGATGGCGAGCATGCGTCTGTTTGACCATTTCGGTCAGACAGTGACGCTTACGTTCCGAGATGTGAAAACCAATGGCAAGATTGAGGCCGGCGCATTCGACTTCAAGATTCCCTCGGGCGCTGATGTGCTGCAGGATACGCACTGAGGCGATGTTCGGCAGACAAGGACAAAACGATGTCTCAGGACTTATTTGAAGGGCTTGAGCCCGAACAGCCGATTCGGTCGTCGGTCGCCAGCGAGGCAGCGTCAAGAGCGGCGCTTTTGCTCAATAAGCTCGCGCCGTTGGCCGAACGCATGCGCCCGAAGACGATAGACGAAGTGATCGGTCAGAAAAAGCTGCTGGGGCCGGGGCAGCCTTTGCGGGTGGCTTTTGAAACGCACCGACCGCATTCGATGATTCTCTGGGGACCGCCCGGAGTGGGGAAAACGACGCTGGCTCATCTCATGGCCGATGCATTCGGACTTCCATTTATTGCGATTTCAGCAGTTCTCAGCGGCGTCAAAGAAATTCGTGAAGCCGTTGAAGAAGCACGCGTAACGATGTCGCAACGGCATATCCCGACATTGGTTTTTGTCGATGAAGTGCATCGTTTCAACAAAAGCCAGCAGGATGCGTTTTTGCCGCATGTTGAGTCCGGTCTTTTCATTTTCGTCGGCGCCACAACGGAAAATCCCTCTTTTGAGGTCAATTCGGCATTGTTGAGTCGCTCAGCGGTGTACGTCCTGGAACCTCTGTCTGCCGAAGAGGTCTCGGAACTCATCGACCGAGCGTTTGAGCGCGAGTTTCCTGAATTGGAACTCACTGATGATGCGCGCAAGATTGTGATCGGAACGGCCGACGGTGACGCACGTCGATGCCTCAATGCGCTTGAAGTGGCTTGCGGCATGGCACGCGACCGAAAGCTTACTGTGATTGATGGAGATTTCCTGCGAAGCGCGTTGCCTTCGAGTCTGCGACGTTTCGATAAAGGAGGAGAGAACTTCTACGATCAGATCAGCGCATTGCACAAAAGCGTACGCGGTTCGGATCCGGACGCTGCGCTTTACTGGATGTGCCGCATGCTCGACGGCGGCTGCGACCCGCGTTACATCGCCCGACGTCTGATTCGGATGGCGGTGGAAGATATTTCGCTTGCCGATCCGCGAGCCATGCAGGTGGCGTTGGATGCAACTGACATCTATGAGCGGTTGGGCTCTCCGGAAGGCGAGCTGGCGCTCGCTCAGGCCGTTGTGTATCTTGCCGTCGCAGCCAAAAGCAATGCTGTCTACAAAGCGTTTAACTCGGTGCGCGCTTTTATTCGTGAAGACGGTACGCGGCCTGTGCCGATGTACCTTCGCAATGCTCCCACCAAACTCATGGATGAACTCGGCTACGGCGACGGCTATCGCTACGCTCACGATGAGGCGGGAGCCTTTGCCGCGGGGGAGGTGTATTTGCCCGAAGGGCTCGAAGGTATGCGTTGGTACGAGCCAACCGACCGCGGTCTTGAAATTAAAATCGGCGAAAAGCTCGCGCGCCTGCGTGAACTCAACGAACAGGCGGCCAAGCAGGGAAAGGCACGGAAGCGTTAAGCCGCACGGTGCTAAAATTTTCGTTTGTGTGTGATTCAGACCCTTTGGGGCTGGATTGCTATGGGATTCTTTTATAGATCGGCCTGCAAACGCAACAGTGAATGGTGCTGTCATAACTGCAGTGCGACAAATCAAATCATCGAAGGTTAGAAATGCTCGATATCAATATGCTGCGCAAGCAGCTTCCCGAAGTGATCGCCCGCTTGAAGACGCGTCCCTTCGACTTCCCCGAAAAGGAATTCAACGCACTCGAAAACGAGCGCAAGGAAGTGCAGACCAAGACGGAAGAACTGCAGGCGTTGCGCAACCAGCTCTCCAAGCAGATCGGCATTGCAAAGAGCAAGGGCGAAGATGCCGCTCAGTTCATGGCCGAAGCCGCTGCCATCCCTGAAAAGCTAAACGCTCTGTCCGCTCAGCTCGACAGCGTGCGTGAACGCCTGAACGAACTTTTGATGAGCATTCCCAACTTGCCGCACGAATCCGTGCCTGTGGGTCGCGATGAACACGACAACGTTGAGCAGTACCGCTGGGGCACGCCTCGTACGTTTGACTTCCCCGTGAAGGATCACGTTGACGTCGGCGCTCCGTTGGGCTTGGACTTTGATACGGCCGCCAAGCTTTCCGGCACGCGTTTTTGCTACATGAAAGGGCAAGTTGCCAAGTTGCATCGTGCGCTTGCTCAGTTCATGCTTGATATGCACACGACTGAACACGGCTATACCGAGTGCTACACGCCCTATATCGTGACGGCCGAAACGCTTCGCGGTACCGGCCAGCTGCCGAAGTTCGAGGAGGACCTCTTTGCAGCCAAGAAGGGCGGTCAGGAAGGCAAGGGCGAAACCCTTTACCTGATTCCGACGGCTGAGGTGACGCTTACCAACTGTGTCTCGGGCAAGATGCTCAAGGCAAGCGATCTGCCCATCAAGATCACCGCTCACACGCCTTGCTTCCGTTCGGAAGCAGGTGCCTATGGACGTGACACTCGCGGCATGATCCGTCAGCATCAGTTCGATAAGGTTGAAATGGTTCGCATCGTGCGCGACGATGACAGCTACGAACACCTCGAAGAACTTACGGCTTGCGCCGAAAACATCCTCAAGAAGCTCGGCCTGCCGTATCGCAAGGTATTGCTGTGCACCGGCGACATGGGCTTTGGCTCGGCCAAGACCTATGACCTTGAAGTGTGGCTGCCTGCTCAGAACACTTATCGCGAAATCAGTTCCTGCTCCAACTGCGAAGCCTTCCAGGCTCGCCGCATGGGCGCTCGCTACAAGGACGCCGACGGTCGTACGCACTTTGTCCATACGCTCAACGGTTCGGGCCTTGCTGTGGGCCGTACGCTTGTGGCTGTGCTTGAAAACTACCAGAATGCCGATGGTTCCGTGACGGTGCCCGAAGCTTTGCGTCCTTACATGGGCGGCGTTGAAAAGCTGGTTCCTGAAGCGTAATCGCGCACAAGACGAAGGCTTGCAGGGCGTCTTTTCCTTCAACCGAAAAGGCGCCCGTTTTGTCTGTTCGTTAAATGCCATAACGTTGTGCTTTTGAGTGCCATGCCGACATAGGCAATATGCCTTATTGTGCGGAGTTGTCCGGATCTGTAAGATGAGCGGTACATTTCGAAGCAGAAACCAAAAGTCTGCGCCAACCTGCTCCGTCCGGGCAAGGTGGAAACGCTTCTCTCAGAGACAGCGGATGTGGCCTTGATTAGGCAACCAAACGGATACAACGGCCGTCTGATCGAAATGGATTGGATGGCTTTTTTTGTGTGTGAAAACAGGGTGGATTTAATCCGACTTGCCGAACCCGTCCGATGGGGACAAATCGGCTAAACAGGAGTGAAAAAATGAGCCAGCGCTTAACGATCAAGGGACAAGTGACCGTACCGAAGAACATCCGCGATTTTCTGGGACTGACTTCGGGCAGTTCCGCCGTGGAGTTCATCATTGACGAAGACGGTTCGGTACGCGTGCAAAAGGCGCAAGTTCGCAAAGCTCGTCGCCCCGGAGCGCAGGCTGCAGATATCCCGACGTCATCGGCCACGAATCGCTGCGACCGTATTCTGGGACTGCTTGCCGGCTGCTACGTTTGACGTTGCTTAGGTTTGTGCCGCGTTCCTCAAAGGCAAAACGAATAACGAACAAAGACAGGAAAGAGAAAAAGATGGACATGCTTGCCGAACTGCGCGCCATTGTGGGCGAAAACAATGTGCTCACCGAAGATGCCGACACCGCCGGCTATCTGGTCGACTGGAGCAACCGATTCTTCGGCAAGACGCCCGCCGTGGTTCGTCCGGGCAATACCGAAGAAGTTGCCCAGGTGCTTGCCTGGGCCAATCGCACGGGCACGCCTGTGGTGCCTCAGTCGGGCAACACGAGTCTGGTGGGAGGAGGAACCCCTTCGCCAAAGGGCGACGCGATTTTGTTGTCGCTTTCACGCATGAACAAAATTGAGGAGATTGATGCGGTCAACGATACCATGACGGTACAGGCCGGTGTGGTTCTTGAAAAAGCACAACAAGCGGCACAAGAGGCCGGTCGGCTCTTTCCTTTGAGCTTTGCGGCCGAAGGAACAGCATGTCTCGGCGGCTGCATTGCAACGAACGCGGGCGGTACGGCTGTTCTTCGCTACGGCAACACGCGTGATTTGGTGCTTGGCCTGGAAGTGGTGCTTGCCGACGGTCGTGTCGTCAACATGATGCGAGGGCTCCGCAAAGACAACACGGGCTACGATCTGAAGCAGCTTTTTATTTCCAGCGAAGGAACGTTGGGTGTTATCACGCGTGCCGTCGTCAAGCTCTTTAATCTTCCGCAGACCACCTGCACGGCGTTGGTGGGTGTAGAAGATCCGCATAAAGCCTGCGAATTGTTGGCTTCTGTGAAAACTGCTGCCGGTCCAGCACTGACCGGCTTTGAGCTGATGCAGGCCAAGTGCATTGAGCGCGTGGGCGAGCAGATTGAGTCGGTGACGTTGCCCGGCGACGTTTCATCGGCGCCGTGGTGGTGCCTGGTGGAATTGAGTTATGCTCGAGACCCCGGTTGCAATCCGCTGGAATCTATTCTTGAAAAACAGTTCGAGAAAGGTAATGTGGTAGACGCCTTTTTGTCGAATTCGGTCAAGGACAGCCGGGCTTTTTGGGCGATTCGCGAGTCGATTCCGAGTGCAGACGCACACGTGGGCGGCAATCTGCACAATGACGTGAGTATCGAAATCAGTGACATCGCCGCTTTTGTCGACGAAGCGCTTGCCGCACTCAACGCGCGTTTCGACTGGATTGATCCTTCCGTGTTCGGTCACCTCGGCGACGGCAATCTGCACTTTAATATCGGCTCCATTCCGCCCAATCTGGCCTTTGAAAATGAAGAGGGCATCCGTGAGACGGTCTACGAGGTTGTGAGTCGCCACAACGGTTCGATTTCTGCCGAACACGGCATCGGACAACTCAAGCGTGCGCACTTTCTCAAGCTTAAAGATCCGCTCGAATTGGAACTGATGGGTGCCATCAAACGCGTTTTTGACCCCAAGGGCATATTGAACCCCGGAAAACTTCTGGCCGACTGAGATTAATCTCGTAGTTATTTGGAGGTATCGCTTTGCACCGTTTGGTCTAGAGAGCTTCGAAAAAGTTATTTCGAAGTGTTGTGTCTTTGGGCTCCTGCTAATATCTCCCGATGTATCCGATTGATTCGGATTGAAAAATTTCTGGGAGACCCATATGAATTCCGACTTTTCTCGCATCAAACGGCTGCCGCCGTATGTCTTCAACATTACGGGCGCTCTCAAGATGGCAGCTCGTCGTCGAGGAGAAGACATCATTGACTTTTCGATGGGTAACCCCGACGGTCCGACTCCAAAGCATATTGTCGATAAGATGATTGAAGTCGCATCGCGCGACAATACGCACGGCTACTCGGTTTCCAAAGGCATTCCGCGTCTGCGCAAAGCAATCAGCAATTGGTATAAGCGTAAGTTCGACGTCGACATCGATCCCGATGAGGAAGCCATCGTGACGATTGGCTCCAAAGAAGGTATTGCACACCTGATGCTTGCTTGTACGGATCGTGGCGACACGGTGCTCGTACCTAACCCTTCTTATCCCATTCATATCTACGGTGCGATTATTGCGGGCGCAGACATCCGTTCGGTCAAAATGATTCCGGGCGTCGACTTTCTGGCAGAGCTTGAGCGCGCCATTGTAGAAACCGTGCCTCGCCCCAAGATGATGATTCTGGGTTTCCCGTCCAACCCGACGGCGCAGTGCGTGGAACTCGATTTTCTGGCCAAGGTCGTTGAACTCGGTAAGCGCTACGGCATTTGGGTTGTGCACGATCTCGCCTACGCCGATATTTGCTTTGACGGCTATAAAGCGCCTTCCATTATGCAGGTGCCGGGCGCCAAGGATATTGCCGTCGAATTCTTCACGATGTCTAAATCGTACAACATGGCAGGCTGGCGACTGGGCTACATGGTCGGCAACAAAGAGCTGGTGCATGCATTGGCTCGTATTAAGAGCTACCACGACTACGGAACGTTCACGCCGCTGCAGGTTGCAGCCATTGAGGCGCTTGAGGGTGATCAGAGTTGTGTCGAGGAGGTTCGTCTGAAGTATCAGAAGCGCCGCGATATTCTCTGGAAGGGACTCAACGAAATCGGCTGGCCGGTCGAGTGCCCGAAGGCGTCCATGTATATCTGGGCCAAGATTCCCGAGCCGTATCGCAAGCTCGGTTCCGTGGAGTTCAGTAAGCGCCTTCTTGAAGACGCCAAGGTGGCTGTGAGCCCTGGTATCGGTTTCGGGGAATATGGCGACGATCATGTGCGCATTGCGTTGATTGAAAACGAATTCCGCATCCGTCAGGCACTGCACGGTATCAAACACATGTTCAGAAAAGACGGTCTTATCGACCCGGATGCTCCTCGTCCCGAACCCGTGAAAGGCTGATCGGTCAAAGCAAACAAAAGCGGCGTCTTTGTTACTGGAAGGCGCCGCATAATTTTTTCTCGGCTACGCAATAGCGCCGAGGTGCGCGGCGCAACAGATCAATACAATCACAGAAAGCGCATTCATTTTTGTCTTCGGCCAAACGAAAGCGCCCGAACAATTGCAAAACAAAAGGAAAGAAACAATGGAAGCAGTCAAAATCGGCATCGCCGGACTCGGAACCGTAGGGGGCGGCACGTATGCCGTTCTTAAGCGTAACGCACAGGAACTTTCGCGCCGAGCCGGTGCTCCCATTGAAGTCAAGACCGTGGTTTGTCGCAATATTGATCGCGCTCGCGGCATCGTTGACGAACGAGTGATGCTCTCTAAAGACTGGCACGATCTGGTCAATGATCCGGAAATCGACATCGTCGTGGAAGTGATGGGCGGCATTGAACCAGCCAAGAGTCTGGTGCTTGAAGCCATCGCCGCCGGCAAGCATGTCGTAACGGCCAATAAGGCGCTTCTTGCGTTGCATGGCAATGAAATTTTCACAGCGGCAGCCGAAAAGGGAGTGGCCGTATCTTATGAAGCTGCTGTGGCAGGGGGCATTCCGATCATTAAGAGTTTGCGCGAAGGCCTTGCCGCCAACCGCATCGAATGGATCGCCGGCATCATCAACGGCACCTGCAATTTCATTTTGTCGACCATGCGTGACAAGGGGCTTTCCTTCGAAGAGGCGCTTGCGCAGGCCAAGGCCTTGGGCTACGCAGAAGCCGACCCCACGTTTGACATCGAAGGGATTGATGCGGCGCACAAGATCACGCTCCTAAGTGCACTGGCTTTCGGAACGCCCGTTAACTTTGATGCCGTGACAGTCGAAGGCATCACAAAACTGACGGCGACTGACATCCGTTACGCGGAAAACATGGGCTACCGCATCAAACTTTTGGGCATTACCAAGCGTACGGAACACGGCATAGAGTTGCGAGTTCATCCAGCATTGGTGCCGATGCGCCGACTGCTAGCCAACGTCGAAGGCGTGATGAACGCGGTGGTTGTCAAGGGCGACGCTGTCGGCAGCACGCTTTTTTACGGACGTGGCGCCGGTGCCGAGCCCACTGCCTCGGCCGTGGTAGCCGATTTGGTGGACATCGTGCGTATGACGGCAGCGGGCGACGCTCAGGCGCTTAAGCCCGCAGAACACAATCAGGAAACGACGCAACTCGGTTGGTTGCCGATGAGTCAAACGGTGAGCTCTTATTATCTGCGCATTCCTGTGGCCGATGAACCGGGCGTGCTCGCACAGGTGGCTCGCATTTTTGCCGAACAGTCAATCTCGATTGAGTCGGTGCTGCAGCCCGAAGCTGTGATCGGCGAAAAAGACACGGAGATCGTGGCGATGACGCACAGCGCTCTGGAAGGATCTGTGACGGCAGCCATTGAAGCCATTGAAGCGCTGCCGAGCACGCGGGGCAAAGTAGTGATGATCCGCAAGGAAGAACTCAATTAATTCGGAGCCGAGAAATGGCAATCAAATACGCAATGACCTATCAGTCCACGCGCGGCGAAGACGAGGGCGCGGGCTACAGTGACATCGTGCTCAAGGGACTTGCGGCTGACGGCGGTCTTTTCATGCCCCGCATTTATCCGCAGGTCACCAAGACCGATCTTGAGGATTGGCGTCATTTGTCCTACGCAGAACTTGCGTTTGAGATCCTGCGTTTGTTTGCAACCGATATTGAGGAAGATACGCTCAAGACCATGCTTGCGGGCGTGTACCGCGAGGATGTCTACAACAACGGCCGCACCGGGGAGGACTTTTCCAAGATCACGCCGACGCGGTCCATTGACGGCGGCAAGATTCGCATTTTGGAACTTTCCAATGGCCCGACGCTTGCCTTCAAAGACATGGCGATGCAGTACCTTGGAGCGCTCTTTGAATACATCCTCGAAAAGCGCAACACGGAACTCAATATTTTGGGGGCCACATCGGGGGATACCGGGTCGGCTGCCGAATACGCCATGCGCGGGCGCAAAGGCGTGCGCGTCTTCATGCTCTCTCCCGAGGGACGCATGAGCGCGTTTCAGCGAGCCCAGATGTACAGCCTCAAGGACCCCAACATCTTCAATATTGCGGTCAAAGGTTCGTTTGACGACGCGCAGGACATTGTCAAGGCCTGCAGTCAGGACGCGGGATTTAAAGCGACGTACAACATCGGCACGGTCAATTCCATCAACTGGGCCCGCGTTTCTGCGCAGGTCGTCTATTACTTCAAGGGGTGGCTGGAAGTCACAGAAAAGCCCGGTGAAGTGATTGACATCACGGTTCCGTCTGGTAACTTCGGAAATATCCTGGCCGGCTGGATTGCCAAGCAGATGGGACTGCCGATCGGACGACTTGTGGTGGCGACAAACGAAAATGACGTTCTCGACGAGTTCTTTAAGACCGGTGTCTACCGTGTGCGCGACAGCGAACATACGTTCGTGACGAGCTCTCCTTCGATGGATATTTCCAAGGCGAGCAATTTCGAGCGCTATATCTACGATATCGTCGGGCGCAACGCCGGGCGCATCAGGGAACTTTGGACACAGCTTGCTCTTAAGGGAGGCTTCGCCCTTACTGAGAGCGAAATGGCGCAAGTGCGCGAAAGCGGCTTCGTGTCGGCCAAGAGCGCTCATGCCGATCGCATCAATACGATTCGTGAAGTCTTTGAAAAAGAAGGCCTCATCGTGGATCCGCACACGGCCGACGGCATTTTTGCCGCACGGCAATACGTGCGCGCAGGCGTCAAGATGCTTTCTTTGGAAACAGCGCTTCCGGCGAAGTTCGCCGCAACAATTCAGGAAGCGATCGGCGCGGCTCCCGAAGTGCCTTCAAGCTATGTCGGTATCGAAAATCGCGAACAACACGTCACGGTGATGCCGGCCGATGTCGGAGCGGTGAAGAAGTTCATCTCCGAAACACTTAAGGCGTAGTCGTTTTCAGCAAACTTCGCAAAAAAGAGCCGGAATTCAATCGAAAACCGGCTCTTTTTCCGAGAACAGTGCTTATTTGCAGAGAATTTCTCTCATGTTAAGCGTCTGGGCCTGTTGCTTTTGATCGGCTGAAAGCATCTCGTCGAGCATCATCATGCCGTGCTTGGCGCGGGTGTCTCCTGAGAGGTTGTAGAGCGCATAAGCGTAGCTCGGATTTTGTTTGACGCCCTTGCCTTCGGCATAGACAAGAGCCAGATTGTTGGCGTGCATGGGTTCGGGAGCCTTGCAGAAGGCCGATTGATAGAGCGAAGCGGCTTTTCCGAAATCTTGTTTCACGCCTTTGCCGGAGAAGTACAGGTTGGCAAGATTGGTGTCGCTGCCGGCCGAACTCTTTTCTTTAAGCAGTCCGTACCAGTGTTGTGCAGACTGATAGTTTCCTTTGCTTTCGAAGTAAAGCCCTACGGTGTACGCCGCATCGGCGGCAATCACGTCGCTCGTACCGAACTTGATCGTGACGGCACGGTTGGCCCAGTCCAAGGCTTCTTTTTCGTTTCCTGTTTCCAGACAACTGTCGGTGAGCAGACTCGCAATTTCCTGCAGGCGAGCCGGGTGCGGCATTTCACCGCGGTAGACCGGAAAGTCTCCCTTTTCAACGAGCGAATAGGCTTTCTTCAATGCTTCTCGAGCCTTGATGGGATCGCGCTTGAGCGCATCGCCATCGGGAGCCCACAGGTAGCAGCGTCCCATGTCCTGATAGACGGCTGCCAAGTCCTTGGGATCGGTTGTCTCAAGAATGCCCGAGAGTGTGCGTTGGTACCACTTCACGGCTTCCGAGCAGTTGATACCAAAGAGCGACGCGTCGATGAACCCGTTGGCAATGCTTTGTGCGGCACTCGGCTTTTTACGGGGATCATCGCCATTGGCGGTAATAAAGCGGATGCCGGAGATTTCTTGGTAGGCCTTTTCAAGTTGGGCGGCGAGATCTCCCTGTGAAACCGTACCGCTTTGAGCCTGATGCTTGGCGATGCGATAGGCAATCTCCATGCTTTCCTTGGCGCTGGAAGCATGATCGAACTTGTCTTGATAGTACTCGACGATACGATTTTCCTGGCCTGTGGCTTTGGCAAATTTCTCGAGCTGATAGAGCTCAAAGCTCATGCCCAGATCACCGATCGGATAAAAGAAGTTCTTGGCAAGGAACCGGTAGGCGTCAAGCGTGTCTTGAGCCGAGACATTGCCCTTGGCGTCGTGAAAGAGACTGTCGGCGAGCTTAAAGAGCAGGTTTTCTCCCGTATAACCCAATTTGCTTGCCTTTTGAAAGGCTTCGATGGCTTTGTGATAGTCGTCCGTGGAGAGATAAACGGAGGCCATGGCCGCTTCGGCCCAGCCGTCTTTGTTGAATTCGTTTTTGACGACGCTCTCAAGCACTGCCGCATCCATGGCACCGGCGATCTTCGCAGGATCAATGCGGTAGGCGAGCATTTTCTCAAAAAGCGTTTTTTGCACGGACTTGTCGTTGACTTCCAGGGCAATTTTGCAAAGCGTGGTGTAGTCCGAGTCGAGTGTGCGTTCATCGGCCGACTCAATGGCGGACTTCACAATGGCGGCAAACTGTTCGGGCGTGAGCTTGAGTTTGTCTTGCGTGAGCGCTCGCGCAATATCGAGTGAGGAATGCGTGGGCTTGCCGTTGAGTTTCTTTTCAACGGCCTCGTAGTTGCCTTCGCCCAGGCGTGAGTAGAAGAGTTTTAAGGAGTCAAAATCCTTCTTTTTCAGGCAATTGTCGACAATTTGGTCGATTTCTGCGTCAGAAAGGCTGCTTTTGCCGTTTTTCTCGGTTTTAAGAAAAACATAGAGGCCCGCAAAACCGGGGTGCCCGGCTTTGTAGTTTTCAGTGACCCAGTTCTGGTAGAGTTTGGTGCTTTCGGCTTCGCTCAAATTGGCCACGCTTTTCTTCTCGCCGTAGAGCCAAGAGGCAAAGAGATAGTTGATCTTGTTGACGGGATAGATGCCGGCGTCGGTGAGGTTCTTAAAGACCGGTTCGATCAATTCGTGGGGCAGGTGCATCGACCATTCCATAAACCAGCGGTAGACCTGCGGATCAGAAGCGATGTTTTGCGCATACAGGCGGCAGGCTTGTGCGTGCTTGTCGCGATCAATGAGGCGCACTTTGAGCTGCGGCAGGTTGCCTTGGCGGCAGACGTAGGCGGCCGCGGCTTTGTCTCCTTTGACGGCAAGCTCGTATTTAGCCTGCATCTCAGCGACTTTGTCGGTGTAGGCAGTGGCGTTGGCAAGCGGAACAAGAAGACTCAGAGCGAATGCGGCAAGGCAGGTTTTCTTCAACATGGCAGACAATGGGGAACCGAATCAAGAAGCGCTGATTATGGCAACCCAAAAACTTCGCGAAGCTTAACGAGGTCTTTGCATTGGACAAATGTCGCAAGAGCTGACAAGACTGACTATGGAATTTTTCGATCATTGACTATCGGATTTTCCCATAGTGAACGATAGGATTTTTCCGAGAAGTAAAGTCTCAGGAGGATCATCATGTATTTTCCCAGAACGGCCGAGAAAGAAATCGCGCATCTCTCGGAAAACTTCAACTGACTAACGCCAGAAGACCGCCTGCGTGAGCTGGCGGATGAATGGCGTTGAGATTTGTGAAAAAGTATACAAAATTCTGCTCTTTGGTAAGATCTCGCGCACGAAAGTCAACTGCGCCTACAAATTCGAACTCATTCTGAAGCCCGAACAGAGGGCTAAGTGTGCCCAGTTTGTAGGTAATTGCCGCTACGTCTATAACAAGGCAGTTGAAATTCAGATTCGGCAGCTTGAAAACAAACGGCCGTTTGTCTCCTACAAGGAACTGGCTTCTCAGTTGGTTGGCTGGAAGAAGGATGATTCAAGCCTCTGGTTGTCTGAATCTCCGGACCAGACTTTGCAGCAGGCACTCAAGGATCTTGAGTGCGGACTGACGCGCTTTAAACAGCACAAAGGCGGCATGGTCCGGTTTAAGGCCCGTGGTGACGGCGTGTTGATTTGTATGACGCCACAACAACGGTTTTTGTCTGACGATGTTGTGGCCCACAGTCTCTGGCAGATTTAGCGGAAGCGAGAAAGCGGCCTTGAAAGGCCGCCTTCTGTGAGTTGACAAGTAATCAACGATCAAACGTTGCTTTGAGTTGTGTGAATTCCATCAAACCATAGCGGCCGCCTTCGCGTCCGATGCCGCTTTGTTTGTAGCCGCCGAAGGGAGCAGTTACATCGCGCGGACCTCCGTTGACGTAGACATTGCCGGCCTTGATGCGTTTGGCCACGGACAAAGCGAGCTCACGTTCGCCGAAAACGGCGGCATTTAGGCCATAGGGGGTATCGTTGGCAATGGCAACGGCCTCATCGACCGTCTTGTACGTGATCACGCAAAGTACGGGACCGAAGATTTCTTCACGAGCAATGCGCATGGAATTGGTGACGTTGACAAAGACCGTCGGCTTGATGAAGTAGCCTTTGCCGGCTTCAGGAGCTCGACCGCCGCAGAGCAATTCGGCGCCCTCCGATTGGCCGAGTTCAATGTACGAGAGCACCTTGTCGTATTGCGCTTTGGAAGCCATCGGTCCGATGTTTGTCTTGGGATCCATCGGATCGCCCACGACGAGTTGCGGAATGCGACGCAGCAACAGCGCTTTGACCTTCTCGAGATCTGATTCAGGAACCAGAAGGCGGGTCAGTGCCGTGCAAGTTTGCCCGGAGTTGTAGAAAACGGAACCAAAGAGCTGATTGATGGCAGGCTCATAGTCTTCGCTCGGAAGCCAGATAAAAGGCGATTTTCCACCGAGCTCCAGAGAAATGCGTTTGACACCTTCCAGAGCCTTTTGACTGAGCTTGATGCCAACAGCCGTCGATCCGGTAAAGGAGATCATGTCGATGAGCGGGTGTGTGGCAAGCGTGTCGCCCAGTTTTGATCCGCGTCCCGTGATCAGATTGACGGTTCCGGCCGGGAATCCGGCGCGATCAAGGGAATCCACGAGAAGATAGGCTGTCAGAGGAGTGTGCTGGCTGGGTTTAAGCACAACCGTGTTGCCCATCAAAAGTGCCGGGATGATTTTCTGGACGACTTGTCCGAGCGGATAGTTCCAGGGGGTGATGCAGGCGATGACGCCGATGGGCTCGCGAACGACGGTGCTTTGTTCGAACTGTTCTTCGAGAACGACCTTCTGGCTTTCGCGAATGTAGGACTCGATGCGGGTGAACTGATAGTCGCAGTGTGCGTTGGCCGAATAGCTGACGGGCGCTCCCAATTCCAGAGCTTCAAGCCGAATGATTTCGTCTCGGTAGGTTTTGAAGATTTCCAAGGCCTTTTGCATCAGATCAACGCGTTTGGCAAGCGGCGTGGCAGACCAAGCGGGTAGCGCTGAGGCCGCTGCTTCAATGGCGGCAACGGCATCGGCAGGCGTGGCATCAGGGACGGTAGCAAAGGGAGCGCGTGTGGCGGGATTTTCGAGAGTGAGAACATCGGTGGTGCTTGGCTTGACCCAAGCACCGCCGATATAAAAGCTGTCAAAACGGTAGGCCATAACAATCTTGCCGTTTGTGTTTTTGGCACGAAACGGCGCATTACACGTACACGTCTAGACTAGCACCGTTCTCGTTTTTTAGGAGGTTTGGCATTTTTGCAACGACAAGAGATTTGGCTTTGCAATAGTCTGTTCTATGCCAATACCTGTTTTCAGCAGTATCCAGGAATGCCCGATCAACGCGAATTTTTCCCAAGCGTCATGTTGAACGCATAGCGTCTTCCCGGGTGGTAGGAAACAGAAATTTCGAGGACTTGTGCTTTGGCGTCAAGATAGTGGCGAAGGATGCGCAAGGCCGGTTCGCCGGCGGTTGCGCCGAGAATTTTGGCAATGTCGGCGGGTTGCGCAACAGCCTGAATGGACTGCTTGACTCGCACACAGTGCTTGTGAAAAAGTTCTTCAATGAAGGTGATGATGAGCGTTTCGGGGTGCTGCCGAGCTTGCGTCACGATTTCGCCGTAGGCGGCGTTGATGAAGACTTTCGTGCAGACAACGGCAGGATCTTCAGGGTCGTTGCTTGTGCGCGTGTTGACAAAGCGTAGAAAGGTGGCACCGACGGCGCAGTTGATGGCTTCGGCCATACGCCGATCAGCTGTGACGAAATCAATGTCTGTGACGCGACGTCCGTAGTTATGACCGAAATCGTCAAGATCTCGAAGCGACGACAGTTTCTGATGGAAATTACGAGCACCGCCCGTTGAAATGACACGAGTACCGTTGTGCGCCTGTCGCTCAATGAGTCCCCGAGCTTTGAGTTCCTGTAGTGCCGCCCGCACGGTGTTGCGTGAAACTTTTTCTGTTTCCACAAGCATGAGTTCCGTGGGTAACTGAGAACCCAGCGGATAGCACCCGGTTGCAATGCGATGCGCCAGTTTGTTGGCGAGTTTCTGCCACAAGAGTTCTTTTCGCATTTTGGTGTAGGCCGCTTGGCGTAGAAACGATACGGATTTCGGACAAGGTATTTGTACCACTAAATTCTGTTAAGACGTTTTTCCAAAATCAAAGAAAGCCTTGATTGATGGGGTATTTTTGCATTTGTTCCAAAGATCTATTGAAAGAAATAAAGAAGGAACAAATGTTAATCCTTTGATTTTTAACGATTTTTATCTTCGAGCCCCCTCGACCTTTTGATGTTGATCAAATCATTTGACGCGTTTCTTCGATCTCCGAAAGTTCTTTTTTGAAAATTCTCCGCAAGGGGCAAGCAACGCCGTAATCGGTTTGAGGCTTGTTCTCATTGGATTTTTTCAAACAGCTACAGGAGAGAAAAATGGCTTCCAGCGCAGTTGACAGCGTCATTCACGGCTTTTTGTTCAGCACGGACGAAATGCGTGAAATTTTCAGCGACAAGTCCTGGGCACAGAAATGGCTTGACACCGAGGCGGCTTTGGCCAAGGCGCAGGGCGAACTCGGCGTGATTCCGAAGGAAAAGGCCGACATTATTAACAAGTACGCCGATGCCAATCTGCTTGATTTGGCCTCGATCGGCGAGTTCTACAAGAGCTCCATCACGATTGTCCCGCTTCTGAAGGCTTTCAAGAAGGTGCTTCCGGATAACGCGGGCGAATTCGTACACTGGGGTGCGACGAGCCAGGACATCGTAGACACGGGTTTGGTGCTGCTCGAACGCGATGCTTATCAGGTGATCTTGCGCGACATGAAGGAGTGCCTTAAGCACTGCCTGACGCTGGCCAAGAAGTATCGCAATACCGCTCAGGCCGGCCGTACGCACGTCGTGCATGCCATTCCGATCACGTTCGGCTACAAGGCTGCCGTTTGGGCTGATGAACTCGGACGTGACATCGAACGTCTCGAAGCGATGAAGGATCGCGTGTTCGTCGGTGAAATGGCCGGTGCCGTCGGTACGCTTGCTTCTCAGCCTGAAAAGGGACTCGAAACGCAAAAGCGCATGATGGAGATCCTGGGCTTGAACGTCCCGACGATTGCTTGGCACGTTGCTCGCGACAACCAGGCTGAGTTCGTGAGCACACTTGCAATTTGCGCCGGTACGATCGGCCGTATCAACCACGAAATTTTCTCTCTGCAGCACACCGAGATTCTTGAATTGGAAGAACCGTTCTTCATGGGTAAGGTCGGTTCCTCCACCATGCCGCACAAGCGCAATCCGGCGGTGCTGGAAAACGTGCTGGCTCTGTGCCGCAATGTGCGCAGCATTGCACCCTCCATCGTCGAATCGATGGTGAGTGAAAACGAACGCGACTGGGGCTGCTTCCTGTCCGAATGGGAAGCCATTCCGCGCGCTTGCCATATGTTCGGCGCTGCATTGCAGAAGTCCAAGTACATCCTTGAAAACCTCATCGTGTACGAAAAGCATATGGAACGCAATCTCAATGCCCAGAAGGGGCTGATGATGAGCGAATGCGTGATGATGCATCTGGCTCGCAAGCTCGGTCGTCTGACGGCTCACGAGATCGTCTACAAGAGCTGCATGAAGGCCTATGAACAGGAAGTTCCCTTAAAGCAGATCCTCATGCAGACCCCGGAAGTGACGCAAGCCTTCACGGAAGAGGAAGTTGACCTCATGCTCAACCCGCACAGCTACATCGGTCTTGCACCCGAATTCGTGGACCGCGTGGTCGCCAAGTGGGAAAACATCTGACGGAGTGATTAACGGGAAGGTGCTTGCCGCACTTTCCTGTCACTGTTTTCGGGCTGGGCGACATGAGAAATCGTTCAGCCTGTCTTGCATCAAATCAAAGGAAAATTGTCATGGCTGAAAAACAAGTAAAGTGGTGGCAGTGGGCGATTCCGATTGTTTTGCTGTTGGGCATCTGGGTCAGTCCCGTTCCCGAAGGACTGACTGTTCAGGCCTGGCACATGTTTGCCATTTTCGTTGCCACGATTATCGGTATTCTGTGTGCTCCTATTGCTTCAGGCGCTTTGATGTTCATAGCGCTTGCCGTCACGATCTTTACCAATACGTTGAGTTTCAGTGCCGCACTGTCGGGCTTGGCTTCCGGTACGGTCTGGATGATTTTCTCGGCTTACGTGCTGTCTCTGGGCTTTGTTGAATCGGGTTTGGGACGCCGCATCGCCTACAAAATGCTTTCTTTGTTCGGCGGCTCTTCGCTTGGGATTGCTTTCAGTCTGGGTGTTGCTGATCTGATCCTCGCACCGGCTATGCCGAGTGTGACGGCTCGCTCGGGCGGCATTGTGTTGCCGGTGGCCAAGTCCATCAACATGGTGTTGGATTCTCAACCCGGTCCCAAGCAGGGTCGCATTGGCGAATTCCTCGTGATGACGTGCTTCCAGTTCACGCCGATTACGGGCGCTATGTTCATGACCGGTATGGCAGCCAATCCGTTGTGCGCCCAGTTGGCACAAAGCGGCCTGGGTCTGGAAATCAGCTGGGTCGGTTGGTTCTGGGCGGCTGTTGTGCCGGCAATGGTGTGCTTCTTCGTGATGCCGTTGTTGTCCTACAAGATCTTCAACCCGGAATTGAAGAAGACCCCTCAGGCCAAGCAAATGGGACGCGATGAGCTTCAGAAGATGGGCCCCCTGACGACACGTGAAAAGTGGGTTGCCGTCGGTTTCGTGCTGGCTTTGATCGGTTGGGGCACAACGATGCTTACCGGCTTGAACGCCAATGCTATTGGCATCGCGCTGGCGGCCTTCCTTTTCGTGACGGGCGCCGTCAAATGGAAGGAAGTGCTGAGCGATAAGGCGGCATGGGATACCGTCATTTGGTTCGGTGTGATCATTTCGCTGGCCACGGGCCTCACCAAGCTCGGCTTCGTGAAGTGGATGTCGGCGGGCTTTACCTCAATGCTTGTCGGTTTCGACTGGATGACGGCGTTCCTGATTCTGGGCTTTGCCTACATCTATCTGCACTACATCTTTGCGACGGCTTCCGGCCATGTGGCTGCGATGTACGTGCCCTTTGCCGCGGTGGCCATCGGTGCCGGCGCGCCTCCGATGATGGTGGCCATCTGCTTTGCCATCTTCTCGAACACGATGTGGGGCATTACGGAATATGCCGGCGGTCCCGGTCCGATCTACTTTGGTCAGGGCTACTTCGAACGTCCGCGTTTCTATAAGATCAACTTCATCCTTGTGACGACGAGTGTGCTCATCACGTTTGCCGTTGGTATGGGATGGTGGAAGATCATCGGTTTGTACTGATCGCCGAAATTTCGGTCGGGCAAGTTTTTTTGTCCGACCGATGCAAAAACAAATCCCGCCGAAGACATGGACGTTTTCAGCGGGATTTTTTCGTAGCGGAGTCTAGCGATTATTCAAAGTCGCTTTCTTTGCAGACTTCAACAACCCAGCCTTCCGGAGCTTCGATTTCGCACGCCTGGATGCCGGTGAGCGTTTCACGCAACTTGCCGGAGATTTCGCCCATCTTGTCCATACCGGAGGGCAGTGCGATGACGCCGTCCTTGGTGTGAATTTCGCCGATCGGTGCGAGAACGGCAGCCGTACCGCACAAGGCAGCTTCCTTGAAGTCTTTGACTTCTTCCAGCGCAACCTTGCGTTCGATCACATTGAGACCGAGGTAGTGTTCGCCGACATATACGAGCGAACGACGGGTGATCGAAGGCAGAATCGAATCGGACTTCGGAACAATCAGGTTGTTGTCTTTATCGACAAAGATGACATTGGCGCCGCCCGCTTCTTCCACATAAGTGCGGGATGCCGGATCCAGATAAATGTTTTCAGCAAAGCCGTGACGATGAGCTTCCATCGTGGGATACAGGCTCATAGCATAGTTAAGACCGGCTTTGACGTGACCGGTACCGCGGGGAGCGGCGCGATCGTAGTCGGACACGCGCACCTTCAAGGGCTTGACTGCGCCCTGGAAATATGCGCCCACAGGCATGACCGTGATGCGGAAGAGAAATTCATGAGCAGGGGCAACACCGATCTGCGGGCCGGAGCCGATCATGAACGGGCGAATATACAAAGAGGCACCCGTGCCGAAAGGAGGTACCCATGCGGCGTTGGCTCGTACGGTATCCACAACGGCCTGCACGAACTTGTCTTCCGGGAATGCGGGCATTTCCAGGCGGCGCGCCGTGTTAGCCATACGCTCGGCATTCATGTCGGGACGGAACGTGACGATGCGACCGTCTTTTGTGGTGTAGGCCTTTAAGCCCTCAAAACAGCTCTGAGCGTAGTGAAATACGCAGGCTGCCTCCGAAAGGACGATGTTGGGGTCAGTTACCAGGCCGCCTTCATCCCAAGATCCATCTTTCCAGTTCGCTTGATAACGAAAGTCCGTCGGACGATAGGCAAATCCGAGTTTGGACCAATCAAGAGGTTTCTTTTGCATTTGCAATTGTCTCCGCGAGTTTGTTTTTTATCGGAATTCTTTCCGGCTGTCTGCGCGACGAGGTAGGCGCAGGCGGCGTAACGAAAAAATAATACTCCCGTTTTAGTCCAAAGCGTCTAGGCAAAATTCCCTGCAAAACAAGCGCGGCCGGTGGAAGGACACCACCGACCGCGACGATCCGGATGTTGAATTTTTCGCCAGATTGTGTTTAGCCCGCTCGAACTTCGGCTTCAACCTTGTCAAAGGTTTCGCAGATTTCGTTGTCGGGAGCTTCCGTGAGAAGACTCCCAACATAGATGGCAATGGCGGCAAAGAGAAAGCCCGGAACGATTTCGTAAAGGCCGAACCAGTTGAACTGGTGCCAAATCAGGACTGTGGCTGCGCCCGTAAACATACCGGCCATGGCGCCGTATTTGTTCATGCGTTTCCACCAGAGGCTGATGAGGATCACCGGGCCGAAGGCCGCACCGAATCCTGCCCAGGCGTAGCTAACAAGCGAGAGCACCAGGCTTTGCGGATCCATGGCGATGAAGATGGCCACAAACGAAATCAGCAGCACCATCATTCGACCGAACCACAACAGTTCCCATTGGTTGGCCTTGGGGCGAATGAAGCCGCGGTAGAAATCCTGAGTCAGGGTCGATGAGCAAACCAGCAGCTGACAGGAGAGCGTGCTCATGACGGCAGCAAGAATGGCAGCCATCAGAATGCCGCCGATCCAGGGATTGAAGAGTACTTGCGAGAGCACGATGAAGACGCGCTCGTGGTTTTCCGTAACGAGCGTGGCCTGATCCGGATGCGCAGCAAAGTAGGCCGAACCAAAGAAGCCCACCGAGACGGCGCCACCAAGGCAAAAGATCATCCAGATCAGAGAAATGCGGCAGGCGCGAGGAATCACCTTGATTGAGCGCGCAGCCATGAAGCGCACCAGAATATGCGGCTGTCCGAAGTATCCCAAACCCCAGGCGATGAGACTGAGTACGCCGATAAAGGTCTGATGCGAGAGCATGTTGACCATATTGACGTCAATGGCTTTGACTTGTTCAACGGCACTCGAAAAGCCGCCGAGATCGGTCATCACGACGATGGGAGTGACGACAAGTGCCACGCACATGAGCGAAGCCTGGAAAGTGTCCGTCCAGCTTACAGCCAAGAACCCGCCGATGAACACGTAAATGATGGTTGCAGCTGCGCCGATCCAGACGGCGCGCTCATAGCTCATGTCAAAGGTGTTTTCAAAAAGGCGGGCACCGGCTACCACGCCGCTCGCACAGTAGATCGTGAAGAACACCAGAATGACGACGGCTGCGAGAATGCGCAGCATACGCGTGTCGTCCTTAAAGCGATGCGTGAAAAAGTCCGGAAGCGTCAGGGCATTGTGAGAAACTTCGGTGTATACGCGCAAACGGGCCGCGACGAATTTCCAGTTCAGATAGGTGCCGAGCGTCAGACCGATGGCAATCCAGCTTTCCGTGATGCCCGAAAGAAACACGGCGCCAGGTAGCCCCATCAGCAACCAACCACTCATGTCGGAAGCGCCGACGGAAAGAGCCGTCACAACGCCTCCAAGGCTGCGGCCGCCCAAAATGTAGTCGTTGAAGTTGCGGGTGTATCGCCAGGCGACAAAGCCCAGGATCACCATCAGGATCATGTAGCCAGTAAAGGTAATGGCGGTCGGATTCGAAAACATCTCTTTGGTTCTTTTTGTGATTGGCGGCGCACAGTCAAATCAGCGGATTCGACGACACGCCGTATTTTCTTTTGAGAGATTGCTGCGGCTTCGGGGCAGGCCGCATGGCAGAAAAAAGAGGCGGGAGCCGCGAGGCAACTCCCGCACTGCACCTTGAATTGTACCCGCCTCGAGCCTGCGCCTTTTCCTTAGAAGGCTAGACACAGGTCAAGGAGCCGGCACTAAATGTCTCCGTAGAGATCTTTATGTACCAAAACGGCCACGTTGGAGTCACTCCAAACGTTGAGAGTCGTTTCGATGGCGTCGATCACGGCGTAGAAAGGAAGGATAACGCCCATAAGCAGAATGGGGACATTCATGCTGGCCAGCAGGCTAGCCGATAGGAAGAAGCACCCCATCGGAACGCCTGCGTTGCCCACGGCAGCGATCGTGGCAATGAAGATCCAGACGGCCAGTGTTGACCAGGTAATGTCAACGCCTGCGTTTTGCATAAGGTAGACGACCGTAATCAAAATAAAGGCGGCGCATCCGTTCATGTTGATGGTCGTGCACATCGGCAGCACAAAGCGCGAGACGCTCTCCCGGACGCCGAGATTGACTTCCGAGCAGCGCATGGTTACGGGCAACGTTCCGGCCGAAGACTTCGAGAAGAAAGCGACGGTCAGAGCCGGCAACATCCCCTTAAAGACTCGAATCGGGTTGATGCCGCGCAGCAAAAGAAGCGCAGGCAGCACGATGAGCATCTGAATGAAGTTGGCTGAGAGCACCGTTGCAAAATAGGTGCCAAGACCGCCCACGGCAACACCGGCGTTGATTTCTTTGGCCAGCACCGTAAAAAAGCCGAAGATACCCAACGGAAGAATCATGATGATCCAGCCCACCAGCGTGAAGAGCACAGCCTGAAGGCCCGAGAAAAAGGCCATCAGCACGCGCTGTTCGCGGCTGTCATGCGGTAGTTTGGCAATGGCGATACCGACGGCGGCGGCAATCAACAGAACCGAAAGCACGTTGGCCGACAAGAACGGCGCGATCGCGTTGTCGGGGACAACGGATGTGATGTAGTCAAAGTAGCTCTTGCCCTTGATGCCGGCGATGGCGGCCGACGCTTCGGTCGTGTCGCTTAGGGTTACGTTGGCGGGCGAAAAGACTTCAAAAAGAATCGCTGCCAGCGAGGCGGCCAAAATTGTGGTCAGAAGCGTGTAGAAAACACTGTGACGGAAAATGCGTCCGGATTCCGTAGAACGCGAAATCTGAGAGAGCGTGGCAATGATCGATACGGCGATGATCGGGACCGCGATGAAACGGAACAGACGAATGAAGATCGTCGAAATGAATTCGCCCGTCTGAATCCAAAATTCGGAACCGTAAAAGCCGTTGATGAGGCCCAAAATGATGGCGATGACATAGAGGACGGCTTGAATCGTCTGCATCCGTTTTTCGTGCGGATTCATCACCGGGCGCTGCATCTGTGTGGAGTCTGCAGTCATTTTTTTTCTCCCCGAGGTCAAACTTTTTGAAAAGTCGACTTTTTTTATGGTGTGAGTTCGCCGAACTCAATCAAATCCAAGTTATCAGCTGAGTTCGTCGAAAGGGCAGGCACGGGCGCGTACCTGCCCGGAAGTTTCATTAAGGGCAGGGACTACGGTGTGACGTAAGTTGCCGTGATTTTTGCGGTTGCCAGAGCCATGGCGTTGAGCATGAAGCCTGCGTTGGCGGCGGTGGCGCCGTCGGGCAGGTCAAGTTTTTCCACCGGCAGTGCCCAAACCGTAAATACGTAGCGGTGCATGCCGTGTCCCGAGGGAGGACAGGCGCCGCCAAAGCCTTTGGTGCCGTAGTCTGTTGTCAGTTCACGTGCCGGAGCCGCAAGCTTTGCTCCTTCGGCCAGCGTTGTGACATTGGACGGAATGTCGAGTGCAACCCAATGCCACCAGCCGGAACCGGTCGGAGCGTCCGGATCGTAGCAGGTGACCGCAAAACTCTTTGTTCCCGCCGGGAAGTCGCCCCAGGAAAGTTCGGGAGACAGGTTGCCCCCGTTAAGGGAGTGCTTGGCGGGCATGCGGGAGCCTTCTTCAAGGCTCGGGGACTTCAGATACATAATTAATCCTTTCGAAAATTTGTCGTGCCGTGAAGGCTAGCCGACATATATCTGCCGATTCTATCTGACCGCTCGTATAAAAAACTTGAGAAACTTCCGTCAAAAGACGTAGTCCGGCACAAAGAGGCAAAAAAGGGCGAACCACACTGGATTCGCCCTTCAGACAATCAGATCAGATGTTTGACCGGATTATTCCCATTCAATTGTGGCAGGCGGCTTGCCCGAGACATCGTAGACGACGCGATTGATGCCCTTCACTTCATTGATGATGCGGTTAGAGACGGTGGCCAAAAGCGAGTACGGCAGTTCAGACCACTTAGCGGTCATGAAGTCGCTCGTTTCAACGGAACGCAGGCTCACAACCCAGTCGTACGTGCGGCCATCGCCCATGACGCCCACGCTCTTGACGGGCAGGAATACAACGAAAGCCTGACTTACCTTGTCGTACCAGCCGGCGCGGCGCAGTTCTTCGATGAAGATGGCGTCGGCTTCGCGCAACAGATCGGCATATTCACGCTTGACTTCACCCAGGATACGAACGCCCAGACCCGGCCCCGGGAACGGATGACGGTAAACCATTTCGTAGGGAAGGCCAAGTTCGACACCGAGTTCACGCACTTCGTCCTTAAAGAGCGAACGCAACGGTTCGAGCAACTTCAGGTGAAGCGTTTCAGGCAGACCGCCCACGTTGTGGTGGCTCTTGATGGTTTTGGCCTTCTTGGTCTTGGCCCCGGCCGATTCAATGACGTCAGGATAGATCGTGCCTTGAGCAAGCCACTTGGCGTTGGAGAGCTTTTCGGCCTCTTCCTGGAAGACATTTACGAATTCGCGACCGATGATTTTGCGCTTCTGTTCAGGATCGGTGACGCCGGCGAGTTCTCCCATGAAGCGATCGACGGCGTCGACCACAATGAGCTTCAGGCCCATATTCTTTTCGAAGGTTTCGCGAACCTGTTCGCGTTCGCCCTTGCGCAGCAGACCGTTATCGACGAATACGCAGGTGAGCTTGTCGCCAATGGCGCGGTGAATGAGTGCGGCGGCAACCGAGCTGTCTACACCGCCCGACAGACCGAGGATCACTTCCTCTCCGTTGGTCTGCTGGCGGATCATTTCGACGGCTTCGGCGATGTAGTCGCCCATCACCCAATCAGGCTTGCAGTGGCAGATATCCGTGACAAAGCGCTTGAGCATGACGCTGCCCTGCACGGTGTGCGTGACTTCCGGATGGAACTGCACGGCGTAGAAACCGCGGGTTTCATCGGCCATGCCGGCGATCGGGCAGGAGGGCGTTGAGCACATCAGCTTGAAGCCTTCGGGCATGACGGTGACTTTGTCGCCGTGGCTCATCCAAACCTTGAGCATGCCTTCGCCTTCGGGACCTTTGAAGTCTTCGATGCCTTCAAGAAGTTTGGTGTGGTTGTGGGCGCGCACTTCGGCGTAGCCGAATTCACGCTTGGAGCCGCTTTCTACGCGACCGCCCAGTTGCTGGGCCATCGTCTGCATGCCGTAGCAGATGCCGAGCACGGGAACGCCGGCACTGAACACGGCCGGACTCACCTGATCGTTGGACTCTTCGTAGGCGCTCATGTGAGAGCCTGACAGAATGATGCCCTTGGGATTGAATTCGCGGATGAAGTCGGCGGAAACGTCGTTGGGGTGCACTTCGCAGTACACATGAGCTTCACGCACACGGCGTGCGATGAGCTGCGTCACCTGGCTTCCGAAATCGAGAATAAGAATGCGATCGTGTAGCATGTCTGGAAATTTGAGCGGTGCGGGGCCGCCGTCAGCGGGCAAGTTGGCAAAAATTTTGCTTGAGAGGCGGCGGTAAAAAGAAACGGCGCGGGGTAAAACCCGCGCCGCGATATTTTAACCTACCTAGGCAGGATTAGTTTTCCTGACGGTAGTTCGGGGCTTCCTTCGTGATCTTCACGTCGTGGACGTGGCTTTCACGCCAGCCGGCGGCCGTGATTTCAACGAATTCGGCGCGAGAGCGCATTTCGTCGATCGTGCGGCAGCCGCAGTAGCCCATCGAGGAGCGCAGACCACCGGCCATCTGGTAGAGGATCGTTACCACGGAGCCCTTGAACGGCACCATGCCTTCGATACCTTCCGGCACGAGCTTGTCGAGATTGCCCGAGTTGTTGTCCTGGAAGTAGCGGTCGGCGGAACCCTTGAACATGGCGCCCAGAGAGCCCATGCCGCGGTAGCTCTTGTAGGAGCGGCCCTGATAGAGGATCACTTCGCCCGGAGCTTCTTCGGTTCCGGCAAGCATACCGCCCATCATGACGCAGTTGGCGCCGGCAGCGATGGCCTTGGCGATGTCGCCCGAGAAGCGGATGCCGCCGTCGGCGATCAGAGGAACGCCGGTGCCTTCAAGCGCTTCGGCAACGTTGCTGATGGCGGAAATCTGAGGAACGCCCACGCCAGCCACGATACGGGTCGTGCAGATGGAGCCCGGACCGATACCGACCTTGACGGCGTCGGCACCGTGGTCAACCAGAGCGCGGGCTGCGGCGCCGGTGGCGATGTTGCCGCCGATCACCTGCAGGTTGGGATAGTTCTTCTTAACCCATGCCACGCGGTCAAGCACGCCCTTGCTGTGGCCGTGAGCCGTGTCGACGACAACTACGTCCACGCCGGCTTCAACGAGCAATTCGAGACGCTCTTCGGTACCGGCACCCACGCCGATCGAGGCGCCTGCCAGCAGCTTGCCTTCGCTGTCCTTGGCGGCATAGGGATGTTCGGTAGCCTTGATGATGTCTTTGACAGTAATGAGGCCGCAGAGGTTGAAGTCCTTGTCGACCACGAGCACGCGTTCAAGACGATTTTCGTGCATCAAACGCTTGGCTTCGTCGAGGCTGGAACCTTCTTGGACGGTCACGAGACGATCGCGCGGAGTCATCACTTCGCGTACAGGGGCTTCCATACGGGATTCGAAGCGAAGGTCGCGGTTGGTGACCATGCCCAGAACGTGACGGCCTTCCACGACCGGCACACCGCTGATGCGGTGTTCCTGGCACATACGGATCACGTCGCCCACGAGCATGTCGGGACCGACCGTGATCGGGTCGCTCACTACGCCCGATTCGTGGCGCTTGACCTTGGCGACTTCAGCAGCTTGCTGCTGAGCCGTGAGATTCTTGTGGATGATGCCGATGCCGCCTTCCTGTGCCATGGCGATGGCCAGGTTGGCTTCGGAAACCGTGTCCATAGCGGCGGACACCATCGGAAGATTCAGGGTAATTTCGCGAGTCAGACGCGTGCGCAGTTGCACATCGCGGGGGAGAACTTCAGAGTAGGCGGGGACGAGCAGAACGTCGTCGAAGGTGAGTGCCTTCTGCAGGAGACGCATTTTCGGTAACCTCAAAGCAAAAAAAAAACGGGTCGCAGTGCCGGACGTTCGCCCAAGAGGCCCCGGATGCTTTTGGTTAACCTCGCATTATAGGCACAAAATGTGTCCTATTGAAAGAGGTTTTGGGATTTAAAACGAAAAAATTTTAGGCCTCTGTGTCGTCCAGAGGCTTGATGAGCTGATGAATGCCGCCGTGACGCGGGCGCGGGATGGTCGTGCGCTCCTTGTTCTGCGCGCGCAGACGGCGCACTTCCATGGGCGAAAGCGTCAGTTCTACGGCAATATCGATGCGATCGTCTGGGTTCAGAACGGTCTCGGGCGTGCATTTTTCGCAGAAGATGCCGCAGGCGGTCTCGCGGGGAAAGCCGGCCGCTTTGAGTGCATCGGCAACAACGGCGTCCTTGGGAACGTCGAGTTCATGCAGCTCGGCACCGCCTTTTCGTCTGGGACAACACAAATAAACGCGCATGAGTGTCGTGGGTATGAAAAAGCGCGGGTCAAGGTCTCAACCTTTTGCCGCGCTTTATTTGCTTTTGCTATTGCGGGTTAAAGAACGACGCAGGGCGCTTCGCCGGCAGGCAGTTCACGGATTTCGCCGATCGTGTACACGGTCTCGCCTTCGGCTTCAAAGAGTGCCTTGGTGCGTTCGGCGTCAGCTGCGTCGACCACGATGGCCATGCCGATGCCGTTATTGAATACGCGATGCATTTCGTGGGCATCAATGTTGCCCTTTTCCTGCAGCCAGTCAAAGATGGCCGGACGCTTCCAGCTGTCGGCGTGTACGACACATTGCGTGCCTTCGGGCAACACACGGGGAATGTTTTCCACCAGACCACCGCCCGTGATGTGAGCCATGCCCTTGATTTTTACGGACTTCATCACGTTGAGCACCTGCTTGACATAGATGCGTGTGGGTTCCATTGCGCGGTCGGCGAGCGTAGCACCGTCGAAGGGCATCTGCCAGTCAGCGCCCGAAACTTCCACCACTTTGCGGATGAGCGAGAAGCCGTTGGAGTGGGGGCCGGAGCTGGCCAGACCGATCACGACGTCGCCCGGCTTAATGCTCTTGCCGTCAATGATTTCGTCTTTTTCCACGATGCCCACGGCAAAGCCCGCAAGATCGTATTCGCCGTCGGGATACATGCCCGGCATTTCTGCCGTCTCACCGCCGATCAGAGCGCAGCCGGCGAGTTCGCAGCCATGCGCAATGCCCTTGACCACACGTTCGGCCGTGTCCACGTCAAGCTTGCCGCAGCCGAAATAATCAAGGAAAAAGAGGCTCTTGGCACCCTGAACGAGAATGTCGTTGACGCTCATGGCCACCAGATCCTGACCGACCGTATCGTGACGGTTGAGCTGGAAGGCAAGCATGAGCTTGGTTCCTACGCCGTCAGTGCCGGAAACGAGCACCGGGTTTTTATAGTCTTTGCTGATTTCAAAGAGAGCGCCGAATCCGCCGATGGAACCGAGCACGCCCGGAATCATGGTGCGCTTGGCAGCGGGTTTGATGCGATCGACAAGTTCATCGCCGTTGTCAATGGAGACGCCGGCGGCGGCATAGGAAAGCTGAGTCATTGTTTTGATGGGGCAGTCAAGAGAATTTAGAACGCCGAAGCCGGCTTCGCGCTAAACTTAAGCGCCATGCCGACGTTTGCCTTAAACCCGACATTTTAGCCCACTCGGATACAAGCTGTCTTCCTGGAAGACGTTTGCCGAAGCAAATGCCGACGTGCCCGCTTTTCTGTTACACCTTTTCGAGCACAGCAGAACTCAATTGAACGCGCAGCCTACCGAACAACTTTTGCTCAATCTCGTAGAGCCCGAAGCACCGACGCTGGACAATTTCCGTGTCGGCAGCAATGCTGAGCTTTTGGCTGCGTTGCGTGATTGCAAGAAGGGACTGGGGCCGCAATTCATTTACATATGGGGACCACCCGGCAGCGGTCGTTCACATCTGTTACGAGCCATTACGCCGACTCAGCGCATGCGTGTGCCCGAATACGATGAGCAGACGCTTTTTTACACGGTTGACAATGTCGAGCGACTCGACGATGAGGATCTCGAACGGTTGTTCTTTCTGATGAACGATGTGCGTTCGCACCCGCAGGCGCGCATTGTTTGTGCGGGCACCATCCGACCTGCGGATCTCAACATCCGCGAAGACGTGAAGACACGTCTGATGTGGGGGCTGACATATCAGTTGCGATATTTGTCTGCTGACGAGGCGGGTGAAGAATTCCTGCGCCTGGCTCGTGAGCGCGGCATTGAGTTCGACTCGGCCCAGAGACGTTGGATTGAAGCTCGTTGCCCGCGAGACATGCGAGGATTACGGCGTTTTCTAGATGCGGTTGACGAGAAGGCCGTCCGCGAACATCGGCGCATCACCACGGTTCTGTTGGATGCGACGCTCAAAGATGTTCTTTCTAAGAACTGAGGAAGAATTTGTGAAGCTTGTTGTTTACGACCTTGATCACACGTTGATGCCCATCGATACGGGGGATATCTGGTGCAAGTGGCTCCTCAGGGCCTGCGAAAAGACTGTGCGTGTGACTGCAGAGGAAACGCTGAATCGTTTTACGCGCGAATATATCGAGCAGACGTTGAATATTGATGAGTACGAAATGTGGCAGATGCAGTTTCTGGCTCAGTTCAATCGTGCGGATTTGGATGCGGCTCGCAAAGCCTATCGTGCGGAGGTACTCGAAAAAATTCTTCCCGCAAGTTCCGTCAGAATTGTCAATGAAGCCAAGCAAGCGGGTGCCGTCACAGCGATTTGTTCGGCCACTTACAGCTATGCCACGCAGCCTTCCGCCGACTTGTTCGGTGTGGATTATCTGTTGTCGGTCAGACCGCAGGAAGACCAATCCGGCAATTTCACCGGTCGCTGGATTGAGCCGATCACGTACCAGCAGGGCAAGGTGACGGCTGTTGAAAAACTCGTTGATGAGTTGAAGCGACAAGGTACGACGATCGACGAATACGAATTCTGGTCGGACAGCGATGCCGATCTTGCTCTTTTTGAGCATGTTGACAAAAAGGGAGGACGCTGCTGCGTCGTGAATGCAAGGGAGAGGTTGTTGCGCATAGCGAGCGAGCGCGGCTGGTGTGTGACGGACAGTTACACTCAGGCAGAGTACGACTTTGCGGCGCAGCTTGTTGCCAAAGCGCTGGCAAATCGAGAAAATGCGCCTCGTCTTTTGAGAAAAAGTAAGTAGAAAAGAGCCGCATGCAAATCAATAGAAGAGCGGACGAACGGAGTAAAGAATAAGTGTTTGATTACGTCAAGCGCATGATCGCCTCCATCGTGGGGCGCAACAATCACGAGGTCAATAAGGAGCCTCGCATTATTAAGGCAAGCGAACATGGCATTGATCCGAAGCTGGTGAGCTTTGCCGCGGTGCGTACGTGCTCAATTTTGCAGCAGCGCGGTTACAAAGCCTACGTTGTGGGCGGCGCTGTGCGTGATTTGTTGCTCGGGGTCAAGCCCAAAGATTTCGATGTGGCCACTGATGCCACTCCCGAACAGGTGAAGCGTGCTCAGCGTCGTGCCTTCATCATCGGACGTCGTTTCCGCCTGGTGCATGTGGTGTTCGGAAACGAAATCGTTGAATGTTCGACATTCAGAGCACTGGATGCTTCGGGCGTTCGCAAGGATGCTTCCGGCCGCGTCATTTCCGACAACATTTTCGGGGAGATGTGGGAAGACGCAGCGCGTCGCGACTTTACGATCAATGCGCTTTACTACGATCCGTCGACGGGGGACATTTACGATTATCACGGCGGCTACGAGGATATTCGACGCAAGACGCTACGCATGATCGGTTATCCTCAGGCGCGCTATCGAGAGGACCCGGTGCGCATGATGCGTGCCGTGCGTATTTCTGCCAAGTTGGGTTTCAAGATTGAAAAAAGCGCGGATCGGGCCATCGCGGAAATGGCGCCGTTGCTCGGCAATGTGCCTGCTGCCCGTCTGTTTGACGAAATGGTCAAGCTTTTTACGTGCGGCCGCGCAGAAGAGTGTTTGCTCAAACTTCGTGCCGCGGGTCTGCATCGTTCGCTTTTGCCGATGCTCGATGTCATTCTTGATGAGCCCGACGGCGAGAAGTTTCTGATGCTCGCGCTCAAGCGCACCGACGAGCGTATCGCCGTGGGTAAAAAGATTTCACCTGCGTTCCTGTTTGCTACGCTTTTGTGGCCCCAAGTGAAAAAGCGCTGGGACGCCTATCAGAAGTCTTCGACAAGCAATAAGGGTTCGGCAAGAGCCATGGCGCTTTACTCGGCTGCCGAAGAGGTGATCGCCACGCAATCGGCAAAACTTGCCATTCAGTGCCGCTTTGTTGCCGACATGAAGCTTATTTGGATGCTGCAGCTTCGATTCGAACGGCGCACCGGCAAGAATCCCTATACCCTCGTCGAGCATCCTAAGTATCGAGCCGGGTATGACTTCATGCTTCTGCGCAGTGCTTTGGGGCATGTTCCCGAGAGCCTCGTGCACTGGTGGGAAGATTTTGTCGACGCAGATGAACAAAAGCGCGCCGACATGGTGGCTCAGGCCGAGGTCGAAGCGCGTCGCACGGCTACCCAAGCGCGAGCCGGCTCTAAGAGTCGTCAAAAAGAGCAGCGCGACGAAGAGCGCTTCACGGAAGAGGCCACACGCTACGAGCCTCGCAATAAGTCCCCCCGACGTCGCCGATCTTCGGCGGAAAAGGCCGGAGTCGAGAAGCAGACAAGTGAAGCAAAGCTTGCAGAAAAGACTGACGATGCCGCTTCTGTTGTTTCGGCTAAGCCCAAACGCCGCCGTCGCCGTCCTAAAAGCGACAAGGCAGAATCCAAGCTTGAGCTGTCATGACCGAAGCCGTAATCGCGTTGGGTGCCAATCTGGGCGAGCCCAAAAAGGCGCTTGAACAAGCGCTCAAAAGGATCAGTGAGATTGAACAGACGAGGTTGCTCAAGGTAAGCTCTTTTTACCGCACGGCACCAGTCGACTCTTCCGGACCCGACTATGTCAATGCCGTTGCGACGGTGGAAACGGAATTGGAACCGGAGGCGTTGTTGCGCGCACTTTTTGTCATTGAAAACGAAGCGCATCGCGTTCGTCCGCAGGGAGTGCACAATGCTCCGCGCACGTTGGATTTGGATCTGCTTTTATACGGTGACGTGGTTCAGCAGACACCTTTTCTGACTCTGCCGCACCCGCGCATGCACGAACGCGCCTTTGTGCTGGTTCCGCTTTTGGAAATTAAGCCGGACTGCCGGATTCCCGGTAAGGGGGCTGCCGGTGACTTTCTAGAAAGTGTCCAGGATCAGGCGATTAAACGCCTGCTTTGAAAAAAGCTTTGCGTCCAATGCGAAATACCTAGCAACACAAGTGTTATTTCGTGCGAAAATTATCGGCAATTTTCAATTGCCCGCGTTCATGCCTCAGAAGACGCGGCTGCGATAACAAGAACGAAGTGCCCAATGGGCAAAAACGGAGGAACACAAAGTGAAAAGTAAGATTTTTGCCACGCTTGCCGCCGGTGTCATGGCGTTAGCTTCCTTTGCCGCGAGCGCTGCCGATACGCTTCGTGTCGGTACGCATCCGACCTTTGCTCCCTTTGAGTTCCTCGACAGCTCCAGTCGTGAATACGTCGGTTTCGATATGGATATGATCCGCGAAATCGGCAAGCGCATGAACGTTGAGGTGGAATTCGTCAACATGGGTTTTGACGGCCTGATTCCCGCGCTGATGACCAACAACATCGATATCGTGGTGAGCGGTGTGACTATTACAGAAGAACGTAAAAAGCGCGTTGACTTCTGCGAACCCTATTACCAGGCCGGTCAGGGCCTGATGATTCGTGCCGGAGACGAAGCCAAGTATCAGAAGATCGAAGATCTGCACAACAAGACGATTGCCGTGCAGATTGGCACGACCGGCGCCGAAGTGGCCAAGGGCATCCCTGGTACCAAGATCAAGGCTTTCAACACAAGTGCAGAAGCCTTCATGGACCTGAAGATGAACGGTAGTGATGTGGTGATTACCGACCGCCCGGTGATCGGCTACTTTCTGGTGACCAATGCGCGTGCCGCCAAGGGCCTTAAGCGCCAGCCCATGCAGTTTGACAGCGAATATTTCGGATTTGCGGTCAAGAAGGGCAATACGGAATTGCGCGACAAGGTCAATGCCGCCATGAAGAGCATGAAAGATGACGGTACTTACGACAAGATCTACGCCAAGTGGTTCGGCGAATCTTAAGCGTCTGAAAAATTGTTAAGATCAAGCGGCCGCCTGAATGACGCTCAAGCGGCCGTTTATTTTTTTGCCTTTGTTCTGATTCTTCGCTTTCGCTCTTTCTGATGGAAAACTCCACAAAGATTTTGGCTGGCGCCACGTGTGCTCTGGCGGTTGCGGCTGTCGGCGGTTGCTGGTTTTACGGTATCTATTCGGCTGGAAAAACATTTGATGAAACGGCTATCAGCAATTTTTCGACCGTGTTGCCCGCTGAACTTGCAGCCCGGGTAACGCAGTACGAGGGCGGATTTTTCAAAAAAACGTTTCAAGTGACGTTTGAAGCCGTGGGCGGTATCCAACTCGGAACGTTCAACGGACAGGCCTATCCCGGGCTTACGACGAAAGTGGAGCTCACGCGTGCGCCTGATACCAACTTCGAGCAGGGGCTGTTGAGAGCGGGCGTGCAGAACTTCGATGATCGCATCGAAGTGTCGTATACGGCGTGGGACGCTATCACGTCCGGTAGCCAGGCTCTGCCGAGCGCTCGACTCACATACAAAATCAAGCCGTTTACGGTTGTGGCCGGCGGACAGTGTTCATTTGAAGACTTTGAGTTCGATATTGAAACGGGTAAGACTCTGGAGATTCGTGCCCGCACGCCGGGTTTATCCTGTCGACCGGTCGGACAACCGGAACTGAAACTCGGCAAGTTTGAGTTTTCTTTTGTGTCGGATGCCGAACCCATAGCCAAAGCACTTAATGGCGAAAATTCGGGACTTGCACAAACGTCCTTGACAATGAAGCTCGGTTCGATGGTGGGGGCTGCAGCTCGCTTTGACGGATTTGATTTCAAACTTGATCTGAAGCCGGAAGAAGGGGCAAAAACGTGGACCGAAACCTTGAGCTTCAGTCTCAAGAATCCGGCTTCTCCGGCTCTTTATCTGGAGCTCGGACAGATCGGCGCGATTGATGATGTCAGCGGTTCGGTACGTGTCACAGGCATTACTGAGGAGCTCTGTGAGCAGTTTGCGCAGATTCTGCTCGGTCCGTCATATCTGCACGATGATTTGCTGACGCTGACTCTGATGAGAGGTATTCAAAACGACGGGGTGGCTGTCGAAATTGATCCGCTTTCGGTGTCGATTGACGGAAGTCGTGCAACCTTGTCGGGTGCTTTGAGGGCTGAATCGACCGGGCAAGGAAATCAGACTGTCGGTCGTTTCCAATTTGAGTCGGACGAATCCATTTTGCCGCCGGAGCTGATTGCCGATGCGCTTATGCAGGGCTTTGTCAAGCAGGAAAAGAACAAGATCAAGAGCGAAATCGTGCTCACGCCTGAGTACGGAACGGCCAATGGGCTGCAGCTGTATTGACGTAATACGAAGGTCGGATGTTCGTGTCTTCTCACCGGAATCGGCCTCAAAAAAGACTGAGTCAGAGGAAGGTCTAAAAAATTTGATCGCACTCTTGCATTTTTCGAAAAGCTCTGTAAAATGCGCATCTCTTCGAGAGATAAACGCCTCGAAGATGAAAAGTGTGCCGGTGTAGCTCAGCTGGTAGAGCAGCGCATTCGTAATGCGAAGGTCGGATGTTCGAATCCTCTCACCGGCACCACTTACTCCCTTAAACGGGAAAACAAAATGCCTCAACAGCCGAGTTGTCGTGCTTTGAGGCTTTTTTGTTGGTTTCTTTCCTTAGGAAATTGATTTTTAAGGGAAAACCGAATAACATTACGCGCTTTCACATCCTTGCCACACCGATACGACGCTCGGGTGGCTTATTTCCGTAAGGAGGAATCAATGCGTCATTACGAACTGTGCGTCATCGTGCACCCGGATCAGTCCGAACAGGTTCCCGCGATGATCGAACGTTACAAGAATCTCGTCCTCGAACAGGGTGGCCAGGTCCACCGTGTTGAAGACTGGGGCCGTCGTCAACTCGCTTACCCGATTCAGAAGCTCGTCAAGGCTCACTATGTTCTGATGAACATCGAATGCACGGACGCTACGCTTGCTGAAATCGAAAACGGATTCCGTTTCAACGACGCCATCCTGCGTCACCTCGTTGTCAAGACCAAGAAGGCCGAAACCGCTCCTTCCGTCATGATGAAGAGCGTTGAAAAGGAAGAAGCCAAGAAGGTTGCAGCCGAACCCGCCGTTGAACAGGCTCCGGCTGAAGTTGAAACCGCCGAACAGGCTTAATCCAAACAGATTTTTAGATCGTCGCGAGAGTGGATTCTGACAACAGCATCGTCATTAGCGCGGTTCTGGTTGAAAAAAAAGAACTGTGTTACACGCCGGCAGGAATTGCGGTTTTTGAAGCCAAGTGTCATTACGCTGGGCAGCAGTTTGAAGCCGGAGCGATGCGAAAAGTAGAGTTTGATTTCACGGCCATGTCGTTTGCCGATACGGCAACGAGACTCGAAAAAGTCGAACTTGGCAAGACGCTGGAGATGAAAGGATTTATCGCGCAGCGTTCACTCAGAAGCTCAAAGCTGACGGTCCATATCACGGAATTCAAAATTAGGAGTTGAAAAATGGCTTTTGGTGCAAAAGGTAAGGGCAAGCCCCGCCGTGCCAACCAACAGAATGCGCTCTTCAAGCGCAAGAAGTTCTGCCGTTTCACGGTTGAACATGTCGAACAGATCGACTACAAGGATATCGATACCCTGCGCGACTTCATTCAGGAAAACGGCAAGATCATGCCGGCTCGCCTGACCGGTACGAAGGCGCACTACCAGCGTCAGCTCGATACGGCGATCAAGCGCGCTCGCTTCCTCGCTTTGCTGCCCTACACCGACAACCAGGGGACCCGTTAATCATGCAAGTCATTCTTCTCGAAAAGATCAATCACCTCGGTGATCTCGGTGCCATCGTTAAGGTTAAGGATGGCTATGCCCGTAACTTCCTGATCCCCCAGGGCCACGCCAAGCGTGCGACCAAGGCTGCGATCGAAGAATTCGAAGCTCGCCGTGCCGAACTCGAACGCCTGCAGGCTGAACGTATCGCTCAGGCTCAGGAAACGGCTGAAAAGCTCAACGGCCAGGTGATCGAAATCACGAGCAAGGCCGGCGTTGACGGCCGTCTGTTCGGTTCTGTGACCAACGCCGACATCGCTGAAGCTGTTGACAAGCTCGGCTTCCAGATCAAGAAGAGCCAGGTTCGTACGCCGCTCGGCGCCATCAAGAGCGTAGGCGACTTCACGATCACGATCGGCCTTCTCACCGACATCACCGCCGACATCGTCGTGCGCGTGGTTGCCGAAGCCGCCTAATTTTTCGGTAGGTGCCTCCACACAGGAGGCGTCGACTTGAAAAGTCGGGACGAAACCGGATCTTTCCGCAGGGAGAGGTTCGGTTTTTTTATGCTCAAAGTCAAATAAATTCCGCAGGATTCCCCTGCATTCATGAGGGGAGAAATGCGGCTCTAAAACCCCGACGCTATTTTTTTGGGAGGCAGGCAACAAATAGATGAATGTTGTCTGTACACTGCGTTCCTCGTGAAAGGAACCCTATGCTCACCGGACGCAAATTTGCCGCCAGGTTTAAGAATTCATCTGCACGCGAGGCCTACCTCACTTGGTCGGCCGGGCAGATGTTTATCTACAACGAATGCGTCCTGGAACAGAGGTTCTTTGACAGCCTCAGCCGACTGATAGCGGAAACTGAACGGCATAAGCTGCCGATTCGCAATGAATGCCGCATAGCGCGTCCCAAACCCGATCAGAAGTACGCACATTTCGTTGATAAGGCACAAAGACCGTGGTTGTCTCAGGTACCCTCGGCAATTCTGGGCATCGGGGCTTTTCGTTTTTGTCAGGCTTCAAAAAGAGCGGCAACCGGACTGGCTGCTCGTCCCAAGTTGCGCGCCATCAAAGACGCCGAGCGTCATCTGCTGCTGACGCGAGCCTACTTTACGATTGAACCTACAAGTCGCGCAGGCTGGTATGAACTGCGATTCGGATCCGCACGCATTCCGGGCGGAACGATTCTGTTTCAGGCACACCGTGAGTTTGTCGTGCCGGCAATGGTCAGTGTGACGCTGACAAGCAAAGCTCTCTTTGTTTCCATGAGCTACGAGGAGACAGAACAAGAGCGATTCCCCGAAACAGAAAAGGAAATACTTGAGCGTCTGCGGCAATACTCCGAAGAGGAACTCATTGCCTGCGGAAACGGGATCGACCGAGGAGTCGTACGCCCGGTTCAGACGAGTAACGAGCCCGAACCTTATGCGCTGACAAAAGATCAGCTCGAAAGGATCCGTCGCAAAGAACGTCAGCGCAAGCATTATCAGAAGCGCATGGCTCGTTGCGAAAAAGGCAGCCGTAACAGGGTAAAAATGCGTCGAAAAGTGGCACGGACGTTTGACTATCGCAAAAACGTTATCAACGACTTTGCGCATCAAACCTCTCACGCTTTGGTCAGTGACGACAAAGTACAGTTTTTTGTGCTTGAGGACTTGAGAGTCAAAAACATGACCAAAAGGCCTGAGCCGAAATACGATGACAATGCGAAAGCATTGCCCAACGGAGCACGAGCCAAAGCTGGACTGAATCGAGCCATCCTCTCAAGCGGTTGGGGGAAGACGGAAGAATATTTGAAGTACAAAGCCAAAAAGGCGGGCAAACTTGTCATAAAGGTTGAGCCGGCCTACACCTCTCAGCGATGCCCGAAATGCGGTCGGGTAGAGCGGAAGAACCGGCCGTCGCAGTCGGAGTTCCGTTGTGTGAGCTGCGGATTTGAGTCGGCGAACGCGGATTATGTGGCAGCAGGAAATATCCTGATGGCAGGAGTGGAACTGATCCGCGAAGGCAGACTCGAACCGAAAAAGGTGAAAGCCACGCTGCGTGGAAAACCAGCGAAGGCAACAAACGTAAAGCTAGGTCCGGGCTGGGCCGATGTTATGCCTGTGGAGCCGGAGAGGTGTCTGGGGAAACTCGGATGCCGAACTCGCTGTGAAGCAGGAAGCCCCTCACTTAAGTGAGGGGAGAAGTCACTGTGTGAGCTTCGTTTTGACGGTGTAACCGCACGTTGCCGACTCTGTTCGCTGGTGCTGTCATCCGTTAAGATAGGGCACTTTACAAAATTGAATATTGTAGGTTTGGTATGGCCGGATTTGATGATGAGATTCCCGCTGGAGCAATGGATGAATTGATCTCCGCAGGCACGGAAGATATGTTGCCTGATGTGCCTCTGTCGGCGCAGACACCAGTGATGTCGAATGGTTCCCATGATCCGGAAGTGGCCTCCGTGCGCTTGCCGCCGCAGTCGGTAGAAAGCGAGCAAAGTGTCTTGGGCGGTCTGATGCTTGACAACAACGCGTTCGATCAAGTGGCCGACGTTCTTACGCCTGACGATTTCTATCGTCGCGAACACCGTGTGATCTATGAAAAGATCCAGCAGATGTGTTCCGAAGGGCGCCCCGCAGACATCGTTACGGTTTACGGAGAGCTCGAAGCCGAAGACAAAGCGCGCGAAATCGGCGGGTTGGCCTATCTCAACAGTCTGGTTAACAGTACGCCGGCGGCTGCCAATATTCGTCGCTATGCCGAAATCGTGCGCGACCGCTCGATTCTGCGTCAGCTCATCACCGCAGGCGAAGAGATTGCCACGAGTGCACTTTCACCCGAAGCAGCAGATGTACCTACGCTATTGGATCAGGCGCAGGCCAAGGTCTTTGCCATTGATGAAAAATCCAATAAGGGCAAGCGTGGTTTTCGTGTGCTTGAGGAACTTGCCGGTGAAGTCACGCAAGAAGTGCAGCAGCTCTATCAGATGCGCAATACCGACGATGTCACGGGATTGCCCACGAGCTTCAAGATTCTCGACCGTATGACATCCGGTCTGCAAAAGGGCGATTTGATCATCGTTGCCGGTCGTCCTTCGATGGGTAAGACCTCGTTTGCCATGAACATTGCCGAATATGCCGGACTGACGCTTAAGATGCCGGTTGCCATCTTCTCGATGGAAATGAGTTCGGTGCAGCTCTGCAAGCGTCTGATTAGTTCCGTGGGCAGAATTGACGCGCAAAAAATGCGCCGCGGCCGATTCGATGATGCCGATTGGCAGCGCTACACGGAAACCGTAAGCTTAATGAGCCAGGCTCCGTTTTACATTGACGACACAGGCAACCTTTCGGTCAACGAATTGCGCAGTCGTGCTCGTCGTTTGGCGCGAAAAACGGGTGGTTTGTCTCTTATCGTTGTGGACTATTTGCAGCTGATGCGCGGTTCAAGCAAGAGCTCGATGGAAAACCGCGCTACGGAAATTTCTGAAATTTCCTGTGGTCTCAAAGGTCTGGCGCGTGAAATGGAAGTACCGATTATTGCGCTCTCGCAGTTAAACCGCGGCGTGGATGCACGAGCCGACAAACGTCCGATGATGAGCGACCTGCGCGAATCGGGTGCTATTGAACAGGACGCCGATATCATCATGTTCATTTACCGCGACTGGGTTTACAACAAGGAGTCCGGGGATCCGAATCTGGCTGAAATCATCATCGGCAAGCAACGTAACGGTCCTACCGGCGTGATCAATATGCGTTTTGACGGTCAGTACACACGCTTTGACAACCTGGCCGAAGAGGGCGACGTACCGCCCGAGTACCAGTAACGTTTTTTCTGGAGCGGCGAAACCGATCTCGGCTTGACGGTACGCGGATTTCCGCCGGTATCAGCTACAAAAAGTTGAGGCTGCTGGAACCTCGAACCACCTACTTAACAGAATTTAGAAAGGAGGCGGCGCTTCCTCCCCTGCATAGATGCAGGGGTTTCTGCGCCGAATTTCTATGATCGACACATTGCTTTCAGTGGACTGGACCGGAATCGTTTTATGGATCTGCGTGGTGGCGCTGATTCTCTGCGGCGTGGCCGGAACCGTGGTGCCGGCTTTGCCCGGTATTCCTATGATTTTTCTAGGCGCATTGCTGGCTGCCTGGATCGGAGACTTTCAACACATTACCTGGGTGCCGTTGGTGGTGCTCGGGGTACTCACCATTATTGGGCTGGCTGTCGATTGGGTAGCTCAGACCATGGGAGCGCAACGGGCGGGTGCTTCGAAATGGGGCATTATGGGTTCTCTGGTCGGTACCATCGCCGGGCTTTTCATGGGCATTGTCGGCATTCTTTTTATGCCGCTGGTAGGAGCTTTCATCGGGGAATACATTGCGCAGCGCGATTTACGCATCGCCGGAAATGTCGGCTGGGCGACCTGGGTCGGTATGATGGTGGGAACCGTCGTCAAGCTCGGTCTGTCTTTTGTCATGATCGGTATCATGTGTTTTGCGCTTTGGTTCTGAGTCGAATCAGAAAATGAAAAAACGGGAGGTCGAACGAGTCGACTTCCCGTTTTTCATGGCGCTGCCGTTTAGAGAACTTCGCTGGCGTAGTCAGCTAAACGGCTACGTTCGCCGCGCTGCAGCGTGATGTGGCCTGCGTGGGACCATCCGCGGAACTTCTCAACGACGTAGGTGAGCCCTGAGGAACCCTCGGTTAGGTAGGGCGTATCGATCTGCGCGATATTGCCCATGCAGACGATCTTGGTACCCGGACCCGCGCGGGTGATGAGCGTTTTCATCTGCTTGGGCGAGAGGTTCTGTGCCTCGTCAATAATGACGAATTTGTTTAGGAATGTTCTGCCACGCATAAAACTCATGGACTTGATGCGGATGCGGCTACGGATGATGTCGGCCGCGGCGCTTCGTCCCCAGCTGCCGGCACCGCGGTCAGCCTTGTTGAGCACTTCCAGATTGTCTTCCAGAGCGCCCATCCAGGGGGTCATCTTTTCTTCTTCAGTGCCGGGTAAAAAGCCGATTTCCTCACCGACGCTCACTGTGGCACGGGTAAAGATGATTTCGGAAAAGCGGCGCTCTTCCAGAGTTTGTGCAAGCGCTGCCGCCAATGTAATGAGCGTTTTGCCAGTTCCGGCTTGTCCGAGCAACGTTACAAAATCGATGTCCGGATTCATAAGAAGATTCAGTGCCAGAGACTGTTCCAAATTGCGGGCGTGCACACCCCAGACGGCGTTGCGCGGCTGCATGAAGTCCTTGATTGTACAAAGCGTGGCGACACCTTCGGCAACGCTTTTGACCTGGCCCACAAAAGAGCCGTCTGTCGCCGCGACGAACTGATTGACTGAAAGACTCATTGCCAGCGGACCTTCGAAGCTGTACCAAACGCAGCCGTCGCTTTGCCAGCTCTTGAGGTTGTGGGTTTGCTTTTCCCAGAAGTCGGGTGCGACCGAAGCGCAGCCGGTGAAGATCAGATCGGCGTCGTCAATGGCCTTGTCGTTGAAGTAGTCCTCGGCCGTGAGCCCCATCGCCGTAGCTTTGATGCGGATGTTGATGTCTTTGCTCACGAGCACCACGCGCTTATTGGGAAAGAGCTCGGGCAGGGCGCGCACGACGGCCAAAATCATATTGTCGGCCTTGTCGTGTGGAAGGCCTGCCGGCAGTTCGCGGGGATTGAATCCGAAGTCCTGAAAATAGAGTTTGCCCCGGGCTTCTTTGTTGCCGAGCGCGGCCAGTTCCACGCCGTCTTGAATGGGTCCCGTGCCTGATTCGATCAAGCGATCAATCGTGCGGCTTACCTGACGCGCATTGCGAGCGATGTCGGTTGTACCGGTTTTGTGGTTGTCAAGCTCTTCGAGCGTGACCATCGGCAGATAGACGTCGTGCTCCTGAAAGCGAAAGAGGCATGTCGGATCGTGCAGCAAAACGTTGGTGTCCAGGACAAAGATGCGCGGCAGTTGGCCAGTGGAACTCGAACGCGGACTGCGAAGACGGGCGACGTTGGTGGCTTTTTCGGGAATAACGGCAGTTGGTTCAGAAGCAGTGGCAGCCAGGGTTGAAGGAGCTTTCTTGACGGTCTTGCTCGATTTCGCTGTCTTTTGGATTGCAGGTTTTGGAGAGGTCTTGTCTGCAACGCGGCGGGTTCCCTTTACAGCTGGCACCTTAGTTTGGGATTTGGCAGCAGATTTCCGGGAAACGGGCTTTACTATCGGTTCTGTGCCGGAGACATCTGTTTTCTTGCCGTAGGCACTTGCATCGAGAATTGTGCCGCGTTTGCGGGGAGCTTCGGGTAGAGGCATATCGTATCTTTTGTTTTCAGCTAAAAAAGCAGCCGGCTCGAAAGAACCGGCTGCAGGTGTTCTTAAGTTTGCTTGAGAATGGACGGGTCTTTGCGCACGGCGGTTCGAATCCCCGTGAAGATGGCGTTGGCAAGTCTGGCCTGATGTCGGGAATCACGCAGGCGGTTTTCTTCCTTGGGATTACTTAAAAACGCCGTTTCAACGAGAATGGACGGCACGCCCTGAGCTTTCAGAACGGCAAATTCTGCGTATTCGACGGACGACTTGTGCAACGGACCGAGTTTGGCGAGTTCCGAGAGCACTTCGTCGCCCAACTGAATGCCGTAGCGCAATTTTGTTTCAGCGAGCATATCCACAACTGTGCTGCGCGCTTGAGAGGCCACGTCCTTAAAAACTGTGCCGCCGATCTCGTCGGCTCGGTTCTGGGTTTGCGCGAGCCAACGTGCCTGCAGGGAAGAGGCGCCCCCCACGCTTAACGTAAAGACCGAGGAACCGTTGGCTTCGGGCTTGATCCAGGCATCAGCGTGAATGCTCACGAAGATGTGTGCTTTTTGTTTGACGGCTACTGCCGCTCGTTTGTGAAGGGGCAGGAACACATCCTTGGTGCGCGTCATCACGGCACGCATACCGCGTGTGCGGTTGATCTGTGCCTCAAGCTTCTTGGCGATGGCAAGCACCACCGTTTTCTCATAGGTTTTACGACGCTTGCCGATGGCGCCAGGATCTTCGCCGCCGTGGCCCGCGTCAATGACAACCACAAGCGTTTCGGTTTTGCCGGACTTTTTGGGTGGTTTCTTCTTAGTGACGCGCTGTGTTTCCGAGACGGTGTTGGGTTTGCTTTGTTGGCGCTTGATTTCCTTGACGGGATCGGCATCGGCCCCCGTTCTGGCGATGACCTCGCGCATCGTATCGGCGTTGGTCGCTTCCAGGTCGATGATGATGCGGTGACCGAACTGAGCAATCGGCTTGGAATAGTTTACGTCGGCGCGCACATCGTCTTTTAGGTCAAAGACGATGCGTAATACAGTGGGCTTGAACTGACCGGGGCGGATGCCCGCAATGAACTTGTCCGAACTGTTGAAGTTTTTGAGCGTCTTTTCGATGTTGGCATTCAGCCTCAAGCCTTCGATATCGAGCACCAGACGATAGGGCTTTTTGTTTCGAAGCACCATATAGCTGTACTTGAGCTTGCGGTCGGACTCAACCGAAATGCGCGTACTTTCATCACCCGGCCAGATACGAACCTGCAGTCGGGGAGCGGCAAGCGCTTGAAGCGGCTGAGCGGCAACGGCGCCGACGGCGCCCAGAATCAGTTCTCGACGGGTGGTGCTCATGCGCAAACCTCCATCAGGACCACGCGTCCAAGAGGCGTATATGCTTTAAGGGAGGCGTCTCGCGAGAGATCCTTCACGCTCAACGAGATCTCTAGATCGGCATCAGGCAAATAGGGCGCAGCTTTTTCACTCCACTCGCAGGCCGTAACCATGCCCGGTCCAAAGAGTTCGCGAAAACCTGCTTCATCGAACTCCTCAGCTGACTCGAAGCGGTAAAAGTCAAAGTGATGAAATGCGAGCGTTTTGCCGATCTCGTAGTCTTCCACGAGCTCAAATGTGGGACTGCGCACACGGCCGGTGACACCGCAGGCACGCAAAAGAGCGCGGGTAAAAGTTGTTTTACCAGCGCCGAGCCCGCCGTTTAAGCGAAGGTTGAATCCGTGTTGAGCAATGTCGGATTCATGCGCCAAAAGTGCTTGGGCAACACGTCGGGCAAAAGCTTCCGTGTCTGCCTGTGTCTCGAAAAAAACTGTGATGATGTCGGCCGTTTTCTGCATGAGTGCAAGTGTAGTGCATACGCAAGGCAAACGGCTCGAAAACACAGGTAAAAAGGCGCAAATTCAGGTAACTTACTGCATGGTTTCCACTGTGCCCGCTTGTTTGAGTGCTTCCGGGCGCAGTCGCATGGAAATAAGCCATAGCGATAGAACCAGCAGAGCGCAGAAAGCGGATGCAAGTGCATATTTCCAAGCCGATCCCATCACGATCGGCACCCAGACGGCGGCAGAAAAACAAAATGATGCGGTGATGAAAAACTGTTGAATGGCGGCGGCCATGCCACGGTTCTTCGGAAAGTAGTCGAGATTCATCGCCATCATGACCGGACGCAGAAGCGCCATGCCCAGCGAATAGAGAACCGGAGCGATCAGAAGAAGTAAAAAACCTGGCTGTGTGAGGTAGTCGAAGACAGCTGCCAGCATGGAGCCCGCGAGAGTCAATAGGGAGACGATGACGATCATGCGTTTGGGGCGCAAACGTTTGGCCAGACGAATGGAGCCCCAGGCACCGGCAAAGGACGCGAAAATGAGCGGAATGGAGAGCCAACCGAATTCGTCGACGTCAAGGCCCATGACTTTGATGACGAAGTCGGCCGAACCTGCGGAATAGAGAATGCCGCCCATGAAAAGAATGCCGTGGGCGACAACGCCCGTCATAAAGGCGCCGTGAGTGAGTCCCTTGGCGTAGTTGCTGCAGATGACCGAGAGATTAAAGGCAGAGCGGTCGGCGGCGTTGAGCGTCTCCGGAATGCGGAAGTAAATGAAGAACGCAATCGACAGCGAATAAACCATCAGGAAAAGAAACACGGCGTGCCAGCCGAAGTGCATGACGATTTGGCCGCCGACGACGGGAGCGAGTGCAGGCCCCGCAGCAAAGAAAAAAGCGATCATTCCGTTGACGTTGGCCGCTTCCGGTCCGCTCCAGTTGTCGCGTACGATCGCTTGCGTGACGACTTGATCGACAGCCGCACCGATGCCTTGCAAAAGCCTCCAACCGTATAGAGCCCATAGTGACTGACTGAAGGCGGCGCCGACGCTGGCTGCGGCAAACAACAGCATGCCGCCGATAAAAGTTGGACGACGTCCGTAGCTGTCGGAGAAACTTCCTGCCACCAGGCTGAAAAAAGCGTAGGTAAAAAGGTAGATCGTGAGCGACTGCTGAACGGCCACGAAACTTACGCCGTAGTCCTCGGCCATCGCGTGAAAGCCAGGCATGATGCCGTTGGCCGCAAAAGGCCCCAAGCTCGAGGTGAACCCGAGCGCTGCGGCGTCGCGAACACGCGGATGACTGGGGAAAGACTGACGAGGAGGCATCACGACAGGAAAAACAAAAAAGACGACTGTCTGAAGAATACACCTCAAGGTCGTCCGACAATTGCGTCAAACCGAGCTATTGAGCGAATTTTCCCGAGAAAGAGACGAGTAGAATCGGAAACGTTCCGAAACATATTTGTCGATCAACTTATGTCGGCGCACCGGTGATGTGACGACCGATAACAGCGATGCAGCGAGTAACGATTTCGATTGATGATGAGATAGCTCAAGCTTTTGACGCACTGATTGCCAAACGAGGCTACAAAAACAGGTCCGAAGCATTTCGCGATCTGTTGCGTCGCGAACTGGCGCAGGAACAACTTCAAGACTCAAGCCAGACCGAATGTATGGCGGTGGTGAGTTTTGGGTTTGATCATCACGCCAGAAGCTTGCCGGCTCGCATGACAGAACAGCAGCACGAGCACCACGAATCCATCATTGCGAGCATGCATGTGCACGCCTCTCACGAACGCTGCGTTGAGGTGGTCGTGATGCGCGGCAACTACAAAAACATTTCGACGATTGCTCAGGAAATGATCGCGGAGACGGGTATTGAGGACGGCGCCGTGCATTACGTGGCGTTGCCTTCTGGAGGTCACGATCATCAGCACAGTCACGAGTTCTCGCAGACGCATCAGCACGGACACGAAACGGCAAAGGACTAGAAATGAGTGAAAGCCTTCCAAAGATTGCGGCCTTTATCTTCTTCATCTGGCTCGGGTGGTTCCTGCGCCGTAGAGGAATTTTGAAGGAAAGCGCTTTTCATGCCGTCAGCGGCCTTGTTCTTTACGTTACCATCCCCTGCATCATCATTACGAATCTCAATGGCATCAAGATCGAAGGGATCATGCTGTTGATCGTTTTTCTCGGTTTTCTTTCGAACGTGGCTATGCTCGGCTATGCCTGGTTTCTGACACGTAAGGAGACTGACGAGAAAAAGCGCGACTTTTGGCGCATCAATATGTGCGGCTACTCAATCGGTCCGTTGGCTGTGCCGTACATCCAGGCGTTTTATCCGACCACCGGTCTAATGACGGCCTTTATGTTCGATGTGGGGAACGTCATCATGAGCGGCGGCGGGACCTTTGCGATCTTGGCCGGTTCACACGAAAAACAACGCTCGCTGCTGAATGTTCTCAAAGTGATCGGAGGCAAGATGGTGCGCTCCGGACCTCTGATGACCTTTGCTCTGGTTGTCGGCATGAGCGCCCTTGGATTGCGTTTCCCCGATGAAGTGACCACGATTACGAAAGTAGGCGCTCAGGCCAACACGATGCTTGCCATGATCATGATCGGCGAGACAATCGAACTTTCAATGAACCGACAAAAATTGGCAACGATTGTCAAGATCTTGGCCAACCGTTGGCTGCTGTGCATTCTCTTTGCGCTTGCCTGTGCTTATCTGATGCCATTTGAAGGTGAGGTGCGAACCGCCATGGTGCTGATTTGCCTTTCGCCGGTTCCTGCGATGAGTCTGATCTATACGGCGCAACTCGGGTGTGACGTCGGCATGGGAGCCAACCTGAATTCGCTTTCCGTTGTGATCTCGATTGCCGTGATGTCGACGGTGCTTCTGATTATGCAATCGGCCGGATTCTGATCTTTGCAGTGTCCGGCCGACGAAGGAAGCGTTCAGCAGCGTATATCAGGCTTTGTTGGCTTCGGCGTAATCGCTTTCGGATACGGCTTCGAGCCAAATCGCCTTGTTGTTGGGAACGTTGGTTTCCACCGAGATGTGTGTCATGGGGTGCTTGTCACAGGCACCGTGCCAGTGTTCGACGTCAGGAGCGATTTGCACTACATCGCCCTTTTTGATGCGGCGCGCCGGTTTGCCTCGTTCCTGATAAAGGCCTTCTCCGGCCAGAACCAGAAGGATTTGACCTCCCGTGTGTTTGTGCCAGAATGTTCGGCAGCCAGGCTCAAACGTCACGTTGCCGATCGGGCAATTGAATACAGGCTCGGTGTTGAGCATCGTGAGGTAGGACGTGCCCGTGAAGAATTTGCCGTAGGGATTGACCGGACCCTGCGGGAACACCGTGTCGAAATCTTTTGGAATTGGAGCGGCCGAAAGAGAGCCGGCGGCACCGCTTGCAAGAGCGGCAGCCGAAGCCAATGCAAAATGTCTGCGAGTCATCATATCTGTGTACTCCTTGAAAAGGAAGTGTTTCATTGATGCGTATCATCGGCCTAACTTGTTAGCGTTGCGGTTCGTCTTTGCCGAAATGAGAAAAACAGACAGTGTTTTGCTATTTCTGGAAAAGCAGAGGAATTGTCAAATAGGCACGATGAATTGATTCTCAAAAATCAGACGGGGGTTCGCGTTGGCTTGGTAGAATTGCGCCGCATCCAAAAAAGAAAGAAAAAACAAAGACGAAATGGCAAAAAATAAAAACAATGCAACGCCGCTCATTCGCAACAAACGCGCGACTTTCGACTACACGATCGAGGAGCGTTTCGAGGCTGGGTTGCAGTTGCGCGGCTGGGAAGTCAAGAGTGTCCGAGCCGGTCGCGCCACGATCAATCTGTCGCATGTGTATGTGCGCGACGGAGAGTTGTTTCTCTGCAATGCGAGCTTTACGCCTGCCGATCAAGTGTGTACACATGAAAAAACGGAAATCACCCGTACGCGTAAGCTTCTGATGCACCGCCGCGAGATTGATCGTTTGGTCGGTAAAGTTGATCGTTCGGGCTACGCGTTGGTACCGCTTGACCTGCATTTTTCCAAGGGACGCGTCAAACTGGCGCTGGCGCTTGGTCGAGGCAAGCGAGAATTTGAAAAACGCGACGATGAAAGCAAGCGTGAATGGAAGCGCGATCAGTCTCGTCTCATGAAAAACGACATGCGAAGCGGCAAACCGCGACAGAACTACAACGATTAGAGAAGACTATGACAACGGAACTTGCGACGATCGACAAGAGCCTCGAAGAAAAGGTTGTTTCCGAAGAGGAAGTCTATTCGGGCAGACTGCTGCATGTGGTTCGTCGAGCCGTGCACTTACCCGATGGAAGAACCTCGGGACGCGAAATGATCTTGCATCCGGGAGCTTCAGCGATCGTTGTGCTCGATGACGACAACTGCACGGTGCTTGAGCGCCAATGGCGCTGTCCCCTGGATCGAGCGTTCTGGGAAATCCCGGCAGGCAAAATAGACAAGGGTGAGGATCCGTTTGAAACGGCTCGCCGAGAACTCGAGGAAGAAACCGGTCTTGCGGCTGAGAAGTGGGTTGAGCTCGGCACGATTCACAATGCCATCGGTTACAGCAACGAGCGCATCGTCATTTATCTCGCGCAGGGCATTCGCACTGCAGAAAACGGCCAAAAGCTTGATGCGGGCGAGTTCCTCACGTTGCATCGCCTGTCGTTTGAAGAGGCCATTGCCAAGACACTCAACGGAGAAATTACGGACGTAAAGACGTTGGTGGGCCTTACCTGGGCCAAGGACTATCTGCAGGGTAATTTGCCGCAGGCTATCGTCAAGCGGGCATAACAAAACGCCTCGCAAAAGCGAGGCGTTTTGAAGCGAAGAAAAAGCCGATTTACCACAAGCTCGGCAGCCAGGAATCGTCTTCTTCAGCCTTGGGTTTGACCTTGTTGAGTTCGATGACGCGGCGCGTATCCTTCTCAAGATCGTACATGCCCAGTTCGTGATAGCAATCGGCAATCAACAATAACGCATCGTCGCGAGCGGCCGTGGTCTGGAAGTCAGAGATCACGACTTTGGCGCGGTTGATGGCGGCGATGTAGGCTTTGCGGTCGTAATAAAAGCGGGCCGTGGCAAGCTGATGGTCGGCCTGAGCATTGACCAGTTCGTGCATACGGCGACGAGCTTCAGGCGCGTAGCGGGAGTCCGGGAAACGGGCGACGAGTTCTTTGAAAATGTCAAAGGCATCGCGGGCGGCCTGAGCATCGCGGTCAGCGAGGTCCTGTGTGGTGAGTTCGGCAAGCCAGCCGTCGCGCTCGTTGAGTGTGGCAAGCGCTTTCAAGTAAAGTGCGTAGTCGCTGTTGGGATGATTGGGATAGGCGCGAAGGAAGCGATCAAGCTGCAAAACGGCGCCGGCAGCGTCGTCGTCCTTATAGTTGACGTACGCCAGATCAATCTGAGCTTGCTGAGCGTAAGAGCCGAAAGGATAGCGAGCTTCGAGCTTGGTATAGTAGTCGCGCGCCACTTCCCAGGTGCCTTCGCTGACGGCCGCACGGGCCTCGGTGTAAAGCTGATTGGCGGTCCAATCGCGGGTAGGATCGATTTCAATGGACTGCAGCCAGGAGCAGCCGCTCAAGGCGACTGCCGTGCAGAGCAGGGAAATTTTTGTAAGACGCACTAAGTTACTGGAATTCATGACCACGAAAAAGCAACCTGAAAATCAATTGGGCGATTATATCTGCGAAGAGCCCGTCCAAGCGCTTGAATCTGAAGATGATGTGGATAATACCGCAGAGCCAGACGTCTATGAAATTGAAGGTTTTCCTGTAGGAGAGCGACTCGATAAGGTTCTGGCCACATTGATTCCGTCGGTGAGTCGTGCTCGCCTTCAGAAATGGATTGAAGCCGGGGCGGTGCTCGTCAACGGAGAAACTGCTTCGGGCGTTCGCATGAAAGTGGCAGACGGCGACGAATTGATCGTCACGCCGCAGCCTGCTCCCGAAGACACGGCATATGTGGCCGAAGACGGCATCGCGTTTGAAGTGCTCTACGAAGACGATGACATCATCGTAGTCAATAAGCCCGCGGGGCTTGTGGTGCATCCCGCTGCCGGACACTGGAACGGAACGCTTTTAAACGGACTTCTTTTCCGCTATCCGGAATTGGCGCGCGTGAGCCGCGCGGGCATTGTGCACCGTTTGGATAAGGAAACGTCGGGATTGATGGTGGTTGCGCGCAATGAGGCGGCTCGTACGGATCTGGTTCGCCAGCTTCAGGCACGCACCGTAGGACGCGAATACTGGGCCATTGTGCTGGGACTTGCGCCAGAAGCCGGGTACGTTGATCGTTCCATCGGTCGTGACCCGCGCTCGCCCATTAAGTTCTGTTGTCGCGGCGGTCAGGGCAGTCGTCCGGCCAAAACACGCGTGCGGCTTGTTGATTCGACCCGCGTAGCCGGTCGCATGGTGAGTTGGGTGGCCTGTCGTCTGGAAACGGGCCGTACGCATCAGATCCGCGTGCATCTGACAAGCGTCGGCTTGCCGCTTTTGGGAGATCCGCTCTATCGAACCAACGCTTCGGCCCTGCCCGAGGAAGCCGGCGTTGCCGCAGCTTTCAACCGACAGGCGCTTCACGCAAGCCGCTTGATTCTCAAGCACCCGGGCACGGGCGAGACCTGTGAATGGTTTGCCGCGCCTCCGCAGGATATGTGCGAACTGATGGAAGCTCTGGATTTCGGACCGATCGATGAGCCGGTTACGGTGTTTGAGGAAAATGTCGCACCCCAGATGCCCGATTTCGGACCGATGGTCTACGAAGGCGAAGCCGACGACTGAGAAGGAACAAAAGGCGGTTCGGAGGGGAAAATGGACTGCAACGGAGAGAAACAAATGATGAATTGGAAAAATGAACTCGGGGTGATTCGTCCCGAACTCGGTGCCCGCGTTAAGGCGTTCTTTACCGAGCGAGTGGGCGGCGTTTCTTCCGGTCCTTGGGGCGGTATCGACGGCATCATGGGCTTGAACGTTGGAAGCCGCGTGGGTGACAACAGCGGCTGCGTGCGTATGAATCGCTCGATCGTGGCCGATTTGTGCCCGGCGGAACCTCGCTGGATGACGCAGGTGCACGGCATTGCCGTAGTAAACGCCGAAGAGGTGACGGACGAATCTGTACAGGGCGACGCTCAGATCACAACGCAGCCGGGGACGGTTTGTGTGGTGCAGGTAGCCGACTGCTTGCCGGTGTTGCTTGCCGACGCCGAAGGTCGCGTGGTCGGCGCCGTGCATGCCGGCTGGAAGAGTCTGGCCGGCGGAGTAATCGAAGCTGCCGTCGAAGCCATGCGAGCCAAGGTTCCCGACTGCAAGCTCAAAGCTTGGCTCGGGCCGCGCATCGGTTTTGACGACTTTGAAGTCGGCTCTGAAGTGGCCGAGGTGTTCCGCACCAAGTACCCCGATGTTGCCGGCGGCATCAAGACCAAAGACGCGAAATTCTGTGTGGATTTGGCAGCCTATGCCAAGGCGGCCTTGAACAAAGTCGGCGTCGAAGATATTGAGGATTGTGCTCTTTCAACCGTCACCGATGCACAGCGTTTCTTCAGCTATCGCCGCGACGGCGAACAGACCGGGCGGCACGCGGCTGTCATTTGGATCGAAAAGTAAGGAATAACAATGGCAGGAATGAAAAAAGGGCGAATCGGTCGCGTTGGCTTTGTGAGCTTGGGCTGCCCCAAGGCTTTGGTGGACACCGAGCGCATCGTGACGGAACTGCGTGCCGAAGGCTACATTATTGCCGCCGACTACAAGGAAGCCGATCTGGTGATCGTCAATACTTGTGCATTCATTGACGCGGCGGTGGCCGAAAGTCTGGAGGCCATCACGGAGGCCTTGCGTGAAAACGGTCGTGTGATTGTTACTGGATGCCTGGGCGGCAAGAAAAACGCCAACGGCGAAAACTGGCTGATGGATCGCGTTCCGAGGGTACTCGGTATCACAGGGCCGGACAGTCTGGAGGAGACGCTCGCATTGGTGCACGCGCATTTGCCGCGTCCGCACGAGCCTTTTGACGATTTGGTACCGGCGGCAGGGTTGAAGCTCACGCCGGCGCACTACGCCTATCTAAAGATTAGCGAAGGCTGTTCGCATCACTGCACGTTTTGCATCATCCCGGACTTGCGCGGCGATTTGGTGAGTCGCCCGATTGGCGAGGTGCTGCGCGAAGCAGAAAACCTTGTCAAGGGCGGTGTCAAAGAGCTTTTGGTGATCAGCCAGGATACGGCAGCCTATGGCTTAGACGTGAAGTATCGAATGGGGTTTGCGGGAGGACGTCCGGTTAAGACTCGATTGCTTGAATTGGCTCGGGAACTTGGCAAGCTCGACGCCTGGGTACGCCTGCATTATGTGTATCCGTATCCGTCGACGGACGCGGTGGTTGAGCTGATGGCAGAGGGTCTGATCTTGCCGTACCTAGATGTGCCGTTTCAGCATGCTCATCCCCGCGTGCTAAAGGCCATGAAGCGTCCAGCAAGCGCCGAAAAGAATCTCGAGCGCATCGCGGCTTGGCGTGCGGTGTGTCCCGATATCACGATCCGTTCGACCTTTATCACCGGTTTTCCCGGAGAAACGGAAGAAGAGTTTGAGTATCTGTTGGACTTCCTGAGAGAAGCGCGTCTGGATCGCGTCGGCTGCTTTGCCTACAGTCCCGTGGAAGGCGCTCAGGCCAATGCTTTACCCGGACAGCTTCCTGACGAAGTGAGAGAAGATCGCCGTCGTCGCTTCATGGAAGTGCAAGCTGAGATTTCGTCTGAGATCCTCAGGCAGAAAGTGGGCTCCGTCAGGCGTGTCATCATTGACGAACCCGAGGACGAAGACGGCGTTGCCGTTGGTCGCACGACGGCTGATGCGCCGGACATTGACGGCGTGGTGTATGTGACGACAGACAAGCATCTCAATCCCGGAGATTTCGTGGACGTGCGCATCACCGATAGTCGTGAACACGATTTGATCGGACGTCACGTTGTTTCTGAGTGAGTGTCAAAGTAGGTCAAAGCAGGTTTGAGAGGTCAAAAATTGGCCTGATTGCCTTCGAATGACGAAATTGGAGCTAGTGATTACCCTAGCATGGAAAGCCGCAGTGGATGAAAAGTCTTCTGCGGTTTTTTATGTTAATTCTGTCTTAAGGCCTGTTTTATGCGGGTTTTAAGACAGGCATAAGAATCGGAAGTGAAAAACTGATTGAAACGGTAGGCTAGTTTGTGAGGAAAGATGCTGAATTGACAGTATTTTTTTCTGTGAGAAAATCCGTCAAGCGACTTTTACACGCGGAAGCGACCCCAAGCGCATTCCGATTCCAAACCAAGCATGAGAAGTCGCGATAAGGAGAGACGAGATGACAAAGCACAATTTCGTTCAGGCCTGCGTAGCACTTGCAGTGGCGGTGGCTTTTGCTCCCGCCGTTAACGCGGCTCCTGAAAAAGTTGACACGAAGACTTGCGTGGCCTGCCACAGCAATATCGGTGGCTTCCACAAGTCCGGTGCTCACAAGAAGATTTCCTGCACGAGCTGCCACTCCGGCCTTACCAAGCACGTGAGCGCTCCGAGCAAGGATACGCGTCCGGTGACGAGCATGGATCCCAAGACCTGCGGTTCCTGCCATCCCGCGCAGTTCAATTCCATGTACAAGATCAACGAAGAACGTATTCCGCGCTTCTCCAAGAAGAACAGCGCCAGCGTTGCTCCGAACCCGTTCTTCGACCGCGCCCTGGGTGCCCACGGCTTCACGAAGGAACACGATCTGCCCCGCAGCCACGCGTTTGCCGCACTTGACCAGTATCTCTGCGACCGCGCCTTCGGCGGCCGCTTCGAACCGAAGGAAGGCTGGATGTACCTCGGTCAGGGCGACGGTGCCTTCCGCGTTTGGGACGTCATCAACGACAAGTATCCCGAAGACAATGCGCAGAAGCCGCGTCGTGCCGGTACGGCCGCTGCAGGCAACCCGGTTTGCTGGACCTGCAAGTCGACCGACCTGATGCTCGATTGGGCATACCTCGGCGAAAAGCATCCCGAAGCCAAGTTCTCGCGCCAGTCCAACGTTGTTGACGTGATGCGCAGTATCAACCATGCGGTCAACTGCAACTTCTGCCACGATCCGCACAGCACCCAGCCGCGTATCGTTCGCGACGGTCTGATTCAGGCTCTGACCCGTACGGATATTCCGAGCCTTTACAGCGAAGATCCGAAGGCCACCAAGATCAACGTGATTGACATGGGCGTTCGCGGCTTTACCCGCAAGATCGCCACGATGGAAAAGGCCGACAGCAAGCTGATGTGCGCTCAGTGCCACGTTGAGTACAACTGCAACCCGGGCTTTGATCCGAAGACCGGTAAGGCTATCGGCATGAGCGACGTTCGCACCAACCTCTTCCCGATGGTTGATGTCACGAAGATCGACGAGTTCTACGCCAAGGTCGGCTTCAAGGACTTCAAGCACAACGTCACCGGCGCCGCTCTCACCAAGATGCAGCACCCCGACGTTGAAACGTACTGGAATTCCACGCACGACAAGGCCGGCGTCGGCTGCGCAGACTGCCACATGCCCAAGATGAAGGATAAGAAGACCGGCAAGGTTTACACCAGCCACTGGTCGACGACTCCGCGTCACTACATGAAGCAGACCTGCCTGCAGTGCCACAAGGACAAGACCGAGAAGCAGCTCAACCGCGTGATCGACGGTATGAAGGGCTACTACGACGGTAAGCTCCGCGAAGCTGAAAGCCGCATGACCGACATGTTCAACGCCTTTGACCTTGCTCTGGCAATGGGCGTTAGCGACGAAGTCCTCAACCAGGCTCGTGAACTTCACTCCGTCGCCCATACCAATTGGGAATGGTGGACGGCTGTGAACGGTGCATGGTTCCACAATCCGCAGGCCGCTCAGCTCTCGCTTGCCAAGTGCGCTGACGCTGCTCAGAAGGCTACCAAGATCCTGCGCGACGCCATGGTCGCCAAGAACAAGAAGTAATTCTCGTTAAGTAGCCGAAACGAAAAGGGTGCTCTGTGTTAAGGCAGAGCGCCCTTTTTAGTCCGTACAATCGCCTCTATGACTTACGAAACCACTTTTTGGATTGTTGCAGCGCTGCTGGCTGCCGTTGCCGTCTTTGCGGTGTTGTGGGCTTTGCTGAGGCCTGCCCGCAGCGACGATCAAGCGCTTGCCCGCGAGCTTTCGCGCGAGGCTCTTTCCGAGCAGCTGCGCGTGCTTGAAGACGAACGTGCAGCAGGGCTTGTCACCGACCGGATTTATGAAGAAAGCATGGCCGATGTCGAGCGTCGTGCTCTTGAGGAGCTGGCGGGAGACGAGCAACGTCCTCGCCATGCCGCTCCCGGCAAGGTGTTTGCGTTGGGCGTAGCTGGCTTGGTTGCGGCAGGCACTTTTGCGCTTTACATCGGACTCGGATCGCCGTCGCTTATCAACTTTGTGTCGGATCCCCCGAAGCAGGGCATCATGCAGGCTGACGGTACGCTCGGCAGCACCGAGGGGCTTTACAACGAAGAGTCGCTTGCGGCCTATCTGAAGGACAACGGCAAAGACGAGCGCGCCTGGGTGCTTTACGCGCGCCTTAAGGTGCGCGACAAGGACTGGAAGGAAGCTGCAGACGCCTATAAGCGCGCAGTTGATGTCGAGGGTTTTGTTGCAAAGGACGCCGATGTGCTCGTTGAGTATGCAGCCGCGCTCATCAGTCAGGAAACACGGGAAGGGTATCTGGCGAGCCTCACGGTTCTTGATCGAGCTCTTGCGATCAACGACAAGCTTCTGTCGGCTCGTGAGCTCTATGCCATTGCTTCTCTTGAGCTCGGCCACTGGACGAAGGCTCGCGAGAATATCGAGTTTTTGCTTTCTCAGATGTCGATGGACGATCCCGTCTATGAGCGGTTAGCGCAGACAGGCGCCTATGCTGCCGAGCAGGAACGTCGGGAAGCCGAGGCGAAAGCTAAGGAAAAGAACGGCAAATAGCCCTAAAACGAAGGAAACATCGAAACGCCCGAGAGGGCGTTTCTTGTTTGAGCGTTATTTCGAAGTCGGGTGACGCTGGCGCTTGGTGATGACGCTTGCCGTGCAGCCCGAAACCAGAATGAGCAGCATGCCGATCAGCGCCACCGGCGGCAGGGCTTCTTTAAAGAAGATCACGCTGATGATTTCGGCAAACGGAATCACTGCAAACTGGAAGCACGCCGTGAGCATCATGTTGCCGTAGGCGTAGGCGCGCGTCATCGCAACTTGCGCGAGCACGGCGGAGATGCCGACGCCCAGTAGCCCGATCCACACACCCGAGTCGTGCGCTTTAAGGCCGCCTTCCAAAATAAGACAGCCGGCCAAACCCCAAATCGTGCCCACGAGGGAGAAGTAAAACACGATGCGCAACGCCGGTTCGCGCAGGCGTCCGAGCTGGGCAATCTGAAAGAAGATGAAGGGGCCCATTGCGCCCGCAAACAGTCCCATCAACGCGTAGGGAAGTTCGTCGGAATTGACGGAAGGCTGCAGGATGAGGCACACCCCGACAAAACCAACCGTAATGGCCGCAGCAAGCGACCAGGGCGCCTTTTGATGGTGCATCAAAGCGGTGACCACAAAGGTGGCGGCAATAAAGAGCGGCGCCGTGTAGTTGAGTGTGACGGCAGTGCCCAACGGCAGATGCCCCATCGTGAAGAACCAGATCGTAAACGAGAGGGTGCCCAAGACCGAGCGCTTGATGTGTCCGAAGAGATACTTGGTGTGCGGTGTCTGTCCCTGAAGCGCCATGACGGCTGCTACGAAGATCAAACCGATGAGAGAACGGTAGAACACGATCTCGAACGTACCGGCACCTGCGGCGGATATCTTGACAAGCGAACTCATGGTTGCAAAGAGCATCGCAGCCACAAGCATCCAGCACGACTGAAGCATGGTGTGTAGACCGTGGAGAAGGTTGGAAGGGAAGGGGAAGTAATCACCCCTATTGCGATTATAGGCCCGTACAGCGGGCGTTTTAACGGAACAAAGGCCCAGAACAAAGGGTGTGAAAAACCCGCTTCAGCCGAAACCGAAGCGGGTTGAACTAATCGGTAAATCTCAGGATGAGATTGTCAGATTAGAACTTGTGACGCAGACCGATCATCACGCCGAAAACGGTCGGATCGTTATCCTTCGTGGCTTCAGCAGTGTAATCGAGGCTATCCTGGTTGTAGGTCAGAACGCCATAAACGTTGGTGCGCTTGGAGAACGGATAGTCGTAACCGGCGGAGACAATCCAGCGGGTCAGTTCGTCGTTTTCCTTGGTTGTAGCAACGCTGTCAGCAGCTTCGGCATCAAGGTAGGCAGCGCCAACGAGCACATTGCCGCCTGCTACAGGAATGCTTGCAGACAAACCAACGCCGAAGCCCTTCATGCGGGAGGCGAGACCCTGGTTGGCGGCAGCACTGTAATTAACGGCGCCCTTCATCTTGGAGAGCTTGACTTCGTCGAAGTACTGTGCGCCGGCAAAGAGCTTGACGACTTCAAAGTCGTAGTTGCCGCCAAGGGTGACAGTGAGGCTGTCATCCTGGTCATAGGGAACGCCTGTGTAGTGCACCGAGCTGTAGTTCGTGGAATCAACAGCAAAATACAGGTTCAGGGGGCCATTGGCGTAAGAAGCACCGATGGCGTAGTAACGATCGCTATCGGATTCATTTTCCGTGCCGTAGACATGTTCGACGGTCACGTCGTAACCGCCAACAGTGACAGTTTCATCTTCAGAAACAGTATTACCCATACCATACTGGGCAAACACCTTGAAGCCGGCAAAGCTCGGGGTTTCATAAGAAATCATGTTATCCCACTGGCCGCCGCCGATAGCGAACGTGCCGGCCTGGGCGGCGTAGTTGCCCCAGGACGTACCGAAAGCGGAGATCACACCGTACTTGCCCCAGGAGCTGGTGCCACCGTTGATGGAGCCCATGCGACCAAAGGCAACCTTACCGAAACCGCCCTGCAGGAAGAGGGATGCTTCACGATGGAAGAAGGAGTCTTCATTTTCAAGAGCACCGGAATCGGACTTGAACTGGTTTTCGAGAATGAAGCCAACCGTCAGACCGTTACCGAGATCTTCCGTACCTTTGATACCGAAGCGGGAGCCGGACTGCATGCCGGATTCCATCGAGAACTTGTTTTCAGAATCGAAGCCATTACGATCAACGTCAGCACTCAGGTACTGGAAGCCCGTATCAACGATACCGTAGAGCTGAACATCAGCAGCAAGAGCAGAACCGGCAAAAGCGCCGAGAACGGCGACAGCAGCCAAAGTCTTTTTCATGATTAAATCTCCTAGTCTTTTGTCAAGACTCGCAAGTTTTGAGTTTTTGCAAAAACCGCCGGACGGAACATGGGACACGGACTCTTGCAAAGACGTGACCCAATCCGGCGGAAGTCCTTGCAGGACGGGACGGTGATCGCACTCGCTCTTTTCGGCTTACAAGAAAATCATGAAAGAAAGTGGCTTCTGGGGGTTAACCCTAGTATAAAAACAACACATCGGCCCTGAAACGTAAGTTCCCTATCGCTCAATAACGCGGAATGACCCATGGTCAAATGAGCATCACTCGATAACAACACTGAGAGGTGCTCCAATGACCGCATATGCCATTGACTGGGAAGGTGCGTACGATGCCTGGAAACGATCCGGCCTACCGCGGCGCCGGTTTCAGTACAGCGAACAATTTGAACCGTTCATCCGCGAAACCGGAATGCCAAGCGAAGACACCGTCCGTACCCGTTTCCGCAGCATCCGCGATCGCCGCGGAGCGAATTACGTTCCTCCCGCTCCATCCAATCCCGAAGTCGAACGCAAGCCTGTTGAGTTAGACCTAACCGAACCGGTTAAGGTTTTTCGTCTTGACGAGCAAAAGATCCAAGCTATGGTCGGTGAATTGGCTGCCGAACGTGTAAGCACAAAGCGTCTGCGCCGCGTTGTGATGCACTTGCCCGACGGCCGCTCGGTGGAGTTCGAGTCCAAAAACGCCGAGCTCTTTGCGCTTAAAGTCTTGAGCTGCATGGGGTAGTCGAGATGAGCCTCACTTTCAAGGGCTACCGCTTCAGTCTGGTCTTTTCACCTGCCGATATGCGCTACGGCTTTCCTGCGCTCAGTGCCCTGGCTTTACGTTGTGTCGGCATCGACGTCAGCCAGTGTAGAGACTGCGTAGTTTTTGTCTCCAGAAACAGAACCATCGCCAAGATGATCTGGGCCGACAACAAGGGCAGTTTCGTGTTGACCCGCAAACTTGACCAAGGACGTTTTCAGCAGATCCTGGCTCGTATAGACGCCGGCGAAGAGATGAAGCTGACGGGGGAGTTGCTGCTGAAATATCTTGACGGCGGAATAATCCAAGGCGTCAGAACGGATTATTTTCAAGGGGTTTGATCGAAGTCAAACAACATTTAAGTTGTTGATTTGACTGTAAATTTCGATTGCGAGAACCCCCAAAATTCTTGCTTGCCAAGGCGTTTTAAGAGGCTCCAGAGGCCTCTTTTTTTGTTTGACGAGGCGGGTCGTACCCCTAAAATTCGCTTCAAACAGCGTGCGAATTTACTCCGGTAGAATTGATTCTAATGCGTTGATTTTAAAAGAGATTATTACGCATCCACGATATAATTCAAGCACTAAAACAACACCCGACATTGCCTTTATTCATGACTCCCGAACAAAAGAAAATTCAAGAACTCGAAGCCAAACTTGAGCAAATGCAGCGGGAAATGAAGAAGGAGCAAACAAGAGCCGACGCTCTGCAATCCCAAGTTCTCAACCTGCATGCTACCTCCCGGTCTTTCCTGGATGTCATCGTCGAGAGCCTGGTGATACTGCAGAGCAAGTACCCGATGGATGCCCAGTTCCAAAAGGAACTCTGGGAGAGAATCACTGCCAGCCTTGATAAGGCGGCATTGGACTTAAGCAGGGAAAAGTTTTTCAGGCGCTTGTTCAAGAAGGGATCCGAGCGGCTGAAGTATCCGGATATGGTTGATTCGATCAAAGTCGGACTTGAGCGGGTCAACACCTTCAAACCGTTGGAGCGCGGTTTACAGAAACGCGCCGAGCAGCTGGGCAGCACGCTGACCGTTGCCGGACAAGCCGTATGCCGAGCCGCGGAGCACTCCGACGACATTGCCTTGCAAAGCGCCGCCGCTTTGATCAACTATCCGGACCGGTGTTCGAACAAATCGCTGCAAAGGATTCGGCAGGACGGCAATCCTTGCCGTTTGAGGCCAATGAAGATGAAACGGCCGAACCGCAACTGCAATGCGGCTGCGGGCATGCCGATTTTGTCTTTGGTGCAGTTTCGCAATCGGCATTGCGCACAGCGCAAGAGCTTCTGCACAAAGCGATCGACACTGTCGGATCACGCTATCAACAAGCACGTTGCCGACACTGCGGCCGGGTGCATCTCGTTTACCTTGACGGCGACGTGCCGGTAACGCCGACTTCCACGATGGGACAGTCGAGCGCCATTGCGGCAGCCGTGATGAATGCCAACGGCATCCCTCTTAACAAGGTGCAGAAGATACTCTTTGGAAAAGATGCCAAGCTGGGTAATGAGACTCTGGGACGCAACATCCATCACCTTTGCCTGGACACATTCAAGCCGATGCGGGAAGCGCTTGTTGAAACAATGAACAAGCAGCATGCGCTTCTGGCAGACGAAACAACAATCAAAGTTTTGCAAAGCCAAGGCAAGGGCTCTTGCGAGCCCGCAGAACATACGCGCCAGACGGACTATCTGGCCGCTGTGTGCTCGGCAAGCTACGAAAACAAGCGCTGCGTCGTCTTTAGTCATCTCGGCGGCCGTGGTAACGCAGCCATCCACGCCAACCTCAAGGCGTATCGGCCCGAGGTGTTGGTGACAGACGCATACGCCGCTTACGACAGCTACTGCGAGCAAGCCAAGATTAAGCACCAGTGCTGTCTGGTGCACCTGAAGCGGGAGCTGCTTGATGCCGTCAACATCGACAGTCTGGTCAAATCGCTCAAATGTCAAACGCCGGAGCAGGCAATTGAACGAGTGACCAAAGAAATCAAGAATGACGAATCGATCTACCACATCTGCTGTGTGATCAAGGGTATCTCGAAGATCTACGGATACAAGCAGATGATCAAGCGGAAGGACTACCGGAACGACGATGAGTATTTTGAAGCGGTGTTGCAAAACCGAAGACAGCATGCGCAGGCGCTGATGCAAAACATCGATTCGGTGATGCAGACGCTCTCGGAGAGGTACGCCAAGATACAGGGCGGCAAGTACGTCAAAGGAGCTCGCAATGACCAATTGAGCAAAGCCGTGACGTACTACATGAACCACCGGGAGAATTTCCGTCTGTTCCTGGATGACGGGAAAATACCTCTGGACACGAATGCAGTGGAATCAAGCATCCGTGCGGTTGCAGTATTGCGGAAAGCGTGCGACCACAAGCAATCGGTGGAGTACACCGAGAGCTTGTGCACCCTGATGAGCCTAACGGAAACGGCCAAGGCCAACGGCATCGACAACGTGATTGAATGGCTGACGGAGTACTCGAAAGCCTACTACCTGCACCGCGCCGACAATACGCTGACGCACGAAGTGAACGTGAACGGCCGCTCGTTGGACAGCAAGTTGATGGCCTTTAACGCGGGCTCTGAAGCAGGTTTTGACATGGAGCCGTGGCTGCCTTGGAATTACAAGGCAAGATCCTCGACCTAGATCTCCCGAGCGGCTTCGGCCGCTTTTTTTATGTCTCGTGATTGAGCGATGGGGAACTTACCAATTTTGAGTGCCCCGGCAGGCCAATCACCTAGGCCAATTGCCTTGAAAACGCCCGAAATACAGCAAACAAGACTCGCTTAAGGCACGCGATATAGATTGCTCGAACTCAAAATTTCTCTGTCAAGAGCATCCATGCAGCAACGTACTCAACAAACCGACGATCGCCTCAAGCGTCTTGAGGCTGGACCGCTCAAGCGCGAAGCCGATACCGTGCTCGCCATGATCCGCATCTATTGCCGTGCGCATCACGCTTCGCAGGGCGAAGCTCTATGTCCCGAATGTCAGGAGCTTGCCGACTATGCGATGAAACGTCTCGCCTGCTGTCCTTTCAAGGAAGACAAACCCGTTTGCGCCAAGTGCAAAGTGCACTGCTACAAGCCCGAATACCGCAAACGTATTTCGGAAGTGATGCGTTTTGCGGGGCCGCGCGTGCTCCTTTCGCATCCATTGCTTGCCCTGGAGCATATGTGGAAGTCGCTTACCGTCACGCCGCCTGAAAAACCCCGCGGCAAGGCGCGTCAGGCTGCGATTCGTCCCGCACCGGTTCCCTCCGATAAGTCTGACTCCCAGGAGAAACAGTCGTGATTCGTCTGGCGCTTCTTTATCCGGTTGTGTGCTTTGTACTTTTGGGCGCGCACCTGCTTTTTCACGGGTTTGGGCTTGCAGTTGCTCTGCTGCCGCTCGTGCCGGCCGTCCTTTTGTTTGTGCGCAGAACCCGGTGCGCTCAGCTTTGCGTTGCGCTCTTGATTCTTGCGGGCTTCGAATGGGTTCGTACGGCTGTGGAACTCGCGATGGCTCGTCAAGCTGCAGACCTTCCTTGGATTCGCGCGACAGTCATCATCGGGGCGTGTGCCGCAGTGACGTGGCTTGCCGCCTTGATGCTTATGACGCGACGATTTGCAGCGTTCTACAAGCGAGAACAGCAGTAACGGAAACGGCACCGCAGACAGTCTCTGCAGCGCCGTTTGAGCATTGACGGGAATGTAGAAAACTACTTTCTGCTGCCGTCGGTGCCGAACACGCCGTTGAGCGCTTCGATCACAATCGCCGAGAGCGCATTCTTGGTTTTGTCGGTGAGCACGAACTTGCCGTTCTTGTATTCGACGTTGGAAATCGAAATGTCGGAGGACACGACTTCTGCGGCCTTCTGAGCGCGACGCGCGGTGTTGTCGTGTCCCGTAAGTGCCGCAATGGCGCCGAAAAGCCCTGCCGCCTTGCTTACGGTCTGCGTGGCTTTCTTCGCGGGTTCCTTCACCGTGAGGTTCTTGAGTGCGATGTGCACCGGTTCGATGCTCTTGACGTCCACACCGGTTGCCGTCGCCTGAGTCCAGGTCATCAGCGTCTTGCCCTTGGCGTCCTTGGCTTCAAGGTCTGTCACGGCAAGGTCGCCCGCCCACTTAAGCGAAAGCGTTTTGTCGGACTTGAGATCCACTTTGCCCTTTACGTCGGCTGTGCCTTTGGTGAGCTGAGCCCCTGCAAGCGGCTTGATCCAAGGATTGAAGGTTGCAAAATGCAGACTCTTCACGTCGGTCGTTGCGTTGACAGCCAAGGGAAGAATCGAGAGCTTGCCTGAAGACGAAAGTTTGCCCTGCGCGACACTGGCGCTTGCCGTGTACGTTCCGGTCTTGCCCTTATCCGATGCAAAACCTTTGGCGTCAAGATTGATCGCCGTAACGGAAAGCGTCGCGGCGGGCTTTAGGCTTGTGTCTGTGACCTGAACCGAGCCGTTGCTGATCTGCGCAGATCTCACCGACCACTTCCAACTGCCGCTCGAGGACGCAGAAGCCCTCTGAGAACTTGCCTGCGCCTGTTTGGCTTCAGCCTTGGACTGAGAGGCAATGGATGCTTTGATCGAAGGCTGCACGATCTTCACGCTCGTAATGTCGGCTTTTTGCGCCGAAACATCCACGCCTTTGATGTCGAAAGCGGCGGATTTGACGCTCACAAAGGGCTGCTTGCTCGGTTGGCGCACATCGACATCCGCAACCGAAGCGGTGCCGCTTACCTTGATGCCCGAGACGCCGGATTGGGGCATCTCAAACGACACATTGAGGTTGCACGAAGCCGTTGCTTTTTCCACAAGCACGGGCAGCGTCACGGGGGCGGCCTTCAGAATCTTCGCCACGTTAAGCTTGTCGATTTTGACGGCCATCGTTGCCGTTTCGCCCTTGAGCACACCCTCGGCATTGATCGGCGTGCCGTCGACCTTCAGCGAGAGCTTCGGGTTGACGGAAGCCTTGGCCGAAGAGGGAAGGGTGGAAAGAATCGGTAGCGCAAAGTCGATGTCGGTGATCTTAACGTCGGCACCGTTTTGAGCGTTCGTGAGCCTCAGGCTGCTGTTTGTGACGCGCACATTGGCAAGCGAGAACGCCGGTAGTCCCGAAGAAGTGGAATCTGAGGCTGTGGTTTTTTCAACCGCGGTTTCAGCTTCCTTGTTGTTGGCTTCGTTGGCCGTCAGATGCATCGCAAAGCCGTCGACCGTGACGGCTTCAACGATCGGCGCCATTTCCGTGAGCGTGCTGCCGCTCAAATCGGCCGTCAGGTGCTTGAGGCTCAAAAGGTTGTTGTCGGGGGCATTGGCGGACTTCACCGCCAGATTGTTGATTTCGAGAGTCCAGCTCCAGGGATTAAAGGAAACGTCTCCGACACTTGCAGTGCGCCCGCCGAGTGCGTCCGGCAAGACGTTCGAGACGGCCCAGCGAACACCTGCAGGTACTCCGACGTAGCCCGCTGCAGCATAAAGACCCACAAGAATGACGACGCCTGCGACAGGCTTGAGGATTTTGGATCCGGCCATATCTATCTTCCTAAAAGAAACGCAAGGCTGATGCCGTTTGAAAAGCGGCATCCCTTGCGTCTACTTTAGTCTCTGTGAGGCAAAAAAGCGTCGCAGAGCGTCAAATTTTTGTAAGCGCGAATTAACGCTGTGCGAGCACGATCAGACGCGTGCTCTCGGGCGAGAATTCCTTGAATCCCTGGCCGAAGAATTCGATGTGAGTAAAGCCGGCAGCCGTAAGCATCGTGCGGTATTCGTCGCAGGTGTACACGCGCACGCTTGCCGAGACCGGACCGCGGAACTGAGTGGCCGGGAAGATCACCGTGGCGCGCTTTGTTTCGGCGTCCCACGTTTCGCAAACCTGTTCGCCCGAGGCGATGATGCGGGTGGCTTCACCAGCTAAGACGCGGGAAGGGTTGGCCACTTCGATGAGAAGACGGCCGCCGGGAACGAGGCTTGCGGCAAAGCGTGCAAGCAGGTCGGCGTTGGCTTCGTCGGAGAAGTACCCGAAGGAGCTGGCCCAGTTGATGATGAGGTCCATGCCCTCGGGGAACTGTGCGGTGCGCATGTCGTCGGTCTTGAATTCGCCGGCAAGTCCCGCGCGGGAGAACTTATTCTTGGCCGCGCTCACGAAATGGGCGTTGAAGTCGATGCCGCGCACCGTGGCGCCGAGTCGCGCGAGCGGAAAGCTCAGGTCGGCTTTGCCGCAGGGGCACTCAAAAACGCGAACACCCGGCTTGAGCTCGAGCTTTTCCCAAATGGCTTGTGCATCGGCGCGGCTTGCGGCCGGATCGCGCAGCCACTTTTCTTCAGGGACGTGACGGAACCACTCGGTAAGCGTATTGGACATCGGAAGACTTCCTTTCAAAAAAACAATGGCGCCCGCGCCCAAGCGCGAAGCACTTTCAAAGACTCAACTTCTCGATTGTACCGCGCTCGCAAGCCGCGGCCGCTACGGCGTTGTGCGCAGAAAAATTGAGCAAAGAGTCGATTTCGCAGCGGCAAGTGTTCCGTTTGCCCGCCCGCAGGCATAATGCGCGGTGGTTTATTTCTTTTTTCGGCGCATTCATGGCACTCGGTTTTCTCTACGGCGTTCTGGCTTGCATGATCTGGGGCTTCGTGTACCTGGTGCCGGACTTGTTGCCCGGATATCCTCCCGAGCTGATGGCCGCAGGCCGTTTCGTGAGCTTCGGACTTGTGGCCTTGCCGCTTGCTTGGATGGAGCGGCGCGAGTTTGTTCATTACACGATAAAAGACTGGTTCATCGTCTCCAAACTCGGCGTCATCGGCAATATCGTCTACTACTGGTGCCTCATCGAAGCCATTCAAAACGCGGGCGTCCCCGTCGCCGGCATGGCGATGTCGGCTGTGCCCGTATTGGTGGCGGCCGTCTCCAATATCCGAGACAAAAAGAAGGGCAGGGCACTTGCCTGGTCCCGTTTGATTCCCGGGCTGGTCCTGATTGTTTCGGGGTTTGCGCTTGCGAGCATGACCGAATTCGAAATGGTTGTGAAGGCTTCGGCCGACGGCGGCACCAAGTTCTGGTACGGCGTGGCGATGGCCGTTGCTGCGCTACTGCTTTGGACCTGGTACCCGATTCAAAACGCCGATTGGCTTTTGGAACATCCCGAACGCTCGGCTCGGGCCTGGTCGACGGCGCAAGGGCTTGCAACGTTTCCGTTTGCGGTCGCGATGTATCTCTTTTTCTGGGGAATTGAACCGTCGGGTACGCCGCTTTTGGGCAGCGACCCCCTGTGGTTCGTAACAGTGATGGCCGTCACGGGCATCATGGGCTCGTGGCTCGGCATCGTCTTTTGGAATGCCATGAGCCAAAGACTGCCGACGGCATTGGGCGGGCAGATGATTGTTTTTGAAACGATCTTTGCGGTGCTCTATGCACACGTGCTGCGGCTGTCGTGGCCGGCATGGAACATGACGGCAGGCATGGTGCTTCTTTTGGCCGGCGTGCTGCTTTCGCTTAAGGTTTTCCGTTCGGCTGCTGCTGTTCGTCAAACGAAAGCCGACTGACAGTGCCTGTGTGCTCGCGCATAATTGCAGCACGAACAAACGCCACTTCTATTTTCGTTATGCCAGAAATCAATAAACCGCTCGAGGATGATCTTCGTTTGGCCGTTGTCGGTGCCGGCACTTGGGGAACGGTGCTCGCGCACATCGCGGCGCCATGTGCGCAAGTGTCTTTATATTCGGGAACCGGCAAAAACGTGCAGGTGCTTCGCGAAGACCGCAGGCACCCCAAATTGCCAGGGTTTATTCTCGACGGACGCGTTGATGTAAAGGACGGCATCGGTGAGGAGCTTAAATGCGCCTCGGCCGTCATTTTGGTCGTGGCTTCTCGCTACGTGCGTTCTGCGGCGGCTCGCATTGCGCCGCTTCTGACCGACGGCACTGTAGTCTGCATTGCTGCCAAGGGGCTTGAGGAAGGTACCGCCAAGACGCTTTCGCAGGTGGTTGCCGAGGAATTGCCCGAGGCCGATGTGTGTGTCTTAAGCGGCGGCTCGCACGCAGAAGAAGTGGCCAACAATCTGCCTTTCGGCATTTGTCTTGCCGGAAGTTCTCGCGCACGAAGCGTCATGCGCCGAATCTTTGCGAAGGCGCGTGCCCGCTTTGCCGAGCAGGACGACGTTCAGTCGCTCGAGCGGTTCGGCGCCGTGAAAAATCTCATTGCCATTGCTGCCGGCATTGCCGAGGGGCTGGCGCTCGGAGACAATTTCAGAGCGTGTTTCTTAACGGACGCACTGGAAGAGGCGCGACGGTTTGTGGGAGCAAGCGCCGAAGAGGTGTTCAGCTACGGTGCTTTGGGGGATTTGCTGGCAACGGCTCTGAGCGTGCACAGCCGTAATTTCCGCTACGGGCGTTGGCTCGGACAGGGATTATCTCCTGAAAAGGCGCTCGCCCAAGTCGATATGGTTGTGGAAGGTTTGAACGTTGCCCGCGTTTTCGATCAGTTCCCCCGGGAGGACTGCCCGCTTCTGACGCGTGCTGCCAATATCGCCGTACGTCACGAGAACATAACTCGCGAGAGTTTTTTGGCGCGGCTGGGTTATTGATTCATACACGCCTGTATGAAAGTGTATGTATCAATGATCGCTTTTATCGTACATGTATGATTTGTGATCGTATCTCTGAAGCAAAAGATACAGACATGTATGAAAAGGTGTATTGAATTTCCGTTGAGACGAGATCCATCCACAAGGTGAGCAAGCACGTCTTGGGTGTTGATTTTTAAGAGATCTTGAGTAAAATTGCGCCTTTCTCACGGTGCAGGCTCGACACCCGCACCGCATGTTCAACCGCCTCTAATTAGGTGAAAAATGTCTGAAATCAACAAGGCAGAAGTTATTGCCCAGTACGCCCGCGCCGAAGGCGACACGGGTTCCCCCGAAGTTCAGGTCGCTCTGCTGACCGCTCGCATCAATTCCTTGACTGAACACTTCAAGGAACACAAGAAGGATCACCACTCCCGTCGTGGCCTTCTGAAGATGGTGAGCCGCCGTCGCAAGCTGCTCGACTACCTCAAGGGCAAGGACGTGGCTGCCTACCGCAAGCTGATCGATTCGCTCAAGCTGCGTAAGTAAGAATTGCCGAATCCCGCGGCCTGTTTGTCAAAGCGCAAACAGGCCGTAAGCTTGTCTAAGGACAGCTGAAAAAACGATTGATTAACCCGCTTTGCTCCGGCAAAGGCTCTTCGGATGACGGTAACGCGCGTTGCGACACAAGCCTCTGACAACGGATCGGAATTTTGTGCCGCAGCGTGCCATCAAGCACCGAACGAACCAAAAGCCATACGGGATGCAAAGCACCTGAGAACAAAGGAAACTCAAAAATGAGCATGTTCAACAAGGTCTCCAAGAGCTTCATGTTCGGCCAACACGAAGTGACCCTTACCACGGGCGAAATCGCTCGCCAGGCTTCTGGCGCCGTTGTTGTTCAAATGGGCGACACGGTTATTCTGGCTACTGTTGTGGCCAAGAAGGAAACCAAGCCTGGTCAGGATTTCTTCCCTCTTACCGTTGATTACATCGAAAAGGCCTATGCTGCCGGTAAGTTCCCCGGCGGTTTCTTTAAGCGTGAAGGCCGTCCGTCCGAGCACGAAACTCTCACGAGCCGCTTGATCGATCGCCCGATCCGTCCGCTCTTTCCGGACGGATTCTTTAACGAAGTGCAGGTGATTATTCACGTGCTTTCCGTTGATCCCGAAATCAACCCGGACATTCCTTCCATGATCGGTGCTTCCGCCGCTCTGACCATTTCCGGTATTCCGTTCAAGGGGCCGATCGGTGCTTGCCGCGTGGGTTATGTCAACGGCGGCTTCGTGTGCAATCCGACTGTTTCTCAGCTTAAGGATTCTCGTCTTGACCTTGTCGTAGCCGGTACCGAACGTGCCGTGCTGATGGTTGAATCCGAAGCCGATTGCCTGCCTGAGCAGACGATGCTCGATGCCGTGATGTTCGGGCATCAGCAGATGCAGGTGGCCATCAATGCCATCCACGAACTGACCGCCGAAGCCGGCAAGCCCGCTTGGGATTGGCTGCCTGCTCCGAAGAACGAGGCGCTTATTGCCCGCGTGCACGAAATTGCTCAGGCTGACATCGAAGAGGCCTACACGATTCGCTCCAAGCAGAGCCGTACCGATAAGCTGCGTGCTATCTACGAAAAGGTGGAAGCTCAGCTGACGGCCGATGCCGAAGCCGCAGGCACCGAAGTTGCCGACATGAACGAAGTTCACGGCATCCTCTTTGAAATGGAAGCCCACGTCGTTCGCACCAACATTCTCGAAGGCAAGCCCCGTATTGACGGTCGCGATACCCGTACGGTTCGCCCGATCGAAATCCGTCAGTCGATTCTGCCGCGTACCCACGGTTCTGCCCTCTTTACCCGTGGTGAAACGCAGGCTCTGGTGCTCACCACGCTCGGTACCAAGCAGGATGAACAGATCATCGACAACATCATGGGCGAAAGCCGCGATCGCTTCATCATGCACTACAACATGCCTCCGTTTGCCACCGGCGAAACCGGTCGCGTGGGTAGCCCCAAGCGTCGTGAAATCGGTCATGGTCGTCTCGCCAAGCGCGCTCTGAAGGCAGTGTTGCCCAGCGCCGAAGAATTCAACTACTCGATTCGCGTGGTTTCCGAAATCTGCGAATCCAACGGTTCGTCCTCGATGGCTTCCGTCTGCGGCGGCTGCCTGTCGATGCTCGACGCCGGTGTGCCGCTCAAGGATTACGTGGCAGGTGTTGCCATGGGGCTCATCAAGGAAGGCAACAAGTTTGCCGTTCTCACCGACATTCTCGGCGACGAAGATCACCTCGGCGACATGGACTTCAAGGTGGCAGGTACCGAAAATGGTGTGACCGCTCTTCAGATGGACATCAAGATTGAAGGTATCACGGCCGAAATCATGCAGGCTGCTCTGGCTCAGGCTCACGAAGGCCGCATGCACATCCTCGGCAAGATGCACGAAATGGCCGGCGACGGCGCCAAGGAACTCTCCGTCTGGGCTCCGCGTCTGCTCACCCTCAAGATCAATCCGGAAAAGATCCGTGACGTGATCGGTAAGGGCGGTGCCACGATCCGCGGTCTGTGTGAAGAAACCGGTTGCCAGATTGACATCGAAGACGACGGCACGGTGACGATTGCTTCCAACGATACGCAACGTGCTGAATTCGCTAAGAAGCGCATCGAAGAGATCACGGCCGATGTCGAAGTGGGCAAGATTTACGAAGGCCCCGTTGTCAAGCTGCTTGATTTTGGTGCCATTATCGGTCTGCTGCCCGGTAAGGACGGTCTGTTGCACATCAGCCAGATCGCCAACGAACGTGTCAATCAGGTCTCCGACTACCTGCAGGAAGGCCAGACGGTGCGTGTCAAGGTGATTGGCTTTGACGATAAGAATCGTCCGCGTCTGTCGATGAAGGCTCTTCTCAACGAAGAGTAACATGACGGCGGTCTTCAGCCGGGGTTTCTTTGCCGGCTGAGGGCAAAAGCGAGGAAAAGCAAAGCGGACCGGTCGGTCCGCTTTCGCCGCCTTAAGAAACGAAGCAAGATCAGTTAAAATCTTAAATTCACTTTCGACAGCGGTTTTTGGAGAACGAAGGCATGCGAAACAGACTGGTAGTCGCCAACTGGAAAATGAACGGATCGCTTCAGGCCAATGCCCAGTGGGCAGAGGCGTTTCTTGCGTTGGAGAGCGCAGGTTGCGAAACGGCTGTCTGTGCGCCTGCCGTATATCTGTCCCAAATGGCTGGTTTGCTTAAGAACTCGTCGGTGGCGCTCGGTGCTCAGGATGTTAACGAATTCGAGTCCGGTGCCTATACCGGTGAAGTAAGCGCTCGTATGCTCGCCGAAATCGGATGCCGCTATGTGATTGTCGGTCACTCTGAACGCCGTGCACTATATGGTGACACGGACAAACGAGTGGCATTGAAGACCAAGGCAGCCTTGGCTGCGGGGCTTGAGCCCATCGTTTGTGTGGGTGAGACGCTCCAAGAGCGTGAAGCCGGTGAAACGATCGCTGTGGTGTCGCGCCAGCTCGAAGCGGTGATGCGCGAAGTAGGAACAGAGGATTTTGTGCGCTGTACGATTGCCTACGAGCCCGTTTGGGCGATTGGTACGGGTAAAAGTGCAACGCCTGAGATTGCGCAGGAAGTGCATGCCGCTTTACGTGCGGAACTTGCTGGCCATGGAGCTGAGCTTGCTCAAACGGTGCGAATCCTCTACGGCGGCAGCGTCAAGCCCGCCAATGCGGCTTCGCTTTTTGCCATGCCCGACATTGATGGCGGTTTGATCGGCGGGGCAGCGCTTAAGGCACAGGATTTTTATGAGATCTGCACGGCGCACTGATGGCGCAGGCAGATTGAGAGCTTTTTAATAACCACAATCAGAACCCTCACGGAAAACACACAACTATGCAGATGTTGATGAGTATCGCAATCGTTGTGCAGATCATTGCTGCGATTGCTGTCATTATTCTGGTGCTCCTGCAGCACGGCAAGGGCGCCGATCTCGGTGCTGCTTTTGGTTCGGGCGCCTCCGGTTCGCTTTTCGGCGCCACCGGCTCGGCCAACTTCCTGTCGCGCTCCACGGCTGTGGCTGCGACGATCTTTTTCTGCGCCACCATTGCCATCACGCTCGGTTCCGGTGCTTTCAACAAGCAGAGCCAGCAGCGTCAGGGTGGCGTGCTCGGTACGGTGACGACCGAACAGACGACGCAGGCTCCCGCTGCAGCTGGCTCTGAAGCGCCTGCTGCGAAGGATGACTTGCAATCCAACCAGGTTCCGCGTTAATATTCGCGGCCTCGCAGTCGGTCCCGGTTATGTCCGAATGTGAGTGACTCAAAGAAAACAAAAGTTTTCTTGAGTGCCAAGCGGTCGTGGCGAAATTGGTAGACGCGCAGCCTTGAGGTGGCTGTGGTGAGAGCCATGAGAGTTCGAGTCTCTCCGACCGCACCAAGTGCTGGGGTATCGCCAAGTCCGGTTAAGGCAGCGGATTCTGAATCCGCCATTCGTAGGTTCGAATCCTACTACCCCTGCCAAAACGCTTGAAAACCGGGTGATCTGAAAAAAATTCAGAAAAGGCTTGCAAAGTTCGGAAGCCTATGTATAATTCCGAACTCTCAGCAAGACGGAAGTCGAGTTGGGAATTAAAAATCTGAAATGCGGTCGTGGCGAAATTGGTAGACGCGCAGCCTTGAGGTGGCTGTGGCGAGAGTCATGAGAGTTCGAGTCTCTCCGACCGCACCAAGTGCTGGGGTATCGCCAAGTCCGGTTAAGGCAGCGGATTCTGAATCCGCCATTCGTAGGTTCGAATCCTACTACCCCTGCCATCGCACTTATCAGATTGATGAAGAGGCCGCGCCGAAAGGTGAGCGGCTTTTTTCATGCCTATTTTCCAGACTTGCCCAAACAGAACGGGCAGAAAAAGCGTGTTTGGCTCTTCCGCCCGTCCGAGCACTGTTGCTCTTCGTTAAGCCTTATTGACAGAATCGCTGGATTCGTTGTCAGCCGTTCGCTCGACTGCGGCTTGTTTTTCCATTTCACGTCGCACTTCGCATCCGCTCTCGGAAAGCGCTTTGGGCATACCGGTCGCGGGGGCCGGAGCCTTCGGGCGGAAGAAGTAAAGGATGGCGACTACAGGAAAGAGCATGGCACCAGCGGCCGCTAGCGTGACCTGATTGCTTGCCCATGTGGCAAGTGCTCCGCCCAGCACCGGGCCAATCACACTACCGAATTGCTGAACAGAGTAAGAGTAGGCGAACACTTTGCCGCGATCTTGAGGATCAGACGATTGCGTCAGTACAGCGTTGATGGCCGGGAAGATGCCGGCAAAGGTCAGGCCACCTACGAAGCGCCAGATCGTAAACCAAGTGAGGTCGTGAGGAATAGCTTGCACAATGCCGAAGATGCCGCTCAAAAATAGCGAAAGATAGAGGACCGGACGGTAGCCCCATCCCTGACCGAGCATTCCCCATGGCGGAGAGGCGATCACGCCTGAGATGCCTACGATTGAAAAGACCAAACCGGAAATGAAGACGATGCGGTCCATTGAGCCCTGCAGTTCCGCGATGTAAAGCGGCAGCACGGGTTGAACCATCAGCACGCTCATTTGAACTACAGCTGCGGCAAAAAGCATGCGCAGAATGACGGGGTTGCGCAAAGGCGTAACTCGAACGGGATCATCGGCGCTTTTTTGTACAGGCTTGGCTCGCGGCGGTTCCTTAATCAATACCGCCAGTGCGATGGTGATGGTGGTGAGCGCTACAGCGGCGATCTGAAACGTCGAGCGCATCCCAAACACTTCTGCGAGAAAACCGCCCACAAGCGGTCCCAGAACGCCTCCTGCGGTCAGCCCTGCTTGCATCAGGCCCATGCTAAAGCCGATCTTCTTGTGCGGAATGACGGAAGTCAAAATGGCCAGCTGAGCCGGCCATAAGCCAGCGGCAAGACCTTGCAGTACGCGAACTCCGAACAATTGCCAGGGGGTCTGGACGATGGAGCCCAGAAAGTAGGTGATTGCCAAACAGCTGGCGGCGCGCAACGTCATGAGCTTGCGAGAGCCCTTATCGGACATAGCTCCCCAGATGGGAGCGAAAATGCCTGAAATCAAAAAGCTCACGGCAAAAATGATGCTGCTCCACCAATTGACTTCCGAGGTTTGAACGCCGAGCTCTTGGATAAGGTACATCGGCAGGAACGGAATCAACATGGTGTAGCTTGCCGACATGAGAACCGTGCTGCACGTCAGGACGGCTAAAACCACACGCCAGTTCATAAAAATCCTCAGTATTTTTTGGGATCTCAAATTTTGAGTCTACGCCTAAAAAACGATTTGTAGCGCAGGTGTTGCTCAAAGAAAGTCCACGATGTGCAAAAGAGCTCGTCGCAGTTTGAGACGTTTGGCAATACATGCGAAAAATGCAGCTGCAGTAAAATTTCGACTCCGAAGGTTCGGGAGCAAGAAACGCCTTTCGCCTCGAACCGATAACTGTATTCATTTCATCAATTTCTTGCTTCTGTTATTTTCCCCGTGAAAGCTCTTACGCCCATTCTTTTCGCTCTTTTTATGGCTTGCGCCACTCAAGCCTTTGCATTTGATCCTGATCTTGCTGCGATCGAGAATCAGGCGCTGATGCAGCGGTTCCCGAAGGGATCAATCACGACGCGAGAAGCCGCGGATCAGGCATTGCGGGAAGTAAGTGCCGCCAAAAGCAAGTTGAAGGAACTTTCGGACTATTCCAAGCGTCGCTGTAATGAGAACATTTTTGTGAACAGTTGTGTAGAGGATGTCCGTAAGGCCGAGTTGCGTCAATCTCGCCGTCTGCAAGCGATCGAATCCGAGGCTCGCCGCATTGTGCGCGAAGATGAAACCCGCAAGGAAGCGGCTCGACAGAAAGAGCGTGATGCCAAAGCCGCTAAGCCGCCCAAGTCGGTAAAGAAAGCAACGCCGCGTAAACCTACCGAAGCGCAGAAAAATGCTCAGGAAAACAAGGCAGCTCACGCTAAGCGCATGAAGGCTCTTGAAGAACGTCAGGCTGAGGCCGAACAAAAGAAAGCGAAGGAAGCCAAGCATCGCGCAGAGTACGACAAGAAGGTCGCCGAACGCGAGAAACGCCGTGCCGATCGTGAAAAGGCTTTGGAAAAGCGAGCCAAACAAAAGGCTAAAAAAGAACAGGAACAAAATAAGAGCGAGGCAAACAAGAAGTGAAATCAGGGCTCAAGAGCGGACGAGCGGACCTTGAGCTCGACGAGATTGCGAGAAGTTTGCTTGCTGATGAGAGTTTTTTAGCTGATGATCTCGAGCAAATGGCTCATATCACGGCGCCAATTGATGCGCCGATGATCCCGTTTGCTGAGTTTGAAAACGACATCGGAAGTCCCGCGAAATCGGCAGAGCGGGAGGAATCTGCTGTCGGACAAGGAGCAGTTTTCCCGGAGGACTACGAAGCGCGTGTGCGGCAGGCTTTTGCTTCTGACGGCTCTTTGGCGCACGCAACGACGGGGTTTGTTTCGCGTCCGGCTCAAATCGAGTTTGCTCTGGCTGTGGCTAAGGCGCTTCAAAGCAAAGGCAAGCTTTTGGCTGAAGCAGGAACAGGTACCGGTAAGACCTTTGCGTATCTCACCCCAGCTTTGATCGCAGGCTGTCGCGTTATCGTGAGTACGGCGGGTAAATCGCTTCAGGAACAGCTCTGTCGTAAAGATATCCCGGCTCTGATGCGGGCCTGCGGATTGCCTGCCAATGTTGCGCTTCTCAAAGGACGCTCGAACTATTTGTGCAAGCATCGCATCAATATGTGCGAACGCGGAGAAATCACACTAGCTTCGCGGGATGCTGTGGAGGATTTTCGGCGTATTCGTATCTTTTTGGATCGTACAAAAACGGGGGACATCAGTGAAGTAAGCGGCGTGGCAGAAGACAGCGCCGTGTGGCCTTCCGTCACCAGTACGGCCGGCAATTGTCTCGGTAAACATTGTCAGTACGCTCGTGAATGCTTTGTGACTCGAGCTCGCTTGAGAGCTCAGAAGGCAAATGTCATTGTCGTCAATCACCATCTGTTTCTTTCGGCGGCGGCCATGGAGCTCGAAGGCGGTCAGGACGACGGGATGCTGCCGCGTGTGGACGCCGTGATTTTTGACGAAGCGCACAAACTTCCCGAAATCGCCACGAATTACTTCGGCAGCGAATTGTCTACGACAGCCATTCGCGAGGTCGTTGAAAGCATGCGCCCCATTCTGATGGGCAAGTTCAAAAGTGCTGCCCCCAAAGGAACCTCGTGGGATGTCATCACGCAGACGATCAAGAAGTCTCTTTATGACTTTGTGTTGGGGCTCGAAGGCGCCGGTGTGCTCGAAGGTGACAGCCGCAATATTGAGACCATCAGCGGCATGCAAGGATCGACTCAGCATTTGGAAAATGCCGCGCTTGTGCTGGAAGTGTTGCTGGAAGCGGCTGCACCTTTCGTTGAAATGAGCGACGATCTGGGCGTATTCATTGAGTCGGGCACCGCCATCCTGCAGGACATGAAGCAGTGGGTGATCTGGCTTAAACACGCCGGAATGCCGATGCCGCCGGAGCAAAAGCCGCTTGTGCGCTGGATATCGCGCAGTCGCAGTGAAGCGCGCCTTACAGTGACGCCTTTGGATATTGCCGAACCGTTCTCTCGGATGATGAATCTGCGTAAAGAAACGGCCTGGGTTTTCACGTCGGCAACAATGGCTGTAGGCGATGGGGAATTCAAGCATTTCACGCAGGCGCTCGGCATCGAAGGTGCCGAGGAGCATGCTTGGAATTCTCCGTTTGATCATGAGAATCAAGCCATGCTCTATGTGCCGCCCGATATGCCGAATCTCAAAAGCGGCGTGGCGCGGGACGAATTCACGGATGAACTCATAAAACAGGTCTGGCCAGTGATTGACATGGTGCAGGGGCGAGCTTTCGTGCTGTGCACCAGCTATCGAGGCATGGAGCGTGCAGCCGAGCAGTTGCGCGAATACATTGCCGCCAATGGGCGTGACTATACGGTTTTGGTCCAGCGCGAGGAGTCAAAAGAGAAGCTCCTGGATAAGTTCCGCCACGAGCAGCATCCCATTTTGGTGGCAACGATGAGTTTCTGGGAGGGCATCGACATCAAGGGCGATCAGTTGTCACTTGTGATCATTGACAAGCTTCCCTTCCCAAATCGTGAAGATCCCGTGTTTGATGCGCGTTGTAAATGGCTCGACAGCCAGGGGCAGTCGTCCTTCAATATTCTGTCCGTGCCCGCTGCTGCCATTGCGCTCAAGCAGGGCACAGGGCGTTTGATTCGCAGTGAAGCCGATCGCGGCATTCTTATCATCGGTGACGTGCGTCTGGTTCGCTCGGGTTACGGCAAGAAGATTTGGCAGAGCCTGCCTCCATACACAAAGACGCTCCGATTAGAGCGTCTGATGCAGTTCTGGAACGAACCTGACTCTTGGCAGTGACGAAGCTCAGCTTTTGCTTGAGCGCGTGGCTTTCTCCGCTTTGCTACGAGCGGTCTTTTGGGCGGGCCGCTTTTTGTGTCGCACGCGTTGCGGCAGTTGATTGGCGGAGTGCGAAGCTTGAAGAACTTCGGCAAGGATTCCTTCGCAACTTTCCAGATTGTCGAGGCAATATAGGACGCTCAATACGGTACCGATGGAAACCGTCGTGTCGCCCTGTTCAATGCGCTTGTAAGTCGAAAGCGACGTGCGGCTTTTCTGCGCCAATTCTTCTTGCGTAAGTTTGCAGCAACGGCGGGCAGCGGAAATGCGTTCACCTAATTCTTCCGTGAAACTTTGTACGGGAAGGATGAAAAAGCGCTTCTGAGGAGCGCGCGCAGGAATTTGTTTAGGCGCTGCTGACATGATTGAAAAGCGTCGAAAATTTCAAACGTGAACAAGCCTAGCCTAGCAAACTGAGTCTCTGAGATCAAACAGAATCTCAAAACAGACCTTGAAATACATCATGCTCGTAGAGCACTTTAAGTCCGATGGCAAACAAGACGGCGGCGCCGAAAAGCGAGAGTTTGGCGCTGTGGCGAGCTGCTCTGCTTGAAAGTTTGCTGCCGAGCATAACGGCAATAGCTGTCAGCACAAAGCAAACGGAGCCAATGACGACCGAGGGCCAGAGGATCGGGAATTTGGCCATGGCAAACGAAAAACCGACGGCCAGTGCATCGAGGCTCGTCGCAACCGACAACGTCAAAAGTGTCCCCCAGGGCACGGTACCGCAGACTTGGCACAGTTCAGGTTCTTCTTCATCGCCGAAAGCCTCGCGAACCATCGATAAGGAGACCCAGGCAAGCAGTGCAAAAGCAATCCAGTGATCCCAAGAGCTGACCAAATCCGCAACGGTATTGCCGGCAAGTCCTCCCGCAAGCGGCATCAGGAACTGGAAAAAGCCGAAAGCGGCAGCGAATTGAAAGATGTGTTTGGTCGTAACGTGTTTGCAGGTGGCGCTCCAGCATAGAGCGACGACCATGGCGTCAATGGAAAGTGCGACGGCAATACCGAGGACTTGCAGGACAAGCATTTTCAAAACTACATACGAAAACCCCGCAGGATGTAAGTCCTACGGGGTTAAGAATCTTGGCGGAGAAGGAGGGATTCGAACCCTCGAGACCAGTTATTTTTGATCTGCACCCTTAGCAGGGGTGTGCCTTCAGCCACTCGGCCACTTCTCCGACCGCGCAAATTCCACCATACATGGAAAAGCAATTGCGGTGAGCGCTGAATATTACAGAAAAGTTCGGATGATTGCAAAAACGCCATTACAAAAATCGGCATCAAATATTCGTAGCTGCCTGAGGCCAACTAAAATCCGCTCAACGAATTTTGTCCGAGCCAAATGAACCGACTTTTCTTTCTGGGTTTTCTCTTTACCGTCATTGCCTCCGTCTTTTGGGGCGCCATGGGTACGGCCGTGCAGCATCTGTTTCAGATCAAAAGCGGCTTTTTTGCTCTGGGTCTTGTGACGTTGCGTCAGTTGTCAGCCGGGGTGCTGTTTGTGGCGATCGGCACGCTGATCATGCCTCGAAAGATGTGGTCGATTTTCAATGACCGCAAGCTTTTATTGGAAATCCTCACGAGTGGTGCGCTGGTGTTTTTGGCCCACTTCTGCTTTTTTCAATCTATTTCCTACTCCAATGCCGGCACCGCTGCGATTTTTCTGACACTCAATCCTATGCTGGCGGGACTGTGGTTGGCGCTGACAAGAGGCACGAAAATGTCGTCCGTGGAATGCATTTGTGCCGTGTTGGCTGCGGCCGGTGTTGCGCTGATGGTGACCAACGGAGATTTCTCCGGTTTGAAATTTTCGCCGATGGCTGTTGTCTGGGGGCTGTGTTCGGCGGTCTTCGCAACAGCTTTCAGTATCCAACCGCAAAAACCTTCGGCAAAAGCGGGCGTTACGGTTGTCGTTGCATGGGCCTTTCTTTTTGGTGGAGTGATCGCTTCTTTCTTCCGCCCGCCCTGGACGCTTAATGTGAATTGGAACTGGGTGGTGACAGCCGATTTTGCCTTTATCGTGGTTTTTGGCACGGTGGCGGCATTCTGGCTTTATCTCACTGGGCTGAAATACATTTCGCCGGTGGTCTCTGGTTTGGTGGTGTGCCTGGAGCCGCTCTCTGCCATCGTTTTCTCGATGGTGCTTTTGGGTGATGTGCTTGGCCTTTGGCAGGCAGTAGGCGTGGTGCTGGTGCTTGCCAATATCTGCCTGCTTGCTTTGGCGCGTCGATAGGTTAAGTCGAAAGTTTGTTCGATTGAGCTGCGAGGCGTGTCGCAATCTCGGACGCACGCTTTTGGGCGTCGCGATATGAAAATTCGCAACCGCACCATGTCTGGTTATAAAAACCGTAGAACTTCAAAAGGGCATTGCGCCGATCTTGCAAGCCGTCTTTTCGCCAGTTTTTGTCCCAATATTGGACATCTGCATAATGTTTAGCTGCTTCTTGCCCCGCGGCATTGACTTGGTCAAGATTCTTCCAGCGGCTAGAGGCCAGAGTGGTGGTAAAGCGGGCAATGCCGCGGTCGTGAGCAAGTTTTGCAGTCGCGCGCAATCGAACGGAGAAACAAACCGAACAGCGTCGGCCGCGTTCCGGCTCATTTTCCAGCCCTTTGACGGCCTCCAGCCAGGTGTTGTGATCCCAGTCGCCGTCAACGACTTCAACACCGAGCCTTTGACAGTGCACTGTCAACTCGGCTTTTCTTTTTTCGTACTCGGCCTGAGGAAAAATGTTTGGGTTGAAATAAAAGACAATGGGGCGGATGTCATGAGCGAGCATCCACTCAAGTACGGCCGCAGAACACGGCGCACAACAACTGTGAAGAATGACTGTTTCCATGATGGCGAAGTTTAGCCTTGCGGATGTGGCAAAAGCCTGAATTCGCAAAAAAATATTGGCTCTTTGTGTTTACTTTATGTCGGTTTTGTGTCAGAATGCGGACTCTCTAATTTTTTTGGCGCACCGGATTTGCGCCCGCGACCGATCGAGATACGACGGCGCCGGCAATCCCGTGCGATGTGTCAACAACTAACATCCTAGGATCAGGTGCTTATCAATGCCCACCATTCGCGTTAAGGAAAACGAACCCTTTGAGGTTGCGCTTCGTCGTTTCAAGCGCACCATCGAAAAGTCCGGCCTGCTGACCGAGCTTCGTGCCCGTGAGTTCTACGAAAAGCCCACGGCTGAACGTAAGCGCAAGAAGGCTGCTGCCATCAAGCGTCACTACAAGCGTCTTCGCAGCATGATGCTGCCCAAGAAGCTGTACTAATCGCTCGCGCAGTACAGACTGAAGCCGGCTTTGATAAAGACGCCGGAATTAGCTTGATAAGCCAGAGAAAGACGGCCGTCTCGACAATGAGTTGGCCGTTTTTTCTTGCAGTTGGAGAAAAAGAATGACGATAAAAGAACGCATTACCGAAGACATGAAGAACGCCATGCGTGCACACGATACGGCACGCCTGTCGGCTCTGCGCCTGTTGCTTGCCGCAATTAAGCAGCGCGAAGTAGATGACCGCGTTGAGGCCACCGATGAACTCGTGACCGGCGTCATTGGCAAGCTTATCAAGCAGCGTCGCGATTCCGTGAAGCAGTACACGGATGCCGGACGCGTAGACCTTGCTCAAAAAGAGCAGAATGAAATCGACACGTTGTCCGTGTATATGCCCGCTCAGATGTCTGACGAGGACATCAAGGCGGTGGTCGCCGCCGCGATCGCAGAAACCGGCGCGAGCGGTATGGCGGCCATGGGCAAAGTCATGGGCATCGTCAAGGCCAAGTGTGCGGGCAAGGCCGATATGGGACGCGTATCCGTGCTGGTGAAGGCAGCGTTGTCGGCCTAAGCGGATTGATGTCGGCGACGTGATTGCTGTCGCTCTGATATAAAAACTCTGATATAAGAAAGCTGCGGTGCGCGCCATGCTGACGGGTCAGCGTCATGGAGCGGCGTGCCGCAGTTTTTGTGTCTTTTTTCTTTCTCTTTTTTTATTGCAGCAAATGATCCCGGAGAGTTTCATTCAAGAGCTTTTGAGTCGCATTGACATTGTTGAGGTGATCAACAAAGTCTCGCCTTTGAAGCGCACCGGGAAAAATTTCATGTGCTGCTGTCCGTTTCACAAGGAAAAGACGCCGTCTTTTTCTGTGAGCCAGCAAAAGCAGTTTTTCAAATGCTTCGGTTGCGGCGCATCGGGTAACGTCATCGGCTTTCTCATGCGCTACGAAGGACTGTCGTATCCGGAAGCCATCCGCAAACTCGCCGAATCGATCGGCATGACGGTGCCGGAGACTCCGCGCGATCGCGAAACTCGTACGCGCGTGCGCTCGCTTACCGACATGATGAAAGCGGCTTCAGACTATTACAGTGCAAGTCTGAAGACGAATACCCGCACCATTGAGTATCTGAAACAGCGCGGCATCACGGGCGAGACTGCCGCTCGCTTTGCGCTGGGATATTCGCCTGATGCCTGGCAACCGCTTAAGGATGTTTTCGGCGATCAGTACGCCAGCAAAGATCTGGAGGAAGAAGGCGGTTGCGGCCTGGTGATCCACAATGGCGACAAACGCTATGATCGTTTCCGCGGTCGCCTGATGTTTCCAATCCGCAATCCGCGCGGACAAGTGATTGCGTTTGGTGCTAGAACCCTCAACGGCGACGAGCATCCCAAGTACCTCAACAGTCCCGAGACGGCGCTCTATCACAAAAGTCGTGAAATCTACGGTCTGTACGAAGCTTCCGCAAGTATTCGCGAGAAGCATCGCGCCATTGTCTGCGAAGGCTACATGGACGTGATTCAGCTTTCGCAGGCGGGTTTTACCGAAGCGTGCGCTGCACTTGGCACGGCGGTGACGGCCGAGCATGTACAAAAACTTTTGCGAGCGGTTGATACGGTTTACTTCAGTTTTGACGGCGACAGTGCCGGCCAGCATGCTTTGCGCCGTGCATTGGAAGCAGCTTTGCCGGTCGTGGAAGACGATCAGGAAATTCGCTTTGTCGTGCTTCCGCCTGAGCACGATCCGGACAGTCTTATCAAGGAAAAGGGCGCACAGGCATTTGAAGACGAGCTGCAAAAGAGTCTTACGCTCACACAGTATTTCGTCAGAACCGTATCCCAAGGTAAAGATTTGGGGACGGCTGAGGGGCGAAGCCAATTTGTCGCTGAAAGTAAGCCCCTGATCGTGTCCATGCGATCGGCGCCGATTCTGCGCAAGCAGCTCGTGGGTGAGCTTGCGATGCATGCACGAATGAGCCCCGACGAGATTGAACGCCTGTGCGGTATTGCGTCGGTGAGGAAGCTGCCTGCGGCCAATCCCGCCACGGGTATGCATTTTGATGCGCGTCGCAATCGCAGTTACGGAGGTTTTACGCCTCGAAAGCCTTTTTTTGGAACCGGCGGCGAACCCGTGTCGCTGGCGCCCACGAGCGATATTCGCGAACGACTGTTGCAAAACCTTCTTAACTATCCGGCGCTTGCCGTGGAATTTTCTTCCCGTATTGAAGAAGAGTTTGTTGGCAGTGAAGCGGAAGCGGCACGAGAAATTCTCGAAGTTTGGCGCACGGTGACGGCTGACGAAGAGCCTCTTTTGCAAAGTCAGCTCATTTTGGAGCGCCTGCAGTCCAGTCGTTATTACGCGCATTATTGCGATCTGGTGGCTCGAGAAATGGTGCTGCAGACGCCGGAAAATGCTGCACGCGTTGAAGTGGAACTGACGTTCGATCGGTTGGAGCTTCAGCGCATTGAATCCAACCTCATGCAGGCGACGCTCGAAGCAAAGCCCGATATTCAGCGCATCGTGGGGCTTGATACCAAACGCAAAGTCCTAAAGGCTCGCATTGATGAAGTCCAAAAGCAGTTTGCGCTTCATCACGGTGCAGAAATTTAGCTGCTGATCGGATTTGTCACGAGCGTGAGCGCGATTGCCCACATTACAACAGCGATCAGCGAGTCGAGAATACGCCATGCCTGCGGCTTTTGAAAGATCGGAAGCAAAAGACGCGCTCCGAACCCGAGTCCGGTGAACCACAGTATGCTGGCCGTCAAGGCCCCTGCGGCAAACACCCATTTCAAATCTTCGCCGTACTGCGCAGCAATAGAGCCAAGCAGCACGACCGTATCTAAATAAACGTGGGGATTGAGAAACGTAAAGGCCAGACATGAGGAAACGGCCTTTATGAGCGACCCCGCACGATTTTCCGAAAGCTCCAACGCAGCACCGCCCGTTGCGGCTCGTTTGGCGGCCGATATTCCATAAATCATTAGGAAAAGCGCGCCGCCCCAGCGAAAAAGATCCAATAGCCACTCATTGGCGCGAATCAGCGCCCCCATCCCTGCCACTCCGGCGCAAATGCAGAGAACGTCTCCGATGATACAGACGAGAACAACCGGTAAAACGTACTGACGCAACAGTCCTTGCCTCAGCACGAAGGCATTTTGCGCGCCGATAGCGATGATGAGTCCGGCACCGGTTCCCAGTCCGGAAAGAAACGTGGCAATCATGAAACAAAAGAGAGCGGCAACAAAAGCGCAATGCACCGAAAACGGTTCGGGCTAAAGCAATCTACTGATTTAAAGCGGTGCAAGGTGCAAACGATTGTGCAATGAAAATTAACCCGCGTCGATAGACCCGATGGGGAGACACTTTAGCCCAAAGCGAGTGCAACTGCGCAAAAGGCTTTTCTCTCAGCTTTGAATTTCATCGTATGCGGCATTTTCGAGCAAATTGGCATGACGATTGCTTGTTGACTCATTGGAAGTTTTATGCAAACAGCAAGGGAGACCAAGCATGAAATTCATTGTGGCAATCATCAAACCTTTCAAACTTGACGAGGTACGCGAAGCGCTCTCCGAAGCCGGTATCAACGGTCTGACCGTGATTGAGGCAAAAGGTTTCGGCAGGCAAAAGGGACACACGGAGCTCTACCGCGGTGCCGAATATGTGGTGGATTTTCTGCCGAAGGTAAAGCTTGAAATTGCCGTGTCGGACGATATGGCCGAGGTTGCTGTCGAGACGATTCAAAAAGCGGCATACACGGGAAAAATCGGAGACGGAAAGATTTTTGTCTTTGACCTTGCCGCAGCCGTACGTGTTCGAACGGGAGAAATTGACGATGAGGCGCTTTGACGCCTTCAGACAACATAAAAAATCAAACAGGGAGACTCAACATGACTATTTCAGGAAAGGCCGCCGTGATTGCGGCGCTTCTGTTGACATCGGGGTGTGCTGCGGCCGGTACGGCCGCCAGCACAATCGACAAGGCCGACGTGGCATGGATGTTGGTGGCAACGACGTTGGTGCTTTTCATGACAATTCCGGGAATCGCGCTTTTTTACGGCGGCATGAGCCGCAAGAAAAACGTGCTCTCCGTTTTGGCGCAGACAACCGTTATTTGCTGCGCGCTGACATTGGTGTGGTTTGCTGTGGGCTACTCTCTGGCGTTTTCGCCCGGTAACGCCTTCGTGGGCGGTCTGGACCACGTCTTTTTGCGAGGCATGGACATTAAGTCAACGACGGGCAGCATTCCTACGTTTCTCTTTGTCATCTTTCAGATGACGTTTGCCGTGCTCACGGCTGCGCTCATGATTGGATCTTTTGCCGGTCGCATGAAATTTTCGGCCATGCTGGTCTTTATGTTGCTGTGGTCGGTTTTTGTTTATTCCCCGATTTGTCATTGGGTGTGGGCCGAAGGAGGTTTCTTTTTTGAAATGGGAGCACTTGACTATGCGGGCGGTACAGTCGTTCATATCAATGCAGGTATTGCCGGTCTAGTGGGCTGTCTCGTTGTCGGCAAACGTTTGGGATATGGGAAGGAGCCGATGAGTCCGCATAACCTGACGTTCACTATGCTCGGTGCCTGTATTTTGTGGATCGGCTGGTTTGGCTTCAACGGCGGTTCTGGACTTGCGGCCAATGAACGGGCTGTGCTTGCGATTCTGGTTAGCCAGATTGCAGCAGCAGCGGCTGGCTGCAGTTGGATGGCCTGCGAATGGATTTTGCGCGGTAAGCCTTCTTTGCTTGGAATGGTATCGGGTGCGGTGGCCGGACTCGTGGTGATTACGCCGGCATCAGGCTTTGTCGAACCGCTTCCGGCATTGCTGATGGGGCTTGTAGGAGGAGTCGTGTGCTTCTGGGGTGCCACGGTGCTTAAGCGCCGAATGGGCTGGGATGACTCGCTTGATGCTTTCGGTGTGCACGGCGTCGGCGGCATTGTAGGGGCCGTGCTTACAGGTGTGTTTGCTTCAAGTGCCGTGACCGGCGCGACAACATTGCCGATTCTTGAGCAGGTGGGCATCCAGACAGCCAGCGTGGCGGCAACGCTTGTTTACGGCGGTGTGGCGAGCTTCATTCTCTTTAAGCTCGTCGACATACTGCTCGGTTTGCGCGTTGAGGCTGATGCCGAGCGCCAGGGGCTGGATGTGGCTTTGCATGGCGAGCGTGTCGAATGATGATTTGCCGCTGAGGCTACTTTTCTGAGCGCGAGTTCTGGGTAGCAGAAACTCGCGCAGAAGAACTAGAAACTTGATGCTGAAAAGACTAAAATGCGAAACTCGTGTAGGAGTCTTTTGATACCGGTAAAAGACCGCCCAGGAGATGAGAGCAATCCATCGGAGGCGAGCGACACGACACAGTAGCGTACCCGCAATCATCCGGCCGATTCGGCGTTGAGCAAGAGCATCCCGCCGACGGCGTGCGCGATTCAGCTCGTAGTGAACTCAAGGGACGCAAGCTTTGACGCAGACACGGGAACGCGTTTTCCTGACTGCTCGAATCAGAAAAACAATGAAACCGGTAAAGGCAAGGCGTGCCTGAGGGGCGTGCTTTGGAGAAGAAATAGTCGACTTGAGAAGAAGGATCTGAGCAGTTTCGTTGTTTTCTAGCAGTTTAAATAACCGCCCGCATTCGAATTCGAAAGTGTTGCGGGCGTTGTTGTGCGCGCTTGTTTTTCAAAAAAACGAATGCTTGCGGATGGCGACAAACACGGTTGAACTGCCGATTCTTTCTTTTTTCTGACTGAGCTGAAGTTTTACTTAGTTATGACGAAAAAAACCGAAAACACTGTCGTTGACGTCGTTTTTCCTGATTTTGCTGCCATTGAATGGATTGCACACGCGCCAGCAATCAAAGTGGGCGGCAATGTGGTCATTGTGAGCGACGAGCTGGCCGAGGAAGAGGCCGCCGCGCCCGCCAAGAAGCCCCGTAAGAGCTCTAAGAAGGCTGAAACAGCCGTAGCTGACAAACCCAAGGCCAAACCCGGACGTAAGCCCGGACGCAAGGCGGCAGCCAAGAACGACGACATGGATGACGTCGGTGATGACGAGATGATTGATCTCGACATGGATACCGATGAAGAAGGCGGTGAAGATCTTTCGGAACTGGAAGAACTTGATCGTGTTTCTAACGGTGTTGATGCGGCCGGTGAATCCGAAGATCACGTTCCCAACGGTTACAGCTCTCTGGTGCGACTCGGCCGTCAGCGCGGCTGGGTGACTGTGGCGGAAATCAACGACCACTTGCCCGACAACGTCGTGCGCAACGAAGAGTCGCTGAGCGAAATTACCGAGCAGCTGCTGCGTTTGTCGATTCAGGTGTTTGAAGCACCGCCGAGTGAAGACGACATTTTGATGAATGAGCCGGTGAGCGACGACGAGGACATCAGCGAAGAAGACGCTGCCGCCATGCTTACGCCGGAAGAAAGCGCCGGCTTATCCAAAGATCCGCTGCGTGCCTATCTGCGCGGTGTGGGTTCGCACAAGCTACTGACGCGTGCCGGCGAAATTGAGGTTGCCAAGCAGATCGAAATGTATACCGCCAAGCTTTTGTCGGCCATCATTCAGCATCCGATGGCTGTCGAAAAGTTGGTTGAGATCGCCGAGGGTTTGAAGGAAGACAATGCCGACATTGATACGGTGATTGACGGTTTCACCGACAATCAAGCGCTGGCAGAAATGGACGAAAGCGAAGAAGTCGGCAGCGACGAAGTTGCAACCGACATCGGTGCGGCGGCCATGACGACCGAACAGCTCGAAGAGATGAAGCAGCGTGCCATCGAAATGTTTGAATCCTGCAGCAAATACTTGCAGGCCATTCGTGACAGCTTCGGCGATCCCAAGCGTCTGCAGGCATACAAGGATGCACGTGCCGCGATCGCTTTCGAACTCGCTCCGGTTCGCTTCGCTGTCAAGGCTGTGACGGTGCTTACCGAACACATCACACATCATATGGATGCCGTCAACGAAAACATCCGTCAGCTGCGTGCTCTGATGGTTGATCGTTGCGGCTATCCGCTCAAGACTTTCCTTGAAGAGGTCAACACGCGCATCACGGATCCCGCTTGGATCGACGAAGCGCAGAAGGCGGGGCAGCCCTACAGCGTGCGTATTGAAGAGAATCGTCCGTTGCTTGCTCACCTGCAGGATCAACTGCGTGTGGCCGAAAAGACGGCGTTGCTCTCGATTGCCGATCAGCGCGATCTGGCCCGTCAGGTGCGCTTGGCTCAGACTAATTTGGCCAACGCCAAGGCCAAGATGATCGAAGCCAATCTTCGTCTGGTGATCTCGATTGCCAAGGGTTACGTCAACCGCGGTTTGGCAATGACCGACCTGATTCAGGAAGGCAATCTGGGACTGATGAAGGCCGTCGACAAGTTCGAATATCGCCGTGGCTACAAGTTCTCGACCTACGCCACCTGGTGGGTGCGCCAGTCTGTCACCCGTGCTGTGGCCGACTACGGTAACACTATCCGTATCCCGGTGCACATGACCGAGTCCTACAACAAGATTCGACGTGTGCGTCAGCGCATTTTGCAGGAACGCGGCCGGAATCCGACCGACGCCGAACTTTCGGAATTGTCCGGCGTGCCGCTTGCCAAGGTGCAGTTGCTTACGCAGGCCATGCGCGGCGTGGAATCGATTGACGCTCCGATCGGCGACGACGAGGATGCAAGTCGTCTGGACTTCGTGAAGGGTGACGAGTCTGATGATCCGCAGCGCAAGTTCCTTCGCATGGCGATGGAAGAGGAAATCAAGCGTTCGCTCAATGAACTGATGCCGCGTGAAGCTCAGGTTTTGCGTCTGCGTTATGGCATTGGCACCAACCACGACCATACGCTTGAAGAAGTGGGGCAGGCCATGGGGCTCACGCGCGAACGCGTCCGTCAGATCGAAAGTGCGGCCATTCGCAAGCTGCGCAGCCCTGACTTCCAGGAACGCTTGCGCGACTACCTGCAGGTGGCTAATTCTCTCGACTAATCGCATCGGCTGAAGGCTGATCCGAAGAAGGCGGTTTTCAAATTTGGGACCGCCTTTTTTGCATCCTGCGAACTGTCTGACAAATTTATCTTCAACCGCTTCGATTTTTGCTGAAAAAGCGGCAAAAATTCGTGAAATTTCTAAAAATGCGCTCTGTTCAGCCGTTAAACTTACTCCCTAGAGTTGCAGCGGCACAACAATACGTTTGTCGCGCATGCCACGTCGTTTGAACTCTCTATCTGTCGCACTGCCCAATGGATCACTCCCTTCCGCTTCTCTTTACTTTGGCACTGGCTTTCGTCTTGGCGCTCATCTTTGGCTGTATTGCTGAAAAGTTGAAGTGTCCGGCCTTGGTTGGCTTTTTGTGCGCGGGCATTCTTTGCAGCAGTCACACCCCCGGGCCAACGGCTGACATGGAAATCGCCATGCAGTTGTCCGAAGTCGGCGTGATACTCCTGATGTTTGGGGTGGGCTTGCATTTTTCGATTTCGGATCTTCTGAAAGTCAAAGGCATTGCTGTTCCGGGGGCGGTATTGCAGATGACGATCGCAACCCTGCTGGGGTTGCTTTTTGCCGTCTATGTCTGGGAGTGGAGTCTGTCTTCCGCGCTCATTTTCGGTCTGTGTCTGTCGTGTGCTTCAACCGTGGTGCTGCTCAAGGCGTTGGAAATGCACGGACACCTCAATACAGTCGACGGGCAGATTTCCGTGGGCTGGCTGGTTGTCGAAGACATTGCAACGGTATTGATTCTCGTGCTTTTGCCTCCGGTGGCCCAGATCATGGGGGTGACGCCGGGCGGGGGCGAAGCGGCTGAACCGATGACGGCAAGCGGCATTGCTTATGTGATTGCTTCGACGCTCCTGCATGTCGTGGCTTTTGTTGCCATCATGATGGTGGTCGGCCGTAAGTTCATTCCCTGGGTGCTGTGGCAGATTGCCAAAACGGGATCGCGAGAACTCTTTACGCTTTCGATTCTGACGGCTTCGGTGGGCATTGCATACGGAGCCGCGGCTGTTTTTGACGTGAGCTTTGCTCTGGGGGCTTTTTTTGCCGGTATGGTAATGCGTGAGAGCAAGTACGCACACCGAGCCGCCACCGACTCTTTGCCCTTGCAGGATGCTTTCTCGGTGCTCTTTTTCGTGGGCGTAGGCATGATGCTCGACTGGCGAGTCATTCTTGAGGAGCCCTGGTCGATTCTCACGATGCTTGCCATTATCATGATCGGAAAGTCGCTCACGGCGTTCTGTCTGGTGCACTTCCTGCGCTATCCCTTGCATACGTCGCTCAACGTTGGTGCGGCACTCGCTCAGATCGGCGAATTCTCGTTCATTTTGGCCGCGCAGGGTATTGCGCTTGGCATGACAGATCAAAAGATGCTCTCGATGGTGGTGGCTTCCGCCATTTTGTCGATTGCGCTCAATCCGCTAATGTTTGCGATGATTCCCTATGTGCGCCGTTTCTCGGTGCGCTATTTTGCTTGGGCGAGGGCGGCGGCTATGCTTACCGATCCCTACTCGGTGCTTCCCAAGGAAACGTCTCGCCGCATGCTGATGGGGCAGACCATCTTGGTGGGGAGCGGTTCGGTGACGCGCTCGGTAGCTAAGCGTCTGGCGACCGATGACGTGCCCTTTGTGTGTATTTCGGAAGACAAGTCTTTTGCCGAAGAATTGCGTGAGCAAAAGCACGCGGTCATCAGCGGCGACGCCGCTGATCCGATGGTGCTCGTGCAGGGGCACATCGTTACCGCCGCACAGCTGATGGTAATTGACATTGATCCGGTGAAGACGCTCAAGATTGTTGAAATGGCCAAGCAGCTCAATCCTGAACTTAACATCATGGCCCGAGCAGGATCACGCGACGAAGTCGAGCACCTCAAGCAAGAGGGCATTGCGAACGTCTATCTCGATTCCGAGAGTGTTTCGGAAGTGCTCACCGGCAATATTCTCGATTACTATAAAAAGGACGAAGAACAAGACGGGCAGGATAAGGCAAGGACTCAATCTGCTCACTGAGTGAGAGGAAGACGTCAAAATGGAAATTTCTCCGGTTGTTTGCTGGCTTGTGGCCGGACTTCTTCTGGTAGGTGTCGATATGTTGCTCGGCACCTTCTATCTTTTGGTGATGGGGCTTGCGGCCGGCTGCGGAGCGCTGGCAGCCTGGGTCGGATTGTCGGCCGGCTGGCAGTTTTCCGTTTTTGCTGTCGCCACCATTGTGGGCAGTCTGATCGTGCAGCGTTTTCGTAGTGCCAATTCATCCGAGAGTGACGCTTTGCAGCAGCCCGACGTCGGTCAGACCGTCACGGTTAAGAAATGGAACGACGACGGTACGGCGCAGGTTTCCTACCGAGGCGCTCTGTGGACCGCGTACACCGAGCAACAGTCCGAGCGTTCGGTCGGCGTTTGGCGTATTGCGCGAGTCGAGGGCACGCGGTTGCTGATTGAACCGGCTTCACACTGAATATTTTTGTAGCAGGATTGCATATGGCCATATCCAACTTTTTGATTTTCTCGGTTTTCTTTGTTTTGCTTGCTGTCGTGTTTGTGACGCAATGCATTAAAGTGGTGCCGCAGCAAAACGCATGGGTGGTTGAACGTCTCGGTAAATTTCACGCCGTGCTGACGCCCGGACTCAATATCATCATTCCCTTCATCGACCGTGTCGCCTATAAGCACAGCCTTAAGGAAGTGCCTCTGGATACACCGAGCCAGGTTTGCATCACGAAGGACAACACGCAGCTCACTGTCGACGGCGTGCTCTTTTTCCAGGTGACGGATCCGCAGCGCGCAAGCTACGGCACGAGCAACTACATCATCGCCATCACGCAGCTTGCGCAAACCACGCTTCGCAGCGTCGTGGGCCGTATGGAGCTCGACAAGACCTTCGAGGAACGCGATCTCATCAACAAGTCCGTGGTGACGGCCATTGACGAAGCCGCTCTCAACTGGGGCGTGAAGGTTCTGCGCTACGAGATCAAGGATCTGACGCCGCCCGCGGTCATCTTGCAGGCCATGCAGCAGCAGATCACCGCCGAGCGCGAAAAGCGCGCCGTGGTAGCGGCTTCCGAAGGTCGTAAACTCGAACAGATCAATCTGGCGACCGGCGCTAAGGAAGCGGCGATTGCACAGTCCGAAGGTGAAAAACAGGCCGAAATCAACAAGGCTCAAGGTCAGGCTGCCGCTACGCTTGCGATTGCTCAGGCAACCGCCGAAGCGCTTCGCATGGTGGCCGAAGCCACTAATGCCCCGGGCGGCATGAACGCTGTCAATTTGCAGGTGGCTGAGAAGTACGTCGAAGCTTTCTCCAAGCTTGCCAAGGAAGGCAATACGCTGGTGGTGCCGGCTAACTTGGGTGATTTGTCCACCTTAATCACCTCTGCAATGACCATGGTCAAGGGCACGGGCGCTGCCAATGGCGCATCGCAGGTGCTTCCCAGGCCTTAAGCAAGAGGAAGCGGTATGTCGCGAGATAAAAAGCCCGAACATCTCGGCTTTGAACTTTCCGAAGGCGAGGGATTCAACCGCGATCGCGTGAGCGTTTTTTTGCTTTTGAATCTCGTGGTGCAGTCTTACGCAGAGCATCAGATTGCCGGGTTCGGAGGAAAATCTGAAGATCTTGGTTTGGCGGCATTCATGCGTGAGCTCACGGGACTTTTTCAAGGGCGTTATCCCGATGTTCTCAAGGGCTACGGAGAAGAGGAAGGTTGGAGCGGTAAACCTTTTACCGCCTGGCTTCGCGCGCGTCTGGCAGATTCTTTGACAGAGCAGGATCTGGACTGCTTCGCTTGGAAAGACGATGCATATCTCGTGCATTTTGCAGTGAGCAAGATGATCGTCGAGTTGCACGGCCTGTTTGCCGAGCTGTTGCAGGAAGACAAAGGAATGAACGACGCCCAATCGCTTGGCGGAACGATTCTCACCTTTTGCGCCCGTTGGTCACTGATTTTGAGCGGTGACGAAACGCCGCTTCCGGATTTTGCAGATAACACAGAGGTTAAGTTCGATGAGTAGTTGCGGATCTTGCCGTTCGGGACGATGCGGTGATTTTTCTTCCAAAGCGGTTGGTTTGCCGAGTCTGGCGGCCATTGATGTTGTCGAGCGTATTTTGCTTCAGGCTGTTAAAAACACGGCGCAACGTTCGGTGGATGCTTCGCAGGGCAAACTTACGCGACAGGATCTGGTCGAAGCCGATCTGAAGCTTGTGTCGTGGCTTACCGATACCTTTGCCGGCCGCAACCGCCATTTTGAAACAGCCGAAGGTTGGAACCCGACGGGCTTGGCACAGTATTTGCGTGAAGGCATGGGAGAGCGGGTGCGTGACGTTTTGGGCGGAAAGTTGCCTGACGGTGATTACGAGATGATCGAAATCGGTGCCCGACTATTCTTGAACAACGCTTATGTGCTGTTGGAACAGATCGGCTTGATGGGCAACGGCAATCTTTCGGGGCTGGAGCAAAATGACAGCGTGCTCTCGTTTGTCAATTATTGGTCGTGCCTGCTTACGGGCTGTCCGTTTGCCGATGACTGATTGCCATGCCCTTGTTTCAGCGCAGTGTCCTTAAAGAGGGCGTAAGTCCTCGAGAAGCATTTGGATGGGCGCTTTTTGACGCCGCCAATTCTGGTTACAGCACTGTAGTGCTTACGGCTGTCTTCAATGCCTATTTTGTTTCGAAGGTCTGCGGTGACGCCAGTTGGGCGACGTTTCTGTGGAGTTGTGCCGTAGGGGCGGCCAATGCGCTTTCCATGGTGCTGATGCCTGCCATCGGTCGCATGGCTGATCTGACAGCAACAAAGAAAAAGTGGCTTGTTGCCGCAACGATGCTTTGTGTGTCGGCCACCGCCCTGCTTGCCTTGTCAGGCCCCGGCACCTATGTGCTTTCGGTGACGATGCTGATCTTGAGCTACATCGGCTACAACGTAGGTGAGTCGCTCAATTCAGCTTTCCTGCCGGAAATTTCCAGACCAGAAGCGTTGGGGAAAGTATCAGGTTGGGGCTGGTCTCTTGGTTACGTCGGCGGCCTGATTACGCTTGGTTTGTGCCTTACGGTGGTGACGGCAGGTCAAGCGCAAGGACTTGGAATGGACGCCTTGGTGGCAGCAACGAATATCATCACCGCGACTGTATTCCTGGTTGTGAGCATTCCTGTGTTTTTGTGGCTCAAGGAGCGTGCCATCCCGCAGGTGCACAGCGCAGCAGAGCTCAAAGTGGCCATGACGCAGGATCAGGACAAAGGAAAGACGGCGGAAACGCTCATGAATTTCATTGATTTTCGCTACCTTGTCGTCTGTGGTTTTTTCTACCAATGCGGCGTGGCGACCGTCATTACGTTGGCGGCCGTTTACGCGTCGGCTGTGATGGGGTTCGGGCTTACCGAAACGCTGTTTATGGTGTTGCTTGTCAATATCACGGCGGCGCTCGGAGCTTTTGGCTTTGGCTACGTACAGGATAGAATCGGACACAAATCGGCGCTTGCGCTGACATTGTTGCTGTGGATCGCGATGGTGGCCACGGCAGCCGCTGCGCAGACAAGTGCCGTTTTTTGGGTGGCGGCAAATCTCGCGGGCTTGGCGATGGGGTCGAGTCAGTCGGCCGGGCGAGCGCTCGTGGCTGTGTTTGCCCCCGAAAAGAAACTTGCCCGCTTTTACGGGATTTGGAATATGGCGTTGTGGCTCTCGGCTGTGATCGGTCCCATCACATATGGTGCCGTGACCTGGATGACGGGGAACAATCAAAGGCTCGCCATTGTCGTGACGGGGCTTTTCTTTGTTGCCGGGCTCATTGCGCTGATTCCGGTTAAGGTTGCCCGCGGAGCAGCGCTCGCGCAGGCCGAAAATCAATTACATGGACACTAGCAATGCTTGATTTTTCATACTACAACCCGACGCGTCTTATTTTTGGTCGTGGAGCCGAAACGAAAGTGGCGGCATCTTTCCGTCCGTTTGCCGGCGATGCCGGCCGTGTACTTTTGGTTTACGGCGGCGGCAGTGCCATTCGATCCGGCTTGATTGAGCGCGTGACGGAAAGTTTTGAAAAGGAAGGCATGACCGTGATTGCCAAGGGCGGCGTGCGACCCAATCCCACCATTGATTTGGTGCGCGAGATGATTGCGGTGATCAAGGCTGAAAAAATTGACGCTGTGTTGGCCGTAGGTGGCGGCAGCGTGATTGACACGGCAAAGGCCGCGGCGGCAGGTGCCGTCTATGAAGGCGACGTTTGGGACTTCTTCTGCGGAAAGGCTGTGCCGAAAGCGGCAATGCCCGTGGCAACCGTGTTGACGATTCCCGCCGCCGGCAGTGAACAGTCAATTCGCATGGTTATTTCCAACGGCCATGTGAAAGCCGGTTGCGGCAACGAGTTCGTGCGCCCGAAGGTTTCGGCCATTAATCCCGAGCTTTTCTTCACATTGCCTCAGAACCAGATTTCCGCGGGTGTTTTCGACATGATGAGTCACATCATGGAGCGTTACTTTACGAATACGCAGGCTGTGGATTACACGACGGCGCAGGCTGAAGCAGCATTGCGCGTGATCATGGAGCAAGGTCCAAAACTGATGGCAGACAGTCAGGACTATGATGCCTGGGCGCAGATCGGTTTGGCGGGCAGTTTTGCCCACAACGGCTATTTCGGTTTGGGTTTTGAAGAAGACTGGGCTTGCCACGGCATTGAGCACGCTATTTCCGGCTGGGACGCTGAAATTACGCACGGTGCGGGACTTGCGGTTGTGACGCCAGCATGGCTGAGCTATGTCTGGAGCGCAAATCCGCAGCGTGTTCTGCGATTTGCCCATGAAGTGCTCGGCGTGAATGCGCCTGAAGGAACCGATCCTGAACAGGTAGTGAAACTTGCTGTGGCCAAACTCACGTCATTTTTGATGGTGATGAACTTGCCGACGCGTCTGCATGAACTGACCGACAAGGAAGTGCCGGTCAAGGAAATCGCTGCTGCGGCAGCTGCCGGCGGAACGCTCGGACATTTCAAACCGCTCACGCAGGGCGACATTGAAAAGATTTTGATGCTTGCTGCCTGATTCTTTTTTCGTAACCCGGACATAGGAGACGCCCCGTGTTGCAAACCGATGTTGCACAAGCCGGCCGCTTTACCAGTAGAAGCGCTGGACACTACAACCGTCTGACTCTTCGCAACGGCGTCTCTTTAAACGGCCTTACCCGCAATCCGCTCGATCTGGAAATTTTCTTTCAGACGGCGCTTTTCTTTGTTTCTCGGGCTGCTCGGGAGTCGGTTCTCGGGCAAGAGACATTCTTGGCACGTCTGGAGTATTTCCGCAGCCACCACGCAGCGTGGCTTGCCGGAACGACCGAGGAAATCTACGAGTGGATGCAGGGGTGCGGTCTTGTTGTACTTACCGATGACAAGGTTCGCTTCACGGCGCCCGAATCAAGCGAGTTTGAATCCACGGACGAGGTGCTCGCCTATTGGCAAGAGCTAGAGGGCGAGCGTGTGAAGCGACGACACCGCGTGCGGGCTCAGCTGCAGGCCAAAAACAGAGAGGTCAATGCTCCCAAGACTATTTCTACGGATCCGGAACTTGATCGCCGTCTGATGCAAGAAGCGCTTCGCATGGCGCAACTTGCGTACGACAATGATGAGGTACCGGTGGGTGCTGTTATTGCTATGGACGGCAATATCGTTGCAACGGCCATGAACGAAGTGGTGACGCGCCACGATCCGACGGCTCACGCCGAAGTACTCGTTATTCGCAAGGCGGCGGCGTTGCTGGGAAATGAACGCCTAAACGGCGCGACGCTTTATGTCACGCTTGAGCCTTGCCCGATGTGTGCGGCCGCCTGCAGTTTGGCTCGTCTGGCTCGCGTGGTTTGGGGAGCGGATGATCCCGATTGCGGCGGTATGAGAGGCGCCATTGATGTGGCTGCCAAAGCGCATCTGAACCATCGTCCTGAGATGACTCCCGGTGTGCGCCGTGCCGAATGCGAGAAGATTCTTCAGGATTTCTTTAAAGCAAAACGCAAAAAAACACAGGCTTGATTTCGATCGCGAAGCTTATGACTCACGCTCATCAATTTTCTGAAACAGTCATCGCGCCGGAACTGTGGATTTGTGCGCCTTCTCGTGCGCTTACTGTGTCGCCCGGCGACGAGAAAATTGATCATGCACGCATTGATGCGGCTGTCAGCTCCTTGCGGGAGTTGGGCTGGTCGGTTAAAGAGGCAGCCAATGTGCGTAAGGTGCACAAAAGTTTTGCGGGCACCGATGCCGAGCGCGCGGCCGGGTTTGAAGAAGCGATGTGTGCTCCCGAGGCTGACTTGGTGCTGGCGCTGCGAGGTGGTAGCGGCACAGCCCGTCTTTTGGAGCGAATTGATTGGGAGCGTATCGGTGCGTCACAGGCCGTATTCATGGGCTTATCCGACCTCACGGCCGTCAATCTGGCGCTCTATGCAATGTGCGGCAAAGCAAGTTGGCAGGGGCCGTTGGCCGCATCTTTTTCAAAGCACGATGAAAAGAAGATCCGTTTTTTTATGAGAGCGATGAGTCGCCCCCTGTTTGAGGAGACATTTCCTGCAAAGGGAGAAACGGTCGACGTTGAAGGTACCCTCTGGGGCGGTAATCTCTCGGTGCTTACCTCCCTGATCGGAACGCCGTATTTTCCGCAAATCGAAGGCGGCATTCTGTATCTGGAAGACATTAATGAACCCGCATGGCGCATTTCGAGGATGATTTCTCAACTGAGACTTTCAGGAGTTTTGAAGCGTCAGCAATTGGTCCTTGTAGGGGACTTCACTGGATCGGATCGCAATGCGGGAATCGGTGCGGGTCGCTACACGCTGCAGGATGCGATGGCCGAGTGCGGCTTGCCGGTTGTTTTCGGTCTGCCTTACGGGCATATCGCTTCGACCATGAGCCTGCCGTTCGGTGTGTCGGCTCGCGTGGTCATGCAAGACGAAACGCTTGTGATTCGGGCCGACAATTGTCCCGTGCCGACAGAATTCCCGGGAGCCCAGCAAGCCAATGCGCCGTTGTGGTGGGTTTGACGTGAACTTTGAAGAGACACAAAAGTGAAGTGGCTGCGATCAATTAAGCGATTATTGACGGGGATGGATGCTCAGCAGCGCCCCACAGCACGCATTCTTTCTGAACAGATTCACGTTTCGCTTCGTTTGCTGCCGGTGTCGCTTGCCGGACAAATCATCGGCGCGCTCGGCATTGCGGCTCGATTCTGGCCCCTTGTCAACCACATAATGTTGATCGGCTGGCTGGTGGCATTGACGATTACCATTTGGTTGTGGGCGCGTTTGCGCCGGCGCTTTCTGGCCGACACGCAGCGTGAGGCACATATTCGTGAGTGGCTCAAGCAATGGATGCTTCAGTCGGTGGCAACCGGTATTGTCTGGGGGTTTGCGGGCGTTGCTTTTCTCATCACTCAGGACACGATGGATATCGTTGTGTTGGTCTCGGTGATGGTGGCCGTGGTATTTGCTTCTTGGCCGGCCTATTCCTGTTGGATTCCGAGTCTTTTTGCCGTGATGCTTCTTTCCCTGGGACCTTTGACGCTGGGGCTTACGAGCGCTTTGGAAATCGGACGGACAGCGCTTACGGTTATCGTGATCGTGCTTATCTGTTTTGTACTCTATAGCGGCAGACGTCTGAGCGAAGTTGTTGTGATGGCCGTGACGCGTGACGCGCAAAATGAACGACTGGTGGCACGACTCAAAAGTGAAAAGTCTCGTGCCGAAAGCGAACGCCGGGCTGTTGCGGCGGCCAGCGAACGTCGAGCGAAATTTTTTGCCGGTGCCAATCATGATCTTCGTCAACCGCTTCAGGCCATGGGGATTTATCTGCAAATTCTTCAGATGCAGTCCACGCCTGAATCAAAGGATGTCATCGCACAGCTTGGGGCTACGGCACAAAACATTTCCACGTTGGTCGAACAACTTTTGGAAGTGAGCCGTATTGAAACCGGACACCTTGATGTCAAGATGGAAAACGTCAATGTGACGGAACTTTTTAACGAACTTGCCGCTGAATTTGCGCCGGTCGCGGCGACCAAAGGTTTTTTCTTTCTCACGCGCCCTTTGCCGCTGACTGTCTACACGGATCCGTTGTTTGTCAAACGCATTCTCACGAATCTCATCACCAACGCGATTCGATACAGCCAAAAACCCGGTTCCAAGATTGTTTTGGCGGCTCGACGTCTGCGCAACGGTCGCATCACGATCGGCGTTTACGATCAGGGACCTGGGATTGCTTCTGAGGAAAGGCACCGTATTTTCGATGCGTTTTACCGTGGAGAAGCGAGCAAAACTGCTGAAACCGGCTATGGTCTCGGACTTTCAATTGTGAGCGGTCTGGCCAAACGCCTGGGTATTCCGATCACCGTCGGAAGCCGCCTTGGCCGTGGTTCGGTGTTTCGGTTGGAATTTGCCAACGTTAAAAATGCACATGCCGAACATGCCGGTGACGGACTGCCGCTTACCACGGATCTGGATATGCGCGGTGTCGTGGGAGTACTTGAAGACAACGACATCGTGCGAAATGCCGTAAGCGCCATTATTCGCAGTTGGGGTGCGACCGTGGTCGCTTCGCGCGAACCTTCTCAGGAATTCATCAGTCGCATGGTCACTGAGGCGCAGGACGGAAATTTGGCCGCATTGCTGTCGGATTACAACCTAGGTGAAGGCGTCATGACAGGGCTCGAAGCAATTTTTGCCGTACGCATCGGGGCGGCACGCAATTTTCCGTGCGTATTGCTTACGGCTGTGAGTGAGGACGTGATTGCGAGAGCCTACCGCACACTGGTTCTCAATCCTGATAACGAAGGACAGGCCATGCCGGTGATTCTGCAAAAACCGGCTGGGGCTGAAGCACTGGCTTCTGCGCTCCGACGAGCAGTTGCAGAAAACCGAAAAACGACGGACTAAAGAACGACGTCAAAACCGGCTCGGCGAGCGGCGATGAGCGCTTCGGTGCGATTGCGCGCGCCGAAGGCTCGATAAATGGCCGAGATGTGCGTTTTGACCGTGCCTTCCGACAAATTCAGTTCGCGGCAGATGCGCTTAACGGGAAGCCCGCGCGCAAGCGTGCGCAATACGTCTTGTTGGCGTTGCGTCAGATGGACTTTGGGGGTCGGCTGTGGCAGGCCGAAGGTTGAATCCGTGAAAAGTCCTTCTTTTTGACTTTGGCTCAGAAGCTTGGTTGGGATATAGACGCCGCCTTGTAGCACGAAGGTGATGGCATCCGAGAGCATATTGGTGTCAAGCGACTTAGGTACGAAGCCGGCGGCACCCAACTGCAGCACCCGCATGATATTGGCCTGATCAACAATACCGGACAAAACCAGAATCTTGAGCGCTGGATTCGTTTGAACCAATTCTTCGAGAAGGCTTGTCGGTGTCTGCACGCCCGGCAGATTCAGATCGAGAATCAGCAAGTCTGTGTCCTCGCTGTGTTCTCGTACGAGAGTTCGAGCGTCTTCGGCCGTGCTGCCGGTCAAGACTTGAGCTCCATCAAACTTTGTTTTCAGAAGGACGGAAAGAGCCTGAACAATTAGGGAGTGATCGTCGACAAGAAGAAAGTTCATACCAAAAAAAATCGTTGGTGCTACCAAGCTTCTTATTTTACGGCGATGAAGGTCGAAAAATTCGATCTTTGAAAAACGACTTTCAAACCTCGCAAATGCCTTTGTTTTCTGAGCAAAAGTGCTTATGTCGATTTTTGACGCTCGTGGCATACTACAAAAATCGGCTCTGTTGCCTTTATTCCAAGGGTGATGGGAGCCTTATTGAAAACAAAAAACAAAACTCTCGGACATTGCCCCATGTCAAAAACTCTTTACGACAAGCTCTGGGATGAACATGTGGTGACCGCCGAAGGCGACGGTACTGCCACCATCTACATTGACCGCCATTTGATGCACGAAGTCACCAGCCCGCAGGCCTTTGAAGGCTTGCGTCTTGCAGGACGCAAGCCTTGGCGCGAGTCCTCCATTGTGGCGACGGCCGACCACAATACGCCGACGACGGGTTGGGAAAAGGGTCTCGCCGGCATCACTGACCCGATTGCACTGCTTCAGGTAGAAACACTGGACAAGAACATGAAGAGCATCTGTCCGGCAGCGTACTTCCCCTTCATGGACAAGGGTCAGGGCGTCATTCACGTCATGGGCCCGGAAGAGGGAGCGACGCTGCCCGGCATGACGGTCGTATGCGGCGACAGTCACACCTCGACTCACGGAGCCTGCGCCGCTCTGGCCTTCGGCATCGGTACTTCCGAAGTGGAGCATGTGCTTGCCACACAGACGCTCATTACCAAGAAGAACAAGAACATGCTTGTGCGAGTTGAAGGCAAGCTTGGCCCCGGCATCACCGGTAAAGATATCGCTTTGGCTGTCATCGGCAAAATTGGTACGGCTGGCGGCACGGGCTGCACGATTGAATTTGCGGGGTCCGCGATTCGTTCGCTATCGATGGAAGGTCGCATGACGCTCTGCAATATGGCCATTGAAGCGGGTGCTCGCTCGGGGCTTGTCGCCGTCGACGAAAAGACGATCGAGTATATGCGCGGTCGTCCGCTGGCGCCCAAGGGAGAAAATTGGGACAAGGCGGTTGCCTACTGGAAGACGCTTGTGTCTGATCCGGACGCTCATTTCGACGTCGTGGTCGAACTGCGCGCCGAAGAAATTCGTCCGATGGTAACGTGGGGAACGTCTCCCGAAATGGTGACTTCAATTGACGGTGTTGTGCCCGATCCCGAAAAAGAAATGGATCCGGTAAAGCGCGAAGGCCAAACGCGTGCGCTCAAGTACATGGATCTGGTGCCTGGCACCAAGATTACCGATATCAAGCCTGATCATGTTTTCGTTGGCTCATGCACGAACTCTCGCATCGAAGACATCCGTGCGGCGGCATATGTCGTCAAGAAGCTTGGCAAGAAGGTGGCTCCCAATGTCGTACAGGCTCTGATCGTGCCCGGTTCGGGTCTTGTGAAGATGCAGGCCGAAAAAGAAGGCCTGGACAAGATCTTCATCGAAGCGGGTTTCGAGTGGCGTGAACCTGGCTGCTCGATGTGTCTGGCGATGAATGCCGATCGTCTAAGTCCGGGTGATCGCTGTGCATCCACGTCCAACCGTAACTTCGAAGGACGTCAGGGCAAGGGCGGTCGCACGCATCTGGTAAGTCCCGCCATGGCGGCTGCTGCAGCTGTGGAAGGTCATTTCGTTGACGTTTCCAAACTCTTTTAACGCTTACAAGGCAAACGCATAAGGAAAACAAAATGGAAAAATTCACTGTGCTCACCGGCCTTGTCGCTCCGCTTGACCGTAGCAACGTTGATACCGACGCCATCATTCCGAAGCAATTCCTGAAGTCAATCTACCGCACCGGATATGGTCCCAATTGCTTTGACGAGTGGCGCTATCTTGACAAGGGAGAGCCGGGGATGGACTGCACCAAGCGTCCGCTCAACCCCGACTTCGTGTTGAACGAACCCCGCTATCAGGGCGCGAGCATTCTGCTTGCCCGCAAAAACTTCGGCTGCGGCTCAAGCCGCGAACACGCGCCCTGGGCTCTGATGCAGTATGGTTTCCGCTGTGTCATTGCGCCGTCCTTTGCGGATATTTTCTATTCCAATTCGCTCAAAAACGGCTTGTTGCCCGTAACGATTCCCGAGCTGGTTCTGGATCGCCTGTTCGAAGACTGCAAGGCGACTCCCGGTTACAAGCTCACGGTTGATCTTGATCAGCAGTTGGTGATCGAACCGAGCGGTGCGTCCACGCACTTTGACGTTGCGCCTTTCCGCCGCTGGGCCATGATGAATGGTTTTGACGACATCGGCATTACGCTTTCGCGCAACAAGCAGGCGATCGAAGAATACGAAGCCAAGCGTTTGGCTGAAAAGCCCTGGTTGGCTCCGATGCTTCAGCAAACCGAAGCCTGAAGCCCTTTCATAAGAAACCAAACAACATCAAAGCAAAAATGAGTAAGAAAATTGCAGTGCTTCCCGGCGACGGGATCGGTCCGGAAATCGTCGAACAGGCCGTCAAGGTACTCAAGGCGCTCGGATGCGACTTCGAAATGGAATACGCCGATGTTGGCGGCGTTGCCTACGCTAATCACGGTCACCCGCTTCCCGATGCCACGCTGAAGCTTGCCAAGGAGTCTGACGCGATTCTGTTTGGCGCTGTGGGCGACTTCAAGTACGATCATCTCGAACGCCATCTGCGTCCCGAACAGGCGATTTTGGGCTTGCGCAAGGCCTTGGGGCTTTTTGCGAACCTTCGTCCCGCCAAGTGCTTCAAGGAACTGACGTCGGCTTCGACTCTTCGCGAAGAAGTGGTCTCCGGTCTTGACCTGGTGATCGTGCGCGAACTCACGGGCGACATCTACTTCGGAACGCCGCGCGGCCGCCGTACGGCTCCGGACGGCAACTTCCCGGGGGCCCCTGAAGCGTTTGACACCATGCGCTACACGGTGCCCGAAGTCGAACGCATCGCACGCGTGGCTTTTGAAGCCGCACGCAAGCGCCGCGGCAAGGTGACGAGCGTGGACAAGGCTAACGTTCTGGAAACGAGCCAGTTGTGGCGTGATACGGTCATCGAAGTCGCTAAGGAATACCCGGATGTGACGCTCGAACATATGTACGTTGACAACGCCGCCATGCAGCTTGTGCGCGCCCCCAAGGCGCTTGACGTGGTTCTCACGGGCAATATCTTCGGCGACATTCTCTCGGACGAAGCCTCCATGCTCACGGGCTCAATCGGCATGCTCGCATCGGCAAGTCTCAATGACAAGAAGCAGGGTCTGTTTGAACCTTCTCATGGTTCGGCTCCCGACATCGCTGGCAAGAACATCGCCAATCCGATTGCAACCGTGCTTTCAGCGGCCATGATGTTGCGCTACAGTTTTGACATGAATGACGAAGCTGACGCCATCGAAAAGGCCGTAGAAAAGGTGCTTGCCGACGGCGTTCGTACGGGCGACATTATGAGCGAAGGCTGCCGCAAGGTTTCTTGCTCCGAAATGGGCGACGCTATCGCCGCTGCCATTCGCTAAAGCAGAAAACAGAAAGGGCGGTGTATGGGAACGCGCCGCCTGGTTCTCACAATAAAACTAAAACGCGCACAATCCTCGTTGTGCGCATACGATTCCCGACAACGGCACTAAAAGATAGGGAGGCATTGCCATGATTCTAGGTATGGTGGGCTGGCGCGGCATGGTGGGCAGTGTGCTCATGGGCCGCATGCTGGAAGAAAATGACTTTGCGCATGTGGAAAAGACAGTTTTCTTTTCCACGTCGGCGGCAGGCGGCCAAGCGCCTGATGTCAAAGGCGCTGCCGAAGTTCTACAGGATGCTAAAGATGTGGCGGCGCTTTCTCAGTGCGACGTGATTATTTCGTGTCAGGGCGGCGATTACACCAAGGAAATGCACCCGAAACTGCGCGAATCCGGCTGGGACGGCTACTGGATTGATGCGGCTTCAACGCTGCGCATGCAGGACAACGCCGTTATCGTGCTTGATCCTGTCAATCGTCCGGTGATCGACAAGAGCCTTGCCGCTGGCATCAAGGACTACATCGGCGGTAATTGCACGGTCTCGCTCATGCTGATGGCGATGGACGGACTTATCAAGGCCGACCTCGTTGAGTGGGTGAGCTCCATGACCTATCAGGCTGCATCCGGTGCCGGTGCTCAGAACATGCGTGAGCTGCTTTCCCAGATGGGATACCTTGCCAATACCGTGCGTGAAGAGCTTGCCGATCCGCGTTCTGCCATTCTCGACATTGATCGCAAGGTGACGCAGGCCTTCGACGCAGCTGACTTCCCTAAGGCGGCCTTCGGCGCTCCGCTTGCGGGTTCCCTGATTCCCTGGATTGACAAGGATCTGGGCAACGGGCAGTCCCGAGAAGAGTGGAAGGGGGGCTCTGAAGCCAACAAGATCCTCGGCTTGCCCGCACACGGAGAGCCCGGTTCGCTGATTGTCGAAGGTTTGTGCGTACGCGTCGGTGCCATGCGTTGTCACAGCCAGGCTCTGACGGTGAAGCTCAAGAAGGACGTGTCGGTTGAAGAGATCGAAAATCTTCTCGACAATGCCAACGAGTGGGCCTATGTGGTGCCCAATCGTAAGGAAGAGTCAATTGAGGAGCTCTCTCCGGCCAAGATTTCCGGAACGCGCCGTATTCCGATCGGTCGTATTCGCAAGCTTGCCATGGGACCGGAATATATCAGCGCCTTTACGGTCGGCGACCAGCTGCTTTGGGGCGCCGCCGAACCGTTGCGCCGTATGCTTCGCATCCTGTGTGATTACAAGGCGGCTTGATCCTAATTGACGCACGGCTCTTCGTTGCGCAGAAGCGAGAAAGCGGAGAGCCGTCTACACAGGTAAGTGCAGTTTTTGCAACGGATTCCTCGCGGAGATCACTACTGTTTTCGAAAATGAAAAGGCCGGAACACCGTTGGCGCTCCGGCCTAAGTTTTTCGCAAAACGTCGAACAGACTTACCGTTGAAGTGCCGTGCTCATGAATTGAGCCACATTCATCAGTTCATCCTGGCAGATTTCGTGATCAATGTTGTATTCGCGCCAGATGAGGGTATCGAGCGTGTTTTCGAGCAGGTCGGCACCGTGTTCGGCAAGCACCGAGGGAATCACGCTGTCAAAGGCACCATGCGCCATGAAGACCGGTGTGCCGCGACCTGCCGGTGTGACATCCTTTTCTAGCAAATCAGCAGCAGGGAAGTAGCCCGAAAGCGCAATGCAACCAGCGAGTGTACGCACCTGTCTTACGGAGCTGTAGAGCGACATGGCCGCGCCCATCGAGAAGCCTCCCAGGAAAATGCGTTCGGCTCGAAGGCCGCTGGTGACGATCTCGTTGATGATCTGAGAGACTCGTTGGTGCATTTTTGCCAAACCCTGACGATCTTCGTTTGGCGAACCGAAGTCGTCCGAGAGTAGGTCATACCAAGCGCGCGTCTTGTAGCCTGGCCGCACCGTCAATTCGCGTTCCGGGGCGTTGGGAAAGATAAAGCGCGCGGCAGGAGCGCCAAATTCTCGTAGTTGCTGAGGCAGCGTCAGGAAATCCTGTGCGTCGGCACCGAGCCCGTGCAGCCAGATGACCGTGCATTCAGGCGAGGAGCCATCTTCGGGATCGCGTACGATGACTTCAAGCGGTTCGGGTGTGGCGCGGGTACGTGTGGCAAAAAGCGGAATGCCGTGTTGTACCGAACGACGTGCAATCATTTCGGCGCTCATTGCCGGCTTGTCGTTGCTTTCAGTCGAGTGCGGACGAAGAATTCTCTGCACGCGGGGTTGCTGAACCTGCTGCGGTTGCTGTTGAGGTTGAGCAAACGCGGCGGCAAAACTGGCGGCGTTGTTCGGATTGGCATGCGTCTCGGGCGTTGCAATGCGTGTTTGTGCCGGGCGTAGGATGCGCTGAGCGGGCTGGGCCGGTTCGGGCGAGGGGGTTGAAACCGCTGCCTGCTGCTTGGCGGGTTGCTCGGAAGCGAGTTTTCGCACGGCGTTTTTCGGACGGAACGCTGCGATGATTTCGGGGTCGGTCTCGATGTACGGACCACCGATCAAGTCGATGCAGTAGGGAATGGAAGCGAAAATGCCTGCATCGATCACTTCGCCGTCGTCGCTTCTAAAACCGCCGAGCGTTTCCGAGATAGACTTGGGACGTCCGGGCAGATTCACAATCAAGGCGGCATGCGTGGGCGTTTCGCGAAGCACGGCAACCTGACGCGACAGAATGGCGGTCGGCACAAAATTGAGCGAAATGCGGCGCATCTGTTCGGCAAAACCAGGCAGTTCGCGGGTTGCGACGGCTAGTGTTGCTTCAGGCGTCACGTCGCGTCGGGCCGGCCCCGTGCCGCCCGTTGTAAAGACCAGGTCGCAGCCAACGCGGTCGACAAGTTCGCGGATGGTTTCCTCAATTGTGTAACGGTCGTCGGCAATCAGACGGGTATGAAACTGTACCGGCGTGATGATGGCGTCGTGAAGCCAGGCTTCAAGCGCGGGGATGCCTTCATCAACGTACTCGCCGCGGCTTGCACGGTCCGAGATAGAAATCAGACCGCAGATCAGTTCATTTTCCGAATTGCGTTGTGCCAACATGTAAATCGTTCCTCAAAACAGGTCGTTCAAAAGGAGGATAGAGAAAAGCTTGAGCCAAGCAAGACTATGCGTCAGCTTCTTCGTCATCAGCCTTTTCAAGCGTCAGAGCTGGAAGTTCGGCGGCGTGAAGGAAGCGATAGAGCTCACGGAAATACTTCGGTGGTTTGGCGGCTTCCTTTTCTTTGCGAGCCAGACGAATCAGTGTGCGTAGCTGCTGAACATCGACTTCTGGGTGCGAAGCAACGTATTCGGTCAGTTTATTGTTGTCGGTAAGAAGCGCATCGCGCAGCTTTTCAGCGCGCTGGTGAGCAGCAGCGGCAGCACGGCTTGCTCCAGTAGCCCGGTCGATGGCTTCGCGCACGGCGTCGTAATCGAGACGGCGCATCAATTTGCCGATCAGCTGCATCTGACGGCGCAGAGCTCCGAAGGACTTCAGGCGCCGGTATTCGAGAATTGCATCGCGGATGTCTTCCGGCAGGCCGGTGACGCGGTCAAAGGCATCGGGAGCGAGCTTGGCGAGTTCTCCGCCGAGCTTTTGCAGAGCTTCTGCCTCTCGTTTTTTTTGCGATTTGGACGGGCCTTCGTAGAAGTCGTCTGATTCTTCGTCCTGCAAACGGTCGTCAATGTTCATGAGTAAAAAAGTGCGGTAGCAAAAGAAAGACGCAGCCCCTTCGGACGGTGCGCTTTTGGAAAAATCCCGAGGATTGTAGCGCAAGGCCTCGGATGCTCGATCGGACTTTCCACGGTAATGGTAACTACTACCGTGTCAAAAACAATTTGTTAATAAAAACAGCATTTCCAAGCGAAGGAAATTCTCATTCCTCATTACACTTTCGGAGCAAGTAAAACCGCGACAATCCTCGTTGTTTGCGTGAACAATACGTCAAAAATAAAAGGTCAATTGGAAAGCATATGAAGCGAATTGCGCTTTTGATTCTTACGAACATTGCCGTTGTGGTGATGCTCGGCATCATTCTTACCGTTGTGAGCATGCTCACGGGCATCAATTTCGGTCAAATGGCCGGAAAGAGTCTCAATGTGGGCGCACTCTTTGTGTTTGCTCTGGTGGTGGGTTTTGCTGGTTCCATTATTTCGCTTTTCATGAGCAAGTCCATGGCTAAGATGTCCATGGGTGTTCAGCTGATCAATACGGATAATCCTTCTCCCGGTTTGGAACAGTGGCTCGTCGGCGTCGTGCGCGCTCAGGCCGACAAGCTTGGCCTGCAGATGCCTGAAGTCGGTATCTATGAAGGCGAACCCAACGCTTTTGCAACTGGCGCTTCTAAGAACAGTTCTCTGGTGGCTGTCTCAACGGGGCTTCTGAGCATGATGAATCAGAAGGAAGTGGAAGCCGTTTTGGCTCACGAAATGAGCCACGTTGCCAATGGCGACATGGTCACCATGACCTTGATTCAGGGTGTAACCAATACGTTCGTGGTTTTCCTGTCCCGTTTAATCGGCTGGGTTGTTGACCGCCAGATTCTGCGCAACGAAGACGACGCTCCCGGCATTGGCTACTACGTAACGAGCATCGTGCTTGACATTGCTTTCGGTTTGCTGGCCGGCATCATCGTGGCCGCCTTCAGCCGCTATCGTGAATTTCGTGCCGATGCGGGTGCCGCTCAGGTGATGAACAGCCCCGAACCCATGATCAGCGCGTTGCAGCGCTTGGGTACCATGCAGCCTGCCGAACTGCCTGCGGCCGTCAAGGGTTTCGGTATCTCGGGCGGCATTGGTAGCCTCTTTGCCTCGCATCCTTCCATCGAGGATCGCATCGCAGCTCTGCGCAACGGCCGCTAATATCGTATATCGAACGGTTTGCAGCAGCAGCGGACCGCTGAACATAGCAAAAGGCGTCTTGGATTTGTTCCAGGCGCCTTTTTTGCATTGAAGGGACAAAGGTGCGATCTCCACCTGCTAACAGGAATTAGCAGGAGGCTTGGATTGCCGACGAATGTGAGGATTTGCCGCACTTTTTGACTGCAATTACCACAAAATAAGCTGCAACGGCGGCACGATGCTTCAGTTGACCGTGTATCCTTTGAGCGGCAAAACCACCCAAGGAGTTTCCGTTCATGCAGTCAAGCCGCCAAGCACACGCCCAGGCCGGATTGAAGCGCACGCTTTCGATTCGGCACCTCGTCATGCTTTCGCTCGGCGGTTCCATCGGAACGGGGCTTTTTCTGGCCTCCGGTGCCCCCGTGTCTCAGGCCGGTCCCTCCGGAGCACTGCTCGCTTATGCCCTGATCGGAGTGATGGTTTATTTCCTGATGACCGCCTTGGCGGAACTATCGGCTTTTGAGCCGGTTTCGGGTTCCTTTGCTGTTTACGGAGAAAAGTACGTCGACAAGGGCTTCGGTCTGGCGATGGGCATCAACTACAGCTACAACTGGGCGATCGCAGTGGCTGTGGATCTGGTGGCCGCGCAGATCATCATGCAGTACTGGTTTGCCGATGTGCCCGGATGGATTTGGAGCGCTTTGTTTCTGGGCGTGATGTTCTGCATCAACTTCTTTTCGGCCAAAAGTTTCGGCGAGGCGGAGTTTTGGTTTGCTTCTGTTAAGGTTTGCGCCGTCGTCGCTTTCATCATCACGGGCTTTATGTTGGCTGCCGGAGTTCTGCCCGGCCATGACGCCGTGGGACTTAAAAACTGGAACCTGAACGGCGAAGGGAGTTTTGTCGGCGGATTTGCCGCTTTTTTGGGTGTGGCGATGGTGGTCGGCTACTCCTTTCAGGGTACTGAGCTCGTAGGGGTGGCTGCAGGCGAATCGAAGGATCCGGACCGTACGATTCCGGCCGCTATTCGTACGATCTTCTGGCGCATCATTCTCTTCTACGTGCTGAGCATCATTGTGATAGGTCTGCTGATTCCGCACAACGATCCGCGTCTGCTCGAAAACGATCTCGCCGACATCGCACTCAGTCCTTTTACGCTTGTTTTTGAAAACGCAGGCTTCCCTTGGGCCGCGGCTTTGATGAACGTGGTGGTGCTCACGACGGTTCTCTCAGCAGGCAATTCCGGTATGTATGCCGCCACGCGTCTTGTACATACACTTGCACAAGAAGGACGCTTGCCGAGCACTTTTGCCAAAGTGTCTGCATCCGGTGTGCCGCGCAATGCTCTCTATGCGGTGACGATTCTTTCGGCTTTGTGTTTTCTTACGAGCTTTTTGCAGACGCAGAGCGTCTATGTGTGGCTGCTCAACACCACAGGCATGGGCGGCTTTATGTGCTGGCTGGGTATCGGCCTGAGTCACTGGCGCTTTCGCCGAGGTATGCAAAAACAGGGTTACGATCTGAATCTGTTGCCTTACCGATCGCCTGTGTTTCCGCTGGGTACGCTCTATGCATTTGCGGTGTGCTTGGTCGTAGCGCTGGGACAAAACACCGAAGCCGTATTTAACGGCGATTGGCTTGGAGTTCTTGCCACCTACATCGGCATTCTGATCTTCGTCGGCATCTGGCTCGGTTATCGGCTTACGCATCCCGAAGATCGCTTCGTACGTTATGAGGACATGGAATTCTCGGCCCGATTTGCCGAATTGAAGGCTCGGCGATAGAAAAAATTAACGCTTGAGTTTAGGGCCCGAGACGCCGTCCTGAATCCAGACGCGGTTTTCCAGCGCTTCGAAAATCGCGGCGGCGCGTTCCTTTTGAATGTGCAGACCGGCGGCCATCAGGCGGATTGTTTTGTTGCGATCAAGGTAGAGAAAATCAAGCGCCGACTGCATTAGGGGATCCTGCATGTTTTCAGGTTGCATGGCGCAGGCTTCAAGTGCCTGACGCACGCCCTGAGCCATGGCGCGCACGCATTTTTCCGTGGTGTTTTTCGATGGCTGCGGCAACGCGAGCATCTGCAACTTCGACCACTTCTGCGCGTAGGCGGCCAATCGTTCGGTGGTGATGCGTCGGCCATGATCGAGCGGAGAGCCGCATGCGTCCGAAAGAACCTCGAGACTAGAAGGCAGATTGACGGCCTGCCACAGATAGCAGGAAAGAAAGATCACAAGGCGAGGACGCCTCTCCAATATGCAGTCGCGCAGCGCAGGGATGTGCTCGGCAATGCGGGGAACGGTCTGGGGTCCGTGACCGGAAACGGGGACCTCGGGCCACTCGAGCGTGAAGAAGCTTCGCTCGAAGGCGCCTTCGGTGCCGCGAACACGTTTGACGTCAATGCCCCACAGTTCAAACCAGTCGCCGAAGCGGTTTAAAACGGGGCCTCGATCCACGCTTTTGTCGAACAAAAAAGCCCGGCGTGCGGACGAGTATTCCTCAGGTCCGTACCCGGGCTGAGTGACCACTAAAACCCCGCCCAGGGCGTTTTCCTGGGTTCGGACGACCTCCGGGACAGGCAGACGAGTGGTCACAGTACGTGGCAGTCGGGCGTTAGGCCGCCGGCAGCTTGGCAAGCTGTTCGCGCAGCTTCGAGGCCAAATCCGTGAAGTTGGCCAGACGCGTGCGTTCCTGCTCCACAACGGCAGAGGGGGCGCGTGCAACGAAACGTTCGTTGCTGAGTTTGGCATTGCACTTGGCGATTTCGCCGTCGACGCGTTCGATTTCCTTGGTCAGACGAATGCGTTCAGCGGCCACGTCAATTTCAACCTTGAGCATCAGCTTGAAATCGCGAACGATGGCTACCGGAGCGATCGAGCCTTCGTTGGCCTTGTCAATAGAGTTGACGTGTTCGACACCCGACAGACGACCGAGGAAGGCGATGTAAGGACCGACGGCATCGATGGTCTGTTCGTCGCCTTCGACGAGAAGCGGCACGCGAACGGACGGAGCAAGCTTCATTTCGCCGCGCAGGTTGCGAACGGCGTCAATTATCTGCTTCACCAGCGCGGTCTTGGCACGGGCTTCTTCATCGAGCTGAGACTCGTCAAATTGCGGATATGGAGCAATCATGACGCTCGTTTCTTCGTCTTCGCCTCGAACGCCGGCCGCCACCGATACTTTCTGCCAAAGTTCTTCGGTGATGAAGGGGATGATCGGGTGAGCTAGACGCAGAACGCCTTCGAGAACCGTGGCAAGCGTATGACGCGTAGCGCGCGCTGCGGCTTCGTCGCTGCCGTTGATTTGTACCTTGGCAAGTTCCAGATACCAGTCACAGAACTCGTTCCAGACGAAGCTGTAGATGGCATTGGCGACATTGTCGAGACGGTATTCGGCAAAGCCCTTGTGGACCGCATCAACTGTACGGTTGTATTCGTCGAGAATCCAACGGTCGACGATCGAAAGATTCATCGGCTTTCCGGCATCGTTACCCAGACCGCAGTCCTTGCCTTCGATATTCATCAGCACGAAACGCGTAGCGTTCCAAAGTTTGTTGCAAAAGTTGCGGTAACCCTCGCAGCGCTTGATATCGAAGTTGACGTTACGGCCGAGTGTAGCGTAAGCGGCCATCGTAAAGCGCAGCGCATCGGCACCGTGTGCGGCAATGCCTTCGGGGTAGTTCTTGCGGGTCTTGGCTTCCACCTGCGGAGCCTTTTCGGGTTGACGCAGGCCGCGAGTGTTTTTCGCTACGAGAGATTCCAGGTCAATGCCTTCAATGATGTCGAGCGGATCGAGCGTATTGCCCTCGCTTTTGCTCATCTTCTTGCCCTCGGCGTCACGCACCAAACCGTGGATGTACACGTTCTTGAAGGGGACGCGGCCGGTGAAGTGCTTGGTCATCATAACCATGCGGGCCACCCAGAAGAAGATGATGTCGTAACCGGTCACCAGCACGGAAGAGGGCAGGTAAAGGTCAAACGCTGTCTTTTCATCGCCCTGCGGATTGGGCCAGCCGATCGTGGAGAAGGGAACCATAGCCGACGAGAACCACGTATCGAGTACGTCTTCGTCTTGCGTAAGTTTGACGCCTTCGCCAGCCTGCTGCTGAGCTTCCTCTTCATTGCGCGCGACATAGACATTGCCGGCTTTGTCGTACCAAGCCGGAATGCGGTGGCCCCACCAGAGCTGACGCGAAATGCACCAATCCTGAATGTTTTCAAGCCACTGACGGTAAACGCCTTGCCATTCTTTCGGGAAAATGTTGACTTCGCCCGATTCAACGGCTTCGAGACCGACCTCGGCGATGGACTTGCCCGGATAGCGGGTGCCTTCGCCGGCCGACTTGCTCATGGCCATGTACCACTGTTCCGAGAGCATCGGTTCGACGATTTCGCCTGTGCGGGACACGCGCGGCACCATGTGCTTGTGCGCCTTGATGTTGACCAGAAGGCCGAGCGCTTTGAGGTCTTCCACGGCGGCCTTGCGGCATTCGTAGCGATCCATGCCGCGGTACTTGGCCGGGCAGTTTTCATTCATGTGAGCAGTCTTGTCGAGAACGCTCAGCATTTCGAGGTTGTGACGCTTGCCGACCTCAAAGTCATTGAAGTCGTGAGCCGGCGTGATCTTGACACAACCCGAACCGAAGTCTTTGTCGACGTACTCGTCGGCAATCACCGGAATTTCGCGATCGGTAAGCGGCAGCTTGAGCATCTTTCCAACCAGGTGCTTGTAGCGTTCGTCGTCAGGGTGAACAGCAACGGCCTGGTCGCCGAAGAGTGTTTCCGGACGGGTGGTGGCAACCACGACGCCTTCGGAACCATCCACGGCCGGGTAGCGGATTTCCCACATGTGGCCGTTTTCTTCTTCGCTTTCGACTTCAAGATCGGAGACGGCCGACTGCAGTTTCGGGTCCCAGTTGACCAGACGCAGGCCCTTGTAAATGAGACCTTCGTTGTAGAGCTGAACAAATGTTTCACGAACGACGGCCGAAAGTTTGTCGTTCATGGTGAAGTACAGACGCTTCCAGTCGAGGCTGTCGCCCAGGCGGCGCATCTGATTGAGAATTGTGCCGCCAGAGTATTTCTGCCATTCCCAGATGCGTTCGACGAACGCATCACGGCCGATGTCGCGCTTGTCTTTGCCTTCTTTCTGCAACAAACGTTCAACGACGATCTGCGTAGCGATACCCGCGTGATCGGTGCCGGGCAGCCACATCGTGTTGTAGCCCGACATGCGGTAGTAGCGCGTGAGCGAATCCATAACGGTTTGGTTGAAGGCGTGCCCCATGTGAAGAATGCCCGTGATGTTAGGCGGAGGCAGCTGGATGCTGAACGAGGGCTTGGAAGGATCAAGACCTGCGTCGAAATAACCGCGCTGCTCCCAGACGGGATACCAGCGTTCTTCAATGCCGGCGGGTTCAAAGCTCTTGGCGAGTTCTTTCGTATTGCTCATGACGCGTTAAGAAAAGAATACTTTGCAAAATTCATTTACTCGACGCGCCGCAGGCGATGGTCCGATCGGTTTCCCACGCACAACAAAACCCGCGCGCAGTCCGTCAGGGGGAACATGCCGCGGCACGCAAGCGGTATATCCAAATTTTATTGAGGCCGTATTTTCGCACGTCTGCGGCCGGCTTGCTCAGAGCGCGGCCGGCCGCGCATAAAATTCGAGAACCGACGGCAGCCGTATTGCCGATTTGCAACGCAAAAAGCCGCGGCACTGACGCTTTTCGAGCGTGGTGCCCAGCGGCTCGATTGGTGAGAGCAGTGATCTATCCCTATTTCAGCAATTCTTACGACGTTCTCAAGGCGCTTTTCATGAAAGCCCTCATCCTGAGACGACAATCGGCCGCAGGTTTACGCTCGGTCTTTTTTTCCATCGAAGTGGTGGTTCCGGACGAAGCCGTCAAGGACGAACTCAACCGTTCTTTGGCCGATGCACAGGGCATTGCAAGCGGCATTCGCTTTGTGACGACGCAGGCCTGGCTCGATCGGATGAATCACGGCTCTCCCGACGTGAGCGGACGAGCGAGAGCACTCGAATGGGCGATATACGCCGTCGTCACCGATCAGGCGTTTCTTGCTCGGCCCGAATGCTCGCGCCTGAAGAAATACATCGAAGACAACGCTTCTTCGGCCTTGTGGCCGTTGGTAAGCCGCATCGCCGGCCTCTTTTCGACCTATTTTTCCTATCGTGCCGATTGGCTCTGGAACTGGGCGGGCAAAAGCCTGGCAAACAACAACGCTGAGAGAACCGCGCGCGAAGCCGCCGTTTTAGCGCAGCACCCGGACTTTGCCTGGCAAAAGGCGCTCTGGCTGGAACTTTGTTCCCGCACCAAAGTCGACGGCACCAAGCTGTGGCCCACGGCAAATACGTTTTTGGGAATCCCCGAGAAGTGGCTCGAGCGCATGCGCGAAACTGAGGAAAACCTCGATCCGCTTTACGTATTCATGCCGCGAGAACTGCCACCTCTGGCCCTGCCGCAGTTGCTGGCTGAATCCCGTCGCCGACCTGTCTATCTTTATGTTCAGAACCCTTCGTCGGCGTTTTGGTTCGATCCGACGGTCAAGGGCGAAGACGGTTTCACTTGGTTTCACCGTAACGCGGCCGTGCGTCGCGCTCTGATTGATCGTTTGCGTTGTTTCGTGACTCAGGACACGGGCGAAGACGCTGTCTTTTTGGAGGATGATTTGCCCGAGGCGCCGCGCTTCGAACCTCACAACAAGACGGTGAGCGTGGAGGCACTGGGTGACATGCTCCGGCTCAAGGCTGAAGCCGAGCAGACAGCTGATATTTATCTGCGTCCCCGTGAAAACAATGTTTTGGGTTCGTTGCAGCAGGCGGTGCTTGAAGACGATCCGTGTGTTTTGCCGCTGACGGTGGCCGATGGCGACGATTCTTTCCTGATCGTTCGCGCGCCCAACGTGGTGCGCGAAGTGCAGGCGCTTTGCGACTGGATCGCTTCCATGATTGAGGCTTCGGCAAAGACGAACGAGCCGCTCAAGGCATCCGACTTTTTGGTGGTGACGCCCGATATCGATTCGATGGCCGGTGTCATTGCGGCCGTGATGGGAGCCAGAAGCGAGGAAGAGTACCTGAGCTATCACATAGCTGGTCAGTCGGAACTTGACGTTAACAGCGCCGCACGCGCCATGCTCGCCGCCATGCGTTTTGTGGGGGGAGCTGCCACCGCGTCGGAATTTATCGAACTGTTGGAGATGCCTGCCTTTGCCGCCGCACGTCCTCAGGGTAACGCCAACGTTTCGCTGATCTCAAACTGGCTGGCGGCAGCAGGTTATCGCTGGGGGCTCAACGAAACGCACGCCAAAAGCGCGATCGCGCGTTCGACGGCCTGGCCCGAAGGGGGAGACGCGTATGAAGGAACGCTTGAGCGCGCGCTGGAGCGTCTGGTCGCGGGCAATCTCGTCGGACAGTCGGTTGGACTCGTTGCTCAAGATGTGTATGCCGTGAGCGGCTCTGAACTTGGGGGATTTGATGGGACCGAGGAAGATGGCGAGACCTTCGACTTCTTGCTCGCTTTGGCTCGCTCGTTTTTTGACATTGGCGAAATGCCCGAGCGGCAGACGGCCGAGGCGTGGCTGGAGACCACTCGACGCTTTGCCGACATGCTCTTTGCGGGTTACGCCAAGTCGCCCGAGATGATTGGCTTTGTGCTGCGAGCCGCGTCGCTAGCGCAAAGCGCGGACGAAGTGCTCGGCGCTCAGGAAATTACCTTTGAGACCTGGTGTTCGGCGCTGGAAAAAACGATGCGCACGAACAAGACGACGGTGCGAGCAACCGGTCGCGTCACGTTTGCCCGCACGGGAGACTTCGTCGGCATGCCGTTTAAGTGCGTTGCCGTCATCGGACTCAACGACGGCGAATCTTTCCCGGGCAGTTCGCGCCGTGAAGAGTTTGACCTCACGGCAGCCAAGCTTGTTGTCAATGGCAAGGAACTTCATGTGGCGCGTCGCGGAGACCGGGATTCGCGCGAGAGTAATCGCGGCCTCTTTCTGGATTTGCTGCTTTCAGCGCAACGCCATTTCTACGTGTCGTATACGATCGGCTCGGGCTCGGTGCCGGCCAATCCTTCGGTCGTTTTACAGGATTTGAAGCAAGCTTTGGCCGAAGGGCTCGACGATCCTTCGGAAATCGAACGCAAACTCACCAAGACCGTGCCGGCACTTGCCGCTTCCTCCGAAAGTTTCGTGCCGGAAATGGGAGTGCTTCGCTGCCGCAGTGCATCGCTTGCCGCAGCCGTTAATAAGGCTATTGAGAGCAGTTATCTGGCTAAAGAGACGCCTTTTGCGGACGCACCGATTTCCGTCAGTCGGCGAGCGACTCTGTCGGTGGACGCGCTTGTCAATTTCTTTACATATGCCGAAAGCAACTCGCTCAAGCTCATCGGTTTGTCGACAGCTTCGCACGAGCAGGCCGACACAACGCCGATTCAGCGATACGGCAACGGGGACTTTCTGTTTAGAAGCAAAGTTCGTCGACGTCTGGATAAGGCGCTTGCCGAAGGCAGGACGGAAGAGGAAATCCTGAAGATTGCTTCTTGTGATCCGACAATCGGTGAGCAGAGCGTACGTCGTTTGTTGATCGAGAAATACGTGGATGTGCTCGGTCAGATGCATGGAAAACTGACGGAAGAGACGCTTGTCTACGGAAGTGAACCCGTACGTGTCGAAGGCGGGCAGATTGTGTTTGAGGAAATGCGCAACCGCCCGTTCAGTACGCTTGCCGTGCCTGATCACAACGGTTTTAAAAACGAGAAGGACGAAGTTGTCGTCGGCGTGATCGGCATTTCCAACGACGATCTGCTCAAGACCTTCCTGCAGTTTGCTGCGGTTAATCTGATGATCCTAAAAAAAGGGCAGAAGCCGATTGATTTTGTGTACGTTGGCGGGGATGAGTCTAAGGGGACGTTCTGGTACCGCTGGCATGTCAATGACGACGACGCCAACGAGGGGGCTCGCAATACGACGCAACTACTGCAGAACGTGGTGACGGGCATGCTTGATCTCGTCAACCGTCATGCAGAGGCAAAACCGATTCTGGCAGACGATTCTGCCTGTGACGGAACGTCTCTGATCTGGCGGGGGTTAAAAGACGGCGAACTAGCGGCCGCGAGCTGCAAAGAGCTCAAGGAAGCGGTGGCGCTCGTTGCCGGTTTATTTGACATTGCCGAAAAGCCGACAACCTCTAAAAAATCAAAGAAAGCGAAAGAAAGTCCCGTAGAGGTCTTTGACGCTGCTGTGGCCAGCTTCGAGAACATCGGAATTGAGACGGACGCAAGGAATTGAGTGATGAGTGAAATCGAGAGAAAAGAATTGACGTCCGGCTTTGACGTTCAGACGGCTGGCTTAAGAGGGCGTTGGCTCGTGGAAGCGAGCGCGGGTACAGGCAAAACGTTTGCGCTAGAGCGCATCGTGCTGCGTTTGGTGATTGAAGAGGCAGTGGCAATCGACAAAATTCTTGTCGTTACCTTTACCAATGCGGCGACTGCTGAGTTGCGAGAGCGCGTGCGTGCGCTTTTCTATAAAGCGGCTTCAACGCTCAAAAACGGCGATGAACGATCCGAATTCGAAGCCTTTTTCGAGCGCTCCCGTTCGCGGAAACATGATCCGGCAGTGCTGATCGAAAGTGCGCTCGAGCATTTTGATGAGGCGAGCATCCTGACGATTCACGGTTTTTGCCAGAAGATGTTGAGCGAATTCATCTTTACGCGCGCCGGTGCCTACGACGTTGAGTTCGTCAGCGACACCGGTTTTGAAGACGAAGTTACGCAAGCTTTTTTGCGGCGTGAACTGCCAGCATTGACGCCCGAACAGAGAGCCGTGGTGCTTGAGTGGAAATCGTTGCCGAAGTTGCTTTCCAAACTCGGAGAGCACGGCAGCAGCGTCAAGCCTAAAGCTTGGATTGACAGCGACGATTTGTGCGATCCGACACTAAAAGCGCTTTTCGAGCGCTTCTTGGAAGAAGGACCGCGGCGAGTGCGTGAACTCGAGCGGCAGCATGGCGTTAAGAGCTTTTCTGCACTTTTGACCGAGATGTATTCGCTTGTCAAAAGTGGCGATTCTGCCCTTGAACGCATCCGCAATCGTTACGATGCTGTCCTGATTGATGAGTTTCAGGATACCGACCGCGTCCAGTATCGGATCTTTAAAACGCTGTTCCTGGCCGATGTACCCGAGGCTCCCAAGAGCGTCTTTTTCGTAGGCGACCCCAAGCAGGCGATCTACGCCTTTCGCGGCGCGGAGCTTGATGTCTATCTGCAAGCGAGAAACGATATCGAGCAGATGGGAAGCCAAAGCGACACGGCCGGCCTTCGCACGCTTGTGACCAACTACCGCTCGACCCCGGCACTGGTGACGGCCGTCAATGCATTTTTCTCCGCCGAAGGCTCTTCAGGAAGTTTCCTGACTGCCAACATTCGCTATTCGGATCTCAAAACTGGTGCTTCAGCTATGCCCCTGGTGAGGATTCGCGGCGGAAAGCCCGAGTTTGTGCCGGTTATGAGTCTTTGGGTGGACGACGAGACATTGGAGGGCTCAAAAATCGAGGCCGTAAGGAAGGTTGAAGCCAAATATATGGCTGACGACATTGCCTCTTTGTTGGACGGTACGGTCTATATCTATCGACACGGACAGTGGCGAGCACTTCGTCCCGGCGACATCGCGATTTTGGTGAAAAAGCGCACTGCCTCACAACACGTGCAACGCGAACTGCTTGCACGAGGCGTGCGTACGCTTCTCGATGATCAGACGAACGTTTTCACGACGCCCGAAGCCGGTGACGTGAAGGCTGTTTTCGAAGCGATGCTTTCGCCGACGGATACCAAAAAGTTTGCGACGGCCCGGACCACACGATTGATCGGACGAACGCTCAAGAACATCCGCGAGGATTTGTCGGCGGCGGGGGCCGATCGTCAGCTTCTTAAAAGCGCTCTGGAGCGGTTCGAGGCGAGTGGACCCGCTGCTGCCTTGTCTTACATCGCCCGCGAACGTCGTCTGCAGGAACGGCTACTGCCGATTCAAGGTGGCGTTGCGATGCTGATGAACCACGAACAGCTCGGTGAGCTTCTCCAGGAAATTTATCGGCAGGTAGGTTCGCCCGGGGCCGTTTTGCGCGCTATGGAACGCCTGGCGCATCCCAGCCGAAGCAATGAAAACCATTGCGTGAGAAAGCCTAACGATGAGAATGTTGTTCGCGTGGTAACCGTTCATGCCAGCAAAGGGCTCGAATATCCGGTCGTGTATTTGGTGCAAACCGAATCGATGAGGACACAAAAGCGAGACGCTGATACTTTCTGGATGTCCGGAGGCGCCGACAGTGATGAAGTGAGTGTCAATCCAAATGAACGGGAAGACAAAAGCGGCAAGATATTTGAAGGCCGGGTACTCGAGCTTTTGCGTCAGGCCTACGTGGCTATGACGCGTGCGTCGTCCCGTCTGGTGCTGCCGCTTTTTATCGCAGCCAACAGCAGACAATACTCCAGGAACAGCGCGAACAACGCCTATGTACAGGCGATGACCGGCGAGGTGTCTCCTGTCGACGAAACGACGAAGGATTATGTCGACGTTTTGGAAATTGTGCGCAACGCCGCTGAGGAAACCCGCCGCCGCTATCTTGCCTTGATCAAGCAGGCAGGACAGCTGCCCGACTCTCGGACCGTCTGCGAGGGGCTTTGCCGAGATCTGCGGCAAAACCTTCTGCCGCCGGAACCGTGCTCGGGGGAGGATCTTTTTGAAATCCGTTCGAATATCGATCCTGCTGAACCAGTCGTGAGCGTGCAGGTCGGCCGCGTGCAGGCTGCCGATCCGGTAAGCGTCTATTCGGCTTGGCATCGATCTAGCTTTACGGCGATTGCCTCGGGTTTGGGAGCAAATGTCGGTGAGGAGTTCGAAGCCGAGGAATTTGAAGGTGCTGATGCTATTCTGGAAGCTGATGAAGAAAATCAACGTGCCTTTGCCACACTGACGGGCGAGCAGGATGCAACCGTTGAGGTTGAAGAAGGTCTGGACCAACACTTGCTGCAGGCGCAGTTGTTGTTACGCGGTGCAGCGGCCGGCGACTGGATTCACAAGCTACTTGAGCGCGTGATGAACGCCAAGCCGGAAAACCGCGTAGCCGTCCTTGAAAACATTCGGCCGCTGCTGGCAGCTTCCGCATTGCTACGCCGGGTGGATCCGCAACAGCGAGAGGCGGTGCTCGACGCCGGAGCCGAGCTCATTGCGGGGTACGTCAAGAACACCATCTCGTGTGAACTGTTCAACGCAAAGACGATTAATTCAAACGAAACGCGGGAACCCTTTGTGATCAATCGATTGACGTTTGGCGAGCGTCAGTGCGAAATGCCGTTCCTGCTTTCGGTTCCAAATTCGAACCTTCGCGCCAAGGATGTGGCCGAGTGCATGGCCTTGCACGGTTTTCCGATGCAAAGCCTCAGGGACAACGCTTTGCAGGGGTATCTGACCGGTGCCATCGACATGGTGTTCGTTGCCGACGGCAAGTATTACATCCTCGACTGGAAGAGCAACTGGTTGGGAGCCTCGCCAGAGGATTATTCGCAAGAGGCGCTGCGCGGGGAAATTGAGCGCAAGCATTACGCGCTGCAGTACGTGATTTATTTGACGGCGCTCAAGCGTCATCTGATGGCAACAGCGGGGTTGACGCAGGCTACGGTTTGGGACGTAATTGGCGGCGCCTTTTACGTTTTTGTGCGCGGAGTGAACGCACAGTGCGCATTGGACGAAAAGGGAAGACGTACCGGCGTGTATTTTGATTGTCCGCGAGAGGCGGTGGATGCGCTCGATGCGCTTTTGGGTGACAGCAATGACTAGAAATCGACGCGCACAAAACGACAGCCGACAGCAGAGTCTGGATTTCGGTCCTGTGCTTTATGCCGCGCAGGTACGCGAGCAGCAGACTGTGACGAAAACGCTCCGGCTCCTGGGCTCGAACGCGGTAGCCACGGACGCCGATCTGGACGCGGCGCGCATGCGTGCGCGTGCCGCCGTCAGCATGCTGCAGCGGCATGGCGAAAGCGGTATAGGTCCCGATATTGAAGACAAGTTGTCGCTTTTGATGTTCTGCGTTTTCGATGCGCTCAAAAACGGCAGTCTGTGCGTCGGGAAAGAAAAGTTCAAGCGTCACCTGGAACTCTACAACGACACGATGCAGCGGCGCGCTTCTTCGGCCGGAAAGGCATTTGAGCCTTTGGCGCAAACGTTGACGTTTGAAGCGCTGGTCAACGAACTCTGCAATTTCGGTCTGGTAGGACTTCCCGGCATGATGGCCGGCGTAGGCGTCTTTGATGGCGGTCCGGCTTTGCTGGTGAGCGAAACGACCGATGCCGAGACGCTTGTCTATACGCAGAAGTCTTACGCACAGGAACAGACGCTCGGCGAGTACCTGGCAAGACTTGGCTTTGATTCTGTGGCCGTAGCCAAAGTTGACGCTCTGCATGAAGCGCAACGTGCCGCCACCATTGCTTTGGCCAACCGTCTCACTGTGATCAGCGGAGGTCCCGGAACCGGCAAAACCACCGCCGTGGTCAACATTCTCAAGTGTCTTATCGAGAACGATCCCGAAGCGATCATTCAGCTTGCCGCGCCGACCGGTAAAGCTGCCTCACGCATGAAGGAGGCTGTGGCAAACAACGTCAGCCGTATCGAGGAAAAAGGCATTCAGGAAAAGCTTATGGGGCTGGAAGCCAAGACGCTGCACCGTTTGCTCTACACGCCCGGAGCCGACGGCAGAACGCCGAGCAAGAACAATCCTCTTCAAGCTGACATCGTTGTGGTTGACGAGTCGTCCATGATCGATATCCGCCTGGCAAGCAATTTGTTCAAGTGCATTGATGCCGACAGAACCAAAGTGATTCTGCTCGGCGATCGCTTCCAGCTTGCCGCCGTCGGTCCCGGTTCGTTTTTTGCGGACGTGAGCGACCTGAAGGGGCCGTTGGCCGATAACATCAGCCATCTCACAAAGAGCTGGCGTTTTGATGCAAGCAAGGCACTCGGAAAAATTGCAGAGGCAAGCCGCGAAGGTGAGGAACTGATTGTGACGAACGCTTTTGTCGAAAACTGCGACAACGATCCGCGAGTCGACAACCCGCTGCGACTGCACGAGGATGCCCCCAAGGGCGATCTGTCGGCGAGCTTTAAGAAGTGGTTTGAAAACGAATTGTCCTCGCCGCTCAAGGTAATTGCGGAACTGCGGCGCAATCGAACAGAAAAGTCCCTTCATGATGCCGCGCGTGAGCTTGCGAGGCTCTACTTTTCCGTTGGCGTACTTGCCTCTAACCGCGAGGGTCCGATGAGCGCGCAGGCCGTCAACGCGTTTGCCGAATCGATTTTTGTCAAAGAGGGTATTCCTTATCCGGCGTTTCGTCCGATGATTGTCCGCCGCAACGACTCGATGCTTGAGGTCTACAACGGCGACATTGGTGTGGTGATGCCGGGGCAGAGCTGGTTTGAAGGAGCTGAATTCGATGCAACGCAGGCCAACGTCTATTTTCCGGACAGCGCACGCCTGGTGCGATTTGGCCTGATCGGTCACATTGAGCCTGCTTTTGCCATTACGATTCATCAATCGCAAGGCTCGGAATACCATCATGTCGCCGTACTTATGCCTCAGGATCCAGCCTCGGGACTTGCCACCCGCGAGCTTTTCTACACAGCTGTCACCCGCGTGCGCGATGAGCGCAACGGTAAGCAGACGACCTATGGATCGCTGGACGTCTTCGGAAAACTTACCGTGGTGAAAAAGGCGTTGCGTACGCCTGTTCATCGGCAGGGCGGCCTGATTCGGCGTATTGTCGAAGCCAAGGAAAAATTGCAGAAAACAAGGAGATAACTATGTCGAGACAACGAGCTCTGGCTCAGTTACAGGCCGAAGGATGGGGCGATCGCGTACGCTTTTTTGAAGCCAACACGGCAACGGTGGCGCTGGCCGCCCAGGCTTTGGGCTGCGAGCCCGCGCACATTGCCAAGACGTTGGCGCTGCGCTCGCCCGACAGCGCCGTTCTGGTGCTGGCTGCGGGCGACGTGAAATTGTCAAACGCCAAGTTTAGGGAGCACTTCGGCTTCAAAGCACAGATGATCCGCGGTGAAGAGGTGGAAGCGCTCGTGGGACATGCTCCGGGCGGTGTTTGCCCCTTTGGCGTCAACGAAGGCGTGCAGATTTATTGCGATGTAAGCCTACAGCGTTTCGAGACGGTTTACCCGGCCTGCGGAGACGATCAAAGTGCGGTGCGTTTCACGCCGCAGGAGTTGTTTGCAGCATCCCACGCGCTCGGTTGGGTTGATGTGACGGTTATCCGTCAATAACGGAACTCAAAGCGGCTTGCGCCAACCGTAACGCGCATTGCGGCGTAGCGGAAAGCTTTCTGCCGCTTCACGGACCGCAGCTTCAAAGTCGGGGATTTGCTTGCTGCGAAAGATTTTTGAAGCGGCTTTCTTGAGGCGTGCTTCGTCGCCTTCTTCGCCGAAAAGACACAGCTGAAAGAACCAATATTCTTTCATACGCATCATGGCGTTCTTCTGACTTTCGAACAGTGCCGTGTAGGCCTCAAAGAGTGCTTCGTGAAACGACAGAATTTCAGAGAGGCTCGCCGCGCTGCCGCCATTGACTTTTCGAAAGAGGGCGGGATCGGCCATCAGTGCGCGGCCGACCATAATTTCGGCCAGACCGCCCGGAGCGACGGCGTAGTGCACTGCGGTCTTTTCGATGTCCTCAGGTGTAATCAAGTCGCCGTTGTAGCCCAGCGGCATCGGCAATGCCGACAAAACTTTGTCAAGAACTTCCAGACGAACGTCTCCGCGGTAGAGATCCGTTTTTAGGCGCGGATGCACAATGAGCCGCGACATGGGGAAACGCGCGTAAATGTCGACGAGGTTTTCAAATTCGTTGGGTGAACGATAACCAACACGAGTCTTGAGGGAAACGGCTATCGGCAGGTCGGCTTTAAAAATACGGCACAAAAAGCTGTGCAGTTCCGTCGGATATTGCAGAAAACCCGATCCTTTGCCTTTGGCAGTCACGGTACCGGCCGGGCATCCCAAATTCAGGTTGACTTCCTTGTACCCGAGATCTGCAAGCGCTTTGGCCGCCCAGATGAAATCGTCGGCGTTTCGCGTGAGCAGCTGAGGTATGGTGCAGATTCCTTCATTGGCCTCAGGGGCGAGTTCGCGCAATTGCCGATCGGTGAACTTTGGCTCACGCGTGGGAGTGACGAACGGAAGGTAGTAGCGGTCGGCTGCTCCGAAAAACTGCGCGTGCAGACGGCGATAGACGACGGTCGTAAGACCTTCCATGGGCGCAACGGTGAGTTCGGGCAAAGTGGAGAACGGCATGAATGGGAGTCGGCGAAAAATGCGAGAGCGGCATTGTATCGATACAGGCTTAGACTCTCAAACGAGAAGTTGGTAGATGTCGAAGGTACCGTTTTCAGCATGCTCCGAAGCTTCTGTAAAATAGCGGCCTTTCTTTTCGACAGTAAAAACAAAAAGATACAACGGGGGATCGTCAACATTGACTGACGGATTGAATCAATTTGCGCATATTCTTGGAGAACTTGTCGGTACGGTCAACAATTTTCTCTGGACGTACATTCTCATTGCTGCCCTGATTCTGCTGGGCTTGTGGTTTACTTATAAAACGAGGTTCGTCCAGATTCGCTGCATTCCCGAAATGTTTCGTCTCATTGGCGAAGGCGTCGGCAGCTTACCTCGGGAAGGGCATATTTCGACATTCCAGGCGTTTTGCGTATCTACCGCTTCGCGCGTAGGAGTCGGCAACATCGCCGGCATCGCCATCGCGGTGGTTTTGGGCGGTCCGGGGGCTGTGTTTTGGATGTGGGTGATTGCTACGATCGGTGCAGCTTCAGGATTTGTCGAATCGACACTGGCTCAGATTTATAAGGTCAAGCGCCACAACGGCGGCTTTGCGGGTGGCCCGGCCTACTACATCCGCAATGTGATCGGTTCTCCTTTTTTCGCCGGTCTCTTTGCGGTTTTGATTTCAGTTACCTACGGCCTGATCTTTAATTCAGTCCAGGCCAACACGATGGCTTTGTCCGTGCAGACGAGCTGGGGTATCCCGACTTTTGCCACGGGGCTCACGGTTGCGGCTCTGACGGCACTCATCATTTTTGGCGGCCTTACCCGCATAGCTCGCGTCGTGGGCGTCATGGTGCCTTTCATGGCGGGTGCCTATCTGATGGTGGCGATTTTCTTTACCTGCATGCACATTGATCAGTATCCGCGCGTACTCTATGAAATCGTCACGAATGCCTTTGATTTCGACGCTGCTTACGGTGCAACTTTCGGCATGATCGTCATGACCGGCATCAAGCGCGGACTTTTCTCGAACGAAGCCGGTATGGGTGCCGTTCCCAACGCGGCTGCTGCAGCTGATGCGACGCACCCGGTCAAGCAGGGACTGGTCCAGGCGCTTGGCGTTTACTTCGATACCATGGTTGTTTGCACCGCTTCGGCCATGATCGTTCTGATCGTGCCGGGGTGGAAAGAATCGGGACTCACCGGCATTGAGCTCATTCAGCATATGCTCTCGTCTGAAATCGGCTCCTGGATGAATCACTTCATCACGGTCGTGGTGCTTTTCTTTGCTTTCAGCTCCATCATTGGCAATTACTTCTATGGTGAGATGAATATGGGTTTTATCAGCAAACATCCTGCGGCTCTGTGGATTTTCCGAGCTCTGGTGGTGCTGATGGCCTTCATCGGCAGTGTGACCGAATTGGGTTTGGTCTGGAATCTGGCCGACCTCTTCATGGCTCTGATGGCTTTGGTCAACTTGGCGGCCATCGCGATAATCGGACGCTATGCCTACAGGGCGCTGGACGATTACGTCAAGCAGAAAAAAGCCGGTATCGAGAACCCGGAATTCGATCCGAAATGTCTGGGTAATATGCGCGGCGTACAGTGCTGGCCTCGAGATAAAGACGAGGAAATTGTTCAGTAAATCAATTGGTTGCAATTGATTGGCGGCAGTCGGAAGTGATTTCGACTGCCGTTTATTTTTTGAGATTTTCCTAGTGGAACAGCGTTTTCTGAGTGTTATAGATAATATCTATCGAAAGGTGTCTCAAATAGTATTGGACGCAGGCAAATCGGCGGCTCATAATGCACTCAACACGGCGAACGAATCGCCGCACCGATTTGATAGGAGAATTGAAAATGACTTGCCCTCATGCTAACAACCAGACTTGCGAAACTTCTGCCGTTTGCCCTGTCAAGGTTTACCTTGCCAACCTCGCTGTCTTGAATGCCAAGCTGCACAATCTGCATTGGAACGTTGTCGGTCGAGCCTTCATTCAGGTGCATGAATACACCGAGGGCCTCTACGACGAACTATTCGAACAGTTCGACGCTGTGGCCGAAGCCATGAAGATGCGCGGTGGCTTCCCGCCGGTTCGCCTGAGCGAATTCCTGAAGATCGCCACGGTGGAAGAACTTGACGCCCGCGACTTCTCGGTGTCCGAAGTGCTGCAGATCGTGACCGAAGACGTGCTCAAGATGCAGGCGCTCGCCAAAGAAATTCGCGAAGGCGCCGACAAGATGGGCGACTACCTGCTTTCGGCTCAGTTTGACGGCTACCTTGAAAGCTACGCCAAGCGCGTGTGGTTCCTCAAGGCGATGCAGAAGGACTGCTGCTGCAGCGGTGAAGAACAGTCCTGCGGCTGCCACCACTAAAAGTCGATAAGGAGCGACAAGCGTCTCCGAAAGACTCGCAAAGCACTGTTGGAGATTTTTCCGGCAGTGCTTTTTTTCAGCCCAGCGTCGTGTCCAGGAGCATCATGACCACGAAACCAGCCATGACGGACAAGGTGCCCAGATCGCTGTGTTCGTTGAGATGTGCGGCCGGAATCAGCTCTTCGACAACCACGTACATCATGGCTCCGGCGGCAAAGGCCAACAGCCATGGCAAATATGGTACGACGAGGCTCAACGCCAGAACGGTCAAGACGCCGAAAAGCGGTTCCATGGCGCCGCTGAAAACGCCCACGGCAAAGGCCCTGGCACGACTCATGGTGCCGCAGGCTAAAGGAAGCGATACGGCCGCACCTTCCGGGATGTTCTGAATGCTCATGCCGAGTGCAAGCGCAAAGGCGCTGGAAAGCGCTGCCGGATCTTGCGAAAGAGCGGCAATGGAAAAGGCCAGTCCCAGACTCATTCCTTCGGGAATGTTGTGCAGCGTAACGGCGCTTACCAAGAGCGTCGTGCGGTCAAGCTTAACGTGCGGGCCTTCGGGCGTGTCAGAGTCCGGGTGCATATGTGGCGTAATCTTGTCCAAAAGCGCCACAAAGGCTACACCCAGGATGAAACCTCCGGTTGTCGGAAGCCATTGGTTTGCTCCGTTTTCCTGCGCGTGCTCCATGGCAGGAATCAAAAGCGACCAGATGCTTGCGGCAATCATGATGCCGGCGGCAAAGCCCATGGCAAGCGGTTGGAATTTGCGGGCGCGCTGCTGCGACATTGGCACGAAAACAACGGCGGCGCCCAGAGCCGTGGCGGCAAAAGAGAGGCCGGTGCCCAAAAGTACGGCAGCAATGGGACCGGACTGCATCAGGTCGGTCAGAAACGAAAAATTGGTCATGTTGCAAAAAAACGGGCAAATGCTGAGGACAGGACAATCTTAACGGTAGACAATCTTTGGTACGGGCAAAGGTCGACACAATCCTAGCCGAACAGATGATCTTGAGCGCAAAACGCGTGCCGTATAATCGTTTGAATTCGAGATTGGAGCAAATCTTCATTTTGTTCCAAGGTTTTTGCGTGCGCGTTTAAAGCCGATCTCTTCGGAGGTCAGGGTTGGATGTGTGCGTGTTATTTCTGACGATTCAATCAGTAACCATGAGCTGGCTCACCCGAATCCTTCCAAAAATTGCTTCAAAACCTGCTGACGCTGAAAACAAAAAGAAGAGTCCCATTCCTGCGGGCTTGTGGACAAAGTGTCCCAAGTGTGATCAGGTGCTCTACAAGGAAGAGCTTGATGATTCTTTGCAAGTCTGCCCGAAGTGCGGACATCATTTGCGTCTGAGCGGCCGCAAGCGCTTGGATGCCTTTCTTGACTGGAAGGGCGTACATGAAGAAATCGGGGCGGATGTCCGCCCCGTCGATACGCTTGGCTTTGTGGATTCCAAGTCTTATCCGACGCGTCTGGAAGCATCTCAGGGCGCCACGAAGGAAACCGACGCTCTGGTTGTCATGCGAGGCGAGTTGCGTCGTCGTCCTGTTGTGGCGGCCGCTTTTGACTTCGCCTTCATGGGCGGCTCCATGGGCAGTGTCGTCGGCGAGCGTTTCGCATTAGGCGTGGAGCGAGCTTTGCGTGAAAACATTCCGTTTGTGACATTCACGAGCACGGGGGGCGCCCGAATGCAGGAAGGGCTTTTGTCACTTATGCAGATGGCCAAGACCAATGCGGCGGTGACGCTTCTGGAGAAAGCGCGCATTCCGTACGTGTCCGTGCTGACTGATCCGACGATGGGAGGCGTTTCGGCTTCGTTTGCATTCATGGGCGATGTTGTGATTGCCGAGCCGCAGGCGCTCATCGGCTTTGCCGGTCCGCGAGTTATCGAGCAGACGGTTCGCGAAAAGTTGCCTGCGGGTTTCCAACGCTCGCAGATGCTGCTCGAAAAAGGTGCCATTGACATGATCGTTGATCGCCGTGATATGCGTCAGGTGGTTTCCGAACTGATTGCACTGCTCTCGAATAAGCCAACCCCCTCGGTATAAGGACTGGTTCGGGGGCAGAGGTAGACATTCAACAACGAACACAGGGAGTAGAAAATGCTGATTCATGGTTCTATGGTGGCGTTGGTCACCCCGATGACGCCCGACGGCGCCGTTGATTGGGAAGCATACGGTCGGTTGATCGAGTGGCACATTGCCAGCGGTACCGACGGCATCGTGACGATGGGAACAACGGGCGAGTCGCCCACGCTCGACGTAGATGAGCACAACGAGGTGGTGTCCTTTACAGTAAAGACGGTGGCAGGCCGTGTGCCCGTGATTGCCGGCACCGGCGGCAACTCTACGGCCGAAGCCATTGCATTGACGCAACACGCCCGAGACGTCGGCGCGGATGTATCGCTTCAGGTGGTTCCCTACTACAACAAGCCCACGCAGGAAGGTCTTTATCAGCACTTCAAGGCAATTGCCGAAGCGGTTAATATGCCTATGTGGCTCTACAACGTTCCCGGCCGCACGGTGGCGGATCTTAAGAACGACACCGTCTTGCGTCTGGCTCAGATTCCCAATATTGTGGGTCTGAAGGACGCTACAGGCGACATTGCTCGCGCCATTGATTTGTTGCGTCGTTTGCCAGAGGCTGTCGGCGACAAAGAATTTGCTGTTTATTCCGGCAATGACGATTCGGCTCTGGCGCTGATGCTCGTGGGCGGAACAGGTGTGATTTCTGTGACTGCCAACCTGATGCCGCGTGAAATGCACGAAATGGCTTCGGCGGCTGTGGCAGGCAACGTGGCCGTGGCGCGCGCCATTAACAATCGACTCATGCCTTTGCACCAGCAGCTCTTCTGCGAACCCAATCCAGTGGCGCCAAAGTGGGCTCTGTATCGCATGGGGCGCATTGGTCCGGGGATTCGACTGCCCCTCACTCCGCTTTCGGATGCCAATCGACCGGCGGTTGAAAAGGCGATGCGAGAAGCCGGCGTTGAGTTCTAAACTTGGCTCAAACTGTGACTGACTCCGGTTGCGGGCCTAGTCCCGTTTCAACTCGTTTCGAGTTGTGTTCGTCGGCTGTCGTAAAAGCCATCCTTTGCTAAACTTCGCAAAATTCAGTTTTTTCGCCCGCATTCATGCCAAGGTTCTGGTGCGGGCGTTATTCAGGGAAAGAACACTTTTATGGTGAATCGTGCTTTGAGGACTGCGGCTGTTGTTTCTGCAATTGCTGCTTTGACCGGATGTAATTCGCTCGGGGTCAACTTCGGCGACGACAAGGTTCAGTATGAAACCTCCACGTCGCGCGCTCCGTTGGAAGTGCCGCCGGATCTCAATACCGTGACGAACAACGACCGTTTTGCGGTTCCAACCCGTCCTCAGATTGTGAGCGCTAATGCTGAAGCTGCTAAGGCTCGTATGGATGCAGAGGCCCGCGGCGATGAACCCTCTCAGGTTCTGCCCGAAACCGACTACGCCAAAGTTGTCCGTGACGGTCAGTTCCGCTACGTTCACGTTACTGTATCGCCCGACCGTGTTTGGCCCTTGCTGCAGGATTTCTGGGCAAGCGTGGGTCTTGCGGTGAAGTATCAGGATGCCAAGACCGGCATCATCCAGACGGAATGGGCGGAAAACAAGGCCAATCTTCCCAAGGACATCATCCGAGCCACAATCGGTAAGGCGCTGGACGTTGTCTACGACACCGGCACGCGTGATCAGTACCGTGCCCGCATGGAACGAGCGGAAGACGGAACGACGAATATCTTCATCACGCATCGCCAAATGGTGGAGGTGCTCAAAGGGCGTCAGGAAGAAAGCACGATTTGGCAGCCCGGTCCGAGCGATCCCGAACTCGAGGCCGTGATGCTGACGCGTTTGGCTCAGATGCTCGAAACCGAATTCAATCCGAAGGCTAAGCCCGAGGAACAGAAGGCGCTCGAACAGATGGCCGCCGTGAAGTATGCTCCGATGAGCCGGATTGAAGAAGGTGCCGACGGTAAACCGGTGGCTGTTGTGATCAACGAGCCTTTTGATCGCGCGTGGCGCCGTGTGGGTGTGGCACTCGATCGCGGCGGTTTTGAAGTGACCGACCGTGACCGTAGTCAGGGGCTTTTCATGATTAACTATCTGGATCCCGACTACGAACAACAGAAGAAGAGCGAACAGGGCTTCTTTGCAAACCTTTTCTCCAGTGCGAAAGCTGTGGATCCGGTTCCCTATCGCATCCGTCTGAGTCCGGACGGCGAAAAGACGCGCGTGACAGTGACGGGAGAAGACGGACGTTCCGATACGACCGGTGTCGCACCGCGCATCCTTACGCTGATCGGCGAACAGACGCGCTAATCGAAACGTCGGTTCAATGCACATTTTCTGAATGTGCCTGAGAGCGGGACAGCCTCTACAAAGAGCGTGTGTCCCGCTTGTGTTATCGAGGAAAAAAGAAGTGAGTTCTGGTTCGGTTGTCGGCGAGGCTTTAAGCGTGCGTTTTTCAGGACGCGTACCGCGTCGAGTGTTCTGGGTGTCCGCCTTGTTGTGTTCGGTTTTGGGCTGGCTTGTCGGCTGGCTTTACGCAACGCTCTACATGACCACGATGACGGAAATTACCTGGGACTTCGTGACGGTTGCCGTCGGAGCCTTTCAGATCTGGCTTGCTCTCATTTCCGTTTCCATTTCCGTGCGGCGATTGCACGATGTCGGCCGCAACGGCTTGTGGGTTCTGCCGATCGTTTTCATTCCCGTACTGGGGGCTATTTTCTGGTTTGTGCTCGGTTGTCTCGTCGGTGAACAGCATGAAAACCGTTACGGACCGGATCCCTACGCTTCTCGAAACAATCTCAAAGCCCTTACGATCGCCTCGTAAAGGTGAGGCAAGCGGAGTAAAGAATGCTTATTGAAAAGGATTGCGTCGTGGGTATCCATGTGCGCATGTTTGACCTGCAGAAAAATCTTCTGGAAGAAACAGAACCACAGGGCGTGACGTATCTGCACGGCCACGGCGACATCTTTCCCAAGCTCGAGCAGGCTCTCGAGGGAAAGAAAGCGGGTGACACGATTACGGTTCAACTTGAACCCGAAGAAGCCTTTGGTGATTACGACGATGAGGCCATCCGTTTAGTGCCGGTAGAGTCCTTGGGTGATCCTGAACTGATCGTTCCCGGTCTGGTTTTTTCAAGTGTTCCTGGCGAGACTCCCGACGGCAGAAATTGGCGGGTGACGGATGTTGCTGCAGGGCAGGCTGTGCTTGAAGCCAATCATCCCTTGGCTGGCTGGTCGCTTAAATTTGAAGTCAAGGTGCTTTCCGTGACCAAGCCCGAGGGCGAAGTCACCGGCAACGACGATGTGGTGGTGCCGGGGTTCTTGGGTTTTGCCGAGAAAATCATCGACGACGAGACCGACTGAGCGCGCCGTTTATAATCTACTGATGGACAGCGCAAAGCTCGACTTTGTGCTTGAGACTCAGTGAATTGAAATTTCAACCATTTTCACTTTGTTATTACAAGACGGGGTTACCATCCATGACCATGCGACAAGACGAAACCGACGTTAATTTCCTCGATATCAAACCGGCTGATCTGGAGCATGCAGCGCAGGTGTTGCGCGGAGAGCTCGAAGCTAATCGACGCGCTTGGGAAAAAACGTGCTGGTCGCTGGAATACGTCAAGAAGAACCATGCCGAAGATACGGTGCTTATTGAGGCGCTGGAGACGATTCGTCATCATCTTGAACGCCGTATGTGAGGCGTCGTAACCCGATCTAACTCTACGGAGCTTTTATCTTGGAACGCATTTATCCGCATCCGTTCTTTGCTCGTGAAGGCTGGGCCATCATGGGCATCGCTTTCGTGATTGCTCTGCTCGTGCAGCTTTTCGTGGGCGGTTTTGTTGCTGCCATCTTCTGGCTACTGTTTATCTTCGTGGCGCAGTTCTTCCGTGACCCTGCTCGTGAAATGACCGACGACGAAAAGGCCGTGGTGGCTCCCGTCGACGGCCGCGTCATCAAGGTTGAAGAAGCGGTATGCCCCTATACGGGGGAACAAACCAAACTGGTGTCGATTTTCATGAACGTTTTTAACGTTCACAGCCAGAAGACCCCGGTTGCCGGAAAGATTGAAAAGATCGAATATTTCCACGGCCGTTACCTCAACGCTTCACTTGACAAGGCGAGCGAACAGAACGAACGCAATGCGGTGACAGTTGTGGCCGAAGACGGTCAGCGCGTATGCTTCGTGCAGATTGCCGGACTTGTGGCCCGACGTATTCTGTGTTATCGCATGGTAGGTGATGTTGTCAAAAAGGGCGAACGTTATGGTTTTATCCGCTTCGGCTCTCGCGTGGATGTCTATTTGCCGATGAGTGCTCAGGTGCTTGTATCAATTGGTGAAAAGACGACCGGCGTGGAAACGGTGATCGCTCGTCTGGGCGAGCCCGTGTCGCAGCCTGTCGAATCGCAAGACGAAGCGGCTGAAACCGCTGACTCGACCGCGAAAACAACAGTGACCGAGGCATCCGTCTCGTCTGACGTTGTTGAGGCCAAAACCGAGGACAAAGCACAGTAAGCGCTGAAAGCTTCGGTTACCAAAAAGAGGCCAGCCCGCACCGAAAAAGAAATTCCCGTGGAAGAATTCCCTGTAGGTTGCGGGCTTTCTGTTTTTAAAAACTCGCCGGTAATACTCTTAGGCAAGAAATCGTATGGCTGTTGAAAGAATTCGCCGTCGCCGTCCGGTACGGCAACGCATCATCGAAGTGGGCCGCAAGAAGGTTGTGAAGGTTCGCTCGCGCGGTCTTTTTGTGTTGCCCAACTTGTTTACCACGGCTTCGCTTTTCTGCGCGTTCATCTCGATCGTACAGGCAATGGAGCAAAACTTTGGTCTGGCCGCCTTGATGATCATGCTCAGCATGCTCTTTGACGGCATGGACGGACGCGTGGCTCGTTTGACGCACACGCAAAGCGAATTCGGCGTGCAGTTCGACTCGATTGCCGACATGACGGCTTTCGGCGTTGCTCCCGCACTTGTGATGTACAAATTCTGCCTGTATACGCTTGGTGGTCTAGGCTGGGCGGCAGCTTTCGTCTATTGCCTCTGTGCGGGGGTTCGTCTGGCTCGTTTCAACTGCAACGTCGGTGTTGTTGACAAGCGCTTCTTCCAAGGGTTGCCGAGCCCGGCAGCTGCGGCGCTTCTCGCCGGCTTTGTATGGCTTGCTGTTGAAAATAAGATGCCGACGTTCTTAGGCGATTCGCTACCTTGGTTTGCCTTTGTGCTCACGATCTACGCCGGTCTTACCATGGTTTGCAACGCGCCGTTTTATTCCGGCAAGTCAGGTGTGTCGCTTAAAAACGCACCGTTTATCGTGATGGTTGCCGGCGCTTTGATTTTCATTCTGATTTCGAGCAATCCGCCGTTGGCCATCTTCACGATCTTCTGCGTGTATGCCTTGAGCGGCTACGTTTATCAGCTGTGGCTCTTTATCAGCGATAAGCCCAATCCCGTTTTACCGAGCGAATATACCGCTGATATCGGGACGACGACGAACGAAACAAGTTCTGATTTTCCGGATGAAGATTCAGCCGACGCTTCCGTTGAAGCAAATAAGCAGCCCAGTGACGCTGGTCCTTCCGTGAAGCCCTGATTCCGTTTTTATTGTGTCCCGCTTCAAGACATCGCTTTTGAGGCGGGATCTTTGTTGATAAAGAGAGTTCTCATGTTTGTTTTTGCTCCTGCTCCGCAGGCAGTCGTGCCTGTTTCCGGCGAGAAGAATGTATTTTTCCCCGTCAATCGCGTCTACTGTGTCGGTCGCAACTACGCTGATCATGACAAGGAAATGGGGGGCACCGGTAAGACGACGCCGTGCTTTTTCTCCAAGCCCGCTGATGCCGTTTTCCCTATTGATTCAGGCAAAATCGCCCAGGTGCCGTTTCCTCAACGTACTGAAAATCTCCAGCACGAAGTTGAACTTGTGGTTGCCGTCGGCAAGTTCGGCAAAGATCTCACGGTCGAGCAGGCTGCCGAGTGCATTTGGGGCTGGGCCGTTGGCGTGGATCTGACGCGTCGCGACCTGCAGGCTGAAGCTAAGGCCAAAGGGCGTCCCTGGACAACTGCCAAGAGTTTTGACTATTCGGGCCCTGTTTCGCACATCGTACGCAAAGAAAACGTGCTGGATCCGAGCGACACCGAACTGTGGCTTTACGTCAACAACGAATGCAAGCAAAAGGGCAGCACCCGAGACATGATCTGGTCGGTTGCCGAAGTGCTTGCCGAAATCTCTACGTATTGGGAATTGAAGGCCGGTGACTTGGTCTTCACCGGCAGTCCGTCGGGAGTTTCCACTTTGCATCGCGGTGACATTGTGCGCGCTGGCTGCAACGGTATCGGCATGATTGAGTTCGAGCTGATCTGAGTCAACAAGGCCTCAAAATTAGCAAAAAAAAGACGGTTCTTTTAAAACCGTCTTTTTTTTATGTGTTGCATAGGGTAACTACTAAATTAAAGGTTTTTATTTCACATATTGTCTGCATAAACTGTTCCAAAATCTCGCCGTGGTTTCCGGGGCGGGTTTTTTTGCGGCTCTCTCTCGGGTGCCGCAAATAAAAAAAAGAAATTTTTGAAGAGAAAGGAGCTCTCATGTCGTCGCTCGACGGAGTCAATGCCGTAACGATTATCTTTGCAGCGCTTTGCGTTTTTGCAATCGGTTATCGTTTCTACGGCCTGTTTATTGCAGCCAAGGTGCTCAACGTGGATGCCAACCGCGTGACGCCTGCTGTGAAGTACGCTGACGGTCAGGACTATGTCAAGACCGATAAGTTTGTGCTGTTCGGGCATCATTTTGCCGCTATTGCCGCAGCCGGTCCGCTACTCGGTCCCGTACTGGCCGCCCAGTTCGGCTATTTGCCCGGTTTGTTGTGGATTTTGATCGGCTGCGTTCTTGCAGGCGGCGTGCACGACATGGTCGTGCTGTTTTGCTCGGTGCGCCACAAGGGCCGTTCGCTTGCATATATTGCCACGCGCGAAATCGATCCCACCACGGGTTTTGTGGCTTCCTGGGCTGTGCTTGCGATTCTGATCCTGACGCTGGCGGGGCTTTCGATTGCTTGTGTCAACGCCATGCACGATTCGCTGTGGTCGACCTACACGGTTGTGGCCACGATTCCGATCGCCATCATCATGGGCTTGTATCTGCAGATCTGGCGCAAGGGTGACGTGCTCGGTGCAACGCTTCTGGGCGTGGTGCTGCTTTTCCTGTGCATCCTTTCCGGTCCTTGGGTCGCTTCGCACCCTGAGTATTTCGGCTTCCTTGACATCGATCGCAAGACGATGTCGGTCTTGATCCCGATCTACGGCTTCTTTGCATCTGTTCTTCCGGTGTGGCTGCTGCTCTTGCCGCGCGACTACCTGTCGACGTTCCTCAAGGTCGGTACGATCCTTGCTCTGGCTCTTGGCATCGTCTTCGTGATGCCCGAGTTCAAGATGCCTGCCATTACCGAATTCATCCATGGCGGCGGCCCGATCGTGGGTGGTCCGGTGATCCCGTTCATCTTCATTACGATTGCCTGCGGTGCCTTGTCGGGTTTCCATGCCACGATTGGTACGGGTACGACCCCGAAGATGATCGGAAATGAAAAGGACGTGCTCTTCGTGGGTTACGGTGCCATGCTTACCGAAGGTTTCGTGGCTGTGATGGCTCTGGTGGCTGCCTGTGTGCTTGTGCCTGCCGACTACTTTGCCATCAATGCGCCGGCAGCCAAGTTTGCCGAACTCGGCATGCAGGTTCAGAACCTGCCGATGCTGGAAGCCGAAGTGCAGGAAACGCTGGCTGCTCGCCCGGGTGGTTCTGTGTCGCTCGCCGTCGGTATGGCCTATATCTTCTCCCGCATCCCCTGGATGGAAGACCTGATGGCCTACTGGTATCACTTTGCGATCATGTTTGAAGCTGTCTTCATTCTGACCGCCGTTGACGCTGGCACCCGCGTCGGTCGCTTCTTCCTGCAGGAAATGATCGGCCGCTACATCTCGCCGAAGTTCAATCAGAAGGATTGGGTACCGGGCATCATCATCACCAGCGTGCTCTTTACCGGTTCCTGGGGCTACCTTGTGTACTCGGGTGATATCTCGAGCATCTGGCCGCTCTTCGGTATCTGCAACCAGTTGCTTGCGTCCGTGACGCTTTTGATCGGCACGACCGTGTTGCTGCGCATGAATAAGGGCAAGTACGCCTGGATGACCGGCGTGCCCGGTTTGCTGATGACCGTCATCACGATCTGGGCCGGCATCTGGTTGGTTGTTAACCAGTATCTGCCCAATGGTCAGCATTTGCTCGCTACGCTCTCTTGCGTTGTTATGCTGCTGATGGCGTTTGTGATTTTCGGTACGTTGCGCCGCTGGATGGTCCTCATCAACATGAAGACCCTTACGCGCGATCAGTACGGCGTTGAAGTAAAGGAAGTCGTTGAAGAATAAGTCTTCACTTCCTCTACTTTGAAGAAACTGCAAAACCTCGCTTCGGCGAGGTTTTGCGTTTCGGAAATCCGCAAATTTCGGCAAAATTCGAACGTACTGCAACCGACGGTTTTTTTAAATGACCCGCTTCCAAAGATTTTTGACGGCCTTAAGTTGCACTTTTTTTTGCGCGACAGTCGGAGCCGAGACTGTAGTGCCGGCGCAGGACGGCATTGTTCTTAATTTGGTTTCGCGACTGGATGATTTTGGTGCATATGCCACCTCAGTGCAATTGCCGCGACCAATCAACTTTGGCATTGTTGCCTTTACTCGCCCGTCGCCCAATGAAGCGGTGGTTGAAGCGACGATACAAAGCCTGCGGCGATCCTTTGGGGAAGAAAACGTACGAGTGCGCGAATACACGATGACCGAACTAGCAGAGGCCATTCGTGATGAAGAAGTCGATATTTTTCTTTCAAGCGCGGGTTTCTATTGGCGCCTGATGCAAAGCGGAGCGGTGGCAGTTGCTTCTCTGGCAAGCAAAGCCTATCCGGATCCTAATCATGGGGAAGGGTCGGCTTTTGTGGTCCGATCGGATTCGACAATTCAAAGCTTTGTCGACATGAAGGGGAAAATGGCGGCAGCATCAAGTGCCGGAGGCTTTACCGGTTATCTGATTCCGATGGGAGAGGTGGTACGGCGCGGCTTCGCGTTTGAAAAGTTTTTCAGCTCGGTCGCTTTTGTCGGTCCCGACGACCGGCTCAAAGCCGGTTTTGATCTGATGCGTGAAGGCAAGGTTGACGTAGCAATTTTGCGTCAATGCTGGCTTGAGCATTACCTGCAAAAGCACCCGCAGGAAAGGGGGATGTACCGCGTCATTGAACCGCGTGACAGAACGCCCGCGCAATTGAAAAATGGTGTGTGCCAACGCTCGACTGAACTGTATCCGAGTTGGGTGCTTGCATCGGCTCCCGCTGCTCCTCCCGAAATCACCAAAGCCGTGGTGTATGCGGCCTTTTCAATGGCGCCCACCGGCGACGGTCACTACTGGACGGTCGGCACCGACTACCGTGCCGTCGACGAGCTTTACCGCTCACTGCGTCTTGGCCCCTATGAGTGGATGCGCAACTGGACGTTTAGCCGCGTATGGGATGAGTACGGCAACCTTATCATCGCGTTTCTCGTTTTTCTACTGGCCTGGATAGCGCACTCGGTACGCGTGACAAGGCTTGTGACCGTCCGCACCCAGGAACTTCGTGATGCGCTGGAACGCGAGAAGGAACTCAAAGCCCAGGCCAACGAAACGCACGAACGCATCGAGCGTCTGCAAAAAAGCGGTATTGTCGGTTAACTTTCTTCGATGATTGCGCACGAACTGCGTCAACCGATGAGCGCTGCGTTGCTCTTTAGCAAGAGCGCCAGAAAGATTCTCTCTCGCGAGGAGCCCAACACGAGGCTTCTTACCGAGGTGCTCGGCAATATTGAGTCTCAGATTGAAAGAGCCAACAGCATCATTGACAATGTGCGCTCGTATGCCAAGGGCATTCGCAAATCACGACAAAAAGTTGACTTGAAAGTCATTATTGATCAGTCGATTGCCGCCTTTCGAAGCACAGGGCGTTACCCGAAGGTCGACATTTTTTTGGAAACCGATCCGGGCGTCATTTTTGAAGCCAATCCGCTGGAGTGGGAACTGGTGACGCACAATCTTGTGAAAAATGCCTGCGAGGCCTGTCAAAATACGGAACGCCCGACAGTGCGCGTGGGGCTCGAACATCTTGCCATCGACAAGGTGCGTCTGACTGTTTCGGACAACGGCGAGACGCTCAGCGAGGCGGATTTTGAGCGCCTGACGCAACCTCTGATGAGTGTCAAGGAAGAGGGGCTCGGACTTGGTCTGCAGATTGTGCGCGGCATTGCCGAGTCGCACGGCGCTCGGCTACATTTTGTGCGCAACAGAACGCGCGGTTTGACGGCTGTCATTGATATCAATCTGCGCGGATCCAAGAAGCAGAAAGCCGACAAACAACAAACCGAAAACGACTGAACGGCTTAGGAATCAAGCATGGAACCCGATTACATCAAGCAAAAGGCCCTGATTCGAATTCTTGACGACGACGAAGCGCTCGGCGCGGCTTTAAAGCTCTATCTTGAGCTTGACGGCTGGCAGGTAGCGGCTTACACCTCGGCTCGCTGCTTTTTTGCCGAAGATCGTCCGTCTGTGCCCGGTTGCCTTGTGCTTGACGTGCGTATGCCCGAACTGACGGGCTTGGAGTGCCAACGTCTTCTCAACGAGCGGCAATCAAATATCCCGATCGTGTTTATTTCCGGACACGGCGACATTGACATGGCCGTACGGACGATTCTTGACGGCGCCTACGACTTCCTGCAAAAGCCGGTTGATGAGGAGCGTCTTGTACGTTCGGTGATGCGGGCTGCAGGCGACAGCGTTATGAAGGCCGAAGGCAAGGTGAGCGATGAGGCTGCGGTCGCGTTGGTTGAAAGGCTCACGGAGCGCGAGCTCGAGGTGGCTAAGCTGGTGGCGCAGGGGCTTGTGAGCCGTATCGTCGGTGAGCGACTCGGCATTTCGCCGCGTACGGCTGAACTGCATCGCTCACACGCAATGAAGAAGCTTTCGGCAGCCAGTCCGGAACATCTTAAAAATATTCTCAAAAGCGCCGGCGCAATTTGAATTTTTTGGCCCTGCGCCGGTGGCGCCAATGTCAAAATCCAGAAAATTTTTTTTACCGGTAAGAGTATTTTTGCCGAACTTTTTTGATCATTACCACCATGAACAAAACAAGCACTCTAGCGGTCGCCGCAACATGCGCCCTGTGCGCCGGCAGCACTTTCGCTGCGGAATACGCGCTCGGTGCGGGTATCCACATGAACGCCAGCGAATACAAAGGCGTGGATATCGAAGTTGTTCCCGCTCCGATCATGAACGCCGAGACGGAATACTTCTATCTGCACGGTCTGGAAGCGGGTGGCTATCTTTTGAAGAGTCCCAAGCATGCCATCATGCTCGGCGTATCGTATATGCCGCTTGAATTTGATGCCGGCGACAGTGACGACCATCAGATGAAGCAGTTGGACGATCGCGATGCGAGTGCCTTTCTTAATCTGAGCTACCGCTACACCGGTGAATGGGCCAGTTTCGGCGCCAAGATTTCCGGCGACATTCTGGGCGAGAGCAACGGCATTCTCGTTGACGTGAATGCCGCCAAGCGCTTTCAGATTCAGCGGTTGGGCATCACGCCGATGATCGGTGTGACCTGGTCGAGCTCCAACTTCAACGACTACTACTACGGTATTTCCGCAGCAGAATCCGCCAGAAGCGGTTTGGAAGAATACGAAGCCGACAGCTCCGTGACACCCTACGCTCGCATGGTGTTTGACTACAGCTTCAACGATCACCTCTCGATCTGGCTGGAAGGCTCCGTACGTCACCTCGGCAGCGAAGTCAAGGACAGCCCGATGGTCGAAGACAGCGTGCGTTTGGGCTTTGGCGGCGGCGTCAACTGGAGCTTCTAACAAAGTTTGAACAAAGAAAAACGAGCAGCGCTTATCGGGCGATCTGCTCGTTTTTTTTCAAAAACGAGAGATTAGCGTCAGACGCAGGCTTCGATTTGTTCGGAAACCTCGAGCCACTGAGCTTCAAGCTCTTCGAGCACGCCGGCTGCTTCACCGCGCCGGCGCGTGACGTCGGCTACGGTTTCAGCAGGCGTCTTTTCGTACCATGCGGTGTCAGCAAGCTGTGCGTCTAGCGAGGCAAGCTCTTCGCTGACCTTGCCCATTTCCTTTTCCACCTTGGCGAGTTTCGCGAGAAGCGGCTTTTTGAGTGCCGCAATGCGGTTGCGCTCAAGAGCTTCGAGTTTGCGTTGCTCTTTGCGATTGATTCCTGCAGAAGCTTGCTGCGGAGTCACGGGCTTGTCGGCTGTCTGCGACAGCTTTCGATGCTGCAGAACAAAAGCCGCGTAGTCGTCGAGGTCACCGTCGTATTCGGTCACGGCGCCGTCGTGCACCAAAATGAGCTTGTCGCAGACGCTGCGCAGAAGATGGCGATCGTGCGAAACGAGCAGCAAGGTACCCTCAAAGGACGAAAGCGCCACAGTGAGTGCTTCACGGGTGGCCATGTCGAGGTGATTGGTTGGTTCGTCCAAGACAATCAGATTGGGCTTGTCCCAGACGATCAAAGACAATGCAAGGCGCGCTTTTTCACCGCCCGAAAGAACGCCGATCAAGGTGTCGACCTTGTCGCCCGAAAAGCGGAATTTTCCGAGATGGTCTCTTAGCTGTTGTTCACGAACCAAGGGGGCTTTTCGCTTCATGACGTCAAGAGGCGTTTCGTCGGGATCAAGTGCCTCGAGCTGATGCTGGGCAAAGTAGCCGATCTGAAGTCCCTGGCCATCGCGCACCGTTCCGTGCAGCGGCTCGAGCTTTCCGACGAGCGTCTTGATGAGCGTGGACTTGCCCGCGCCGTTGACGCCGAGCACACCGATGCGTTCGCCCGAGCGGATGCAAAGATTGACGCCGTTTAGAACGCGGTTCTCACCATAGCCGGCCGCAACATCTTCAAGGGTTACCAGCTGCGTGGGCATGCGTTCGGGCTGTTCGAACGCAAAGCGCCAGCTGGTGGCGCTACGCACAGGTTCGACGACTTCGAGACGCTCGAGCATCTTGATGCGCGATTGTGCCTGACGCGCCTTCGTGGCCTTGTAGCGGAAGCGCTCGATGTAGCTTTTGAGGTGAGCGGCCGTACGCTCATAGGCTTTGCGGTTGGCCTCCTGCAGGCGCAGGTTCTGGACGCGCTGCATTTCGTAGAACGAATAGTTGCCGCCGTAGCGCGTGATGGTACCGTCTTCAACGGCCCATGTTGTCTGTACGGCGCGATCGAGAAATTCTCGGTCGTGGCTGATGATGATGACAGTGCAGGTCAGACGCTTGAGCCAGGCTTCAAGCCAGATGAGACTGTCGATGTCCAGGTGGTTGGTGGGTTCGTCCAAAAGCAGCAGCTGTGCCGGGTTAATGAGACAACGAGCCAAAGCCAGGCGATTGCGCCAGCCGCCCGAGAATTCACGCACGGTACGGTTTTCATCCCCGGGCAGAAAGCCCAGACCGTTCATGATCGTGAGCGCCTGCGCCTTTACAGCGCCTTCGTTGATTTCCGCCAGATGTGCGGCGGCCGCAGCAATACGCATGTCGTCGCCGCTTTCGTGCGCGGCGAATTGCTCAGCTTGGGCTGCCACGAGCGGAGCGTGGCCTTCAAGCACGTACTGCAACGCTTCGCGATCGGTCTCTTCCACGCTCTGCGCGACTTCGGAAACCAGTTCCGGCACATCGATGGTGCCCGATTCAGGACTCAGTTCGCCCAGAATAGCGGCAAAAAGCGACGATTTGCCGCTTCCGTTCTCACCGACGAGCGCAATGCGCTCGCCGTCGGAGGCGACCAGATTTACGTTGTCGTACAGCGTACGCGTGCCGCGCACAATCGAAAGGTGTTGGAGTCTGAGCATGGAAACAATTTCAGGGCGCGAGAAAGCCGCGCCCTGACAAACATTGGCAAAAGTGTCGGCTTACAGGTGCTGAAGGTCTTCGGCGCGCACGGCAAAGACCATGTCTTCTTCTTCTTCGGTCGAAAGCCATGTGACGGGCAGTTCGGGCCAGATGGCCTCGAACGCTTCGCGGCCGTCTCCGATTTCAACGATGGCTACGCCGTTTTCCGTCAGGTGTTCTTTGAGCGCGGGCATGAAGCGGCGCATGAAGTCCATTCCGTCGTCTCCGGCTTCCAGCGCCAGTGCCGGTTCGTGACGGTATTCGGCAGGCAGCTCTTCCATGGCCTGATGCGTCACGTAGGGTGGATTGGAGATGATGAGATCGAACTTACGTTTCCCCAAATGCGAGAAAATGTCGGTTTGAACGAGTTCCAGATCGTCGTCAAGGCCATATTTCGTGCGGTTGATTTTGGCGACTTCGAGTGCATCGGCACTGATGTCGGCGCCCGTGACCTGCGCTTCGGGAAATGCCATCTGCGCGAGGATCGCAAGGCAACCGCTGCCGGTGCACATATCCAACACAGTGTGTATGTTTTCAGGCTCAACCCAAGGCTCGAGCCCCTCTTCAAGAAGTTCGGCAATGTAGCTGCGCGGAATCAGCACGCGCTCGTCAACATAGAAGGGGTGTTCGGTGAGCCAGGCTTCGTGCACGAGATACGGCGCGGGGACCTTGTTGTGCACGCGAGACTCGATGTTTTTCAGAACTTCCCAGAGCTCGTCCTGCGTGAGGTGCGCATTCCAGAAGGCTTCGAGGCGGTCAAACGGAAGCTTGAGGGTGCGCAGCACAAGAAAAGTGGCTTCTTCCCAGTAGTCGGCCGTGCCGTGCCCGAGAGTCACGTCAAAGCGTTCCATCTCGCTCATGGCCCAGCGAACCACGTCGCAGACTGTGTGCAGTTCGGTCGGATATTGATGATGAGACATCAGAAATTCTCCAAATACGCTTTAGCGGTGCGGTAGTAGATTTCGGCGAGCGCTTTGAGTTCGTTGACGCTCACACATTCGTTGACGCTGTGAATCGTTGCGTTGATAGGCCCGAATTCTACGGTTTCGCGACTGATGCTGCTGATAAAGCGTGCGTCAGAGGTACCGCCGCCGGTTGAAAGTTCGGGTCTCACTCCCGTGACATCGGCAATGGCCTGTGTCAGCTTTTGCGTCATGCTGCCCGGATTCGTTACAAACGGTTCGGCGCTGCGCTTCCATTCAAAGCACGCATCAAGTGTGTATTTGGCGGCAAGATCCTCGATGGTCTTGATGAGGCGCTCAGCTGTCCACTCGGTGTTGAATCGAATGTTAAAGAGCGCCGTGAGTTCTCCGGGGACCACATTGACGGCGCCAACGCCGGCCTGAATGTTGGAAATCTGGAAGGTGGTCGGTCCGAAATAGTCGTTACCCTGATCCCATTGGCGGGAAGCGAGTTCGGCAAAAAATGGCGCCGCTTCGTGAATCGGGTTTTTCGCCAGATGCGGGTAGGCGACATGTCCGGCTTTGCCGCGGATTGTGACTTTTCCGTTTAGAGAACCCCGACGACCGTTTTTGATCGTGTCACCGAAAAACCTCGAGCAAGAGGGTTCGCCTACGATGCAGGCGTCAATCGTCACACCTTCATCTTTGAGTTTTTGCACCACACGTTTGGTGCCTTCATGTCCGTCGCCTTCTTCGTCAGAAGTGATCAGAAAAGCAAGCGTTCCCGGATGATCCGGTTTTTCCTGGACCAGACGCGCAAAGGCAACGGCGGCTGCCGCAACCGATCCTTTCATGTCGGCTGCGCCGCGGGCGTAGAGCTTGCCATCGCGCACGGTCGGCTCAAAAGGAGGCGTTGCCCATAAGGCAGGATCGCCTGCCGGAACCACATCGACGTGTCCGGCAAAGACGAACAGGGGCGCGCCGTTGCCGTGCGTGATCCAGGCGTTGGTGGTGCCGTTGGGCGTGCGTTCGATTTCAAACGCAAAATCCGAGGGCTCAAGCGCTGCTTGCAAAACGGCCATGCATCCTGCTTCGTCGGGCGTGACCGAGGGGCGGGCAAGCAGCTTTTTGGCTAGATCAATGACGGGCATGACCGATCAGTCGCGCAGCAGATCGTTGATGGAGGTCTTGGAGCGGGTCTTGGCATCGACGCGCTTGACGATGACGGCGCAGTTGAGGTTGTAAGTGCCGTCCTTGCTCGGCAACGAGCCCGGGACGACCACGGAACCGGCCGGCACACGGCCGCGCAGGATTTCGCCCGTTGTGCGGTCGTAGATCTTGGTTGACTGACCGATGAAGACTCCCATGGAAATCACGGAGTTTTCTTCGACGACCACGCCTTCGACGATTTCGCTGCGTGCGCCGATGAAGCAGTTGTCCTCAATGATCGTGGGGCCAGCCTGCACGGGTTCGAGAACGCCGCCGATGCCAACGCCGCCCGAGAGGTGGCAGTTCTTGCCGACCTGAGCGCAGGAGCCCACGGTGGCCCACGTATCGACCATCGTGCCAGAGCCCACGCGTGCGCCGACGTTTACAAAGGAGGGCATCAGCACGGCGCCTGGTTCAATGAAGGAGCCGTAGCGGGCGATGGCGCCGGGGATGGCGCGGATGCCGGACTCGGAAATCTTCTGGCCGTCGTTGTCGTGGAACTTCACGGGCAGCTTGTCGTACCAGGTAAAGGGACCGGCCTTCATCACTTCGTTGGGCATCAGACGGAAACTCAGAAGAACTGCCTTCTTGATCCACTGGTGCGTGAGCCACCCTTCGGCAGTCTTTTCGGCCACGCGCATTGAGCCATTGTTCAGGCCCGCGAGCACGCTCATGATGGCTTCGCGCTGATCGGCAGCGATCGTTTCGGCATTCCACTGATCGCGGCTGTCCCATGCGGATTCGATGATGGAGGTAAGTTCCTGAGTCATTTCTTGTGTTCCTTTCAAAGGTTGGCGCACTTGCTCGCGTACCGAGCCTCCCTGCGCGCCGTTTGTTAAAAAATCGGTTTTACGGATGATAGGTCACTTGCGTGATAGAGCAAAGTTGCGGATGCGCTCTGCCGCTTCGCCGATGCGCTCGGGCTCGGCAACCAGTGCGATGCGCACGTAGCCTGCGCCCGGGTTCATGGTCGAGTCGTCGGCAAGTGTCACGTTACGCGACAGGTAGGAGCCCGGCAGCACCGTGACACCCGTCTGACGATAGAGTTCGCGAGCAAAGACTTCATCGTCTTCACCGACGTTGGCCCAGAGATAGAAGCTTGCCTGCGGCATGGGTGCGTCAATCACAGAGTTCAGAATGGGTTGCGCGACGGCAAATTTTTCACGATACAGACGGCGGTTTTCCACGACGTGCGCCTCGTCGTTCCAGGCAGCAATTGAAGCGGCCTGAATCATCGGGTTCATGGCCGAGCCGTGATAGGTGCGGTAAAGAAGGTAAGAGGCGATGAGCGAGCGGTCACCGGTCACAAAGCCGCTGCGCAGACCCGGCGCATTGCTGCGCTTGGAAAGGCTGTTTAATACGATGATGTTTTTCAGATCGCTTCGACCGCAGGCTTTGGCCGCCGTCATGGCGCCGATCGGAGCGTTGCCTTCTTCGAAATAAATTTCGCTGTAGCACTCGTCGCTTGCGATGACAAAACCGTATCGATCCGAAAGAGCAAAGAGTTTGTTCCAGTCGTCCAGATCAAAGACGGATCCGGTGGGATTGCCCGGAGAGCAGATGTAAACGAGCTGCGTTTGCGAAAGCGTGTCAGGACTTAGAACGGACACGTCGAGCTTATAGCCGTTTTCTCGGGTAAGCGGCAAGTACACGGGATCGGCTCCGGCCAGAAACGTTGCGCCTTCGTAGATCTGATAGAAGGGAACGGGCATCACGACTTTGGCGCCGCCTTTGACAGTCGGGTCGACAAGGCATTGGACCAGACTGAAAAGGGCTTCGCGGGTACCGAGCACCGGCAGGATTTCGGTCGCGGGATCCGGGGCCAGCCCGTAGCGGCGTTCGCACCAGGCGCTGATGGCCTCACGCAGGGCAGGACTGCCTGCCGTACCCGGGTAGGAACTCATGAGCGAAACGTTTTGCGCAATGGCATCGCAAATGCACTGCGGAATCGGATGACAGGGTTCGCCGATTCCGAGCGAAATAGGCTCGAGTTTGCCTTCAGCCGGAACAATTCCCTCAAAAAGCTTGCGCAGTCGGGCAAAGGGGTAGGGGCGGGTGCGAGAAAGTCCGGGATTGGGCACGGGAGAATCCTTTGAAAAGTAACGGCCGAAGTGAAGGACGGCACGGGCACATCCGAAAAATTATACGGTTGGTTTCGTCTTCAAAACGTGAGGTAACGGTACAATCCGAACGCAAGCGCCGAACTTTCCTTTTCAGGGCGCTTTCTTTTTTGTTTCGCTTCTTTTCCCGTAACACACAGTGCGCTTAAAACAGCTTCGTATTTCCGGCTTCAAGAGCTTTGCCGATACCACCGTCATCGAATTTCCAGGGGCGGTGGCCGGTATTGTCGGCCCCAACGGCTGCGGCAAATCCAATGTGATCGATGCCATCCGCTGGGTGCTGGGCGAAGCGCGCGTCTCCGAACTGCGCGGCTCGACGTCCATGAGCGAACTCATTTTTTCGGGTTCGGTCAATCGTCCTGCATCTTCGCGCGCTTCGGTCGAATTGGTGCTGGACAATTCCGACGGAACGGTAAAGGGCGCCTGGGGCCGCTACACGGAGCTTTCCGTCAAACGCGTCGTGACGCGTGACGGTAGCAATGCGTACCTCATCAACAATCAGCAGGTGCGCCGCCGCGACGTTCAGGACATTTTTATGGGGACGGGCCTTGGCCCCCGCTCCTACGCGATCATCAGCCAGGGCATGATCAGCAACTTCATCAAGGCCAAGCCCGAAGAGTTGCGCGTGTATCTGGAAGAAGCTGCCGGCGTGAGCAAATATAAGGACCGTCGCCGTGAAACCGAAACCGCACTAGCGGGTACGCGCAACAATCTTGAAAAAGTCAGCTATCTGCAGGAGACAAAGCGCAATGAAATCCAACGCTTGTCGGCCGAGGCCGAGGTTGCGGCCCGCTGGAAGGAGCTGACCGAACAAAAAGACAAAGCCGAACTGCTGTGGTATTTCCTGCAGGAACAGGATGCAGGTGCGGCGGTTAATAAAGTCAACACGCAGATTGCGGCGCGCGAAGCCGATTTGCTGCAGGGCAGGGGTGAACTCCAAAAACTGACCACGCAGATCGAAGTGTTGAAGGAGGACGTTCGCGTCAAGCGAGAAGCGGCCGACAAGGCTCGTGAAGCCGCCTGGCAGGCCAACGCGCGCGTCACGGAACTCGAAGGTGCCATTGCCCGCATCATTACCGAAAAAGATTCACTGGCGCGAGAAATCGCCAATGCCGCCGAAAGCATTGCAAGACGTCGCAATGAGCGCGATACCGCCGCAAGCCGTCTGGCCGAACTAGCCGCAAAGGAACAGGAACTGCGTGAAAACGCCGAGGCCATGACCGAAGAGTGTGCCGCTTCGCAGGAAGCGGCTCTCGTACTGCAACAGGAATGCGAGGAGAAAAAAGAGGCCTACGAAAAAGCCCGACAGGCAGCTGCCGCGCATGAAAAGCGCATGGAAGTTCTGAACGTTCAGATGCAGGCTTTGGCACGCGAATTAAACGACATCGAAGCGCGTCTGGAAGCGATTGAAGCGGAACGCCGGTCGAGTCAGGCGCCTGACGAAGAGCGCTTTGCGGAACTTTCCGTACTCATTGAAGAGACGCAGGCGCAGTTTGAAGAACTGACGGCAACGGTTGAGGAAAAAAAGACCGAGCTTGAGTTGTCTCGCAACGCCAACGATGAGACCCGTGCTCAAAAGGAACGCCTGAGTGCGATTCACGCCCGTACCGTAGCGCGACTGCAGGCGCTTGAAGCGCTGCAGCAAAAGTCGCAGGCCGAAGGCAAGCTTCCTGCATGGCTCGGCAAAATGGGACTCTCCCAAGCCGCGCGTCTTTTCGAAAAGATTACGGTTGAAGACGGTTGGGCCGTGGCGCTCGAAGCGGTGTTAAGCGCCAAAGCAGGGGCGCTCAACATGAGCGTTCTCGAACGAGCGGCCGGTTTTGAATACGATCCGCCTCCCGCGCGCCTCGTGTTTTACGGTGAACCCAAGGGACAGAAGGCATCTCTGCCTAAGCTTGCCAAACAGCTTGCCGAAAAAGTCACCTCGGACGACCCTAAGGTAAAAGGGGCGCTCGAGGAATGGCTTGCCGGTGTTTATGTCACCGATACGCTCGATGAGGCGGTGGCTCGACGCTCGGAACTTGCCCGTGGCGAGCGTTTTGTCACGCCAAAGGGCCATATTGTTGACCCGATTTCGATCAGCTTCTGGGCTGAGGAGAGCGAAAGTGCCGGCGTCATGTCGCGGGCGGCCGAAATTCGCACGCTTTCGGAACAGTCCACACGCGAGCGCGATGAGCTCGATGCGATTGACGAAAAACTGGTGGCTCAGCAGGGTGCCCTGAAAGTGGCCCAAGCGCAGGCTGCCGAAACGAGCCGCGCGGCCGATGCAAGCCGCAACGAGCTGCACATGCTGCAGGTCGAATATTCGGCACTGTCCGCCGCCATTGATGCCTGGCGTGAAAAGAGCCGTCGAACGGCCGATCAGGAGGCCGAACTGAAAATGCGTCACGAAGAACTCATGGCGCAGCAGGAAGAGACGGATGCGGCGTTCGAGCAGGCCGATCAGACGCTTGCAGAGGTTCAACAAAAAACGCTTGACGCTAAGGTGGCGCTTGAAGAGGCTGAACACGCTTCGTCGACTCTGACGGAAAAAGTCAGAAGTCTGGAGAGCCAAATTGAACTCATGCGCGTGCAGCTGCAGACCAACCAGGAACGCGTGCGTGACGCTCAGGAACGTCGTGCCGGAGCCGATGAAGAAATCGAGAATCTGACGGCACACATGGAAGAGCTAGCCGCACGTCGCGAAAGCTTGGACGAAACCGCACAGCGCGAAGGCCTTTCACGCGTCTTGGAAGAGCTTAATGACAAAAACGAAGCGCACAAAGCGGCCGAAGCTGAGTGTGCTCGAGCTGAGCAGGAACTTGAAGCCGCCCGCACCCGCAATTCGGATTTGAACGCCGCTCAAACTCCCTTGTTGCAGGAAATCGCTGACCTGAAGGTGAGACGCGAAAGTTGGCTCACGCAAAGCGTAGTTTTTACTGAGCACTTGGATGCCGCACAGGCTGATCGACAGGCTTTGGCGCTTCAGGTACAGGAAGAAGGGCTGCGAGCGTCCGGGCTTAAGAGTCGCGTTTCGCGTTTAAATGAAGCGATTGCCGCCTTGGGACCGGTCAATCACGCTGCTCTTGAAAATTTGCAAGAGAGTCGTCGTGCGATGGAGGAAACCGAGCGGCAGGTGGCCGATCTAGAAGAGGCGATTGCCAATTTGGAAGCAACGATTCGCAAGATTGACGCAGAAACACGAGAACTGCTCCGCAATACCTTCACCGAAGTCAATAAAAACTTCCGGGAAATGTTTACGGGGCTCTTCGGTGGTGGCAGCGCAGAGCTGCGTATGAGCGGCGAAGAGATTCTGGAAGCCGGCGTAGAGGTTTCGGCACAACCTCCGGGTAAGAAAAACGCAAGTGTCAAGCTCCTTTCGGGCGGAGAACAAGCGATGACCGCAACGGCTCTGGTGTTTGCCATCTTTAAACTCAACCCGGCTCCTTTCTGTTTGCTCGACGAAGTCGATGCTCCGCTCGACGAAGCCAATCAGGACCGTCTGGCGCGGCGCATCTTGCAAATGAGCAGCAACACTCAGTTCATGATGATCACGCATCATCGCGTCACGATGGAGCATTTGCGCACGCTCGTGGGCGTCACCATGAAGGAACCCGGTGTCTCGCGCGTGGTGTCGGTGGACGTGGAGCAGGCCTCGGAGATGGCTGCCCATTAAATCGGTCTCTTGCACTACAATTTCCGATTGTTCGAACGTTAACGGAGTCAGGCGCATGCCTAATATTGAACCCCTGTACATTGCCATTCTCATTGCGATTGTGATCGGCGTGGTCTGGTACATCCAGCATAAGAAAGAGAGCGATGCGAAAAACAAAGGCGAGTCGATTCTCGGCAAGGTCAAAGACAAGCATGATCGCGATGATCTTCCGGATATTGTTTCCGTTGACGAGGAACAGGTTCCGCGGCTGACAGCTGAAGACGAGGATCCGTCGGCTGCGGCAAACGCGGCTTCATCGGTGGCAACGCAAGAAGTTGATAAACCGATGGCGCCTCCTGTGGCTCAGTCTGAAGAGCCGATTGCCGTGTCGGTGGAAGCGAAGGAGGCGCCACGCGTTCCGGTGGCTCAGCGTCGTAAAGCGGAAGTCGATCCTGCCGTTGAAGCGGTGATCAATATCACTCCGTTGGAGGGCTCTTTTGATTTGCGCGCGCTTAAGCAACGCATTGCCGACATTGAGGCCGAGCCTCTTCTCAAGGATCTCGTGCGCGTTCAGTGCTTCGATAAGGTGAGCGGTCTGTGGTACGACGGAGCCGATCGTTTGACGGAATGCACTCAGATTTATCTTTCGATGCTGCTAGCCAATCGCTCCCGTCGTGTTGATCAGCCGACCGCATCGAAATTCATGATTCATGCCGAACAGTTTGCGATCGAACTCAAAGGTGAATCCGAAACTCCTGACTCCAACGAAATGATCCAGGGTGCCGAGCGCATCGAACGCATCATTCAGGCATTTGACAAGCGCTTGTATGTCAAGCTTGTGGCAGCCAAGGACATCGAAGACGATGAACTTGACGTAGCCGCCAAAGCCTGCGGGTTTGTGAAGGAAAACGATCGCTACAACAAGTACGTGCCGGGCATTTCGACACCTGTTTTCCATATCCTTCCGCCGCAGACACTCGGCAACGAAATCGAGCTGTCGTTTGAAGTGCCGCTAATGGCTCCCGCTTCCGACCCGTTGAGTCAGTTTTTTGCCATTGCTAACGATTTGTGCTGCCGAATCGACGCCGTGATGACGGATGCTTCGGGCAATCCGATTGGCTCGCGCGCCGCAAGCCGCATCGAGTCGGCTCTCAAGGGCATGCACAACACCATGGCCGAGCACGGCGTTCCCGCCGGCTCCCGTCGTGCCTGCCTGATTTTCTCGGCAGACTGACGGCCGAGGATTTTGCGGTACAAAGAGCCTCCGGTGCCGCTTGCCCCGGAGGCTTTTTCAGATTCAAGGACACAAAAAAGGAAATCAGATCGTGACGGACGACCGTTTTGATGGGCCCGACGAAGAAGTGCGCGCACGCATGCAGCAGTACGCCGAGCTGTTGGATCGGTGGAATTACGAGTATTACGTATTGGACAACCCGTCCGTGCCGGACGCCGAGTACGACCGAGTTTTCCGGGCTTTGAGCGAGCTCGAAGAACGCTATCCGCAGTTGAAGTCGGCTACGTCCCCGACCTTGCGTGTGGGGGGAGAGGTACGCAGCGATCTCACCAAGGTGCGTCACGCAGTACCCATGCTTTCCATCCGAACCGAAACGGATTTCACTGATGAGGGCGCTCTGGCCTTTGACGAGCGTGTGCGCAAGGAATTGGGGCTCAACGAAACGGACGCGTCGATTGTCTACGACGCGGAACTCAAGTTTGATGGGCTTGCCGTTAATCTTCGATACGAAAACGGTGTTCTCGTGGGCGCGCAGACGCGTGGTGACGGAACCTTTGGCGAAGATGTGACGGCCAATGCCCGCACGATTCGTTCCATTCCGCTGCGAATAGATCCGAAGCTTGCGCCCGCAGTGCTCGAGGTGCGAGGCGAAGTCATCATGCACAAAGATGACTTTGAAAAGCTCAACGAAAAGCAAAAGGAACTTGGAGAAAAAACGTTCGTCAATCCCCGCAATGCCGCAGCAGGTGCCTTGCGTCAGCTCGACAGTCGCATCACGGCGCAGCGTCCGCTTCATTTCTACGCCTACGGAACGGGGGAGGTGAGCGACGCAGAATTCGCTCAGTCCATGACCGAACTTTTCGCAAAGCTCACAGAGCTGGGCTTTCCGGTAGCCGAACAGCGCCGTACGGTTCGCGGCGCGCAGGCGCTTGCTGAGTTTCATCGCGACGTGTTGGCGCACCGCGCTGAACTGCCGTTTGAAATTGATGGCGTCGTCTACAAGGTCGACTCGTACAGCCAGCAGCGAGCACTCGGATTCGTGGCCCGTGAACCGCGTTGGGCCTGCGCGCACAAATATCCTCCGGAAGAAGCGTTGTCGGTTGTGCAGGCCATTGATGTTCAGGTCGGACGCACGGGGCGTGTGACGCCGGTTGCGCGTCTTGTTCCCGTCTTTGTGGGCGGCGTGACCGTGAGTAACGCCACGCTGCACAATGAGGACCACATCAAGGAATTGGGGCTTTTGATCGGGGATACGGTTGTGGTGCGCCGCGCCGGAGATGTGATTCCGGAAATTGTGCGTGTGGTGACCGACAAGCGCCCGGAAAACGCACAGCCCTTCGTCATGCCGTCCGTCTGCCCAATCTGCGGCTCTGCCGTGGTGCGTGACGAGGAGGAGAAGGATTCGCGGTGCACGGGCGGACTGGTTTGTCCCGCGCAGCGAAAGCTCTCTTTGGTGCACTTTGCGCAGCGCCGTGCCATGGGGATCGATGGGCTGGGCGAAAAGATGGTCGACATGCTCGTTGAAAAAGAGCTCCTCAAGACGCCGGCCGACATTTATCGATTGACAGTGGAGCAGCTGACGGAGCTCGAACGCATGGGGCAAAAGAGTGCCGCCAATCTCATCGAAGCAATCGAAAAGAGCAAGAAAACGACGCTTGCGCGCTTTGTGTTTGCGCTTGGCATTCGTCACGTGGGCGAAGCAAGCGCCCGCGATTTGGCGCTCTTTTTCAGAACGCTCGACGCTTTGCGCAGCGCTACGGTCGAAGACCTCATGCAGGTGCATGATGTGGGCGAGGTTCTCGCGGAGTCAATTCGCGCGTTTTTCGATGAGCCGCACAACAACGCCGTGGTGGACGAACTCATTGCCGAGGGGGTTCACTGGAAACAGGAGGAAGTGCAGGTCAATCCCGAGGTCGCCGGAAAAACGTTCGTGCTCACCGGAACGCTTCCGACGCTTTCGCGAGACAAGGCCAAAGACATGATCCTGTCGTTGGGCGGCAAGGTTTCGGGATCCGTTTCCAAGAAAACCGATTACGTTTTGGCCGGAGAGGCTGCCGGAAGCAAGTTGGAAAAAGCGCAGGCGCTCGGAGTGACTGTGATTGACGAAGCGCGCTTCTTACAGATGATCGGACCGGGTGTCGGGCAATCTGAGCAAGTGTCTGATGCAAAAGAAAAAACGTCCGAAACCGAGACCGCGCGGCAATTGGCGATCGGAGAGACGGGATCTCTCTTCTAAGGCTTGATTTTTTAGGAAATTTGCGCGTAAAATTACACCTTTCGCAGAGCGGCCGCGTACGGTAGCTTTGTACCCCGGACTTGCCGGTCGGCAAGACGGAAAATTTTAAAAGCGCCTGGTACGGGCGCATTGTTTTAAAAGAGGAAAAATACAATGGTTATCATTCGTCTGTCCCGCTCGGGCTCCAAGAAGCGTCCCTTCTACAACATCGTCGTGACCGATTCCCGCAATCGTCGTGACGGCCGCTTCAACGAACGTCTGGGCTTCTACAACCCGATGATCGCTGAAGGCCCGCAGCGCCTGACGTTCAACGAAGAACGCGTGGCTCACTGGGTCAAGAACGGCGCTCAGATGAGCGACACCGTCGCCCGCATCCTCAAGGGTGCCAAGAAGGCTGCCGCCTAATTAGCGACAAGACGACGTAAGACGGAACTTTCAAGCGAAGGAAAATTAACCCGACCGCCCGACGGACTGCCTGCGAACCTCGCTGCTTCGGTGCCGTGCCTCTCGTGTCCAAGCACACCCGAATGCGCCGACGGCTATCCTCTTTGAGATGGGTTCGGTATCTAACTCGCAGTTCACAGCGGTTTCCTGACCAAGACAAGTGACGTCCGATCAATGCCGAAGGCGGTCTTTCCGGAAGACGGAGAGGCCGCTTTTTTCGTTTTCCGATTTTTGTGTTATGTCCGATAACAAAATCCTGACAGTGGGCCGTACCAACGGTGCATACGGCGTGCGCGGCTGGGTTCGCGTGGTACCTTTTGAAGAACCGGAAATTCTTGCCGCGACCAAACGTTGGTTTTTGACCGACATCCGAGGCAACACCAAGACTCTGGAAGTCGAAGAGCTCAAGGTTCACGGCCAGATGTTGATTGCCCGCATTGCAGGCATTCTCAATAAAGAAGATGCCGACGCTTTGCGCGGCCGTATCGGTGTGTTGCGAGAAGACTTCCCCGAAGCGGGGGAGGGCGAAGTGTGGGCGGCAGATGTGATCGGATTGCCTGTTGTCAACCAGCAGGGGATCGAACTCGGTCGTGTGACCGAAATCGGTACCAACACCGTGCAGGACATCTTCAAGGTCGAAGGCGGTCCGAAGGTCAACGGCAAGGATGCTGTGTACCTGATTCCCGATGTTGAACAGTATGTTTTGGAAGTGGATCTCGAAGAAGGCGTCGTGCGCGTCGATTGGGATCCGTCCTGGATTTAACGAAGGAATTGAGCTGTGGCAGCGCGCTTTGACGTCATAACGCTTTTTCCGGAAATCTTCACGGCGGTAAAGGATTTCGGCATCACGTCCCGAGCCAAAAAGCGAGGACTGTGGAATGTGCATTTCTGGAATCCGCGTCACGTGACGACCGATTTGCATCGCACTGTTGATGATCGCCCGTTTGGAGGCGGTCCTGGTATGGTGATGATGGCAGAACCCCTCTTTCAGACGCTGCAGTGCATCCGTGCATCGGGCAACAACGGCCGCGTGATCGCCTTTGCCCCGTCGGCAGCGCATCTGACGGACGCACGAGTGCGCGAATTCTCTTCTTGCGAGGATCTGCAGTTGGTACTCATCTGCGGTCGATACGAGGGTATTGACGAACGATTCCTGAGCACTTGCGTAGATGAACTCATCAGTCTGGGCGACTTCGTGCTTTCGGGAGCGGAATTGGCCGCTTGCGCTCTCATTGATGCGATTGTGCGGCAGTTGCCCGGTGCCATCAAAGATTTGTCGGCCTCCGACGAATCGTTTTCAACGGGATTTCTGGACGCTCCTCACTACACTCGTCCCGAGGAGTGGCACGATATGCGCGTGCCCGATGTGCTGCTCACGGGGCACCACGCCAACATCGAATTGTGGCGGAGAGAAAAAAGCCTTGAGGTGACACTGAAAAACCGACCGGAACTCATTGAAACCGCAAGACAAAAAGGTCTTTTGACCAAACGCGATGAGAAAACGCTGGCGGGACTTGTGTCCAAGCTGAAAAAAATGCCTGGGTAAGGTGGAATTTCTCCAATCAATTCAATATAATCACGCGTTCCTTGATGCTTTCTGCTCACCTTGGAACGCTTTTTTGATCAATCGTCTCGCTTGAGACATACAAAGGTTCCATCCTCTGGACGGCTGCAGAAACAACTGAAAAGATGCCGCCGCATGATGGTCACGGAGTTAAAAATGAACATTATTCACACCCTGGAACAGGAAGAGATCGCTCGCCTGTCCGCTGGCAAGACCATTCCTGAATTCCGCGCAGGCGACACCGTCAGCGTTCTCGTGAACGTGATCGAAGGTTCCCGCAAGCGTACTCAGGCCTATGAAGGCGTGGTTATCGCCAAGCGCAACCGTGGTCTCAACAGCTCCTTCATCGTTCGCAAGATTTCGAGCGGCGAAGGTGTTGAACGTACGTTCCAGCTCTACTCGCCGACGATTGCTTCTATCGAAGTCAAGCGCCGCGGCGACGTGCGTCGTGCCAAGCTCTACTACCTGCGTGAACGTTCCGGCAAGGCTGCTCGCATCCGCGAACTGCTCGTGCGTAAGGAAGCCGTGCAGGCTGCTGCTGAATAATTTCAGCCGGACACACGAAAGAGAGGCGGATTCGTCCGCCTTCGTAAAGCCTCGTGAAGTGATTTGCTTTGCGGGGCTTTTTTGCGTTTGAAAAAAACGAAAAATTTCTCATCAGAATCGTCCCGAAAGACCGTGGATGCGGCTTGCTTCGCTACAATCGCAGTGCATGTCAACGGTCGCCTGCTCATAGGCAGATGGATAAACAAGGGGGAGGAAGCATGTTGGTTGTCGGATTTACCGGCCATTCCGGTTCGGGCAAAACCACACTGATTGAGAAGGTGCTTGAGGCACTGATCTCGCGCGACCGCAAAGTGTCGGCGATTAAAAGCAGCCATCACGGTACCGATATTGATGTGCCGGGCAAGGACAGTTATCGCTTTCGTCAAGCCGGGGCTCAGGAAGTAGTTCTGGTGAGTGATCAACGCTGGGCACTGATGCGAGAAACCGAAGAGCCGGTGTCTCTTAAGTCAATCCTTTTGCGCCTGTCTCCGGTCGATATCGTTCTCGTCGAAGGCTACAAGAGCGAAGAAAATATTCCGCATATTCTTGTGCATCGCAGAAATGCCGGTTTGCAGGCGCCCGTGTTGACGGCAAATGTCGTGGCGGTTGCAACCGACGACGATTCGCTTGCTTTGCCCGAGGGCATTGCCAGACTTGACGTTAACAATCCCGTTGCCGTCGCCAATTTTGTCGTTTCACTGAAGGCTAATCGTGATCACTTATAACGAAGCGCTCCAACTTTTTTTAAACCATGCTCATGTAGCGGTCGGCACGGAAACGGTGCCGACGCTGTACGCAGAGGGTCGCGTTCTTGCTGAAGATGTGGTGAGTTCCATAGATGTTCCTGCTTGGGACAATTCGCAGATGGACGGCTACGCGGTCTTTAGCGAAGATCTTGCCTTGGCCACGCCAGAGACGCCCGTGGACCTTCCTGTGTCGCAACGCATCCCGGCCGGATCTTCCGGTCAGGCGCTTTTGCGCGGCACGACGGCGCGCATTTTCACCGGTGCGCCGATTCCGCCGCAGGCCGATGCCGTCGTTGCTCAGGAAGACGTGACCGTTAATGAAGACGGTTCCGTTCGCTTCATCAAATCAGCTGCTGCAGGCTCTTGGGTGCGTCGTCGCGCCTGTGACATTGCTTCGGGCAGCGTTGTTGCCGAAGCTGGGCGCGTGCTTGAGCCCGCTGTACTGGGGCTTGTGGCTAGCGTTGGCTGCGGTTACGTGACGGTATACCGTCATTTGCGCGTGGGCGTCTTCTTTTCCGGTTCCGAGCTGGTTGCTCCCGGTGAACCTCTGCCCGAAGGCGGTATTTACAACTCCAACCGTTACACGATTCGCGCGCTGTTGAAGCGTCTGGATTGTGAGGTTTATGACCTCGGAAGTATTCCCGATACCTTACAGGCCACGCGCGAGGCTTTTGAACGTGCTGCCAAGACGGCCGATGTCATCATTAGTTCCGGCGGTATGAGCGTAGGTGAAGAAGACCACATCAAACCCGCTGTTGAGTCGCTTGGCCGCATCGATATGTGGCGCGTGGCTCTTAAACCCGGCAAGCCCGTTGCCTTGGGCGAAGTGCAGGGCAAGCCCTTCATCGGACTTCCCGGCAACCCTGTTTCGAGCTTCGTAACGTTCCTGCTTTTGGCGCGTCCTTACCTCCTGAAGCTTCAGGGGCGGAAAGATGTGCAAGCGTTGCCCGCTCAGATTCGAGCTGATTTTGACTGGACTAAACCCGGAACGCGCGAAGAGTTTGTTCGTGTGCGCCGTAACAACAAGGGCGGTCTGGATCTCTATCACACGCAAAACAGTCAGGTACTCACAAGTTGTGCTTGGGCAGACGGTCTGGTGGATGTTCCTGCTGGTACGACTGTTAAGAAGGGCGATGTTGTGCTCTATTACCCGTTTGGGGATCTTTTTAAGTAAAGAATAAAAAGTGAAAATCGAAGTGAAATACTTTGCGCTTTTGCGCGAAGCCGTTGCCGTTGATTCTGAAATAGTTGAACTGGAGGCGTGCTCCCCTACCGTCAACGATGTGCGTGAAAAGCTATGTGAAGACGCGATGCACCGTACGGCTTTTGAAACCGTCAAGCGTATTCGAGCAGCCGTCAATGGAGAAATGGCGCCGATGTCGGCAGAGGTCAAGGACGGAGACGTCGTGGCCTTTTTCCCTCCTGTGACCGGAGGCTAACGCCATGACTCCCATGACGAAAATTCGTGTCAGTCACGATGATTTCGATGTTTCCGAGGAAATCGCAGCTCTCGAACGAGAAGGCCGCAATGCGGGTGCCGTGGTGACGTTTACAGGCGTTGTTCGCAGCGACGACGGTGTGACGGCGATGCACCTTGAGCACTACCCGGAGATGACAGAAAAGAGTCTGGCCCAGATTGTTGAAAAAGCCCGCGCTCGTTGGAACATTGAAGACGTCGTGATTATTCACCGCGTGGGTGAGCTCAAGGCAGGCGATCGAATTGTTCTGACGGTTGTGACGTCTGCACATCGCCGGGAAGCGTTTGAAGCGAGCGAATTCATCATGGATTGGCTCAAGACCGAAGCACCCTTCTGGAAAAAGGAAGTGACCGCTCAGGGCGGTCGATGGGTTGATGCTCGCGAAAGCGACGAAATTGCTAAAAATCGCTGGGGAAAGTAACGATGGAGACCCGAGACGGTGCCCTCTGGGCCGTATTTCTGGCTGTCGGTACTGGCGCAGCTCTCGGTGCCTGCGGACGTTGGGCGCTGAGTTATGTGTTCAATAACCGTATCGCATTGTTACCGCTCGGAACACTACTGTGCAACCTGCTGGGAGGTCTGCTGATCGGTGCGCTCACAGCTTGGTTCTCGACGCATTTGCAAGTGTCTCCGATGTGGAGACTCTTTCTGGTAACCGGACTTCTGGGCGGACTGACAACGTTTTCAACTTTTTCGGCCGAAGGCGTGCAGATGATGATGGCTGGCGACTGGCTGCGAGCTTTGGCGCACAGCGGCTTACATCTGTTCGGCTCGTTTGCTGCCACCGCCGTGGGTTTTGCGGTTGTCAGACAATTGACGGTTTAGTTTTCTAGAGTGTGAGGAGAATTGTTATGCATAAAGGCCTGGCAAGCATTCTGATTCTGGCATCGGCTGTATTAAATACATCGGCCGTTGCAGCGGACGCGTTGGCCGAATGTTATCGCACGGCGGACAACCGTTTGGAAGTTCAGGCTTGTCTGAAAAAAGAATTGGCCGAAACGGAAAAGTTCTACGACGACATTGTTGACCGTGTACTGGCCAATGCGCGCGACCTGGATCGCATTCAGAAACGCAAGGGTGCTGCCAAAGCCTTTGAGGAGTCCAATAAGGCTTTTGCTCGTTATTTGGATGCCGAGTGCAAGTGGGTTGAAGAAAGTTACGGATCGGGGACTGGTTCGGGTGACGCCATTCTTGCCTGCCGTATCAATTTGATGAAGATGCGTGCCGGATCTCTGGATGCCCAGTTCTTGAGCCGCTCGCACTGATGTTTTGTGATCAGTTGATCACTTGATGCTTATAAAACCGCCGGACGGAGAAGGCTTCTCGATTTGAGAGGCCTTTTTCGCCCGGCGGTTTCCGTCAAGTCGTCCGATGCAAATTATTTCGCTACGACGTTCACGAGCTTGCCCGGCACCACAATGACCTTGCGTACCGTGGCTTCACCCACGAAGCGGATCGTATCGGGGTGCGAGAGCACAGCCTGTTCGATCTCTTCGCGGCTTGCTTGTGCGGGCACCATGATTTGGCCGCGCAGTTTGCCGTTGACCTGAATCATCAGCTTGATTTCGTCTGCAACGAGCGCTTCCTTGCAAACTTCGGGCCATGGCGAATCGATGATTTCGACGCCGAAGTCCTTCACAAAGCCAAGATCTTGCCAAAGCGCCGTCGTGATGTGCGGAGCGAGCGGATAGAGCACCCGTAGCAACAGCGACAAAGCAAGCTTACGGGCGCAGGCCGAAATTTCGTCGGTACCCTCAAAGGCATCAAGCGAATTCATCATCTTCATGGCAGCCGACACGACTGTGTTGAACTGCATGCGATCGAAGTCGCTTTCGGCCTGTTGCAGAGTCTGATAAACCTCGCGCAGCATGTCTTTGACATGCTTGGGAGCGGTGGCGATATCAACCTTGCAAACGCTGGCGTGGATTTCATCGTGGCGCGCATAGCACCAGTTCCACAGACGACGCAGGAAGCGGTAGCAACCTTCGGCGCCGGAGTTTGACCAGGCGGCGGACTGATCGGGGGGACCAGCGAACATCACGAACGTACGGGCGGTATCGGCACCGAACTGCTTGATGATGTCGCGCGGTTCGACTACGTTGTTCTTGCTCTTACTCATCTTTTCGATGCCGCCGGAGACAACGGGCAAACCATCGTCCTTGGCAGTTACGCGGCACGGACGTCCCTTTTCATCGTATTCGATGTTGATTTCGTAGGGGTAGTACCAGCGCTTGCTGCCGTCGGGTTGTTCGCGATAGAAACATTCGGCCGTGAGCATGCCCTGCGTAAAGAGGCGCTTGAACGGTTCATCAAACTTCACCAAACCGAGATCACGCATCACCTTCGTCCAGAAGCGGGCGTAGAGAAGATGAAGCACGGCGTGTTCGATGCCGCCGATGTACTGATCCATCGGGCTCCAGTAGTCGTTGCGCTCGTCGACCATGGCCTTGTCGGCGTCAGGAGAGCAGTAGCGCATGTAGTACCAGGAGCTGTCGACAAAGGTGTCCATCGTGTCGGTTTCACGACGTGCGTCGGCTCCGCACTTCGGGCACTTGCAAGCGAGGAACTCTTCGCATTTGTTGAGCGGATTGCCTGTGCCGTCCGGAATCAGGTTTTCAGGCAACAGCACCGGCAGATCTTTTTCCGGAACCGGCACGGGACCGCATTTCGGGCAATTGATGATCGGAATCGGAGTGCCCCAATATCTTTGACGGGAAATGCCCCAGTCGCGCAGACGGAACATGGTCTGACGATCACCCAAACCCAGTTCCTTGAGATCTTTGGCGACGGCTTCGATTGCATCGTGGATGTGCAGACCGTCGTATTTGCCGGAGTTGACACAGTAGGGATTGAGCGTCTTGTCGCCGTACCATTCTTGCCAAGCGTCGGTGGAGAAGGTTTTGCCTTCGACGGCAACGGACTGAATGATGTCGATGCCGTATTTCTTGGCAAAGGCAAAGTCGCGTTCGTCATGTGCGGGCACAGCCATTACGGCGCCTTCGCCGTAGTTCATCAGAACGTAGTTGCCGATCCACACCTGAACCTGGCGGCCGTTTAAGGGATGAGTGACGTAAAAGCCCGTAAAGACACCTTTCTTTTCCATCGTGGCCATGTCGGCTTCAGTGACGGAACCTTTGGCGCATTCGTCGATGAAGGCCTGCAGTTCGGGCTTATCTTTGGCAAGACGCTTGGCGAGCGGATGTTCGGCGGCAATCGCTACGAACGTTACGCCCATGATGGTGTCGGCACGCGTCGTGTACACCTTCAAAAGCTTCTTTTCGCCGTCGATTTCGTAAGGGAAGCCGAAGTTGACGCCGACGGATTTGCCGATCCAGTGCTCCTGCATGCGGCGTACCTGTTCGGGCCAGCCGTCAAGCTTCTTGAGATCGTCGAGCAACTCTTCGGCGTACTGCGTGATTCCGAAGTAGTAGCCCGGAATCTCGCGCTTTTCAACGAGAGCGCCCGAGCGCCAGCCGCGACCTTCAATAACCTGTTCGTTGGCGAGAACCGTCTTGTCGACCGGATCCCAATTGACGATCTGCGTCTTTCGGTAGCAGATGCCGCGTTCGAGCATCTTCAAGAACATCCACTGATTCCAGCGGTAATACTCGGGCTTGCATGTGGTAACTTCGCGCGACCAATCAAAAGCCAAACCGAGGGGGAGCATTTGCTCCTTCATGTCAGCAATGTTTTGGTAAGTCCATTCGGCCGGAGCAACCTTTTTGGTCAAAGCAGCGTTTTCGGCCGGCAGGCCGAAGCTGTCCCAACCCATGGGCGTCATGACGTTGTAACCCTTCATACGGCGATAGCGATAGAGCACATCGTTGAGGGTGTAGTTGCGGACATGACCCATATGCAGCTTGCCCGAGGGGTAGGGCAGCATGGAGCACACGTAGAACTTGGGCTTTTCCTTGCCGTCAGGTCCGAGAGCGTGCTCAACGGCGCGGTAGACGTCGTTTTGCCGCCACTGTTCCTGAACCTGGGATTCGATTTCCTGAGGATTGTAGGTTTCGCGCATGGGGCGCCTTTTTTGTTGTGTTTGAAGGAAAAATTCGACCCATAAGTATAAGGCCTTTTGCCCTCCGTTTCAGAGTCGAAAAACCAATAACGGCGCGCTTTCGAGGCGAATTTCATGCTGAACGCCCTGCCTTTGTGCAAACGTGTGTCCGAGTGGCTTTCAGGCTACAATCGCCGCTCGCTTTTCGTTTGTAGATGGAGTGCTGACACCGACGGCTCGGATGAGGCGTCGCAAGCGTGATGCGATTGACGAGAAAAGAGACAGAGAACGTACCGATGCTTGATGATTATTTGAATTCCCTTAATCCCAAACAGCGCGAAGCAGCCGAACTCGGCTGTGAAAACGCACTTGTGCTTGCAGGAGCCGGATCCGGCAAAACCAAAGTACTCACGACGCGCATTGCTTTGCTGTTGTCGCGAGCGATGGCTCGTCCTTCGCAAATCCTTGCCGTGACTTTTACGAACAAAGCGGCCCGAGAAATGCGAGATCGCTTGTCAGCTATGGTGGCCTGCGATTTACGTCACTTATGGATGGGAACGTTTCACGGAACGGCGCATCGCATTCTGCGTGCTCACGCCCAGGAAGCAAATTTGCCTCCTACCTTTCAGATCATTGATACGGCCGATCAGCTGTCGCTCATTCGCCGCATCATGAAGGAGGCGGGCATTGATCCCAAACTGCGTGATCCGAAGACCGTTCAGTGGTCAATCAACAGCTACAAAGAGCAGGGTTTGCGTGCGGCAGCTGTGGCGGCTCGTGAAGAGGACGAGACACGCGTTACGCTTTATCAGACATACGAGGCGCGCTGCCAGCGCGAGGGGCTCGTGGATTTTGCCGAGCTGATGCTGCGTTGCGTCGAACTTCTCGAAGGCAATCAATTGGTGCGTGAACACTACAATGATCGCTTCAAGTATGTGCTTGTGGATGAATTTCAGGATACGGACTCGCTTCAGTTTCGTCTGATCAAGGCCTTGTGCCCTCCCAAGCAGCCCAACGCATGTGTGTTCTGTGTGGGCGATGACGATCAGTCGATTTATGCCTTCCGAGGAGCCAAAGTAGGCAATATGTCCGACTTTGTCAAAGAGTACAAAGTCGAGAAAATCATCAAGCTTGAGCAAAACTACCGTTCGACCTCGCACATTCTCGATGGGGCCAACGCTGTTATCGCGAACAACAAGGACCGCATGGGCAAAAATCTCTGGACCGATGCGGGAGCGGGCGAACCGATTCGGTTGTATCGAGCCGACGCAGATATGCAGGAAGCCCGTGCCGTCGTGCAGGATATCCTCGTCGAAAAACGTCGCGGCAAAAAATACAGTGACTTTGCGATCCTCTACCGCAATAACAATTTGTCGCGCAATTTCGAACGTATGCTTTCGGCCAACGGCATTCCGTATCGCGTATACGGTGGACTGCGCTTTTTTGATCGTCAGGAAGTCAAGGATGTGGTTGCCTACCTGCGCGTGCTTGCCAATGCTGACGACACGAGTCTGCTTCGCATCATCAATCAGCCGCCGCGCGGCATCGGTGCCACGACGGTCGAGCGTGCTACGGCGATGGCCGCCGATCAGGGCGTGACGATCTGGGAAATTCTTGCTGAAGCCGAATCGGCGCCCGAAATCCGGCGAGCGCACGCGTTTGTGGCCTTGCTCGAAGAAATCAGTGCCGAGGCTGAAGGAAAAACCTTGCCGGAACTTATCACGTTGGTTTCCCAAAAGTCAGGACTGGAGGCGTTCTACCAAAAGCAGCAGGATGCTGACGTTCGTCTTGAAAACTTGGGTGAACTTGTCAATGCTGCTGTGGGTTACTGTGAGGAAAACGGCATTGACGAAGATGCACCGGCGCTCGAGCCCGTTGCCGGCGGCACAATGTCGCCTTTGGATGGGTTCCTATCGCAGGCGGCGCTTGAACCCGACGACAAGAATGCGGAAGAAGATCCCGACGCGGTTCGCCTGATGACAGTGCACGCTTCCAAAGGATTGGAGTTTCCGTATGTTTATCTGACGGGGCTCGAACAGGATTTGTTTCCGCATTACATCCGCGAGGATGAGAATCCGGAATTTCAACTTTCCGAAGAGCGGCGTCTGATGTACGTTGCTATGACTCGCGCACGTCGCAACCTATGGATCAGTTGGTCAAGACAGCGCATGATGTGGGGCGAAACGCGAATGCAGGAAGCTTCTCAATTCATTGACGAAATTCCTGCCGAGCACGTGCAAAAGCTCTACAGCGAGGAGGATTCTTCTGACGATTGGGCCGACGAAGATCAGCGTTGGGGCTCCCGCAGTTTCGGAGGCGGTTATTCATCACGAAGCAGCGGCAATATCGGTTACGGCAGAAACAGCGGCTTGGGGGCTCGCGGCAACGCTTCTTACGGTAGCGGAATGCGTACGGCAAGTGCTTCTTCGTACTCCCGCGTTCCGAGCGGTACGGCGGCTCGCAACCTTAATTCCGAGTCCTGGAAGAAGGCCGGACTGATGAAAGCAAGCGAGTTGCTTGCCAAGAAAAAGACCGTTACGGCAGGAGGCTTTGCTGTGGGCGACAGGGTGAGCCACCCGACGCTTGGCCAAGGAAAGATCGTTGCGATCCATTATCCGGAAAAGCCGGCAGAAACCAATCTTGAAATTGCTTTCAACGGCTCGGATAAGCCCAAGACACTGAAGCTAATGTTCGTGCAGGAAAAACTCAAGAAGCTTGACTAAGCCCAGGCGGTTTGGAAAGACACGCGCTTTGTCTCTGGCGAATACTTGCCCGAGACGAAGCGCTTTTTTACTGTGCCTGAAGACGGTTGAAGTAGCCTTGTTTGTTGCGTGCTTTGCCGGAGATCGACTCGATCGTCACTTTCCAGAAAACTACAAACTTGCCGCCTGCGGCATAGTACTTTTCAATGGCTTGATCGCCGGCCTGAGGAACGTGCCTTTGGCAAAACGCTGTGGCTACGCGATGCTTTTCGTCTTCATCCGACACAAGAGAAATATGTCCGGAGACGATGGCAGAGGCGTAATTCACCGAAAAGTCTTTTGGAAGTTCATCGGCGGCTGTCTCACCGCGTCCGATCCAGACGATTGAAACCTTGTCGTTTTGCAGCGCATTTTGGTATCGCCGCCCGTTTATATCGCTGGAGCTGTGAAAGTAGACGGCACCGTCAATGAGAGCTGCCGTCACGGGCGTTGCATAAGGCGTCCCGGAACTGTCGACCGTTGCGATGACGCAGTGCGGCGTGTGTTCGATGATGGCAAGCGCTTCTTCACGCGTGAGTTCTCGATCTTTGCGGCGCATGGGACGATCGGTACTTTGCAACATGGTTGTCTCCGGGTAGCAAAAGATAGCGAAAGTGTAGGTCGAAACCTTGACGAAGGACAGAAAAAAAGCGCCGCAGTAGTCAAGACTTTACGGCGCTTTTTTTTTCAAGTCCCGAGACGTTAACCGGGTCAAGCAACAAATTACTTGATGCGGCTGCGGTATTCGTTGGTACGGGTGTCGATTTCGATCTTGTCGCCCGTGTTCACGAAAGCGGGAACGTCAAGGGTGAAACCGGTGGCCAAACGGGCGGGCTTCATCACCTTGCCGGACGTGTCGCCCTTGACGGCGGGTTCGGTATAGACAACTTCGCGAACGAGCATGGTCGGCAGTTCGATACCGATCACGCGGCCTTCGTAGAAGACGGCTTCGGCCGTCAAGTCGTCTTGCAGGTACTTCTTGGCATCTTCCATCGTGTCTTCGTCGACTTCGTACTGGTTGTACTCTTCGTCCATCCAGACATAGTGCGGGTCAGCGAAGTAGGAGTAGGTCACTTCCTTGCGTTCGAGGATGATGTCTTCGAACTTGTCGTCGGCACGGTAAACCGTTTCAGTCACGGCACCGTTGAGAAGATTCTTCATCTTCATCTTGACGGTGGAGGCGCCGCGGCCACCCTTGGAGTATTCGGACTTCAGGACAACCATCGGATCCTTACCGACCATGAACACGTTGCCGGAACGCAGCTCTTGCGCGGTCTTCATAATGTGTGTATTCCTTGATAAAAAGTTTTGACGCACGCCCGAAAAGAACGCATAAAAATTCAGCGCGCCGGGCTTTCAAATTTTTGTGAACTCAAAATTTTAGCTTTTTTTCAGCCAATTTGGAAATGCTTTCGGCCAGGGTCGGAAGCGAAAAAAGTGTCTTTTTCCAATCGGTTGCGCCTGACTGCAGCGCAGCAAAGCAGTCTCGCCACTTTTTCCAGACATCTTCATGTACCTGCCCGTTGTTGACGTAGTCTTCGATTTCAAGCCACGCCCTGCGGGCTGTCTGCGGCAGTGACTGAGCATAAAGCGAAGCAAAGGCGGCAAGTTTGGTCAGGTGCGTATCTTCCTGCTGAGGGTACAGCGTCCAGATCATAGGAATTCCGGCGAGCTGGGCGCGCAGCACGCTGTCTTCGCCGCGGATAAGCGCTGCATCACAGCTCAGTAGCACGTCGTCAAAAATGTCCTGCGCCACCATCGGTGCCTGGACGAAAGAAATATGCCGTGCCTGCAGATGGACCAGAGCTTGTTTCAAGCGAGCGGAGGCAAGGCCCGGAGCAGCAAGGACTTGAACAGGGCGCGGATCTTGAGCAAGCAGATTGGCAAAACCTTCCACGGGCATTTCCGGATACGTGAAGAAATAAAGCGTAAACGGGTGACTTGGATCCGCACCGAACGATGCAAAAAGCCTGGGCCGCACGCTTGAACGACGTTCTCCGGAAAATTTCTGCAGCAAATCGCGCTCGCGGTTGATGCCGCAGGTTTTATCGGAAAATCCCGGAAACAGAAAGGTTTTGTCGTATCCGTAGCGAGGATGCGGGCTCGGCAGCCCGTTGCCTTCTTCGGCGTATTTTTCGGCCGTCAAATAATCCAGGGCAAACACGGCGCAGGGGGAAGATTCAACGCGCTTTGCAATCGCTGCTTCGTAGACGTCGGGAAGACGGCAGGAAAAAAGTTCGATCACTACATCGGCGGCTTGGCCGCTCCATGAGGCAAAAGGAGTATCGGTACTGTCGTCGAGCCAGTCGCTCACCACGACTTGGCCGGGGACGGCAGGGGTAGCTTTGGTCTGTGCCGTCGGAACGATTGCCGAAAGCACGGCTGCATCGTCTATGATTAGGCGCACCGCCCAGTTGTACTCTTTGGCTAACATCAGAGCCAAACGCCAGGATACCCCGGCGTCGCCGTAGTTGTCGATAACGCGGCAAAACATGTCGCAGGTGCGCATGTCGAAACTCTCCTAGATTGAGAAAACCCCAAAAACGATTGAAAAACACAAATGATGTCAGCTATCAGCGCCGACAACAATAAGGAAGTTCTTGCCGGCCTGCCAAGTTTGCCCGGTGTCTACCGTTATTTTGACGAAGCGGGAACGTGTTTGTACGTCGGTAAAGCGCGTGACCTCAAGCGCCGCGTCTCCAGCTATTTCCGAAAAACGGGGCAAAGTCCGCGCATCGCGCTGATGGTGCAGAAAATCGCCCGGCTTGAGACGACCGTCGTTCGTACCGAAGCCGAAGCGCTGTTGCTTGAAAATAATCTCATCAAGACGCTCAATCCGAAGTACAACATCCTTTTTCGAGACGATAAAAGCTATCCGTACCTCAAAATTTCCGAGGGGCCGTTTGCTCGTGTGAGCTATTATCGCGGCGCCGTTGATCGGAAAAACCGCTATTTCGGTCCTTATCCCAATGGTTCAGCCGTGCGCGAAGCCATCGGTGTGCTTCAGAAGGTCTTTCATCTGAGGACGTGTGAAGAGGCCGTGTTCCGCTACCGAACCCGCCCTTGTCTGATGGGGCAGATGGGGCGTTGTTCAGCGCCTTGCATCGGCAAAGTAACGGCTGAGGAATACGCGCGAGATGTGGAAGACGCCTGCGCTTTTTTGCATGGCAAGACAGAGGAGATTATGCAGGCGTTGACAGACGCCATGATGAACGCCGCCGAAGATCGCCGCTATGAAGAGGCGGCTGTTTTGCGTGACCGCATCAGCTTGTTGCGTGATGTCATGCATCAGCAGGCCGTAGAAACGACGGGAGGGGATACGGACGCGGACATCATTGCGGTGCTTGTCAAAAACGGAGCTGTTTGCGTGAATCTGGCTGTAGTGCGCGGCGGCCGTCATCTCGGAGATCATGCGTATTTTCCGGACTTTGCACGCAATTTGGGAGATGATCTCACGGAAAGCGAAGTGTTTGATGCTTTCATTTCACATCATTACTGTAATGTGCCCGTCCCCGACACCGTGATATCACAGGCTGCGGCGGACCCGGCAGTTACCGCGCAGCTACTTTCAGCACTTGCAAACCGAAAGGTTGCCTTTGTGCATGAACCACAACTCACGCGACGCAAGTGGTATGAAATGGCAGTGACCAATGCGGTAATCGCTTTGGATCGTCACATTGCCGAGAGTGCAGGCGAAACCAAACGCATTGATGATTTGATCAATGTGCTATCACTCGAACTCACTGATCAGGAAAGAGCCGAACTTCGAATCGAGTGTTTCGATATTTCTCACACTGCGGGGGAAGCGACGCAAGCCTCCTGCGTGGTTTTTGACGGAACTCGCATGAATAGTGCGCTCTATCGGCGCTTTAACATCGAAGGTGTGACGGGCGGCGACGACTATGCGGCCATGCGTCAGGTGTTAGAGCGCCGATATGCGCCGGTAGCTCGAGGTGAAGCCAAGTTGCCTACATTGGTTCTCGTCGACGGCGGACGCGGGCAAGTGCATATGGCCAAGGACGTTTTTCACGAGCTCGGTCTCGATATTTCCGTCATCGTGGGTGTAGCAAAAGGCGAGGGCCGCAAGACCGGATTGGAGACGCTCATTTTTGCAGACGGTCGGCAGCCTCTTGTACTTGGTGCGGCAAGTCCCGCCTTAATGCTCATTGCCATGATTCGAGACGAAGCTCATCGCTTTGCCATTACCGGGATGCGTGCCAGGCGCAGCAAGACGCGTCAAACGAGTCGTCTCGAAGATATCGAAGGCATCGGCCCCGTGCGGCGTCGCAGATTGCTCACGCATTTCGGCGGTATGAAGGCACTAAAAAATGCGAGCGTGGAAGATATCGCTAAAATTGACGGCATTTCGCGCAAACTTGCCGAACAGATCTATTCTCAACTTCATGGGTCAGATTGTGCCTGACAAACGTTTCAACATTCCAATGGCGCTCACTTGGGCGCGCATTGCTTTTATTCCGCTGATCGTCGGCGTCTTTTACGTACCCGACGTCATTTTGAGTCCGCACGTCAAGAATCTTCTGGCGTGTGTGATGTTCGTGGTGGCTGCTATTACCGATGCCCTCGACGGCTATATTGCGCGCCGCTACAACATGATGACCAATATGGGAGCGTTTCTCGACAGTGTGGCCGACAAGTTGGTGGTGTGTTCGGCCATCGTTGTGTTGCTGGCGTTTGACCGCGTCGACATGTTGGTCGCGTTGATCATTGTAGGCCGCGAAATCGCCGTGACAGCGCTCAGGGAGTGGATGGCAAAGATCGGAGCGGCAGCAAGTGTCAAGGTAAACTGGTTCGGAAAGATCAAAACCATTGCGCAGATGACCGCCATCCCGATGCTTCTTTATTTCGATCCGGTTTTCGGTTTGCCGATTGCATGGATCGGCACTGTCCTCATTTACATTGCGGCGATTCTGACCATTTATTCGATGTGCGTCTACATGTCCGCCGCCTGGCCACATTTGCAGCGGCAGGATCAGCAACGCAACTGAAATCCCCAAAAATTGGGAACCGGGATGTGCTCGCTCGGCAATCGCATCAATTCTGCGGCTTTTCTTCTGTTCCCGACGATACCTTCGTAATGACGGGGTTGGCCCATGGCCCCTTGATGGTGTACTCGACCTTGAAGAGGTGACTTAACGGGGTGCGCAGTAGCAGTTGGGCTAAGAACGAACCGATACCCACGGCGGGATTGACGAAGGTAAGAGCCAGGCTTGCGTTGCCTGCGTTGATTTCCGGCAACACGATTGCACGGCTGTCAACGCTGCCTTCGGGAACATTGATGTTGCCTGAGAGCAGAATTGTGCCGTGTGTGCCAACGATTTTGGTGTTGTCGGTTGAGAATACGCCGTTGGTGACAATTGAGCTTCCGGTTAAGGTATCAAACGAAAAACCACTCTTGAAGTCGGAGAAGTCCAGCATCAAGCGCTTAAAGAGCGATTGCATCGATACGAAAGATAAAAGCAGATCGCCCGCGCCGGTATCCACCTTGGCGATGGTGCCTTTACGGAAGTTGATGGCGTAGTTGCCTGCGATGGTGTCGAGCTTGGGTGACCAGGGAATCCCATCGAATTTGAAGTGCCCTTCGGCTGTTCCGGTCGAGTTTTCGATCACGCCGGGGTAGCCTAGATCCGTGAGCGTCTGGCCGAGATCCTTTGTAGAGAACTTCAGCGAGAACTGAGTCTCTCCCGGGTGCTGCTGTGTCAGTTTTTTGCCTTGTGTCCAAAAGCCTGTACCGGTCAGAGCCGAGACGTCGGAGAAAATGGCAAAGTTCGTGATCCGTAGTGTTTCTTCATCAGCGGTTCCGGAAGCCTCTGCCTGCAGCACCATGCGGCCGATTTTCTTGTCGCCGTAGGAAAATTCATCAACAACCAGGTCAAGACTCGGCAGCACAGTAGGCCGGGGGGTGAGTACGACATCGACTGATTCTCCATGAAGGAAGCGGCGAATCGTGGAGACATCTTTGGGGGCGATTTGCAGACGCTCAAAGCTGCCTGTTACATTGCCTCGGCCGGCGGGTTCGTAACGTAACTTGCCGCGAATTTCGTCGGAAGCAAGATCAATTGAGATGTTGTTGGCGTCGTCGAACTCCAATAGCGAATGAGTCTTATGAATGGGGCCGCTGGCGAGCATCAGTTGATCGGCAGTCACTTCCACGCGAGAAAGTCCCGCTTGGGTGGCGGCCGACATTGGCAGCGGATTGCTTTCGACGCTTGTTTTCGGTGCTTGAGCAGCGGCCGTATCGGTCATGGTACGTACGAAGGGCTGCCAGTCGACGAGGCTCAATTCCTTGGTCTCGACGGTGACGGCGATACCCTTGTCGGGAAGTCCGGCTCGATGTCCCACGGCAATATTGCCCAGGGGGACGAGTCTGGAGCCTTCCGAAGGCAGCTGCAACAGTACGTCGAAGCGATTGGCCGAGCCCACTTTGATCATGTAACCCGACTGGCGGTTAAGGGTGACGGGGGTAAAGCTAAAGGCCGTATCCCATGTTTCCGTCGGGCTTTTCTTGAGAGGCGCCGGCAGGTCAATTTCTACTCCCTGAAGCGAAGAGCGTGCCGAAACAGTCACGCCGTGCCCCTTTTTCACGACAACCGTAGAGACAAAGGGAAGCATGCCGGACATATGCTTGGCAACCGGATCGAAATAGGGATTTCGTGCAAACCAGGTCAGATGAGAAACGTCCGTCGAACCCGAAGCGCTGATCACGATAGAGCCATCGGTCGTGGTGTGTACCGACACGGAGGCGTCGCCCGAACCGAAGGGGCGTGCGTGTACGTTGCTCGCTGTCGCGCCTTTTTCGGAGAAATGAACAGTGCCTTCGACATCTTTTAGCGGCGGTTTAGGCCACCCCATGGCTATGTCGGCTTTTTGCATGGAAATTGAACCTTTGACCTTGGTAGCCGTGGCATTCTTCAGCGGAATGTCGAGATACAGATCCAAATGCCCCGGTCCTTTGGCTGCGGTGCCCTTGAACGCACCCGACACAAATCCGGTGACGGGGCTGGCTTCCACATAGTCAAAAAACTTTTGTAATTCTGCGTCAGCTTTACCGTTGATGATCAGTCGCGTATCGTCGCCGGCTCTTAGGTTTGGAATGTCGGCGCGGGTTTTTGAAACCGTCGCGCCGTGTGTTTTGGCGGCATCGGCCAGCACCGTCATTGACGCGCCTTCAAAGATGAGACGCCCCTGAATGTCGGTGAGTAGAGGCCAGTGGGCGGCGCGCTCAAAATTGCCGTCGTCAAGCACTTTCATTGACGGGACATAATCAATGGCGGCATTCTTGAGTTCTGCCGAAACAATGAAGTGACCATCATCTTTGTGCAGGCCTACCCAGGGGTATTTCACAAGATCGCCGCGCAATTCGAATGTGCCGTTCTGCGCCTTGCCCGAAACAAGACCGCCCTGCAGCCAACGGCGAACGTTTTCGGGGACTGCAAACGGCATGTAGCGCCAGGCGCGGTCGGCTTGAAGTCGTTCGATTTGTCCCGTGAGATCGATACGGCCGGCGGCTGTTTCATTTTGCTGCCAAGTTCCATGCACGCTGACCGACAAATCTTCATTTGAAACGGCAATGTTGTCAAAAGCAATCGCTAACCGCTCTTTGTCGGAGCCTGTCGGTCGGGTCAGCTGCCAGTTGACGGCACCGGTGAGAGAATCCACCGATAAACGCGGAGTTTCAAAAACGCCCGGAATAGAAACGGCTCCCTTTTTTGTGGCAAAAGAGACATGTCCATGTTTATTGGCGACCTCAAGGGAACCGGAAAGATTCTCAAAACCGGAAAAGATCAATTTGGCGTCTTCGGGAGAATTGTGCGCGACCGTTAAGCCGGAGAAGTCGGTTTTAATGCGCCAGTCCTGTGTATTTCCGGGCGAACCGAGCCACGACACCTCGAGGTTGGAGATGGTGCCGGAAGCTTCGTGCATGCGAATCAAATCGGCTGCCGCTTTGGGAAAGGGAACGGAAGGAAGCAATTGTTTGAGCGTTTCAACATCAAGCTGAGCGACGCTGAAACCAGAGCGATGTGTGGCGGCGTCCGGTGTTGAATCCATGTGAACGATGGTCTGCAACAGTAAATTCTGCGCCGTCGTGCCGTCGCTGAGTTCGAAATTGAGGTTTTCCGCCTTGGCGTGAAGTTCGCCTTGGTCCAGTGTTTCGCTCAACCGTGTGGACAGGGTTTTGACCTGAAGCGGTTCGGCGTCTTTCGAAAAAGTGAGCAGAACATCAGATAGACCCAGATAACTTGTCAGTTCGCTCGGATTGCCGTCTTGGAATTTGAGCCACGTGCGCGTACTGCCGCGACCGGATTTCAACAAGTTGCGGGCCGCCGGAATGGGGCGAGTGAGTCGCGCGACGTCAAGGTTGTCTGCGCCGAAGAAAAGTTCACCGGACCAGGTTTTCCAACTGCGGTCGCCGAAAAGCGGTGCAGTGAATTTCGTGCGGATGTCAATGCGGTTTTCGTGACGTCCGGCCAACTCGCCCTGAATACCTGCGCGATAGGAACTGACGTTTTTTTCAAACGTAAGATTAATGTTCTCGAGCGTGGTCGTACGGGCGCGCGGTTTGGCGGTCAAATCTTGAAAACGCAACTTGCACGAGGTGACGTCAATGCGTCCCTGACGAAGCAGCCAATCCGTGAACAATGAACTATTCTCAGCATCTCTTCGGGTGGTATCGTTGAAATTGAGAACGAACCCAGCGATGTCATACACGCCCTGATCAATACGTCGAACGGTGATTTCAGCATTGGGAACTTCAAGTTTTCGAAAGAGAGGCTGCCCGAAGACGGAGCGCCAGTAAAAACTTGCCTCGACTTGAGGCAAATGCAGAATGTTGGCGTCGCGCGAGCGAGGATCAGGACGTTGAATTACAACATCGCGCAGAGACAACTGAGGCCAGAACGTGTCCCATCGCGGAGAGACGCGTCCGATGCTTACCTCGGCGTGTAGCGAATCGCTCAAAAAGCGAGCGATGTCATCCTTGTACTTGTCGACTTGCGGCAACAGCACCCAACGTGTGGCAAGCACCAGAGCACAAAAGAGGAAGTAAAAGAGTACGACGCCCCAAAAGAAAGATACCCATGCCGCGCGCACTTTGGGGTGGCGCAGATAGGCTCTGAATCTGACCGGAAGTATGGAAAACGTCGAACTCATGCCGCAGGAATTGCGAAGATCACGGACTTTAGAGGAAAAAACGACTCAGCGCGGGGCTCACACAGCTAAAATGAGCCGAACAAGCAAGCGCCGAAAACCGGTCGAGCTGTCACGCAAATGAAACGAAAAATTCACACAAGGCAATATACCAAAGCTCGTTGCGGACAACTCAGGCGATTTTGTATCTCGCCGCAAATTGACCTCGATTTGAAACAATTTTTTTACGCAGTTTTTACGTCATGGGCGAATTGAACTCCATCAAACCGCGTCTGTCTCCGCAAGAAGTTCCTCAGTTTTCACAGTATGCCGCGCGTTCTCTCAATGCCATGGCTCTGCAGTGCGGTTCGACCCCTCAGGATTTGATCGAACGCTTTGAGAAGCAACCTGTGACGCGCGATTCAATGCGAAGCCGTCTTGAAAAGATCGATGACCCGGAAATGCTTGATATAGTCATGCGTCAGTTGCGTCGGGAAGTGATGACGGCTTTGATCGTTCGGGATCTGAGTGCTCGTGCAGACTTTCAGGAAGTGGTAAGCACGGTGACGGCTTTGGCTGAGGAAACCGTTTCAGCTGCCGTGCGGGTGCATTCTCGAAAACTTGCGCAGCGCTTCGGTGTTCCGATGGGGGTGTCCGGAGCCCCCCAGGATTTGCTGGTTGTCGGAATGGGCAAATTGGGCGGAGAGGAGCTCAACGTGAGTTCCGACATCGATCTCGTGTTTGTTTACGACGAAGGCGGTGAGACGCAGGCAGTCGGTGAATTTTCTTCGGCTCGTCGCCAGGTGACAAATCATGAGTTCTTTGATCGGTTGGCTCGCCGCGTCATTGCCTCCATCAACGAAATCGACGGCACCGGTTTTGTGTTTCGCGTGGACATGCGTTTGCGTCCTTTTGGTGACAGCGGTCCCTTGGTGATTTCCTCGGCAATGCTTGAAGAGTATCTCTACAGCGAGGGTCGCGACTGGGAACGCTTTGCCTGGCTCAAAGGACGCGTTGTCAACCGTAGCGTTTTTGCTGGTGAAGAGAACTTTGCGCAGGCCGTCCGCAATCTCAATTCGTTGGTGCGGCCTTTTGTGTTTCGGAAATACGTAGATTTCGGCGCCATCAGTGCCTTGGCGAAAATTCACGAAATGATCCGTGCGGAAACCGCACGTAAAGAAGCCGTCAAAGACCGCGGTACCAATATCAAACTCGGTAGCGGCGGCATCCGAGAAATCGAATTCATTTGCCAGACATTTCAGATCATCCGCGGCGGACGCGAAGCCGAGCTGCGCGGCAAAACCACCGGTCCGATGCTCAAGGCCTGTGCCGCGAGCGGTTGCATTGATGAACAGACGGCCGAGCGGCTCAACCGAAACTACGTGTTTTTGCGCAATCTTGAGCACTGCCTACAGTACGTTGACGACAAGCAGACGCAAGTTTTGCCTAAGGACGACGAAGAACGCTCTCGCGTGGCCAAGATGATGGGCTTGACGCTTGCTGAACTTGATACGGAAGTTGCCGAAATCCGAGCATTTGTAACGGCAACCTTTGACGGTGTCTTTCACACCAAGGCTCCGTCGGATCGGGTAAGCAATTGGCCGGTCGGCTGGTCGACGGGTGATCCTGCACTTGAAAGCGAACTGACGGATGCGCTTGCCGAGGATGGGTTTGTAGAGGCCAACAAGTTAGCAGGACGCATTCTCAAGATGATGCGTTCGCGTTACTTGAACGCTCGTACGCAACAGACGCGTGAACAGCTTGCACGCTTTGTACCCAAGGTTGCCAAAAAGGCGGCAGGATGGGCGCAGCTGCGAGAAAGCCGAGTTTCGGCTGACGAAGTGATGGAGCGCTATCTTTCGATTCTGGAAATGGTGCTCGGACGCGCGACCTATATTGCGCTTCTCAACCAATACCCGGATGCGGCCGATCGAGTCGGTCGTATGCTTGCCGTATCCCGTTGGGCTGCCGACTACATTGCTGCGCATCCCTTGGTGCTCGACGAATTGGTCGATGCGCGCAATCGCGTGATTGACGACTACACGCCGGTTGATCGCAGTCGTTGGCTTGAAGAGTTGCGTGCGCAGATGCGAGCGGCCGACGGCGACCGTGAGCGTCAGCTCAATCATCTGCGCGATGCTCACCATAGCGCACTTTTCCAGTTGCTCACGGCCGATTTGGAAGGACGTCTCACGGTGGAACGTTTGGCAGATCATTTATCGGCTCTGGCCGATGCTGTGCTGGCGGTGGTGATTGAACTTGCCTGGGATTCCATTGCAACGCGGCATCGCGAATACCCGAAGTTTGCGGTAATCGGCTATGGAAAACTTGGCGGCAAAGAGCTCGGTTACGCGTCTGATCTTGACTTGATATTTCTCTACGACGACGATGCTCCGGAGTCGGAGAGCAACTATGTGAAGCTCGTCAAACGTATGTTGAGTTGGCTCACGCTGCAGACAAGCTCCGGCATTTTGTTTGATGTCGATATGCGTTTGCGTCCCAACGGGCAGGACGGATTGATTGCCTCCAACATTGAGATGTTCCGCAAGTATCAGCGCAACGCCGACGGGCACGGCGCTTGGCCGTGGGAACATCAGGCGTTGACGCGAGCCCGTTTCTGTGCGGGAGATCCGCAGGTGGGCCAACAGTTTGAAGACGAGCGTCGTTACATTCTGACGCTGGAGCGCGATGCCGCTCAGGTGGCAAAGGACGTCATTGAAATGCGCGGCAAGATGCTTGAGGGCCACCCCAATCACACCGATCTGTTTGACGTCAAGCACGATCGCGGAGGTATGGTGGACTTGGAATTCATCGTGCAGTATCTGGTTTTGGCCAAGAGCTCCGTTTTTCCGGAACTTGTTAACAACTTCGGTACGATTCATTTGACCGAAATGGCCGCCCGACTGGGACTTCTCGACGAAGAAACGGCAGCTCTGGCTGTCAAAGCCTATCGCCATTACCGCAATATCCAGCGCGAAATTCGCCTTTCACGTGGTGAAGACGTACGTTGCCGCGTCGAGCCCCTGAGTGTCGCGGATGAACGTAAGGCTGTTCTGAAGCTTTGGAAGGACGTGTTCGGTACCGACGCACCGTAGGTCTGATCAGGAAAGCAGCGGCGAACCGTGAAGGTTGCCGCCGTTTTTCTTGAGCCGGAATCAGAGAATGCCGCTGTGGCGCAGCAGCGGTTCGATCGAAGGATCGCGACCGCGGAAGGCACGGAAGTTTTCTATGGCGTCGCGTGACGAGCCGCGGCTTAACACTTCATCGATCCAGCGCTTGCCTGTGGCCGGGTTAAAGAGTCCTTCTTCCTCGAAAGCGCTGAAGGCGTCGGCAGAAAGCACTTCGGCCCACTTGTAACTGTAATAGCCGGCGCTGTAGCCGCCCGCAAAAATGTGCGCAAAGCTTTGTGCGAAACGGGAGTACTCGGCAGCAGGGACCACTGCAACTTCTTTTCTCACATTGTCCAGAACCTTTTCGAAATCCTCGGCATGATCCGATTTGTCGTCGTCATGAATGCGCAGATCAAAAAGCGCGAACTCGAGTTGACGTAGACAGAACATACCGCTTTGGAAGTTCTTGGCCGCGAGCATCTTGTCGAAAAGATCTTTAGGGAGAACCTCACCGGTATCAACGTGCGAGGAAAGCGTCTTCAATGTGTCGTAGTTCCACGCCCAGTTCTCCATGAATTGACTTGGCATTTCTACGGCGTCCCATTCCACACCGTTGATGCCAGAGAGTTGCGCCTGCGGCACGCGTGAAAGCATGTGATGCAGACCGTGGCCAAATTCGTGGAAAAGTGTCGTGACGTCGTCGTGTGTCAAAAGCGACGGTTTGTCGCCGACGGGGTGCGAGAAGTTACAGACGAGGAAGGCGACGGGCGTGCGTACCGAACCGTCGGGCAATACGCAGTAGGTGGTGTCGCTGTCCATCCAGGCGCCTCCGCGTTTACTGGCGCGAGCGTAGAGGTCGGTGTAAAAACGCGCGATGAGGTTGCCGGAAGCGTCTGAAATCCGCCACAGTTTGACGTCATCATGCCAAACCGGAGCCGAGTCTTCGTTGATGCGCACGTCAAAGAGCTTTTCCACCAAACGGAACATCCCGTTGAAGACGGCCGGTAGAGTGAAATAACGTTTCACTTCATGGTCGCTGTATGCGTACTTGGCGCGGCGAAGCGACTCGGAGACCCACGCAACATCCCAGGGATGCACTTCGTCAAGATTCAGTTTCTCTTTTGCAAACGCCTTGACTTCTTCCCAATCGGCCAAGCCTTTTGCACGAGCCTTTTGAGCCAGTTCCGTTAAAAATGCTTCGACTGCGGCAGGAGAATCAGCCATCTTGGGTACAAGAGAAACTTCTGCGTAGTTCTTGAAGCCGAGCAGCAATGCTTCTTCGCGACGATTCCTGAGCAAAGAGCGAATGAGCGGCGTGTTGTCGCGCTCGGCCGGCCCGAATTCGGAGGCACGTGTCGAATAGGCGCGATGAAGCTTTTCACGCAGTGAGGCGCTGTTGGCATACTGCATGGCGGGAAGATAGCTCGGCATGTGCAGCGAGATGCGCCACTTCCCTTCGAGGCCTGCGGCTTTGGCCTCTGCAGCGTACATATCAATGACATCCGCAGGAATGCCATCAAGCTCCGAGACATTGTCTACGTCAAGCGTAAAGGCGTTGGTTGCGTCGAGCAAGTTTTCGCTGAATTTCTGGCTTTCGGCGGCATCCTGCTGACCGAGCGTCTTGAGGCGAGCCTTGGGTTCGGGGGCAAGCTCAGCACCGGACAGACGGAAGTCACGGATTTCTCGCTTAATGATGCGTTGACATCCTTCACTTAAGGCTGCAAAGCCTTCCGAGCTTTCAATCGCTTTGTATTTGGCAAAGAGAGCTTCGTTTTGAGAGAGCTCGATATAAAACTGCGTCATGCGCGGCAGGTTGGCGTTATATGCCTCGCGCAACGCTTCACTGTCCATGACGCCCGAGAGGTGGCCCACGGCCGACCAGGCGCGCGAGAGCTTTTCAAGCGCCTGTTCGAGCGGATCAACGACGTCGCTCCAGGTGGCAGGCGTCTCGGGCGCCGTGACCTTGGCAACGGCTTCGCTTGCCTTGGCGAGCAGCTCGTCCAAAGCCGGCGTGATGTGTTCGGTTTTGATGGCGGGCCAGTTTAAAAGAGAGCCCTGATCGATCAAGGGATTGGTCATGACAACTGAAAACTAAAAGAACATCAAGACAAAGAAATGCCGCGGCGCATCTGAGCGGCGAGCGCCGTGTTTTGCATCAGCATGGCAATCGTCATGGGACCGACGCCGCCCGGTACGGGGGTGATGCTGCCGGCGATTGCTTTTACTTCAGAGAAATCCACGTCCCCGCAAAGCTTTCCGTTTTCATCGCGGTTCATGCCGACGTCAATCACGACGGCGCCGGGCTTGACCATATCGGCCTTGATGAGCTTGGCGCGGCCTACGGCGGCCACCAGAATGTCGGCGTTGCGCGTGACGGCGCACAGATCGGGTGTGCGGCTGTGTGCGACAGTGACGGTGGCATCGGCAGCCAGAAGCAGCAAGGCCATGGGTTTGCCCACGATGTTGCTGCGTCCGACGATGACGGCGGATTTGCCGCGGGGATCGACGCCCGATTTTTCAATCAAACGCATCACACCGAACGGTGTGCACGGGACAAAGCCCTGTTTGCCGGTGACGAGAGCACCCGCATTGGCTACGTGAAAGCCGTCGACGTCTTTGGCAGGGTCAATTGCTGAGATCACGGCGTCGGCATTGATCTGTTTGGGCAGCGGTAGCTGAACCAGGATGCCGTCGACGTTTTCGTCGGCGTTGAGCTCGGCAATCTTTGCCAGAAGCTGCTGCTGCGTCGTTTCGGCAGGCATTCGAAATTCGAGCGAACGGATGCCCGTATCCGCGCAAGCCTTGATTTTGTTGCGCACATAAACCTGGCTGGCGGAATCGTCGCCGACGAGAATCACGGCCAGCGCCGTGGAAACGCCCTTTTCAGCAAGCGCGGCAACCTGTGTTTTCACTTCGGAGCGGATTTCAGCGGCAAGAGCCTTGCCGTCGAGGATTTGTGCTGACATAGACGAAATTTCCTAAAAAAGCGAGCGGTCTTGCGACCGCCCGATGTTGAGATTCGGTTAGCGTTTGCCGGTAAGCTTGTTCCTCTCATCATGAGCGCGGCGGGAAGCATCGGCTTTGGGCAGTACCTCAGCGATCGCCTGGGCGGCTGCGGCGTTGAATTTCAGGCGGAAGTCTGTGACCGGTTGGTTGTTGCGCACGATGCGAACAGGAACCACCTGCATGCGTGACTGGCCTTTGTTGCCGCGCACGACTTCGGCAAAGCCCACGTCAATGCCGTCGTTGTTGATCGGCTGAATGCCGATGTCGGAACTTGGCACGTCGGCGTCTTCGGTGAGTTCAAGAACACGCGTTCCCTGAATACGACTTATCTTCCAGGAGCCGCCCTTTTGTGTGCCGTTGGGCAGTCGTTCGCAGAACATATTGCTGCGCTGAACCTGTGAAAGAGTGAAGCGTCCTTGGGGAGCTGACGCACGGTACTTGCCGCGCTCGCGCACGGGTCGATCAAAGGACAGACCGTAGGGCGTTGCCTCCAAATGGCTCACGTAGCTCATGCAGTAGGGCGTTGTCTTGGTTGTGTAGCGCGCCATCAAGCTTTCGAGATTACGGGTGCCCGTAAAGGCCGACCGCGACGGCTGCACGATTTCATCGTCGCCGAGCCAATAGGTGGCGAGATACGCAACGGATCCCTGAGGAAACTTAGCGTCGGCCGGCACAAACCAGGCGAGCGAATCCGGCTGGTTGTTGCCGTTGCGAAGGAAGTGACGGATGGGCTTGCCTGAGATGTTGTAGGCGCGCAGTTCAACGGCAAGGTTAAAGACAGCCTGACCGGAATTCTGCAAAAGGATGCGACCGTCGGGCAGACGGGAGGCCACCATCGGTCCTTCGTTGTTGAGCACTCTGGAGTTACGGATGAGCTGCACGGCACCCTGGCCCCAGGTAAAGCAGCGTTCCCCGGCCTGCGTTACAGTTTCACTGACGGTCCAGCTACCCGTTTGAGCGGGTTGCAGCTGAAAGAAACTGCGGTGCGTGTCGTAGAAGGCGTAGATGCCTTCCTGCAGGGCTGCAACGGAGTCAACGGGAATTTCCGTGCTGCGGAAGGGCGGACGAATGTTCGATTCGGGTCGCCACGTTGCGTCGGTGAATTCCTTGTAGTTGGCTTTGGGTTGGTAGTCAACAGTATGCGTCGCGCAACCGCTTAATAGGACGGCTGCGGCAAATGCAGCGGAAGTGGCTTTCAGAAAAAGGCGAGACGTCTTCATTTTTTTCTTCGCGCTCCGTAGCAAGATCAGTTTTGGGGCGACACGACGGCGCCCGGATTGAGTTGGTTGTCGGGGTCGAAAATGCGCTTCAATTCGCGCATCAACTGCAGTTCATCTGCCGGTTTTGTTTGCTCCATGAGGTCGCGTTTCATGCGCCCGACGCCGTGCTCGGCGGCAACCGAGCCGTTAAATCGAGCTACATGTTCGTAGACGATGGCGTTGATTTCCTTTTCAAAGGCAAAACAAAGCCGGGGATCCTGCCCCGGAACGACGCCCATATTGTAGTGGAGATTGCCGTCTCCGAAATGACCGAAAACACTCGGTTCGATCCAGGAAAAACGCTTTGCGAGCACTGCATTGGTTTGTTCGACGAACTCCGCAAGGCGGCTTCGCGGCACGCTGATGTCGTGCTTGACGTTGCCTCCGGTCTTCTTGTGCGCTTCAGGGACTGCTTCGCGCACTGCCCAAAGCGCCTTGCATTGGATCTCGCTTTGCGAGAGAACGGCATCGGTGATGATTCCTTGTTCGAGAAGTCCTTCAAGCAGCGACTCGAGAAGGTCGGCACTTTGAGTTTCATCTTGGGTGTCGGAATAGGAAAGTTCAACGAGAACCGACCAGGGCGAGTGTGTATCGATTGTTTTGACTTTCTCGGGAAAGACCTGCGCAACACGCTGCAGCGGCGTTTGATGAACGATTTCAAAGGCGCTTAGGGCGTGACCTGCCTGTGCTTGAAAGGCGCAGAAAAGCGGTTCGATTTTGCGCAGAGAATCCAGCGACAGCCAAAGCACCTTGCGCGAAGCCGGAAGCGGGTGCAGTTTCAGTATTGCCTTTGTGATGATGCCAAGCGTTCCTTCGCTTCCGATGAAAAGAGACTTTAAGTCATAGCCGGTGTTGTCCTTGCGCAGACCGCGCATCAGGTTGAGCACGCGTCCATCGCAAAGAACGACTTCAAGTCCCAGACATAGGTCTCTGGCGTTGCCGTATCGCAGAACATGTACGCCGCCCGCGTTGGTCGCAAGAACGCCTCCCACGGTAGCCGTTCCGTCGCTCGCAAGGCTGAGTGCAAAAAGACGCTTTTGCAGAGCGGCCGTTTCTCTGACGGCTGCGACCGGAACACCCGCTTGTACGACGACCGAATCGTTGACGGTGTCGATTTTCTCGATGCGGCGCAGACGGGTTGTCGAGAGCAAAATGGTTCGCGAGACATCCGTGTCGTTCACAACGGGGGTAGCCGCCGCGGCGTTGCCTGTGTTGCCGCCTTGAGCAAACACGAGCGCGTTGTGTCGGCAGGCGACGCGCATGATTTCCGAGACTTCTTCGGTTGTGGAGGGGAAGACGGCACACAGCGCGCGGCCCTGCCAGCGGCCGCGATTATCAAGCAAAAGTGGAGCTAGGGCCGTCGCGTCGGTGAGAACGCGATCGGAGCCGAGACACGCCTGAAGGTCGGACAGAAGTGAAGCCATGTTTTTTCAGAGAAATCGAAACGAGACATAGTTTACGCGGCACCGACCGTACGGTTGTCTTGAGAAATACGTATAAACAAAACAGGCGCTCCTTCGAAGAAAAGAGCGCCTGTGAATCGACGTCAGAAGACCGCGATTAGATCGTCAGCAACGGCACGATGAGCAGAGCCACGATGTTGATGATCTTGATGAGCGGGTTGACGGCGGGGCCGGCGGTGTCCTTGTAGGGGTCGCCGACTGTGTCGCCCGTCACGGCAGCCTTGTGAGATTCGCTGCCCTTGCCGCCGAAGTGACCGTCTTCGATGTACTTCTTGGCGTTATCCCAAGCGCCGCCGCCCGTGGTCATGGAAATGGCCACAAAGATACCGGTGACGATCGTACCCATCAGCACGCCGCCGAGAGCCTTCGGGCCGAGGATGAGGCCGACGAGGATCGGGACGATGACCGGGAGAACGGACGGGATGATCATTTCCTTAATAGCAGCGCCGGTGAGCATGCCGACGGCCTTGGAATAGTCGGGCTTGGCCTTGCCTTCCATGATGCCCTTGATTTCCTTGAACTGGCGACGGACTTCAATCACCACGGAGCCTGCAGCGCGGCCGACGGCTTCCATAGCCATTGCGCCGAAGAGGTAGGGAATCAGACCGCCGATGATCAGACCGGCAATCACGTACGGGTCGGAAAGGTCAAACTGGAAGTCAATGTTGAACTGCTGCTTCAGAGCGTGCGTGTAGTCGGCAAAGAGCACCAGAGCGGCCAGACCGGCCGAACCGATGGCGTAGCCCTTGGTGACGGCCTTGGTCGTATTGCCGACTGCGTCAAGCGGGTCGGTCACGTTGCGGACCTTTTCATCGAGTTCGGACATTTCGGCAATACCGCCGGCGTTGTCCGTGATCGGGCCATAGGCGTCGAGAGCAACGATGATGCCGGCCATAGTCAGCATTGAGGTTGCGGCGATGGCAACACCGTAAAGACCGGCAAGCGAGAAGCTCACGAGAATGGCGATAACCACGGCGAGAACCGGAAGAGCGGTGGCCTTCATGGAAACGGCCAGACCGGCGATGATGTTGGTGCCGTGACCGGTGGTGGAAGCTTCGGCAACCGTCTGCACGGGCTTGTATTCCGTACCGGTGTAGTACTCGGTGATCACGACCATCAAGGCGGTCAGAACGAGGCCGATCAGAGCGGAACCGAACAGGTGCGTGGTCGTCACGCCTTCGGGCAGCATCTTGGGATCGGAGAAGACGAAGTCGCCGACGAACCAGAAGGCAACGGCGGCGATGACGCCGGCGACGATAAGGCCGCGGTACAGAGCCGTCATGATCTTCTTGCCGGGCAGGTACTTCACGAAGAACGTACCGATGATGGAAGCGACGATCGAGACAGCACCCAAAACGAGCGGGTATTCAACCATGCGCATAGTGTCGCCCGTTGCCGAAAGCGCGCCAATCATCATGGTGGCCACGATGGTCACGGCGTAGGTTTCGAACAAGTCGGCAGCCATACCGGCGCAGTCGCCCACGTTGTCGCCCACGTTATCGGCGATCACGGCGGGGTTGCGGGGGTCGTCTTCGGGAATGCCGGCTTCAACCTTACCCACAAGGTCGGCACCGACGTCGGCGCCCTTGGTGAAGATGCCGCCGCCCAGACGAGCGAAGATGGAAATCAGGCTCGAACCGAAAGCCAGACCGATCAACGGCTTGATCGTGGTGTAGAGGTTGGCGTCGGGAGCAGCCGTGCCGATCAGCACAGCCATGTAGCCGGCCACGCCGAGAAGGCCCAGACCGACCACGAGCATGCCCGTGATGGCGCCGCCCTTGAAGGCGACGTTAAGAGCTTCGGCGATGCCCTGGCTGGCTGCCTGAGCGGTGCGAACGTTGGCCTTGACGGAAACGTTCATGCCGATGAAGCCGCAAGCGCCGGAAAGGATGGCGCCGACGGCAAAGCCGCCTGCCGTCTTAAAGCCCAGTGCGGGAACGAAGGCGATGATAAGGAAAAGAACCACGCCGACGATGGCGATGGTCGTGTACTGCTTGGTCAGATAGGCCGTTGCACCCTGCTGAATGGCGTGCGAGATTTCCTGCATGCGGGGATTGCCGGGATCGCGGGCCAGAATCCAGCTACGGGAGACAAGACCGAAAATCACGGCGATGATGCCCGCGGCAATGGCGAGCCACAAAGCTGTAGTCATGATGTTGAAAGCTCCGGGTGTCGACTCAACGTCCGAGGAGGGGCAAGCCGACGCCAAAAGTGTTAAAGAAAAAACAAAAAAGAAGGGAACACGGTGATTTCACACATCGTGTTCCCTTTTAATTTTTTACTTCAGCGCCTCGAAGATCGCATCGCGGATGTCCGTAATCGAACCGACGCCGTTGACCTTACGGTACTGCGGCACGTTGGGTTCGCCGGACGCTGCGAGCTTGCTGTAGTAGTCGACGAGTGCTTCGGTCTGAGCATGGTAGACAGACAGACGCTTCATCACGACTTCTTCGCGGTCATCGTCACGCTGTACGAGGTCTTCTCCCGTCACGTCGTCCTTGCCGGCAACCTTGGGCGGGTTGTACTTGACGTGGTAGCTGCGGCCCGAAGCGGGGTGCACGCGGCGGCCGGACATACGTTCGACAATTTCGGAGTCGGGCACGGCAATTTCGAGCACGAAGTCAATCGGCACGCCGGCGTCCTGCAGAGCCTGAGCCTGCGGGATGGTGCGCGGGAAGCCGTCGAAAAGAAAGCCGTTCTTGCAGTCGTCGGCAAGCAGACGTTCTTTGACAAGCCCGATGATGATGTCATCGCTCACGAGGCCGCCCTGATCCATGATCACCTTGGCGGCTTTTCCGAGTTCGGTACCGGCCTTGACGGCGGCGCGAAGCATGTCGCCCGTCGAGATCTGCGGAATGCCGAAGTGTTCTTTGATGTAGTTGGCCTGGGTGCCTTTACCGGCGCCGGGGGGGCCGATCAGGATCAAACGCATGAAAAATCTCCAATTAATTCAACGTAAAACCAGTAAAAGACAGATTTACGTCGGAAACTCTTTCAAGAAAAATTCGGCGAGTCCCGAAGGTCGCGCCGTTTTGCCCGCCGCATCGCGACAAGCTCACAATTTTTCTTGTACTGCGGAAATTGTAATTGAAACATTCTGCAAAACAATAGCGAAACCTTTGTTACATCTTTCGGACGAGGCAAAACGCGGCTTTTCGGAACAAAAAAACTAGTTTTTGAGAGATTCGGCGTACACCGAACGTACGCGCTCCAGATCTTCGGCGGTGTCCACGCCCGAAGACAGGTTCTCGTCGAGAATCAGTACACTGATACGGTACCCGTGCCAGAGGGCTCGCAATTGTTCCAGCGACTCGAACTTTTCGATGGGGGCGGGAGCTAACTTAGGAAACGCCTTCAAAAAGCCTGCACGGTAGGCATAAAGCCCGATGTGGTGATAGGCTGGCAAACCTTCGGGCAACACAGACTTGTCGCTACGAAATGCATCGCGCGGCCAGGGAAGCGGCGCGCGGGAGAAGGTAAGCGCTCGACCCTTGGCGTCAATTTCGACCTTGACTACGTTCGGATTGAAGAAGTGCTCGGCGTCGGATATCGGGTGCGCAGCGGTGGCAATGGCGCAATCGTCGTGCTTTTCAAGGTCTTCGGCAACGGCGCGTATGACATTGATGGGAATCAGAGGTTCATCGCCCTGGACATTGACGACGATCGTGTCGTCGGTTAGGCCCAGAGCCGCAGCGGCTTCGGCGAGACGATCGGTGCCGGTCGGACAATTCGGATCCGTCAGAAGCGCCTTGATGTCGTGTTCTTCGCAGGCCTTGACGATGGCCGGTGAGTCGCAGGCGACGAAAACCGCATCGGCACCGCACCCTAGAGCGCGCTCGGCGGTACGCACAACCATCGGCTTGCCGCAGATGTCGGCAAGCGGCTTTTCCTTCAGGCGCGAAGACGACATGCGCGCCGGCACGATTACTACAAAGCCCATGGCAAGTCCTTCGTTAGTTGGCGGGTTTGATACGAGCGGCTTCTTGCTCCTCGGGCGTGAGTTCTCGCGCTTCCTTGGTGAGCATCACCGGGATTTCTCCGTCAAGCGGGAAGCCGAGCGCGCACTTGGCGCACTGCATTTCAGACTTCTGCTGATCAAAATGAAGAGGCCCCTTGCAGACGGGGCAGACCAAAACTTCGGTAAGGCGGCTGTCCATAATGTTGTCGTTTCAATGTTTGGCTGACGAAGCGTTCGTCAGCGGGAGTTGTATTTGCTCGGAAGAGTGCGTGTGCCGGGAAGCATCTCATTGAGCAGCTGAAAGATCTTATCTTCCGTACTGATGAATTTCGAGATGTTGATTTCGTTTGTCGGCGCATCGTATTTGGCTTCGCTTACAAGCTTGCCGTGCTCCCAGTATTGCAGATGAATGTTGGAGGTGTAGTTGGCGATCTGCCAGCGGGAAATCGACTGACAGGAAAAGACGCGGGAACAGTTTTTCGTTTGTCCCGCGCCGACGCGCTTCACGGAAAAACCCTTGCGCTTGAGACCTTTGATAACGGAGTTGTAGGCGACCTTTCGGTTGCTTGAATCTTGAATGACGCAGACGTTGCCGGGTTTGATGTTGTACGCGGGTGCTCGGACTGACTGCGTGGAGCAGCCGGCCAGAAGGCAGCAGGCGGCAAGACCGATACTCAAGCAAGCGCGATTCATTTTATTTCAGTGTGTGATTTCTTCCGTGGGCGGTACGATGTCAATGTGTTTGCGTTCGGCCGCATCCGTGAGCTTTTCGACTACAAACTGGATTAGGTAGGGGTCAAGTTGTGTTTGGTACTCGACGACCCAAATGCGGCGGTCGTTCTTGATGTCCGGGTTCTGCATGGCTTTGACCGCGTCCTTGCCGGTGATGAAGATGTAGCGTGCGTCGGACTGCGCAAATGGATTCGTATCAAAGGCAAAGTGATCGCCCAATCCCAAGTTTTTGCCGACGATGTCGTGAGCGGCAAGCATATTGAAGAAGCGATCGGGTGCGGCAATGCCGGCCGCAGCAAGTACCTTGGCTTCTTTTTCGGCGATGCGGTGCGAAATGTCCTCGATTGAGCGGCGGCGGCCGTCGCACAGACGCACGACATCCCCGAGCTGGGAAGTGGCGGCAAAGCGAGGCGTACGACTTTCAATAGTATCTTCGGTAGCGCTCAGAACGATGGCATCAACTGAGTCCAGACGCGAGGGGAGTTCGCGCAGGGGGCCTGCGGGAAGCGCCCAGCTGTTGCCTAGCCCTCGAGCACCGACGACGGCAAGTTCAACGTCGCGCGCAAGGCGCCGATGCTGCAGACCGTCGTCGCTGACAATCACATTAACGCTCGGATTGCTCCGAATCAGCAGACGCCCTGCGGCCACGCGGTCGCGTCCCACAGCTACAGGAACCCCGGTGGCGCGGCGAATCAAAAGCGGTTCGTCGCCGACGGTGCTCGCCGGAGAGTCGTCTTCGACAAGGTGTTGCTCTTTGCTGGCGCGCCCGTATCCGCGGCTGATGACACCAGGCGTAAAGCCCGCGGCCTTCAGTTCGCGGACGAGCTCGATTGTGATGGGAGTCTTGCCCGTGCCGCCGACGTAGATGTTGCCGACAACGACAACGGGCACCGGCAGTTCAACAGGTGTAGTCCTAGCTGCCCGGCGTCGTGCGATGGCAAGGTAGACAAGCGAAAAAGGGTAGAGTAGAGAGGCGGCAATGCCGCGGTGCGACCACACATCGTGCAGCACACGTTCAACAGCGGCGCGCATCAGATGTGCTCCTTGCGGGAAAGAAAAGTTTCCGGTCCAGGATGTGGTTGATCTGACATTCTTGTCTTACAAAAAAGGATAGGACTGACGGCGTGAGCGTGTTACCGACAGGCGATTTTCTAATCATAGCGCAGGCGCTCGGATAGCAAAAATTTTCGATGCGGGAATCTGTTTGCGCAACACATCTTTTCTGGTTGTCAGAAATCCGGAAAATCGGCCGGCGCCTTGAAAGTGACCGGTTTGCCGGAAGTCGGATGTACGAAGGTGAGCTCTGCGGCGTGCAGACACAGGCGCGTGGCATCGGTTTCGCCTTCAAGTCCCGGATGACCGTAAAAGGGGTCGCCGTCAATGGGGCAACCGAGCCCTTTGGCGCAATGCACACGCAGCTGATGCGTGCGGCCCGTGACGGGGCTCAAGCGCACGAGAGTTTTCGGTCCTCCGGCAGTCTGCTGCGTGCCGATCACGACAAATTCTGTGGCCGACGCCTTTCCGCCGCCATCTTCAGTGAGAGAGCATTGCCGCGGACGATCGAGCCAATTGAGTGCCAGAGGGAGTTCGATGCGGCCCTGCTGTACGCTGATGACTCCTTCGAGGCGTGCCTCGTAGATCTTGTGCGTGTCTCGCTCGCGAAACGACTTGTTGAGATGTTCAAGCGATCGCTTGTTACGAGCGAAAACGAGCAGACCCGAGGTGTCGAGATCGAGACGATGCACGACATGCAGTTCGCCGTATTGGCGTTCTAGCATGGTCTTAGCGCAGACTTTCTCGCGGACGCCTGGAACGGAACTCAAACGTGCAGGTTTGTTGATTACCAAAATGTCGTCGTCGCTGTAGAGAACGATGGGGCGCGGCGCGGACTCTTCAGTCTGCATTGGAGAGCTTTTGCAATGGGGTCGACCGATTAGCATCCACTCGAGCAGAAACCGAGCTCCTGAGCGCGGCGCATAGAACGTTTGATCCCAACGGCATTCAAACGTAGGGCTTTTGCCGCACCACCATTCGTTGAGTTCCGTCAGCCGAGCGTCGCGGTGACGAATGTTGAGTTCTTGGACAATACGCACAACGGGACTCGTGAGAGCATCGGTCAAAACACGGCGCCACAACGCACGACGTTCGGCCTGCTCGCGTCCGCCCCTGAAATAGTCTCGCTGCGGAAACGGCTCGAAAATCTCGTCCAGTCGTGTCTTGAGAGTTTTAGCTTCGCCCTTGCCGTTGATCAATTCGATATTGGGAACATCTTCTTCTTGCATGCCGGGCCACAGGCGTTTGGCTGACAGCTTTGCGGGAGGCGCAAACAAAAGCGGCGCAGCTGGCTCCAGCACCAGCATTCCCCAGGTGCGACCGTTTTCTTCGAAAATGCCGAGGCCGGCACGCCCCTTGAAGCCTTGGCGGATCATGCCCTTTTGCACCACGAATTGTCTGGCGACTTTCATGCGTGCGCAGGGAGCCTGTGTAAAAGCATCGGGCAGGGATTCGCTCGCAAGGGGTAGGGAGCAGGTGATTTCGAAGACGCAGGCAGAATGCGGAGACATTGAAGTAAAAGATAAAAAAATCGAACGCAGGCGGATTCTAGCCTTTGCTTCCGCTAAAAAAGAAAAGGTCGGAAAAGCGAAGAACTTTCCCAACCTTCAAGTCTGATACAGCGGTTGTGCTGTCAGTCTTCTTTAAATGCGACTTCACGGGTCTTTCTGAAGGCCGGGGCGGCAACCAAAAAGACCATTAGGACAGCAGCGATGAGCAGTCCGCACGAAATCGGACTGGATACAAACACAGAGGGATCTCCGCGAGACAAAAGCATGGCGCGGCGGAGATTTTCTTCCATCATCGGACCCAAAATAAAGCCCAGAACCAATGGCGCGGTTTCACAGCCGAGCTTACCGAAAACGTAACCCGCGAAACCGAAGAAGATGGCGATCCAAACATCCCATACGTTGTTGTTAATGGAATACACGCCGATGCAGCAGAAGACCAGAATTGCAGGAAAGAGCCAGCGGTAAGGCACACGCAGCAACTGTACCCACACTCCGATCATCGGAAGGTTTAGAACCACGAGGATCAGATTGCCGATCCACATGGAAATGATCAAGCCCCAAAAAAGCCCCGGGTCAGACTGCATGACCTGAGGTCCGGGCACAATGTCGTGAATCATCATGGCGCCGATCATCAGAGCCATTACGGCGTTGGAAGGGATGCCGAGCGTGAGCATGGGGACAAACGACGTTTGTGCACCAGCATTGTTGGCTGATTCGGGACCGGCAACGCCGCGGATGTTGCCGTAGCCGAACGGGGGATCGGCTTTGTCGCCAGCGAGTTTCTTTTCAGCCGTGTAACTTGCAAAAGAGCTCAGAAGAGCGCCGCCTCCCGGAAGTACTCCCAGAATGGACCCCAGAGCGGTACCGCGAACAATGGGACCCACGGATACTTTGATTTCTTGCCAGGACGGAAGGATATTCTTCACTTTGTTCGGTACGAGCGATCTGCTCATATTGCCTTCCAAATTGCGCATGATCTCGGCAAAGCCGAACAAGCCCATGCTCAATGGCACGAAATCAATACCGTCCTGTAACTCATCAAGCCCGAAGGTGAAACGGAAGGCTCCAGAGTTGACATCGGTACCGATCAGGCCGAGCAACAGTCCCAGCAAGACCATGCAGATGGCTTTGAGAAGCGAACCGGTGGCAAGCACCGTAGCGCTTACGAGACCGAGAACCATGAGGCTGAAATATTCCGCAGGTCCAAATTGAAAGGCCAGTTCCGTCAAAGGTGGCGCAAAGGCGGCAATCAGGAGCGTTGCAACGCAGCCCGCGAAAAAACTGCCGATCGCGGCGATGCCAAGGGCGGAACCTGCGCGTCCCCGTTTGGCCATCATATGACCGTCCAGGCAGGTGACAACAGCCGAAGCTTCGCCGGGGATATTGACCAAAATTGCCGTGGTTGATCCGCCGTAAGAGGCACCGTAATAAATGCCGGCGAGCATGATTAAGGCTGAAGTAGGCGGTAGTGCGTAGGTTGCCGGCAACAACATGGCTACTGTTGCCACCGGTCCCATGCCGGGCAGCACTCCGATCAACGTGCCGATGGTCACGCCAATGGTGCAGTAAAGGATGTTCTGCAGTGAAAGGGCGGTGTCAAAACCCAACATCAGATTCGAGATGAGTCCCAGATCCATTTCCGGCTCCTACTTACATGAAGACGGGCCAGACGGGAACAAGCATCCCGACGCCGTAAACGAAAATGAGCCATGCCAACAGGTCCAATACGAGGATGATGGCAAGCGTTTCTTTGAAGCGAAAGTCTGGAGATGCAAGTCCGGCGATCAAAATCATGGCCGCCAATGAGAGCATCAGTCCAAAAGTGTTCAAAGCAAGTCCAAAGACCAAAATGGAGCCCAGAATCAAAAACAGAACATTCCAGCGAAACGGCATGATCTCGCCGGTGTCTTCGCCGTTTTCTGTAACGGGGGCCTTTCGAAAATAACCGAGTAGAGCGACGATAAGTCCGATAGCTGCCAACAAAATACCCAAAACTGTCGGAAAGTAGGCAGGTCCCATACGGGATGCTTTACCGAGTTCGTGCTCTTGGGCAAATACGATGAAAAAGACGCCGAGCAGGGCAAAAAGAATGCCCGACCAGAAGTCTTTGCGATTCCCTACAACCATAAAAGTGCTTGAAATAACCGAGGAAAGGCGCCGTTTTGTTCTTCTAAGACGTACGGCACCTGCGCACACCTGCCCGGCCGACGAAAATCAAACGCCGGCCGGGATGCTCCGTGAGCCGTTGATTAGTCGACGCGTGCTCCGGAGGCTTTGACGATTTCGGCGTATTTTGCCAATTCCGTCTTGATCAAAGCGGCAAACTCTTCGGGTTTGCACGGTGCAGATTCGCCGCCCAGACGGGCCAGACGTTTCTTCATGTCGTCGCTCGCAAGCGCCTTGGTAATGACGGTGTTCAGGTGCATAACAATGTCGCGAGGCGTCTTGGCAGGCACAAACAGACCGTACCAGGTCGAGATGTCAAATCCGGCCACACCGGCTTCGACCATGGTGGGAACATTGGGAAGTGCTTCTGCGCGTTTGGTGGTGGTGACGGCAAGCGGAACCAGTTTGCCAGCCTGAATATTGGCGGAGGCCGATGAGAGATTGTCGAAAATGAGGTCGGTTTGGCCGGCAAGAACGGAAAGCTGAGCGGCTGAAGCCCCGGCATAGGGCACATGCACCATCTTGATGCCAGCTTTGGCTTTGAGAAGTTCGCCTGCCATGTGTCCTGCCGAACCGTTTCCGCCGGAGGCGTAGTTGAGTTTGTCGGGATTGGCCTTGCAGTAGGCAATCAAATCTTTGACGGATTTGATGCCGGTACGTTGCTGAAATTCCGGCGTGACGACAAGCACATTGGGAACGTGCGCGATGAGCGTGACCGGTTCAAAATCTTTGATCGGATCGTAGGGAAGCTTCTTGAACAGGTTCGGGTTGACGGCGTGTGTGGCAACGGCTCCGACGCACAAAGTCATACCGTCGGGCTTTTGTTGCGCGAGATAAGTCACACCGCGGTTACCGCCGGCGCCCGGACGGTTGTCAACAATAACGTTGCCAAGCTCGTCGTGAACGGCTTCGGCAATGGCGCGTGCCGAGACATCCAACGGGCCTCCCGGCGGATAGGGAACAACGATTTTGATGGGATTGGAACGGGTGCCGGTCTGAGCCGAGGAAGTCAGAGGAACACCGAAAACAGAGACGGCACACACGGTACCGATCAAATTACGACGACTGACAGTCACTTCATCTTCCTTTCTTCATGAACGCACAGCCCCTCGCAGTGACGCGCGATTGGCCGAGCTTTTTTATACAAATTGGAAAAACTGTCAAACATTTTAGCCCCGCCGAAGACGGGTGCGGAGATAAAACACAACAAACAGAGAAAAATTTGGAAACCTTTTCGACGGCTCTTTTCTTGAAATGGGAAAAAACAACCCCACATAGCCATCAATGCCGGGATGATGAAATCTCGGCCGAAAGTAAGGAATGTGTTTGAGATGAGACAAGACAAACTGACGACAAAATTTCAGCAGGCCCTGGGTGAAGCTCAGTCCCTGGCGCTTGCTCACGACAACCAGTACATCGAGCCGGTGCACCTGTTGCTGGCCGTCATGAATGATCAGGAAGGCAGTGCTTCGAGTCTGATTGAGCGCGCGGGAGGCAATCCTAAGCGTGTGCGCGACGAGGCTCAAGCTGCGGTGGATCGTCTGCCAAAAGTCACCGGTACTTCGGGCGACGTTCAGGTCGGCCGTGATTTGATTCGCGTTTTGAATCTCACGGAAAAAGAGGCAATGCAGCGAGGCGATCAGTTCATTTCCACGGAAATGTTCTTGCTTGCCTTGACCGGAACCGATATGGAAGCTTCGCGCATTTTGGCTGGAGCTGGTGTCACGAAAAAGCTTTTGGAAGCAGCCATCCAAGCTGTGCGCGGTGGAGAAAACGTGACGGACGCTGAGGGCGAAAGCGGACGCGATGCCATTAAAAAGTACACGGTGGATCTGACTGAGCGAGCTCGCCTTGGAAAACTCGATCCGGTGATCGGCCGTGACGACGAAATTCGCCGCACGATGCAGATTCTGCAGCGCCGCACAAAGAATAACCCGGTGCTAATCGGCGAACCCGGTGTCGGCAAGACGGCTGTCGTTGAAGGATTGGCGCAGCGTATCGTCAACGGAGAAGTACCAGATGGACTCAAGGGCAAGTCCGTCCTGTCGCTCGACATGGCAGGCCTTATTGCGGGCGCCAAGTACCGTGGTGAATTTGAAGAGAGACTGAAGAAACTTCTTAAGGAAATCACGGCTGCCGAAGGTCGCATCATTCTGTTCATTGATGAATTGCATACGATGGTGGGGGCGGGCAAGACCGAGGGCTCAATGGACGCGGGCAATATGCTTAAGCCTGCCCTGGCCCGCGGTGAACTGCACGTGATCGGTGCGACGACCTTGGACGAATATCGCAAGTACGTCGAAAAAGACGCCGCTCTCGAACGGCGTTTCCAGAAAGTGCTTGTTGACGAGCCAAGCGTAGAGGACACAATCGCTATTTTGCGTGGTTTACAGGAAAAGTACGAAGCGCACCACGGTGTTGAGATCACAGACCCTGCCATTGTGGCGGCGGCCGAACTCTCACATCGTTACATCACGGATCGTTACCTGCCTGATAAGGCCATTGACCTTATTGACGAGGCAGCCAGCCGCGTCAAGATGGAAATCGACTCCAAGCCCGAAGCGCTCGATAAGCTGGAACGCCGTTTGATTCAGCTCAAGATCGAACGCGAGGCGATGAAAAAGGAAACCGACGACGCCAGTCGTCAGCGCTTGAGCGCCATCGAAAAAGAGATTGAAGAACTCTCTCGCAAATATTCAGACTTGGAAGAAATCTGGAAGGCCGAAAAGAGTCAGGCGTTGGGTGAGAAAGATGTGCGTGACGAAATTGATCGCGTGCGCCGCGAAATGGAAGCATGTCGTCGTGAAGCACGCTATGAACGTCTTGCCGAGTTGCAATACGCCGTTTTGCCCAAGCTTGAGGAGAAGCTGAAAAAAGCCGAAAGCACCGAGAAAAAGACGCTCGAGACGCAGCCTAAGTTGCTTCGCACGAGCGTCGGGGCTGAAGAGATTGCTGAAGTGGTTAGCCGTGCTACCGGCATTCCGGTAAGCAAGATGATGCAGGGCGAACGTCAAAAGCTATTGCATATGGACGAAGCGCTCTCTAAGCGCGTCGTCGGACAAGATCAGGCTGTGCGTTGCGTGACCGACACGATTCTGAGAAGCCGTGCCGGACTCTCGGATCCGAATCGACCTTACGGCTCGTTCCTGTTTCTTGGCCCGACAGGCGTGGGCAAGACAGAACTCACAAAGGCGCTTGCCAACTTCCTCTTTGACAGCGATGAAGCAATGGTTCGCATTGACATGAGCGAATTCATGGAAAAGCACTCGGTGGCCCGTTTGATCGGTGCGCCTCCGGGATATGTAGGCTACGAGGAAGGCGGTTACCTTACGGAGGCCGTCCGCCGCAAGCCCTATAGCGTGATTCTGCTTGACGAAGTCGAAAAAGCGCACCCTGATGTGTTCAATGTGTTGCTGCAGGTTCTGGACGACGGCCGCATGACCGATGGCCAGGGCCGGACGGTGGACTTCAAGAACACGGTCATTGTGATGACGTCCAATCTTGGTTCGGGCGAAATTCAGCAAATGCAGGCTACGGCGCAACCTGAAGCGATCAAGGACGCTGTGATGGAACAGGTTAAGGCACATTTCCGCCCTGAATTCATCAACAGAATTGATGAAATCGTGGTCTTCAACGCCCTTGATGATGAAGCCATCAAGTCAATTGCCAAGATCCAGGTGGCCAAACTTGCCGAACGCATCGCTGCACAGGACATTGTCTTTGAGGTGACGCCGGCGGCGTTGGACGCGATCGCGAAGGCCGGTTTCGATCCGGTCTACGGTGCCCGTCCGCTCAAGCGTGCCGTGCAGGATAAGCTGGAAAACCCGGTGGCTCGACTGCTTCTCGAAGGTCGTGCCGCTCCCAAGGACAAGGTGGTGTGCGACTACGGCGAGAACGGCTTCGACTTCAAGGTCGAAAAAGCCTAACGCCATCTTTGCTCGGCCGGCTCAGTTGCCGGCCGATAACAAAAAGCCTGAACGCGGGAAGAACCTCGCCTTCAGGCTTTTTTGAGAGTACGCCGACAAGTCAGTTGAGTGTAGGTGCGAATTCACCGACCGATTCTGCGCCGGAGAGTTCCACATGCACGACCAGACCATCCGGAGTGGCGTAAAGCGGCGAACCGCAGTCTTCGCACCATTCAAGAGAGAAGCTTTGTTCGTGTTCTACGATATTGCAGAGGCCTTTGCTTTCAAGAATGTCGCGAGCAGTCCCTGAGAACGCATCAACCTCTTCGGGGATCACAGGCCAGGAGACGCCGCAGATAACGTGGTCGCGTTGGTTCTTTGGAGACAGGCCGATGCGCAATTCGCTCATTTTGTCCTGTTCGCGCGCGTTGGGTACGAACAGGCCAAGTGTGGCTATGAGTTTGTCGGGATTGTATCCCATGCTGTCGGCAAAGTCGACAAGTGACTTGAGCCCCCAGGTGCGCATTGTCGTTTCGGATTCTCGCCAACTTTGGTAGAAGCCGCCGACAGGTTGCACTTCAAAGACCGAACCGATCATCGTAAATTCGAGCTCAGCGTGCACCTGCATACAAAAATTCATCATTTTGCGAGCGATGTCGACTAAGCCCACGTGCGTGTTGCAGAAAAGATCTGCCGTTTCTTGAGCCGATACGACGCACAACATATAGCGGCTGTCGGCAAAGTCCGGCGGCGGTACTTCCCGCACTAAGGCCCCGATGTTGTAGACCTCGCCGTGATTAAGACGACGCATCCGTTCGAGGAGACCGCGCACGTCTCGGAACGCTTCGGGAAGATGATCGGCCGAAAGCATATGCGAACCCATGACCACACTGGCTTTGTCCGAGGCAAAGTTGGAGCGCACGCTATCGGCAATTTTTTCGAGGACGTCCTCGTCGAGAACGCCGTGGTAGTTGCGGTAGCGGCTCCAGGCCATAACTGGAATCAGCAAAAGAAGGGCGCTGCCGCGTTCATCGACTACGGCCTCGGCGCAGTCTTCTGCAACGGCAAGCAACTTTTCGTAGCTGTAGCCGCCGGGCTCCTCAGCTTTGAAGTGGGCAAGCGCAGCTTCGATGTCTCCGTCTTCGCCCTGGGCGAGCACGGCATTGCACAACTCCCGCAGGCGAGCTTCATAGGGCAGAGACTGCAGATGCGATGTGCACTGCGCAAGAACGCTCATGACGCGGATAAGTTCGTTGCGGACATTGTCGAGACGGATTTCGGAGCTCACGATCAAGATAAAGGATGGAAGTGAAAAAGGAAACTGAGTCTAGCGCAACGGCACCCAAAAACAAAGATGCAGGTACACGAAACTCTTTTTCGAAACAAACCGAAAGCCTTTCGTAACAAGCATTTCTGACATTGGTTTTTCGCCTTTTTCGGAGGAAGCCGCATGATAAAATGCGCCAACATTTCCCAGAAGGTCGGTTGCGAGGCTTGGTGTGACGGTGTGCCTTTGGCTTTGCGCGCAAAAGGGTCGTCTCACGAGTCCTTGGAAATGCTTGATCAACCGGCCAGTATCTCACGATAACTCCAAAAAAAAATTTTCAATGGACAACATCCGAAATTTTTCCATCATCGCCCACATTGATCACGGCAAATCGACGCTAGCTGATCGTCTGATTCAGCGCTGCGGCGGTCTGAGCGACCGTGAAATGAGCGAGCAGGTGCTCGACAGCATGGACCTAGAGCGTGAGCGCGGCATCACGATCAAGGCGCAAACAGCCAGTCTTAAGTACAAGGCCAAAGACGGGCAAATCTATGAGCTTAACCTGATTGACACTCCGGGGCATGTTGACTTTTCTTATGAAGTAAGTCGTTCCCTGTCGGCTTGCGAAGGTGCCCTTTTGGTGGTTGATGCCACGCAGGGTGTTGAAGCGCAAACGGTAGCCAACTGCTACACGGCCATTGATCTGGGCGTTGAAGTCGTGCCGGTACTCAACAAGATGGACTTGGCAAGCGCCGACCCGGATGCGGCCAAGGAAGAAATCGAAGATGTCATCGGTATTGACGCTACGGATGCGGTGGAGTGTTCCGCCAAGACCGGCATGGGTATCGATGACATTCTCGAGCGCATCGTGCGCGATGTGCCGCCACCCACCGGTGACGAAAAGGCTCCATTGCAGGCACTGATCATCGACAGCTGGTTTGATAACTATGTTGGTATTGTCACGTTGGTACGCGTTGTCAACGGTGTCATTCGTCCTAAGGACAAGGTGATGCTGATGGCTTCCGGAGCCACTCATCTCGTCGAGCAGGTGGGCGTATTTACGCCCAAGGCGCAGGTGCGTGATTGTCTCAAGCCCGGCGAAGTGGGTTTTGTTGTATCCGGTATCAAGGAACTCAAGGAAGCACGCGTGGGCGATACGTTTACGCTCGCACAGAATCCTGCTCAGGCTCCGCTCCCTGGTTTTAAGGAAGTCAAACCACAGGTGTTTGCTGGACTCTATCCGGTGGAGTCCAACCAGTACGATGCGTTGCGCGAAGCGCTTTTGAAGTTGCAGCTAAACGATGCGGCGCTGCAGTTTGAACCCGAAGTGTCCCAAGCTCTCGGCTTTGGTTTCCGTGCGGGCTTCCTCGGACTGCTGCACATGGACATCGTGCAGGAACGTCTCGAGCGCGAATACGACATGGATCTCATCACGACGGCGCCGAGCGTGGTCTATGAGGTGCTGATGACTAACGGTGAAGTCATTCGCGTGGAAAACCCGAGCAAATTGCCGCCGGTGGACAAGATTGCCGAAATTCGCGAACCGATTGACACCGTGACGATCTTTGTGCCCAACGATTACGTGGGTGCGGTGATGAAGCTATGCCAGGAAAAGCGCGGTGTGCAGATCAACATGGCTTACCACGGTCGCCAAGTACATCTGACCTATGAGCTACCGCTGGCTGAAATCGTGCTTGACTTCTTTGATCGCATGAAGTCAATCACACGCGGCTATGCCTCGATGGACTATGAATTTAAGGAATACCGTGCCAGCGATGTCGTTAAAGTCGATATGCTTATCAACGGTGATCGCGTGGATGCGCTGAGCACCATTATTCACCGTACGAACGCACAGTTCCGAGGCCGAGAAATCGTCAGCCGTTTGCGCAGTCTGATTCCGCGCCAAATGTATGACGTGGCGATTCAGGCAGCTATTGGAGCCAATATCATCGCCCGAGAAAACGTGAAGGCCTTGCGCAAGAACGTGTTGGCGAAGTGCTACGGTGGCGATATCACGCGTAAGAAGAAACTGCTCGAAAAGCAGAAAGCCGGCAAGAAGCGCATGAAGCAGGTGGGCAGCGTGGAAATTCCGCAAGAAGCCTTCCTTGCCATTCTGCAGGTTGACGACAAGTAAAACGGTAGGCCGGCGGCGGTGCGATTTCATCGTTGACCGGCTTTTGTACAAAATTCAAATCATTTCTGCCCCGTCGGAAAACAGCACGAGGCAGATTGCTCTAGAAAGCTTTCAAAATGAACTTTGCTCTGATTTTGTTCCTGCTCACGGTCCTTACAGGCGTGATGTGGATTGCCGAGAAGTTCTACTTCCGTCCGCGTCGCCAGGCTCAGGCCGATGCCAATGCGCGTGAATTTGAGGCGGCTAATCGCGAAGCGATTGACCGAGGAGAGGTCGGCGTTATTAAAACACGCAACGATATGTACGCACGTGACGTGCGTATGCCATGGTGGCTTGATTACACCGCCGGGCTCTTCCCGGTGATTCTGATCGTGTTCCTGCTACGATCTTTCCTTTTTGAACCATTCCGCATTCCTTCGGGTTCCATGTTGCCGACGCTTTACATCGGGGACTTCATTCTAGTGAATAAGTACACCTATGGCGTTCGTCTGCCGGTGGCCAACACCAAGATCATTGATGTCGGCACGCCTCAGCGCGGTGACGTGATGGTTTTCCGCTACCCGATGGATGAGTCGATGGACTACATCAAGCGCGTTGTTGGGCTTCCGGGTGACACGGTGACGTATGTCAACAAGGAAATTCGCATCAACGGCGAACGTGTTCCGCAGACGTTGGTGGGTGACTGGGTTGATCCATTCTCAATGGTGACGCTTTCGGAACGGACGGAAAAATTGGGCGAGCATGAACACCGTCTCGCCGTAGACAACCGTTACCCGGCAGGACTGCGCGGTCAGCCTTATCCGCGTGTAGGAAACGCCTGCCGCTATTTCAGCAATGGCTTTACCTGCAAGGTGCCGGAAAATCAGTATTTCGTGCTCGGTGACAATCGAGACAACAGTGAGGACAGCCGATATTGGGGTTTTGTGACCGACGACATGATCGTGGGCAAGGCGGTTCTTATTTGGGCCAACTTCAGTGACATGAGCCGAGTCGGTTCGATCAAATAAGGCGGGAAGAACTATGTCAGTTCCGGTTACACGCGTCCTTCTGCCGGCCGAAGAACTCGAGGCTCGCATCGGGTATCAATTTAAAAACAAGGCGCTTTTGAAGCGCGCGCTTACGCACCGCAGTTTTGCGGCCGAACACAACGAACGTCTTGAATTTCTGGGTGACTCGGTACTCAACTGTGTGATCGGCCACGCCCTTTTCCTGCGCGACCGTCATTTCACCGAAGGCGTGCTTTCGCGTGTGCGCTCCAATTTGGTTTGTGAAAAGGCTCTCGACGAGATTGCCGCCCAGATTCAAATCGGGCAGTTTATCTATCTCGGTGAAGGTGAACTCAAAACCGGTGGGGCCGATCGTCCTTCGATTCTTGCCGACGCGTGCGAAGCAGTTTTCGGTGCGGTTTTTCTCGACGGCGGATTTGAAGAGGCTCAGCAAGTGATTTTGCGCTTGTATGAACCGATTCTGTCTGCCAAAGCGATGTCAAGTGAGCGTCTGGCCAAGGACCATAAGACGCTCCTGCAGGAATTTCTTCAAGCCCGTCGTCTTCCGGTTCCGACCTACCGCATTCTCAAGGTGACGGGGGCTGCTCATTGCCAGCACTTTGTCTGTGCTTGTTCCGTTCCCAAGGCTGAATTGGAGGAACTGGGCGAGGGCAAGAGCCGTCGCGCCGCCGAACAGGAAGCGGCCGGACGTATGTTGGAAAAAGTTAAGGCGAAATTCCCTTACTCGAAGAAAAAGCAATGAGCGATAACGATTTTGAAGCGATGTTGGCTGCGGCCGGCCTGGGAAATAAAAAAGAGATTCCGGAAGACTACCGCTGCGGTTATACCGCGGTTGTCGGTCGTCCGAACGTCGGTAAATCCACGCTCATCAATGCGATTGTTGGCGAAAAAGTTTCGATTACCTCGAAAAAACCGCAGACGACCCGTGATCGTGTTTTGGGCGTAGCAACTGACGATGACGCTCAGATCGTCTTTGTCGATACGCCGGGATTTCAGTCGAAGCACACGTCGCAGCTTCTCAAGCACATGAATCGTACGGTTCGTACCGCGTTGGCCGATGTTGAGGCTGTGCTCTTCGTGATTGACGCCGCCGGATGGAAAAGCGACGACGAACTGGTGTTGAAGCTTTTGGATCGGGAAGCTAAAAACGTCATTTTGGTGCTCAACAAGATTGACCTTGTCAAAGACAAGGAACGTCTGTTGCCGCTTATGGCCGAGTCGATGCAAAAGTTTCCGTTTGCCGCCATCGTTCCCGTGAGTGCGGAAAAAGGCAAGATGCTCGATGATCTCAAGGGGGAGATCAAAAAACTTTTGCCGGTCTCGCCGCCTTTTTTTGATGCCGATCTCTACACCGATAAATCGCCGCGCTTTATTGCGGCTGAAACGATTCGTGAAAAGGCATTCCGTCTTCTAGGCGACGAATTGCCTTACGGTTTGGCCGTGATGATCGAACGCTGGAACGAAACTGACAACGGAGCCGAAATCGTTGCTTCGCTTTGGGTCAATCGCGAAAGTCACAAGCCAATCGTGATCGGTGAAAAGGGGGCTAAGTTGCGTGAAATCAGCCGTCTGGCACGAGCCGACATCGCAGAACTTTTGGGTAAGCGCGTTCACCTGGAAGTCTGGGTGCGGGTGCGCCGAGGCTGGAGTGACGATGCTCGTATTCTGAAGTCTCTCGGCTACGGCGACTGATTTTTCTCATGGCTTCGGGAACCGTTTCCAAGGAATCGGAGAGAGCGCCCGTCGTACGCGTGCGCTCGGAACCTGCTTTTGTCCTCTCCAGCCAGCCCTGGAGAGAGACGAGTGTCATTGCCGAATTGCTCACGCGACATCACGGTCGTGTGACTGTGGTGGCGCGTGGCGCCAAGCGGGTTTCGAGTCGATTTCGCGGCATCATCATGCCGTTTGTCCCCCTTGTGGTGAGTTTCTCAGGCGCGGGTGAAATCAAAAACCTCACCGATGCCCGCTGGATGGGACCGATGACGCCCAATGAGCATGAAGGGCTTGTGTCGGCCTTTTATGTCAATGAGCTGATATTGCGCATGACGGTGCGAGGTGACTCCTCGGTTTGTCTTTACAACGATTATCTGCAGGTCTTGAGCGATCTTACGCTTAGGGAGGGCAGGGAGTTGTCGGTGGCCCTGCGCAGCTTTGAAATCAAGCTGCTCAATTCGCTTGGCTGGAGTCAGGCATCTAAAGTTGAAGAGATTGACAAGGGTGGCATTTGGACGGTTCGACAGGGGGAACTCGTTTGCGTTGATGAGCTGTATGAAGGTGAAAGAGCAGTGACCCGTGACACAGCTCGGGCCGTTGCCGCAGCCAAAATCACCCCGTGTGCTGATTTGCGTGAGGTGCGCGACGTTCTGCGCCGCATAATCGGTTACTATGTTGGCGACAAGGGTTTGAAGACCCGCAAGACTCTGGAAATTTGGTCGCAGATTTGACGCTCAATATTATGTCGACGATTCGGATTTCCGAGAAAAGGCGATGAACCGATTCTGCCGTTTCATGACGGTTGCAGTTTTTTATGTTGACCAAACTTTCCGTCAATCTCAATAAGATTGCGCTGATTCGCAATTCCCGTGACGGCAATACGCCGTCTGTTACGCTTTTCGGTGCCGTGGCTTTGAAAGCCGGCGCTGCCGGTCTGACGGTCCATCCGCGTCCTGACGAGCGACATATCCGACACGATGATGTTCCGGCACTCTCCAAACTTCTCAAAAACTGGCCCGGCCGCGAGTTCAATATCGAAGGTAACCCCTTCATGAACTTGATGGAGCATGTCCGCGCCGTACGTCCCGATCAGGTGACGTTTGTCCCAGACAGTGAGTCACAGAAGACGAGTGATCACGGCTTCAATCTCATCGAACAAGGTGAAAAACTGCGTCCGCTGATTGCCGAAGCTAAGGATCTCGGCTGTCGAGTCAGTCTTTTCATGGATCCTGATCCCGAACAGATCGTGCTTGCTAAGGATCTCGGCGCCGATCGCATTGAACTCTATACCGAAGCGTATGCTGCGGCGTGCGGCACAGCCTCTGTCGGCCCGATGCTCAAGAGATATGCCTTGGCGGCTCGCGCAGCTCGGGAAGCCGGACTTGGCGTGAACGCCGGGCACGATCTCAGTCTTACGAATTTGCAGGAATTGCTTGTAGCCTGCGAGTGCATCGCCGAAGTTTCCATCGGCCACGCGTTGGTGAGCGAAGCGCTTGAGTATGGTATGACTGAGACGGTCGGTCGATACAACGCCTTGTGTTTGCGCGCCGCTGAACAGATCGCATACAAGAACAAGTCTTAAAGGAAAATAAACATGCTTGGTCCCGTTGTTTGTGACATTGTTGGAACGACTCTGTCGGGAATCGAAAAAAGGCGCATTGCACACCCCCTAGTAGGCATGGTGATTTTGTTTGCCCGTAACTATGAAAATAGGACTCAACTCGAAAAGCTTTGCCGGGCAATTCACGATATCAAGCCGGGTGTTCTGATCGGTGTGGATCACGAGGGTGGTCGCGTACAGCGTTTCCGCGACGGCTTTACCGAAATTCCTGCGATGAGCGCCTACGGCCGCGCCTATAGAGACGATCCGGAAGCGACGGCGAGAGCCCTGACGGCCGCAGGTTTTGTGATGGCTTCCGAACTGCGCACGGCTGGTGTCGACTTTACGTTTGCTCCTGTGCTTGACTTGGATTGGGGGCAGAGCCAAATCATCGGTGAACGCTCTTTTGCGCTCGATCCTCGCGTTGTAACGCGCCTAGCTCGTGCTCTGAGCCACGGAATGCTTATGGCGGGCATGGCGAACTGCGGCAAGCATTTTCCTGGCCATGGCTACGCGGTAGCCGACAGCCACGTGGCGCTGCCCGTTGACGATCGTGAGGTCTCACGCATTGAACACGCTGATGCGAAACCTTATACATGGATGGGCATCGGTCTGGCGTCCGTAATGACGGCGCACGTCTTGTATCCGGCTTATGACGAAGTTCCAGCAACCTTCTCCAAGCGCATTCTCAAGGGGTTGCTTCGCGATACGCTTCACTTTCCAGGCTTCGTTTTCTCGGACGATCTGTCGATGAAGGGGGCCGGGGGCGGTACACTGACACAGAGAGCCCAAAAGGCGCTTGAGGCCGGATGCGATGCCGTTATCTGCTGCAACGCGCCCGAGGAAGTCGATCAGATGCTGCAAGAACTGCTGTTCGAGCCTGACGCAGGATGGCGCGAGCGCGCGTCTGCAGTTGACCCGAAGCCCTTCCCGCCGAATCATGAAGAGCTACTTGCTTCCAATGTTTACAAAATTTCTCGTTCGTTGATGACAATCTGAACGAGAAACGAAGTCAGGACAAACTACCGTGATTATTGAGTCTCTTCTCGATACCGACCTCTACAAGTTCACGATGATGCAGTGTGTGCTGCATCAGTTCCCGGACGCCAACGTGAAATATCGCTTCCGTTGCCGAACCGAAGGGGTGGATTTGAGTCCTTATGCGGATGAGATTCGAGAGGAAATTGAGCATCTGTGTACGCTTACGATGAAGGAAGACGAGCTGGATTACCTTGGCAACCTTCGCTTCATCAAAAGCGACTTTGTGGATTTTCTCAGTCTCTTTCATCTCAAGTCGAAGTACGTAACGGTTGCGGTCAGTTCCGAAATGCCTTGCGGCATTGACATCGTGATCGAAGGACCGTGGTTGCACACAATTCTTTTTGAGATTCCGATTCTTGCAATCGTCAACGAGGTGTACTTTCGCCACACCGTTCCTGAACCCGATGAGGAGGAGGGCATGGCGAGACTGCGCCAGAAAATCCGTTGGATCAAGAACGAGCCCGACAACGGAAACCTCAAGATCAGCGACTTCGGTACACGCCGCCGCTTTTCCCGCGATTGGCAGCGCAAAGTCATCAAGGTGCTTTGCGAGGAACTTGGTCCGACATTTTTTGCGGGCACGAGTAACGTCATGTATGCCAAGGAGTTCGGTCTCATTCCGATCGGAACGATGGCGCATGAATATCTGCAGGCCTGTCAGGCCCTCGGTCCGCGATTGCGCGACAGTCAGACTTTCGGGTTTGAAATGTGGGCCAAGGAATACCGAGGTGACTTAGGCATTGCTCTCTCCGACGTATATGGCACAGAACCTTTCCTGCGCGACTTCGACATGTTCTTCTGCAAGCTCTTCGACGGCGCACGCCATGATTCGGGCGATCCGGAGAGTTGGGGAGAGCGCATGATTCTTCACTATGCTGCCAACAAGTGCGATCCGCGTAGCAAGACGCTGATCTTTTCGGACGCGCTCACGGTGCCGAAGGTGATTTCGCTATATCGGCGCTTCAATCATCGCATTCGCGTCGGCTTTGGCATCGGCACAAACCTGATGAATGATTTGGGCCCGACGCCGCTCAATATCGTCGTGAAAATGGTGCGGGCCAACGGGCAGCCGGTGGCAAAAATTTCCGACACTCCCGGCAAGGGGATGTGCGAGGACGAAACCTATCTTGCCTATCTGCGGCAGGTGTTCGGACTGGATCCGGGCGCACCCGTCGGTTCTTCCAAACGGTAGTTTCTTGACGGCGTTCCGGCACTATCGGTCGATTGCTCAGGGCGATCGGTCGATTTGGTGTTTTTTAAGTGGGACTGCTGTCGGTTTCTAAAGGCTACAACGTTGATTCGTGCTTCCAACGTTGATTCGTGCTTCGTATAGTGGTGAAATTTTTGTAAACAGATCCCAAAC